>ERZ808278.1-NODE-1-length-473198-cov-27.107934_pt1 | contig 473198 bp, 437 predicted proteins | sample MGYA00521239_ERZ808278 | MGnify/ENA primary metagenome ERZ808278 (study PRJEB31516, sample SAMN03275600) | gut metagenome | biome: mammalia-associated habitat; material: feces | host: Papio cynocephalus | place: Kenya | collected 2012-07-17 ...
ACCCGCTTGCTTTGGGAGCAAGTTCAAGCAGGTTCGACTCCTGTCATCCCGACCAAAAATCAGCCGAAAATGAGGTTTTTTGCCCCACTTTCGGCTGGTTTTCTGCTTATAATTGATATTTTGCCGCCACTTTGGCAAATTTGCCTGACGGCAGAAAAACGGCTTGTGTCGCATTTACAGCACAAGCCGCTTTATTTTTTCGAAAAACCTTTTCTTTGCCTACTGCACCACAAATTTTAATGGCTGACCGCCACGAATTATATAAACAGAGTAATACCGTAAGTCACGGTACAGTATATTGTTTTTCTTTGAAATTTTGCTATAATAATATCAGAAACAGGCGCCGGTTTCAATACAACTCAAACGGAGGAACATAATGAATAGTTTTGGACAACGACTGAAAGCACTTCGTAAAGAAGCCGGAGTATCGCAATCCTTTGTTGCCGACCACATCGGCGTATCTACGCAGTCCGTATCTAATTGGGAATGTGATAATACCATGCCCGATATTTCGCAAATCGTTCCGTTAGCGGCTCTTTTGTCTGTATCCACAGACTACTTGCTCGGAGTCGGAACAAATGAATATGCGGACAAGGGAGAGCTCGAAAACAAAGTCAAAGAAGTCTGGGCAACTTATTCCGTAAACTCGACCGAAAACAACGCAGATTTGCTTGTGTACGAACTGTATAAAAAATATTTGAACAAATACCCGCTTGACTATGCTGTAAAGGTCAAATGTGCTTTTGCCATTCAGGATTATTTGCATGTAGTGCGTGTCAGAAAAAAATTTGATATTCCCGAAGAACGGTTTGACGAGCTTTGGCTTGAATGCGACAGAATGTTGCGTTCCGTTTGTGACAACTGCACGCTTCCCGAAATACAAATTGACGCTAAAAATTCTCTGATCGATCTTTTGCTTCTTAAAGAGATGTTTGAAGAAGCAGGGACTGTTGCGATGAAATTACCGGATTTGTGCGGCATCAGAGATAGGGCGCTTTGTAAAATCGCGCAATCAAAGGGAGACTCTGTGACTGCCTGCGAGAAAGCGGAATCAGCCTGCAAGTACCTTATGTTTGACTATACAATGTCTTTATTTCAGCGTGCGAAAATACTTTCGGAAAATCCGGAGATAAAAAAAGAGCAGGTATTGCAGGCTTGGGACGACATGACAAGCGCATCAAAGGATCTGATACACTTGTATGCCGAGCCGTCCGAGCTTGTCGTAAACGGATTTGAGAGAAACCCTTATTGTTATTTGATCACTTCATATACATCAAAGTGCAATTTTCTCATTCGTCAAGGAAGCATATCGGAAGCCCTGCTCTGTGCCAAAAATGCGATGAATACTGCCATCGAAATGCATGTATGGGCAAAAGCTGTTTGCAAAGACCCGCTTGTTATGTCGGATATTCTGTTTTTTGTACAACACACGCCCGGGTGGTGTTATAAATGGGCAGGAACGGAACAGATCAAAGAATTGTTAGGCGACAGCGATTTTTCAGAAACCGCTGGAAAGATCAGTTGTCTTTCTGTATAAAGCCTCTGCATGCCTCCTCCAAAAGCATCCGAGATATTTTTGCCTACTGCACCGCAATTTTTAAGTGCTGACCTCGGTCAGCCCCTTTTCGTTGCCTTCTCTCCCGCCTTGATTTCCGCAATCTCCTTTTTCATCTCCGCAATCAGCACCTTGAGCTTTTCCTCGCACTCCTCCCGTGTGGTAGCGTAGATATTCTTGGCGATTCGTTTCCCGTTTACGCATGGGTAAAACCTGCCCTCATAGAGATGGTCGTTTATCATCGTCACGCAACCCGTTCCGGGCTTGCGTATCTTGCCCTTATACGGCTCAAATTTCGGCTCTGTCGGCTGATCGGTTGCTTCACTGTCACTTGCCTTGTCCGTTGCAGTCGGCTCGGGAATAGGCGTGTCAGCCCCCGCAATCTCGTGGTCAATTCTTGCTGCCGCCTGCCGCTGTATCGTGTCGGTGATATGGTTATAAATATTGAGCGTGGTTTCCGCGCTGATATGTCCTATTATGGCGGACAGCGTTCTGATGTCCATACCGTTTTCCAGTGCCATAGGTGGCGAAGGTATGGCGGAGATCGTGAAACCGCATCAGCGGCAGTTCCGCGTTTTTAAGAACCGTGTGTAGTTTTTGGTATGCCGCTGCCGGATTCATCGGCAGGTTGGGATTGCACGGATTGTAGAACACCCACTCATTCAGCGCATTTTCCTTGCGTTTGGCAAGCAGTGCCGCAAGTGTCGGCAGCAGGACAATTGTCCGTTTGCCCGCACCCGTTTTGGTTTCGCCGATTTGTATTTTGCCGTTTGTGACGGCGGAAAGCGACCGTTCCACCCGCAGACGGCGGTTTTCAAAGTCAATGTCGCACCATTTCAGCTCGTAGATCTCACCGCGGCGCAATCCCGTCATACGTTCCGTGTAGAAAAAATCCCGCCAATCGGGGTAGGCTTCGATCATGCCGAGAAATTTCTCAAGCTGACCGTCGTCCAGCACCTGTTTGTCGGGATAATTGTTTTTCGGTACGGTTGTGCCGTTTGTGGGATTGCGCACGATGAGCCGTTCCTTTACAGCTGCGTCGAGTGCCTCGTGAAGCATCATATGGATGCCGCGAACTATGCTGTCGGCAAGCGTTTTGCCTTTGATGGGATTTTCGTGAATGCGTCCCTCTTTTTTGAGTTTGTTATACAATTTCTGAATATCCGCCGTCGTCAGCGACGCCAGCGGTTTGCCGCCGAGATAGGGCTTGATATAGTGGTGCACCATCATATGGTAGCTCTGCATGGTGCTCTCCCGCAGGGTAAAGATCATCGTTTCGTCAAGCCACTTGTCGAGCCACTCGCCGAGCATCATGCGACTATCCTCACAGAGATCAACATCTCGGTAAGTTTCAATCGCGCGGTGCAATTTGTCAAGCGTTTCTTTCTGTGTTTTGCCGAACACCGATTTGTGCATCGGTGTTCCATCGTTTTTGTGACCGACCACAATGCGCGCTTCCCATCGTCCGTCCGAACGTTTGCGCACTATGCCGTCGCCTTGCGGTCTTCGTTTTGCCATTGTTATTTATCCTTTCGTAAGTTTTTTCGCCGACTGCAAAGATACCACAGGTTCGAGTGAATATCTTAAGCGCGCACACGCCAAAACACTTGCGGGAGCAGGTGGCGGGCATCGCCTCTATGGACAGGTTTGTCCACGCAATATGCATTCCTGCCGCGATACTGATAGATCGGCATATTTTGAATACCTCATAACATCCACTTGAAATGCCTACTACATTTGTTGTGCCCGGCAAGCAAAGGGCTTACCCGCATATTGGGCGCTGTCGATTCCGATATTTTTCGAAAAAATCAATTGCAACTTGTAAAAATCTCAAATAGCGAGAGGTGGACAAATAAAATTTACGTGCTATAATAAAGGTACAGTCCGGCCGGCTGAATTTTTTGGAGGTATACTACTATGACTTTCGGTCAGATTATCAAGAAACTGCGCCGCGACGCAGATATGACACAAGAGCGACTTGCTGAGGTTCTTTCTGTATCCGCACAGGCTGTCAGCCGTTGGGAAACGGACACCGGCATGCCCGACGTCTCGCTTCTGCCGCCCCTTGCCAATCTTTTCGGCGTTACGACCGATTATCTGCTCGGCGTTGATATCACCAAGAAGGACGAAAACATCACCGCTATCCGTGAAAAGGCAAACGCCTATTCCGGGCGGGGCTATTTTGCCGAAGCACGTGAAATTCTGGAACAGGGACTGAAACAGTACCCGAACAACTATCGGATGATGCAAGACCTCATGTACGTTTCCAATTATCAGTACCGCGCCGCATCGGATGCAAAAGACACAGAGCTTGCCGAAAAATACAAGAGCGAGGCGATCGACCTCGGAGAAGCCATTCTTGCGGGCTCTACCGAGGACAACGCGCGCCACAGCGCCGTTCAGATACTCTGTTTTCTGTACAAAGACAGTGAAAACGCCAAAAGAGCCGTAGAGCTTGCGGAATCCATGCCTTTCATGGCGATTTCGCGCGACTTTCTCCTTCCCGTCGTCACCGACGGCGACAGATGCTATGAGAAAACGCAGAGAAAGGTATTCAATCTGGTGCAGTTTCTGGAGGTTGCGATCGGCAGCATGAATGTGAAGCTTGATTCGGGAGAATATGCTTACACGAGCGAGATGCGGGCGGCTTTGCGCGACAAGCAGATTGCGTTTCTTCATCTCATGTTTGAAAATGGCGATTTCGGCTTTTTCGACACACATCTGCACTATATTCACAAAAATCAGGCAATGTACTATGCCAAGGTGGGCGACAACGAAAAGGCGATTGAGCACCTGCGGCACGCGGCAGAGCATGCGCTTCGGTTTATAAAGCACATGTGCAAAGAGACGCATACGTCGCTGTTGTTCCGGAATATGCCGGCAGGTAGCTTTGCCACCACTGGGACCGACAACGATGCGGCGGAACTGCTTAACTCTATGAGGCAGCCTGTTTTTGACAAAATTCGGGACACGGAAGCTTTCAAGTCCATTCGGGATGAGCTGTCTGCTTATGCCGGGAAGTGGGATGTCTGATTGTTTTATAATGGATTGAGGGATGGCGGGAGGAGCGTTGCAGCTTCCTTGCAGGTTTCTCTGCATAAACTCTTTCTCCTCATCCCCTCCCCACCCCACCATAGCTAAGCCGTTTGCTTCACTGCAAAAAGTAAATTCCTGCAAACTTTTAGCTTGACCAACTTGCTTTAATCTTCAGTGGGAGCCAAAGAGTGGGCCACGGGGAAAAAAGGACTTCGGCGTCTGAACTGGTCCTCTCCGGCGGAAAAATTGGATTATGCAGGCAAACCAACTGTAAGTTTCTACGCGCAGAGCATTATTCTTTTAATCCAGTGGTTTGTGGGTTATAGAATAATAAAAGGCAGCTTGTATGGCAAAATAAATTCCATATTAAAAAGCCCTTAACTGTGGGTAATAACTCATAGCTAAGGGCTTCTTGTGTTTATCTATTTGCCGGTTTTTGAATTGCTTAATTAATGCAGGTGAAGTTTTTTGTGTCATTAAGAATTATGCTCGTAATGTGAAAATCTCAAACTGTTTATAGATTTCATTGATATTCAAGTTGGCTATCTCAACAAGTGAATATTGTTGCTTTAAATATTTGATGAACTCGCAGCCTAAATAGTAACCAACATCACTATGATTATTATAATTACACCAATCTCCGAAAAAATCTTGTGTGCTTTTATTAGCTTTAATGCGTTTTAAAAATTCGTACTTTATTTCGGATTTATTGGTTACACACCAAGCAAGCCAACCGTTTCTATCTTGATGGTAATGATTATCGTCTTGACATAAAATCTGCTCGCATACCATTGCAATTCCTTCCTGATACAATTGCACCAATGATTTTTCGCCATTTGAATGAGTGTGTGGATGTAAATTTCCATAAGTCTTGTGCCAAATATGACCAATCTCGTGAAATATCAACGATTGCATATCATCTTTATTTTGCCAGTTTAATTCAATTATTTTTTCAATACCAAGCAAAATAGCATCTCTGCCGTCAAGTGTTGTTGCCCAGCCTGCACCGTTACATAGTCCTAAATATAGAATAATATCCAGCTCTATGTCAGACTCAAAGAGTTGGCTTATATTTCGCTTAAGCTGTTTAGTTACGGTAACAAAGGAGGCATTTGTTAACGCTGCTGCTTCTTTATTTAGTATGACATTGCTAACAACAGGTGTTATCTCTTTATCAAAATCATAATCTTTTGAATCTTGCTCACATTTTTTGCTTAATTCAAAGGAAAACTCTTTCGTGTATTTTCGCCAAGCCTCTATATCAAATATGTTGTTCGGAAAACAATCCTCTATTTTATGAAATGTGTTAATCAGCCGCATCCTTCAGTCCTTCTAATGTGCTTATATTTTTTATTTGCTATACTTATCCACAAACGCTTCGACCATTGCATCGTTCAATTCCTGCGAAGGCACTTTCGTCCAGAACTGCGTGATATCGTTATCAAAGAACCAATTCTGCAGAAAGCGTAGGTCTTGAAGAAACTGTTGCGCAGAAGCATCATACCGTGCATGCCGTATCCGTTCGCGTTGAATATCTCGACATCCAGCAGAGCCTCGCCGTCCCAAATCACGTTTTCAATTTCGGTTTCCTCTTCCTCTGCCCGCAGGTCGTGCGCATCGGTTTCCTTAACGCATATCACGTTCTCGGTAAAGCGGCTGACTCTGTCGCGAATGATGAGGATGGATTTCTTGGGAAGCTTGATTGTGCTCTCGATACTGCTGAGCGTGAGTGCGATATACGCCTGCCAGGAAGCCTGATCGGAGGCAGTGTCGGCGGAAAGGTCGCAAGAACTCCACGCCATCATGTCCGCATACAGCGGTTCTGCGATAAAAAGGCAACGACCGTCGCGGCTTGCTCCCGCACTGCGTTTGTAGCGCACATAATGCACGCCGTCGATGTCGAAGCCCTCGGTATAGAGCTTCTCACGTATCGCCTTGCAGGTGACGGCAGAAGGAATCGCCTCTTTGCTTCTGCGATATGCCTTTGCCTCACTGTCGTACATAAAATATTTGCCGAGCAGTGCCTCAGAAATCGGATTCTGCACCGACGCATATTGCGTGTCTTTCTGATACGGCACCTCAATGGCGATCAACTCGCCATTACGTATGCATACATAGTCGGTCATCTCATCATCCGTCACTATGCATCCGTGCCGCACAAACCTGCGCCCGTACTGTTCAAACTGCTTGATGGCGTATGCAAAGGAAACATTGACCACGGCGCGGCAAAACTGCTTGTCTTCCAGATACGGAAACGGTAGCTCTGTCTTGTGCCGTTTGAAGATTTCTTTCATTTTCAGCGTGTCAAGGCTCTCGTCCAGCACGCCGCGGGGAAGGCGTCGGGATAAAGTTTTCCGTCTTTGCGCGTCGTGATGCCGTGCTTCAGAATGTCACTTCCGTCAATCGCGATAATTCACGTCATCTCCGGCTCTTTCTTTGCACCTTTTTTCACCGTAGCACCTCCTTTTCCTTGTTCTTTTTTCTGCATTGACTTTGCAACATTTTTTTGTGAATCATGGTTACACCTCCGTTCCATCGGTTGATTCCTACCATATATCCGAACGGACGGCATATCACAAAACAGCGCAAAATGCACGCTATATCAGCGTTTTCGAGCATTTTGGCGTAAACCCCAAAACGGGCAACTGTAAAATTCGGCATAAAAAACGCCCTTATATGCAGACTTTTTGCTTTTAAGAAAGGCTTCGCACCGGCTCTGTGCGAAGCCTTGAAAATCATTTTCCACCGCCGGGGCTTTTTCTTTGCCTACAGCGAGGGGGATATTGGGGGATGAAATTGATAGAACATTGAATTTAATCACAAGTGATATCATGCATAGCATCATATCCTTCAACTTCATCCATGTGGTCAAGCTTCAGTTCATTCAGCAATTTCTTGGTTTCTCTCCAATATGGCATGTACTGATCCATAATCGCGATAAAATCCTTGCCGTGGTTGCGTACTTTCAAATGAGCCAATTCATGCAGAATGACATACTCCAAACATTCCATCGGCTTTTTTGCAAGTTGCAGGTTCAACCATATTTTTCGGGTGTTTGTATTACAGGTTCCCCAGCGCGTGGTCATATACTTTGTTTGCCAAGAGTCGCAATAGAGTCCGGTAATCTTCTCCCACTTCGGAAGATATATTTCTATCTTCTCCTTCAGCAAAGAACGGTACCACTCATTCACAAACGCTTCCCGTTGCTTTGCCGTACTCTCTTTTCTGACAGTAAGTACAGCCTCATTCCCGTTCAAAACAACTGAATTGCCTTTATAGCTATACTCAACACGCAAAAAATACTGTTTTCCGAAGACATACAGCGTTTCTCCCGAAACATATTCACGCTCTGATTGCCGAGGCTGATTTTGAAACTCTTCCTGCTGTTTTCTTATCCAGACGAGTTTGGTTCGAACAAACATACTGATACTCTCATCGGATAAGTGCATCGGTGCAGAGACTCGCACATTTCCATCCGGAGGCGCAACAACAAGATGCAAATTCTTTATATTCTTCTTCTGCAATTCTATTTTGATACCCGAAATCTCTATTTGCATCAGTATTCCTCTTGTTCAACCACAATTTTATATAACCGCTCTACCATATCGTCATCTTTCAGGATTTGATATAGCGCTCTCTTGATTCTGTTCTCTTTTGTTGGATTGTTTCTGAAACCATCCATTTTGGACATCATCACCGCCTTATGCAGACGAATTGCCAACGCTTCGTTTTCGCCGCAATTGTCGTAAAACGCCCTCATGGCACCGCTTTTGCGGATAGATTCGGGGTAGCGATCATTTTCTTCTGGAGTGCTTACATTTTTAGCGAGTTCCAAATACCTTGCAAGCAACTGTTTATATGCTACAACGCCACGCTTGCGATCAAGAATCAGTTGCTCGAGGACCTCTGACATCTTGCTGTAATATGCGGGATTGATAACAATTTTTTGAACAACTTTTTTGCGAATATTGTTTTCAATTGCCTCTGCAGCACTTTCCTGTTCTTTGTCATCGCCGTCTTTACTCAGCTTATCTTCCTGTGCCAGAATAAAATCGAGCAAAGTGAAATCATCAAACATTGCCACCTTCTCGGCATCGTCCGCAACGATATAATTATCAATCAAATATCTCATTCCAGGTTCAAACCGTTTGAAATCTAGGAAATCTCCACTGGCACGTCCGATCACTTCCCGGAGTTTAAGATACAGATTGACGTGTTCCTCATACTTTGCCTGATCTGCCGCCGAAAAGCCCGCGTCATCCATCCGCGGCTTGAATTCGGCAAAAGCGCGAATCAAGCGGGACACCAGCTTATATAACTTCTCCCGGCTACGTGCAAATGCTTCGTCGCTGTCAACATCAATCCAGTTTTCCCCGCAGAAATAGTGAATATAATCAATTTCCGCACGGGGCATAGAAACACCTCCGCACAACTCGTCCAGCGCGTCCAAAGTCTCAAGAAAGTACTTTTTCGCTTCATCCGTCCGATCTTTTAGAAGACCGGCAACATCCTCCTCATCATAATCTTCAAATGCGCCGGATGTATAGGTGTTAATTGCATCTGCGAGTTCTCCGAATAATTGTTTGTAATCAACAATGTATCCGAAATCCTTGCTGTCTCCGTCAAGGCGGTTCACACGGCAAATGGCTTGGAACAAGCCGTGGTCATACATTGCCTTGTCAATATAGAGATAGGTGCATGGCGGCGCATCAAATCCGGTCAATAGCTTGTCCACCACGATCAGCAACTTCATATTTGCCGGTTCATCGATGAATTTACGTTTCGCCTCTTTTTCAAAGTCTTCTACGCTCTGACCGTCGAGCATTTTCTGATAAATTTCGTATTTTTCAAACGTCTCCGTCTCCTCGTCATCGCTTACTGTATCGGTGCGAAGGTCACCGACCTGCGGCTCATAGGAGGTAATGATTGCACACTTTTTAAAGCCGATCTGCTGAAAAATCTCATAATACTTACACGCAGAATAAACAGAACCCGCCACCAACATCGCATTTCCGTTTCCGTCCATCAGGCGGGGCTTTGTTTCAAAGTCGAACTGAATATCCAGCGCGATTTTTTCCAGACGTGAGCGGGAGGAGAAAACCTTCTGCATGGTCACCCACATGGATTTCAGCTTTGCTTTTGCGCGAGGAGTCAGCCCTTTGGTTTTGATTTCAAACCATGTGTCAATTTTATCCTGCGACTTGATCTCCTGCGGGACATCACGGTATTCGTAGCGAAGATCCAATACAACGCCATCTCGTACCGCTTCGTCGAATTTGTAGGTGTGTATATATCCGCCGAAGGTTTCAAGGCTCGTCTTTTTGTCCTTTTTCAGCAGAGGCGTGCCTGTGAAGCCGACAAAAATTCCTTTCGGAATAATGGTTTTCATAGCGGTGTGCAGTTTGCCGGACTGTGTTCGGTGACACTCGTCCACAAATACGACAAAATCACCCTTAGCAGAATAATCCGATGGCAGGGCTTTTTGAATTTCTTCAATGTACTTGTCGATATCCTTGTCGGTTGTCTCTCCGCCTTTTTTACCGAATTTATGAATCAACGAACAGAGCAAACGGTCATCATAAGCATTCAGCCGTCTAACCAGGTCGTCTCCGCTTTTTGTACGGACGATCCGCTCATCAACGCCTTTGTATGCCTTTTCAATCTGATCGTCAAGCTCCTCGCGATCCGTGACAATCAGCACACGGGCATTCGGATGATTCGCAAGAATCCACTTGGAAAGCCATATCATGGTCAGCGTTTTGCCGCTCCCCTGCGTGTGCCATATAATTCCGCCGCGCTTTTCCTCTGTCAAACGGCGCTGCGCCCGCTTTATTGCATAATACTGATTGTAACGGCAAACCTTCTTAATCCCCTTATCAAAAATGATAAAGTTATGGATCAGATCAAGGAATCGTTTCTTATAGAACATGGCAAAAAGCTGCTTATCCAAAAGATTCTCGATATCCTTGCTTTTTTCCTCAATCAGCACATCCGTTTCACAGCGTTCCTGCGGGAACTCGGTAAAGCCATCGTTCTGCCATTCATAGTAGTGCTTTTCTGGCGTGAGAAGTGTGCCATAACGTAAGCCCTCGCTATCGTTGCCCGCTATACAGAATTGTATGGTTGTAAAGAACTTCTCAATGAAATAAGCCTTTTGGTTGGTCAGGTTCTGACGAATGCCTTCGGAAACGGAAATGCTGCTGCGCTTCAGTTCAATGACCGCAAGTGCAATGCCGTTGACATAGATGACAAGATCAGGACGCTTGGTGTTTTCCCCAACAACCGTTACTTCCTCGGCAATTGCGAAATCGTTTTGCGCGGGATCGGAGAAGTTGATGAAAAATACCGTCCTGGGAGCTTCGCCGGCTTCTTCCACTGTCTTAGCACCGTATTTCAGCAGTCGGTAAACCTCCTTGTTGGCATCATACAGACCGTGCTGGAGGTTGCCCGCCGCGCGAATCAGCTCATCCATCGCCCGCCGAGCCAGCTTGTCCGAATATCCACCCTTTTTCGTCAAATAGGCGTAGAGATGCTCCTGCATAATATTGCTGTTTTCGCTGTCATGCAGGTCGCCGAGGTATGTATAATGGAGCTTGCCGACAAAGAATTTGACAACGCGGGATTGGGTTGTTTTTTCTGCACTTCCTATTTTGGGCACAAAACGTCACCTCACATTTTAGTTATTTTTATAATGAAAAAGTTATACCCAAAAAATTTCGTATTACGAGTTGACAAATCGAACATTTTAGGATATAATACTATTAGCTCATCTACCAGTTGTAGAAGGAGTTCCTGAATGCGTCTTGATTGTTCAAGGCGCGTTTTGTTTTATATACGCATAATACTTTGCGAGCAATTTTCGTAATGAGTGATCGTAATCGAGATAATATGCAGTTATAAGCATGCAGTATGTATTTCTTCGTTCGATAATTACAATGTAACGTTCTTCTTCTAACAGCAAGTATATTCTTTGGTTGCTTTTATAATTTTCTTCCCATGTTTTGATTCCATCACAAGTATTGCAACCATCAAAGCAAAAGTCATTTTCAATAAATTTTCTAACCCAAGCAATTCTTTCACATCTTCGGGGATCGGGATACCGCTCCCCATTTTCCTTGTAATCCTTACTTGTTATGTGAAAGAATGTTTGTTCTCTACTATCCACCAACGGTTGTCGTCTGATTAAAACTTTTTTGCTTTCGAAAACAGGGCTTGAATCGATAAAATCTCGCTTGAATATTTGGTAAAGAATATCGTCGTATTTCTTGAATTCCGCCCAATTGTCACATATAAGAAGTTCTGGAAGTTCTTCACAACTCATTTTTTGTTGCCTCCCAAATGAAAATATTGAATTTATCCTCCCGTAACAATGTGGTCTTTTTCAACGAATAGCCGCTTCTTTTTTTAATCAATTCAATTAGGTCTTTTTTTGTTTCGCTTCTGAGCTCGGACTCATTGAATTTGCGATTCGCATATACAAGTGCTCCCAACAATACATCGACCAACTGCATTGTTTGAACCTCATTGGAGCGGATCGGTTGAATGTTGCGTATAACGCTATGAGAGAAATCATACAAGCTGTTACAGCAAACGTCCGTTAGTTTTCTCGTTCTTTCCACAGAATGGGTATCCTTGATATCAACATATACGCTATACTTCAATGTTGGGGAAAATACCATTTTAAGCATTTCAAAATACATTTTGTAATAAAAATCTTCATGCGTTTGATTATACTTTTCGTGATTTAAAATTGACTTATCTGGAACTATTAACCCTCTGAAATGTAGATCGTCATTATCAAAAAAATAATCTATTAAATCCACATACAATTGTTTTTTTACTGGTGAAACCTTCGTCCATTTCACCTCTGCGTTTGGTTTAACCCCATTTCTAATTTTGATATCTCTTATTCTCTGATTTATCTCTCGCACTTTATGTTTACTACACCAGAGTCCTCCAAGTCCCATTACGTTTATACCGTCATTTTCCAAATGGCAACTTTCGTCACAATAGATATTAATATCATTATCCATAACTATTCTCCTTTACACAAGTCTAATTTTTCCGGTCAATAATTGTTGCATCATGCCCTGTTTGATCTTCTGTACTTTTTCCAACTTACGCTGGTGAAAGGTGATAAGGTTGTCGAGTTGCTGAAAATAAGCTCCTATCAAGATTTGCTCTGACTTTTTGGGCATAACAACCGGGAAATCAACAAGGATATTTTGATTGAGATGCTTAATCGTGCCCCCGGTTGCTTTTTTGCTTACATAATCCATTAAGTAAGGAGCTTTCAGATATTGAAAAAGGTACTTCTCATCAACAATATTTGCGTCTTTAATTTGGACATTGAATACCCCTGCATTAAGTGTTGCAGGCATTGATAACCCCTGAACATACGCCACTTTTCCGAGTGTTCCATCTTTTGTGATGAGGATGCTGCCGTTATGAATTTGAATGTCTCTATCTTGTTCATAACGCGCTCGTTCAACATAGTGACAAGTCGAGAAGTTAATGGCTCCATCATTGAAATCGGTTCCTGTTATAAGCATATAGTCGCCGCTATCTAAAAACTCCGAGGTTCTGAGATTCTGCCATCCAATGCGAGCGTGTATAGCGGCAAGTTCAGACAGCTTACGCTGTTCCCAAGCGCCCGTAAATCCAGGCAAGCGCATACGCGGGACCGTTTCTCCATTTTGCGGGAACATCTGTTGCAGACAAGCTGTTTTGATGGACTTATACTTTGCAATCAGTTTTTCAAGTGAAGAAATCATTCCGTCCACATCCGAAAGTGCTTCGGCAATGCGTTGCTGCTCCGGAAGTGGGGGACAAATAACCATAAGGCTTGAAACCTTATCTTTATTAAGATTTTTAACGCTACTGCCTGCTGCCATCCCGATATACTGCTTGTAAATAATTTTGGATGATAGTAAGTAGTAAAGGTATTCGGTCGAAAAAGCGTGACCGTACTCTTGTATTGTGAGCCAACCATCATGGATGCAGCCGTTTGTTCGAAGGATATATGGCCTTCCGAAACTCATACTGTTCGATAAAATAAAATCTCCAATGTGTACTTCTCTTGACATTGCAATGCCATCGGGGCTTATTTTTTCTTGGGTAGAATAAATGTACTTGTCGTTTTCTCTTACATCGCCAATCTTTATCCAGTTCACCCCATTTGGTGAATTCGTTATATAGCTTTGAATCGGTCGAGGCGATCCACCTCGATATACTTTCGCAGCCTTCCCAAGTAAGAGGAGTTCCCAATCCTCCGGAATCACACCAACCTCGGTCTGTTTATAGCCCTTATTTACCATACAAACCCCATCCTTTCAAGCTGCGCCTTTACTTTGGCTTCGTATGACTCAAGTTCCGATTCAAGCTCGGGCAGGGTATTTTCGTAACGCTCGGCAAGCGCGGTAATGCGTCCGGCGATCTCATGGGAGGTGGAGGTATACAGGGCTTTGATACCGGCAAAAATGGTGTAATACCACTTGCGGTTGACAAGCAGTTCCTTGATTGCATCCATGGACAGAAGATGGTATTTTTCTTTGCAGGCTTCATCAAGTGCGGCGTTCAGTTCTTTGACGATCTTTGCATACTGCTTTACTTTATCGCACAGCTTCGTATATTCGCAAAGTATTCTGTATTCTTCACTGTCGGGCGCAGACTTCTTCAATTCTTTGATCCGGTCATTCACCTTTTTTGCATCTACGGCATTATTATCATTTAGACAATCAAAAAGAACGCCATCCTCTGCGGTCTGTTCTTCGACCATTTCATCCAACTTGCTTTGTGTCTCGTCAACAACAGCCTGCGCTTCGTCAATCTTCGCGCGCTCTGCCGCAAAATACTGCGCCTCGATCAAAGATTTCGGAATGAGCTTGCCGTCCCAACCTTTATATTTTCTTTTTTCCTTTTTCGTCTTTTTGTCTTCCGTGACCTCATAGACATCTTCGGTTTCACGTCCTGCCTCGTATCCGTCCTGCACAAGCACAAATACATCATCCGCCATTGTTTCCTGCCAATAGGACAGCAGCACCTGATAGACATCGTATTGATCCACAAGGTCGATGTCCTCAAACTTTGATATGAGAAGCGCCGAAAGCTCGATAATATATTTTTTGCTATCAACAAATTCGTTTATCGTGCGCAGTCCGGCATCGACCTCCTGCCGCCATGAATCAAACGCCGCATCAATCTGTTCGGCATATATGGAAAATTCCTCATCAGCATATACGGTACTGCGAACCTCGTTTTTGTCGATATTCAGCTTATAATATCCGTCGCGTAAGGGAGAAAATAACTTTTTCTTGAGGTTTGGGAAATGCGCCCAATACTTTTCCATAGAGTCCACATCCGCCGCCGGAATTCCACCGTGAAGATGTGCTTCGAGATCCTGCAAATCTTCCGGTTCGGAACTGTCAATATAACGCGGAATATTCAGATTGTACGCATTTTTAATTTTAATTTCTTCATTGGGTACAAAACGGGCATACTTCGGGTCTGTTGTAATCTGCTCGTTGAAGGTAGTTACGATTTTGTAAATATCCCGCTCGCGCAAACGATTCTTATTGCCGTCTTTGATATAGTCACGGCTTGCATCGATCATGAAAATGCCCTGACGATCATCGGCATCGGATTTGTCAATGACGATAATGCAGGCAGGAATCCCTGTACCGTAAAAGAGGTTGGCAGGTAAGCCGATAATCCCCTTGATATAGCCCTTGTCAATAATATGCTGGCGAATGGTTGCCTCGGCATTCCCGCGGAAGAGCACACCGTGAGGCAAAATAACCGCCGCTTTGCCCGTGGATTTCAAGGATTTAAGAATGTGCAGAAGCCATGCATAATCCCCGTTCTTTTCGGGCGGCATATCCCCATAACCTGTAAAACGCCCATAATCCTTAACGCCGTCCGTCCAGTTTTTGAGTGAAAACGGAGGATTAACCACGGCGAAATCGAAACGACGGAGCACGGAATCGTCCTTGTCATCCTTATAATGCGGATCGGAAAACGTATTGCCCGCATAGATTTCACCCGTTGCTTTGTTGTGCAGGACGAGATTCATCTTGGCAAGGCCGGCTGTTGTGATTTCCTTTTCCTGTCCGTAAATCGCAACATCAATCGGCGCTTCATCCGCCGCACGGATAAGCAATGAGCCCGAACCGCACGCAGGATCATAGACCGATGTATCGGGGTCGGTCACTTTGTCAATTCCGATGACCTTTGCAAGGATGCGTGAAACTTCGGCAGGCGTGTAGAACTGCCCTTTGCTTTTGCCGCTCTCTGTTGCGAAATTACGCATAAGATACTCATACGCATCACCGAGAATATCATCACCGCCGGCTTTGTTGCTTCTGAAGTCAAATTCGGGACGCTGAAAGATGGAAACAAGTCCGGTGAGCTTATCCACCATTTCATCGCCTTTGCCAAGCTTAGACTCGTCATTAAAATGAGCGTTATCTATAACGCCGCGAAGCTGATTGTTTCCCGCATCGGCAAGCTTGGCAATGACCTTGTCCATTTTCTCGCCGATATTTTTATCTCCTTTAATCGCAACAAGATCATCAAAGCTTCCGCCTTCGGGAATTGTAATATCCGCATATTTTACGCCTTTGAACTTGTCGGTTACATATTTGACGAACAAAAGCGTCAAAATGTAATCCTTGTACTGAGAAGCATCCATGCCTCCACGAAGTTTATCACAACTTGCCCACAAGGAGCTGTATAATTCATTCTTTTTGATTGCCATAATTTTATCCCTATCCTACTGATTATTCCGCCGTGATCTGAACTTTTTTTCCACTGAAGGCAACGCCGTATTTGAGAATGTTTCGGACGCCTTTTACAGTGAGTTCCGTCTCGTATTTCCGGTTGTCGATCTGTGCCAGTGCTTTTTCGGACAGCTCTTTCAGCTCGTCCTCCGGGCAATCTTTGGCGGCTTTGAGTTCGATCAGAATACCGGGCAGTTTGCCGTCCTTGGGGCAGAGGCAGATGTCATACCGTCCCTCGCCGGACTCACGGTTTGAGGTGATATAAAAGCGGTTATCAAGAGTCGCGCAAAGTCCGAGGACAAGCCCGTGATAGAAATTTTCGCCGACAGTGTCGTAGCTGCTGACCGACTGCATCAGAAGCGTGCCGAGATTTTTTTGCAGGGCGGCGGTATCTCCCGAATAAATGGCTTCCTGAATTGAGATCGCCGTTGCCTGTGGCACAATGGTGTTCAGTTTTTGGAGAATTTCTTTGTTATATACGAATGCGATTTCCTTGTTCGGCAAGGCAACCTCGCACATGAAATCCCCGCTGAAGGAAGGCTCGGAGCGGATCACCTTCAGGTAGCCTGCGACAAGCAGAAAACTATACACCGAGGACGGATTGTTTCTGACCTGCGGATAGATGACACCGGTGTCGATATAGGTGAGGAATGACTCCCCCTGCAACAATGCATTGAGTTTTTCGTAAATCGTTTCATCCGCTCCGCTGAGAATTTCGCCGATAATGTCGTTGCTACCCGTGGATTGCCAATAAGCGCGCGGCTGACAGCCGTTGCGGAAATAGTTGATCACCGACCACGGGTTGAAAATTTCGGTATTGCCGAATTTATATCCGTCATACCATTCGCAGATTTCGTCGTACTTATCTTCTGTATGATAGTAGCGCGCGACTTCCTTGACTTCATCAGCCGTGAAGCCGAAGTATTCGCTGTATTTCGTGTCCAGAATAGAATTGATGGCAAGGTTGTTCAGTCCGCTGAAAATGCTTTCTTTTGCTACGCGGAGAATGCCTGTAAGAAAACCGTAAGTCAAGTGTTTGTTATCTTTCAATCCGCCGGAAAACAGGTTACGCATAAACCCGATAATTTCGTCGTAAAAACCCTTGATATGTCCCTGTTGGATCGGCGTATCGTATTCGTCGATGATAATGATCGGCGCAACTCTATGATACTCATGGAGCATCATAGAGAGATTTGCCAAAGCCACCGACAGTTCAACCGGGGTTACCGTGCCGGAGAGAATTTTTTCAATATATGTTTTTTCATATTCGTTGAACACTTCGCCGTTTTTTAATTCACTGTGACGGGACACTTCCTTGGAAATCAGATCCTTAATGGAGGTAAATGTTTCTTCCCAGGTATCGCACTTCACATCTTTGAAACTAAGAAATATTACGGGATATTTGCCCTGATAACTGCGGTATTTTTCACCGCAAGCCCAAATCTTCTTGTTTTTGAAGTATACAGAGGTATCTTCGTCTGTTTTTTCAAAGAAGGTACGAATCATATCTATGTTCAGCGTTTTGCCGAAACGACGCGGGCGCGTGAAAAGCGAGACCATCGGACGCTCATCAAGAAAATCCTTGATCATCATGGTCTTGTCAATGTAATAGTATTCGGTTGATGCCAAGCGATAATCGGAAATACCGATAGGCAGAGGCAGATTGGGCTGTCGGATATATGATACGGGTTTGATTCTTCCATCCGTTGGCTTTTCCGTCCCGACAGGAATTGTCCACACGCGTCCCTTTTTGACCGCGCCTTTTATTTTACCTTCTCCGCAGAGCTTGCTGACCTGTCTGTCGCTGATATTCCAGAGACTTGCCGCCTCTTTTGTACTCATCATTTTTTGCATAACGATCCCCCAAGTACATTTTTACAGGTACAGTATATCATATTATCGGAACAATGTCAAGAACTTTGTTCGGAACAATAGTCGGAACTATATATTTCTGCTCTCGTGTATTGTTCCGATAGAAAAGGGGCAGGCGATTTTGCCTGTCCCTTGGGTGCATCATCTGATAAAAAGGTGTAAATACGAATTTTTGCCGCATGCTATGTCGGCCTCGAAAGGTTTCTGCTTAGTTTCTCGCTGTGCCGACGGAATTTGAAAATCGTTTTCTTTGCCTATCGCGCATCAGCCTTTGCACTGTGAAACGAGTTGACTTCCAACCGATTTTATGCTATACTGAAGGCAGAAAAAGCATTTTGATCGGAGGGAACAAATGACTAAAGATATTATAAAATCCGTCGTTGATAAAGCCGATCCGATTGGGTTGCTCGGAATGTGTTGCCCGGCAGATGAATATGACTCCGAAGTCGAGATGATATTTGCACGCATCCGAAAAGGTATGTCCGTAGACGAAATCGCTAATATCATTTATGCCGTGTTTTTTGAAATGTTCAGCGAATCCGTTGACATTAAGCTCTGTGATACTATGGCATATGAAATGCTCTCACTTGATTGCTGACCACATCTTTGACCACTTACGGCTTCGGACTACCCGGATTCAGTGCCGCGAAGAGCACACGAAAGCAGTCAATCCGGACGCAAAAGCCCCGAAAAGCCCATAAAATCACGTAAAAAATCGGGTTTTTAGCGTTTGGGAGCAAGTTCAAGCAGGTTCGACTCCTGTCATCCCGACCAAGTGCGAATAATCCGAACACTTTCCGAATAGGAAAAGTGTTCGGATTTTTTGTTTTATTTGAATACTCTGATTTTAATAGCAAAAAACGAAAAAAATCAATACAAACTCAGTATTTTTATGGTATAATGAAGCAGTAATTTCACTTTTACAAAAGGGAATAACATTAATTTAAGGCGTGTTTGAGCACGTTTTGGGGAAGCTGTGAGGTAACTGATGAATATCGCAGATAGCATTATCAAAAACAAATTAAAAAACGTATACTTTATTTGGGGCAGCGGAAAAACAACCATAGCAAATCGCTTGAATGAAAAATACGGCTTTTACGTTTACAGTACTGACGAAAGCCGAAACCGTCAAATGAAATTAGCCAATCCTGTTGACCAACCTTATATGTGTCGTGACTTTGAAAAAGAATACGGTGTCAAAAGCTTTTGGGAGCTGCCAAAAGAGATAATTGCGGAGCGCGAAACGCACTTCGTTGCAGAAATGACGCCGATGATGGTTGCCGAACTCATTCAGCTTTCTTCCTTACATAAGATTATCATTTGTGAAGGGGATATTGATTATTATGCCATTGCTCCGGTTGCAACCAATATGGTCCATCTTTGCAACCAGAGTACGTCTTTTGATTGGTTTGACCGCCCCGATCACGAAAACATACGCGATACTGTTGCCAAGCGGACGGATTTGAGCGATGAAGAAAAACAACGGGTTATAGAGAAAGCTTATGAATGCGTTACCCCTGCCGAATTGAGCGCACCCGGTTGGGTCACGGAGCTTGGTATCAAAAATATTATTTGGAACGACCACACAAGCATAGACACTACTGCGGCCGAGGTTGCCGAATATTTTGGATTTACCGAGAAATGAAATCAGCCGAAAATGAGGTTGTTTGCCTCATTTTCGGCTGATTTTCTGCTTATAAGTGATATTTTACCGTCACTTCGGAAAATTTCCCCTGGCGGCAGAAACGCGGCTTGTGCCATAGTTACAGCACAAGCCGCTTTATTTTTTCGGAAAACCTTTTCTTTGCCTATTGCACGGCAAAATTTACTCTGCGTTTTGTTCCAGCATTACGATGAGTTTTCTGAAGGCATCTTCCTCTCTGATAAAATCAAATCGTCTGTTCTCCAATGCTTTTAATCTGAGATTGCAGGCGTTCCCTTTGTAATTCTTGGTCGTATTTGCTTTTTTGTACTTCAATCTATTCACCATAGGTGCTGTATAATCCATATCTTTCAGATTCGCTTCAATAACCGCATAGCGGCAGCTCTCCGACAAAGTGTCAAGCGTTTTTTGCGAATCGTGCATTTGTGCGTACTCAAAAGCTATCATAGAGTAAAAATGCGACAGGTCAAACGCATAAAATCCCACGTTTCCGTCTGCATACAAACGTTCCATAATGTCAATGGCAAACTGAAATGCCTCGATTTTTTCCTCATGTGAAAAAGAAATTTTTGATGTCATACGCAAAGCAGTCATTGTTGCCGTGTGGATCAGAGAGTCTATATAGCTTTGGCACGACTTAACCCCGTCTTCGCCGTCTAAAATAATCGCCCGGAGTTCCTCCCTTGTCACATAAAAACTGCCGCACATATCTGCATAATAAAGAGCTTTTTCCTTGTCAATGCCATCATAAGTGTAACAAAGGCACTGAAGTGCGTTTTCTCTTTGCCTTGCGTCCGTGGTTTTCTGTAAAAGCTTCTCTCCAAGTGAAATAATACGTTCTGCTTTGTCCTTTGGACACGGATAGACCGCATCTCTGTTTATTGCAAACATCAATCCTTCGATCACACGGCAATCGTTCGGAAATTCCGCATATGCCTGTTCCCATAATTCAAGATTCTTTTCGTTCTCACCGTTATTTTGGTAGATGGCGGCTTGCCGTTCATATTCAGCAATTGCTTCTTCAACTCTTACCTGATCCACGCACAAAAGCTCATCTACCGTTATATCAAAATAAAATGCAATGCGCGGCAAGAGCGTAATATCGGGAAAACCTTCGCCACGCTCCCATTTTCCGACCGATTGCGGAGTAATTCCGAGATGATTGGCAAGTGCTTCCTGCGTGATATTTTTCTGCAGGCGCAATGAACGCAGTTTGTCTTTCAAATTTATTTGCATATTGTGTTCCACCTTTATTCAGATTGATAAACGCTTATCTTGGTTACATTATACAATGCTTCACCATTGCTATCAAGAACCGCAATGTTTATTTTCCGGCGTAATATACAACCACCAGTTGTTTCTGCCGATTTTCTTGCAGCATATCGCTGCCAGATGAGTATCCGGTTGCTGCTTTTAATGTATTACTGCTGAATTTATAGTTTGTCAAAGATGTCGGCGCTCAACTTTTTCGGAGAAGGAAGTGCTGGTTGCGCAATGAGGCAGAATGGATTGTTTATGTGTTTGAAAAAGAAAAGAGATCTGGGCGGAAACCGCCAAGGTCTCTTTTTCGAGAAAAATCTATTTGTTTGATATTTGACCGGAAGCTGCTTTTGCGAAAATCATTTTTGCCTGCTGACGATCTTATAATTATTATTGCTTAAAAGCCAATAGGCGTCATCCAGCAACTGATAATCATATTTGATAACATCGGCTGCGATCTCATCTACCCCATCGCGTTGAGCCACAATTTTCCTGAACTCTTCTAATCCCTCAAAGGTTGTCAAGTTTCCGTGTCTCCTCAATTGATAATTTTTCCCGTTTTTATTTTTGTCATCTAAAATTTCTTTTTTACTGGACGGGACAAACCCCTTGCTCAGCATAAACGAATTCCAACGGAAATGCTCCTGTATTGCCATAGTTGTTCTTCGAGAGTTTTTGAAAGACAGATCGTATTTTACAATTTTCTTTCCGTCTGCGGAAATATCATCGTAGTAATTAACCTTATCTCCCTCGGCATAGCAATTTAGGTAAGCCTCTTGACCTATCGAAACGATTTTCTCCTTACCGTCGTCGGGAACATAATCCATTCCCATCAGGTGAAGTTTTGAACGCAAACTGAGACATCCGTAAAGATTCGATTCTCTTTCAAACTGTGTTTTTTTAATGTACCAATCGCAATCTGATTTTGCGTAGATCTCGGGAATGGGTTCCACAAGCGCCTTGTTAGGCTTGGATGTAATCTCAAATTCTAACGAATAAATCCTGTTTCTCATTTTTGCCATATGCGTAATGGTATCATTATCAATTCGTTTAATATTATATACGACTTGTTTCTCGTCTCCTATCATAAAGCAATCATCTCGCTTGAATATCTCATATGCGTCGTCGCCGCTTCTGATTTTAACGAAAATATAGGTGTCTTCCAAACCCCACTCTTGCTTCTTTTGAAGCACTTTTTGAGCCATATCAATATTTTCAAGGTCAGTTCCGAATCCGATAATAATATAATTGAAGTTTCCTTTTCCGGAAAGAGCCGTTCTGATTTTTCTATAAAAATCAGAATCATTGATATCAAGTTTATCGTAATGTTCTTCTGCAGGAAATGCAGGGAAGGGTAGGTATGGCTGGTTGCCACCACTTTTTGCTTGCTCTATTATTTCATCTTCAAATTCATTTTTGAAGCGATAGTAGCTATGATTTAAGTTCTTATTGTTTTCTGTGTGATGTTTGTCAAAAATATAATATTTGACTTGCTTGAGAACCTTTTTGCCGTTTTCTTCGACTAAAAATTGATTGTTGGCAACGGACGTAAGAAAAATTTGCTGATTTGTTTTGCCGAATCCAATCATTGCCACATTGACATTTACACCGTTTCGCAGTAGCGAAGTCTTATAATCGATCTGTTTTCCAGTCATAAATTGCGTAAGAGGGTATCGATCGATAAAGTCAATAGCGATTTGACGATATTTGTTTATGTAGCGGATGCAGCCATTTGATGCTTCGGCGAGACTGTTGTAAATGGCCTCGTGGTCAGGCATTCCAAAAACATATACTCTTATACGAGTTAAATTGTCGGAGATAACAGAGGAGGCTTTATCTTTGAAAAACTTATTTGTGCAGGCGATAATTTTGTGACAAAGCGAAATATTTCTTCTGTCATCTTTTGTATTGATAACGATAACACAAGACTTTTTGGAAGATGACAAACAATTTAACAATAGTTTGCAACAATACTTTTCTATATCGTTGGCGATATCGGTTGCCTTGTTTTGACTCTCTTTTATGTCATCTATACCGCCATTTTTGGAAATAAAACTTACTCTTTTTGAGTACAATTTTGTTTTTTCTTGATCGGAGATGTCATCGATAAGCATAGTGAGCCGGCTTTTTTCCGAAGCATATATTTTAAGATTTTCTTCGTTGTTTCCTACAATCAAAAGCTTTTCCTTCTGACTCCGACGCCAACGTGCGCTTTGGTGCTGTTCCCAAAATTTTTGATGCAAAAATGAAAGAGCAAATAACATTGCGTTGATTGTGACGAGAATAAAGCAGAAATACACCGCAAAAGCGTATATTTTATTATCTTTCATCAATTGGGAAATGCTCGATGAGTCATAACGTAAAACAATCAAAACCATCGTCTTGTTGATTGCGGAAAATAATGCGGGAAGAATCTTTTGCCCTGCATATATATGCCCTATAAAATAGAGCGGGATGGTTGCTATATATACAATGGCGCAGTTTCCTTTTTTGAATTTGCGAATAAATTCGATTCGCTTGCCTCGTTCTTTTGTAAAGATTGCGAATATGCATCCAAGCGATATTATCAATAGTATAGCAATACAAATAACAGAAAAAAGAGAATACATTTTTCCTCCAATTATTAATAAATTTTTTAACCTTTCCGACAAACATACAACTAATGCAATTACATACGCAGAAAGCTGATGGGTTTAATCTTTGAAGATCACTTGTCAAAGCACTATGTCTTTCATTCAAAAACGGTCTACCAATCAAACAAATATGGAGCTTCATTATATTTACGCTGGTAATAATCATATAACTGCCTTGATTTCTTCGATAATACCCTGAATTGGGGAGGAATCATTGTTACCTCATATAGAGACGATTCGTGATTGCTCCCATCCAGTTTGGTCATACCGAACAGCCTGCAAAACTTTTCGCCGTTTTTTGTGACTGCGTCCGCAATCATTCTGCGAATGAACACCTCGTGCTCACCCAATGCAATAAACTTATCAACTATCGCATTAAACAGTTCCATAAAGACTTCTGTGTTCTGATAGTCCGGATGGATGACGATTGATGAAAAATACACGCTGTACGGGAATGGCATATCATAGCTCAATATCATATCTGCCGTAATACCTGTGTCAATAAAATCTCCTCGTTTGATACAATCATAGCACTCATCGGTTACAGGGGAAATATTGACGTACGCAATAATTTTGTTTGACTTATTATCTTTTGCCATCACATATATATCCGGATTGACGGCAAACCATTCCTCGCACCGCGTCGCATTTACCTGATATATGTCCTCATACACCAATGAATCAAGGCAAACCGCCTGGGCAATGTCTTCAAGCGTCACCTGCTTACCCGTGATAATTGAAATCGGCTTTTCATTATAATCTGAAAAATTAACGGTGGTCTTAAAATCCTCATGCTTTGGAATCGCATTTTGTACATAATCACAAATGTGAGATATTCCATCTTTGTAATCAAAATTTTGAACATTTCTTAATGTTCGTGGCAATTTATGAATATTGACATTTGTAGTAAGAGTAAATAGATTTGCTTCTTTGCGGACGCCGGAGAGGTAATCATTGTAGAAACTGTCCCATTCATACTGAACCCAATGCGATGAAGCATATTCCTCTTTGGAAAGCACAACAATCATAACCTTGGCAGAATCCAGAGCTGTGTCGATATCTGCTTTATATCGCGAGCTTCCCATTAGCTCCAATGTGTTGGACGAGAAAAATGTGCTGTATCCTCTGTCTGTCAAAGCGGCATATAACTCTTGGGCAATAGCAACGTCGGGAGTCTTATTTCCTTGATCGTCAGAATACTTGTATGAGATAAAAACTTCGTAATTCATTTATGTAAGCTCCTTCAAGTTAAGATTTGGTTGTGCGCTTCTTTTTAATAATTGTTTATACCAGACTTTTATTTTTTCTTGATTATAATCTTAATTTTGCAATACAACACCTATATTGTAACAGATTTCCGGTTTAAAGTCAACAAGACTTGACAAAAAATTCAATAACAATCCGGAAAAAACGACAAAATTGTTTCTTTTAAGCTACTTACAAAGGTTTTTCTTTGTCCGTTGTACTGCAATTTATAAAGGGCTGACCGAAGTCAGCCCTTTATAAATTCTCCTAAAAACCTTGCGGCGGGATTGAAGCTTCATATTTCGCCCTTTTGCTCCGCGAAATAGTGCTTTTGAGCGTGAAGAAAATGCTCGTCAAACTTTGCTCCTGCGATTTTGCTTACACGGCGGAACGGAGTGAGCATATCGAAGGCGTGGTACAGTCCGGGATATATATCGATCTCTGCCGGAATGCTTGCTTTTTTGAGATTTTCAATATATGTCACCGTTTCCGAATAGAACGGCTCGGCAGTTGATACAAATGTATATGCCGGCGGCAATCCGGAGTAGTCTTTTCGCCTTGCCGCAGAAGCATAGCACGGAATATCGCCGGAGAGACTGGCAAGATATTTTCTCCAGCCGTAGTGATTGCGCCTTGTGTTCCAGACGAGAGAACGGTTGTTCTTTGACGTTTCCGTATCTTCGCAGTCGATCATAGGGTAAAGCGGCATCTGAAAAGCGATATTTACGCCGCCCGTATCTTTTTCATACATACATAGCGCCGCCGCAAGCCCTCCGCCGGCACTCTCTCCGCCGACCATAATCTGGTCCGTGCGAATACCGAGCTCTTTCGAGTGTTCTTTCAGATACGTAAGCGCTGTATGACAATCTTCGAGCGCAGCGGGGTAGGGAGCTTTTCCGGCGAGACGATAATCGGGGGAGATTACGACCGCACCGTACTTTTTCACAATGTTTTTGGCACGCGACATATGCACCATACCCGCCATACCTGTAACATATCCGCCGCCGTGTATCCAGAGAAGCCCTGTTCGATCTGTGCGCCGATTTTTCGGGGAAAGAATCAGGAGCTTCAATTTTCTTTCGCCTGCGGGAATATAAATTTTCTCGGTTGTGTATTTCATAAGGTATATTTGTTGCTTTACGCCGATTAAAATCTCAATTCGGATGTGCAAATTGACAATAACATCTTCGCAAACTTCGAAAAAGATATTTTCATTCGGGCAAGCACACTTTCTTCAAAATTACGCACTTATTATATCATAAACGAGCTGCATTTTCAAGGCATATCAGGGGCTGACCTCGGTCAGCCTTTTATTTTTTATAAAGCAACAACCGTTCGGCTTTTTGTGGTATAATAGCAGAAAGGGGCGGCTGCCTTTGTCGAAGCACAGGCAGCCCGAAAAAATAATTTTGAAAAATTTCAAAAACCCTATTGACTCTCCCCCCGACTGTAATGATAGACTCGGATTGCAAGGAAGAAATAGCGCTGTTTCTGCCTTTGCAAAATCGAAAGAAGGGAAGAAGCTATGTATAAGATCGGTGAATTATCAAAGCTGTGCAACATATCGGTCAAAACCCTGCGCTATTACGACTCCGAGGGATTGCTTGTGCCGGACAGAATCGATAAGTTTACAGGGTATCGGTATTATTCCGCTTCAAAGCTGGCGGATTGCTATCGTATCATTGCTTTGAAGGAGCTTGGCTTTTCTCTTGACGAGATACGTCGGCAACTGACCGTCGGCGATAATGAAAAAATTATCGGGATATTGAATGACAAGCTCGCCGAATTGAATTCGCTCATCGAAAACACGCAGAACCGCTTGAGAAAAATCGAATCGATCAAAAACGGTCTTATGGAAGGAGAGACAAAAATGTTTAATGTTATTATCAGAGAAACGGATGAGATCCGTGTCGCTTTTGTGCGCAAATATTATAAATCAAAGTCGGACGCACTGCTCAAAGCGTCCGAAATTGCGGAAAAACTGCCGAAAAGCATTGTCGGCAAACGCCGGATAATTATAAACTATGAAACGGAATATAAGGAATCCGATTTCGATCTTGCCGCTTGTGCGGAGATTACGGGTAGCTTGCCGAAGAGAAGTGATTATGCCGAAAAGGTCATCACTTTCGGGGGCGACGTTGCATCGCTTTGCTGCAAGGAGAGCGAGCTTGGCGAAGCTTATAAAGCTATCACAAAGCACCTTGACAGCTCAAATTATAAGGTTTGCGGCGCATATTATGAAATTTATCACGGCGACGGAACCGTCGAGCTCAAGGTTCCCGTAAGCGGAATGTCAAAAGCACCTTTGTATGTAAATGTTGACGCAAAAGCGCCTTTTACAGACGATCCCGAGGTTTGCGGGAAGTGGAAAGTTGTTGACATTGTGCCGACGCGCGAGCAGTTTATCTACGGAAAGCCGAAATGCGGTCACCTGGCTTGGCTCCACGAGCTGTATTTTATCGACGGCGGAAAGGGCTACTGGGCAGTAAACGGCTGGACGAAAGGGACTATGTTTACGGGCGGGCCGAAGCCGGATACACTGTATGCAAATCATTATACAATTGAAAACGTCGACGGACACAGACTTCTTTTCCTTGAGATGACCGATTGCGGCGACAGCGGTATCGGATTCGGCGTTCCGGAGATATGGGTATATGAGAAGGCAGACGACAGACACTATTCCTCGCCTGAAGAGTTCAGAAAATGCGATAATATCGACTATCCGTTTGTAAGCGACGAAAATGTTATCGGCAAATGGAAAGTGCGTGATTTTGTCATTCGCAAAGAGGACTTTGACGCAGGTAAGCAGAATATGAAACAGGAGGACCTGTTTACACTTTCGGCAGAGTTCAGAGAAAACGGAGTGTATGTATCAACTACCCAAAACGGAACAAACAGTATCACCTCCGTATGGACAAAGGGGCTTGTTCTGAACAGGCGGGAAAAGACCGCATCGGCATACGAAATAAAGACGATCGACGGCAGGGAATATCTTTTCAAAGAATGGAAATGCGGTGATTATTCGTTTGGCGGCGGCAGAGTTTATTTTTATGTGTTTACCCGCGAATAATTGAAAAGTCGGTTTCGTCAGCCGAAATAAGGGCGGTCGTTTTGCGACCGCCCTTTGCGATTGGGAGAGAAATATGGACTTGGGTATATAGCGCAGTACAGATGATATGCAAGTTGACTTCCGCCTGGTTTTGTGCTATGATGAAATGACTTGAAGATGCCACAAAAAATGCTTCAAAACCGTTTCAAACGGATCATTGATTCGAAAAAGACAAAATGCGTGGAGGGAATATGGAGCGTATCATTGATAAAAATACCTGGTGCAGGAGGGAGATCTTTGAATTTTTCAGCGGAATATCGAATCCGTTTTATGCGGTCACGTTTCGTCAGGACGTGACGAAGCTGAAGTGCTTCTGCAAGGAAAATCGGATTTCGTTTTATTATGCGCTGATCTATCTCTGCTGTAAGGCGCTGTCTGATGTTCCCGAATTTTCTCTTCGGATCCGCGGAGACGACGTAGTTGAGCTTGAAAAGCAAATTCCCAGCTTCACCGATATGAAAAAGGGAAAAGAGGTTTTTCATATCGTGACGATACCCTGCGAAGGTTCTATTATCGAGTTCTGTGAAAATGCCGGAAGAATAAGCAATGCGCAGAATTTCTTTATTGATAAGGCTATGCAGGGAGACGCTTTGGTCTATTTTTCGTGCCTACCCTGGATTGAGACAACGGCTGTTACAAATGAGCGGGATCTGGCTTCTCCTTTGGCAAAGGACGATTCGATCCCCAGAATCTGCTGGGGAAAATACGTTCTTGAAAATGATCGCATATATCTTGGCATTTCCGTTGAAGTCAATCACCGCCTTATCGACGGGATTCACATCGGGCGATTTGCGGAAGCTCTGACGCAAAGAATCTGCGGGCTGAAATAAAAGATTGCGGCGGGCTCGCGCTGTTATGTGGTTATCAATGAGATTGAAACGGCTGACTTCGGTCGGTCGTTTTCGTTTCGACTATGTATTTCTCACACGTAATAAAAATATGCGGTTTTCATAGACAAAGCGCAAATGTTGTGATATAATACCTCCGTTGCTTTCCGGAAAGAGCGGGGAGCAAAGACTATTGTATTTCGGAGATTTTCATAATGGTGTTATCTAAAAAGCACGGCTCGCTTCTGATCTTTGTGAGCTGTCTTACATATTCGATCGCTTATCTCGGGCGACTTTCATATGCCGCAAATCTGACGGCTGTCGCAGATGCGTATTCTGTCAGCAAGGAGTCGCTCGGAATGGTCAGTTCAATGCTGTTCTTTGCTTACGGCGGCGGGCAAATACTTCATTTCTTCCTTGCAAAATATTATCCTCCGCGTATAACGGTTCTTTTTGGAATGCTTATGACGGCGGCTTGCAACGTTCTTCTTGCGCTTGCGCCCGATGTTGCTTCAATGCGGGTTATCTGGTTTATAAACGGCTTTGTTCAGAGCTTTTTCTGGTGCAACATATGCAATACGATTGCAAAATATCTTGCTTCCTCGCAACTGCGGACCTGGATAATGTTCGGCGGATTTTCGTATTGCTTTGGCACGTTTGCCGTTTACGGGCTTTCCGCCTTGTTTGTTTCGGTAAATTATAAGATAACGTTTTATATCATTGCGGCACTTTCCGTTTTCGCGGGAATACTCTGGTTTGTCTCGCTCGGCTTTTTCGAAAAAGCGCCGAAGTTCGAAGAGCCGGAGCAGGAGACGAAAAAAGCGACAGCGACAAAAGGATTTTATCGCGGCAGCGTCCTTGTCATAATCGGTTTTGTTGCATTTTCCGCTGTCTGCAATTCTTTCATACGCGATGGCGTTCTGACCTGGCTTCCGACGATACTCAAAACGGATTTCGGCTTCGGGGATTCCTCTGCTGTATTGATAACTATGGGACTTTCGCTCCTTTCGTGTGCGGGGGTGTATGCGGCAAGAGTTCTTTCGCGTACGATCAAGAGCAGGCTTGCTTCAATATCGATTGTGTTTGCTGTGCTTGCGATTTTCCTCGGCTGCGGGATTATTTCGTATAAATCATCGGCTGTTGTGCCGTTTATCCTGTGCTTTGTCTTCATTATCTGCTCGATTTATTGCAACGGCAACTTTATCACAAGTGTGATTCCGTTCGGAATAAGAAAATTCGGCAATGTCGGCGGGCTTTCCGCATTGCTTGACGCATTTTGTTATGTCGGCGCTACCGCCGCAACGACGGTTTTCGGCGCGGTGGCGGATAAAAGCGGCTGGAGCGCAGTACTCGCGCTTATCACAGTCGTTGCCGCTGTGGCAGCCGCAGTCTGCCTTGTCGGCTCACTCATATCGCGGCACGGAGAAATTACAAGACAAATATTCTGAAAACAAACACGGCTGACCCGAGGTCAGCCGTGTTTTGTTTCAGTGATTATTCAAACCAAATTCAAGGATTGCAGAGCATTGTGAGGAGCGGAACTATATGCATATACTGTCCGTTTATGCGACAGAGAAGCTCTTCCTTGTCTTTTTGAACAGATAAGTATTCGGCGAGATTGCTTTCAAGACATTTCAAAACCGTGTCTTCCGATAGGCTTGCACATTCTGCAATCTTTTTTGCGCTTACATATGCGTTTTTGTTATTTACAGTAAGCGTATAAAGTGCAATGAATGTCTTCATTGCGTCTATATCATAAAAATTGTCGAGGTGACCGCACAGTTCCGATATTTTGTCGTTTTTCAAACTCCGGATGTTGTTGTCTGAAAAGAATACAGAACCGTAACGCATACAGGCGGTTATTTCCGAACTTGCTATGTATGAGCTGCCCCATTCCGCCGTTCCCGCATGTTCAAAAGCATCTTCGGAATTCCATTTGCATCTTTTTAAGAACAACGCGGCATTGATTGTGTATACCAGCTTCAACGCAAGCTTTGAATCCTCGCCTTGTGACAATTCGTTGATTGCGGAGCGGGCTTGCAGGATGAGATTGTTTGCTCCGGCAACATCTTTATGTCCGATAAGCTCATCGACCGAAATGCCGAAATAGTCGGCTATGGCAGGCAGAAGCTGAATGTCGGGGCAACACTGTGCCGATTCCCATTTGCTGACTGACTGATTTGTTACGCCGAGCGATTGAGCCATTTCTTCCTGTGTGACGTTTTTTGCTTTTCTCAAAAAAGCAATCTGTTCATTGAGATTGAATTTCCCCATTATGGAACCTCCAAGATAGATTTTTGTAGCTACAATCATAGTATAAGTTAGTTTCCCGGCGAAAACAATGCCGCATCGGTTTGATTTAAGGCGCATTTGTCCAACCGATGGTTGGATAAATGCTAAATCAATATTCCGCTCAGGTGATCTATCTCGTGCTGGATGATCTGGGCGGTGAAATCCGTGTAGGTCTTTATGCGACTTTTGAACTCTGTCGTCTGATAGCGCACCTTTATTATCTTATATCTTCTGCATTTTCTCGGGCCGCCGAGGAGGGAAAGACAGCTCTCCTCCGTTTCGTATGCGTCGTCCTTCTTTATGATTTCCGGATTCAGCATAACAGTATAAACGGGAGCCTTGCCGCTTTCGTCAAGAAAGGCAATTATGCGCTTCTTTTCTCCGATCATATTTGCCGCCATACCTACGCAGGTATCCTTATGCGCTGTCAGCGTGTCAAGCAGATTCTGCGCTATGGGCAGGTCTTCTTGTGTCGCGATTTCCGATTTTCCGGCAAGGAATATCGGATCGTGGACGAGAGGTTTTATCATAAGCTCGGGTACATCCTTTCGAAAAGATAAAATTCGGGCTGTGCTTATAAAATAAACGCACTTTGCTACGGTAGCTCGGTGCGTTTTTGCATTTAATGCAGTTTCAGCTTTTCTGCGTATTTTTTCATAAAGAACACGAGGACTTCGCCGAGAATTCCGCAGCAGACGATCTCTCCCAGACCGACCGTAAGAATAAATACGGGAACCGTCGCTCCGCCATAGACCTTTGCGAGGACGGGGGGGAGTATCAATGTGTTTGCGAGTATCGGCGGGATTGGCGCAAGCCATTTGTTTTTGCGCAGGGCAAACGTTCCGAGCGCTCCGAGAAGGGTTGCGAGCGTTCCGAAAACTATATCCCAGAGGGCGCTGCCTGTCAGTATGTTTGTCAGCAGGCAACCGATCGCAAGCCCGGGGATTGCTGCGGGCATAAAGGCGGGCAGGACAGTCAGCATTTCGGAAAGCCTCATCTGGACGACGGCATTTCCCGAAAGTCCGAATGAATAGGCGACGAAGCTGAACGCCACATATAAAGCGGCGATAAGCGCGCTCTGTGTCATAAAAAGGATTTTGCTGTTTTTCATAAATTTTCATCTCCGTAGTTTTGTTTTAAGTGAGGATGGTTACGAACTCACCGCGGATATGTTATCACAAAAACTCCGCTCTGTCAACATTTATATTGACAAAGCCGATGAGATGATATATTATTTACCTGTATATTTTACCACGGAGGTAAAAATGAAAAGAATACTCACAATCCAGGATATATCGTGCGTCGGCAAATGCTCGCTGACAGTTGCCCTTCCGATAATTTCCGCGATGGGCGTTGAAGCCGCGGTTATGCCGACGGCAGTCCTTTCGACTCATACGCAGTTCAAAGGCTTTACGTTCCGCGATCTTACGGACGATATGCTCCCGATAGCGGAGCATTGGAAAAAGGAAAACATCGGTTTTGACGCAATTTATACGGGCTATCTCGGCTCGTTCCGTCAGCTTGAGATCGTCGGCAGGATATTTGATGACTTCGGCACGACGGAAAACAAGATAATCGTCGATCCGGTTATGGCGGACGGCGGCAAGCTCTATCCGGGCTTTACGGAGGAATTCACCCGCAGTATGGCGTCGCTCTGCGCAAAGGCGGACGTCATCCTGCCGAACCTGACGGAGGCTTCGTTTATGCTCGGCGTGCCTTATGTCGGAGATGACTATGACGAAGCTTATATAAAAGATATGCTGAAAAAGCTCTGCGCTCTCGGAGCGAAAACTGCCGCAATAACCGGCGTTTCGCTTGAAAAGGGAAGGCTCGGCGTTATGTCGCTGAATTCCGAAACGGGCGACTATTTCTATTATGACCGCGAGCATCTGCCTGTTGCATATCACGGCACGGGCGACATATTCGCCTCCGCTTTCACAGGCGCCGTTGCCCTCGGAAAGGGCACGGAGGAGGCGCTGAAAATCGCCGCGGACTATACCGTCGAATGTATCGCGCTTACTCTCAAGGACGAAAACCGCAGGACGTACGGAGTCAACTTCGAAGAGGCGATGCCGTATCTCATAAACAGAATAAAATGAAAGAAAAGCGACCCTCTCGGGTCGCTTTTTAATGTTATTTTGTCAGAATTCTGGGCGATGTCATAATTCCGAAACGCTTTGTCACATATTCGGGACACCAGAATCTGCCGCCGGGGAGCCACGCGGGTGCGCTGCAATACGGAACGTCCTCGTCCGCATTATGCAGAGTGCCGAAGGTGTTTGCCCGGTTGCCGTAGATAGTTAGCTCAAGGCTGTGCTTTCCCTTGGAAACGTTTCCGAGACAGAGACGGGCGGGCGGATAGATCATTGCGCCGAGCTCCTTTCCGTCAAGGCGGACGGTTATGAGAGAGCCGCAATAGCGGGTGATCTCAAGCGTTTTCTCGCCGCCGTCGGAATCGAATTCGGTTTTATAGGTCATATTGCCGCCGTAGAAGGGCATACCCTGGCAGACAACGTCCGCATAGCGGAGCTTTTCGGGCATAGCCGTTATTTTTGCCGTCGCGCCGTCGAGCGCAACGCCGAAATTGCCGAGAATAAACACGCTTTCAAGCTGGGTTGCGTCGCCGAAACGATAATTTATTTCAAGCGTATTTTTGCCCTTTCTTATCGCGGGAAGGGCGATTTTTGTAAGTGCGTCTTCGTCGACATAATATCCGACGGGCGTCTTTTCGACCTTTTCTCCGTTGAAGATGATGTCGTCTGTAAATTCAAGACATTCGAGCGCAAGCTCGGCGCCGGAATAGCAGATCTCGCTTTCAAACTCATAATAAAGGGCGAGCTTTTCTTTCGGATTATTGTCGATCGGGTCTGCCCAGGGCTGTTTCATCTTGCCGCCGCGCCTGCGGATGCTGAGCTCGTCTCTTACGGCGATGTCTGTATAAAGAATGTCTCTTTCCTGCTTGATTTCTCCATCGCTTAAGCTGTATGAAGGCTTGTCGAGGAGGAGAACGTTCGGCTCTTCAAGGGAGAAACGGGCTTCTCCGGAGAGAAATTCCTCTTTTGAATACGTCTCCTCGCTTGTTTCGCCCTCTTCGCCTCTGCCGGCGGTAAGCTCCAGAAGAAGCGATGTGCACGCCCCTCCGATCCATTTTATTACGGTGTTCCCGTCTTTATATTTTGCGGGGAGGGGGGAGATCTTGCCTGTTTCCGTATTCATTTCTCTGACAGCCCATTCACCGGCAATCGTTACGATTGCGGTATCGACAGAAGAAATGTTATAGTCGCGGGGCTTGAACACGTGCGAAATGAAGAGGTATTTCTTTTCTCCGTCCGAGCGGAGCTGATATGCTGCGTTTGAATACGGCTCGCCGTTACGGTTTGTTATGCGGATTGTTCTGAAATCTTCAAGGCTTTTCAGAAGCTCGTCAGGGAAGGGATTTATTTTCTTGCAGTAGGCGGCAAATTCCTTTGCGTCATCGCTCTTTTCCGCATCGACGTATTCGGGAATACTGCCCATAAATATGACCTCACCGCCCGATTTTCTGAAGTTTTTCAGCGCGTCGAGCGTTGTTTTGCGGATGGTTGTAAGGCTCGGAACGACAACGGCGTCATATTTCATCTCGCCTATGGCAAACCCGCCTTCCGTCTTTTTGTATTGCGACGGAAGCAGCGCTTCGCAGATGAAGTCAAAATCAATGCCGCCGCAGATGAGTGTCCTTGCGGTGTCGCAGAAGAGGTTATCTTTTTCGCGCAGGGTCATTGCAGAGCGATCGTTAGGACCGTAATAGAGCCAGAAGCTCTCAATCGGGTGTATGACCGCGACTCTTACGTCCGCTTTGCCGCGCGTCATTGCGGTATTGACCCTTGCAAAGTGGTTTTCTATATATTTATATTGCTTATACCAAGGCGACTGATGACCGATCGAGGCGGGGTAATCCCTCTTTGCCTGACCTTTCATAGAAGCCCAATAGAGGTGCGGGACGCGGACGGTTACTCCGAGTGCCGCCTGCCAGTCGCCCTGCATTTTGTGACCGCGGAAATCAAAATCCCATCTTGTGACGCCGTAAAGCTCGGAGAGCACGCCGGGCGCTCCCATCTGACGGCTGACGCTCTGCGCCTGCTTTGCCGTTGTCAGCTCGCGCTTGTCGCAGAGCATATCGATTCCCGGCAGACCGAACCCGCGATACTGGCGCATACAGTCGCCGACGGCTCCCGTCTGTGTACGGAGGAGCCATTCGTCCATAACGTGTCCGGACATAAGGATGTTGTTTTCCCGGCACCATTTGCCGATATTGTCCGAATAAGCCGAGGCAAAACGTTCGGCGACGTGGTCAAAAAACAGGTATCTGATTTTTGAAAGTCTGCCGCCCGAAAGATTCCAGATAACCTCCGGAATATTATCGATTATGCTGACGCCGTAAGCCTTTTTGAAGGTTTCTTCAAAATCGTTTGTGAAGGGGAGCGACGCTCCGCCGTTTTCCTGCTTTGCAAAGCCGAGCGGAGTTGCGTGGCTGAACTGCGGCTCGTCCGTAAAGATTGCCGGAATGGCTTTTCCGAATTCATCGCCTACGCAAGCCTTGTATTTTTCGTGCGTTACCTCAATGAACTTGTCTATTGCTTCTTTTTTGAGAACGTCAACATATGCCTGCCCGTTAAAGCCGGGGTCATCCGGGTCATATTCGAGATAGGCAAAATATTTTCTGCCTTCGGCTCTGTCGCCTATTTCTATGCGACTGTGCGAAACGAGGTCGCCTTCTTCGTCAAGGATAACGTCATAAGCGGCGACGAAAACATATTTTCCCTTCGGCAGAGCTGCCGTTGCTTTTTTCTTGTCCTCATCAAGCGTAAGAGAGCCGTCGTCATACGGAATGGGTGTGACAAACAGCTTCTTGCGACGCATTTCAACATCGCTTGTGACAAACCCGCCCGCATAGCCCGAGGGCCATTTGTCCTCGTCATAAATCCAGGAAAACATCCCGTTTTCCTTGCCTTTTTCCGTGCAGAAGCGGACGATGTCCATAAATTCATCGGAAAGGTACGGCGTTTCAAGCCCGACGCGCGGGTGCATATTATAGCCGCCGAAACCCATTTCCTTCATATGATCGATCTCTTTTCCGAGCAGATCTTTTCGTAATTTGCAGTTCCAGGACCAGAACGGAACGCCTCTGTATTCGCTCGTCGGCTTTTCAAAAAGCTCCTCGGAAAAATTCTCTTTGTTTTTTGGATACAGCATAAAATCTCCTTGATACCTTACAAAACTCCGCCGATCGGCGGAGTTTTTGTTCGCTTTTATCTTACGATCCCGTAGACTTCGGGGTCCTTTTTTGCCGAATCGCCGTATGAGATTGCGGAGAGATACATTCTTTCCGCCTCCGGCAGTTTTTCTTTTCTGTTTGTATGAAGAATTGCGATGACATCGCCTTTTCTGACGCTGTCACCCGTCTTTTTCAGAACTTCAAGTCCTGCGGCAAAGTCGATTGCGTCGCCCTTCTTTTCGCGTCCGGCGCCTAGAATAACGCTGGCCGTGCCGATTTCCGCCGTCTGCATTTTTGTGATGAAGCCGTCTTCTTCGGCTCTGACCTCCGCAGAATATGCGGCTTTCGGGAATTTATCAGTATTTTCGATATAGGAAACGTCGCCGCCCTGCGCCCTGACCATATCAAGAAATTTTGCATAAGCGGAGCCGTCGTCAAGCGCTTTTTCGCAAAGCGCGTGGCAGTCGTCTGCGTCCCTGCCGGAGAACAGCGCAACCATTTCGCCCGCAAGCGCAACGCAGACCTCCCGCAGATCGGCGGGACCTTTGCTGCGGAGAATTTCAACGGCCTCGATGACTTCGAGAGAGTTGCCGACGTTCTTTCCGAGCGGAGCGTTCATATTCGTCATAACGGCGGCTATGTTTCTGCCTGCCGCCTTGCCGATCGAGACCATCTTTTCGGCAAGAATTTTCGCTTCGGCCGGGTCGGAAATGAAGGCTCCGGAGCCGACTGTAACGTCGAGAACGATATTATGCGCTCCGGCAGCGAGCTTTTTGCTCATAATGCTGGAGGTTATAAGCGGAATGGATTTGACCGTCGCCGTTACGTCGCGCAGGGCATAGAGCTTTTTGTCTGCCGGGTTGAAATCGCCGGACTGACCGATAACGCAGATGCCGTATTTCTTTGCGTTTTCCATAAAGACTTCCGGTTCGAGCTCCGTGCAAAATCCGGGAATCGATTCGAGCTTATCGACCGTGCCTCCTGTGTGTCCGAGTCCTCTGCCGGACATTTTTGCAACCGTGCCGCCGAGGGCTGCCGCAATCGGCGCTACTATGAGCGTTGCCTTGTCTCCGACGCCGCCGGTGCTGTGTTTGTCAACTGTGTTTTTGAGGGAAGAGAGATCAAGCGTATCGCCCGATGTTGCCATTGCCTGTGTGAGATCGAGAATCTCACGGTCTGTCATACCGTTGCAACAGATTGCCATAAGTAAAGCGGATGCCTGATAATCCGGTATTTCACCCTTTGCAAAGCCTGAAAGGAAAAAACGTATCTCTTCCTTTGTAAGCTCGCCTTTCTCGCGTTTTTTGTCGATTATATCATACATTCTCATATGCAGATCACTCCGTCAGATAAGATTTTGTTCCTTTACGATTTTAACTATTCTGCTCGTTCCGAGTCTTGTTGCGCCGAGTTCGATCATCGCTTCCGCGTCTTCGATCGTCTTGATGCCGCCTGCGGCTTTGATCTTTACGTTTTTGCCGACGTGCTTTGCAAAGAGAGCGATATCCTCTCTCGTTGCGCCGCCTGTCGAAAAGCCTGTGCTTGTCTTGATGAAGTCGGCACCGGACTCTGTAACTATCTCGCACATTTTGATCTTTTCATCGTCTGTAAGAAGGCAAGTTTCGATTATGACCTTGAGAATTCTGCCGCCGCATACGGCTTTGAGAGCTTTCAGCTCGTCGAGTATCTCGCCGTATTTTCTGTCCTTGAGCCAGCCGATGTTTATAACCGTGTCGATCTCATCTGCGCCGTGAACAAGGGCTTCGCCCGCTTCAAAGCATTTTGCGGCTGTTGTCGAATAGCCGTTCGGAAAGCCGACAACTGTGCATATGGCAAGTCTGTCGCCGACGTATTCTTTAGCCTGCTTTACATAGCTTGCGGGAATACAGACGGACGCCGTGTGATATTTCATTCCGTCATCGCAAACGGCTTTTATCTGCTCCCAGGTAGCTGTCTGGGCAAGAAGGGTATGATCGCAATAACCGAGTATTTTTGAAATTTCCATAAGCAAATTCTCTTTTCTGTATATTATTTGATGGGTATCTGCCGTAATTATATATCATATTTCACAAAAAGTCAATCAATTATATGGATTATCTCTGCGCCGTAAAAAAAGAAAGAAAACATTTAAAAAACTTCTTGACAAAAGCCGATATTGATGATAAAATAGTTAGGCGCTGAAACAAACGGGCCTTTAGCTCAGTTGGTTAGAGCAACCGGCTCATAACCGGTTGGTCTGGGGTTCGAGTCCCTAAAGGCCCACCAGAAAAAGCGAAACCTCAGGGCTTCGCTTTTGTATAGGGGCATAGCTCAGCTGGTAGAGCAGCGGTCTCCAAAACCGCGTGTCGTGAGTTCGATTCTTACTACCCCTGCCATGTTGTGTGGTCAAAATCGATCCGCACGAGAAAACAAGAGAAAACGGGAGATTTCGAGAGATATCTCCCGTTTTTTCGTCCCTGCTTTTTTTCGGAAAAATACCGATCCATTTTGCGATTTTTTCCGACCGCAAGGATCTGAACCCGCGAAAACGGGATTTTCTAAAAAAAGCGAAACCGAATTGAACAGCCGAAAGGACTTGAACCCACGATACGGTTCCAACCCTTTCGGCTTTTTTGTTGCCTTCACGGATTGTTTACAAATCAGCGACTACAAAATAAATCCCTCGGAGTTGGGAGAAGATTTGAACCCGCGATTCACCCAAAAGCAAAAACTACAAAACAACTCCATTTCTCCTCCGGTAGGATTCGAACCCGCGAAAGTGCTACAAATGATTGTTATCAGTTTGTTTTCTGGACTTTCCGCTTTTGGTGTGGTATTGTGTGTGGTTACAGGAGGCGATGAAAATGAAAAAGATGATCGACGAAATATGGGACGGAGAGATCAGCCCACAGGATAATCTGATTTCAGATAATCAGGAATACCTTGAACTGCAACATAGGCAATCCCAAAACAAAGCCGAATTGCTCGAAGCCCTTTCGGATGAGCAGAAAGAACTGCTTGAAAAGTTCTGTGCCACAGAAATCGAGCTGAATGGCATCTCCGAACGCGAAGCCTTTACAGCCGGATTCAAAATCGCCATGCGGTTGGCTGCAGAAGCCTTCTACACAGCAGACAACGAGTAAATGAATGACCGCCGAGATAACCCCTTCGCTCGGCGGTGTTCCTTTCAAAGTTTATTGCGCGATTGAGATTGAAAAACGGGAAAATTTATGGTATAATAAGACATCGACAAATCGGTATTTGAGGAGGTAAAAATGAGCGATTTAGAATATTTAGAGTATTCAGCAAAAGAGCCAATGGCGTTGCTCAGAAAAAAGTTCAACAACGGTGCAGATATATTTAAAACTTCCCCAACAACGCTAACGGCAGAAGATGCATCAGCGGATGTTAAGTACCTTAAATATGTTTTTGAAAATGCCTATAGCGGATTTTCCTATTACGATAAGCCCCTTTTTGATACTGCTTTTGCGTCAATTGTTAAATCATTGAAGAACTCCGCGCAAATAACTCCAGATCAGCTGATAGATGTGATTTGCTCGAATCTGTCTTTTATTTCGGATGGTCACCTGGCATTAACAACTGCGGATTATGGGAACGGCTTCTATAAGGAGCTGCAAACCTATGTTTCCGATATGCTGGTTTATAAAGTCAGGGATGCTTATTATGATGCAAAAACAAAAAAGCAGGTGCTTTTTGATGATACAGTGCGTGCTTTTCCAACGCTTAATAACAGCATTGCAGATAGCTATCTGATTGGCATTCGTTCTAAGAATCCGACAGAAAAAATATCTGTAAAATTAGACGGCAAGGACGAGATTCTCCCACTACACAGAATCATGAGCAAAGAGCAAACTGAAGAATCGTTGGTGGAAGAACGCTACGAAGAAAACATAGCAATTATCACTTGTTCCAGTTTCGTCGGCGATTCCGAAGAAGCCATGAAAAAGCTATATGAGGTCGGAAAAAATGCAGAAAATATCGCCATGTGGTTTGGGATCTATCCAATAATCTCGGCGGAAATTCAGAATTTCCAAAACACTTTTTGAAAGGTTTGTATGGCGATGTTGCCGATACAGTAAAAGTACTTGAATTACAATCGTCACTTGTTTACGCAAAGGAAACGGGAGAAATAAAAGATATCCCATATCATTTTGAAGAATCCCCGCACACGCCGACTAAGAATGGGGATTTGTTTACAGGAGAACTCCATATTATCATCAATGATATGGTCGCCTCATCCACAGAGTTAGCCATCCGCTGGGCTACTTCGTACCCCCGAGTAACATTCTATGGATGCAATTCGCTCGGTATCGGTCACTTTGGTGACCTGTGTATCTACTACTTGCCAAATTCTCAAATTGTATTGTGGTGTCCGCAAAAGGTATTTGATGCAGAAATTCAAGAGACTGTCGGATTCGAGCCGGATTTTTGGATTGACAGTCACGATGTTGTTTCCACAGTTTTGAATCATATATCTACTAAATAGTTCATGCACCGCCACCCGATCGCAAAAAGTCGGGTGGCTTTTGTTATCAAAAAGTTTTCTGGACTTGTCGCCTCTTGCATGGTATTGTGTGGCTACACCTCGGAGGAAGTCCTATAGGATACCGATCAGGGCATGGGCGGGATGTAAGCGAAGCGGTTGAAAAACGGGAAGATTTATGGTATAATAAGACATCGACAAATCGGAATTTGAAGAGGTAGTTAAGATGAAAGACGGAAAACACCCAAATCCCAATACAATCCATCCAATTGCAGGGTATGATAAAGAAATATATGTGAAGCCGACGATTACAAATCCGAATATTATTGTCGGGGACTTTACTTATATTGCCGATTCGGATTTTGAAAGTCATGTTTCACATTTGTACGAATGGAATAATGACAAACTCATCATCGGAAAGTTCTGTCAAATCGCCGCCGGCGTTGAGTTTGTGATGAACGGTGCAAACCATCAGATGAATGCTGTCTCCACATTCCCGTTCTATACCTTGGAGGGGTGGGAAATGCTACCGCCTGCAAAGGCGGATATGCCATTAAAAGGAGATACCTTCATCGGAAATGATGTTTGGATCGGGCAAAATGCGGTGATTCTCCCTGGCGTTCACATTGGAGACGGAGCAATCATTGGTGCAAACAGCGTTGTGGGAAGTGATGTTGCACCATATACAAAGGTCGTTGGAAATCCCGCAAGGGCGATTCAAAAGCGCTTTGACGATGAACTGATTGAATTGCTGCTGAGATTCAAGTGGTGGGATAGGAACATTGACGAAATCAACCGGCTGATTCCAATCTTGACTTGTAGTGATTTGGATAAAGTGAAAGCTGAAATCAAAAAGCAATTAGGCTGATAAATCCCCGTTTGTCCAACCGATCGCTGCTTGCGATAGCAAATTCGCTGTTTGTGGGGAAGAATTTTTGCAAAAATCGTGCTATACTTTCCTACGGAGGTGACTGAAATGGATCAAATCAAAATAGGAAAATTTATAGCTGCCCTGAGAAAAGAGAAGTGCTTGACGCAGGAGCAGCTCGGGGAAAAGCTCGGCGTTACAAACAAAACAATTTCGCGCTGGGAAAACGGAAACTATATGCCCGATGTTGAAATGCTGTCGCTGCTGTCAAAAGAATTCGGTGTAAGCATAAACGAGCTTATAAGCGGCGAGAAGCTTTTGGCAGAGGACTTCAAGAAAGCCGCCGACGATAATCTTGTTACGGCACTGAACAACAGCACCTTCACGCTGAAAGAAAAGATAGCATTTTTTAAGAAAAAGTGGCTGCGCGAGCACATTGCAACAATCGTTCTGTGCGCCGTGGCGTGGATAGGTCTTGTAATGTGGACAGCGCTAAAATTACGAGGAAGCGACGCGTTCCTGCTTTTGGGGGTAGTAGGCGAGTTGGCTGCTGTGCTTTTCTATGTTGTAATATATAACCGTATGATGGCATATGTAGAGAAACACGCCTATCGGAATCCCGATAGCGAAACGACAGATAAACAGTAAATTCCCGCTTATGTAACCGAAAAAAACGAATTTTGGGAGAGCAATCGTTATGATCAGAGAGTTGCAGAGAAAAGATGTAGACAGAGTAGCCGATATATGGCTGGAGACCAATCTGAAAGCGCATTGTTTTATTCCCGCGCAGTATTGGAAAAGTAATTTTAAAGCGGTAAAGGAAATGTTATCACAGGCCGAAGTCTATGTGTATGAGACCGATAAAAAAATACAGGGCTTTATAGGGATAAACGGCGAATACATTGAAGGCATTTTTGTTTGCAGCGAAATGCAGTCACAAGGCATAGGCAAACGTTTGCTGGAGCATATAAAGAACAAAAGGCCCGAATTGCTGCTGAATGTGTATCGGAAAAACACACGGGCAATAGATTTCTACAAAAGAGAGGGATTTGAAATTCAGCGCGAAGGTATCGACGAGACTACCGGCGAAGAAGATTATGTATTGATATGGCGACAGAAATAAAAATACGTTTATTTGACCAAACACACTATAAGCCAAACGCTACTCAGCCAAGCGTTTGGCTTGTTTTGATAAAAAATGACCGTCGAGATCGGTTCTCGCTCGGCGGTGTTCCTTTCAAAGTTTATTGTGTGATCGAGATTGAAAAATGGGATTGGTTCTGGTATAATAGGGTACAGACGGCCGGAATATACGGAGAAAAGCGAATATGAGCCGCGGCAATATCGGGTGTTTTGTTTCTTGCCTTCTGCTTGTTTTGGCAATAATATCGGTTTGCTCTTGCTCGCATAACAGCGCTGGCAAATCGTATGACAAGGACTGGATTATCGGCAAGACGTCTTCGGAAGTTGAAGAAAGATACGGTAAGTTCGATATTTGTCTTGACAAAACAAAAACGGGAGACAATTATGTCGAAACGGGGTGCGGATACCTAACCGGGCAAAAGGTTTTTTCGGAACATCGACGGATGAGTTTTTAATGATCTTTTTTGACGCCGACGGTTTTGCATACTGCATAGAAGAGGATTATCCGCGACCGGGCGGATAAATTTCAAACAATATTGTAATAAGAAGCCCCCGCTTGCGATGCAAGCGGGGGCTTCTCACTTATGTTCGGCTTTGCCGGGTACAGAGAGCGGCATCGCCTTACTTTATGTATTTTTAATATTTTACAAATCCGAAATTAGGATGCAGAATATCAAATATCAATACGAACAGGATAAACAGCATAATGCCCGCCAGGCACCAAAACAGCCTTGAAATCCAGACGTCTTTTTTCCGTATCTCGTTTTGATACAGCCCGATCATATCTTCATAAATTTTTTCGCGTGAGGAGTCCTTCGAGGGCAGAGATTCCTGCGCCGGAAGCTCGGTTACGTTCAGCTCAGGATCGGCGGGGCTGTTATTATCCGGAACGGGCAAAGCCTCTTCGCTGATGACGGTTGCCGGTTTTCCGTTGCATCCCGGATTCATACATTTAGAGCAGTTCGCTGAATGTTCCTTTGCCGCTTTTTCATCTTCTTCGCTCAGGAGATCGGTGGGGGATCCTCCCATTGCCTTCGCCATAGCTACGACGGTTGCAATTGTCGGATTTGGCGTTTTGCCGGAGAAAATTCTTGCAACCGTGCTTTCCGGAATGTTGCTCTTTTCGGCTATCTGCTGATTTGTCATATGGGATTTTTTCTTTAATTGTCTCAACTTTTCTATCATTCTTATATCCACCTTCCTAAAATTCGTGTTCATAAGCGCGAATTTGTATCCAGACGCTTAAAACTCCGGTTTTCAGGCTCCGACTTGATAAAAAATGACGATAAAAAGCAAATTCGGTTGAGGAAAAGTTAAAAATGATATGCTTTGCAGGAGTTTGTTTTATGCATACTTGGTTTCTCAAATGCAAACTTGAGTACCTGTCTTGCAAACTTGCGCATTGAATTTTTATAGGTCGTGTGCTATTATGAAATTGCCGGAGGCGAGAGCAGAGGATAAAATCCGGAGCTTGAATCAAAAGAAAATTGAAATAAAATGCACATTATATTTTACACCTGACAAAACCATTTGTCAATATAATTGGCGCAATTAGGATAAAATTGTCGATATGAAACTTGCGCATAGGCGTAGATAAAACGATTGGATAAATTTTTGTAAAAACAGTCGCAAGACTTAATAATACATAAAAAGGACGGAAAAATCAAAATGGTATGTACTTATCGCGTGAGAAAAGACACAATTTGGGATGAGGAAAGAAAGGCGCATACAGTTTACGGAATAGAAGCTGTCGGCTCAGGGGGAGAAATACTTTCGAGCTTTTCGGATGTGTTCTTTGACGGTCCGGAAGCAGAGCATTTTGCAGATTTATGCAACGAATGCGGTCTGTCGCCGATGCACCTCCCGTACGCAATAGAGGATGTTTTGTCCGAATAGAGGGTATATAGGTAGAGTTGCAGATATAAGGTTCCGGAGGCTCATTTCTATCCGGTGTAATTTTTGATAGTACCCGGCAGGGGCACTGCCGGTTTTCTGCGCAGAACATAAAAACCACTTGCGAAAAGCAAGTGGTTTTTTGTCGTATGAGAGAGCGAAGGGAAGAGCCGCTTTGCGGTTTGAAATCGCCTGCGCCGCGGTCCGCCCTGCGTCAATGCCGGTCTTTCTTTTTCTTAGTGAAGACAAGTGCTGCACCGATCGCTATAACGCCTGCCAGCGAAGCGCCCGCGCCGACAAATGATCCGCAGCCCTTGCCTCCGCCGGACGACGTTGTTTCCGCCTGTTTTTCTGTGGTTGAGGCGGTGGAGGTCGTTGTTTCAGGGGCTTTTACGGCAGCTCCGCAGACCTTGCATTTTCCGTCTTCGGGAGTATGCTCCGCTTTATCTTCTTTAAAATGACATTTTGAGCATTCGTTCCAGTGGTACGAGTCGTCATAGAGACATTCGAAGGTATGCGCTTCCTTTGTCAGCTCTTTTTCGCAGCCTGTGCACACGGGGATGTGTCCTTCGGCGTCGCTTATATATTTTTCTCCGTAGCTATGGATGTGCGGCTCTTTTATTTCTGTCTTGAAATATTTTGCAAGCGCTCTGCATCTTTTGTTTATGAAATCCTGCAAATCGCTTATGGAGGAGTCGGTCTTTCCGTTTTTATAATATTTATACTGTTTGAAGATGTTTCCCCTCGGCGAATTGTATATCATTCGGTCACACATAGCGCTGATGTATATTTCGTCCGAGAGCTCGTCTGCGTAGCTTACGCCTATATCAAGCAATTCATTTATGGCGGTCTGCATTATATTGCGCAACGTGTCGTTCAGTTCTGCGTGAGAGGTCAGGTAATATCCGAAGTCGCATTTATACCAGTCGCACGTGCCGTTTGCCCAGAGGGACTCATAGTCCTTGCCGAAATCCCAAGAGCCTCCTGCGCGATTCAGGTTCGCATAAGCGTTGTCATAATCCCAGACGGGGCCTCCGTAAATGAGAGAGGTTTTTCCGTCCGTATCCTTGTCCTTATAGAAGAACGTACTGCCGGTGTATGAGTCCCAGTTCTTTGTTAGCTCGTTTACGACATAAACCTTGAGCATAGATTCCGCATCACAGTATTCGGAATAGTGCTTTCCGAGATAGTTGCGACCCGTATCGGAATATATTGCGTCCTCCATATCGCCCATCAGCTTTGCGATGTACTCAACCTGCTCCTTCGAAGCGTTTTCGGGCGACTTTACAACGTATGTGTTTCCGTGTTTCGTTGCGAATTTGCAACGCTCTTTGTTGGCATAAAGGCAGTCGAGCTCAACGAGATAGCCGCCTGTTATATCTTCCGGATTTTTCATCCCTGCGACATACGAATACCAGGCGACTGCGGAATTTTTTATGAAATCGCCGCCGGAAACGGTTACGACCCTGCCTTCAGCCGAATTCGGATTCAGCTCGTCCGTTGCGTCCTCAAGATTCGTTATATCAATTCTTTCCTTGTTTATCTGAACCTTTTCCGTAAGGCAGTATAAGCCCATATACTGACCGTTTATATAAAGATTGACCTGCTTTGTCTCCGGAGTGAAGTCGAAGCCGAGTCTGCCGGCGAGCTCATATGTAACTGAATTTCTTATAAAAGAGGAGTCTATATAGTTTGCCAGCAGAATCCAGGTCTTTGCCTTGCCCATACCGAAGAGGTCCGTCTTTTTTCCGAGCTTTATCTGATAAGGCTTTTTTTCATATCCCGCCGTTGCGTTGCCTCTTATTTTTATCTCGGAAACGGTATCGTTCTCGCTGTCGCTGTATACGCTCTCGCCCGCAGCGTCGCATATCTTTATAAGCGAGTTTTTGTCTCTGTTTTCTTTGCTCTGATGAATATACGAGAGATCTTCCGAGGTTGTGACATAGACGGAGGGAAGCTGCGAGAGGATGTAGATACGATAGCTCTGCAAGCCCGAAGAAGTCTTGAAATTGAGAGAGTAATATTTCAGCCCGCTTGAGTCTGTTTTTTCCGCTCCGGAAATATCGTATGTGCTGCCGCTGTCAAAATCGAGGGATTTTTCCCCGATGACGATCTTCGAAGCCTCGATATTGAACTGAACCTTCGTTATGTCCGTGCTTCCGGGAAGATACAGGATGTTTTTTGCGTTTTCGTTTACGGTATCGCCCGTATTGACGGACAGGGCATAGATGCCGCCTTCCGCGCAGGCAAGAAAGAAAAGTGCCGCTGCGAGAAGGACGAGTCCCGCTTTTTTGATTTTTTTCATTTTTTGATATGTTCTCCTATTGTGATTTTATACTATTGTACGCCGCTTTCGGATTTTTTTCAAGTGAAAATCGACAATTGTCGCAAAATATTACAAAAAGTATTGACAAACAGAACGCTTTGTGATAACATTACATCATCACTTTATCAAATTAAAGTGATAAAACGATGAAATCAAAGGAGCACGAAAATGAAAAAAACAATTCTGAAGATAACGGCGCTCGTATTTGCCGCCGCAATAATATGTATCGCGCTTGTCTCCTGCGGAGGGAAGAAGTCGTTTGTTGTCGGTTTTGACGCGGACTTCCCGCCCTACGGATATATTGACGAAAACGGCGAATATACGGGCTTTGATATAGAGCTTGCAAGGGAAGTTGCAAAGAGAAACGGCTGGGATATAAAGCTCAAGCCGATCGATTGGAACGCAAAGGATTCGCTCCTTTCTTCCGGCACGATAGACTGCATCTGGAACGGATTTACGATGAACGGCAGGGAAGACAAATACACCTGGACGAAGGCTTACGTTGACAACAGCCAGGTTGTTGTTGTAAAGAGCGACAGCGGCATAAGCTCTCTTTCCGACCTTGCCGGAAAGACGGTTGCCGTTCAGTCTGATTCGTCCGCGCTTTCAATACTTACAGACAAGGAAAATGCTGAAATGGTTGCTCTTGCCGCCACTTTCGCAAAGCTCAAGGAATACGGTGATTACAACGCTGCGTTCCTTGCTCTCGAAAGCGGCGCGGTTGACGCCATCGCAATGGATATAGGCGTTGCGAAATATCAGATTTCTTCAAGAGGCGAGGGCTATAAACAGCTCGATACAATTCTTGCTTCCGAGCAATACGGAATAGGCTTTGCGCTCGGAAATACGGAGCTTTGCGACGCCGTTTCAAAGACGCTTTCCGAAATTATGTCGGACGGAACATACGATAAGCTTGCCGGGAAGTTTGGAATAGACGGCGCAATCAAATGGAACTGAAAATCAGAAAAACATTATAAAATCCTGAAGTGTCGGAGCCGATGCGTGCGGCTCCTTCACTTGTGTTTGCGGAGAAACGATTATGAACGTATTTACGATGCTCAAGCTCCTTCTCTCCGGTATGGGAATGACGGCGATAATATTCTTTGCAACGCTTATCCTTTCGCTTCCGCTCGGAATGGGGATTGCGTTTTGCAGAATGTCCAAAAATCCCGTTTTGCGGGGAATAACAAAGGTCTATATATCGATTATGCGCGGCACGCCGCTGATGCTTCAGTTGCTTGTTGTCAGGTACGGACCGTATTTTATTTTCAGAGCGAAGCTGAGCGACGCTTATGACATTTACGCCGTTCTCATCGCTTTCGTAATAAACTATGCGGCATATTTTGCGGAGATATACCGCAGCGGTATCGAGTCGATCCCGCAGGGGCAATACGAGGCGGCAAGGCTGCTCGGCTTTGGCAAAGGGAAGACCTTTTCAATGATTATTCTTCCGCAGGTGATAAAAAGAGTGCTCCCGTCTATCACAAACGAAACGATCACCCTTGTCAAGGATACGTCGCTTGCGTTCACGATCGGCGTGATTGAAATGTTCACGCGCGCAAAGCAGATCGCAGCGGCGGAAACGTCGATGCTGCCTTATATCTTTGCGGGAATACTGTATTACATTTTCAACTATGCGGTTGCTTTCGGTATGGAGAAGGCGGAGAAGGCCTTCGGGTATTACGAGGTGAAATAAGATGGACGAAATACTTGAAATAAAGAATCTGAAAAAAGATTTCGATGGGCTTGGAGTGCTCTCCGGCGTGTCGCTTTCCGTGAAAAAGGGCGAAGTTGTTTCGATCATCGGTTCATCCGGAAGCGGAAAATCAACCCTGCTCCGTTGTGCAACGATGCTTGAAAAAATCTCCTCCGGATCAATCTCTTACAAAGGGCAAAAAATGGCTTGGACAGACGAGGCGGGGAAGGTTATATATGCGCCGAAGGCAGAGCTTGCGCAGATACGCTCTTATTTCGGGCTGGTTTTTCAGAACTTCAACCTTTTTCCGCATATGACCGTTCTCAAAAATATAACAGCCGCGCCGATAGCCGTAATGAAAATGCCGAAGGCGCAAGCGGAAGAAGAGGCGATGGCGCTTCTTTCGAAGATGGGGCTTGCGGACAAAGCCGACGAATACCCCTGCCGGCTCTCCGGCGGACAGCAGCAGCGCGTATCTATTGCGCGGGCGCTGATATGCAAGCCTGAAATACTTTTCTTTGACGAGCCGACCTCCGCTCTCGATCCTGAGCTTACGTCAGGCATACTGAAGGTGATAAAGGACCTTGCCTCGGAGAAGATGACGATGGTTATAGTTACGCACGAGATGAATTTCGCAAGGGACGTTTCGGACAGGATAATATTCGTAAGCGACGGGCTCATATCCGCAGAGGGAACGCCGGACGAACTGTTCTCGAATACGGAAAACGAGCGTCTCAAACGCTTTCTCGCTTCGTTTTACGGCGGAGGAGAAAGCCAACTGATCGGGAAATAAAAAAACGCGCCGTGCGGCGCGTTTTTTGCGTTGTTCAGTCTTTTTTGTCCTTGACCGGCGAGATGCCTATCACCTTATCGACGGGGATCGAAAATGCAATGCCCTGACCATCCGTATCAAGACCGACTTTCTGATATACTGCGTGCATAATGCTGTCCCTTATTTCGTTTCTGACAAGAATGACGACGATCTCCTTTTCCGGTTGAATTGTGATTCCGAAGAGCTTTTCAGCCTCGGAATTTGCCGTTCCTCTTGCGTGAATGACCGTGCCGCCTCTCGCTCCGAACTCCTTTGCCGCATCCATTACGGCGTCGCCGAAGCCTGCGTTTACAACGCACATTATTGCCTGACAGTTTGTAAGTACATCCATTTCACATTCTCCCTTCGTTATAGTTGCCGAGGAAGCGATAGACCGCAACCCCGATAACGCTTGACATTGACACCGTAAACGCTATGCCTTTGCCGTTCTTTATCGTATGAAATTTTTCGTCAAGAAAGCGCAGAAGCATATCCTCCGTGTCCTCTCTGATCACGCTGACGATAAGCGACTTGTTCTTATCCGAAAGCCCGAGCATCTGCATTATTTCGCGGCTTGCCGTTCCTCTTGCGGCTGTTGAAAGCTGCATATTGACGTTGAAGCCTTGAATGAGTGCTGTGTAAAGCTCTGTTTTTTCGCGGTTCACTATTGTGAAAAGGAGCTTCAGCTTAGGAGGGGCGAGCTGTTTTTTCTTTGAGTTTTCTTTTGCGTCCATTGTAAAAGCCTCCTTACATAAAGTTGATGATTTGCTCATCGTCCGCTTCAAGAATACGCTTCATTGCAATCTTCTGTTTAACTTTTCTTGTTACGACCGCTTTGAAGCCGAGGAGCTGAATCGTTATGAGGGGGGTCATTGCAACCATAGCAACAACGCCGAAGGCGTTTGCCATTATCTTTTCTTCTCCGCCGAGCGCAAAGCAAATTCCAACGGCAAACGGAAGGATGAAGCTGGAGGTGAGAGGACCGCTGGCAACGCCGCCGGAGTCAAATGCGATTGCCGTATAAAGTCCGGGGACGAAGAACGAAAGTCCGAGCGAGATGAAATAGCCGGGGATGAGATAATAAAGAATGCTGAAATCAAAAATTATTCTGAGCATCGAAAGGGCTATCGATATTCCGACGCCGACAGAAAGAGCGATCATCATCGACGTTTTGCTGACGGTTCCTCCCGTGACCTCTTCAACCTGTTTGTTGAGGACGTGGACTGCAGGCTCTGCAAGAACGACGACCGTTCCGAGGATAAACCCAAAAACAACTATGATCCAAGGCGCATTTTCCGCAAGCTCTGTGCCCATTTTGTAGCCTATTGGCATAAATCCGACGTTCACCGCCGTCAAAAAGACAACAAGCCCGATGACCGTATACGCTATGCCTACGAGGATCTGGAAGAGCTTTCTTTTCGGCAGCTTGAGGAATATGATCTGAAGAATAAAGAAAAATGCCGAGATCAGCCCGATCGCTATCAATACTTCTTTTGCAACGGAGCCGAGCGCCGGAAGGAAATTCTTTCCGAGATGAGACTCTATCGAATAATCGGGGAGCTTGTATGAAACATCGCCCTTTGCGAATATTCCGAGCGCCGTTACGGCAAGCACGGGTCCGACGGAACACATAGCAATCAGACCGAAGCTGTTTTCTTCAACGTTTCTGCCGCCGAGCGTAAGCGCAATGCCGACGCCGAGCGCCATTATGAACGGGACTGTTATGGGACCGGTTGTTACGCCGCCGGAGTCAAAGGCGAGCGAGAGAAAATCCGCTTTGCCGTTTATGACGACGAGCGATGCGAGCGCAAACAGCACCATATAGAAGAACATCAGAAGAGATGACAGTTGCTTGCGGAACACTATTTTCAGCACAGAGATCAGCAGAAATATTCCGACGCCGACTCCGACAGAGACCGTCAGCACAGTCGGGTTGATTATATCCTTTACCTGGGACGCGAGAACCGTCAGGTCTGGTTCCGCGATTGTTATAAGTACGCCCATCGCAAAGCAAACGATGAGGAGCAGAGAGAGCTTCTTTGTTTTTGTCAGACCTATGCCGATATGCTCTCCCATAGGGGTCATCGCAAGATCCGCGCCGAGGTTGAAAAGCGCAATTCCGAGTATGAGCAGCAGCGATGACACGAGGAACACGATCAGTTCCTTTTTCGAGAACTCGACAAGCGGCGTCAGGTTGAGAATGAATACAATGGCTGTTACGGGGAGAACAGAGGTCAACGCTTCGCCGAGCTTTTTTCTGAGAGCTTTTATCAAAAAATCGCCTCCTTTTTTCTGTATATCATATTTATAATACCATAATCAAAATGCTTAGTCAATAAAAAATTCGTTGCCGGAAAGAAAAACGCCCGACGGAAGTCGGGCATTTTTGCGGAAATTTTCATATAAAGAATTTTTTCTCGAGCTTTTCGCAGAGAGCTTTGTTCTTGCCGATGAGGAACATTGCGATTGCAAGAAGAACAAAGGTTACTGCGGGATAGAATGACCAGGCGAGGTTTGTACGGACCTTGAAAGTTATGTTTATGAGAAACTCAACGAGAAGACAGAAAAGCCCTGCAAATATCATTGATATAGAAACGGAGGTGAGCGGGGAAATTTTCTTTTCCTTTCCGAGTAACGTCATTATCGCGATGAAAACGGCGATCACGGTTACTATCGGAAGAGCGAAGGACAAAAACCAAGTGCCGTTTGTCTTACGCTCTATAAACAGAAGAAAGCCAAGAATGTCCGCCGCCATAAGAACGGTGCAGGTGGCACTGTGCTTGCTGAAAAGTATCGGAAAGACGATAAAAAGATATACGCAAAGGAGCGACGCCATTACATACGCCGACCAGGTGATCGAATGGTTTATCGAATAGTCGCAGAGAGTTGTCAGAAAGTCCGGCAAGAGCAGGATCAGCGTTATCAGCGAGACAACCGTGCTCTTCTTTATCTTTGCCTTCGGCGTCGGCGAATAAACGGGGTATGAATGAATGCGCTCCTCGTTTATTTCATTCGGATTTATTACTTCGGTGCCGCAGAGGGGACATTTTTTCGCCCCTTTTTCAAGCTCAACACCGCAATTTACGCAGTACGACATCAGTCTTCCGCCTCCTCTTTTTCGGTATTTTCTATTTTGATATGGACCCCGCTTTTTACGAGCGAGGTGAAAAATCTTCTTTCAAGCTCTTTATCGCAGATGTTGCTTGTAAATGTAAAGCGGAGCTTGCCTTTGTACGATATGACGGAGCAGTTATAAGCCGTGTCTGCAAGTATTCCGAGGACAAATTCAAGACTTTCGACATATTCCGAAAGAACCTCCGGAAGCTCCTGATTGCCGAGGTTTGAAATGTTCATACACGAAAATTTTTCGCCGACGCTGTTATAGACGGCTTTCAGAACGAGGTTCTTTATAGTCAGAGGAACTATCTTCAGAAATATTGATTTCTCGGGCTTGACGTTCGCCGTAAACACAGCCTGAAGCTCTTTCTTCGTTATTTTCAAGCCCATCTGATGACGGATAGCCTCAACGGTTTCTTTCATCGTGTATTCGCCCATTCTCGGGTCTATACCGACATTTACATACATTGCAAAGTTGCGCAGAGTTTTTGAAGGGAAGTGCTTGCGCAGGTTTACCGGCACGAGAACCTTTACAGGCTTCTGCTTCGCCGGATTTTTTGTTTCTTCCCTCTGAATATCGGCAACGCACATAACCATAAGCGCGGCAAGATAGTTTGTCAGGGTTGCGTTGTAGCGCTTTGCCTGAGCCATAACCTGATCGACGTCCGCTATGCCGGTTGTTATATTCAGATAGCCGTCCGGCTCCTTTTCACCCTTGAGATGATATGCCGGCTCTTCCTTTCTGGAAGCTACGAAATTTCCCTCGTAGCGGAGGAAGCTATCCTCAATCTCTTCCGGGGATGGGTCCTCTTTCCTTGAAAGAATTCCGCATTCGGGCGGAACGGTTATCCCGTAGCGCTGCTCGGCATATTCCGCAACGAGCGTCTTGAGAAAGATCATAGCGCCGGATCCGTCCGTAAGTGCGTGAAAGAATTCGACGGCGATGCGGTTTTTATAATAGAGCACGCGGAAGGCGCAGGTGCGTGCCTCCTTCGGCATCATTCTGCGACAGGGAAAGGGCGTATCCCGCATAACGGCGGGAACGTTGTCAATCTCTTCGAGATAGTACCAGAAGAAGCCCCTCCGCAGCCTTACGGCTACGGACGGGAAACGCGCAGCGGTTACTTCAAGCGCAGAGGACAATATCTTCGGATCGACCTCGTCTTTCATAGTTGCCGCAACTCTGAAAACATTGCTCCAGTTTCTTCTGCGGGCTGCGGGATATATCTTTCCCGCATTGTCAAGACGGAGCCAGTTCGGCTTACTGTACGCCACGGGTGACCTCCGAAATAAAGCCGCAGGCCTCGCGCAGGTCCGCTTCGGCTTCTTTTACACCGAAAAGCATATATGCGTGCCACATATCCTCTCTTATCACAAGGGAGGACGAACAGCCGCTCTCTATGAGTTTGTTATACATATTGACCGAATCATCGAGCAGAATCTCATCCGAGCCGACGTATATCTTTGACGGAGCAAGCCCCGAAAGGTCTGCAAAGAGGGGAGAGACATATGGGTCGGTACAGTCGGAAGAGTACATATCCGCCTGCTCGCGGAGACGGGCGGTTGTAAGCGAGGGATCGTTTTCGGCATTCGACGCATGCGATGCGCCGGAGAGCGTCAGGTCTGTCCAGGGCGAGATTGCAACTATGCCCCCCGGTTGGCTTTTTCCGAGCTCGCGGAGCTTTACGGCAAGCGAAAAACAAAGTCCGCCGCCGGCAGACTCGCCGCAGAAAGCGATCTTATCCGGTGTATAGCCGAGGGAAAGCAGGTATTCGTACGCCCGCAGAGCGTCGTCAAGGGCTGCGGGATAAGGATACTCCGGCGCAAGCCTGTATGCGACGCAGAGAACGGGAACCCCCGTTTTTGCAGCGACAACAGAGCCGAAGCCTTTGCAGTATTTCAGCCCTCCTGTCACGTATCCGCCGCCGTGCAGATACAGCACGATTCCGTCGGCTTTTGAGCCGTTCGGCGTTATGAGCATCGATTTGAAATCCCCGAAATCGATTTCCTTTTCCGTTACCTCTCCGTCATAGGGGCGGAGCATAAGCTCGCCCATTTTATCCTGCGCGGCGCGCGTTATACCGACGGGGCAGGAATTTGTTATCGGGCGGAGAAGGCGTATTTGCTTTTTAAGTAATGTTGTTGCAAGTTCCATATCAGATGTAAGAACCAGCGATTGTCAGCAGGATTCCTCCGACTACTGCGGAGGCGACGTTCGCCGTCACTGCATAGACAATGCGTTTCCATAGCCTTTCTTTTTTCATTATTACGAGGTAAGCCGCAACTTCTATAAGCATAACCACCAGCTCAAGCATTACAAAGAAGAAGATAAAGCCGCTGTACAGAATGCCCGGGTTGCAGGCGAGGACCGATGTCAAAAACAGCTGCGTTGCAAGGTTTACCGCAATTATCGCCCACCAATATTTTTTCGGAGAGAGCCCGAATGCAAAGAGAAGCAAAAATTCGATTATAAGAGTCGGGACAAAGGTTGAGGCGAACTGAATGAGATAGCTCTTTGCGGCGCTTTGGCTCGTTTTGACGGTCATATCCGCAAAATCAAGCGAGAAAACCTGCTGATACACGCTTTTTTCGACGACATCCGAAACCTTGACAGTTCCGCTCTCCGTTACGATTATGACCTTGAACCTGTCCGGAGTGCCGAAATAACTGAAACGGCTTGTTCCATCATCCTCCGGAACGACCGTTCCGAAAAGCGGGGCGGGGGTACCGTGCGCGATTGCGGGATACCATCCTTCATCCGTATATTCGCTGAGCGTTTTGAACATCTCCGGATCGAGCTCGGCAATTTCCGCGTCCTTCAGGTTCGGGTATCCGTTGTCACATTCTATGAGAAGGTCAAGATAATACTTCTCTCCGACGGTGCCGTTTGTTTTGATTGTTATCGAGGGCTTGGGTCCCGTGTCCGCCGAAACGCAGACAGCGGCTGCGACAAGGGTGAAAACGATCATAGCCGCAAGGGCAAATGCTTTGAAACGTTTTTTCATAAAATCATCCTCCGTAGTTATTTGTTGCGGACGGGTTTTATTTCAGAACAGTTTTTCCGCAAGAGCGGCGACTGCTTCGCCTGTAAATTCGGGCGACGCTACGTTGTCAACAAGTGTCCACCTTTCCGTATGCACGATTTTTTCCCCTCCTCCGATTGTCATAAGCGGGGAGAGGGTTTCCGCCTCGCTAAACGACGGGCAGGTGTATATTTCCGTTGACGCTCCGAAATCTGGATATGCGGCGGAGTCGTCAGCATCGTATTCTTTTATGAGCGCCTGACCGTGATTTATATATGCGATTTTTCCTGTTGCCTGTCCTATGCCGATTTTCAGCGGATTCCGTTTCGATGAGTCCTGGCGGACGGCAACTGCGTCCTTCCCGAAGAGAAGGCGGTCGTCTGTCATATCCGTGTAATCCCAGAGAACTATATTCCGGGAGGGGAGGAGTCCCGTTTGCTTTTTTGAAAGAGGGACTATTGCAATTCCGCCCGCATCGAGAACGGAAAGCGCCCAGGCGGAGCCTGTGAGACGGGCTTTTCCGGCGTTTGTGATCGTATGAGTAACGGAGAGCTTTGGTTCGTTATCATCCATTTCGACGGAAACGGAGAGCTGAAGTCCGGTTTCATCCTGCTGTTTGGGGATGAATTCCGCGCCGTGAGAGTTTGTCGTATAAACGACCTTTTCGTTGTCCGGATAGTATGTTGCGGGGAACGTCTCCGGGCTGAACCAGAGCCTGTGTCCCCCATAGATATTCCAGGTCTTTCCCTCGCCGTAGAGGGAGGAAACGTCGTGTGTCAGGGTTCTTCCGATGTCCTCGAACATAAGGTTTTCTTTTCCCATATGCGAGCATCTGATTATTCTCGGCCCGACATCAACCGTTATGAGCATTTCGATCAGACCGTTTGAAATCGAAAGGCATTTCCCGTAGTTCTTGTATGATGCTTCTTCTCTTATGCTTACCATATCCGTGATATCTCCTTGTATCATTGCTGATTTTGTCCGCGAAGCTGTTCAAGCTCACGCATAAACGTGTCAAGATCCTTGAATTCCCGATATACGGAAGCGAATCTGACGTATGCAACGGGATCGAGACTTTTCAGCTTATCCATTACGAGAACGCCGATGCTCTGGCTTGAGATCTCTCTTGAAAGAGAGTTCTGAAGCTCCGCTTCGATCTCGGTTGCAACCTCTTCCATCTGCTCCATCGTGACCGGACGCTTATGACACGCTTTTATTATACCTGAAAGGAGCTTGTTTTTATCGAATAACTCTCGCGTTTTGTCCTTCTTGACAACGAGAAGCGGGAGAGTTTCGATCTTTTCATACGTTGTAAAACGATTCTGGCAGGAAAGGCATTCTCTGCGCCTGCGTATGCTTGACCCCTCCTCGGACGGGCGGGAATCTATCACTTTACTTTCCGTGTAACCGCAAATAGGGCATTTCAAAACGAAACACACCTCCAAAATATGATGATATGCATATTATATCACATAAAAACGCAAATGTAAATCATTTCTTGAAAAGTAAATGTGGTAAGCATAAAGGAAAAAGCGAAAAAATCAGATCGCGCCGAGTGCGGTCGGGGCGGAATCTTCTCCGAGAAGGTCGGAAAGAATCTCCTCTACGTGCAAAGCGCTTACCGTCTCACCGGCGAGATACTCGCAGATGCGGGCGGCTGTTTCTTCTTTTGTCGATACGGAAAATACAAAGCATTCGTCATATTCGTTGCCTGTCTCGGTTGAAACGAAAAGGGAATAATGGCTGCCTTTTTCGCAAGGCGTTTTTATAACCCTGTAACGATATTCCGAGCCCTCCGATAAAAGAAATTTTGACAAAATGATGTTTTCGCAAAAATTTTTCATAAATGCCTCCTTGAAAAATTTGTCGGCGACATTATAGCACGCAATAAATAACTTTCAAAGAAGAAAGTTTCCTGTTCTCTCGTATCTATTCGACATAATACGACAAAAAACGCAAACTCACCCCAATCCTCACGCGGCAATTATGGGCTTGTTTGTCGAGACGTGTCGAAAAAATTATAATAATGCAAAGTTATGAATAAAATTGCTCCGGAGGAATATCAAAGAAAATGCGGTAAAAATCGATTGATGACTTTTCGGATCGCTTGTGATACTATATTATCGGATAGGATACGGGGGAGGATCGTATTATGGATAAGTCGCTTGGAACTTCGGCGAAGATGGGTAAAACGACGAGGAGATTATTGCTTTTTGCGGGGCTGCCGGTCATATTGTACGGACTTTACATACTAGCTTGCGTCGTACTTAAAAAATACGGGATAACAGAGCTGGGCGCTTACGAACTCGGCGTTATGCTTGAAAGCGAGGCGATGGGGCTTGCGATTTCTGTCGGCGGGGTTCTGCTTATGGATGCCGAAGAAAGAAACGGAGAGAAGAAATGAATCTTCTCTCCGTTTTTCTATATGCTTTCAAATGTTTCCAGAAGCAGCCGCGCGGCTTCCGAATGCATCTGCGGGCAGGGATGATTTATGAAGTTTGAGAGCAGGACGGTTGTGTCTCTGCCTTGCAAATATAAATTTTTCCAGTATAAATATGCATTACAGACCGAAAAACCGTACTTTTTGGCGAGTGAAATCGATACGTTACATATCGATTCGAGAGTGCCGTCCGTCTGGGCTCTTACGGCGGAGGCGGCAACCTTTGCCGCTTCCGGCAGGATTTCCGGATGAATATACGTGCAGAGCATATTCGGCGTTATGACGATTGCCTCGGCTCCGGACGAAGAAATTTTACGGAGAATTTCTTCGTAATTTCTTTCAAATTCCGCAGGACGGAAAATGTCGTTCAGACCGAAGGCGACCGTCACGATGTCGGGCTTCTGAGAAAGCACATCGGCTTCAATACGCGCAAGCCCCTTTTTTGCGTTGTCGCCGCTTTTCCCGGCATTTATTGCGATGACATTGTTTCCGTATTTTCTTTTGAGAGCCTCTGTCACGAGGGAAGGATACGCCTTTTCCGGACGGCGGACGGTATCGAAACCGTAGCTTGCGGGGTAAAGCTCAAAGCAGCCCTCCGTAACGCTGTCGCCGAAGAACACTATCTTTTTCGGTGTTTCAAAATTCATATCAGTCCTCCGAAAGCCTGTAATCCCGCTCAAAAAGCTCGGAACATATTTCGTTCCGAAGCGTGTCATCATCGATTTTTTTGACAAGCTCGCCGGCGCGGAAGCTTTTTGATTTTCCCATATAGACTCGGCATCCTCTGCGCTTTGCTATTGAGGTTATCTCGCTGTTCCAGAGCTTGAGCAGTTGATTTTTTCTTTTCATCTTCGGGTTTTTCTCCGCTTGGCGGACGGTCTCGACGAGAAAGCCTTCTTCCTCGTCCGTTATGCAGATTATGCCCCAGTACGGGGGAATCTTTTTTGCGACGTGTGCGCGATGCGTCTTGCCTACGACTACATAATTTTCGTCAAAGAAGGCGTCGTAATCCTGTATCTGGCGGGCGAGACGCTCGTATGAATCGGCATCGCTTTTTATCTCGTAGCCCGTGAGCCTGTCCGTGACGGCGAAGAAGTCGCAACGGGAATTTCTGATCGGGCTTTCCTCAAATATTCTGATTTTGCCGTAATTTTCTTCGAGATAATCGAAGATTACGCGGCGGATCGAGCTGTCCTTCATATCAGCCGAGAAGCGAGCGGAGAAGAGCTTTTATCTCCTCTGCCGATTCGGCAAGGTTGACGGCGTTTCTTATTCTCGGCGCGCCGTAAAGTCCCTTTGTGTATTTATCCATATGTGCCCGGCTTTCCGGAACGGCTCTTGCCTCGCCTTTGAGCTTTATGAGCAGGTCGAGATGATCGATCGCGCCCTGAATTTTCTGCGTCGGCGACACGGGGGAAAAGACTTTTCCTCCGAGGATGGCGTTTGTTTCTTCGAATATCCAGGGGTTGCCCATTGCGCCCCTTGCGATCGCAACCGCATCACAGCCGGTTGCGTCAATCATACGCTTTGCGTCTGCGCCCGAAAAAACGTCTCCGTTGCCGATGACGGGTATCGAAACGGCCTCCTTGACCTTTTTTATGTAGCTCCAATCGGCTGAAGGGGCGTACATCTGAGAGCGGGTCCGCGCGTGAACGCAGATCGCTGCCGCGCCCTTATCCTCAGCGAGTTTTGCAAGGTCGGTTACGCAAATGCTGCTCATATCCCAGCCGAGCCTCATCTTTACCGTCACCGGAACGTCGCCTGCGCTCTTTACAACGGCTCCGATTATTTCTCCCGCGAGGGGAAGATTGCGCATAAGCGCGCTGCCTTCGCCGTTTTTGACTATCTTCGGAACCGGGCAGCCCATATTTATGTCTATTGCGACGGGCATAACGTCGCCTTTCGAATATTCTTCGAGGAGCATTCCGCAAGCCTTTGCCATAACGTCCGGCTCGTGACCGAATATCTGGCAGGCTGTCGGCGCTTCTTCTTTTGTTATCGTCGCAAGCTGCGATGTTTTTTTGTCTCCGTATGTTACGGCTTTGGCAGATATCATCTCCGTTACAGCATAGCCGCAACCGTGGCGCGCGCAGATCATTCTGAACGCCGTGTCCGCCGCTCCCGCCATAGGCGCAAGCATAACGCGACCGATCTCGGTGTTTCCGATTTTCAAGGTTTTTTCCTCCGCTTTTGGTTTACAAGACAATAATACCGCAAAAAGTCGGAAATGTAAACAAAAATGTTGCGGAGGGGAGAAAAAAGTTTAGAATTCAATTTGCAATATGTTCTTGTATTGTTAATAATATTGTGCTATAATTATTTAGTAAAATAGGCAGGTGTGGCATTTTGCCGCGGCGGAAGGGAGAAAACGGTATGAAAGATACGGCAAAGGAACGCGGAATACTTTCGGGTTGCATTGAAAATAACACCTGCGCCGTGCTCCTTTCGGCGGAAAAGCGTATGGCGAGAATATCCGAGCTTGCGCATTTTGTTTGCAGGGAGATGCTCGCTTTCTTCGGAGATGACGTTATGACGGCTGTCTGCTCCTCAGACGAGGCGAGGGAGATATATGAAGGCGGAAAGCGCGTGCTTGCCGGCAGAGTTTCTCTCGGGGAGGCAAATGCGGATGAAGAGAAAATCGTATCGGACGTGATTTCCGCTTGTGACAGGTTCTATTTCTGCAAGGCGATCTCCCGCTTTGACGGAAGAAAATATACGGAGGACGACGCTTTGCGCTGGCTTTCCGACGGAGAGCAGACCGCGCCGCCTGCGGCAGGTGAAAAAAAGATTGCGTTTATGCGGAGCAGACAGGCAAACGAAGCGTTTTCCAGATTTGCAAAATATATTCCCGGAGGCGTTATGCCCTTCGGGGAGGAGAGCTTTGCGGACGTTTGCCGTTCCGTTTATTCGGGCGCGACGGAATACGGGCTCATCCCTGTTGAAAACTCGTCGGACGGCAGACTTGCCGGGCTTTACGGAACTTTTGAAAGATACGGGCTTTATATAGTTATGCTTTGCGACGTTGCCTCGCCGGACGGAGAGGGATATACGAAATTTGCGCTTTGTTCAAGGTCGCTGGGAAGCATAAAGGCGAAGGGCGAGAAAATTCTTCATATCCGGTTGACGCTTGACAGCCCGGACGGGCTTTCCGATCTTCTTTTCTGCGGGAAATATTTCGGAGCTTTCCTCCGTCGCGCCGATCTCATTCCGGTTTCGGCGGCGGGCAGGGAAAACTCGTTTGATATTTCGCTCTGCATTGACAACTGCGACCTTGCGGGGCTGATATGCGCTCTGAAACTCGAATATCCGCAGTTTTCGGCTGTCGGGATTTATACGGAAATAAAGGCGGAGGAGATATGACGATACTCGGAATTGACCCGGGGATAGCAACTGTCGGCTACGGGGTCATACAATACGAAAACGGCAGATTCCGCACGGTTGCGACCGGCGCGATAGAAACTCCGGCGGGAATTGACGTTGAAAACCGGCTTGAAATTGTATATGACGACCTCTGCGAGCTGATAAAGATGTATTCGCCGACGGAAATGTCGATAGAGGAGCTGTTCTTCAATACAAACCAGAAAACGGCGATTGCCGTCGCCGAGGCGAGAGGGGTTATCCTTCTTGCGGCGAGAAAAAACAACTTAAACATTGCCGAATACACGCCGATACAGGTCAAAATGGCTGTGACGGGCTACGGCAGAGCGGAGAAGAAGCAGGTGCAGGAGATGGTCAAGATAATCCTCGGACTTCCGAAGATACCAAAGCCGGACGACGCTGCGGACGCGCTCGCACTTGCCATATGTCACGCGCATTGCGGCGGCTCGAAGATACAGCAGTTTTATAACGGCAAAAAGAAAAAACTCGTTTGAAAAAGGGGATAGATTATGTTTTATTACGTCAAGGGCGAGCTCGTTATGACCGACCCGCAGAGCGCAGTCGTCGATTGCGGCGGCGTCGGATACAAGCTGACCGTCAGTATGAATACGCTTTCTCATCTGACGCAGACGGGAAAAACCGTTTGCCTGTATACGCATTTTTCCGTCAGGGAAGATGCCGTTGAGCTTTTCGGCTTTTACGATACGGAGGAGCTCTCGGCTTTCAGGCTTCTGATATCCGTTTCCGGCGTCGGGCCGAAGGCGGCGATGGCGATACTTTCGCTCCTTTCGCCTGAGAAATTTGCCGTTGCCGTAAGCTCCGGAGATACAAAGACGCTTGCAAAGGCGCAGGGAATCGGGGCAAAGACGGCGGCGAGGATCGTTCTTGAACTCAAGGATAAGGTCAGCGCGGCGGTGACGGCTGACGGAGGCGAAGAAGACGTCGGCGTGACGGATCTCGGCGGAATAAGAGACGACGCTCTCGAAGCGCTTATGGTGCTCGGGTATCAGCGTCAGGCGGCGCAGAAGGCGCTTGCCGGTTGCAAGGGCGACACGCTTGAAGAACTTATGCGTGCGGCGCTGAAGAAAATCGGCTCAAAAATGTAATTCGGAGGGGATAACAACGTGGCTATAAACAAATTCGATATAGGAAATACAGCCGAGGACGATTTCGGGCTCGATACGAGAATAGTCAATGCCGGCTATGCCGACGAGGACGGGGATATTGAGGTCGGGCTGAGACCGAAAACTCTTGAAGATTATGTCGGTCAGGAGAGGGCAAAGGAAAACCTGAAAATATATATAGAGGCGGCAAAGCAGAGGGGCGAATCTCTTGACCACGTTCTGCTTTACGGCCCGCCCGGACTCGGCAAGACGACGCTTGCAAACATCATCGCAAACGAGATGGGCGTAAACATAAGAATAACATCCGGTCCCGCAATCGAAAAGCAGGGCGACCTTGCGGCGCTGCTGACAAACTTAAACGACGGCGACGTGCTTTTTATAGACGAGATACACCGTTTGCCGAGAAACGTTGAAGAAATTCTTTATCCCGCTATGGAGGATTACGCTCTCGACTTTATTATCGGCAAAGGGCCTGCGGCGAGAAGCCTGCGTATGGCGCTGAACAGATTCACCCTCATCGGCGCAACGACGAGAGCCGGTCAGCTTTCGACCCCTCTCCGCGACCGTTTCGGCGTCCTTCTGCGCCTTGAGCTTTATTCGCACGAGGAACTGGCGGACATCATCAGAAGAAGCGCGGGGATACTCGGAGTTTCCATATCAGATGACGGCGCAAGAGAGCTTGCAAAGCGATCGAGAGGAACGCCCCGTATAGCGAACAGACTGCTCCGCCGCGTGCGCGATTTTGCGCAGATAAAGGGTGACGGAACGGTTACAAAGGAAATGACTGATCTCGCGCTGAAAATGCTTGACATAGACGAGCTGGGCCTTGACAATACGGACAGAAGAATGCTTGAAGCAATCATCAAGTTTTATGACGGCGGCCCCGTCGGGCTTGATACGCTCTCCGTAACGATAGGCGAGGAAGCGATAACGCTTGAGGACGTTTACGAACCTTATCTGATACAGATCGGTTTTATAAACAGAACGCCGAGGGGAAGATGCGTCACAAGGCTCGCATACGAGCACCTTGGAATACCGATGATAAAATCCGTCGGAGCGCAGACAAAACTTGATATTGATGAGTGAGGAACGTAATGTTTATATCTGACAAATGGAAAGAATACGAGCTTATCGACGCTTCGGACGGCGAGCGGCTTGAACGCTGGGGAAAATACATCCTCCGTCGCCCCGATCCGCAGATAATCTGGAAAAATGCGAAAAAGAGCAACCTCTGGAGCAAGGCGGACGCCGTTTACAGCCGGAAAGGCGGCGGCGGGGAATGGACAAAGCGCAACGTTCCGGAGAGCTGGAACATATCATATGGGGATATGACCTTCAAGGTAAAGCCGATGGGCTTCAAGCATACGGGGCTTTTCCCGGAGCAGGCGGCAAACTGGGACTATTGCTCAGGTCTTATAAAAAATGCCGGTAGACCGATAAAGGTTCTGAATCTCTTCGCTTATACGGGCGCGGCGACTGTTTCCGCAGCTATGGCCGGAGCGTCCGTCTGTCACGTTGACGCGGCGAAGGGGATGGTTGCGCAGGCGAAAGAAAATGCGGCGCTCTCCGGTCTTGCGGAAGCTCCGATAAGATATATAGTCGATGATTGCAGGAAATTCATCGAGAGGGAAATCCGTCGCGGAAACAGGTATGACGGGATCATTATGGATCCTCCGTCGTATGGCAGAGGACCTTCGGGCGAGGTATGGAAGCTGGAGGACTGCATTGACGATTTTATCAGGCTGACGGCAAATCTCCTTTCGGAGGACCCGCTGTTTGTGCTTGTGAATTCTTACACAACCGGGCTTTCTTCGTCTGCGATAGGTTATATTATGAAACAGGTCTTGCCGGAGGGCGAGCTTGAATGCGGCGAGCTTATGCTTCCCGTCAAAGCCTCCGGCGGACTTCTTCCTTGCGGTTCGAGCGCAAGATATACATTCAAAAAATAAGTTACTTGGGAAAGAAAAATGGCAGAAACAGTTATCAGAACCGAAAAGCTCGGCTTTTCATATGAGGAGGACGGGAAGAAAGTCCCTGTCCTGCACGATGTCGATCTTGAAATAGAGCAGGGCAGCTTTACCTGTATTCTTGGACACAACGGCTCTGGAAAGAGCACGCTTGCAAAGCTGCTCAGCCTTGTGCTTTCTCCGTCGTCGGGGAAGGTTGTGCTTTTCGGAAAAAATACGGACGGAATAACGGAGGACGAGGCTTATGAGCTTCGTCGCAGAGTCGGAATGGTGTTTCAGAACCCCGATAACCAGCTTGTTGCAACGGTTGTTGAGGAGGATGTCGCATTCGGACCCGAAAACCTCGGCGTCGAACCGTCCGAAATAAGAAAAAGAGTTGACGATGCGCTTGAACTCGTCGGTATGAGCGAATACAAAAAGCACTCTCCGCACAAGCTCTCCGGCGGACAGAAGCAGAGAGTCGCAATAGCGGGAATAATCGCACTTGATCCGGACGTCATCATTTTTGACGAATCGACCGCTATGCTCGATCCGATCGGCAGGGCGGAGGTTATGGAAACGATAAAAAAGCTCGCCGCAAGGGGAACGACGGTCATTCTGATCACTCATTATATGGAGGAAGCCGCCGAAGCGGACAGAGTTATCGTTCTGGACGACGGTCGCATTACGGCGGACGGCAAGCCGGAGGACGTTTTCTCTATGACGGGTACGATCGAAAAGGCGGGGCTTGAAATCCCGCAGGTGACAAGGCTCCTGAAAGCCCTTAAAGCAGACGGAATAAAGGTCGATACCCGCGCTTTGACTCCGCAAAGCGCGGCGGAGGCGATAAAATGCGCTTTGGGAGGCAGAAAATGACGGCAGCCGAACTTAAAAACGTATCTTATACTTACAGCAAGGGCACGCCGTTTGAATCGGCGGCGGTTACTGACGTTTCAGCCGTGTTTGAAAGCGGTATGATAACGGGAATAATAGGGCATACGGGATCGGGAAAATCGACGGTTGCCCAGCTGATAAACGGGCTTCTGCCCGTATCCTCGGGGGAAGTATTCGTCTGCGGGAAGAACATCTGGGAAGAGCCGAAGAAAATGCGGCAGGTACGCTTTACGGCGGGACTTGTGTTCCAGTATCCCGAGTATCAGCTCTTTGATGAAACAATTTATAAAGATATATCATTCGGACCGAAGAATATGGGACTTTCCGAAAAGGAAATCGACGAAAGAGTCAGAGACGCGGCGCGCGATGTCGGTCTTGACGAGGCTCTTCTCGAAAAATCGCCGTTTGAGCTTTCCGGCGGGCAGAAGCGCCGTGCGGCAATCGCCGGCGTACTTGCTATGCGTCCGAAGGTTCTGATACTCGATGAGCCTGCCGCGGGTCTTGACCCGAGGGGCAGGAGGGAGATTCTCGGCAATATCGCAGCATACAGGGACAAAACCGGTGCGGCGATAATTATGATAAGCCACAGTATGGAGGACATTGCGGAATACTGCGATAAAATCGTTGTTATGAGCGATTCAAAGGTGCTTCTTTCCGGCACGCCGGAGGAGGTATTCTCCCATTCGGATGAGCTTATGAAAACGGGGCTGACGGTTCCGCAGGTGACGAAGGTTCTATGCGAGCTGAAGGCGATGGGATATGACGTCGATACCTCGGCATATACCGTTGACAAAGCGGAAAAAGAAATTCTCCGCCTTTTAGGAGGTGAGGGAAAATGCTGAAGGACGTAACGCTCGGGCAGTACTTTCCCGGAAACTCGATTTTTCACAAGACCGACCCGAGAATAAAAATACTTCTGACTATCGCATATATAGTTGCGATATTTCTTGCAAAGAGCGGAGCGGCATATGCGCTTCTGCTCCTTGTTTCGATCATTATGACGGCTATGTCCGGCATAAGGCTCTCCGTCATACTCAAAGGGATAAAGCCGCTGATATTCGTAGTTATAATCACGGCTGTCATCAATGTTTTTTGGTATTCACCGCCGGAAGGTACTGAGCCGCTTTTCAGCTTCTGGAAGATAAACGTTTACCTCGGAGGCTTGCTTACAGCGCTCTATATGGCGATAAGGATTCTCTGTCTCCTCCTCGGCACGGGCGTCGTTCTGACTTATACGACCTCGCCCATAGCGCTGACGGATGCGATTGAAAGCCTGCTTTCGCCTCTGAAGCTGATAAAGCTGCCGGTTCACGAATTTTCTATGATGATGACGATCGCTCTGCGCTTCATTCCGACGCTGATCGAAGAGACGGATAAGATAATGTCGGCGCAGAAGGCACGCGGCGCAGACTTTTCAAGCGGCGGACTTATAAAGAGGGCAAAGGCGCTTCTGCCTGTGCTCGTTCCGCTTTTCATCTCGGCTTTCCGCCGGGCAGACGAGCTTGCGGTTGCGATGGAATGTCGTTGTTACAGAGGCGGAAACGGCAGAACAAAAATGACCCGCCGCACTCTCCGCCTGTACGACTTTATCCTCGTTATATTCTTCGGAGCGTTTATTGCGGGAGTTGTGCTTATAAACAAATACGTCCCGTTTTACACGGTGTGAGGTGATATGAAGTACCTTCTGAAATTATCGTATCTCGGAACGGCGTATTCGGGCTTTCAGGTTCAACCGAACGGTGACACCGTTCAGGGAAGGCTTTGCGACGCCGGAAAGACGCTTTTCGGAGTTGACTGCGCCGTTACCGGTTGCAGCCGGACAGACAGCGGCGTTCACGCAAAAGAATATTACGCAACGCTTGAAAAGCACGGCGGCGCAGATATTCCCGCTGAAAAGCTCCCCCGCGCGATAAACACATACCTGCCGAAGGATATTTCCGTTATGGCGGCGGAGACTGTCGATGACGGATATTCCGTTCGCCGGCACGTTACGGGAAAGGAATATGAATATCTTATTCTGAATTCTCCCGTCGGCGATCCGTTTCTCCTCGGAAGAGCATATCATTATCCGCATCCGCTGGACGTTTCGAAAATGAACGAGGCGGCGAAGCATTTTGTCGGCAGACACGATTTTGCCGCGTTTATGGCTTCCGGCAGCAGCATTGCGGACACGGTGCGCACGGTCACCGGGTGCCGCGTCGAAAGAGACGGAGACAGGGTAAAAATATATATGTCGGCGGACGGTTTTCTTTACAATATGGTGAGGATAACCGTCGGAACGCTGATTGAGGTGTCGGAGGGGAAAATCGCCCCTTGCGATATTGAAAGAATTATAAACTCAAAGGACAGAACCCTTGCGGGCAGAACGGCTCCCGCCGAGGGACTTTACCTCGGAAAGGTCTTTATAAAATAACCGAAAAAGGAGGGCGACGGTTTTGAACGGCGATGAAAAAAGGCTGCCGCAGGGCGGGAAAGCGTCCGCAGGCAGCTATTGGGCAGCTCTTGCCGCAAAATATCATATCGCAAAATATGCGGTCATCGTCGTCCTCGCGGTGATGATACTCTTTACGGCGATATTCGGCAGCGGGGAGCTGAAAGCGGAAAACTTCAGATATTTTTTCAAATATTTTCAGGTGAACCCCTTTTCATATGCTTCGTCTTACAGCGATATCTCGTTTACAGGAAACCCCGATATGAAATTTTCAATGTACAAAGGGGATCTTGTCTCCCTTTGCGACGGAAAGCTGACTGTCTATTCCTTGTCCGGAAAGACGCTTCTCTCCGCCGACGCGCTCGGCGCGGATACCGTTGAGAGCGACGGGAAATATCTCGCTCTTTACAAAAGGGGAGGAAACACCGCAACTTTATACAATTCCTTCTCCGCCGTACACACGATAAATTTCGACTACCCCATAAATGACATCGACGTAAGCTCTGACGGAGGATTTGCGCTTGCAACTTCAGAAAAAAACGTCCGCTCCTCAGTGCTTGTTTACAGCAAGGCGTTTTCCCTTATTTATACCTGGAAATCGACGGACAAATACGTTTCGTCCGTCAGGCTTTCGGAAAACGGGAAGAACATTGGTATTTTCGCAAGCGGAACCGAAGGCGGCATTCCTTATTGCGAGCTTATCGTCAAAAATACGGGCAACGATATGATGGTCGTTTCGGAAAAATACAGAGGGGAAACGCCTTATTACATTTTTTTCTCCTCGGACGGGGGCATAATATCCGTAACCGACAGGGCGGCGAGATTTTATTCCCGCTCGGGCGAGAAAAGGGGCGAGGAGCTCTTTTCAAGGGCGATAACAGATGCCTGCTTTGAGGCGGGAAAGCTGGTGATTGCCGGAGGCGAGGTCGGTTTTTCGGGAACGAACGTAACAGTTATTTCCGAGGACGGCAGAAATAAGGACACTTTCTCAACGGACGAAAAAATCTGCTCGATATGCGCAGATGAGGATCGCATTTACCTTCTCGGCTACGGAAAGCTCTATATAAAGGGCGGAGACGAAAGCGAGCTTGAGATAGAGAGCGGGGCAATCAATATGTTTTCCGTTGGCAGAAACGATATTGTTCTGTGCTATACATACGGCACAAGGCTTGCCGATGTCGGCGCAGAAAAGGAGGGTAAAAAATGATTGACTGGATCATTGCTTCGGTGATGGTGCTTATAATTGCGATATCCGCATTCATCGGAATGAAAAAAGGATTTATACGGATGGTCGCCGGTTTTGTCGAATATGTTATATCGTTTCTTCTGGCATATGTTTTTTGTTCAAAGTTCGCTGTATATATAAAGAAGATTCCTTTCATTGCAAAAATGGTCAGCGATGCGGAGATGCCTTCTCTTGAGGGAATGACGCTGGGAGAAAAAATCAGGTTCGTTGTTGATTATATAGTCAGCAACGCTTTCGAAAAAGGAACGGATGCGGCGACGGCGGAAGCTACCGCGATTGTCAAAAACTATATAGCTTCCATAATCTCAACGACGATAGCCTTCATCATCATATTCGTCGTAACGCTTCTTTTGCAGAAGCTGATAGTGCTCCTGCTGGACCTTGTCGCAAAGGCGCCCGTGCTCAAACAGCTGAACGGCGGGCTCGGATTTCTGTTCGGACTTATGTGCGGGTCGTTCTGGACGTGGCTTCTGGCAAATATATTCGCCCGCGCCGCGCTCCCGCTCCTGTGCGCAAAGTTTCCGGAAACATTTTCCGAAACGCTTGCAAAGGGCGCTGTGATGACATTTTTCTTAAAGATAAATCCCGTTTCCCTCGTATTGAATGTTCTTACCTGGATAGCGGATAAATTTACTATATAATAAATAAAAAAATCAAATGCGTCGGCGGCGCATAATCCGCCGAGAACGGAACGGTTACTATGCAATTATGTTCAAGATGCCATAAGAGAATGGCTGTGGTATTCGTCACCAGAATGGAAAACGGCGAAACAAAAAACGAGGGTCTTTGCCTCAAATGCGCAAAGGAGCTCGGCATACCTCAGGTAAACGATATACTCGAAAAAATGGGCATATCGGACGACGACCTTGAGAATATGGAAAACGAGATCGGATCGATGTTCCCGTCGGGCGACGACGGCGATCCCGACGATCCTGCGTCACGCGCACCGGCTGTCGATTTTGAAAAGCTTTTTGGTTCAATGCCGGGATTTCCCGCGCCGAAGCCGTCCGGCGAAAAGAAGGGCGAGGGACAGTCGCAGCAGAAGGGGAGCGGCGAGAAGAGAAAACTGCAGAAAAAATTCCTTTCGATGTACTGTCGCGACCTTACGGCGGACGCAAGGGAAGGAAAGCTTGATAAGGTGATCGGCAGGGAGAAGGAAGTGACTAGGATGCTCCAGATTCTCACCCGTCGTCAGAAGAACAACCCGTGTCTGATAGGCGAGGCGGGCGTCGGTAAAACGGCGATTGCGGAGGCGCTTGCGCAGAGAATTGCGGCGGGAACAGTCCCGTATAAGCTCCGCGACAAAGAGGTTCACCTCCTCGATCTTACGTCGCTCGTCGCCGGAACGCAGTTCCGCGGGCAGTTTGAAAGCCGTATCAAGGGGCTGATTGAAGAGGTCAAGGAGCTCGGAAACGTTATTCTCGTTATCGACGAGGTGCATAGCATTGTCGGTGTCGGCGATTCGGAGGGCAGTATGAACGCAGCGAATATTCTGAAACCCGCGCTTTCGAGGGGCGAGGTTCAGATAATCGGCGCAACGACGCTTGCCGAATACAGAAAGTATATCGAAAAGGACACTGCGCTTGAAAGACGTTTCCAGCCGATAATGGTTGAGGAGCCTTCGATAGAAGATGCAAAGAAGATACTCTCCGGAATAAAGAATTATTACGAAACGTATCACAAAATTCATATTTCGGACGAGATAGTCGGCAAGGCTGTCGAGCTTTCCGAAAGATATATAACGGACAGATTCCTGCCGGATAAGGCGATCGACCTTCTGGACGAGGCGGCGTCGCACGTCGCGATGAATTCGCCCGTCGTTGAAAGAGTTGCCGAGGTTGAAAAGCAGCTTGCGGAGCTGAAAGTCGAGGCGGAGGCGCTTGAAAACAATCCTCCCGCAGCCGATGCGGACGAAAAGACCCTCTCCGAGCATTACGAAAAGGCGGCAAAGATAAAGTCGAAGCGTATGCAGGACGAGGAGGAATACGAAACGCTCAAAAATCAGCTCGCAACGGTTGAGCTGGACGTCGGTGCGCTTGCGGACGTTATCGAAACCTGGACGGGAGTTCCCGCAGGGTCGATAACGGCAAACGAATTCGAACGTCTTGCGGGACTTTCCGATAGAATGAAATCGAGAATTATCGGGCAGGATGCGGCGGTTGACGCCGTTTGCCGCGCGATAAAGAGGAGCAGAGCGGGCGTTGTTTACAAGAGAAAGCCTGCGTCGTTCATCTTTGCAGGCCCGACTGGCGTCGGCAAGACGGAGCTTGTCAAGGTTCTTGCGGCAGACCTGTTTTCAACGCCCGACGCGCTGATAAGGCTTGATATGTCAGAATATATGGAAAAGCACACCGTCTCAAGGCTCATCGGTTCGCCTCCCGGCTATGTCGGCTATGACGACGCAGGTCAGCTGACAGAGAAGATACGTCGCAAGCCGTATTCCGTAGTTCTTTTCGACGAAATAGAAAAGGCGCACCCGGATGTCCTGAACATTCTTCTTCAGATTCTTGACGACGGAAGAATAACGGACGCGCACGGAAAGGAAGTCAAGTTTGACAACTGCATAATCGTTATGACGACGAATGCCGGCAGCTCAACCGGCAAAAACAACGCAGGCTTCGGATCAACAACGCAGGAGATTTCCGAGGCGCGGACGGAAAAGGCGCTCTCAGAGTTTCTCCGTCCGGAGTTTATAAACCGCGTCGACGAGATAATCACCTTCCGCTCGCTTTCGGAGGAGGATTTCGTTAAGATAGCGGCGATAATGCTCGGAGATCTCAAAAAGGCGGTTGCGGAACACGGGCTTGAGCTTTCCTGGACGGAGGCGGCGCTCGAATATATCGCAAAGAAATCATATTCCGTCAAATTCGGTGCGAGAAATATGCGCAGATTCATAACAAAGAACGTTGAGGATCCGGCGGCGGAAAAGCTGATAGAAGGCTACGCAAACGGATACAAGGAAATCAAGGTCGATTCCGACGGAGAGACGCTCTCTGTCGATGTTAAATAATAAAAAGGTAGGGAAAAGAAATGAACGCAGTCATTATAGTCACAGGCAAGGACACGAAGGGAATAGTTGCGAAGGTATCGGCAAAGTGCGTTGAGCTCGGCGCGAATATAGCCGATATATCGCAGACGGTTATGAGCGGGTATTTCGCAATGATACTTCTCGTTGAAACGGATGGGATTTCCGTTCCGTTCCCGGAATTTGTCGACAAAATGGAAACCCTTGGCGGAGAAAACGGTCTCGTCATAAAAGTTATGCACGAGGACATTTTCAACTCGATGCATCGCATATAAATCAGACGGAGGTTTTCTGAAATGATTGAAAGAAACGATATTGCGGAAACGCTGAAAATGATAGAGCACGACCATCTCGACATACGCACGGTTACCATCGGCGTTTCGCTTCTCGGTTGCGCCTCGTCGGACGGAAAAATATTTGCAGACAAGATTTACGATAAGATAACGAAAACGGCGGAAAGACTCGTTCCCGTTTGCAACGAGATCGAAAAGACATACGGAATTCCGATTATAAATAAGCGTGTTTCCGTAACTCCGATAGCCATAGCCGGCGCTTCGCTCACAAAGAGCGAGGATTTCGTCCTTGCGGCAAAGGCGATGGACAGGGCGGCGCACGCCGTCGGCATAAACTTCATCGGCGGTTACAGCGCGCTCGTCCAGAAGGGCACAACAGACGGCGACAAGCGTTTCCTCCGTTCGATTCCCGACGCTCTTACTGAGACCGAAATCGTCTGCTCGTCTGTCAACGTCGGCTCGACGAAGGCGGGAATAAATATGGACGCTATCCGTATGATGGGCGGAATTGTCAAGGAAGCCGCCGAGAAAACGGCAGACAACAGTTGTATGGCTTGCGCAAAGCTCGTCATTTTCTGCAACGCACCGGATGACAACCCCTTTATGGCAGGCGCTTTTCACGGTGTCGGCGAAGGGGAATCCGTCATAAATGTCGGCGTTTCGGGTCCGGGAGTTGTCTGTTCTGCGATAAAGGCTATGCCGAACGCCTCGATCACCGAAATTTCGGAGACGGTCAAACGCTCGGCATTCAAGATAACGAGAGTCGGGCAGCTTGTTGCAAAGGAAGCGAGCCGCAGGCTCGGAATTCCTTTCGGAATTGTCGACCTTTCTCTTGCGCCGACACCGGCAATCGGCGATTCCGTTGCGAGAACGCTTGAAGCTATGGGACTTGAAACCTGCGGCTGCTGCGGCACGACTGCGGCGCTTGCGCTCCTCAACGACGCTGTGAAAAAGGGCGGCGTTATGGCATCGTCCTCCGTCGGCGGGCTTTCCGGCGCATTTATTCCCGTTTCAGAGGATGAGGGAATGATCGCTGCTGCAAAGAGCGGTTGCCTGACGATTGAAAAGCTGGAAGCAATGACGGCGGTCTGCTCTGTCGGGCTTGATATGATAGCCGTTCCGGGAGACACAAGCGCGGCGGTCATCTCCGCAATGATAGCAGACGAGGCGGCAATCGGTATGATAAACGGAAAGACGACGGCTGTCCGCGTCATTCCGGCGATAGGAAAGAAGGTTGGAGATATGGTTTCCTTCGGCGGGCTTCTCGGCGACGCGCCGATAATGAAGGTGAATACCGCAAGCCCGGAAAAGTTTATTTCCAGAGGCGGAAAGATCCCTGCGCCGATACATTCGCTGAAAAACTGACGGCTTTTTTGTGAAAAACTACATATGAAGCCGCAAAAATCTATTCATTATTGCTCTTGATTGCATCATTTGTATAGTGTATAATAGACAATGACAAGCTATTGACCGTTTTACGGCAATATAATTAAAACATATTTCGGAGGAACAAAACAATGAAGAAAATCTTTGCGCTTGTACTTGTATGTGCTTTCGCGATCGCTTTCGTAGCTTGCGGAAACACAAATCAGACGACAACAGAGGCTCCCTCGACGACAACAGAGGCTCCTGCAACAACAACCCCCGCTGCAACAACGACTCCTGCGGCAACGACAACGGTTCCCGCAACAACGACTCCCGCAGCGACAACAACGACACGCGGCGCTGTCGTAGTGCCGACAGAAACAACAGCTCCCGCTACGACAACAGAGGCTCAGCCCGAGGTTCCCTCGCTCAAGTCTCTTATCAGCGTTGCATTTGCAGACGGAAAAATGGTTGACGCTGCCGGCAATATGACATTCAAGCTCGAAAAGGGCGCGACTGTTGAGAAAACAAAGGTTAAACACGCAGGCAAGGAATACACCGTTGACGCTCTCAACGTCAAGGCTGAAGGACAGGGCGCAGTCGGTTCTCTCAACGACGGAAACACAATCGCATCAGGTCAGAAATTCTTTAACAGAGACTTCTCATACGAAGCGTTCTATGTAAACTATGAATACGGCAAAGCAGCGGCTGCTGTTATATGCGCAACAGAGAACACAGCAGGTAAGCGCGGCGGTGCAGGCATTGCAGACGACAACGGCAACCCGTATTTCTGCATAGGCGTTGGCGGTTCTTACCCGAGAGTCGATTCTCAAATTCCGGCGTCTCAGACAGAGCTTACGCACGTTATCGGCGTTTATGACAAGACAGCAAAGGAACTCAGAATTTATGTAAACGGCAAGCTCGCCGGCACAACTTCCATCAAGGAAGAACTTGTTGCAATTCAGGATAACAAGCTCGCAAATCAGCTCGGTTTCGGTCTTGACGTATCTATGAAGAGCGCACCCGATTTCCCCGCAAAATCATACGTTCTCGTCAGCGCAAATATGTATGACGCAGCCGTTACAAACGAACAGGCAGCAACTCTTTACGCAGACGCAGTTGCAAACCTCTCCAAATAATTTAAGTTTCAGGTTTTAAGGAATTTACATAATGAACAAATTTTTTCGCATAGTTTGCTGTGCATTGACGCTTATTCTTGCGTTTACGTGCATCGCTCCGTCGGCATTTGCCGCCGATGAAAAAGAGAGTACCTCTATTAAAGAAGTACCTCTGCTTGTTATCATTGCGAGCTTTGACGCAAACGGAAACGGCATAGATGACTATGACCCCTCAAACCCTACAAAGCTCTTCTCTGATAAGACAAAGGATTATTACGGAGAGCAATGGGCTCAGACAACTCCAGCGGATCATTGGGACAAATACTTCGGCGAAAGCAATTCCGTCGCTGCCTATTACAAAGAAATGACAATGGGCAAGATGACGTTCGTTCCCGCCAAGTTCACAAAGACCGTTCCGAATCAGGAGATTCAGAACGGTGTCATCGCCGTAACGATAAACAAAATGCATCCTTGCGCAAGCGGCGACGCTTTCAGAACGATTGTTTCGATTCTTGAGGCGGCGGGCGAGTACGTAGACTATTCCGCGTACGACGCAAACGGAGACAAGGTCTGCTCGCAGGATGAGCTTGCGATTCTTATTCTGAACGCAGGCCCCGACCGTTCGAGCACGGGGAAATACGAGCATCCCTCAACGCCGAGATCATACTTCGCCGTTCACGGAACGTCGCTTGGTGTAGATACGGTAATCAACGGCATATGGATCAAATCGAACAACGGCGGCGGACGTGTCAGCAATCTTGGCGAATACAATAAGCCCGGAAACATTATGCCGATCGGCGTCCCGACGCACGAGCTTGCGCATAACTTCGGCGCAGAAGACCTCTATCACAGAGGCGGCGGCTCGGATGATTCCTGGCCCCAGCCCTACAATTTCTCGCTTCAGTGCAGCGGAAACCATTCCGGCGGCGGTGCAACCCCGACCTATCTTGACCCTTATCAGAGAGTTCTTCTCGGCTGGGCGGAGGAAGAGGTCGTTACAGACGGAACATATACGCTCTATTCAACGCTTTCGGGAAAATACAAGGTTCTGCGAGTCAATACTCCTGATCCGAACGAGTATTTCCTTATCGAGCTCAGGCTCAAGGAAGGTTTTGAGAGAAACCTGACAAAGGGCGGCACGGGCGGAATTATGGTATGGCATATAGACGAAAGCATAAACAAGGAGTTCTTCGACAGCGGCTTGGCAGACTCCTGCACTCCCTCAAACGGCAAGTCTCACGACCCCGGCATTGTTCCTCTCTGGAGAGAGGGCTATGACGGGCTCGGAAGAAAAATGTCAACGAAGACCCCAAGCGACCCGTATTACTATCTCAGCGATAACCCTGATACCGCAGTATGTAACACGCTGAATTACATATCGGTTATGGGCAATTCGCCCTCGCTCAATTCTTATCCCGCAGACTGGACTGGCGCAAAGAACTTCAATATAAAGGTTGAGGTGCTTTCGGAGCCCGGAGAAGAGATGCAGGTCAGAATTACGACGGAAATGCACGGCAAGGCTGCGCCCGTTGTTTCAACGGTCACAGAAAGTCAGGCATTGGATAATGTTGTCCTGAAGAGCACAATCCTTGCGCTCAAGGGCGAAAAGCTGACAAAGTACGGCGTTATCTTCTCAAAGGACTCAAATCCGACCCTTGAAAACGGCAAATACGTCGAGGGTGTTCTCAGCGATGACGGAACATATTTTACAACAACTCTCCCCGATCTCGAACCGAGCACTCTTTACAACTATAAGGTTGTCTTCGCAAATGAAAACGTTGAAGGTCAGTCATATACCTCCTCTGTTTATTCTGCGAGCCCTGTTGTCGAGAAGAAATATTTTGAGCTGAAGCTTCACAAATATCTTACAAACAAGGACAAGGTGAACACGGTCAAAGTCGATTTCGGCAAGAAGGTTAGCGATGCGCTCGAAGGTACGTATATGGTCAAAACGGGCTATACGTTCTGCGGCTGGTATCTCGACGCAGGGTTTACAAAGCCCTATGATCCGGATTTCACAATGACGGAATACGGCGAGCTTGAACTCTTTGCAAAATGGGAGGACAGCGCCTCGGTTACAACAACCACCTCCGCTACCGCAGAGACAACAACGACCACAGGCTCTGCCGAAAGCAAGGGCTGCGGCTCGACGATCGGCGCAGGCGCTGCGATGGCAGTTGTCGCTGTCATCGGCGCGGGACTTGTTCTCGGAAAGAAGAAAACAAAATAATCTGTAAAAAGAAACGCGCTCCGCGAGATGATCGCGGGGCGCGGATTTTAATGAGGATAAAATGAAAAGAATACCCGATTTTGACGAAAACAATATAATTTTCTCGTTTGGAGCTATAAGCGACGTGCACATAACGGGCGGCGACGACGATTCGGAGATGAAATTCCGTCGGGCGCTTCGCCAGCTTCGCGCAAAGGCGAAAAACGGGCTTGACGCAATGCTTTTTGTCGGAGATCTGATAAACTCGCGCGACGAAAAGCAGCTTGTGAAATTCAAGGAGATATACGACAGCGAAATGCAGCCCGTAGTGCCGATAATGTATTGTCTCGGCAACTGGCACGACCTCTTTTGGGGAGACGAAAATCAGCTCAAAATGGAAAAATATTTTTATGACTGTCTCGGGGCGGAGCATTTTGCCTTTGATACCGATCTTGACGCGGCGCAGAGGGCAAATCGACACGCCGTCATAAAAGGGCAGCACATAATAGCTATGACGCCGATAAGCATTGCGCCGATAAGATACGGAGATGACGCAAAAAAATGGCTTTCGGACATTCTTGAAAAAATAACGGCGGAGGAGCCGGAGAAGAAGATATTCTTTATCACTCATCCGATGATACACAACACCTGCTACGGAAGCCTTCTCGGCGACGAATGGGACACGGCGGATCTGACGCCTGTCCTCTCAAAATATCCGAACGTAATAACGTTCGGCGGGCATTTGCATTACCCGATAAACGACGAGCGAAGCATTATGCAGAAGAAATTTACGTCAATCGGTTGCGGCGCGGTCAGATATATGGCGATCGAGCACGGGCCGGACGGGAACGGATATATGTATGAGCGCGGCTACGTTGTGCAGTACGGTTACCGTTTCTCGCAGGGGCTTCTTTGCGAGGTTGACGCAAATCAGCACGTGCGTGTGACGAGGATGGACTTTTACAACGACAAGATCATAAAAACGCCTTGGGTCATCGGTGACGGGCTCGACACCTATCGCGAGGACAGAAAAGACGAAGCGCGTGCCCCTTATTTTTCCGTCTCTGCGGAACTTTCTCTTGAAAAGGGCGAGGATGAAAGAGGGCAAAAAACGTATTTCCTCTGCTTTGACGCCGCCGGTGATGACGATATGGTTCATCATTACAGGATAACGGCCGATGTCGGCGGGGACAGGCTTATAAGCAAAACTCTGATAAGCGACTTTTTCCGTCACGGAGACCCTGCGGATATGGAGAAAAAATACAGAGTTGACCTTTGCGACCTGCCCGAGGGCGAGGTTAAGATTTCCGTCACGGCGGTCAACTCCTGGGACAAGGAAAGTCGGGCTCTTGAAAAAACATTTTCGATCTAACTGCGAAAGGAAATATTTATGGCAACTATAAAGGATCTTCTTGACGGGAAGTTTGCTCACGCAAGCGTTTTCGGGCTTCTCCGCGAAATAACACAGAAGGAAGCGAAAAACGGCTCGCTGTTTGTAATAATCACGATAAGCGACGGAAAAAGCGAGCTTGCCGCAAAAATGTGGAACACCAAGCGTTCCGAAATTCCTTATGACACAGGGACGGTTGTCTGTATGTCTGTCGATGCTGCCCCATTCAACGGCGTTCTGAGCTTCACGGCAAGCAAAATCCGCGCCGCAACGGAGGCAGACGGTGTTCGCGAGGAGGATTTTATCGCTTCGGCACCTGTACCCGCGCAGGAAATGTATGATTATATTATGCAGGTCGCGGATTCTTTTGAAAACGAGTCGCTACGGAACATCGTTACCGCGCTTTACGGGGAAAACAGGGAAAAGCTTCTCATCTGGCCCGCGGCGCAGAAAATGCATCATAACATCCGCGGCGGGCTGCTTTATCACGTATACAGAATGCTCATTTCTTCCGAATCTGCTTGCAGGGCATACGGCGGCGTTGATGCGGAAATGGTGAAGGCGGGAATAATTCTTCACGACATCGGCAAGCTCCGCGAGATGATTGCTGGCGAGCTCGGGGCGGGAGAATATACTGCGGAGGGCAACCTTTTCGGTCATCTCTATCTCGGAACAAAAATGGTTGAGGACTGCGGAGAGAGAATGGGTGCGGACAGACAGACGGTTATGCATCTTGCTCATATAATCGCTTCTCACCACGGCAAAAGGGAATTCGGAGCGATTGTCATCCCGCAGACGACCGAGGCATACATAGTCAGCGAGCTCGATATGCTCGACGCGCAGCTTTATGTCTATGAAAAAGCCGACGAAGAGCTTTCCTCGGGCGAGTTTACAAACGGGCATTATAAATTCTGAATAAAAAATCCGGCTCTGTTCAGAGCCGGATTTTTGCGTTAAAAGCGCGCATAATTATTTTTTCGATATAACGCAGAGGAGCTTTCCGGTGTGAACCGTCAGAACTGCCTCGTCTTCTGTTATTTCGTTGCTTACTCCGAGGGGAAAACTGCGGAGAATTGTGATATGGCCGCCGCTGTATTTTGCTCCTCTGATTGAAACCTCCGCGGCAGAGGTGACAGAAAAAAGCGAGAGATAAAAGCCCGGAGTCTTTGGTATATGCTCTTCGTCGCGGGCGATAAAAGCCGTATTTGCGGAGCCCTTGAGAATTGCCCTTACGCCGCATTCGTCCGCATAGAGAAGAGCCGAAATGTTTGCAAGAGTATGGTCAAGCCTGCCGCCGACCCCGCCGACGATGACGATCTCCGAAAAGCTGCGCTCAATTGCCGCTTTGAGACAGAGCATCGTATCTGTATCGTCCTTTTCGGAGGGATATTCGACTATCTCGCACGGCGCATTTTCCGGGCGCGAGCCGGAATCGAAATCGCCGATTATGAGATCGGGTGAAAGCCCGTGCGCTTCGGCTATGCCACACGAGGCGTCCGCACAGATGACAAAATCATCTTTTGAAACGGAAACTCCGGAGAGGGCAAGGTCGCTGTCAAAAGGGCAGATTATATAGCATTTGCCGAGCTTTTTCATAAGTTTAATCAACCTTTTTTGCTTTTATGAGGTGGTTTACCGCCATAAGCAGAGCGGAAATCACAAATCCCGATACCGTTACTGCGATAACGACGCCCCAGTTGACGGACGAAATTCCGGTTATATCAAAGCTTCCTGTTTCGGAATTCTGGAGCTTCGGGAATATGGTTGCAACGTCAAATATGACAGCCGCACAGGCGATAAGTCCCGCTCCGGCGCCGATCCAGGGAGAATATACGGCGGTGTTTTCGCGCTTGATTCTTTTCAGCTTTTCGCCGCGGAAATCGATAAGCGAGCCGATATATACAGCGGCTATCGCAAGAATGATACATTCGGGGAGCATATACGTTGCATTATATACAAAGGAATATGAGAGGGCTGCCTGAGTCGGAATTGAAAGTCCTGCCCAGACGGTTGCGCCGGAGATAACGTGGCACATATAGCGGAGGACAGAAATAAGAATACAGCCGAGAGTGAGCGATACTGCCTGATTTTTGACGGCTTTTCTGAACACTCCGGCAAAGCCGATGACGGTAAATGCGATTATGTAGTCAAGCAGGATGACCGCAAGAATGCTCTGCCACGTTGTAACGTATGAGAGCGGGTTCAGATCGAGAAGCTGCTGGACGACGCTGTAAACAAGGGCGGAAGCAACTCCCCAGCCGGTGCCTCTGCGGTAAGCGATTATCGCTATCGGAAGCATTGACGCGAGCGTTATCGAGCCGCCGTAGGGAAGCTTGGCGATTTTGAGAATGCTCAGTACCGTTGCGAGCGCGATCATAACCGCGCTTTCAACAAGGGCGAGCGTTTTTTTGTTTTGCATAAAAAGTACCTCTTGTAAAATAAAAATCCGCACGGAATAATCCGAGCGGTAATAAATTACAATCTCCCTACGCTGGCATTATCCATATCAGGTAAAGGGTTCGGGTTTCCCCGTCTCAGCCGATTGCTCAGCACCCCCGATTATTCAGTTGCGGTACGAGATATATTTTAATATAAAGGAAGAGATTTGTCAACAGGATTTGAAAAATATCGCATTTTGGCACGCGGAGACTTTGTGTGATGAAGTTAACAAAAAATTCATAAAAAAATATGCAAAACCTATTGACAAACAGGCAGAATAGGATTATATTATAATCGAAGTTTGGCACTTGAGATGTTAGAGTGCTAAAAAGGAGGGCGAAAGATAATGCACGAAGTTAAAAACGGAGAGAAAAAACTTTCCGAAAGAAAAAAGCAGATACTTCGTGCCGTTGTTGAGGCGCATATAGCAACGGGCGAGCCTGTCGGATCCAAATATCTGACGGACAACGCCGGCATCAACTTCTCTTCGGCAACGGTGAGAAGCGAAATGGCAGATCTTGAAGAGATGGGCTATCTCGAACAGCCTCACACCTCCTCCGGCAGAGTGCCGACGAAGCTCGGATATCATTTCTATATAGACTCGCTGATGAACGGTTACAAGCTCTCGGCGATGGAGACGATAGAGCTGAACAACACGCTGAAGGGAAAGATCGGCGAGCTTGATTCTCTTATGACGGGGGTTTCAAAGCTTGTCTCCTCTCTGACCAATTACACAACCGTTGCGTTGAAGGCGGAAAACAGAGAACAGACGGTCGATCGTTTTTCCTATATGATTCTCGACGCGCACAGCTTCCTCATAGTTATGAGAATGGCGGACAGCAGCGTTGTCACAAAGCAGATACAGACGCACGTTCTCGTTGACGACAGACTTCTGAAGCGTCTGACGCAGCTTTTGACAAAGTATCTCGCAAGAACCCCCGCGAAGGACATATCGTTTTCCGTTGTGATGACGATAGAACGGGAGATCGGGGTCGGCGGAGCGATAGTTGCGCCGTCTGTCAAAGCGGTATACGAAGCGATCGGCGGCAGCGCCGATGCGGATCTCCGCTTCGAAGGCGTCAACAGGTTGCTCGAATATCCGGAGTTTTCGGATATTGAAAAGATCCGCGGAATGCTTGAGATGATGGAAAACAAGCAGGAGATGATAAAAATTCTTTCCGAGGCGGACAGCGACAAGGTCAATGTTTACATCGGCGGCGGAGAGCAGGAGGGATTGGTTGACAATTCCGCTCTGATATTCAAAAAGCTCACGGTCGGCGGGAAGGTCGTCGGCGCGATCGGCGTCATTGGACCTTCGAGAATGGATTATTCAAAGGTTATCTCAACTATGGAATATCTTTCAAGACAGATATCGGTGCTTTTCGGAGGGGCGCTCCCTCCCGGAAAGACGGAGCTCTCGGAAGATAGCACCGGAAAGGACGAATAGTAAACAATGGATGAGAAAAAGATAGAAACAGAAGAAAAAAAGACTTCGGAGGGCTCCGGCGAGCATAAGCCGTCCGGAGACGGAAAAAAAGAGCTTTCAAAGCTGAAAGGCGAGGTCAAAAAGCTATCGGGCGAGCTTGAAGCGAAAGCCAAGGCTTATGACGAGCTGAACGACAAATACCTTCGTATGATGGCGGAATACGATAATTTCAGAAAGCGTTCTCAAAGGGAGCGCGACGGAATTTATGCTTCCGCATATGAGGAGGCTCTGAAGGAATTCCTTCCTATGTCCGACAATCTTCAGAGATCGCTTGCCTACGCAGGTACTGAAAACTTTGCAAAGGGCATAGAAATGATAGTAAATCAATTTTCCGATACGCTGAAAAAGCTCGGAATTGAGGAATACGGAAAAAGGGGAGACCCGTTCGACCCGAATATCCACAACGCCGTTATGAGAACGGATGACGATTCTCTCGGCGAGAACACGGTTGCCGAGGTGCTCCAGAAGGGCTACAGAAAAGGCGACAAGATACTTCGCTTTGCTATGGTCAAAGTAGCAAACTGAAATATAAAAACAAGAAAAAATTAACTTTGATCGGAGGATATATATTATGGGAAAAATTATCGGTATTGACCTTGGTACAACAAACTCTTGCGTGGCAGTTTACGAGGGCGGCGAGCCTGTCGTAATAACCAACCCGGAAGGCTCGAGAACAACTCCTTCCGTTGTTGCTTTCTCGAAGAACGATTCAAAAGAAAGAATTGTCGGTCAGACAGCAAAGAGACAGGCAATTCAGAACCCCGAAAGAACCGTTATGAGTATCAAGCGTAAAATGGGTACAAACGAAACGGTTGATATTGACGGCAAGAAATACACTCCTCAGGAAATTTCCGCAATGATTCTTCAGAAGCTGAAGGCTGACGCAGAAGCTTATCTCGGCACGAAGGTAACGCAGGCTGTTATCACAGTCCCCGCTTACTTCAACGATGCGCAGAGACAGGCAACAAAGGACGCTGGCAAGATTGCCGGCCTTGAAGTGCTCAGAATTATAAACGAGCCGACGGCAGCAGCGCTTGCATATGGCGTTGACAAAGAGGGTATGGATCAGAAGGTAATGATCTTCGACCTCGGCGGCGGTACGTTCGATGTTTCGATCCTTGAAATCTCGGACGGCGTGTTCGAAGTGCTTTCGACAAACGGTAACACAAGACTCGGCGGCGACGATTTCGACCAGAGAATTATAGATTGGCTTGCAGACTCCTTCCAGAAGGAGCACGGAATTGATCTCCGTAACGACAAGATGGCTCTTCAGAGATTGAAGGACGCAGCCGAAAAGGCAAAGATAGAGCTTTCGGGCACAATGAGCTCGAATATCAACCTCCCGTTTATCACGGCTGACCAGAACGGCCCCGTACATCTTGATATGACTCTCACAAGAGCCAAATTCAACGAGCTGACGGCTGACCTTGTTGCGGACACAATTACTCCCTGCAAGCAGGCTCTCAAGGACGCGGGACTTGATGTTTCAAAGATAGATAAGGTTCTTCTTGTCGGCGGTTCGACACGTATCCCCGCTGTTCAGGAAGCTGTCAAGAATTTCTGCGGCAAGGAACCCTTCAAGGGAATCAACCCTGATGAATGCGTTGCAATCGGCGCGGCTATCCAGGGCGGCGTTCTCGGCGGCGAGGTCAAGGATCTTCTCCTTCTCGATGTTACTCCGCTTTCCCTCGGTATTGAGACGCTCGGCGGCATCTGCACGAAGATAATCGACAGAAACACAACAATCCCCGTAAAGAAATCGCAGATATTCTCAACCGCGGCAGACGGTCAGACATCTGTTGAGATACACGTTCTCCAGGGCGAGCGTGAAAAAGCGTCCGCGAACACGACTCTCGGCAGATTCTCTCTTGACGGTATCCCCGCAGCGCCCAGAGGCGTTCCGCAGATCGAGGTTACTTTCGATATCGACGCAAACGGCATCGTAAACGTATCTGCAAAGGATATGGGCACGGGCAAGGAACAGCACATAACGATCACCTCCTCCTCCAATATGAGCAAGGAAGACATTGACCGTGCTGTCAAGGAAGCAGAAAAGTTTGCAGAGGAAGACAAGAAGCTCAAAGAGCTTGTTGAAGCAAAGAACAAGGCAGAGGCTTATGTCCTCCAGACCGAAAAGACGCTTGACGAGATCGGCGATAAGGTAAGCGAGAGCGAAAAGCAGGAAGTCCGCGACGGGCTTGAAAACCTCAAAAAGGCTGTTGCAACGGATGACGTTGACGCTATCAAGAACGCAACGGAAGCATTTGAGAAGAAGTTCTATGCGCTTTCCGAAAAGCTCTATAAGGCTCAGGGCGGTGCCGGCACGGACGGCGGTCAGCAGGGCGGCACGTCGCAGAATGACGACGGCAGCTACTCCGCAGACTTCACCGAGAAAAACTGACAGATAAACTTTGATATTCGCCGGAGGCACGGGTAACGTGTCTCCGGCAAATTCGGAAAAGGAAACATAATGAAGGATTATTATGATATTCTCGGCGTTTCAAAGACGGCGAGTGACGATGAAATAAAAAAAGCGTACAGAACGCTTGCTAAAAAATATCATCCCGATATGAATCCCGGAGACAAGAAAGCGGAGGAGATGTTCAAGGACGTCAATACCGCTTATGCTGTTTTATCCGACCCTGAAAAGAGAGCGAATTACGATCGCTTCGGAGAAGAGGGCGTAAACGGTCAGGGTGGCTTCGGCGGAGCCGGAGGATTTGGCGGTTTCGGCGGGGGATTTTCGGGCGACTTTGATATTTCCGACCTTTTCGGCGATATATTCGGCGGAGGTTCGCGCAGGAGAAACGGCCCCGTCCGCGGAGATGACCTGCTTTACAGGGTGACCGTAACCTTTGAGGAAGCGGCTTTCGGCTGTAAGAAGGAAATAAAATACAATAAGGTCGACAAATGCTCCGATTGCGGTGGCACCGGAGCGGCAAAAGGCTCAACGGCAAAGACCTGTCCGCGGTGCGGCGGCAGCGGAAGCATAAAAACGCAGCAGAGAACGCCGTTCGGTGTAATGCAATCGACGACGGTCTGTCCGGATTGCGGCGGCAAGGGAACGATCATTTCAAACCCCTGCAAGACCTGTCGCGGTACGGGCAACGTAAACGTTGCTAAAACGCTTGAAGTTTCGATACCCGCGGGCATTGCGGACGGAAACCGTATTTCGCTTCACGGAATGGGCAATGCGGGAAAGAACGGCGGCACGCCCGGCGACCTTTTCATTGAGGTCAGCGTTCGCCCGCACGCGATATTCCGTCGCGACGGAAATGACATAAAATGCGATATACCGATAACCTTTGCGGAGGCGGCTCTCGGTGCGACGATAAATGTTCCGACGCTTGAAGGCGACCCCGTTACTTTCGATATTCCGGAGGGGACGCAGAGCGGCACGTCGTTTACCGTAAAAGGCAGGGGCATACCGAACATAAGCGGCAGAGGCAGAGGAAACATTGTTTTCAGAGTAATGGTTGAAGTTCCGAAGAGCCTGACGGCAGAGCAGAAGGACGCTCTGCGCAAATTCTCGGATCTCTGCGGAAACAGCAACTATTCAAAGAGAAACTCGTTTTTCGATAAATTCAGAAAGGACAACCGCAAATGAAATGGACGCAGATAAGGGTCACCTGCAAGACAGAACATATTGACGAGGTTGCGGCTGTGCTGACCGTGCTCGACACGGGCGTTATGATAGAGGATTACAGCGACGTCCTTACCTCTCTGCGCACCGTTTACGGCGAGCTTATTGACGAAAAGATTCTCCGCGCGGACAAAACGATTGCCTCGGCAAGTATTTACGTCAGCGATAAAAAGACAGCCGAGGAGGATGTTGATTTCATTTCGTCACGCCTTGCCTCCCTCGGAATAAAGGCTGATATTGCGACGGCAGAACTCGACGAGGAGGACTGGTCGACCGCTTGGAGAAAATTCTATAAGCCGACGAAGATCGGCAGACATATTGTCATCGTGCCGAGCTGGGAGAAATACGAAAAGCAGGAGGGGGACATTATAATCGATATGGATCCCGGAATGGCTTTCGGAACCGGCACGCACGAGACGACGAGACTTTGCGCAACGCTTCTCGAAGAAAACGTAAAGCCCGGTGACTATATGCTTGACGTCGGGGCGGGGAGCGGAATTCTTGCAATCTGCGCGGCTAAGCTCGGCGCAGACTATTGCGCCGCTTGCGATATAGATCCCGTTGCAGTAAAGACAGAAAAAGAGAATGCCGAAAGAAACGGTTGCGATATTGACTGCTTTGTTTCGGATCTGCTTGCTTCCGTTAAAATAAAGGACGGAAAAAAATACGATATTGTTACGGCGAACATCGTTGCGGACATAATCATAAGAATGTCTCCGGACATCGGAGGGTACATCCGCGACGGAGGACTGCTTGTCGTTTCGGGGATTATTGACAAAAGGGAAGCCGAGGTGCGCTCTGCGCTCGAAAAAGGCGGCTTTGATTGCGAAAAATCGCTGCACGACAAGGGCTGGTGCGCGATGCTTTGTCGCAAAAAGTAATTTTTTTAAAAAAAGTCGGCAAATATTTCAAAATAGCTTTGACAAAATTCATTTTATAGTATATAATGTAGGTTAGTCTCGTGGGCGATCGCGTAGGCGGTCGCTTACGTGCGACTTAATTATTGCGAAAAATGAATTTTTTCTTTTAAGTCGCTTAAACTTGATATAAACGGTGCGTGCGGATCGGCGATAACCGCTTGCATAAAAATAAAAAAGATCGCCGGAAATGAGGCAACCAGATGACAAAAGACACAAATAACAAAACGAGACCTGCTCTTCCGAAGGAGGACGCTGCGCTTTATCGCCTTCTGGCGGTCATAGCATATGCCATAATCGGCTTTGCCATCATCATAGCCATAGGCAAAAACGAGGGCGCTCTGGGAGGAGTTTTTGTAAACGGATTTTATATTGCCGGAATGCTTGTCCTGTTTGCTGCTCTTGTGTTCGGGATTGTGTACGGTATGCTCAAAAATATAAAGGGGAGAGTTTTCTCTATTGCCGGCGTTTGCGCGGCAGTTGCTCCGCTTATCCTTTCCCTCGGACTTTATAACGAGATGACAAGAGCGAATATAAAGATAAAGGTCGCTTTTATCGCGCTCGTGTTCATCCTCTTTATCGCAAACCTTTGCCCCAAAATATACACATATGTTTCCGCTGTTACGGTTTTCTGTGCGGCTTCTGTGTATTATATTTCCGTTCCTATGGGAATGTTCACGGGAAGCTCGGTCAGAGTGCTTGACATATTTATGAAGATAATTTCGTATCCCATAGGGATTCTGCTTCCCATAGCGGCGGCTTATGCGGCAATAGTCGCAAACAAAAACGAGGGAAGATTCAGACTCGGCAAGCTCAGACTTCAGTTCTCAACGGACAAGGTTGTGTTCTTCGGCTTTGTTGTTCTTATGGCTGTGCTCTTTGCTTCTGCTGTGATTATGCTTGTATTTCCCGCGCTTTTGCTTCCTTGCGAAATAGCAATCGGCGCTGTACTCGCGCTGCTTGGTATAATATGCACCATCAAATTATTGTAATTTTAGATAAATTCACAAAAAAACTATTGAAATTCTACAAAAAGTGCGGTAAAATATAGATACAGATTTATATTTATTGGACTTTGCGGAAAATGGCACTGTCCAAAGGAGAGGAAGCAGGATAAATGTCAAGCAGGTTGTTTCAAGGCGTAATACACCAGATGAAGGACGCAATAGGGAGAACAATCGGCGTAATAGATGAAAACGGCGCAGTTGTCGCTTGCAGCGATTTGACGAAGATCGGAGAAACAAGAGCAGCCGTGCGTGAAGAGCTTTCATACGTTTCGGATTGTATCAAACACGGCGGAGTAACATACCGCCCGCTTGTTTCGGGGCCTCATTCTGAGTATATAGTATTCGTTGACGGAGAGGACGCGATGGCAGAGAAGATGTCTCTTGTTCTTGCCGTTGCGCTTTCAAGCATCAAGGGGTACCACGACGACAAGTATGACAAGGTATCTTTTATAAAGAACCTTCTGCTCGATAATATCCTTCCCGGCGATATATACGTCAAGAGCAGAGAGCTTCATCTCGCAACGGATGTTGAAAGAATTGTATTCCTCATAAGAATTCTTTCGAGCTCCGAGGCATCTCCTTATGATATAATCCTCAATCTCTTCCCGAATTCCGGCTCGGACTATGTTATCAGTACCGGCGAAAAGGAGATAGTTCTCGTTCGCGAGGTAAAGCCCGGAACGGATAAATCGGAATTCGAAAAAACAGCAACTATGATAGCGGACACGCTTGCCGCAGAATTCTATACAAAGGTATCGATTGGCATAGGCAGCGCTGTTGACAATATGAAGGACATTTCCCGCTCATACAGAGAGGCGCAGGCGGCGCTTGAGGTCGGAAGGGTGTTCGACACGGATAAGAGCATAGTCAGTTATGAAAACCTCGGTATCGGTCGTCTTATATACCAGCTTCCGACGACGCTCTGCGAAATGTTTTTGAACGAGGTGTTCCAGAAGGGTAGCATTGACCTGCTTGACAGGGAAACGCTTTCGACGATACAGTGCTTTTTCGATAACAACCTCAACGTTTCCGAAACATCGAGAAAGATGTTTGTTCACAGAAACACCCTTGTTTACAGACTTGACAAGATAAAAAAGATAACAGGTCTCGACCTGCGCGAGTTTGACAATGCAATAACGTTCAAGGTTGCGCTTATGGTCAGAAGCTATTTAAATTCAAAGTCTAACAGATATTGATATTGTCAGCGAGCGATCCCGATTCATCGGGCTCGCTCTCTTATATATTGAGAAATAATCGAAAAAGGAGCTTTTATGTTCAATTCAGACGAAGATATACGTCAAAACGACATAGAAAACGAGCCCGAAAGCAATGCCGCGGAAGAAAGCCGTGAGCCGGACGCTGCGGGCACCGACAGCCCCGCAACGCAGGAAAAAACGGAGAAGCCGAAGAGGCAGCCAAAGACGGTTACTGTCGGTAAGGCGGTGCTTATAGCGGCTCTGTCCGTTTTGATCGCCGTTACGATTTCCGTTCAGGCGACGTTCATTGCGCTTTACGGGCATTATAAGCAGAAAATAACCGAGGCGTACGGACGCGCAGCCGAATACGGGAACCTTATTGAAGTTGCCGATATATTTGACAGCAAATACATCTATACGGTTGACAAAACCGGCATAAGCGACGATCTTGCAAGAGCATATGTTGCTTTGAGCGGAGACAGATTTGCTTCGTATCATTCCGCGGAGGAATGGGAGAGCGAAATGGCGGAGGCGTCGGGAAACAGCGTTGGTATCGGGGTTTACGTCGTTGCTATGAATGACGGAGTTTATGTTACGCACGTTATGAAAAACGGTCCCGCGGAAAAAGCGGAGCTGAAAAAGGGCGATGTTATCATCGGCGTTGACGGGGAGGGTATCGTCGGAATGAATCTTTCCGATGTTGTTCTTCGCATTGCCGGCGAGAGCGGAACGGATGTTGCGCTGACGGTTCTGCGCGACGGCGCGGAAATGAATATATCCGTCACGAGGGGAACTTATGAGGCGGAGACTGTTCTTGCTTCGAAAGTGTCTGCCGGCGGAAAAACATACGGGTATATAAGAATAACGGAATTTTTGAGCACAGAGCTGACGGCAAAGCATTTTATTTCAGCAGTTGACAGCCTTCTCGCTGCCGGTTGCGAAGGGCTTATATTCGACGTCAGAGACAACGGCGGCGGCAGCCTTGACGCGGTTGTAACGATGATTGACTATCTCGTTCCGGAGGGACCGATCGTTCATCTTACGGACCTTGAAGGCAAGGAAAAATTCGATACGCCTATGTCCGATAAGCACGAGATAGATTGTCCGATGGTTGTGCTTGTAAACGGAAACACGGCGTCTGCCTCCGAGCTTTTTACTTCCGCTTTGAGAGACTACGGAAAAGTAAAGGTCGTTGGGACAAACACCTTCGGAAAGGGCTGCGGTCAGCAGGGATTTTCGCTTTCGAGCGGAGCCGTGCTCTATGTGACCACCTTCCTTTACAGCCCGCCGACCTCTCCGAACTTTGATAAAAAGGGAATAGTTCCCGATGTTGTGATCGACATTTCGGAAGAATACAAAAATACAAATCTTTTCCTTATCGAGCCGGAAAACGATGTACAGCTTCTCCGTGCTATTGAGGAAATACAAAAATAAAACCAACCACAAGGAGAAAATACAAAATGGCAAAGCAGCAGACAGTAACCGAAAGCGGATATAAAAAGATGAAGGAAGAGCTTGACTATCTTATAAACGTCAAGCGCAAGGAAGCGGCAGAGAACGTCGGTATTGCAAGAGGCTTCGGAGACCTTTCCGAAAACAGCGAATACGACGAAGCGAAGAACGAGCAGGCGAAGATCGAAGCAAAGATTGAGGAGCTTGAAGAAATCCTAGCTCACGCAAAGGTCATAAGCGACCACGAAATCCAGACGGATACTGTAAACGTCGGTATAACGGTCGTCCTTTACGATATGGAATACGATGAGGACGTTGAATATACGCTTGTCAGCTCCAGAGAAGTCAACCTTGCGCAGGGAAAAATCTCCGATCAGTCGCCGATAGGAAAGGCGCTTGTCGGAGCCAAGGTTGGCGATGTGGTATCTGTTGAAGTACCGGACGGTACGATGAAATACAAGGTAAAGTCGCTCAAGAGACAGGAAAACTGAAAAAATCACACCGAAGGAGATTATTATATGGCAGAGAATACTGTAAATCCAGCAGCCGAAGAGGAGCTTTCCGGCGAAAAGCTGAATGAAGTGCTGAAGATCAGAAGAGAAAAGCTCGACGCTCTCGTTGCGGCGGGAAAAGACCCGTTCACGATAACGAAGTACGATCGCACTCATCACAGCTCCGAGATAAAAGAGCATTTTGATGAGCTGGAGGGCAAAGAAGTTTCCGTTGCAGGCAGACTTATGTCCAAAAGAATTATGGGCAAGGCTTCCTTCTGTAATGTTCAGGATCTCAAGGGCAACATTCAGTGCTACGTTGCGCGGGACGCTGTCGGCGAGGAGGAATATGCTGCTTTCAAAAAGCTCGATATAGGGGATATTGTCGGCATTAAGGGCACCGTTTTCAGAACAAAAACGGGCGAGACATCCATCCACGCAACAGACCTCGTTCTCCTCTCGAAGAGCCTTCAGGTACTTCCCGAAAAGTTTCACGGACTTACAAATACAGACCTTCGCTACCGTCAGAGATACGTTGACCTTATAGTAAATCCTGAGGTGCGCGATACGTTTATCAAGCGTTCGAAGATAATCAGCACAATAAGACAGTATCTTGATTCTCTCGGCTTTATGGAGGTTGAAACGCCGATGCTCGTTGCAAATGCGGGCGGCGCAGCTGCAAGACCCTTTGAAACGCATTTCAACGCTCTGGACGAGGATCTCAAGCTCCGCATATCGCTTGAGCTTTACTTAAAGAGACTTATCGTTGGCGGGCTTGAAAAGGTCTATGAGATAGGCAGAGTCTTCCGCAACGAAGGGCTTGACACGCGTCACAACCCTGAATTCACTCTTATGGAGCTTTATCAGGCATACACCGATTATAACGGAATGATGGAGCTGACGGAGAATATGTACCGTTATGTTGCGCAGACCGTTCTCGGTACAACGAAAATAGTATATAACGGCATTGAGATGGATCTCGGCAAACCCTTTGAAAGAATAACGATGACGGAGGCTGTCAAGAAGTATTCCGGCGTTGATTTCAGCGAGATTCATTCGGACGAGGAAGCGAAAGCTGTTGCAAAGGCACACGGCATAGCATTTGAGGAACGCCATAAGAAAGGTGACATTCTCAACCTCTTCTTTGAGGAATATGCAGAGGAACACCTTATCCAGCCGACATTCGTCACAGAGCATCCTGTTGAAATTTCTCCGCTTACGAAGAAAAAGCCCGGTGATCCGGAGCACGTTGAGCGTTTTGAGTTCTTTATGAACGGCTGGGAAATGGCAAATGCATATTCCGAGCTGAACGACCCGATCGATCAGCGCGAGCGTTTCAAAGCGCAGGAGGAGCTTCTTGCAAAGGGAGACGAGGAAGCCAACCGCACAGACGAGGACTTTATGAATGCGCTTGAACTCGGTATGCCGCCGACAGGAGGCATTGGCTATGGTATCGACCGTATGTGTATGCTTCTGACGGATTCCGCCGCTATAAGAGACGTTCTCCTTTTCCCGACGATGAAGACTCTTGATGCCGAAAAGAAGGCGGACAAGCCCGCAGAGACGGCTCCCGTCGCGCCTGCTGTCGAGGAGAAGATAGACTTTTCGAAGGTAAAAATCGAGCCTTTGTTTGAGGATACGGTTGACTTTGAGACATTTGCAAAGTCGGATTTCCGCGCCGTTAAGGTAAAGGACTGCGTAGCCGTTCCGAAATCAAAGAAGCTGCTGAAGTTTACTCTTGACGACGGTACCGGCACAGACCGCACGATTCTCAGCGGTATTCACGCTTTCTATGAGCCGGAAGAACTTATCGGCAAGACCTGCATTGCAATCGTAAATCTTCCGCCAAGGGCGATGATGGGAATTGAGTCCTGCGGAATGCTCATCAGCGCGGTTCACGAGGAAGAGGGCGAGGAAAAGCTTCATCTGCTTATGGTCGATCCTCATATTCCGGCAGGAGCAAAGCTGTATTAAAGCTCTGCTTTACGGGAATAAATAAACAAGCAGTCGCAGTGCCCGACCGGAAAAGGTCGGGCACTACTGAAAAACGGAGGTCCCGAAATGAAATTTCTGAAATGGCTCGATAATTTCTGGTATCACAACAAATGGAAGACGATAATCTCGCTTTTCCTCGCCGTTGTGCTTTTCATATGTATTTTCCAGCTTGCGACAAAGAAGAACTACGACGCCTGCATTATGTATGTCGGGGCGAAGACCGGCGCGATACCGCAGAGCATCGAAACGGACGTTGCGACGCTTATAGGAGACGAGAAAAAATCCGTCAGCTTTGCAAGGACAACATACGATCCGGATAACAACCTTGCGGCAGAAGCAAATATGATGGCGCAGGAGCAGCTTGCAAATATGCTTGTCTCGCCTTATTATATCTATATTATGGATAAAGAAGTTTACGAGATATATAAAGATTCGCCCGTATTTACGAAGCTGGAAGCGATATACGGTGATGCAATTCCGGACTACGCCTATGACGATTCTGCCCTTATCTATTCAAAGACAGAATTTGCAAGAAACAGCGAAAGCGACGATGCCATTCCGGACGATGCCGTTATCGTTCTGAAGGTCAAGCCTTATATGTGGGGCAAGAGCGTTGCAAAAAGGGAAGAAAGAAATTTTCAATATCATAAAGAGCTTTTCAAAAAAATCGTCGGAGAGTAAACTTTTTCTCTAAAAAAATATTGACAAAACGACGTAATTGTGTTACTATATTTGAGCGGCTGAAAACAGAGCTGCTTTGCGGGTGTAGTTCAATGGTAGAACACCAGCCTTCCAAGCTGGTCACGTGGGTTCGATTCCCATCATCCGCTCCAATACGTGCCTTTAGCTCAGCAGGATAGAGCAACTGCCTTCTAAGCAGTAGGTCGAGGGTTCGAATCCCCCAAGGCACGCCATTTTCGATGGAGGCATAGCTCAGCTGGCTAGAGTGTCTGCTTGACGTGCAGAAGGTCGGGGGTTCGAACCCCTCTGCCCCCACCAAAATAGCTCTGTTTTCAGGCTTTTTAATGCCGAGATGGTGGATATAGCGCAGTTGGTTAGCGCGTCAGGTTGTGGCCCTGAAGGCCGTCGGTTCGAATCCGATTATCCACCCCACAAAGAAAAAAGCCTTGATTTCATCAGGGCTTTTATTTTTTATCACACGAGGGTCGAAAGGAGAAACGAATGAACATCTGGCACGATATCGGCGCAGAGCGCATAAAAGCAAACGACTTTATCGCCGTCATAGAGATCGGCAAGGGAAGCAAAAAGAAATATGAGCTCGATAAAGAGACGGGGCTCATCATTCTGGACAGAATTCTCTATACGTCTACGCATTATCCCGCAAATTACGGCTTCATCCCGCGCACGTTTGCGGACGACGGAGACCCGCTTGATGTGCTTGTGCTTATGAGTGAAGCTCTTGATCCGCTGACGCTTGTCCGTTGTTATCCGATAGGTGTTATAAATATGATAGACAACGGGAAAAACGACGAAAAAATCATTGCAATTCCGTATAGCGACCCGACTTATAATTCGTATAAGGACATAAGCGAGCTGCCGAAGCACATTTTTGACGAAATGCGTCACTTTTTCTCCGTTTATAAACAGCTTGAATGCAAGCAGACAGCTGTTGACGAGGTGAGAGGGGCAGAGGCGGCGCTTGAAATCGTTGCAAAATGTATCGCCGAGTATGACAGAAAATTTGTCCGCCGCGAGGGCTGAAAAATGGCAACATCAAAAGAATTCATTGAATACGTCTGCGACAGGGTTGCGCCGTTCGGAGCTGTGAACGCAAAGAAAATGTTCGGCGAATATATGGTCTATATCGACGCAAAGCCGATACTGCTCGTCTGCGATAACACGGTTTTTATAAAGAAGCTGCCTGAACTTTCGGAAATTATGAGCGGAGCCGATTGCGGCTTTCCTTATGACGGCGCAAAGGAGCACTATATTCTCGACACGGATGACGAAAACAGACTTTCAATGGCGCTTGACGCATTGCTGTTTCTGACGCCGGAAAAGAAAAAATAAGAAGAAAACTGCGGGAGCGTGAGCCTCCGCAGTTTTTGCGTGAGGGTGGGCTTTAGGAAGAATGAAACGCTTTTTCCGCTTGAAGATTTGGAAGCGGCGCGGAGCACCATTGCGGAACTTGCCGAGAGGAGGACGAACGAAGTGCGACGGAGATGGGTCATTCTTCGAGTGACGCGATTTGTCGGTTTTCGGAGGCACTCCTTCAGTCGCGACTCCGTCGCGCCAGCCCCCCGCTGAGGGAGCCTTGAAGATGAACGCAAATAAATTGCCGAAGTTTCTCTGCCTGCTTTTCTTCTCGGAAATGACAAAACAAAAAGCAGAGATGAGGATCATCTCTGCTTGCTATAAAGTTTGTGCAAATTCAATAACCAAAGCTTCTTTTGCCTACTTTTCTTCTCGAAGAAAAGTAGGTTAGCAGGATTTGACGATTTTTTTCATATCGTCCATATGAGCCATAATGTCGTCTGCGAGCTTAAGCTGCGCACGGGCACGGACGAGATTGTGTTCCGGATAGCCTGTTTTGAAATAAACGTCGCCGTTGAGATAGTCACCGAGGAAGCGGAGAACAAGCTCATATGTCAGAATAAATGCAGACATAGGGAGCAGATCCTTTTCGCCGGCCGTTATTCCGTCGCCGACGCCGCAAAGAAAGCCTTTTGTGTATTCCTCGAAAAGGTCAAGACGGAGATAAACGTTTGAAAGGTCAGGGTCGTCCTCTGCACCGTTGTTTGCGGCGAAGCGGATACTGTCGCCGAAGTCATAGAGGAGGGACCCCGGCATAACCGTGTCAAGGTCGATAACGCAAACGCCCTCATTGGTCTTGTCGTCCATCATTATATTGTTGAGCTTTGTGTCGTTATGGGTCACACGGAGGGGAATCGATCCGTCCGCAATGCCGTCAACGATTATATGCGCATACTTTTCATACGCCTTTATGCGCTCGATTTCGCCGAGACAATTTTTGACTCTGCCTGCCTTGTCGTCGCTTACAGCCTGCATAAAGTCTGCGTAGCGACTGACGGTATTATGGAAATTCGGAATCGTTTCGGAGAGCGTTTCTGCTGGGTAATCGGCGAGCTGACGCTGGAACGTTCCGAAGGCCTTTGCCGCATTATAGAGAAGGCCGGGAGCATCCGCCGACTGATGAGCGGTTGCGTTTTTGACAAAGTTGTACATTCTCCAGCAACCGTCATAAATGTGTCCGCCGTCACGGCAGGGAATGAGCGTAAGCACCTCGCGCTTTGTGTCTCCGCCTGCGGCTTCAATCTTCTTTTTGATATGCTCGCAAACGCCGAGAATGTTGTTTGTCAGCGCGGTTACGTTCTTGAAAACTACTGTGTTTATCTGCTGGAGGACAAATTCGTCCTCTGTGCCGTCTGCGTGTTTCCAGGAAACGGCGTATGTGTTGTTTATGTGACCGTCTTTCAGGGTCACGAAGTCTACGGCGCATCCGTCGATATCAAAGTGACTGCAAATTTCATTTATACGTTCTTCTGTCATCTTATAAAAACCTTTCGGAATATCTTATTTTTTATCATATGCAGCGCGAAGCATTTGGATCTCGCGCTTGTAGCCGTCAAAATCGTTCGGGGTTTCAAGGATAAACGGCAAATCGCAGAGCGCCGGATGGTTTATCACGCGCGAAAGTGCGTCAAGGCCGATGTAACCGTTGCCGATTGTCTCGTGGCGGTCTTTTCTTGCGCCAAGGGGATTTTTGCTGTCATTTAAGTGTATCGCGCGGAGCTTTCCGAGCCCGATTACCTTGTCAAACTCACCTATGACGCCGTCAAGATCGTTTACTATGTCATAGCCTGCGTCCCAGATATGGCAGGTGTCAAGGCAAACGCCGAGCTTGTCCTTTTTCTCGACTCTTGCGATTATCTCCGCAATTTCCTCAAATCTTCCGCCGACCTCGGACCCTTTGCCCGCCATCGTTTCAAGGAGGACGGTTGTTGTCTGCTCCTCGGTTATAACGGTATTCAGCAGGAAGGCGATTTCTTCAATGCCGACCTCGACCCCTTGTCCCGTGTGATTGCCGGGGTGAAAATTATACATATTTCCGGGCGTATACTCCATACGGAGCAGGTCATCCTTCATTGTGTCAAGGGCGAACTGCCTTGTGTGCTCGTTTGCGGAGCAGGGGTTGAGCGTGTAAGGCGAGTGCGCAACTAGCTGCGAAATGCCGTTTTCTGCGGCGAACGCAAGAAAAGCGTCAACATCAGCCCGATTTATTTCTTTTGCCGCTCCGCCGCGGGGATTTCTCGTGAAGAATGCAAAGGTGTCCGCTCCCATAGCCGCCGCCTCCTTGCCCATTGCAAGGTATCCGTCCGATGCGGAAAGATGACAGCCTATTTTCAGCTTATCTCTCATTATACGTTGAAACGTATCACGACGATGTCTCCGTCGCGGAATACGTAATCCTTTCCTTCGCTTCTGATGAGTCCTTTTTCCTTTGCAACAGCCATTGAGCCGCAGGCGACGAGATCGTCAAAGGCTATGACTTCCGCGCGGATGAATCCTCTTTCCATATCGGAATGTATCTTTCCTGCCGCCTGAGGCGCCTTTGTGCCGTTTACGATTGTCCAGGCACGGACTTCCTTCGGACCTGCCGTCAGGAAGCTGATATAGCCGAGGAGATGATAGCTTGCTCTTATGAGCGCGTCAAGACCGCTCTCCTCTATGCCGAGGTCGGCGAGGAACGCCTTCTTGTCATCGCCGTCAAGCTCGGCAAGCTCCGCCTCGATCTGGGCGCATATGCTGATGAGCTCCGCTCCCTCGCTCTTTGCGAGCTCGGAGAGCTTTTTGTATGTCTCGCTCTTTTCAAAGTCACCGCCGACCATATCCTCGCTGATGTTTGCGACGTAAATTATCGGCTTCATCGAAAGAAGCTCAACATCCTTTATCTTTTCTTTTTCTTCGTCCGTAAGCGGAATTGCGCGGGCGGAAATGCCGTTTTCAAGACCTTCTTTGAGCTTCATAAGAATATCAAGCTCGTCCTTTAAGGTTTTATCGCCCTTCATCGCCTTTTCCGTGCGCAGGATGCGCTTTTCAAGCACTTCAAGATCGGAAAATACAAGTTCAAGGTTTATCGTTTCAATGTCACGCAGGGGATCGACCTTGCCGTCAACGTGAATAATGTTTGAATCCTCAAAGCATCTGACAAGATGCACGATCGCATCGACCTCGCGGATATGGGAAAGGAATTTATTGCCGAGTCCTTCGCCCTTCGAAGCGCCGCGGACAAGCCCCGCAATGTCAACAAATTCTATGACGGCAGGGGTATATTTTTCGGGATGATACATCTCCGCAAGCACATCGAGACGCTTATCCGGAACAGTTACCATACCGACGTTCGGCTCTATTGTGCAGAACGGGTAATTTGCCGATGCTGCGCCTGCGTTTGTTATTGCGTTGAAAAGGGTGCTTTTGCCGACGTTCGGCAAACCTACTATACCGAGTTTCATAATTTTAAGTCCTTTTTTATTCGCCGCAAAAAGCGGTTATTATTTTAATACAACATATATACTATCATAACCGAGCCGTTAAGTCAACGATTTTGAACAGAAATAAAAAAATTGATAAACTTTATATTAAAAATCTTTACAATTAAAAATTGCAATGATATAATTACATCAGAAACAAATTCTCAGATCGGAAAGGACATAAAAATGAGCACGAAGATACTTGTCGTTGATGATGATGTCAACATTTGCGAGGCGATAAAGCTTTATCTTGTAAACGAAGGGTATGAAGTCAAGGTTGCAAACGACGGCGACGAGGGAATCAAGACCTTCAAGACGTTTGAGCCGGATCTTGTGCTTCTCGACATAATGATGCCTAAAAAGGACGGCAAGCAGACCTGTCGCGAGATAAGAGAAATATCAAATAAGCCCATTATTATGGTTACGGCGAAGGATGAAGTTTTCGATAAGGTGCTTCTTCTTGAGCTCGGTGCAGATGATTACCTCGTTAAGCCCTTTGATATGAAGGAGCTTTCTGTCAGGATAAAGGCGGTGCTTCGCCGCTATCAGAGCATAGATAACAAGACAGACAGCGAGACGGTTGCATTTGACAATATAGAGATTTCGCTCAGCAAATACGAGCTGAAAATCAAGGGAAAGGTTGAAGAGATCCCGCCGAAGGAGCTTCAACTGCTCTATTTCCTTGCTTCAAATTACAACAGAGTTTTCACGCGTGACCAGCTGCTTGATAAGGTCTGGGGTTTTGATTACCTCGGCGATTCGAGAACGGTTGACGTACACGTAAAACGTCTGCGCGAAAAGCTGGAGGGCGTAAGCGATAAATGGGCGCTCAAAACAGTCTGGGGCGTCGGATATAAATTCGAGGTGTATTGATCATAAAACTTGGCAGGGCATTTCGCTCTGCTTTAAGTTTATGGAAGATTGAAAGGTAAATCGTTATGGAAAAGAGCAGCGCGAAAAGCAGTATATTCACAAGATATATGTCCGCTTTCCTTATGATTATTTTTGTCAGTTTCACGATACTTACGGTCATCATTTCGTCGATGACGGTGCAGGCGGCAAGCGAGCAGAGAAAAGAGGATGCTCAACAGAATGTCGCGCTTCTCAAGACCTATGTTGACGATATGTGGGAAAATTCTTTTCCTCATTCATCGTTTGAGCAATTCATAAGAAAAAACAATACCGAAATCCTGACGATGATGAGTATACTCTCCCGCCGTTCGGACGAAACCAGCATATTTATTACAACGCCGGACGGGCGTATTCTCCTTTCAACGGACGGAAGCTACCTTGGCAAGCGCATAAGCGACGGAGAGGTTCTTTCGGCGCTGACATCGCAAAATTCGACGGTGTATTCGCAACTTTACAGCGATATGGGCGGGCTGCTTCCGAAAAAGTCCGGAATGTACGCTTCTGTTTTCAATTTCGGCGTCAGCTCATATGACGGTGCGCTTATCGTCTGTTATGGGGACGGGCGCCACGACGCACTTTCACAAAGTACGATAAAGACTGTCATTCTGGCGAGCCTCTGGGTTATGATTGCGTCGTTTGTGGCGGTATATTTCATAAGCGAGAAGATTGTTGCTCCCATAAGGCAGATGAGCGTTGCGACGAAGCGCTTTTCCGCGGGCGAATTCGATACGAAGATACCTGTTGAAGGGTCTGACGAGATTGCTGAACTCGCAACCGCATTCAACTCGATGGCGGATTCGCTTGCGAACCTAGAATATATGCGTTCGAGCTTTCTTGCAAACGTCGCGCACGACCTTCGGACCCCGATGACGAGTATCTCGGGATTTATTGACGGAATTCTCAGCGGAGCAATCCCGCAGGAGCAACAGAGCTATTATCTCGGTGTTATAGGGCAGGAGATACGACGTCTTTCGCGACTGGTTTCCAACCTTCTTGATATTTCAAGGATGGAGGCGGGAAACAGAAAGTTCGAGAAAACTCCGTTTGACATCTGCGAAACGGCGAGAATAATACTTCTGACGTTTGAGACGAAGATCGATGCCAAAAAGCTGAATGTTGAGTTTGACGCGCCGGAGGACAGGCTCTATGTCTATTCCGACAAGGACGCCGTTTACCAGGTGCTTTACAACCTTTGTGACAATGCCGTCAAGTTTTCGAGGGATGGTGGGCTGTATCGTATAACGATAAAAGAAGCCGGAGACAAGGTCAGCGTATCGGTATTTGACGAGGGAATCGGTATTTCAAAAGAAGATCTGCCAAATGTTTTTGATCGCTTTTATAAGAGCGATAAGAGCCGCGGACTTGACAGAACGGGCGTCGGGCTCGGACTTTATATAGTCAAAACGATTATGGACAACCTCGGCGAGCAGATAACCGTTGACAGCGTTCAGGGCGAATATTGCAATTTTACTCTGACGCTGACGAAATACACGGGCAAATTGCCTTCGGCGCAGGAACAGCGTATTGACAAAAAAGAATAAAAAGTATATTATAAATACGTCCACAATATCCTGCGGACGTATTTTGATTATTCAGCGGAGGAAACTTATTATGATAAAAATATCCCCTTCAATGCTTGCTGCCGATTTTTCAAGGCTCGGAGAGGAGCTTTCCAGAGTAGAAAAGGGCGGGGCAGACTGGCTGCACGTTGACGTTATGGACGGAATTTTCGTCCCGAACATATCATTTGGTATGCCGGTTATGTCGTCTATAAGAAAGACCTGCGGCTTGTTTTTTGATACGCATCTGATGATAACCGAGCCCGGAAGATATATAGACGATATTGCAAAAGCGGGCGCCGACGGGATAACGATACATTACGAAAGCTGCGAAAATCAGCTTGAAGTCATAAAGCATATAAAAGAGCTCGGGCTCCGCGCGGCGATGGCTATAAAACCGAAAACGTCCGCAGAGGTGCTGAAGCCTTATATTCCGTATCTCGATATGATACTTGTTATGACTGTCGAACCCGGCTTCGGCGGGCAGAAATTTATAGATTCAACGCTTGAAAACGTCAGAATTGCAAAGAAGCTTGTCGAGGAAAGCGGCAGGAAAATCGATATAGAGGTTGACGGCGGACTTAACCCTGTGACGACTGCTCTGTGCGCTGAGGCGGGCGCAAACGTTATCGTTGTCGGCAACGCAATCTTCAAAGCCGAAAATGCGGCGGATATGATTGAAACGCTTCGCCAATCGGCTGAAAACGCTGTCAAATAAGCTTTTGCGGAGACGGCAAAATATATATAAATCAGGAGAAACGATGAACAACAATTTGAAAGAAAATATATACAATTCCGTAAATGAGATGAATGATTTTTGCGCGGAGAGCGATATATTTTCAAACGGCAAAAAGACCAAATTGCCCTCGCGCGACGTTGTGACGGAGGTAATCAGGGAGCTTCGCAGGGTTATATTTCCCGGATATTTTGGCGAAGAAACGCTTGATGATTACCCGGATTTTGCAAGGCAGACTCTTGCCGATACCGTCGGAAAGCTATCATCACAGATAGCACTTGTACTGGACGGCGACGATGCAAAGGAGAAGGCGGACGGCGTCTGCACAAGGCTTGTTGCGGAGCTTCCGAAGATACAAAAGTTGCTCGAAAAAGACATATACGCTATGTATCAGGGAGACCCGGCGGCACACAACATAGGCGAGATAATTTCCTCGTATCCCGGCATACTTGCGATATTCGTTTATCGCCTCGCGCACGTTCTTTATCTTGAAAAAGTGCCGATGATACCGAGAATAATGACGGAATATGCCCATAGCAGAACGGGCATTGACATAAACGCCGGAGCGACTATCGGCGAATACTTTTTCATAGACCACGGGACGGGAATCGTCATCGGGGAGACAACGGTCATCGGAGACAGGGTCAAGCTCTATCAGGGTGTTACGCTTGGTGCTCTTTCAACGAGAAAAGGACAGGGACTCTCCGGAGTGAAGCGTCATCCGACGATCGGAAACGATGTTACCGTGTATTCCGGAGCGAGCATCCTCGGCGGAGAGACGGTCATCGGAGACGGAGCGATTATCGGCGGCAACGCTTTTATCACTTCCTCCGTTCCTCCGAGAACGAAGGTTATCGTCAAGGCGCCGGAACACATATTCAAAACAGACAAGCAGGAAGGCAACTGGGAAATATAAAAATATATACAAATCCGCGCGAATGAAAATTTCGCCGATTCTGCGGATATATGTTTTTTATGAAAACAGGATTTTCAAGATATGAAAACGGAAAAAACAAAGGCTGTCATTTTTGACCTGGACGGTACGCTTCTCGATACGCTTTGCGATCTTTGCGACAGTACAAACGATGCGCTTGACGCAATCGGTGCGCCGAGGAGAACGATTGATGAAGTTCGGAATTTTGTCGGGAACGGGATAAGGATGCTGATGATCCGCGCCGTGCCGGGAGGGGACAAAAACCCTCTTTTTGAAACGGCAATGGAGGCTTTTGTCTCAAGCTACAAGAAAAACTGCGCAAACAAGACGAAACCTTATGGCGGAATTCCGGAGCTGCTTTCCGAGCTCTCTGCAGACGGATATAAGCTCGCTGTTGTGTCAAACAAGGCGGACTTTGCCGTCAAAACGCTTGTTCGGGATTATTTCGGCGACGCAATACCGGTTGCGATCGGCGAGAAGGAGAGCGAAGGCGTAAAGAAAAAGCCTGCGCCGGACACCGTGTTTGCCGCACTCCGCGAGCTTGGATGCGAAAAGGGAGATGCAGTTTACGTCGGCGATTCGGAGGTTGACGTTTTAACCGCAAAAAATGCCGGTATGAGGTGCATTTCGGTTGGCTGGGGGTTCCGCTCGAGAAAGGAACTTGAAGCCGCCGGGGCGAGGGAGACCGTCGCTACGCCGAAGGCGCTTTACGAGGCGATAAAAGAATAAAATAAAGCCGACCCTGCCGCGATTTATGACGGATGAGGTCGGCTATAATTATTTTAGCTAAAATTTTCTTAAATGTATTTACAAAAACGGATTTTTCGGTTAATATATATGTATAACTTACGGCACGGCGGCTGTTGCCGCAATCTGATGAATATCGGGGTACTATATTATGGAAAAACCTGTTTACAAAAGGGTGCTCGTCAAGCTCTCCGGAGAGGCTCTTGCGGGAGACGACGGCATTCTTAATTTTGACTATCTCAAAGAGGTGTGCGCCGTTATAAAGCGCTGTGTTGACGCAGGAACGCAGGTGAGCATAGTTGTCGGCGCGGGAAACATATGGCGCGGCAGGCAGGGAGCCGATATGGATCGCACCCGCGCGGATCATATGGGTATGCTTGCAACGACGATAAACTGCCTTGCTCTGCAAGACGTTTTTGAGCATATGGGAGTTGACACAAGGGTTATGACTGCAATTGAGATGAAACAGTTTGCCGAGCCCTATATCAGAAACAAGGCGATCTCTCATCTGGAAAAGGGCAGAGTTGTCATTTTCGGTTGCGGGATAGGTTCTCCGTTCTTTTCGACGGACACGGCGGCGGTTCTCCGCGCGGCGGAAATAAATGCCGACATTGTTCTTCTCGCAAAGAACGTTGACGGAGTTTACACAGCCGACCCGAAAAAAGACCCTACGGCAACCAAACTCAGCAGCATTGACTACATTGACATTCTCAGTCGCGGACTTTCGGTCCTTGACTTCACGGCAACATCGTTTTCTATGGAAAACAAGATACCGATACTTCTTTTCGGACTTGATGACCCGGAAAATATTTACAGAGCCGTTATGGGCGAAAAAATCGGAACAATAGTTGGAGGAAAAGAAAAATGAAGCTTGACACAAAAGAATTCGAAACCAAAATGCAAAAGACCCTTGCCGCTCTCGGAACGGACTTTGAGTCGATAAGAGTCGGCAGAGCAAACCCTACGGTCCTAAACAGAATATCTGTTGACTACTGGGGCGTTCCCACACCCATAACCCAGATTGGCGAGGTCAAGGTCCCTGACGCGCGCACCCTTCTCATCACGCCCTGGGAATCAAACCTTCTCAAATCGATCGAGCGCGCGATAAACGAAAGCGACCTCGGCATAAATCCCCAGAACGACGGTAAATCAATAAGACTTTCCTTCCCGCAGCTTACGGAGGAACGCAGACGCGACCTCCAGAAGCAGGTTGCAAAGCTCGGCGAGGACGCAAAAGTTGCAATCAGAAACATACGCAGAGACGCAAATGAAATTGCGAAGAAGATGCAGAAAGCTTCCGAGATGACGGAGGACGAGCAGAAGGCTTCCGAAAAGGACATTCAGACCCTGACAGACAACTACATCAAAAAGGTTGACGAGGCGGTCGATAAGAAGAACAAAGATATAATGGAAATCTGAATAATTTTCTATGGACCGCTCCTACGGGAGCGGTCTGTTGAACTTGAAAGGAACGGATTTTTTAATGGCTGAAAACAGTATACGTCATATTGCATTTATAATGGACGGCAACGGCAGATGGGCAAAGGCAAAAGGAATGCCGAGGGAATACGGTCATTCCGAGGGAGCGAAGAAGTTCCGAGAGATAGTCCGTCATTGCGGCGATGCGGGGATAGACAATGTTACGGTCTATGCCTTTTCGACAGAAAACTGGAAGCGCCCGAAAAACGAAGTTGACGCCCTGATGAAGATAATGAAAAATTTTATTTCAGAGGCGAAAAAGACATATAAACGCGATAAAATGCGTATTGTTTTTATAGGGAACAGAACCGTCTTTGACGAAAAGACAATAGCGGAGCTTGACGATCTTGAAAAAAAGACAGCCTGCTACAAGAGAACCCTTTGTATTGCTCTTAACTACGGAGGCAGGGGAGAGATAGTTGATGCGGTCAATTCTCTCATTGCAGGCGGAAAGCAGAGCATAACGGAGGACGATATAACCGCCGCGATTTATTCCGGTGTCTGTCCGCCGCCAGATATGATTGTGCGGACGGGGGGAGAAAAGCGGCTTTCGAACTTTCTGCTTTGGCAATCGTCGTACGCGGAGCTGTTCTTTACGGACACGCTTTGGCCCGATTTCAAAACGGAGGAGCTTGACGCAATGCTTGAAGATTTTTCAAAAAGAAACAGAAGATACGGAGGAGTCTGATATGCTGAAAAGAATTATTACGGCGGTCGTTTGCCTTACGATATTTGCCCCTGTGCTTTATTTTTCCGGAACGCCTGCGGGAAAGATTGTTTTCATAACCCTTCTCACCGCGCTTGCGGTAATAGGAGTTTACGAGCTGGCGGGATGTATAGGCGTGCGGCGGAAATTGCTGCTCAGCATACCTTCATACATTTTTATCGTGCTTACGATGGTTTTCGTGCTTTTCCTGCCGGATAAGAGCTGGATGATAAAGACGGCTTTTGCAACCGCCTTCCTTTACATTTTTGTTACGTTCTCGGTCTCTATGCTTTCGAGCGGGAACATCCGGATGTCGCAAACGGCGGAGCTTGTTTCGGTTTCGACCTATATCGCCATAGGCTTCCTCTGCATAATACTCACAAGATACGCAACGGAATCGCATATCGACGGCGACGTCAGAAAAATAATGGGCAACTATCTCTATATGCTCATATTCCTCGGCGCGTGGTCAACGGATACGGGAGCATATTTTGTCGGCGTTACGATGGGAAAGCACAAGCTCATTCCTGGCGTCAGCCCGAAGAAAACGGTTGAAGGGGCGATCGGCGGAGTGTTTGGCTGCGCCGCAGGCTATGCGATATACGGAGCCGTGCTTGCGCTTGCGTTCGACGTAAAGGTCAACTGGCCGATGCTTATGGTGCTTGCGGTAATAATTGCCGTTGTCGATCAGCTCGGCGACCTTATCGCCTCATATATCAAGCGCGAACAGGGAATAAAGGATTTCGGAACGATATTCCCGGGACACGGCGGCGTGCTAGATCGTTTTGATTCGATAATCGCGATTGCTCCCGTGATATACATTTTCTCGATGCTCGCAAGGGTGAGCATATTCTCATAACGGAAATGAAAAAGAACATAGCAATTCTCGGGTCAACCGGCTCGATAGGCAGGCAGGCGATTGATGTCGCAAAGCGCAGAGGCTACGGAATAAATGCAATAGCCTTCGGGTCAAACTGCGGGCTCGGCAGAGAACAGATACTGTCTTTAAAACCGGAATACTGCGCCGTGTCGGACGTTGAGACCGCAAAAATGCTTTCAGACGACGCACGCTCCGTCGGCACGAAGCTCTTTTCCGGAGCAGGGTGCATCGAGGAGATGCTTTCCGAGGCGAAAAGCGACGTCTGCATAAACGGTATAGGCGGTTTTGGCGGGCTTCTGCCGACAATCTCCGCCATAAAACATTGCGGACTCATCGGTCTCGCAAACAAGGAGTCGCTCGTTGCGGCGGGGGACATCGTCAAATCTGCGGCGAAGGAATACGGAAAAAAGATTATTCCCGTTGACAGCGAACACAGCGCAATATTCAGGTGCATAGGCGACAATCGCCGTTCTGTCAGAAAGCTGATAATAACCTGCTCCGGCGGTGCTTTTTACGGCAAAACAAGAGCAGAGCTTGAAAATATAACAAGGGAAATGGCCGTTTCGCACCCGACCTGGAAAATGGGCGCGGTGATAACGGTCAACTGTGCGACCCTTATGAACAAGGGACTGGAGGTCATCGAAGCGGCGAGACTTTTTGATATTTCGGGAGACGATATAGACGTCGTTATTCACAGAGAGAGCATAATCCATTCTATGGTTGAATTCAGGGACGGCGCCGTGCTTGCGGAACTTTCCGCTCCGGATATGCGCGTGCCGATACAATACGCAATGGATTATCCGGACTGCTGTGAATCCCCTGCGGAGCCGATAGATTTTGTAAAGCTTGGCAGACTGACCTTTTCCGCTCCGGACACAAAGACTTTCCCGCTGCTTGACCTTGCGCGTTACGCGCTTTCAAGGGGCGGTGTCATCCCTTGCGTGATGAATGCGGCAAACGAGGTTGCCGTTGGTGCTTTTTTGCGGGGAGAAGCGAAGTTTACGGACATCGACCGCACGGTCATTTCCGCAACGGAGCATTTTGAAGACCTGCCTGCGGACTGTCTCGAAAACATAATCGCCGCGGACAGAGAGGCGCGCCTGCGTGCCGGAGAGATACTCAAATCAAAGTAAAATCGGAGATAAGATATGCTTTATGTTATTTTTGCGATCCTGCTTTTCGGAGCGCTGATCTTTATTCACGAGCTCGGGCACTATATTTTCGCCCGTATTTTCGGCGTGACGGTTTATGAATTCGCAATCGGTATGGGGCCGAAGCTGTTTTCCGTCAAATCGAAGAAGACCGGAATAGCGTATTCGCTCCGTCTTTTGCCGATCGGAGGCTTTGTCAGTATGGCGGGGGAGGACGAGGAGACGGATGACCCGAATTCAATCGGCAAAAAGCCGCTCTGGCAGAGAATAATCATAACGGCAGCGGGGTCGCTTTCAAATATACTTCTCGGAATAATCGTGATGGGAGTCATTGTCCTTTCGACCTCGCAGCTGTATTCGACGACCGTCGCCGGCTTTGCCGAAAAGGGCGCGGTATCAAATAATTACGGGCTCCGCGAGGGCGACAGAATAATCGCCATAGGACCGAGAAGTGTTCACGTGCCTTATGATCTTTCGTACGCGATAAGCCGCTACGGAGGGGAGCCTGTCGATGTCAAAATCATCCGCGACGGCGAAAAAATAACGCTTGAAAACGTCCATTTTCCGACGTATACCGAATCGGGAATAACGCTTGGTCAGAGGGATTTTTATCTTGAAAAAGCGGGGAAGACCTTCGGCAACGTCATAAAGCACACATTTTACGAATCCGGCGTTGCGGTACGAATGGTTTATGATTCGCTTTACGACCTTATAACGGGCAAATACGGCTTTAAGGATATGTCGGGTCCCGTCGGCGTGACGAAGGTGCTTGCAGATGCGGCGCAGACAAAGAATTATGGCTATATCGCATCGCTTTTTGTTGTGCTTGCGATGAACCTCGGCATTGTAAACCTGCTTCCTCTGCCCGCACTTGACGGCGGAAGAGTGTTCTTTATGCTTGTTGAGCTTGTGACGAGAAAGAAGATCAATCCGAAAACAGAGGGACTTATCCATTTTATCGGCATAATTCTTCTGCTGATACTGATGTTTGCGGTGACCTGCAAGGACATAATTTATCTGGTGAAAAAGTAAATGGATTACGAAAGCATAAGAAGAAAAACGAGAGCGGTCAGAATCGGCAATGTGACAATCGGCTCGGGACATCCGATAGCGGTGCAGTCGATGCTCAATACCGATACGGCGGACGCGGAAGCCTGTATAGCGCAGGCGAGGAGGCTGGAAGAAGCGGGCTGCGATATTATTCGCCTGACCGTTCCGTCCGCAGAATACGCCGAAACCATATATAAAATAAAAAATGCGGGGATAAAAGCCCCGCTTGTTGCAGATATCCATTTTGATTACAGAGCTGCGCTCGCGGCGGTCTCCGCAGGGGCGGACAAAATAAGAATAAATCCGGGAAACATCGGCTCGGAGGAAAAGGTCAAGGCTGTTGCAGACGAATGCCGACTGCACGGTGTGCCGATTAGAATCGGCGTAAACGGAGGGTCGCTTGAAAAGCATATCCTCGCAAAATACGGCGCTCCGACGGCGGATGCGCTCTGCGAGAGTGCGCTTTATCACGCTTCGCTTCTGCGAAAATTCGATTTTGACGATATTGTCATATCGATTAAGTCAAGCTCGCCCGTAACAATGGCGAGGGCGACGGAAAAGCTTGCCGCTGTCTGCGATTATCCGCTTCACATAGGCGTTACTGAGGCGGGAGAGGGCGATGACGCCCTGATAAAGTCTGCGGCGGGAATAGGCGCGCTGATCGCAAACGGTATAGGCGACACCGTCCGCGTTTCGCTGACGGATGATCCCGTAAAGGAGATCGGCGCGGCAAGGAAGATACTGCGCGCGCTCGGCGTTTCCGGAGGCGGGTATATAGAGGTTGTGTCGTGCCCGACGTGCGGTAGGACGAAGATTGACCTTATTCCCATATGCAAGGCTCTCAAAAAGGAATTTGAGGGTATGGATGCGGGGAAAAAGCATATAAAGGTTGCGGTTATGGGCTGCGTTGTAAACGGTCCCGGAGAGGCGGCGGAAGCCGATATCGGAATTGCAGGCGGCGACGGTTGCGCTATGCTCATTTCCCGCGGAAAAGTTGTCGGCAAAATAGATGAAAAAGATATTATCGGCACGCTCAGAGGAGAGGTCCTGCGGCTGATAACGGAAGGATAAGGAACTGTGGAAAAAACACTTTTGCAGCGATTCGATAAATATAATCCGGACGAGCGTTTCCGCAAGGTTATGACGGACGGAATCGTTATGTCAACAAGAGTCAGCGTCGAAGACAAGACGGTGCAGGTTGATGTGCGTTTTCCGTACATAGTGCCGAAAAGGGAGACGCTTTATCCGCTCGAAGCGGCAATAAAAAGAGCATATGAGCTGAAAAACGCCGTCATATTTCCGAAATATGCGGCGGAGCTTTTTGACGGGGATTATGTGCCGCAGGTAATGGCGGAGGCGTGCAGAAGAAAATTTATAACGGAGCTTTTTCTTCGCAGGAGCAAGCAAAGGCTTGAGGACGGAAGGCTGATAATCGAAACGCTTTACGGCGACGGCGGGCTTGCGCTTATGGAGGAAACGGGAACGGAGAAAAATATATCCGCAATCATATCCGAGGAGTTCGGAATAAATGTTCCCGTCGAGATAAGAGCGTATGCCGGCAGGGACGAGCAATATGAAAAATACATAAACGACGACGCTTACGGCAGAATTTCGAGATATTACGAGGAAACGGCGAAGAAAGTCGAGATTCAGAAGAAGGTTGCGACATCGACAGGGACATACCGCGAGGTCGAGACGGACGAGGATGGGTATATCCGCGCCGGATTTGCCGTTTTTGACGTAAGCGATCCGCAGCAGGTATCCGGAAAGCCGATAGAGATCGGAGATTTTACGGCTATCGGCGCCTGTACCGAGCCTAAAAAGAACATTGCCCTGATAGGCGAGGTTGCGTGCATAGTTGTAAACGAGACGCGCAGGGGAAACAAAAACGTTACCTTCTCGCTGACGGATTTCGAAGGCTCGGTCTCTGTAAAATGTATGGGCAAGACAGCCGCGGAATATGCCGCTCTTTCAAACGGAACAAGCGTTATTATGGAGGGCGAGCTTAAATACGATGATTACGACAGGGATCACGAGCTGACGTTCTATCCCTCGTCGGCTATGAAGATAAAGCGTGTGCTCAGGCAGGACAAGTATGAGGGGCAGAAGAGGGTTGAGCTTCATCTGCATACGAATATGTCTATGATGGATGCGACTATGGCTCCCTCGCTCGCCGTCGCAACGGCGCACAGATGGGGCCACGCCGCTGTCGCTATAACGGATCACGGAAATGTTCAGGGCTTTCCGGACGCTATGAAAATGTCCGAAAAGCTCGGAATGAAGGTCATATACGGAATGGAGGGGTACCTCGTTGACGACGCCGCAAGAGCGATATTCGGCGAGGACGACACGAGCTTTGAAGACGAATTCGTCGTTTTCGATATAGAAACGACGGGTCTTTCCGCTATGACCTGCAAAATCACGGAGATCGGCGCGGTGCTTGTCCGCAAGGGTGAAGTGCTGAAGGTTTTTTCAACGTTTGTCAACCCCGAAGGGCACATTCCGGAGGAAATAACCGAATTGACGGGAATTACGGACGATATGGTTTCGGACGCACCGTCGCAGGGCGACGCCGTCAAGGCTTTTATAGAATTTGTCGGCGGACGGACGGTCGTTGCGCACAACGCAAACTTTGATATGGGATTTATCCGTCGTGCGGCGGAAAATGCGGGAATACCCTTCAACCCGCCGTATCTTGACACGCTCTCAATGTCCAGATTTCTCAATCCCGAGCTGAAAAATCACAAGCTGGACACCCTCGTTGATTTTTATCGCCTCGGAGATTTCAATCATCACCGCGCCTGCGACGATGCGGAGGTGACGGCGAATATCTTCTGCAAGATGACGGAAAAGCTTGCAGGGGAGAGCATATATACGGTAAAACAGATGTCGGAGTCGATGGCGGAGAGGACGGACCCGCATAAGCTCCGCCCTTATCACATAATACTTCTCGTCAAAAATCCGACTGGACTGAAAAATCTTTATAAGATCGTTTCAAACGGTTATCTCAAATATTATTATCGTCACCCCAGAATTCCGAAAACGGAGCTTGCCGATCTGCGCGAGGGGATTATCCTCGGCTCTGCCTGCATTGAGGGCGAGCTTGCTTCTGCCGTTCTGGACGGCAAAACCTGGGACGAGCTTCTTTCCATTGCGGAATTCTATGATTATCTTGAAATTCAGCCGATATGCAACAACGAATTTCTGATTGGGTCAAAGGGCGTGACGCGCGAAACGCTGATTGAAATAAACAAAACGATAGTCAGGATAGGCGAGGCGCTCGGAAAGCCTGTTGTCGCAACTTGTGACGCGCACTATCTTGAAGATTATGACGGCATAAGCCGCAACGTTCTTCTCCGCGGGATGGGTATGAAGGACGGCGACAGAGATAGCCACCTCTTCTTCCGCACGACGGACGAAATGCTTGAAGAGTTTTCGTACCTCGGCGAGGAGAAGGCGAAGGAAGTCGTAATCGAGAATACAAACAAAATAGCAGATCTCATCGGCACGGATATCCGTCCGTTCCCGAACGGCACATATACGCCGAAAATGGAGGGCGCGGAGGAGGAACTGATTGACATTTGCTATACGACGGCAAAGGGACTTTACGGCGACCCGCTTCCGGATATAGTCGAAAAGAGACTGAAAAAGGAGCTTGATTCGATCATCAGTCACGGTTTTGCCGTGCTCTATATGATAGCGAGAAAGCTCGTCAAATACAGCGAAAGTCAGGGGTATCTCGTCGGTTCGAGAGGCTCCGTCGGCTCGTCATTCGTCGCGTCTATGGCGGGTATTTCGGAGGTCAACCCTCTGCCCCCGCATTACGTCTGCCCGAAATGCAAACATTCCGACTTTTCAAACGAAGAAGGAGCAGGCTCCGGCTTTGACCTCCCGCCGAAAAACTGCCCCGTCTGCGGTACAAAATACAATTCGGACGGGCACGACATCCCGTTTGAAACGTTCCTCGGCTTCTTTGGCGATAAGTCGCCCGATATAGACCTTAACTTCTCGGGAGAGGTGCAGGGCAAGGTACATAAATACACGGAAGAGCTCTTCGGCAAGGAAAACGTTTTCCGCGCGGGAACGATCGGTACTCTCGCCGAAAAAACGGCGTACGGCTTTGTTGCGGGCTATTTTGACGACAAAGGGATAAAGATAAACAAGGCGGAGATAAACCGTATTGTTTCAAAATGCGTCGGCGTAAAGCGCACGACGGGTCAGCACCCCGGAGGTATCGTTGTTGTGCCGAAGGAATATGAAATCTATGATTTCTGCCCCGTTCAGCACCCCGCCGATGACGCCTCGTCCGATATAATCACAACACATTTCACCTTCAACGATATGCACGACCTGCTCCTCAAGCTCGACGAGCTGGGTCACGATATTCCGACAAAATACAAGTATATTGAGATGTTCTCGCACACGAGCGTTCTGGATGTTCCCGTCGGCGATCCGGAGGTTTATAAGCTGTTCAACTCGACAGAACCTCTCGGAATAAAGCCGGAGGATATTATGGGAATTCAGGTCGGCACGCTCGGAATTCCCGAAAACGGCACGGACTTTGTTATCCCCGTGCTTGTCGAAGCGAAGCCGAAGACCTTCGCCGATTTGCTTCAGATTATGGGACTTACGCACGGAACGGACGTTTGGTCCGGAAATGCGCAGGTGCTCATCAAGAACGGAATATGCGAGCTGAAATCCGTTGTCGGAACGAGAGACAGCATTATGCTCCGCCTTATTCAGTACGGGCTGGACAACAAGGACGCATTTGACATTATGGAAAAGGTCCGTAAAAACAAGAAGGGCGATCCGCTCCCCGACTGGATGCTTGACAGGATGCACGAACACAATGTTGACGAATGGTATATAGAAAGCCTTAAAAAGATAAAATATATGTTCCCGAAGGCACACGCCGCGGCGTACGTTCTTTCGGCGATACGTATTGCCTGGTATAAGGTTCATATGCCGCTTGAATTCTATTGCGCATACTTTTCCGCCGCGCCGGACGGCTTTGACGGCGAGCTTGCCGTAAAGAGCAAAAAGACGATAGAAGCCGTTTTGAGAGACCTGAAGGAAAAGGGCAACGAGCAATCGCAGAAGGAAGCGGCGACGTATTCCGCAATGCAGCTCGCGCTTGAATTTGTTGCGAGAGGCTTCAAGTTCCTTCCGGTTGATCTTTACAAGTCCGATGCGAGACTGTTTTTGCCCGAAAACGGGTCCATACGACTTCCGTTCTCTTCGCTCTCCGGCGTCGGAGTTGCGGCGGCGCAGAACATTGTTGACGCAAGGGAAGCGGGCGGAGAGTTCCTTTCCGTTGAGGAATTGAAGCAAAGAGCGTCTGTTTCGAAATCCGTCGTTGAGATATTGGAAAAGAACGGCGTGCTCAAAAATCTTTCGGAAACGAACCAGATAACATTCGGCTTCGGGGATGAAGATTTCCGCGGAGCGGGAGACGTTTCTCCCGGTCGGGCAGCAAAAGCGGATTCCTCAAAAAAATCCGCCGCAAAGCCGGAGGATGACGAGGAAACGGCAAGCCAGCTCACGTTTTTCTGATATAATCGCCGCAAAATGCGAAAAAATGAGGAAAAATACACATTTTTATTGCAAAAAGTATTGCAAGCTCTGTATTTTATTGCTATAATAAATAAAGTCAGAACAATCGTCCGTAGGGACAGGAAAATAAAAAATTGAAAGGGATTTTATTATGAACAAATCACAGCTTATTGACGTAGTTGCAAAGAACGCAGGACTTAAAAAGAAGGATGCGGAAGCTGCTGTTGCCGCTTTTGTAGACGCTGTTGCAGATGCTCTTGTTGCAGGAGAAAAGGTTCAGGTATCCGGTCTCGGAACGTTTGAAGTAAAAACAAAGGAAGCAAGAACGGGCAGAAATCCTAAGACGCAGGAAGTTATCAATATTCCCGCTTCAAAGCGCCCCGCTTTCACAGCAGGCAAGGCTCTCAAGGAAGCTCTCAACAAGTAATTTCAGCTTTTCAATGCCGCCGCAAGGCGGCTTTGAATTTTTAAGGAGGAATTTTATGCGACTGGACAAATATCTCAAGGTTGCAAGAATAATCAAGCGCAGGACCGTTGCAAACAACGCCTGCGACGCAGAGCACGTCAAGGTCAACGGAAAAGACGCAAAGGCTTCATATCAGGTGAAAATCGGAGATGTGATCGAGCTTGCGATGGGAGACAGGACGGTCAAGGTTCGCGTTACGGACGTGCGCGAGTACACAAAAAAGGATGAAGCGGCGACGCTTTATGAGCTCATAACCGAATAAAACTGCGCCCTGCGGCATATTCATTTATAAAAACAACCACCATTCGGAGGTCAATTTATGAATGAAGTAACAGGGAAATCATCGCTTGCGCTGAAGGACCGCGCAGAGCTTACTATGGACGGGATCGGCGATGTTATCAGCTTTGACGAGACAGAGATATATCTTCAGACCGGAAGCGGCAAGCTGCTTATAGAGGGTGCCGGACTGCATATAACAACGCTTGACGTTGCATCCGGAAAAATGAAGGTCGAGGGACTTGTCACCGCGCTTACATACAACGATCGTGACAATTCCAAAAAGGGCGGGCTTTTCTCCCGCGGAAAATGAACGACTTTTTCTATGACTCTGCCATAAATGTATTTTCATTCGTCTGCCTCGGAGCCGTCCTCGGAGCTGTTTACGACGTTTTCCGCGTCCTTCGTCTTTCGAGAAAGGGCGGAGGAAACCTTTCGGGCGGGATATACGATAAGCTGAAGCCGAAAAAAGGCATAATGACTGTCAGAGCGCCGAAATTTCTGAAGCTGACAGACGGAACGCTGACGTTTATTGAGGATATTATTTTCTGGATTATAGTTTTTCTGGCGGAAGAAATTTATATTTATTATATAAATGCAGGCGAGCCGAGGGTTGACTTTTTTCTTTTGTCCGTGCTTGGCTTTGTGCTTTACAGGGTAAGCCTTGGCAGGCTTGTGATTTTTCTTTCGGAGCAGATCATTTTTTTCGCAAGATGCTTGCTTTCGAGATTGGTATACGTTATAATATATCCTGTAAGGATGCTATGGAAATTCATTTCAAAAATCGTTTCAAAGGCTTGGGGTGCCTCGAGAAAGGCGGCTCTGGGTGCGGAGAGAAGGGCTTATACAAGGCGGGAGAAAAAGCGCCTGCTTGACCTTTCCGCAAAAGGATTCAAAGAAAATTAACGGAGAAAAATATGAAACAAAAGCTCAATCTTTTTGTCAAAGTCGCGCTTGTGATATTTGTCGTGTTTTCCGTGATAACCGTTATGACGTTGCGCTCAAAGCTGGATGACCTGAGCAAGCAGAAAACGGAGCTTGAGGCGGAAGTCGAAAAATATGCCGAGGAGGTTGAAAAAATGAGATACGACCTCTCGCTTCCTGCCGAAGAATATATCGAAAAATACGCAAGGGAAGTGCTCGGTTATCACAAAAGCGGGGAGATAGTTTTCAGAAACGAGGGCGACAACTGATCCTTTGCCGCCGCGCAAAGCAAACTGCTTGACAAATTCCTGCTTTTGGCTTATAATATATACAATAAAAATTGAAAGGTCTGATAAAAATGAGCGAAAATAAAGCGCCGCTGGACGGAAAATATCTTATGTATAAGGGAAAGCCCCTTGTCAGAGAGAAGAATGTAATAGTTTATGGCGATATGAAGGATAAATTTTATCTTTTCCTTATGATATTGACAGAGAAAAAACTCGATGACGGCAAAACCGTTCCCGATTCAATCCTCATTCAGGTACTTGATACGGACGGGAAGATCGTAAAGCAGGGGCAGAAAAACGGGCTTTACGACGCTATGGACATAGGAACGATATGGCTTGAAAGAGCTATTGCGGATTCGAAAAAGTAATAATCAAAGCTATTTTGGGAGCGGCAGAAGGCAAAAGCCTTCCGCCGCTTTTCGTTTTTCCTGCGTATAACGGGTATATGCAGGACCGTCGCGAAAATAAATTTCCTGAAAACATTGCGTTTTTTCCTGATATATGGTATACTGGACAAAATACATATCAGAGGACACAAAATGAAGAAAAGACTTAGTTTAACCGAGACATTTGCCGTCGGCAGTATGCTTTTCGGGTTGTTTTTCGGCGCGGGAAACCTGATTTTTCCCGTATTTATGGGACAGAATGCAGGTGCAAACGTATGGAAGGCGATAATTGGCTTTTTGATAACCGGCGTCGGAATTCCGCTTCTCGGCGTTGCCTCACTCGGTATGAGCCGCAGCGACGGACTGCTTGAAATGAGCGGCAAGATCGGAAAAACTTACGGGAAGATATTCACCTGTGCCCTGTATCTTTCGATCGGACCGTTCTTTGCGATACCGCGCTGCGCTTCGACGTCGTTTTCCGTCGGTATAAAGCCGCTTGTAAGCGATGAAACGGCAAAATGGCTTATCTGGGCATTCTCGTTTGTTTTCTTTGCGGCTGTGCTTTGGTTCTCGCTCCGACCGGGAAAGATACTGACCTGGGTCGGGAAAATACTCACCCCGCTGTTCCTCATCAGCCTTGCGTTGCTTGCGGTCACGGCGCTTATAAAGCCTATGGGAGACATTTCGCTCATAAAGCCCGGTGGGGAATACATAAGCGGTCCGTTTTTCAAGGGCTTTCTTGAAGGCTACAACACAATGGACGCGCTTGCAAGCCTTGCGTTCGGAATAGTTGTTGTAAATGCGATAAAGGGACTCGGCGTAAAAGATCCTTCGGCGATTGCGGGAAATACCGTTGTGTCCGGCATTTTCGGTTGTGTGATTATGGCGCTGATATACGCCGCGCTTGCGGTTATAGGGGCGCAGAGTATGGCGATTCTGGAAAATGTCTCTGCCGACGGCGGCGAGGCACTTTACGTTATAGCAACACATTATTTCGGCAGCGTCGGCGGGATAATTCTTGCCGTTACGGTAACTCTTGCGTGCCTGAAAACGGCTGTCGGACTTATAACGAGCTGCGGGGAGACGTTCTGCGAAATGTTCCCGAAGGGACCAAAGTATAAATTCTGGGCGATCGGCTTCTGCGCCGTTTCGTTCCTTATTTCAACAGTCGGACTGAGCGCGATAATCGGCTGGTCATTGCCCGTGCTTATGCTTCTGTATCCGCTTGCGATGACGCTCATTCTGCTTGCGCTTTCCGGGAAGCTCTATTCAAATGACAGAGCAGTTTACGTTTCGGTTACGGCGTTTACATTTGTTGCCGCGCTGTTTGACTTTGTAAAGTCGCTGCCGCTCGGACTGCCGGAAACAAAGGTCTGTGCCGCAATAATCAAAGTCGGCGAGTTTTTGCCGTTTGCAAAGCTCGGTCTCGGTTGGGTTTGCCCTGCGGTTTTGGGACTTATTATCGGGCTGATAATTCATTTTGTAAAGAAAATAAAAAAGGGCGCCTCTGCGGCGTAAAACAAAAAGGGACTGAATTTCCAGTCCCTTTTAATTTATTCTCCTATCTTTTTGAGGAAACAAGCGCGTGTCTTATGATGAGTTTTTTCAAACCTGCTCCAGAGCGACTGTATCTCAAGATTTGTTGTCAGCATCGGCCCCGTCTCGGCATATTCAATGCCGTTTTCAAGACAACTTTTGTTTGATTCTTCGAGAATCAGCGCCGCAACGCCTTTTCTTCTGTAATCCGGATCGACGGAGATGAGAAGCATATCGAGCGATTTCGAGTGTTTGAGATCGTGCAGAAAGGGTATCCAGCCAAGCGGGAAAAGGTGACCGTTGCACTTTTTAAGGGCGTTGACAGGAGTCGGAATCATAAGTCCGTAGCCGACAAGCTCGCCTGCTTCGTTTTCAATGAGCTGGACGAAACGGATGTCGAGCAGGGGAACGTACTGTGCCGCAAGGTGCGTCATCTGATCTTTGTCTATCGGAACGTATTCATAAAGGTTTGCATAGCATTTGTTTGTCATTTCGAGAACCTTATAAATATAAGGCTTGAGCTGACTTTTGCGCGTCAGCTTGACAACTTTGAGATGATAAAGATTTCTTGCGTGCTCCGCAATTCTTGCGACGGTCGGGTCTATGACCTTCGGAGTCGGTATCTGATATTCCGTCCATACGGCGTCTTCAACGAATCCGAGCGCACGGAGATGATCGACGTAATACGGGTAGGTATAAAACGTTGCAAACATATTCTTGCGGTAAAAACCATATGTAAGCAAGCCTTCCTTGTCCTGATCGCTGTATCCGAGTGGGCCGCAGATCTCGTCCATACCGTTTTCCTTGCCGAATTCTTCAACAGCACCGATCAGAGCCCTTGTGACCTCTATATCGTCTATCATATCAATCCGGTTGAAGCGTACACGCTTCTGACCGTATTTTCTGTTTGCAAAATGGCTGATTATTGCGCATATCCTGCCGACAGGCTTGCCGTCCTTATATGCCATCATCAGTTTGAAGTCACAATATGATGAGGCGGGATTTTTGCCCGGCGTGAGATTTGCGAGCTCGTCTTCATAAATATATGGCGTGAAATACGGGCAGTCCTTATAAAGCGAAAGAGGAAAGTCTATAAACTTCCGAAGCGCTTTTTTTCCTACGACTTCTCTTATTTCTATCATCACTGTTTCTCCTTTCGGCTCTGCACCTACCTTGTCAGTATAACTCAAAAAAAGGAAATAGTCAAGGCTTTTGTTTCCAGGGGTAAAAAAGAGCCGCGCTCGGCGCGGCTGTTTGGGTTTACGTATTATATTTCCGTTTCAAACACTTTGTTCATCCAATATCCATTCTTTCGCAGGTTCGATGCCGTCAAAAAATCTGATTGCGAAGCCGTGTCCGTATAACAGCTTGTTCAGTTTCTTGCGGGAAGCTCCGTCTGCCCCGACAAATGCCGCACGCATAAACCGTTTGCCCGGAGAGATGAGGGTATCTGTTATCTCCGAGATAAGTGCTTCCGTTATAACTGTTTCGTCGAGGACAAATGTGATATATCCGGGTGAGGACGGGCGACGGAATGTCGGAGCATCCGCGCGCAGCTTTTTTATGGCAAGCTCTGTATATTGATATATTCCGTCAAGATGTTCAAACCATATTTCTCCGCCGGCAAAGGGAAGAATGAACGATTTTTTCTTTACGCCCGGCAATTCATCCGGGGCTTTATCGGCAGATGTGTATCTCGAAATATCCTTTTTTGTAAACATAGTTTATCTCCTGTATAGCAAATCGGATTTTGCCAATCTTCCGACGGCCATTATATCAAAAAACAAATCTGCTGTCAACAAAAGAAAAGCCCCGAAAAAAGAGAAATAGCCGTGCGATGACACAGCTATTCAATATAGAGACTTTATCTTTTTGCATCAAATTTCTTTTTCAAAGCGAGCTCGGTGGGAAAGCACGATACAATCAGGACGGCTAATTGTACTGCGCAGATAATGCCGCCGTAAGTGCCGACCGTTGAGGTGTCTCTGTTCAATGTCAATAGCATAACAACCATTAAGGCGTAAGACAAAAGCAGCATAATCAGTCCGATAACAAACCACAGCTTGCCGCAATGCTTATGGGCATACTGCCAGGTTTCCTGATTTCTCATTGATCTTTTTGTCCGGTACCCAAAGAACGAGTTAATTTCTTTCGGAGCATTTTTTCGGAAATATGCGCCGAATCCAACCATTAAAAGCGGAATTATTGAAGCAACAAACAACATATAAATCCAAAATCCCATCCTTGCGTCTCCGTTTCTCTGAGAAATTTGTTTTGTCAGGATATAACCTTGCACAAGTATTATATCAAAAAACAAAGCTCCTGTCAACAAAAGAAAAGCCCCGAAAAATCGGGGCTTTTGAATTTGCTCTGCAAGATAACTTGTTATCTCTTTGAGTTATGATAATCGCTTTATTTGCCGTTTTATATTGCTTCGCAGTCTCCTTTATTTTATCAATATGTAGTATGCTCTTTGAGTATTATTTATTTACAACCACAGGATATAGTGCAAAACAACTCTTATAATTTGTATGAGTGCGTTGTAGCTTATATTATTGTTTTGCAGCTTGGTCTATTGGGGATTTAATGGGGATTGGAAATTATTTATGGGAGTAAGCTATAAATGTACTCATAGAAGCTCTTATATGTTGTGTGAATGTGTTACTTCCGTTACCTTCATTCAATATACCAATATAATATACACTCAAATACACTATGAAACGATACAATAACTTTTCGAGTAACACTTTTTATTTTGAAACCGTTACCGAATCTGTTACTTGTGTTACTATCCTATCCAATATAACAGTTAGCACAAAATCACATCATCAAAAAGCAAACAATACTTTTCTCAGAAAACTTGCAGAAAGGGCTTTTTCGAGAAAGGGGCTAAAATCCCGCTCGGAAAAACTCGCTCGCTGCTTGGGATGAGTGCAAACGAAAAGTGAACGAAAAGAGACCCATTCGGGCGGCGGTGCTGCTCCGGGTGGGTCTCTCGGTCGTTTTTCGGGTGTGGCTCTGTGCGTCCTCTGCGGCTCTCTGTGGGGCGTTTGCGTGTCGGGTAGTATCTCTATACCCTCGCCGCCTTGCGTGGCTCTGCGGGCGTTCTGTGGGCTTCTGTGAGAGCATAAGGAAAGCCGCCCGGCATTATCTCCGGGCGGTTATGCGGTCAAATATGGATTTGTGCGGCTTCTGAGCTTCCCACCATTGCATCCGCTCGGCTATGGCTTCGGGCGGTGTCATGGGTATTTTGATAAGTTCGCAGCCCTTCGGCGTGAGGTAGTACCCGAAACCGTAGCGGGGCAGCGTTTCCGCTCCTTTGGTGTTTATGATGTTTCGGGAGTCCTGAGCGGTCGGACACCGTAGCGCAACCCGTGAATCAAGATTGACTTTGATTTGACCGTTGATGATGTCCCGTGTCGGTCGTTGGGTTGCAAGAATTAAATGCAGCTTTGCAGCTCTTCCGAGTTGTGCAAGGCGTATTATTTGCGGCATGGTTTCCCGCTTCTGCGTGGTCATGAGGTCGGCGAACTCGTCTACAATGATAAATATATCCGGCTCGGTACTTTTCTTCTGCCGGGCGGCTTGCATTCGCTTGTATCGCTCTTCCATGACCTCAACGGCGTACACCAAAGCGGCGGCGATGTCGGGCGGCTCGCTCGCATAAATGAGCGTATGCGGTAGTTCCTTATAGTCGATAAGCTCAACCCGTTTCGGGTCAATCAGGATGAAGCGGCAGCGGTGCGGGGCTTTGTAAAGTGCGGTGTAAATGAGCGTGTTCAAAAGTACGCTTTTACCGCTTCCCGTACTTCCTGCAATGAGTAAATGCGGCTGTTCGAGCATATCGAGACAGACCGCCGCCGCCGTTCCTCCGGGCGTTTTCCATTCCTTCGGCATTGTTTCACCTCCTACGAAATGAGCCGGGACGAACTGCCCCGGCTCGGTGTCTCTCGTTGTTATTTGCGGGTGATTGCGTAGGCGTTGAAGGTCTTACCGTTGCCGACCTGCCGCCACTCATAGCCGCAAGCCTCGAACACAGAGCGGAAGCAGGAAACCCCGCAACCACCATCAAAGGACGGCAGCCCGGCGAAAGTGTGGACGGAATACGGGAAATCCTCGCCGCTTTCGGCGTGGTCGTACAGAATCCGCATAACCTCGGGATTTTGATTCATAGCGGAAGCAATCGCCGCCGATTCCTTATCATAGCCGCAGCCGCTCGCCGTTCCGAAGGTGCGCCGCTGTTCTGTCGTGATGGTGGCGTGCGGAATGCTTCCCCATGTGCGGGAACGGGTGAACTCAACCGAAATGCTTACCGATTCGGGCAGCTTGCAGGACTCAGCGAGGGCAAGAGCTTCAAGGCGTTGCGCCGTGTTCTTGGCTTCCTCTCTTGCCTTCTTCGCTTTCATCTTGGCGAGGATGTCGGCGGCGGGCTTCTCTTCGGGTGCGGTGTTCTTGATGGCTTCAAGGGTTTTCGGGGTGGTGTATCGCTTCAAATACCAACTTGCGAGGATGTCGGCGGCGGTCTTGGTTTCAATCTCCTGATTGAACTTGTCGAGGGTTTCGGCTTCGTGGTCTCCTATCGCTTTTCTGATGTTCGGGTGCTGCTCGGTGTCGATGATGTCGAGGTTTAAGAAGTGCTTGACAAGCTCGCAAAAGCGAGTCCATGCGCTTTCCTTACTCTCTGCGCCCATGTTGGCGCAATATGCGAGGTGTTCGACCTCTTGCACCTGTTCGGCGGTCAGTGTTTCGGGGTTGATAAACTTCTCGAAGCGGTCGAGGGTGTCGCAAGTCAACATTGTTTTTTTCATGGTGTTTCCTCCTTGTAATTGTGCCGGGTTTGTGCTATAATGGAGGAGCAGCCGCCCGGCGTGGGTTGGTTTGTGTGGGTTGACCGTCTGAGCTTGTCAGGGCGTAGCGGTCAGCCCTCTTTTTTTTTTGTTAAAAGTGTTTGAATACTGTATGCGGCTTGATTTCTATTTCAAATATTGCACCCAACAGGGCAAACGGAAAAACAATCAAGCACCCTATTCCAATAACAGCCCCTTTTATCATCTGTACTATCAAACGCAGCCACAACAAAATTGCTGCCATGACAAAGGCACCGATTATTTTCAAAATAAACTTTACAAGTTTTATTACGAGTTTTAGAGTGACAATGAAAATAGTTAATAAACTGTTTTTGATTGCTGTTTTTAGTTCTGTTTCGGATTTTCGTTGATTGAATGTTTTGACTTTGTTCACTGTCTTTTTTCCCTCCTTGCTTGACTCTATTGTACACTAAAAAGTGTCGTTTGTCAATAGTTTTATCAAATATTTCTGATATTTTTTGTAGTTCGGCGTTTCAAGCTGCATTTTTCCCGCCGTCCGGCTCGGCGTTGCTCGCTGCTCAGGCGTTCCGGGGCGGCACACCCCCGGAGGGGGAAGCCGGGCGGGGCTTTTGGGGCGGGTGAGGGTCGTAACCACTCGCAAAAATAAAAAGGACTTCACAAAAACATAAACGAAAAATATTTCGCAAAAACAAAAAAAGTTCGGATTAACCGTTAATGGCGCATCCGAACTCAATATCAAGTATTCTTGATATGTTGTTGACATTATCAAATATATATGATATAATTATTAAAAACAGTTAGAAGGAGTGTTCGACATGAGAATAGGCAAGGCAATCAAATCTGTTATGAAATCAGATAAAGTTACTCAGTCAAAATTAGCTGAAATGGTTGGGGCAAAAAGCCAATCAGTTATAGCTGAACGACTCAAAATGGATAATATAAGTATCAATGCCGTGTTGGATATGCTTGAAGCTTTGGGCTATGAAATGGTTATTCAAAGCAAAGAATCCCCCGATGAAAAACAACGCATATACATTTCAAGAGATTGATAGAATGAAAACTGTTATAGATGCATTTTTAATCGTATTATTGTTCTTTATCTGCCTAAGCATGGCTGTTGGAATAATGGTCACTGAAAATCGTAAACATCGTTTACTGCTTGCTATTGTGTTTATTGCAGTGGTTTCATTTACAGTCATGGCAGTTAAGCATATACTCAATGTATCATCTTTGGGGAGGACATCGCTCGGTATTGCTATTGGGGTAATTTTTATTCCTTTGGGCATCGGAGCAAAATTCTTTTTCGGAAAGAAAAAGCCGAAGGTTTGGAAAACCCCCGGAGGAACGGCAAGCAGCATATACCTTAAAATGTTAAAGGAGCAAACCCTTGTTGCTGTCGGCAGTGAAAGCGATAGGAACAGATTTAGAGACGGTCTGTTATACACTCTTTTGTATTCATCTCCTGCTTCTGCTCAAATCGTTTTTCTAAGTTCAAAAATAGAGAGCTTCGCCCAATACAAGAAACTCCCACATATTAGAGCATATAGCACAGATAGAAAGCGGTCGTTTGAGATTCTGAACAGTCTGAATGGCATGGTGAGGTATCGATGCAAAAGCGCAAATCAGCTTTGCCCCATCTACATTATCATAGATGACTTTGCTGAGATGGTAAATGCGAACAATAATTTTATTTATCAGGTGAATCGGCTTGCACGATGTGAAGAAGCGGCAAATATAAAGTTGTGGTTGTTCTCGTCCTCTTTTAAGTTCAATGATTGTTTGCTCACCCCAAACATACACACAGGGACTGCATTACAGGGCGGTAAATGGGAACAAACTTCAAACAGACTCGCCTATCATACTGATGACCATTGGGGTGTATACGACATCGTGCCACTATCTGTTGAGGACTTGCACGAAAGAATCCTTTGGTGGTGCAAGCAGCATACAAGAAGCGGTTATGACCGCCTTTTCGACATCCATCCGGATAAAACACTTTATAGCTATCTTTATCGCCTTTCACCCGCTTCATCTGATTCTGTACGACTGAAAGTTGAAGAGATGTCCGGGTTAGAATATGAATCTTATGTAGCTGCAAAACTCCGAACAATGGGATATAAGAATGTTTCTGTTACACCCGGCAGTGGAGATTATGGCGCAGATGTTATAGGCTACGACAAAAACGGGGTTAAGACCTGTTTCCAGTGTAAAAAATATCAAGGGGCTGTGGGGGTTTCCGCTGTGCAGGAAATCATTGCAGCAAAAGCCTATTATGGTTGCGAAAAAGCGGTCGTTATAACAACGGCAATATTTACACCAAATGCTCGAAACCTTGCAGAAAAAGCCGGGGTAAAGCTGATTTCTAATTTTTACTGAGGAGGTGCGTTATGAAGTTGGTGATAAGGCTCATTGGAAAGATGCTCTATTTCATCATTTGTGGCACACTTTCCGTTGTGGCTCTTCTGCTTTACACTCCTATAGCGATTATCAAGGCTTGCAATGGAAAACATGCGTTCAAAAACAATCGAGTGAAAAGGAAAGCTACTGCAATCCAAAAAGAAACTGTTGCAGTTGAGGACTCAACGACATGGGTTGACCAAATTGAAGAAATAGATGCTTTGCTTGAGGATTGAATCAGTGCGTCATATACTATGCAATGATTTGCAAAAGTTTATAGAAACCTCTTGACAACGAGAAAATTCTCTGCTATACTATACGTGGACAATGAAAGTGTCCGGTCAACTAAATATTGCGATAACAAGCAGTGGTGTATATGCCGAATGCAGGCTGAAATCTTCTTGTCATATAGTCTAAAAGAAGTCTTATGATTTATCTGTATGACCGCCAATGTTTGATTTATAGTCGCACACAGCTGTAGTTTAATAATTGAAGGCGTTATGTAAGCGTACAGTCAATGTTCCGTATGGAATGTTGGCTGTGCGCTTTTTTGTTGTTCAAATAACAATAAAGGAGGTTACCCATGCCAATCACGGTTTATACCCTCGATGAGAAAATCGCCATTGAAACTGCGGCAAAACAAGAACTTCTCGATAGTTTGGAAGCAGAACGACAGGAGCGACTTGCTAAGAATCGTGCCTACAAGGCTGTGTGGCGAAGTAAAAACAAAGACAAGATTCGTGTGGCAAACAGGCGGTATTACGAAAAAAAGAAAGCTGCCAAAGCAGTGCGAGACAAACTGCAAATTAAATGAAATGCACGAGGAGGTGCGGAAAATGGAAAACACAATTCTTACAGAAACAAATCGGCAGTTTGTAACGGTTAGGCAAGCTGTCAAAATCACCGGGCTTTCCGAGCGTTTTATTCGCATGGGACTAAGCGATGGAAGAATCCCACACTTAAAGGTCGGAGTCAAGTATTTGATAAATCTGCCACAGTTTGAAAAATGGCTCGATTCTGAAAGTCAAAAGGTGATAGTCGATGGAAAATAACGCTTATATCGCTTCACGCTTAGAAGGAACAGACTATAGCGGAAACGATACGGCTCTTTTCCGAAATGAGGTTAAGAAAAAGCAGGATGAATCGTATGTTGTTAATACAAGACTCGCCAATGGTAGTATCGTAGGAGAATCACTTATCAAGCGAGATGATGGTGCTACGGTAGAGAGCAGAATTGTTCTCGGCGTATATGCAGTCGGAAGATATTTGGGGCAAATTGAAATCCCCCAACAAGATTTTGAAACTAAACTTATGCAGTATCTCCCATTGGAGTTTCGCCCCACCGTGGGTGGCAACTCTAAAGCCTATATCGCTGATTCCATTCGTGCTCAGGCTGACAAAATGAAACAGCTAACGATTTATCAGCATACAGGATGGCGAATTATTGACGGTACTGTTGCTTTTCTTCACAATGGTGGTGCAATCGGAAAAGAAGGGGTTACTGTAGAACTTGAAGGAAAGTCCTCGCAGTTTATGTTCACAACTGACTCCCATAATGACCGATGGGAAACTTTCAAAAAATATTTGAGTGTTGCCCCTCACGCCGTTACCTATCCGTTACTTGCAATAAGTGCGCTTTCCCCGCTCAATGAGTTTCTGAGAAAAGCTCGATGCGAGCCATCCTTCCTGCTGTTCCTACTTGGGCGTACCGGCTCAGGGAAAAGTACCCTTGCGGCATTAACCCTTTGCTTTTTCGGAGAGTTTGGAAACAAGGGATTACCCGCTTCCAGTAAAGACACTGTGAATGCTCTTGAAAAGATGGGATTTTTGACAAAGGACATTCTCACAGTGATTGACGATTTCCGTCCATCAACAAGCCAAAGCGAACGCTCACGATTAGCGTATACAACGCAGGAGCTTTGTCGGGCTTATGGAGACCGAACGGGAAAAAATCGAATGAACGCTGATGGCTCTATGAGGGCAAGCTACCCGCCCAGAGGGAACGCCATTCTAACCGGGGAAGATATTCCGGTCATCGGAGAAAGCGGTGAAGCAAGGTTTTTGACCGTTGAGGTTATAAAATCCGAAGTCAATATGCAACTTGTGCAGGATGTTGATAGCAAGCACATTCATTTGAACGAGTGTATGCGTGATTATATCACATGGCTTATCCCATTGTATGAAAGATTACCTGACACTTTGAACAAACGCTTTTTGGAGTTGCGCACGAAAGCTCAGTCAGGAGGACATGGAAGAATTGCAGAATCAATCGCTCATTTACAATTAGCAATCGAAGTGTGGTGTCTATTCATGCGCTCTGCTGACCTTATAAGCGAGACAGAAGCAACAGACATGAAAGAGGAAGCATGGGTAATTTTTCGAGATTTGGCTGACAAAAATAACAAAGCCCTAATTGCAGAAAAACCGAGTGTGCAATTTCTTTCAGCCCTGAGGGAACTGCTGCTTACGGGAAAAGTCAAGCTATTCCCTACAGATACTTCTTTGATGGGTAGCGAAGGTATTGGTTGGAAAGATGGCAATTATGCATACTTGAATTGGGGTACTGCGTATAACGCCGTGTGTAAATACTATCGAGAGCGAGATGGAGTTTTTCCGTTGGGAACAAATCAGTTGCTTAAACATTTAGCAGCGGAACACTATATTGTTTCTGATAAGGACAATAACTCTAAACTGAAAAAACTCGGTGGAAAAACTCGCCGTGTAGTTTGGCTTCATATTGATGCTCTTGATGAGAAAGATGAACAAAAGGAGGAAAAGTAATTGTACTGCTATTATCCCAAACCGTATACACCCCTCGTCCATTGGAACATGAGATTCTTTTTTTCGGCTCCGTACCGATACCGATTCTCCACCGATGCGGATGAACGAAGATTTACGGTCGTTAAAGAAATTTTATCAGAACTTGCGCCGGGTGAGTATGGCATTCTTAAAGCCATAATCGCCAACCCCACAGGCTTTCGAGACCTGCAAGATTCGTACATTCACGAACGCATGAAAGAGAGAGGTATGAGCGATGAGGATTCTTCTCGCTTTTACGAACTTCTCGACAAAGTTGACAGAAAAATTGCAGTCAACATGGGTTATATCGACAATAAAAACTAATTTTAATTTGGAGGTAACAGAAATGAACACTATTGATAAGTATCAGAAGTATTATGACAAGATTCAGGCAGTGGCGCAAGGTCAGGCAGCAGCTATTGATGAATCTATGGTGAAAGAAAGTTCTTCTTTCGCCGCTTTGCGAAAAAAGGGTGCTGCTCTGTATGCTGCGTGGGCGAAAGACTACGAGGATATGGAGAATGCAGTAAACGCCATTCTTGCCGAACGAAATTATAGCGACTTTTATAAAAACAACGAGGTTGCAAGGGTGCGAGCTGTCTATGAGGAATCAATGGGAAAACTCGTTAAAGAGTTCAAAGACCGTGTTGAATCCACTCTCGCCGTAAAAGAAGCAGCCCTTAATAAGATGTTTACAGGCGCACCTTCTCAGGAGCAGCTAAATCTTCTTCAAGCCTTGCAGCTTAGGGAAGATGAGTTGGACGAGGAAGAGGTGCTGCGAATCGCTTGCGAGTTGGCTTCCAACTACAACGCCATTAAGGCACTGCATAAAATTGCGAGCAAGGCAGGGTGCGGTTTTGTCCTCCCCGAGCTATATAATGTCGATGTGCTGATTGAACGCTTTGCATGGGTCAAGAACTATCTTAATGACAGGTGTCATGATATGGGTATGCTATGGAAGCAGATGAGCTTTGACGGCAGATGCTTTTTCGGCACAGAGTGGGAAGATGCAAATTATGAAAATAACGCAGTGGAGATTTTTGACAAACACAATGCTCTCAATCTACAGGGGGCTAAGGTACTGCCTGAATCCGAGAATAGCAATCATCTCACAGATGATGAAAGAGCCACCCTCAATGCCATGTTTGGGGGTATTAGAAGAAGTAGCGATTTGGAAGTTGCAGTCTTGCAAGTTGTAACCGAAAATCCGTCTCTTGCTAAAGCGATTGCAAAGCATGATGTATACAAGAACTTCCTTCCCAACAATCGCAAAGTTGAAAATAAATAATTCAGTGTCGAAATGCCCTGTCCGTCAGGACGGGGCATTTTTTAAGGGAGAGAGCTGCAAATGAAACAAAAAGCCTTTACGGAAGAAGAGCTATATGATTTATGGATTAAGTTCAAAGATGCAAACGATGCTTCAATCATCATCTCCGGCTTTATGAACGCAACAAAAGAGGAAGCTGAGGTGTTGATTGACAAGTTTGAGTTACGGTATCAATGCAGAGCATTAGACTATGACAGCCGTGGTAAGCCCGGACGGGTCAGAACACATATTTAGGAGGAAATACCATGAATGGTATGATAAAAAAGAATATCACAGCAAGACAATATATCAGAAAACCACATTCAATCGTTCTGTTAGAGCCAATAAATATTGCAGACATTGAACAGGTAAAAGAGCGCATGAATTGGTATTTGAAAGAGTGTCTTACGGTTGGCAAAACCCCAACTATTACTGGGTTTTGTAATATACTTGGAATCAATAGAAGAACTTTTTACAGGTGGGAAGCAGGTATTGATAGAGGACGAGAGCATCAGCAGCTCGCAACAAAATACAAAAGTCTTCTGTGTGCCATTTTAGAAGAGGAGATGCTTGATGGTAAAATAAATCCTATAGTTGGCATTTTTCTTCTAAAAAACAACTTTGGCTACAAGGATAAGCAGGAGTATTCGGTCTCACCCAACCACAACACGGATACCGTATGCGCAGAAAATATACAACAGCACTACATTGACGAAGTAGTGGCAGAAAATGAATGACAACAAAAGAGCGGCTGATTATACTCAACCGCTCTAATGTCAAATCGTTTCGTTAGTATCATTCATGGTAAACAGTGCGTTAAAGCTACACCCCAATGCCGTAGCTATATCACGAAGTTCTTTCTCACTAAAATTATTACGAGAGAACTTATTTGTTAGATTTTGGCGAGAAGTTCCGAGTTTTTCTGCTAAGTCAGAAATACTCATGTTCCTGCGCCCTAAGATAACTTTGATTTTTTCACTTGTAGTAAGATGCATCTTCTCACCTTCCTTTTGTACTATTGTACACTAAAAAATTGCAGTTGTCAAGGTGCGTTGAAAAAAGAAACGGAAAAATCGCATTACGGTATTGACAAACGAAACTAAACGGTGTACAATGTAATCAAACGATATGAAAGGAAGTGAAACACTATGGCGAGAAAACGAATAAACAAAGATGGCTCAGTTGTTTACGAAATTCGTGTCTCTCGCGGATATGACTCTAACGGCAAGCAAAAGACTCCATATCAAATGACATGGAAAGCTCCCGATGGATGGAGTCAACGCAGTATCGAAAGAGAGCTGCAAAGGGTCGAAAATGATTTTAAGCGTGATTGCCGAGAAGGCAAGGTTTTGACCCGGCAGGAGCAGCGTGAAAAAGAATTGATTGAAGCAGAGGAGCGCAAGCGACAAAAGGAAGAGGAAGATAGACAATATACCTTTCAAAAATATGTTGCCTACTTTCTACAAATCAAAAAGCCTGTATATTCGATAAACACTTATGTCAACTACAAATACGGGCTGGAAGAAGCCATAAAAGTGTTTGGTGCAATAAAAATGCAAGATATACGACCTGTTGATGTCAGGAAATACATTACGGATTTGCAAACACAACCCCGAAGCTCTGATAATGAAAAACCGCTTGCTCACAAAACTGTACTGAAAAGGTACATTATTCTTCACGCACTTTTCGAGTCAGCAGTTGATGATGAGATTATCGCCTATTCTCCTATGCAACGACTTAAACGCCCCAAACCCTGTAAAGACGAACAGAATACCCAAAAAGTCAAGTCCTATACTGCGGAAGAAGTTCAGCAGATTATTGACTGTTTAGATAAAGAGCCAATAAAATGGAAAGCGCTTGTGATGTTCATGATTGACTCAGGTTGCCGCAGAGGTGAAGCAGTCGGATTGAAATGGGAGTCCGTTGATTTTCGTAATGCAAAAGTGGAAATTAAACACAATGCCCAATATTGCGAAGGGACAGGTACATATATTACAACCCCAAAGAGTGGAAAAAGCAGAATCATTCCAATAAATCAACCCGTGTTAAATGTATTAGCAGAATGGAAAAGAGAGCAAGCAATCTTGCTATTCAGGCAAGGACTACCGAGGAGTGAGTTTGTATTCACTCACGAGGACGGGACTATGCTGCACCCTCAATCCCCTACTTCATACATGAGACGCTTAGGAAAAAAATGTGGAATAGAGTCATTACACCCTCATGCGCTGCGACACACAATGGCATCACTCTCCATAGCCAATGGTGCTGATATTGTTAGCGTATCACAAAAACTTGGTCATTCAGAAGTTTCAACAACCCTAAACATATACGCTCATGAAAATGAGGAAGCAAAAGAACGGGCAACTCAGGTATTGAGCGATGTGCTATATACAAAACAAGCATAACGGAGGTAACAAAATGAAAGAAAACTATATTGAATTGATTTTGAACAACAATGACAATGTTCTGTTGCGGACTATGTTCTCTCTTGTATGGCAACAGCGTGAAAACAACAGCGACCCTGAAGAAAAACATCCCGATTGGGAGACCGTTGGGGAAGCCTATAAGCGTTTGTGTGTCAACCCAGACGGCAGTGATAATCTTCAAAACTATGATGATTTGTGGGATGTATTGCGTTGCTTCTGCGAAACCTATTACCTCATTGGACTCAGGCAAGGCCTTTCTTCTACAAAACGCATTCTTCCATGCATCGACATTCTAAATAATCCATTTTCAACGGAAGGAGATGAGAGAGGGTAATGTATAGTCAAGAAGCCTGCCCTGCCGTAAAACTGCTCCCTGTAACAGCGAGGAGAGTAGCAATACTTGCATTAAAACACTGTCGAGAGTATCTACGAAGCCCCGCCCATCGCCGGGAGTTTGAAGAATGGTACTTCAAAAAGTACGGTGTGAAGTATCAATGGAAAACTGCCACCAATAGCCTACAAAAATAGTGAAAGGGCTACCGCACAAAACGGTAGCCCTTTTTATGTTCGGAAAGTAATCACTGATTGGGTACAATTACAATATCAAAATAAAGAGTTCCCTTATAATCACCACTCGGCAAACTCCTCCCTTGCACATCTGGAACTATTTTCAATGCCCCATACCTACTGCTATATGTGTCTCCATCCCTAAATGTGACAATCACATTGTTATCGCTTGTGACTGCTGTTTCTGCCCCAGAAGAACTATCACAAATAAATAGTTTACATGGCATTTGTTTTGCGATATTTGTCGTTAATGAGAGTATCATATTTTCATTGCTAAATGTAGATGTATTAACCGCTACCTGTAGTCCGAAACCATCCTGCAATGTAACACACGTTGCACGAATAAAACAGGTATCAGACATATTGAGGCTGAGTTCTGCCGGAATCTCCAACTCGTAATTATTTTCTTTCGAGTATGTGTAAAAAACTTTGGTTGATGCACTATTTTCATTGGCTGCATATGCTGTTGTAGGAATCATCTGCCCAATCAGCAACATTGCAACAAGCATGATAAAAAGCCGCTTTTTCATTTTGTTACCTCCAAATCAAATGTAATATTTGCGCCATTTAGCTGCGCCATATCTCCTATTGAGTAGCAGGAATAGCGGAGGGTTGCCCCCTCATATGTACCCGGCTCTAAGGCGTAGTTGAGCGTAATGCTGTCGATGTTTTTCCCCGGCGCAAGCAATCCCGAATGAAATAGTTCTTCTCCGCTCGGAAGAAGAAGGGTTATTTCAAAGTAACACTCATTTCGAGCGGGGTTGTAGAAATTGACCGTTTGTTCCTTTTGGCGAGCAACAAACTGCATTCGCTCAAAGCCGGGGACAGAAATAGTACTCGCTTGCTTCGCTACAACAATCTCATTTTCAGAAGAGGATGTTGTATCTTTAATCGGAGTTTTTGCCGGGGACTGAGAAACAATTTTGATAACGAGCAACCCGGCAGCTACGACAATTAAGACTACTAGAAAAGCAGTTGATATTCCATTCAGCACCTTTTTCACTCCCCCTCACCGTCCTTTACTTTGGTCTGTACCAATGTTACCATAGGTGAGTGGGAATCAACAGGCAAAACGGGTGGGTGTTTTTGCTTTTTCCATCGGAGTATTGTTGAATCGTCGGCGGGGCAAGTGGAGCTATCCCCGCTTAGAACGAGGTCTATAACCTCTCTATCATAGTGCTTATGCGGTAATAAGAAGTCAGGTATCTCTAAATGCAGAACGCCACAGAGCGGGCACCTGAGACGGCGTAAAAGGAGCGTTCGGCTTTGACCTGACCCATCTATGCTTTTCCTTTTCCTTGTGTCATAACCAATCATCGTAGCACCACATGTGGGGCATCGAGGAATGCTTCTGTTTATTATTCGTGAAGTACATTTATCATCATTCTCAACCAAAAAGTAATCGCAAACAGTTATCATAGGCAAAAATAAACGAGGTTATACCCGTTGCACGAACGGTACAACCTCACTTTGCCATAGTATTTGGCTTCTTATATCAAGTTAGGGCTTAATGAGGTCTCACGCACATTAACCATAGCCACATCCTTTCGAAATAATTATATCATATTTATCTGATAATTGAAAGACGGTTTTGAATACATCAATGCTTGCGTTTTCAACCACCGTCCCACAATAAAAAAGCGAAAAAAGCAAGTAACACTTTTCGAGGGCGGTAACAGGTTTGGTAACGCTTTTTTGAAGAGAAAATGTTACCCAAAACTATTGCACAATTTGTTATAGCGGATGATGTTGCGGTATATCGTTGTTTATCGCCTGTCGGTAACAGAAGTAACACCTACATATAAATATATAGGAGGGACACGGGGATAGAAAGACAATGGGGATAGCCACAGAAGCATAAGCCACAATGGGGATTTAATGGGGATTTTAGATGTGTCAAAGCAAAAGAAAACCCCATAACCCTCGCAAATACGGGGGATATGGGGTAATTCTGTATAGTAGGTTTTATCTCTTTGAGAACTGGGAAGCACGACGAGCGGCTTTGAGACCGTATTTCTTTCTTTCCTTCATTCTCGGGTCACGAGTGAGAAGGCCTTCCTTCTTGAGGAGAGTTCTGTAAGAATCGTCAGCGAGAAGGAGAGCTCTGGAAATACCGTGACGGATGGCACCTGCCTGACCGGAGATACCGCCGCCTGCTGCTGTGCAGACTACGTCAAACTTGCCCTGTGTGCCTGTAACAGCGAAGGGCTGGTTTACGATGAGCTTGAGTGTTTCAAGACCGAAGTAATCGTCTATGTCACGACCGTTGATCGTAACTGTGCCTGTGCCGGGGTAGAGACGGACACGTGCAACGGATTTCTTTCTTCTGCCTGTACCGTAGAAATAAGGTTTAGCACTTGTATACATTGTTATTTCTCCTTTCTCTCTCAGTCAACGATGAATTCTTTGGGCTGCTGAGCCTGATGATTGTGCTCTGCGCCTTTGAAAACCTTAAGACGTGTGAGAGCGGTAGCGCCGAGGGTATTCTTGGGAAGCATTCCCTTGACTGCGAGAGTCATAGCGAGCTCGGGCTTTGTTGCCATAAGGGTCTTATAGGAGACTTCCTTGAGTCCGCCGATGTAACCCGAATGGTGACGGTAGAACTTCTTTTCGAGTTTCTTACCTGTGAGAACTGCCTTCTCTGCGTTTACAACGATAACGAATTCGCCGCAATCGACGTTGGGTGTGAATTCGGGACGTGTTTTGCCTCTGAGAAGATTTGCAGCGGCAACGGCTGTTTTGCCAAGGGGCTTGCCTGCCGCATCAATTACATACCAACCGCGAGAAACGGTTTCTTTTTTTGCCATGTAAGTTGACATTGTTTTTCCTCCGTAATGAATTTAAGCGCGCAAAAATGCGTCGCTTTTTATGCAACGGTGAAATTATATCATTATGTTCTGGGCTTGTCAAGCGTTTTTTGAAAAATATTTCGGATTTTTTAATTTAGCACGGTCAAAACTCGCAAAATCTCTCAAAATCGCGCGTTTTCGGCCTCAAATCTCACCCGCAAAGTAACATTTTTGCGTCGACAAAATATCCTTGAATATCCTTGAATTTGTAATATATATGTAGTATAATAAATTGAGTCAGACTTCTGTACGGAGGAAAAAATGTTCGATAAGCTCGCCGAGATAGAAAATAAATATAAAGACATAGAAGCGTCGCTTGCGAGCGCCGAGGTCATTTCCGACCCTGCGCGACTGAAAGAGGCGATGAAGGAGCTGAAAAAGCTGGCGCCTGTTGTTGAAAAGTTCCGTGAATATAAGGAATGGAAAAACAGGCTCGCCGAGGCGGAGGAGCTGCTTTCGGAAAGCGACCCGGAAATCAAGAAGCTCGCTCAGGAGGAGCTTTCGGAAAGTAAGGACGCGTTGCGCCGTTGCGAGGAGGAGCTGACCGGGCTTCTGCTTTCAAAAGACCCGAACGACGATAAGAACGTCATAATCGAGATACGCGGCGGGGCGGGCGGCGAGGAAGCCGCGCTTTTTGCCGGCTCGCTTTACAGAATGTATTCGATGTACGCCGCGGCGCATAAATATAAGACGGAGATAATCTCCTCAAACCCGACGGAGCTCGGAGGCTTCAAGGAAATATCGTTTTCCGTCGAAGGGGCGGGCGCATATTCGCGTTTCAAATACGAATCGGGTGTACACCGCGTTCAGCGTGTGCCGGAGACGGAAGCACAGGGAAGAATTCATACATCGACAGTAACCGTTGCCGTTCTGACGGAAGCGGAGGACATTGAGATCGAGATAAACCCCGCCGACCTTCAGATCGAGACCTGCAAATCAAGCGGGGCAGGCGGTCAGCACATAAACAAGACCGAATCCGCAATAAGAATAATTCATAAGCCGTCCGGGCTTGTTGTCGAGTGTCAGGAGGAACGCAGTCAGCTCCAGAACAGGGAAAAGGCTATGAAGCTGCTCCGCGCAAGGCTTTACGACATTGAGCTTACAAAGCGGGATTCGGCGATAGCGAGCGAGCGACGGAGCCAGGTCGGCACGGGCGACCGCAGCGAAAGAATAAGAACATACAATTTTCCGCAGGGCAGAGTAACAGATCACAGAATAGGGCTGACGCTTTATTCGATAGACAGTATTATGGACGGCGGGCTTGACGGGTTGATTGATGCGCTTTCCGCCGCCGAGACAGCTGAAAGATTAAAAGGAAGTAACGAATAAATGACAACGAAAACAGTCAGAATCGATTTTTCAAAGCCGCTTGAAGATCAGCTTTCGGAGGCGGCGGAGACAATAAACCGCGGAGGGCTTGTCGCCTTTCCGACGGAGACCGTTTACGGTCTGGGCGCCTCCGCTCTTGACAGAGAGGCGGCCAAAAAGATATATGCGGCAAAGGGGCGGCCCTCGGATAATCCCCTCATAATTCATATAGCGGAGCCGGAGGATGCCGGAAAATACTGCTGTGTAAACGATTTTTATCGCAAGATAGCGGAGAATTTTATGCCGGGACCGATAACCGTCATAATGCCGAAAAAGGACATAATCCCGAAAGAGGTGACGGGCGGGCTTGACACGGTTGCGGTCAGATGCCCGCGGGACAGAGTGGCTCATACGCTGATAAAGCTGGCGGGCGTGCCGATTGCGGCGCCATCGGCGAACATATCCGGCAGACCGAGCCCGACCGAGGCGGGAACCGTAATCCGCGAGATGACGGGCAGAATCGATATGATTATCGACGGCGGCGAGAGCGACATAGGGCTTGAATCGACGATCGTCAAAGCCGACGGAGACGGCGTAAAGCTGCTTCGCCCGGGCGGGATAACGCTTGAAATGCTCGCAAAGGTCTGCGGGCACGTCACGGTTGACAAGGCAGTTACGGAAAAGCTATCCGACGGGGAAAAGCCGGAGGCTCCGGGGATGAAATACCGCCATTATGCGCCGCAGGCAAGTATGCACCTTATATGCGGCGAAGGCAAAGGCTTTTATGCAAGGGCAAAGGAATTTCTCCGCGAAAAGCTCGCAGAGGATGAGAACATCGGTGTGCTTTGTCCGGACGAAACGGCGGAAGGTCTGACGGGAAAATACATAGTCCGTCTCGGGCGTGAGACAGACACGGAGGAGCACGCAAGGCGGCTGTTTTCGGCTCTCCGTAGCTTTGACGATATGCCCGTCAAAACGATATATGCCGTTTCGGACGGCGAAAAAGGGATTGGACTTGCAATTTACAACCGTATGCTGAAGGCTGCGGGATACAGCGTTATAAACGTCTGAAAAGGAGGATGCGACGATGGTAATAGGTCTGACGGGGGCAATAGGCTCCGGAAAGAGCACGGTTTCGCGGCTTTTTTCCGAAGCGGGCTTTGCCATAGTCGATTGCGACGCAATATCCAGAGGACTTGACACAAGTCGGAAATATATAAATGCTGTCCGGGAAGCGTTCGGAGACGGCGTTATAGATATGACGGGCGGCGAGGCGAAGATTGACAGAAAAGCGCTTGCGGAGATCGTTTTTTCGTCGCCGGAAGCAAAAAAGAAGCTTGAAAACATAGCCCATCCGATGATTCTCGATACTGTTTACAGGAGAGTCGATGCGGCAAGGGAACAGAAGAAGGACATAGTCATTGATGCGCCGCTGCTTTTTGAAACGGGACTTGACAAAATCTGCGATGTTACCGTCGGCGTTGTTGCGGATGAGAAGATACGCTTTGAGCGGGCGATGAAGCGCGGCGGGATAACGGAGAAAAACCTGAGCAGGCGAATAATGCTTCAGCCGAAAAACGCGTTTTATGCTTCAAAATGCAATTACATAATAGAAAACAACGGAACCGCTGACGATTTGCGTGTTGCCTTTCGGTGGCTCCTTTCGTCTGTCGGCAGAGGAGGAATTAAATGACTGATAAACGGAGAAATCTGTTCTTGCTCATTTGCGAATTGCTTGCCCTTTTTCTTGTTTTTGTCTTTATAATGACCTGCGGCAGCTCCTCATATATGAAGGAATTCTTTGATAAGACCGAATATCCGAGAGACTATGTTGAATACGTGCGCAAATATTCTTATAAATACGGGGTTGACGAAAACCTGATATTTGCTATAATAAAAGCGGAAAGCGGATTTGATAAGAACGCCGAATCGAAGGCGGGCGCGATCGGGCTTATGCAGATAATGCCCGTTACTTACGAAGGCGATATGAAGGTGCCGCTCGGATTTGACAAAAGCGGAAAAGAGATTCATAAGGACGTATACACCGCCCTTCGCGACCCGCAGACGAACATAACCTGCGGAACATATTATTTTGCGCACTGGCTTGATTATTTCGGCGATACGGAAACCGCGCTTGCGGCATACAATGCGGGACCGGGGAACGTAAAAAAATGGCTTTCCGATCCGTTTTACACGACTGTCGACGGCAAGCTGAACCCGGATAAAATTCCTTATAAGGAAACGAGAAAATATGTCAGGCGGGTTCTTTCGTATTACGAGAGATATAAAGAAATCTACGGAGAAAACAAGGCGGGCGAGAGCGACAGTATCCCGAGGGAGCTGGCGCTTGAATACGCAAAGAAATACGGGGCGCAGTTCAAGGTTGACTATAACTTCATAATGGCTGTAATAGAAACCGAGTCGAGCTTCAGATATATGGTTGTTTCGTCATCCGGCGCGATGGGGCTTATGCAGATGAAAGCCGATACGTACAGGGTTGACGTTGCGGCAAACCTTGGGCTTTCGCAGGGAGCGGACGAGCTCTTTAACCCGGAAATTGCGATAATGAGCGGGACGTATTACCTGCATTGGCTGGATTACCGCGTCAAGGGGATAAACACGATCGCGGCGGCGTATCACGGCGGCATCGGCACCGTTCGCGGCTGGCTTGCGGACGAAAGCATTTCACCGGGCGGCGTTCTCGATCCAGAGAAAATACCCGATGCGGCTACAAAACGCTATGTTGAAAAGATACGGAGCTTTTATGAAAAATCGCTTGAGCTTGACGGTCCGGATGAAACATACAAATTTGATTTTTGAAAATAATTTTTGAAAGGATATATAATTATGTCAGAAGAAAAAACACAGGCACAGCAGCTCAAAGAAAAGCTGTTTTATTCGCAGAAGAACGCTTTTGAGACACTTCCCGAAAACGTCATAGCAGACGCATACGCTTATTGCGACGACTACAAGAAATTCCTTGACGGCGGAAAAACGGAGCGCGAATGCGTAAAAGAAGCTGTCGCAATGCTTGAAAAAGAGGGCTTTGTTCCTTACGAATTCGGCACAAAGGTTTCCGCGGGAGAGAAGTATTATTACAATAACCACGGCAAATCCCTTGCGGCATTTGTCATCGGCTCGGAATGTCTCTGCAAGGGCGTTCGTCTCTCCGCCGCTCACATCGACTCTCCGAGAGTTGACCTAAAGCAGCGCCCGCTTTACGAAGCCGACGGAATGGGCTTTCTCAAAACACATTACTACGGCGGAATAAAGAAATATCAATGGACGACGATCCCGCTTGCCCTTCACGGCACCGTTACAAAGGCTGACGGAACAACGGTTGATATTTGTATAGGCGAGGACGAAAACGATCCCGTATTCTATATCAACGACCTTCTCCCGCACCTTGCCGGCGACCAGATGAGAAAGTCGCTTGCCGAAGGCATAAGCGGCGAACAGCTCAATCTCCTCTCCGGCTCGCGCACGTTCGGAAAAGACGTTTCAGACGGCGTCAAGCTCAATATAATCAGCATACTGAACGAAAAATACGGCATTACAGAGGCGGACTTCCTCTCCGCAGAGCTTTGCGGCGTTCCCGCGTTCAAAGCAAGAGACATCGGTCTTGACCGCTCTATGATAGGCTCTTACGGTCACGATGACAGAGTTTGCGCTTATCCTTCGGTTACGGCTCTTATGGCTGTAAAGGCTCCGAAGCATACGATAATGACAGTCCTCGCAGACAAGGAAGAGATCGGAAGCGAGGGTAATACCGGTATGCAGTGTGCCGTTTATTTCGACATAATCGCAGATCTCGCAAAGACAGCAGGCGTAAGCGATGCTGTTGTCCGCAGAAATTCAATGTGTCTCTCGGCTGACGTCAACGCGGCGTTCGATCCGAACTTCCCCGAGGTCAACGAGAAGCGCAACGCCTGCTTCCTTAACCACGGCGTATGCCTTACAAAGTTTACGGGCGCAAGAGGCAAATCCGGCTCAAACGACGCAAGCGCGGAATATGTCGGCTATGTACGTAACCTCTTTGATGCAAACGGAGTCATTTGGCAGACAGCAGAGCTCGGCAAGGTTGACGGCGGCGGCGGCGGTACCGTTGCTAAATTCATCGCCCAGCACAATGTTGACACAGTTGACATCGGCGTTCCCGTCATCTCTATGCACGCTCCTTATGAGGTCGTTGCAAAGACGGACGTTTATATGACGCATAAGGCTGTTGAGGCTTTCTTCGCCGACTGAGAAAACGTAGCTCCCGACGCCCATTTTTCGGGCGTCGGGAAAAATAATTTTCCATCGCAGAGTAATTCAATATCATTTAACGAAAGGAAAAAACGATGAGAAAACTGACGATCAAAAGAAAAAAGAGCTTTGTTGCAAGTCTTGCAAAGCTCAAGGTTTATATAGAGGATCCGGCGGGTGAGCTTGACATAACGGGCATAAAATGTCGCCTGCTCGGAACTCTTGCAAACGGCGAGGAAAAGGCGTTTGATATAGATGAAAATGCGGCGAAGGTATTCGTTATTGCGGATAAGATGAGCCGCGACTACTGCTACGACTGTCGCAGTCTTCCCGCGGGGGATGAAGATATTTATCTTGAAGGAAAAAACGTTTTCAACCCCGCAGTCGGCAATGCGTACCGCTTTGACGGCGGCGCGGACGAGGAAGTCACAAAAAGACGCAAGGAAAGCAAGAAGATCGGGCTGGTTGTGCTGATAACTGCACTCGTCGTCGGACTGACAGCCGGATTTATAATCGGAAGAGCCGTTATCGGCGGAAAGAAAAGCTCCGCTCCGAAGGAGTTCTCGGTGGACGGAGGTTTCTCCATAACGCTGACAGAGGCTTTTAATGAAGAAACGATCGAAGGCAGAAAGGTATTTTCCTCAAAGACGGATGTTGTTGCATATTTGCGCGAGAAGCAGACGGGCATCATCGACCTTTCTGCGCTTACCATAGAAGAATACAGCGATCTTGTGAAGAAAAACAACGGGTTTATGAAGGACGCGGAGCTTTCCGAAACCGACGGAATATATCATATGGAATATGATAATGTCGGCGCGGACGGAAAAACCTATACATATCTGACAACGTTTTATAAAACCTCGGACTCTTTCTGGATAATTCAGTTTGCAACGAGAAAGTCTGATTATGAGGCGCGCAGATCGCAGTTTATCGAATGGTCAAAAACCGTCAGATTTAACGAGACTTAAACCGAGACAAAAGTCCCGCCCGAAGGCGGGATTTTGAGATTTTTGGGAAAAGTTATTGAAAATACGGTGCGGTTATGATAGTATTATTCGCAACGACCTTTTTCGGAGGAAAAAATGATTGATGTTTTGCTTGATACGCTGCTTGACGCAGCCAAGCTGATACCTTTTTTATATTTAACATATCTTCTGCTTGAATTCATAGAACACAGGGCAAAGGAACAGACAGAGGCTTTGATGAAAAAAGCCGGCAAATGGGGGCCGCTGCTCGGCGGTGCGCTCGGAGCTGTGCCGCAATGCGGGTTTTCCGCATCTATGTCAAATCTTTATGCGGAAAACATAATAACGACGGGAACGCTTGTTGCGGTTTTCCTTTCAACCTCGGACGAGATGTTGCCGATAATGGTTTCGGGAATATCGAGCGGGGAGATCCGCGTCTGGACCGTTGTCAAAATACTGCTGACAAAGATTCTCCTCGGTGTTGTTGTCGGGTTTATAGTTGACCTTGTTATAAAGCTTTGCGGGAAGAAGGATATAGATATAGAATCCCTCTGCCACGACGAGCATTGCGGCTGCGAAGAGGGGAACATATTTGTTTCCGCACTCATCCACACGCTGAAAATTCTCGTTTTCATACTGCTTGTCTCATTTGCGCTCAATGTCGCGATATATTATATAGGAGAGACCGCCCTTGGCGATTTCATCTCGTCTCTGCCCGTGGCTGTCGGACCGCTTGCTTCCGCTCTTGTCGGGCTGATACCGAACTGCGCTTCGTCGATCGTCATAACAGAGCTTTACCTCGGCGGGGTCATAAGCGCGGGATCGATGCTTGCTGGGCTTCTTTCCGGATCGGGAATAGGACTTCTGATACTTTTCAGAGTCAACAAAAATATGAAGGCGAACTTCGCCGTTCTCGGTACGGTTTACGGATCCGGCGCATTGATCGGAATACTTTTTGATCTGTTTAAGGTTACGTTCTGAAAGGAAAAGCAAAATGGCAATTGAAAAAGTCAGGGAATATCTCAAAAAGTTCGGCGCAGACGGAAGAATTATGGAATTTGACGTTTCCTCTGCAACGGTCGAGCTGGCGGCGGTCGCCGTCGGAACGGAGCCGAGACGCATAGCAAAGACGATGGCATTTGCCGTCGGCGAAAAGCATATTCTCATTGTCTGCGCCGGGGACGTCAAGATCGATAATCACAAATACAAGAGTTTTTTCGGCACGAAGGCGAAAATGCTGACGCCGGACGAAACGGCTGAGTATATCGGTCACGCCGTCGGCGGGGTCTGCCCGTTTGCCGTACCGGAGGAGATCGAAATTTATCTTGACGAATCTCTCCGTCGGTTTGAAACCGTGTTTCCTGCCTGCGGAAGCTCAAACAGCGCAATCGAGGTTACGCTTTCCGAGCTTGAGAAGTTCTCCGGATCGGACAGATGGATAGACGTTTGCAGGCTGAAAGAAGAAAATCCCGTATGAATTAAAATTCTCCGCTTTTGCGGAGATTTTTTGTTTTTTGCTTGATTTTTCCCGCCTTATCCGCTATACTGTTGCTCGGAAAAGCAAATATCGGAGGCTTATATGAAAATCAGAAGTGACTCGATAAGAGTAAACGATCTTATAAACCCGACGCTCGATACAGCGCCCTATTTTTCGTTCCTTATTGACTCAAAAGGTGAGACGGAACGTCAGAAAAGCTATGAAATAGCAGTTCGGGAGCATTTTTCGGGAAAGACTGTCTGGAAATCGGGCGAGGTTGAAACGGAAAAACGCTTCGGAATATATATGGACGAATCGCTCCTTGAGCCGAGAAAGAGATACGACGTTACCGTAACCGTTTGCGGCGAGGACGGCGAAAAAAGCTCGGCAGAGACATATTTCTGCACGGGCAAACGAGGGGAAAAGTGGTTCGGGAACTGGATAACGGGCGGCTTTTGCAAAAATCGTGATGAGACCATATATTCGCCCTATCTCCGCTATGATTTCTCTGCCGGCGGGGGTATACGTCGCGCAACGCTTTATATCTGCGGGCTCGGATATTTTGTCTGCACGCTGAACGGAAAAAGGGTAAACAACGATTTTCTTTCAACACCCTTTTCCGATTATGACAAGCACGTAATGTATCGCAGCTTCGATGTCACGGAGCTTCTTTCTGAGAAAAATGCGATAGGCGTTGTTCTCGGAAACGGCTTTTATAACTGTTTTACGGAAGACCCGTGGCAGTCGCGCTTTGCTCCTTGGAGAGATGTTCCGAAGATGATCTGCGAGCTTCATATCGAATATGAGAGCGGGGAAGAACAGATTGTAAAATCGAGCGGTGAATGGCAAAGCTCAAAGGGGCCGATAGTTTTCAACGGCATACGCCACGGCGAGCAATACGACGCGCGGCTTGAAATGCCCGACTGGGACACGTTCGGCTATAAGGGCGAGAGCTTCGGGGCGGTCAGAGTGGTGCGACCCGCAGGAGGGGAGCTGATCTCATTTGAGCTTGAACCGATAGTTGTAAGAAAGAAATATCCCGCCGTAAAAATGACAAAGCAGGGCGAAAAAACGCTCTTTGACATAGGACAAAATCAAGCAGGAGTCTGCCTTCTGACGCTTCGCGGAAAGCGCGGAGATCGGATAACGATACGCTACTGCGATATACTGAGCGACAAGGGCGAGCTTGATCAGTCTCCGCTTTCGTGCTTTATAAAAAATTACACATTCCAGACAGAGATATATACAAAAAAGAGCGACGAGCCGGAGGTCTGGCATTCGGAATTCACATATCACGGCTATCAGTACGTTGAGATTTCCGGAGGGGACGAGGAAAGGCAGCTTTCGGACGTTACGGCGCTTGCGCTCTGCAACGGAATTGCCGATAGAGGGCATTTCGAAACGAGCGACGAGACGGTAAATCAGGTGCAGCATTTGTGTCTTGCGGCAACAACCTCCTGCTGTATGAACACGCTTTCCAGCGACGCCGTGCGTGAGAAAACGTCGTGGACGGGCGACGCAGGCTTTACGAGCGAGCAGATTGTGATAAATTTTGCTGCCGAGGCGTTTATGCGTCGCTGGCTTTACGACCTGCGCGATTCGCAGACGCCCGCAGGAGCTGTTCCTTGCGTTATTCCGAGCGCCGGCTGGGGATATACATCGCTCAACGGCCCGGACTGGGCAAGCCCGATAGTCGACGCTCCGAAATATCTTTATCTTGCAAGCGGAAATATAAATTATATAAAGGACAACTACGATATGCTCCGCCGCCATTGCTCGCTGATGGAGAAAATGGCAACGGATAATATCGTTGATTACGGTCTCGGCGACTGGTGCGCGCCATTTGAGGGCCCTGCGCTCAGCATCAATATGGAGTCGTTCAAATGCCCTGTGACAGTTACCGATACGGCATATTATCACACGGCGGTGCGGACGCTTGCTCATTGGGCAGGACTTCTCGGCTATACCGACGACGAAAAATATTATACCGCTCTTGCGGATGCGATAAAGTCGGCTTTCAGAGAGAAATTCTTTAACAAGGCAGAGATGACTGTTATGGGCAACTGCCAGACATCGACCGCCGTTATGATATATCACGGGCTCTGCGAGCCGGATGAGGCAATGCCGCTTGTAAAAACGCTTCTGCGGCAGATAGACGAGCGCGACGGACACCTTGATTTTGGCGTTCTTGGGAACAAGGCGGTTATGAATGTTCTCGGAATGACGGGCAACGCAAATGTCGGTCTGAAAATGCTCTGTAATCCGACTTATCCTTCTGTAAAGCATTGGATTGATATGGGCGCAAACACGCTCTGGGAATGCTGGAACGGGCTTGGATCGCGGAATCATCATATGTTCTCTGATATATCGGCGTTTCTTTATAAATACATCGGAGGTATCGGCGCCGACATCGAAAAGCCCGCATATGAGCATATCGTTTTTCGCCCCGCAACGGATACGGCAATTGCAAGAATCTTCTGCTCTGTTGACACGCCTTACGGCACGGCGAGAGCGGAAACAAAAACAGCAGACGGAGTTGTTACCGTCTCCGTTACGGTTCCTTCCGGCGCGAGCGGGACGCTTTATCTGCCGGCGAGGGGAGAGCTTGCTTTGGGCGGCTTTTCCGATTGCGGCGACGGGCTTATGAAAAAGGAACTTTCCTGCGGGACGCATACTTTCTCCTTCCGCATATAAAAACCGAATTGCAAAAACGGCGGGCAACCGCCGTTTTTTATGTTGATTTTCGCTGTTTTCTTTATTTTTTCGACTTTCTATCTGATTGGTAAATATGCACATTGTCTGATGCTACTTCCTGCAAAGATGCACAAAAAGTAATATTTTGTATATTTTCCTGTTGACGAATATGGCAAATTATGCTATACTTGTATCGGACAGTAATATTCTGTTTGAACTATCGAATACGGAGGCGTCACTATGGAAAATATGTCGCAGGGTAATATAGCATTTGTCGTCAGCATAGTATTGCTGTCGGTTTTGGCTTGTGCGATTATCGCTTTGATAATATGCGCTATAAAATGCAAAAAAGGGAAGACGGTTTTTCTTGCGATCGCGGCGGCGCTTGTCGTTGTTCTGACGGCGACTTGCATTGCAATGCTGATTTCTTATAATCGGAGCAAACCGGCAAAGGAAACCAAGCTTCAGCCGCTAACGCCGGAAGTTCTCAGATATATGGATACATATTTTGATAACGCTTTTCTGAACGCAGACAAGAAGATAGCACAGAGCGAAGAAAATACAGGGATTTCACGCTTTGGCTTTACATATTGCGCCGATACGGGAGAATTCACTTTTGATTTTGATATGGTTTCGGTCTATGGAAAGTTGAAAAAAGACACGGTTTACAGTCAGCATATAGCATATGACAATAACGGTATGTCAAAAGAAAAGTGTATCAAAACGGATATTCCGGTTGTTGAATTTGACGGTATTCCGTCAATCAGGAATTTGGAGAAAGTCGGAGATTATCTCGGTATGGTGAGGCTGCCCGGCGCTGATATTCTCTCTTCGGAATATTCATCGGTATCAGTCAGTTATGACTTTTCGGATGAGACTTCTGATGTGAATAATGCAAGCGGATACTATATGCTTGACTATGGCGGGCTGCACGGTATTGATAATCCGGAGCTTTCCGAAATGGCAGGGTATATAAAAATTCTGTATAGGGTTGACAACGATGTTTATGTATTGTACACGTTGATAGCTTCGTCATAACATACGGTTAAACGAATTATATTTATTATCCCCGTTTCGGCGGGGATTTTTATGTTGATTTTCTCTCCCTTTTGTGGTACAATCTCCTTGAATAAGCGGAACGGAGGAATGTTTTATGAACATAAGCACCGCAAAAGTAATATCCGAAAAAAGAGAATATCCGGCGGGCGCTCTGCGCTATGTGTGCGAAGGGGCGACAAACGGCGAATGGAGCGTTTATGCTTCGTCCGTAAATTGCGGAAAAAAGCCCGAAAGCGCCGAGCTTTATATATTCGGCGCAGAATATTTCAGAATATATATCGGGGGAAAATTCTGCACGGAATATTCGATCCGCTCGTATATTTTCCGTCGTGCATATGAGGTGCTTGACGTTGCGGATTACCTCTCCGAGGGGGAAAACGATATAACCGTCATTGCGTGCGAAACGGGCGAGGAAAAACGCTCGGGCTTTTCGCTTGAGCTTTCGATCGATGGCGAATTTGCCCCGCTTTCGTGGCGCGCGAGAGCGTATAAAGCGGTAATCCCGCCGATGACATATACGCTTTCAAACTATATTGAACATTTTGATTTCTCTCTTGACGACGCCCTCTCTCCCGCTGCCGACGTAAGGTGGGGCGGCGTGAGGACGGCGGAGGCGGTTTCCGAGCCGTTTACAGAGCTGGTTCAAAGCAGGCAGAAGGCGCAGACGAGAACGGTTTACAGCCCGCACGCAGTTGTTGCGGCGGAAGCCTTTTCCGACGAAAAGGGCTATGAGACAGATCTCTGCGGCGACGGAAATTACTGCATCTTTGCGAGCAATATCTCCTGTACCGACGACTGTAACGTTACAATCCGCGAGATAGGGACGATGGGCATTTGCATAGACGGGGGCGAGATAAAATCGGACGAAGAAATTCTTCTCTCCGCCGGAACGCATTTTATAACCGTGCTCTCTCAATGGACGGTTTCCGTTCGCATATGCGGCGAGGGGTTTGATATTGCGTCGCCTATCGGAGGAAAATGGGCGGTTTGCAGAGTTGCAAAGGCAAAAAGCGGAATGGTCTATCCCTGGAACGAGCCGAAAAAGGAAAATGTCGTGCCCGATGAGGTGCTGAAAATACTTCATACGAAGGATTTTGAAAGTCTGCCGGAGACGAGAATAGTTGCAAATACGGCACCGTTTTCGCTTCTCAGCAGGATAAAAATGAGAAAATATATATCCGTTCCGGACGGCTTCTGCAATGAAAAGCTCGCTGCCGCATCTCCGAGAGAGGTTGCCTCGGAGCCGCGCGGAATTGTAAATCCGGACGGAGCACATTCGGGAGGAGCAACGGTCGTATCGCCTTCGCCCTTCGGCGCAGAGCTCATCCTTGACTACGGTACGGAAAAAGTCGGGCTTGTCGGCTTTGACGTGACCGCGCCGCAGGGAACAGAAATTGAATTTATGACGTTTGAAATGATAACGGAGAGCGGCATCCGCTATATGGGACCCGGTTCCTGCGGAAGTGTCAGGTGCGGGGAAGGCAGAACCCGTTTCCTTTCAAACAAAAAGAGGGGCTTTCGTTATCTCGCTCTCTATTTCCCGCCGTGCGACGGAGAGATAAAGCTGTATTCCGCGGATATGCTTGAAACACGTTATCCGGCGGAGGCGGCGGGAGACTTTGTCTCCGACGATAAGCGCCTCTGCGATATTTATAAAATTTCCGTCGATACGGCAAAAAGCTGTATGATGGATTCGTATGTTGACTGCCCAGGTTGCGAGCAGAATGTCTGGGTCGGAGACGCTGCGGTTACGGCGGAGGTCAATATGACGTGCTTTGGGGAACGTGAGTTCGACGAAAGATACCTTGATATGATAGGCGATTCGACGGACGACGGCGTTCGTCGTGTTTACAGGACGAACAACCCCCGCTTCCTTGCGAAGAAGAACATAGTCTGCGCGTGCTTTCCGACGTTCCCCGAGGGTGGAATACCGATATGGTCGCTCTCCTGGGCAGAGCAGGTGGTCAGCCATTTTATGCACTTCGGAGAGGGCGAGAATACAGAGAAAAACCTGCGCGACCTTGACGAATGCTTTAATCGTTTTTTCATTCAGACAAACGACAGAGGGCTTTTGTCGATAGACGGTGCCTGGAATCTGATAGAATGGGCGGACAACGACCTTATGCCTTGCGGCGAGGTTACGGCGAACAATATGATGCTTTCCGGCGTGCTTGCGTCGGCGGCGAATATGTATGAGCTTTGCGGTAATGTGGAAAAAGCGGAGTTTTACAGAGAAAAAAGCCGCGCTTACCGTGACGCTGTGAACGCTTACTGCTGGGACGAGAGCGAGCACGCTTACGTTGACACCGTTCGCGACGAATATGCGTACAAGGAGTACGTCCGTTTCTGCACTGAAAAAGGCAGAGAAATACTTTCTTTTGACGACTATATGTCGCTTTCGAGGGTCAGCGCACAGACAAACACCTTTGCTTTGCTTTATGATTGCGCAGACGGCGATCGCGCTGAATACTGTAAGGAGATACTGCTCGAGTCCGTAAAGGACGGAAACTACGTTTCCGGCTCTCCTTCAAGCGTCATTCCGAACCAACCGAAAAAGCGCGTCGGTATCGGCACGCCTTTCTTCCTTTACTATACTCTCCGCGCGCTTTATAAGCTCGGCTATTATGACGTTGCGCTCGGCGTTATCCGTCGCGATTGGGGAGCAATGATCGATGACGGGCTTAAAAACTGCGTTGAGGCATTCCGAATGAAAAACGGCGAATGGGGCAGAAGCGCAGCGCACGCCTGGAGCGCATCGCCCGCTGTGTTCATAACGGAGGAGGTGCTCGGGATAAAGCCCACAAAGCCTGGGTACACGGAGTTTACCGTTGCGCCGCACGCCTGCGGTATCACAAAGGCATACGGCTACGTTCCGACGCCATACGGCAATATTCAGATAAAATGGACTGTTGACGAAAGCGGAGAAACGGACATTGTATGTCACGCTCCTGCGGAATGTAAAAGGGTTGAAAAATAAAACAAAAAAGCTCTTCGGCATAGCGCCGAAGAGCTTTTTATTTCAATGAAATTCCGGTATTTTTCCGCTTATTCTGTCGTCAAAGTATCTGCCGACTTCATAAATGAGGTGCAGGGCGGGGATCATCAGTTCCTGCGGCTTGAAAAGCTCGACTACCATATTTGCCGTCTCAAAGCTGAGGGCGCCGTTGTAGCCACAGTCCTTTACGCCCTTTATAAATCTTTCCCAACCGACAACGCCGATATATGGGCAGACGTGCGAATCCTGCGTGCAGCTTACGTCGTGAATATGGAAAGTAACAAGCCTGTCTCCGAGCTGTTCCATAGCAAACGCCGGATCGAGACCGAGAAGGTTTAGATGACCTATGTCAAGGCAGAAGCCAAAAAGCTTTTCGCCTGCGATCTCGTTGAGCTTGTCGATATAAATGCAAGCTTCGGGGATGTCTGTGCAGATTGCGGAATAGATTTTTTTCGTTATCCAGTCCTGTCCCCACATATTTTCAAGGCAACAGGTGACGCCGTATTTTTTCAGGCTCGGTATGAGGGCTTCGTACATCTCCATTGACCACTCCCATTCCTCGCTGCGCTTTGAGGGGTATCTTGCGCTGCCGTTGAAGGCGGGGTGAACGACGAGTATTTTGCAACCGGCTCTTCCGCACATTTCAACAGATACCTTGAGTGCTTCAAGAATTGCCTTGTTTGCCTCAGGTTTGTCTTTTATATATGAGGGGAACGGCGCGTGGCATTGATGAATTTCGATTCCGTGCTTTTTGCTTGAAGCAATCATATCCTCGATAAACGCTTCCTTTTTGGCTTCGTCCGTGAAAATATCGGGAATTTTGCATTCGATCATATCATTATAGGAGCAGTAGCAATCGAAGTTGAAATCGACGCCGTCAAAGCCTGCCGCTTTGATTATTTCAAAGCCTTTGTCAATGCCGTATCTAGGCACCATAGGGTTTGTCTGAACACAGATTTTCATTTTTTCTCTCCTTATGACTTATTTTTTGATCGGAAAGAGCTTGTCGCAGACTTCGTCAAGCTCGCCGAGGTCCCAGAGAAGTCTTGAACCGATGTATTTGTCTCTTATATCCTTTGTGATGAGGAAGGCGTTTCTCTCTGCCTCTTTTGTTACGTTTATTTCTTCGACGGTTGTCGGCGCACCGGCAATCTTCAGCATCGCGGTTACGGCTTCGGAGGAGGGAAGCGTATCTATAACGGCGAGAATCTCATCCCATTTTTCAATTATAACGTCCAGACGCTTTGCGTGCGCTTCGACATCATATTTATGCTCCTTTGCCTCGTTTGCAACCATTGCGTCGGCACCCTTGCCGAGGTTTGCATAGAGGAATTTCTTCCATTCTTCATAATTGAAATTCTTTGCGTACGCAAGGGCTTTTTCCTTGTTCGGCTTGATTTTCTTTATCTCCTCGTAAACGCGGAGAGAGTTTATCGTGCCTATGCCGCACTGAATTCCGTGAAAATCAAACGGAGTGCCGAATTCAACGCCGCGCATATCCCAGACGTGAGAGAAGTAATGCTCCATTCCCGAAACGGGGCGTGAAACGAGCGCATAATTTGCGGCAATGCCTGAAAGAACCATACCCTCCATTATGGAGCTTATCGCTTCTTTATCGCGGCTCTGAACTCCGCCTATGTTCTTTACAACCCTGTCCAGCGCTTCGATTATGAGTCCTGCAATTTCGTCGCAATAATATTCGCCGTTGATTATATGAGAAATGCGCCATTCGCATATGCTTATATATTTTGCAATCATATCGCCTATGCCGGACTGGATCATTCTCATCGGCGCTTTGCAGAGCACGTCGAGATCGCCTATTACAACATCGGGGCAATGACTGTCAACTGAGACCTTCAGATTGTCTCTGATGACGGACGAGGTTCCTGAACCGTAGCCGTCCATAGAGGGCGCCGTGCCGACTATGATCGACGGGATGTGCGCCGTTTCGGCAATGATCTTGCCGATGTCGTTTATAACGCCGCTGCCTATGCAGACGAGAAGATTGCAGGAGGCATCGTAATGCAGGAGAACTGAGCCGACGGCGTGTTCATCCGGCTCTATGCGTTCTTTGCCCACAACATAAAGTGAATAGGGAAGTCCGCTCTTTTTTATTTCGGCGATGACCTGCTCGCCTGCTGCTTCATATGTGTTTCCGTCCGCAAGGACGAAAGCCTTTTTGCAGCCGTATTTTTCGAGCATTGCGGGAATGTTTGATATTGCGCCCGAAGAGATGAACACATCTTTTATTTTTGCATCGTGATGACGACCGCATTTGCAGTCAAAGCTGCCGCGCTCAAGAAGCTCTGTTATTCTTTGCTTTTCCATTTTCGTTTCCTCCGTGGATTTTATATTCGCCTTATTATATTACACCGGAAAGATTTTTTCAATATGTTTGTGTAAACAAATATAAAAAAGGCTCCCCAAAAGGGAGCCTTTCGTTTCGCTTGTGTGCTTAGTTGAGTTCTGCGAAATACTTGATTGTACGAACCATCTGGCTTGTATAGGAGTTTTCGTTGTCGTACCAAGAAACTACCTGAACCTGATATGTGTCGTCGTCAATCTTTGAAACCATTGTCTGAGTTGCATCGAAGAGAGAACCGAATCTCATACCGATAACGTCTGAAGAGACGATAGGATCTTCGTTGTAACCGAAGGAAGCGGAAGAAGCAGCCTTCATAGCGGCGTTGATGCCGTCCTTTGTTACGTCCTTGCCCTTGACAACGGCTGTGAGGATTGTTGTGGATCCTGTCGGAACGGGAACTCTCTGTGCAGAGCCGATGAGCTTGCCGTTGAGCTCGGGGATAACGAGACCGATAGCCTTAGCTGCGCCTGTGGAGTTAGGAACGATGTTTGCAGCGCCTGCTCTTGCTCTTCTGAGGTCGCCCTTTCTGTGAGGACCGTCAAGAATCATCTGGTCGCCCGTGTAAGCGTGGATAGTGCTCATAATGCCGCTCTGGATGGGAGCGTAATCGTTGAGAGCCTTAGCCATAGGAGCGAGGCAGTTTGTTGTGCAGGAAGCAGCGGAAATAATTGTGTCCTCTTTTGTAAGAGTGCCTTCGTTTACGCTGAATACGATTGTGGGAAGGTCGTTGCCCGCGGGAGCGGAGATAACGACTTTCTTTGCGCCTGCGTCGATGTGAGCCTGGGATTTAGCCTTGGAGCAATAGAAGCCCGTGCATTCGAGAACTACGTCAACGTCGAGAGCCTTCCAGGGAAGGTCCTGAGCCTTGGGCATAGCGTAGATTGTGATTTCCTTGCCGTCTACCGTGATGGAGCCGGGAGTAACAACTGTCTTGCCGTCTTCAGCAAGAACGGGTTCCTTTGAAGAAATTGTGTGTGTGTTTTCGCCGAGTCTGCCGCAGTATCCGCCCTGAGCTGTGTCATACTTGAGAAGATGAGCGAGCATTGCGGGGCTTGTGAGGTCGTTGATGGCTACTATTTCGTAACCCTCTGCACCGAACATCTGTCTGAATGCGAGACGACCGATTCTGCCGAAACCATTGATAGCAACTTTTACTGCCATAATAAAAATCCTCCGTGAAAATTTAGATTTTCTTGAAATTGCTGTGGAAATACCTTTCCATACACATCTATTTTAACTTAAAGCCGCGCGTTTTACAATAGAAAAAAGAAAAATTTTTCAGGATTTTTTAATCTTTACAAAGCGGACATACTTTCCGGACGCATTTTTGGCAATATTTTCGGCTGATCGGGCATATAATATACAAATGCAACATAGAAATTGATGAAAAATAACATCGGTTCGGGAGGGGAATATGGGTTGCAGTATAAACAGCCTGAGAGATAAAGAGGTCATAAACGTCTGCGACGGGCGGCGGCTCGGCTACGTTTTTGACGTTGAGATAAATATTGCGCAGGGAACCGTTATGGCGATAGTCGTCCTGTTCGACTGCCGCGTGTTCGGGTTCGGAAAGTGCGAGGAGCTTGTGATCCCCTGGGACAAGATACAGTGCTTCGGGGAGGACGCCGTGCTTGTCAGCGTCAGTCCAGAGCTCTACGAAAAATTCGCTTGCAGAAACAAAAAGAAGAAATAAATTTGTCTGCGAGGGTTAATAAACGCTGCGTATGCTGCCGTCGGGATTGTATTCGGTTTTCCTTATATAACTTTCGCCATAGTCTTTACCGGGGTATTCAAGCACGTAATCGAGCACACCGGCTTTGTAGTGACGCATAAATGTCTGAAATCCGTTTTCGTTGTATTCGTATTCGGAAGAGCTGCGTTCCGTGCCGGTTCCGTCATAATTTGTTTCTTTCGTTTTTTTGCCGTTTGAATTATATACGGACACGGTGTATGCGCTTACGTTTTTGCCGATATAGCTGTATGACACGGAAGATTTGATCTTTTCGCCGGAATACTCTGTTGTGCTCCAAAGGACGCCTTCCCAGCTGTATCTGCTTTCTTTTCTTCCGTCTTCTGTGTATTCGATTACGCAGTAATCTTTCAGCGTGCCGTCCGACAAAAGCTTGCTGCGGCGGATGACTCTGCCGCTTTCATCGTATTCATATATCAGGGAAGCGCCGGGAATCGCTATGTCCTTCAGCAGCTTGCCGTTTTCGTCGTATTCATATTTATGATGATATGTTTCCTCGCCGGTAAGCGCATCATAACGGATTTCTTCGGTAAGAGTCGAATTATCCTCAACGCCCGTGCCGAGATATGCTCTGTACCGGGCTTTTTTGCCGTCAGAATCATATAGCGTTTCGGAAATTATATGTCCGGCTTCGTTGTATTCGAAGACCTTTGCTATATTCCCGTTTGCGGAATAGGCTGTGAACTTCTTCGGCGACTCACCGGATTTTCTGCCGGCATACTCCGCAACGCCGCTGAGCGCTCCGTTTTTGTCGTAGCTACTGGCTTTCAAAAGGAATCCTTTCTTGCTGTATTCATATACCGAATATTCCTTCATTACGCCATCGGTATCATAAAACGTTTCCTTTGTTTTCCGCCCGTATTCGTTATACTCGTACTCAAAATTTACGCTTCCGTCCGGTCTGTAATAAACGACCCTTTTCGCATTGCCGTTTTCGTAGCGTTCTTTTATTACGTGATCCGCGAATACATCCTTATATGTGCTTGTCGAAGTGCCGTTTGTGTTGCTCCCGCAAGCGGAAACAAAAATCACAGAGCAAACTGCGAGCATCGCAAGAAAAACAGTCAATAATCTTTTCATATCGGTTCTCCTTTTCTTAAATGGTTTTGCCGTGTTTATTTTATCGTATTTTGCGGAAAAAGTCAATACGGAGCGCGGTTTCCTTTTCAGAACTGCGTTTTGCGGAAAAACAGGAAAAAATATGTCGCAAAAAATGCAAAAAACTCTTGCAATGGGCGAAAATATATGATATAATCAATTGGTTTTTGGAAAAATGACAGCCAAAAGCCGATCTCACACACGAACGGCAAGCGTCGGTTGCCCGAAAGGGTGCGCTTCTGACTGCTTTTCGTGGTGGAAAAAACCAAAATATAAAGGAGAAAGAAAAATGTCAGTAATCACACTCAAACAGCTGCTTGAAGCAGGCGTACACTTCGGTCACTTTACAAGAAGATGGAACCCCAAAATGGCTGAGTACATCTTCACGGAGAGAAACGGTATTTATATCATCGACCTCCAAAAGAGCGTTGCGAAGCTCGAAGAAGCTTACAACTTTGTAAAGGAAACATCCGCAAACGGCGGGACACTCCTCTTCGTTGGTACGAAGAAGCAGGCTGCTGATGCTATCAAAGAAGAAGCAGAGCGTTGCGGAATGTACTATGTAAACACACGTTGGCTCGGCGGTATGCTCACAAACTACAAGACAATCCAGAAGAGCATCGCTCGTCTCGCTGCTCTTGAAAAGATGCAGGAAGACGGAACCTTCGCTCTCCTTCCCAAGAAGGAAGTTGCAGCTCTCACAAAAGAGATGGAAGATCTCGAAAGAAACATCGGCGGTATCAAGACTATGCCCGGACTTCCTTCCGCTGTATTCATAGTTGACCCCCGCAAGGAACACAACGCTGTTCTCGAAGCAAAGAAGCTCGGTATTCCGGTTGTTGCAATCGTTGACACAAACTGCGACCCCGACGACGCTGATTACGTTATCCCCGGAAACGACGACGCTATCCGCGCTATCAAGCTCATCTCTTCTGTTCTCGCGGACGCCGTTATCGAAGGCAAGCAGGGCGAACAGAACGCTCCCGCAGCAGAAGAAGCAACAGACGCTGAATAATTAAAATTACGGAGGAATATAAAATGGCAGTAACTATTACAGCCGCAATGGTCGGCGAGCTCAAAAACAAGACAGGCGCAGGACTTATGGACTGCAAGCGCGCTCTCGTTGAAACAAACGGAGATCAGGACGCGGCTATCGTTATCCTTCGTGAGAAGGGACTTGCGGCAGCAGCTAAAAAGGCTGACAGAATCGCAGCAGACGGCGTTGTTGACATTATGAAGGACGGCGACTCCGTTGCAATGGTTGAGGTCAACTCCGAGACAGACTTCGTTGCAAAGAACGAAAAGTTTGTTGAATTCGTTCGCGGCGTTCTCCGCACAATCCTTGCAAATCGCCCCGCAAATATGGACGAGCTCAATGCCTGCAAGTTTGACGGCACGGAATACACCGTTGCAGACACAGTAAAAGAGCAGATTTCTATAATCAAAGAAAAGATCGACATCCGCCGCTTCGTTATAGTTGACGGACTCACAAGCACATATATTCACGGCAAGGGCAACACGGGCGTTATCGTTAAGTTTGAAGCTGACGACGCTGCAAAGAACAACCCCGGCTTTGCTGAATTCGCAAAGAACATCGCTCTCCAGGTCGGCGCTTATCCCACACCCTATCTTAACAAGGAATCCGTTCCCGCTTCCGTTCTCGCAGAAGAGCAGAAGATCGTTGAAGAGCAGATCAAAAACGACCCCAAGAACGCAAACAAGCCCGCAAACGTTATCGAAAAGATGGCAATCGGCAAGCTCGGCAAGTTCTATGAGCAGAACTGCCTCCTTGAAATGGGCTACGTAAAAGACGATTCTATGTCTGTCGGCAAGTATGTTGAGACAACGGCAAAGGCATTCGGCGGCAAGATCGCAGTTGTTGCTTTTGAGCGTTACGAAAAGGGCGAAGGCATCACAAAGAGAGAAGACAACCTCGACGAAGAAGTTGCAAAGATGCTCGCAAAGAAATAAGATAAAACCAAAATATAAAAAGCGTGCTGTAAAAGGCACGCTTTTTTGTATTTTCGGCAGATGACGCGGGCAGCGGAAAAAAGAAAAACGCCCCGAAGGGCGTTTTGCGTCATCTTATATCAACGACGATTTTCTTTCCTCCCGGAGCGGAGGACTTCATAATCTGGCGGATAGCCTGAGCTATCTTGCCGTGCTTTCCTATAACCTTGCCCATATCGTCCGGTGCGACGGAGAGCTCAAGGGAGATAGTATTTGCCGATGCGCTTTCCTTTTCCGTTACGCAGACCTTGTCCGGTTCGTCAACGATTGCGCGGGCGATGTTTGCAAGTGCTTCTTTGTAATCAATCATCGCGGGCACCCCGAATTACTCGGTTATGCCGGCCTTTTTGAGAAGCGACTTAACTGTTTCTGTGGGCTGGGCGCCGTTCTTGACCCAAGTCTGAGCCTTTTCAACGTCAATCTTGATATCAGCGGGGTTTGTTGTGGGATTGTAGTAGCCGAGCTCTTCGATAAATCTGCCGTCGCGGGGATAACGAGAGTCTGCAACAACTACGCGATAGAAGGGAGCTTTCTTTGCGCCCATTCTCTTGAGTCTGATTTTAACTGCCATTTTGGTTTCCTCCGAAAAATATAATATTAAAAATTTTTTATAAAAATCATCGCAGGCGTTCTGCCGCCAATGAATTTATACTTGTTCAATCAAAATCCGAACGGATTTTTGCCGAAGCGTCCTTTGCCGAAGCCTTTTCCGCCCGCAAACTGCTTCATCAGCTTGCAGGTCTGCTCATATTGCTTGAGCACCTTGTTTATCTCTTCGACGGAGGTTCCCGAGCCCATCGCTATGCGCTTTTTCCGCGACGAATTGAGAATTTCGGGCTTTTCGCGCTCGGCGGGGGTCATTGAGAGGATAATCGCCTCCATATGAGCCATTGCTTTTTCATCGACCTTTGCGTCCTTGAGCGCGGCGGAGTTTACTCCCGGCATCATTGCGGCGATCGATTCAAGCGAGCCCATATTTTTCAGTTGTCCCATCTGATCAAGGTAGTCCGAAAGGGTAAACCTTGATTTGCGGAGCTTTTCTTCAAGCTCTGCGGCTTTCTTTTCGTCAAACGACTGCTGTGCCTTTTCGATGAGAGTCAGCACGTCGCCCATACCGAGGATTCTTTGCGCCATCCTGTCCGGATAGAACGGTTCGATCTCGGTGAGCTTTTCGCCGGTGCCGATAAATTTTATCGGTTTTCCCGTTACATATTTTACGGAAAGCGCGGCGCCGCCTCGCGTATCGCCGTCCAGCTTTGTCATTATAACGCCCGTTATATCGAGCATTTCATCAAACGTTTTTGCAACGTTGACTGCGTTCTGACCGGTCATCGAGTCGACAACGAGGAGAATTTCGGATGGCGAAACGGCTTTTTTCATCTGTTTCAGCTCGTCCATCATTTCTTCGTCTATCTGAAGTCTGCCGGCGGTGTCTATGATTACAAGGTCGAGAAGGTTTTTCTTTGCGTATTCAACTGCGTGTTCCGCGATTTTTACGGGGTTTTTTGAGCCGTCCTCGGAATATACGGGAACGCCAACCTGCTCGCCGACAACCTTGAGCTGCTGGATTGCCGCCGGACGGTAAACGTCGCAGGCGGCGAGAAGGGGATTTTTGCCCTGTTTTTTCATATAAGCGGCGAGCTTTGCGGAATGAGTCGTTTTGCCCGCGCCCTGAAGTCCCGTCATCATAACGATTGTCGGGGGCTTGGGGGATATTATGAGCTTTGACTGCGTTGATCCCATAAGAGCGGTCAGCTCTTCATTTACTATTTTGACTATCTGCTGTGACGGTACGAGACTTTCAAGTACCTCGGAGCCGACGGCTCGTTCCGTCACCTTTGCGACAAAGTCCTTGACGACAGAGAAGTTTACATCGGCTTCGAGAAGCGCCATCTTGACTGCGCGCATACCCTCGCGGACGTCTTTTTCTGTCAACTTGCCTTTGCTTCTGAATTTTTTGAGAGCCGCAGACAGCTTTTCGGAAAGTCCGGAAAACATTTATTTGCCCTCCTTTATCATAATCTTATCTTATCGAGTTCTTCTTCGGCAAGCCTTATATTTCCGCTTGCCAGCGCACTTTTCGCCCGCGAGAGGAGCGTTTCCGCTTCGGACAGCTTCTTTTGCAGTCCGAGCTTTTCCTCACATTCGCGGAGCAGCTTTTCCGCGCGGACGACGTTGTCCCTGACTCCCTGACGCGTCATTTTCATTATCTCCGCTATCTCGGAGAGGGAGAGATCGTCGCAATAATAATATTCGAAAGCGTCCTTTTCGTTTGCGGAAAGCAGACCGCTGTATATATCGAAAAGCATAGTCAGCGACAGGTCTTTTTCAGCCACGGGAAGCCTCCTTTTCAGCTGTAAAGCAAAATGCTTTACACAGTATATCACCGGTAAAGCATTTTGTCAAGTACTATTTGATATTTTTTCTTTTGTTCCAAAGAATGTAGTCTTTGCTTTCGTGATCTGCGCCGTCATATTTTGAATGATAGACCGTGTCCGCAAAGAATTCAAAGCCGCATTTTTCGATAACGCGGCGGGAACGGTCGTTTCCGACAAAATGTCCGGCGGAAACGGCGTCGAGGTTCAGCTCGTCAAAGCAATAGCAGATGACGGCTTTTACGGCTTCGGGCATAAGCCCTTTGCCCCAGAAATCCTTTGCGAGGACATATCCGATCTCTTTGACTCTGACGTCCGGAAAATGCGATACGGTCGCCTCGTCAGGATTGTGCACACCGATGCTGCCGATGACCTTTCCGCTTTTCTTATCGACTACGGCGAAAACATTCTTGCCTTCGATGAACATTCCGAGTACTTCGCGGCTTTCTTCAATTGACTTATGATGACCCCATCCGGCACATTCGCCGACGCCTTCAACCTTGGCATAATCATAAAGATCTGCAAGGTCATCTTCACGGAACCCCCTCATAATAAGGCGGTTTGTCTCTATTCTGACTTTGCTTGTGTCAACTTTGATTTCCATTATGGATTTTCTCCTTTCGTTTTGATGCTTACCGCGCGGAGCTTTCGCGCGGGGAAAATTGCGATAAAAAGCGGCGAGACCGGAAAGGTCATCGCCGCGCGAGTTTCTTCTTTTGGCGGGGAAGGTCATTTTCCCGCTTGCAGGAGAGTATGGCGGCGCAGACCCGAGACGCTCTGCGTGTGCGCAGGAGCGTTTTTGCGGGTAAAACGTGTATTCACAGGGAAAAACATACGATTTTTCATACTTATTTCGCTCCTTTTCTGAAATTTTGTAAAGTATAGCACAGAGCTTTGGGTTTGTCAAGAAAATTTTTTGTGACCTTGAGTTTTCAAAATGTGCCGCCGGTGTTGACTTGCGTAAAAATATATTGTATAATATATAAAATATTATTTTGGAAAGTATTGCATTAAAGGTATGGATAATAAATACAGAGCGAGAGAGATAACAAGGAAAGAAGCCGAAAGGCAGAAAGGCTGCGCCGAAAGAGTCAGAGAGAGAATAACGGCAGAGAGAGAAGCCGGACAGAGACGGGCTTGCTGCGTCGTGACTTACGGCTGCCAGCAAAACGAGGCGGACGGCGAGAGAATTGCCGGGATGGCAAGGGATATGGGCTATACGCTGACGGACACTCCGGCCGAGGCGGATCTGATAGTTGTCAATACCTGCGCCGTGCGCGATCACGCGGAGAAAAAGGCTCTTTCTGTAACGGGAGAATACAAGCATTTGAAGGCTAAAAACCCCGCGCTGAAGATCGGCGTTTGCGGATGTATGGTTTCGCAGCCGAAGATGGCGGAGAAGATAAAGAAGAGCTATCCCTATGTCGATTTTACCTTCGGTACGGAGGCGCTCTGGGAGTTTCCGGAGATACTCTGTAATAACCTCTTTTCCGGCAAGCGCAGCTTTACGGAAAACATCGGGGACGAGGTTATAAGCGAGGAGATCCCCGTCAGTCGCAAGAGCGACTTTGCCGCTTGGGTCAGCATTATGTACGGTTGCAACAACTTCTGCACGTATTGTATAGTGCCTTATGTCCGCGGCAGAGAGAGAAGCCGCCGCCCCGAGGAGATTATAAAAGAGATTGAGGGACTTATCGGCGAGGGATACAAGGAAATCACTCTTCTCGGGCAGAACGTCAATTCTTACGGAAAGGAATACGGCGTAGACTTTTCCGATTTGCTTTCGATGATATGCAAAATCGACGGCGACTTTATCGTCAGATTTATGACGAGCCATCCGAAGGATGTTCCGGACAAGCTGATAAAGACAATCGCGGAAAACCCGAAGATCGAGCGTCATTTCCATTTGCCGGTACAGTCCGGAAGCGACAGGGTTCTCCGCGCGATGAACAGAAAATATACAGCCGAAGCATACCTTGCGCTGACGGAAAAGATGAAAGCCGAGATACCGGATCTTTCGCTTTCGACTGATATAATCGTCGGTTTCCCGGGCGAAACGGAGGAGGATTTCGAAGAGACGCTTGATGTCATCCGCCGTGTCGGATATGAGATGATGTTTCAGTTTATTTATTCGAAGCGCGACGGTACTCCCGCGGCAAAGTCCGAGGAGCAGGTGCCGGATGAAGTAAAAACAGAGCGCTTCAAGCGGCTGCTCTCCGTTCAGGAGCCGATTGCCGAGGCGCTTGCGCAGAAGTACGTCGGGAAGACGATAAGAGTCCTCTGCGAGGGAAAGAGCAAGAACAACCCCGAAAAATATACGGGGAGAGACACGGCAATGAAAATTGTCCTTTTTGACGGGGACGAAAGTATGACGGGAAAATTCGTAAGCATAAAGATAAGCGAGGCTCACGCCTTCGCCCTCTACGGTGAGGTAACAAAATAAAGCGGGGTATATACTATGACACCGATGATGCAACAGTATTTTGAAATAAAGGACAAGTACAAAGAGTACATACTTATGTATCGTCTCGGCGATTTTTACGAGATGTTCTTTGACGACGCAAAGATTGCGGCAAAGGAGCTTGAGCTTGTTCTGACTGGGCGCGACTGCGGCGAGGAGGAGCGTGCGCCGATGTGCGGCGTGCCGTATCACGCGGTCGAGGGTTATATAGGCAAGCTCGTTTCGCACGGGTATAAGGTTGCAATCTGCGAGCAGATGGAGGATCCCGCACTCGCAAAGGGAATAGTCAAGAGGGAAGTCGTTCGGATGATAACCCCCGGAACGCTGACGGAATCATCTCTGCTTGACGAGAAGAAAAACAACTATATATGCGCCGTATATCTCGGAGAGGAGAGTGTCGGTATCAGCTTTGCCGATATATCGACGGGAAGCCTTTCCGCAACTGAATTTTCAGGCGAGGACAGGATGAACAAGCTGTTCGGCGAGATAGGCATTTACGCGCCGAGGGAGCTTGTTTTAAACACTGCGGCATCGGAGCTTGGCGAGATCGAAGCATTTCTCCGCGAGAGACTCAGCTGTACTATAAATGAAAATCAGGAGAGCCGTTTTTCCGGCACCGACGCGAAAAGAGAAGCGTTTTCTCGTTTTGCCGGCGGAGCGATTCCGTCTGAATTTGATGACGAGAGCGATCCGGCGCTGAAAGCTGTCGGTGCGCTGCTCTCGTATGCGATCGAAACGCAGAAAAACGACCTTTCAAATCTTCACTCACTGAATTTCTATCGCGAGGGGCAGTATCTTGAAATGGATATAAACACGCGCAGAAACCTTGAAACCTGCGAGTCGCAGCGCAGAGGCGAAAAGCACGGGACGCTCCTCTGGGTGCTGGACAAGACGAAGACCGCCGCAGGCGCAAGGCTTCTGAAAAACTATATAGACTTTCCGCTTTCAAATCCATATGGGATAAACCGCCGTCAGAGCGCGGTGGCGGAGCTTTGCGGGGACGTTGTTCTCCGCGGCGAACTTGAAAATGCGCTGAAGGGCGTGCTTGATCTTGAAAGAATAATGACAAGGATTGTCTACGGCTCTGCGGGCGGAAGAGACCTTCGGGCGCTTGCGCAGACGACGGAAAAGCTCCCGCAGATAAAGGAGCTTCTGTCTGGATGCAGTTGCGAGGAGCTCGCGGCTATGTTTTCCGAGCTTGACGTCCTTTCAGATGTTACGGAAACGATAAATGCGGCGATAGTTGACGAGCCGCCGTTTTCCGTCCGCGAGGGAGGAATCATCCGCGACGGATACAACAAGGATATAGATTATCTGCGCTCCATAATATCGGACAGCAAGGGTTGGATCGAGCGCATTGAGGAAGCCGAGAGAAAGGCGACGGGAATAAAGACGCTCAAGGTCGGCTATAACAGGGTGTTCGGATATTATATAGAGGTTTCCAAATCGTTTATCGGAAGTGTTCCGGAAAGATTTATCCGCAAACAGACCCTTGCAAACGGCGAGCGATACATAACGCAGGAGCTGAAGGATATGGAAACTCAGATGCTCGGCGCTTCTGACAAGATAACTGCGCTTGAATATCAGCTTTTCACGGAGGTGCGGCTGAAGGTTGCGGAAAACGTTCACAGAATTCAGAAAACGGCATTTGTCCTCGCAAAGCTGGATGTTTACCGTTCGCTTGCGGAGGTCGCCTGCCGCAACGGATATTGCAGACCGGAGATTACATACGGCAACGAGATAATCATAAAGGACGGCAGACACCCCGTTGTCGAGCAGTTTGCAAAGGATTCGTATTTTGTTCCGAACGATACGAATCTTGACGGCGGAAAGAACCGTTTTATGCTTATAACCGGTCCGAATATGGCGGGTAAATCGACATATATGCGTCAGACGGCGCTCATATGTCTTATGGCGCAGATCGGCTCATTCGTCCCTGCAAAGGAAGCGAGAATCGGCGTAATCGACAAGCTGTTTACGCGCGTCGGTGCGTCGGACGACCTTGCGATGGGTCAGTCAACATTTATGCTTGAAATGAGCGAGGTTGCGTATATTCTTTCCCACGCGACGAAGCGCAGCCTTATAATTTACGACGAGATCGGCAGGGGCACAAGCACCTTTGACGGAATGAGCATAGCCCGTGCGGTTGCGGAATATACGCTCGGCAAAAAGATCGGCGCAAAGACCCTTTTTGCAACTCATTATCACGAGCTGACGACTATGGAAGACGAATTTGACGGCATTGTCAACTACAATATTGCCGCAAAGAAGAAGGGCGATGACATAGTTTTCCTGCGCAAGATAGTCCGCGGAGCGGCAGACGACAGTTACGGTATCGAGGTTGCAAAACTCGCAGGCGTTCCGAAGGAAGTTACAAAGAGGGCAAAAGAAATTCTTGCGACCCTTGAATCCGGCGGAATTCAGATGAAAGAGCGGAAAACGGAGCCCGCGGAAGACGATTTTGCTTTGAGTTTTGACAATATAAGCGAGGGCGAGGTCGCGGAAAAGCTGCGTGCGGTCGATATAAACACGCTGACCCCGCTTGAAGCGATAAATCTTATATACGAGCTGAAAAAAATGCTTTCCTGAAAGGATGAAAAATGTCCGAAATAAATGTTCTTGATATAAGCGTTGCAAACCTTATAGCGGCGGGAGAGGTTGTCGATAAGCCTGCTTCCGCGCTGAAGGAGCTTTGCGAAAACTCAATAGACGCAGGCGCAAAAACAATCACAGCCGAGATCAAAAACGGCGGTATCGCCTTTATGCGTGTTACGGACGACGGCAAGGGAATGACGGGTGAGGATGCTGTCATCTGTGTGCGTCGCCACGCAACGAGTAAGATAAAAACGGCAAAGGACCTTGCCTCAGTTATGACGCTTGGCTTCCGTGGCGAGGCGCTTGCGGCGATAACGGCGGTCACACACACGAGAATAATGACAAAGCGCAGAGAGGATTCCTCCGGGACGGTCGTTACCGTTGACTACGGCAGGCTTGAAGGTGCGGAGGAGGGTGGCTTTCCGGACGGAACAACCGTCATCTGCGAGGGGCTTTTCCGAACTACCCCTGCAAGGCTGAAATTCCTCAAATCCGATTCCGCAGAAGGGGCGGCTTGCGCCTCCGTTATGGAAAAACTCGCGCTTTCGCATCCGGAGATAGCCTTCCGCTTCATTGCGGACGGTCAGCAGAGATTTGCGACCTCCGGCGACGGAAAGCTGAAAAACGCCATATACTCCGTCTACGGAAGGGAATTTGCGTCAAAACTCTGCGAGATAGATTCGAAAAGCGGAGGTATATCCGTTTCGGGCTATGTCGGCACGCCGGATAATGTCCGCGGAAACCGTGCGCTTCAGATATTTTTCATAAACAACCGCTCTGTGCGCAATATAAGCCTGACATCGGCTCTTGAAGCGGCGTTTCGCTCCTTTGCGCCGATAGGAAAATATCCTGTCTGCGTGCTGAACATCGGATTGCACGCGGCATATGTTGACGTAAACATTCATCCGGCAAAGCTGGAGGTTAAGTTTTCGGATGAGAAGAGCATTTTTGACGCCGTGTATTATTCCGTTCGCGGTGCGCTTGAAAGAAGTCTGCAAAATCCTTCGCTCGCGCCGAAAAATCCGTCGCCTATGACGGAGGAAAAGCTGAAAATTATATCGGCGTTCGTCTCTCCTGACGCTCCGAAACACGAGCAGACGAAGATGGATGTGCCGTTTGAGGCAAAGTATATCCCGTATGTTCCGAAGGAAGAAAAACCGAGAGCGGAAAGCGAGGAGTTTGCTCCCGTTGTGCTACCGAAAAGGGTTGCTTCGGCGGATGCTGTTGACGTCAGGAAGGTGGAAGAAGAGCTGCCGAAAATAAATTCGGATACAGATGCGAATCTCAAAGGCTTTGAGCCCAAGCCGATACCGGAATACAGAATGCTCGGCGAGGCGTTTGATTGTTACGTCATTATCGAGGAGGGCGAAAGGTTGTTTCTTCTCGACAAGCACGCAGCGCACGAGAGAATAAATTTTGAAAAAATGAAGGCGGCGATCGAGGGGCAAAAGCCCGAAACGCAGCTTCTGATGCTTGAAGAAAAGATAACTCTTTCTCCGCAGGAGAGAGAGCTCTGCGAAAAATATAAAAAGGAAATTTCCGATATAGGTTTTGACTTTTCGGTAGAGGAGAGGGGCGTAATCCTGCGCGGGGTGCCCTGCGATTTTGACCTTTCCGAGGGGCGGGCGCTCTTCTTTTCGCTGATAACCTCGCTTACGGAGAGCGACGGAAGCCTTTATGCGGACAGCAAAAGCTATTTCGAGCGCGCGCTTTATCAGAGCGCCTGCAAGGCGTCCGTCAAGGCGGGGAGAAAATACGACGAAGCGCACATCCGCTGGATATGCGACAATTTCTTCCGCTACGACTGCATACGTCGCTGCCCGCACGGCAGACCCGTTGCGTACGAGATGACAAAGCGAGAGCTTGATACGAGATTCGGCAGAATAAAATAAAGAACGGAGAAAAGAAATGTTCAAGGTTATAAAAAAGGACGGAGCGGCAAGACGCGGCGTGTTTGAGTCTGTACACGGTACGGCGCAGACGCCCGTGTTTATGAACGTCGGCACGGCTGCTGCCATAAAGGGCGGCGTCGCAACTGAGGATCTTTACGAGCTGGGCTGTCAGATAGAGCTTTCAAACACATATCATCTTCATCTGCGCCCGGGAGACGACGTTATATATAAAATGGGCGGTATACGCAAATTCTTTAATTGGGAACGCCCCGTGCTTACGGATAGCGGCGGCTTTCAGGTGTTCTCGCTTTCGCAGCTGCGCAAGATAACGGAGGAGGGTGTCAGCTTTGCTTCGCATATCGACGGCAGGCGGATTTTTATGGGTCCGGAGGAATCGATGAGGATACAGTCACACCTTGCATCGACTGTCGCAATGGCTTTCGACGAGTGCATCGAAAATCCCTCGCCTTATGATTACGTCAAGAATTCCATAGAAAGAACGACCCGCTGGCTTTACCGTTGCAAGGCGGAAATGGACAGACTGAATTCGCTTGAGGAGACGATAAACCCTCATCAGATGCTTTTCGGAATAAATCAGGGCGGGACATACCCGGATCTGCGCATTGAGCATATGAAGGCGATCCGCGAGCTGGATCTTGACGGATACGCCATCGGCGGGCTTGCCGTCGGCGAGGAGGCACCCGTTATGTACGACATAATCGAGCACGTCGAGCCGCATATGCCGGAGGATAAACCGCGTTATCTTATGGGCGTCGGCACGCCTATAAACATTCTTGAAGCTGTCTATCGCGGAGTTGACTTCTTTGACTGCGTTATGCCTTCGAGAAACGCCCGTCACGGCTTCATATTTACCTGGAACGGGACGATGAACCTGAATAACAACAAGTATCAGTGCGACCCGCTTCCAATAGACGAAAACTGCGGCTGTCCCGCTTGCAGGCTTCATAGCAGAAGTTACATCCGTCATCTTCTCAAAGCGGACGAGATGCTCGGTATGCGCCTTGCCGTTATGCATAACCTGTATTTCTATAATGACCTTATGCAGAAGATACGGGACGCTATTGATGCCGGCGAATACGAGGCGTTTTACAGGAAGTACAGAGAAATTCTCGGCAGGAGAATATAAATTATATAGAAAGATAATCGGAGAAAAGAAAATGAGAAAAACCAAAATTGTTTGCACAATCGGTCCCGCCAGCAGTGACGAGAGGGTATTTACGGAGATGTGTCTTGCGGGAATGAACGTTGCAAGGCTCAACTTCTCACACGGCACGCACGAGGAGCATCAGGAAAAAATCGATATGATCAAAAAAGTGCGTGAAAATCTCGGGCTTCCTATTGCCATAATGCTCGATACGAAGGGTCCCGAATACAGAATAAGAACGTTCAAGGACTCAAAGGTGACCATTGAGGACGGCGCCGTTTTCACGTTTACTTCGCGCGAGGTTGAGGGCGACGAGCACATTGTCTCCGTCAGCTATGCGGACCTTGCCCGTGATCTTTCCGTCGGTGACAGGATACTTGTCAACAACGGACTTGTTATCTTTGAGGTAACGGAAATCAAGGGAGAGGATGTCATCTGCAAAACGATCGTCGGCGGCGAGCTTTCGAACAGAAAGAGTATGAGCTTCCCGAACAAGGTGCTCAAAAACCAGATATATCTCAGCGAACAGGACAAGGATGACCTCCTTTTCGGAATAAAGAACGGGGTCAGCTTTATTGCGGCGTCGTTTGTATCGACAAAGCAGGATCTTATCGACCTGAAAACGTTCCTTCGCGAAAACGGAGGAGAAAACATCGATATAATCGCAAAGATCGAAAACCGGACGGGAATTAACAATATCGAGGAGATATGCAGCGAATGCGACGGTATTATGATCGGCAGAGGCGATCTCGGCGTTGAAATACCGTTTACGGAGCTTCCCGCTGTTCAGAAATATATCATAACAAAGTGCCGCTTGCTCGGAAAGAGAGTCATCACGGCAACCGAGATGCTTGAATCTATGATACACAATCCCCGCCCGACGAGAGCGGAAATTTCAGACGTTGCAAACGCCGTTTACGACGGCTCGAGCGCGGTTATGCTTTCGGGCGAATCGGCGGCGGGAAAATATCCCGTTCAGGCTGTAAAGACGATGGCTGAAATTGCGGAGGAAACGGAAAAACACATAGACTATGCAAGCCGTTTCCGCGCGAGCGAGTTTAAGATAAAGAACCTCGTTGACGCAATTTCTCACGCAACTTGCGGAATGGCAATAGATATAGACGCAAAGGCGATAGTTGTTTCTTCAATGTCCGGAATGACTGTTCGTATGGTGTCCCGTTTCCGCTCGCCGACAGACATAATCGGAATGGCAACAACGAAAGAAGTATGGTATAAGCTCGCGCTCTCCTGGGGCGTTACTCCGGTTATGAGCCGCCATTTCGACTCGACTGATGTGCTTTTCTATCACGCAATGCTGGCAGCGCAGAAGCAGATGCATCTGAAGCCCGGCGACAGAATCGTTCTCACGGGCGGAATGACAAACGGAAAATCGGGAAATACGAACCTTATAAAGGTAGAAACGATAGGCGATATTGACTGAAAGGAGCGTCTATGCTCATAAAAAACGACATTCCTATACTTGAATTTGACGAAGCGAAGGATGCTGCAATAAACCCCTGTGATATTGCAAAATATACGGGGCAGATCGGATGCGAAAGACTTGTGATCACCTTTTTCGGAGAGGTTATAGAAGAGCTACTCTCGGAGGGGAAAATCGAAAAAATCAGAACCGTAATGGGCGAAAATCCTTATAATATCTATAAATTCAAGGGTTGCGACGTTCTTCTTATGCAAGGCGACCTCGGCTGTCCGGCGATGGGCGGAGAGCTTGAAGAGCTTATTGCAATGGGCGTGAAAAAGGTTATGTTCTGCGGAGGCGGAGGCGTGCTTGAAAGGGAAACCTGCGTCGGTCATTTTCTCGTTGTTGAAGGTGCGATACGTGACGACGGATTTTCATATCATTACATTCCGGCTTCGCGAATAATATACACGGAAAAAGACACGAGAAAGCTCATCTGCGATTATCTTTCGGAGCGGGGAATTCCGTTTTCCGAGGGGCTTGTCTGGACGACGGACGCTGTCTTTCGCGAAACGAGAGACAAAATCCGCGCCCGCAGAGAGGAAGGCGCAATGATCGTTGAAATGGAGCAGGCAGGATGTATAGCCGTCACGCAGTTCCGCGGCGTCGGTTACGGCGCCATAATCTACGGCGGCGATGATGTTTCAGGCGACGACTGGAACACCCGCAGCTGGCGCAGCAGAAGAGATATAAGGCGGGGACTTGTCGATATTTGCAGGGAAATTGTCCTTATGATGTAATTGAAATCGGCGGCGGGACGCAAAAACGCCCTGCCGCCGCTGCCTTTTTCTTGTAAACGATAAAAAAGAAAAAAGTATAAAGTTTTGATAAAAATCATATTGCATAAATGAAGATAATGTGATATAATAACCAGGAACGAGATATAAAATCAGACTATGCCGGCCGGGGAGTCAGCGGTGCCTTGTACCTGCAATCCGCTACAGCAGGGGCGATCACGTATATGAGGCTTATGCTTGTGTGGTCTGCGCCGTAGCACCCGTGCGTTGAAGGATGGGTCTCGCGCAATTCGGAGCTTTGAACTATGTCAGGTGGGGGACCAAGCAGCATTAAGGAGATTTCCGGATGTGCCGCGAGGTTGCCTGTCCCGAGCAAGGACTGCGGTGGCGTATGTGAGCGTAAGTCGAACTGCGGTGCATAGTCTGATTTTGTATCCCGTTATTTTTTATAGCAGGAGGTAAATATGTATCAGGCACTTTACAGAAAATGGCGTCCAGCCACTTTTGACGATGTTTACGGGCAGGAGCATATCACCTCTATTCTCAAAAACGAGGTTGAAAGCGGCAAGCTGTCGCACGCTTATCTTTTCTGCGGTCCGAGAGGAACCGGAAAAACGACTTGTGCAAAAATAATTTCAAAGGCGGCAAACTGCGAGCATCCTGTCGGCGGCAACCCTTGCGGGAAATGTCATTCCTGCCTTTCGATAGCCGACGGAACGGCAACTGACGTTGTTGAAATGGATGCGGCAAGCAACAACGGTGTTGACAACATCCGCGACCTGCGGGACAGCGTTGTTTACACGCCGGCTGATCTGAAATACAGGGTTTATATCATCGATGAGGTCCATATGCTTTCGCCGAGCGCCTTCAATGCGCTCCTCAAGACCCTTGAAGAACCACCGTCGCACGTTATTTTCATTCTGGCGACGACGGAACTTCAAAAAATTCCGGCAACAGTACTTTCCCGTTGCCAGCGGTTCGATTTCAGGAGAGTTGCGCCGAGCGCGATAATTTCAAGGATGAAGACTGTTTGCGAGGGAGAGGGAATAAAAGCCGACGAAGGCTCGCTTGAATTGATTGCAAGACTTTCGCAGGGCGGCTTCCGTGACGCTCTCAATATGCTTGAATACTGTGCTGGCGGCGGTCACGAAATAACGCTCAAAAATTCGATTGCGCTACTCGGTGCAAGCCCGATAGAACTTCTGTCCGGAATTTGTGATGAAATTGCGGAAAAGGATATATCCGGTGCGCTTGAAAAGCTTGATGAGGTCTATTCATCGTCAAGAGATATAGCTGTTTTCTGGCGGGAGCTTATTTCCTTCTGCCGTGATATGCTTTTGTATGTCGCGACGAGGGGAAAGTACAGTTGCGAATCGCTTACCGCACATTCCGCAGAACACTTTACTGTTGCACAGCTTTTGAACATACTTGAAGTTTTTACCTCCGCCGAAGGCGATATGACAAGGCTTCCGTCCGGAGCAAAGCTCTATGCCGAGATGGCGCTTGTCAGGGTTTGTGATCCTTCGCTCGACGGGGATATGTCATCCGTGCTGGCACGCATTTCGGCTCTTGAAGACAGATTGAGTCAGGCGCCGCAGACTCCGCCGCAGGCGGAGGGAAGCCGCCCGCCGGAGCCGAAACCGGAGAAGAAAGAAGAAAAGCCTGCCCCGGCAGGCGGCAAAGCGCTTTCAGAGAAAGCGCCGGCGGCGCCTGAAAAGCAGGAAGCAAAGTCAGAGCCGAAAAGCGTTCGCATATGGGCGGAAGTAATACGCAAGGCGGAGCAGAAGGATATGTCTGTCGGCTCGTTTTTAAAGGATACCCTTGCATTTACGGATGATGACGGCAGGCTTTATATAAAATGTTCAAACGATTTTACGATGATGATGCTTTCCGACGAAGGAAGAAAATCGCTTATAGCGTCGGTTGCAAGCTCGGTTCTCGTAAAGAATATAACGCCGCAAAACATAATTTTTTCAAAAATGCAGGCAAACGAAAAGAAAATGCCTATAAACGATCTTATTGATACGGAGGAGAATTAAAAATGAAAGCAAGAATACCGCAGGGACCTTCAATGAACGATATGCTGCGTCAGGCGCAGAAGATGCAGGAGGATATGGCAGCAAAGCAGGCAGAGCTTGAAGCCAGAGAATATGATATTTCTGCAGGGGGCGGCGTTGTCAAGATCAAGATAAACGGGAAAAAAGAAATAGTTTCTCTCGAAATCGATCCGGCAATTGTTGATCCGGATGATATTGAAACGCTTTCCGATATAATCACAGCCGGTGTAAACGAAGCAATCCGCACGGTTGAGGACACGAGTTCAAAGGAAATGGAAAAGATAACGGGCTCAATGGGTATGGGAATGGGTATTCCCGGACTGTTCTGATAAAGGCGGAAATTTGAACTATGGAATATATACTTCCTGTTCAGCGACTGATTGAAAAATTCGCGTCTCTACGCGGCGTAGGGAGAAAAACGGCGGCGAGATATGCTTTTTCCGTACTTGATATGCCGGAGGAGGAAGCAATTGAATTTGCCAATGCCATAATTGCGGCAAAAAAAGAGGTTGTGCCTTGCAGCGTATGCGGCAACTTAAGCGACAAGCCCGTTTGCGATATATGCGGTGATGACCGAAGGGACAAGAGCGTTATATGCGTGGTTGAAGACCCGCGCGCCGTTATCGCCTTTGAAAAAACAAGGGAATACCGCGGACTTTATCACGTTCTCGGAGGTGTGATTTCTCCCGCAAAAGGCATAGGACCGGATAAGCTCCGTATAGCGGAGCTTATGGAGCGGCTTGAAGAGGGCGATGTCAAGGAGCTTATCATAGCGACCAACCCGAATGTTGACGGCGAGACAACCGCGCTTTACATAGCCGGAATGGCTGCCAAAAAGGGAATTAAAACAACAAGACTTGCATACGGTATTCCTGTCGGAGCGGATATTGAATATGCAGATGAGATAACCCTTATGCGGGCGATGGACGGCAGACGCGAGATAAAATAAATTAAAACGCACCTTCGGGTGCGTTTTTTGCGTCGTTGACAAAGAAAAGGCGATTCTTGTCCGGTGAACGCTGCGTTTTTAGTCCCGCAAGCGCTGCTTGACAAAAGCAAGTGTAAAATTCTTTACAATTCTGCGCGGAAATGATACAATGAGACCACAAAAATCAATATCGGAGGTCACGGATGACAGTAGGCGAGAAAATACAGTATTACAGAAAGAAGATTGGTCTGTCACAAGAGGAGCTCGGACAGAAGATGCTTTTGAGCCGTCAGACGATCAGCCTTTGGGAAATGGATAAAACGCTTCCGACGGTTGACAATCTTATGCGGCTCAAAGAGATATTTTCGGTTTCCGTTGACGAACTTTTGAGCGAAAACGAACCTGAAAAGCAGAGCGAAAGCGAGCCCGCCGAAAAGCCGAAGGAATCGTATTCGTTTTTATATGATAAATCCGATATAGAGGCGGTATTCAATAAGCCGAGAAAAGCTTTTATAAAGAGAACCGTACTTATCGCCGTAGCTGCTGTTATTTTGATTCTTTCCTCATTGAATGTATCGCCTTGGCTTACGTGCGTATATATCCTCTTCGCTATTTGCGGATGTATATCTCACGTAAAGAGCTATGCTAATTTCAAAAAAGCGCAGCGCTATTCCGAATCGAAAACCATCGGTGCTCTCTATTCTTATGATGTTTATGACGGGTATTTTATCCTCAACATTTCGCGCGGCGGCGATGTTAGAAAAATGATGAAAGTTTCTTTCGGCGACATTGAAGGCGCAGAGAAGACCGAAAAATATATCTTTCTTGGCGTCGGCGGGCAGGCTTATATAATAAAAAGAGAAGCGCTCGCGGCGGATTCGATGTTTTACCCGCTTTGTGATGAAGTAAGCAAAAAGGCGGCAAACAGCCCGAAAAATCCTGAGGCGCGACTGAAAACCGTTTCAAACCTCCTCTTTATCCTTTCAATTGCAACGATTTTCTTCGCGCTTGCCGCTTTGGCAATAATGTCCCGGGAAAGTTATCCTTTTCATATGGTGCGGAATATGTGGGTATTTTATCTGTTCATCCCGATTCCGATCGCATCGATAGTTTTCGGATTTCACCTGAAAAAGCGGGGGTACAGATACAAAAAGAATGTAATTATTGGCTTTATAATGGCGATACTGCTCCTTATATACGGGTCATTTTCGTTTATTTTTGCGAATGAATATTCTCACGACGAAGCTCTTGCAAAGGAGACGGAGGAGTTGCTTTTAATCGACCTCCCAGAATACTATCGGATTGATACAAAGGATTTTTCGGGGCATACGCAGTCATCTTCATACGGACATATCTATACAGTCAGCATTATTTATTTTGACGAAGATGCTGTCAGTGAGTTTGAGGCGAGTCTTGAGGACGACGCAAAATGGCTGTCTTATATACCGAGCAGCCTTTCGGGAATAACATCATATTATTGCGAGGTTTCCGGAGGCGAAAATTATTATTATGTCGTATACAATGTAGACACGGGCGAGTTTGGCAAGCTGCCGGACGGGAGCGGCGAATATATATTTATAAACGTTATTTACAATACGGAAAGCAACATAATGCAGATTGTAAAATACAAAAGAGAATATATGAAGTAATCGGCTTCAAATTACAATGAAACGCACCTTCGGGTGCGTTTTTTGCGTGCTTTTTTGCCTGTGCTCCGCGCAATGACGAAATGAGAGAAAAAACGCCGGAAAAAACAGCAAAAAAGATTAAAAGAAAGCGAGAAATTTCCTATATATTATTGAAGTTTTAAACAAAATATTGTATAATGTATGCGAATAAATATTTGAAACGGGGTGAGATATTTGAACGGTGAAATCAGATCGGGAGAGCTTGCCCCGTATTTTTTCTGCCAGGGTACAAATTTCCGCAGTTATGAATGGCTCGGCTGTCATTTTGAAAAAACGGATGATGGCTTTGAATATACTTTCCGCGTGTGGGCGCCGAAGGCAGAGAAGGTGTTTGTCGCGGGCGATTTCAACTCCTGGGATGAGTCGTTGCCAATGGAAAAGGATGCCGAAAGCGGCGTCTGGACGGCAACTCTGATCTCCGCGAAAGCTCTTGAAGGAAACAGATATAAATATAAGGTCGTTTCAAAGACCCGCACGGCGATGAAGGCAGACCCTTATGCAACTTATTCCGAAACGCTGGCGAAAACCGCATCAATAATTCATACGGTGAAGGCAAAATGGAGCGATTCAAAGTGGCTCTCTGCAAGAGGCAAGGCGTTTGAAGGCAAGCATTTTTATTCCGCGCCGATGAACATTTACGAAATGCACCTCGGCTCCTGGAAAACGCGTGGTGGCGAATCCAATGTTGACGGAGAGCATTACCTCAATTACCGCGAGATTGCGGACGAGCTTGTTCCTTATGCGCTTGATATGGGTTATACGCATATCGAGCTTATGCCGATAACCGAGCACCCGTTTGACGGCTCCTGGGGCTATCAGGTCGGTGGTTATTACGCGCCGACATCGCGTTTCGGCACGCCGGAGGACTTTATATATTTTGTAAACAAGCTCCATAAGGCGGGGATAGGTGTCATTCTTGACTGGGTGCCCGCTCACTTCCCGAAGGACGAGCACGGGCTCTTCGAGTTTGACGGTTATCCGCTTTATGAATATCAGGGTAAGGACAGAATGGAGCATAAGTCCTGGGGAACGCGTTGCTTTGACGTCGGCAGACCGGAGGTTCAGTCGTTCCTCATATCGAATGCGCTTTTCTGGATGAGAAATTACCATATAGACGGACTCCGTATCGACGCGGTTGCGTCTATGCTGTATCTCGATTACGACCGTGCGCCCGGCGAATGGATACCGAATGCTGACGGGGGAAATCATAACTACGAGGCGATGGCGTTTTTCCGCAAGCTGAATACCGCCGTGTTTGCCGAATTTCCTTATGCGCTGATGATAGCGGAGGAATCGACGGCTTGGCCGATGGTGACAAAGCCCGTTTCGGACGGAGGTCTCGGCTTTAATTTCAAATGGAATATGGGTTGGGCAAACGATATGTTCGAATACGTCGGGACGGATCCGTTTTTCCGAAAATATGTTCATAACAAGCTTACATTCCCCCTTATGTATGCGTTCTCGGAAAATTATATTCTACCCGTTTCGCACGACGAGGTCGTACACGGCAAAAAATCTTTGCTTGACAAGATGTTCGGCGGCTACGACGATAAGTTCGCCTGTATGAGGGCGTTCCTTATGTATATGATGACGCTTCCGGGCAAAAAGCTGATGTTTATGGGCTGCGAGTACGCTCCGTTCCGCGAATGGGATTATGAAAATCAGCTTGAATGGTTTATGCTGGATTACCCGCGCCATTCGCAGATGAAGGATTACGTCCGCTCGCTCAATCATTTCTATCTCGAACACAGCCCGCTCTGGGAGATCGATGACGGCTGGGACGGCTTTGAATGGATAGATCCGGACAGGTGCGAGGACAACACGCTCTCTTATATAAGAAAGTCGGCAGGAGGAGAAGAGCTTATTGTTCTGCTCAATTTCGCTCCTTGCAGGAGGGAAGGCTATAAGCTTCGTGTAAAGAGCAAGGGAAGCTACGTTACTCTTGTCAATTCCGACGAGGCAAAATACGGCGGAGGCGGAAGCAAGCTCGGAACAATGAAATCAAAGGCTCACCGCGAGGGCGGAAAATGGGTTCACGAAATAAGCGTTGACCTGCCGTCATACGGTGCGCTGATAATAAAAAAGAAATAAAGAAACAGACTTGGGAGGTAAGGCATAATGTTCAAAAAGAAAGAATGTATCGCTATGCTTTTGGCTGGCGGACAAGGCAGCAGACTCTATACTCTCACGGACAAGACGGCGAAGCCCGCTGTGCCGTTCGGAGGGAAGTATCGCATTATCGATTTTCCTATGTCAAACTGTGTAAACTCGGGAATAGACACCGTCGGCGTTCTGACGCAGTATCAGCCCCTTGTGCTCAATGAATACATCGGAAACGGAGAGCCCTGGGATCTTGACCGTGTTCACGGCGGAGTTATGGTTCTCCCGCCGTATCAGGGTAAGGGCGGCGCAGCCTGGTATAAGGGAACGGCAAACGCCATTTTCCAGAACATCCAGTATATCGACAGATACAACCCCGATTACGTTCTCATCCTCTCCGGCGACCATATATACAAAATGGACTATGCCAAAATGCTTGCTGAGCATAAGAAAAACGGCGCAGACTGTACTATCGCCGTTCTGCCCGTACCGATCGAGCAGGCGAGCCGCTTTGGCATACTTAACACGGACGATACAAACAGAATAATCGAATTTGAGGAAAAGCCCGCCCACCCGAAGAGCAACAAGGCTTCTATGGGCATATATATCTTCAATTACAAGCTCCTCAAAAAGTATCTCATCGAGGACGATGACGATCCTGCCTCCCAGAACGACTTCGGAAAAAACATAATCCCGAAGATGCTCGGCGACGGAATGAAAATGTATGCTTATCTCTTTGAGGGCTACTGGAAGGACGTCGGCACGGTGCAGAGTCTCTGGGAAGCGAATATGGATCTTCTCGGTTCAAGACCGAAATTCAATCTTTATGACAGAAGCTGGAGAATCTTCTTCCGCCACAACGCAAACCCGCCGCAGAGGATAGGCGAAAGCGCCGAGCTGATAAACTCAATGGTTACGGAGGGCTGCGACATAAACGGTACTGTTGAAAGCTCAGTACTCTCCGGCAACGTAACTGTTGAAGAGGGTGCGGTCGTTCGCAACTCGGTAATTATGAGCGGCGTCAGAATCTGCAAGGGAGCGAAGGTCGAATATGCAATAATCGACCACGATACAGTAATCGGCGAGGGAGCGAAGGTCGGCGAGGAAAGAAAAGACGGCGATTCGCCGCTCGTCATCGGTGCAGAGCTGAAAATCGAAGCGGGAAGCACCCTCGGAGGCGGACTTATGATCGACTCTGCGTATCTTGAAAAATCGAAAGGAGCGGAAACAAAATGACAGCTACCGGAATTATTTTTTCAAACATACACGACAGTAACCTTTTCGAGCTTACACACAGGCGTTCTGTGGCTTCGGTGCCGATAGGTTGCAGATACCGCCTTATCGACTTTGCGCTTTCGAATATGGTAAATTCGAACATAGGTGATATAAAGATAATCACACATTATAATTATCATTCCCTTATGGACCATATCGGCACGGGAAAGGACTGGGATCTTGCGAGAAGAAGCGGCGGCGTCAAGTTTCTGACACCCTTTATCACCGCTTACGCAAACAACGTAAACGAGCTTTACACGACACGCCTCGAAGCGCTGAAGAGCGTAAACTATTCGATATCGCATCTGACAAGCGATTACGTTGTTCTTACGGACTGCAACGTTATCTGCAATATTGACTTCGGCGATATGATAAACGACCACATTTCTCACGGAGCGGATATAACCGTTGCGATAAAGAAAATGCACGTTACGCCGGAAATGCAGGGCGCGGTTTCCGTAGTCGTTTCGGACGAAAGCGGAAGAATGACGGATTACAGAGCTCATCCCTCCGATTTTGAAGGCGATGCCGATGTCAATCTCAATATAATGGTAATAGGACGCAGATACCTTCAGGAGCTTGTTATGGACGCCATTGCACACGGCTATTCAAGTTTCTCGCGTGATGTATACCAGCGCAACCTGAAACACAGAAATTACCGTGTTTACCGCTATGACGGTCATTTTGAAGGGATTGATTCGTTCCTTGATTATTTCAATACGAATATGCGTCTCATAAGCGACAAGGAGCTTTATAAGGAGCTCTTCGAAACGGAAAACCGACCGATATATACAAAGGTCCGCAACTCCGCTCCGACGTATTACGGAAATCATTCCTTTGTCCGCAACTCGCTGATAGCGGACGGGTGTGTGATTGAAGGCTCCGTTGAGAACAGCATACTTTTCAGAGGAGTCAAGGTTGGCAGGGACACCGTCGTTATGAATTCAATACTTTTCCAGGACACATTTACGGGCGAAAACGTTACGCTCCAGTACGTTGTGACGGATAAGAACGTCGTCGTGCGAGACGGCGTCAGCATCTCCGGTCACCTTACGATGCCCGTCTATATAGACAAGGGCAAAATGCTCTGATAAATTCGGGAGGCTTTATGAAATCAGTATTATTTGCGGGAAGCGAAGCGCTTCCTTTTGCGGCAACCGGCGGACTTGGCGACGTTATGGGTTCGCTCCCTGCGGCGATAAAGGCGGCTCATCCGGAGGCGGATGTCAGAGCCGTTATGCCGCTTTATTCGAAGGTCGGAAAGCAATATCGTGACGAGATGACGTTTGAAAAGAGCATAACGGTCACGCTTGCCTGGAGAAGGCTTTATTGCGGGATCTTCTCGCTCGAAAGAGACGGGGTTAAATGGTATTTCATCGATAACGAATATTATTTCCTCCGGGACAGAATCTATGGCGAGTTTGACGATGCCGAAAGGTTTGCGTTTTTCTCTGTTGCCGTGCTTGAGCTGATGGGTGCGGAGGGATTTTTCCCCGAGGTACTCCATTGCAACGACTGGCAGACCGCGCTCTCCGTCATACTGCTGAAAACCAGATATAATTCATATTACGGTTATTCCGGCGTAAAGGCGGTATACACGATACACAATATCGATTACCAGGGCGAATACGGTATGGAAATACTCGGCGACGTTTTCTCGCTCTCCGATGCGGAAAGCGGGATTGTCGAATATAACGGCAACATAAACCTGACAAAGGGAGCAATAGTCTGCGCGGACTTTGTGACGACGGTCAGCCCCCGTTATGCAAAGGAAATCCAGGATGATTACTTTGCGCACGGGCTCGGAAACATAACGCGAATGTACAGCGGAAAGATCGACGGTATCATAAACGGTATCGACCTTGCCTCGAACGACCCGAAAACAGACCCCGATATTCCGAAGAACTATTCCTGGCGTTCGCTTGCCGGAAAGGCTGTATGCAAGGAAGAGCTGCAAAAGATGGCGGGGCTGAACGTCGATCCGGACGTTCCGATCGTTGCGATGATATCCCGACTTGCGGAGCACAAGGGCTTTGACATTGTAAAATTCGGCATAGACGGAATAATGCAGAACAATAACATTCAGTTTGTCCTGCTCGGCACGGGCGACCCGGATACGGAAAATTTCTTCCGCGGGCTTGCTTCAAGATATCCGGGCAGAGCGGCGTCGCTTATAAAATACGACCGTAAGCTCTCAAAGCAGATATATGCTGGAGCGGATATATTCCTTATGCCCTCCAAGAGCGAAGCCTGCGGACTTGCGCAGATGATCGCTTCTCGCTACGGCACGGTACCGGTTGTACACGAGGTCGGCGGGCTTTATGATACAATAAAACCTTACGGAGCGGGAGGCAACGGCTTTACGTTTGCGGCATATAATGCAGACGATATGGGAAACGTAATTTATCAGGCAACGGAGCTCTATAAGGACAAAGAGGCTTGGAAAAAGCTCGTCCGCAAAATAATGAGAATAGATTTTTCGTGGAACGTTTCGGCGGAGAAGTACGTCGGACTTTACGAAAACGTAATAAATCAATAAAGGCAAAAGGGAAAATCAGATGGGAAAAGGTAACACAACTACAAAAGCAGACATAAAAACGTTGCTCTCCGAGAAGCTCTCCCGCCATTTCGGCGCGGTTGCGGAGGATGCAACGAAAGCACAGGTTTATAAAGCCGTCATAATGAGCGTTCGCGACGCTCTGACGGAAAAGAGAGCTAAATTCAAGCACGCCGTAAAGGCGCAGCAGAAGAAGCGCGTTTACTATATGAGTATGGAATTTCTCATCGGCAGATCGCTGAAGAACAACCTTCTCAATATGGGACTTGAAAAGCAGTACAGAGGCGCTCTGCGCGATATGGGTTTCGATCTTGATGAAATCTATGAGATGGAGCCGGATCCGGGTCTCGGAAACGGCGGTCTCGGTAGGCTTGCGGCTTGCTTTATGGACTCGCTGACGACGGGAAATTATCCCGCAACGGGCTTTTCGCTCTGTTATGAATACGGGCTTTTCCGCCAGAAGATAATTGACGGAAACCAGGTTGAAACTCCGGATACCTGGATGCAGAACGGCTCAACCTGGCTCGTTCCGAGAACTGATAAGACGTTTCCCGTGCGCTTTGGCGGTAAGGTCAGCGAAAAATGGGAGAACGGCAGACTTGAAATAGTCCATACGGATTATGACGAGGTTGAAGCTGTACCTTATGATATGATGATTTCCGGTTCAAGCTGCGATGCTGTCAGCAATCTCCGCCTCTGGAAGGCGAGCGACGTCAGAAACTTCAACATGAAGCTCTTTACGCAGGGGCAGTATATGCAGGCGGTTCAGGAAAATACAAGCGCCGAGACGCTTTCAAGAGTGCTTTATCCTTCTGACGATCATACCGAGGGCAAGCTGCTTCGTCTCAGCCAGCAGTATTTCCTTGTGTCTGCGTCGCTGCAGAACATCCTTTCGGATCATATCGCCGTTTACGGAACGCTTTCAAACCTTCCGGATAAGGTTGCGATTCATATAAACGATACACATCCCGCGCTCTGCATTCCCGAGCTTATGCGTCTTCTTATGGATATTTATTCCTTCTCCTGGGAGACGGCTTGGGACACAGTCGTTAAGACCGTATCATACACAAATCATACGGTTATGCCGGAGGCGCTTGAATGCTGGAACGAGGAGCTGTTCCGTATGCGCCTGCCGAGAATTTATACGATAGTCTGCGAGATAAACCGCAGGCTCTGCGCAGATCTCTGGAATATTTACCCCGGCGACTGGGCGAGAATTTCCCGTATGTCCATCGTGGCAAACGGGCAGGTCAGAATGGCAAATCTCTCTGTTGCGGGATCGCATATGGTCAACGGCGTCTCGAAGCTCCATTCCGAAATTCTCCGCCAGACCGTTTTCCACGACTACTATAAGACGACTCCCGAGAAGTTTACAAACGTTACAAACGGTATAGCGCATCGCCGCTGGCTGTGCCTCGGAAACCCGCTTCTTTCGTCGCTTCTTGATGAGACCATCGGCACGAAATACCGCAAAAATCCCGAAGCTATTGAGGACTTCCTCAAATTCAGGGACGATCAATCCGTAATTGACAGAGTCCGCGCGATCAAGCACGAAAACAAAGAGCGTTTTGCGGAGGCTTATTATAAGAAAACTGGCGATAAGCTCGATACTCACTCGCTTTTCGACGTTCAGGTCAAGCGTATACACGAATACAAGCGTCAGCTTCTCAATGCTCTGAAAATCGTCGCTCTTTATGACGAAATAAAGAAAAATCCGAACATTTCAATCCGTCCGCAGACGTTCATCTTCGGCGGAAAGGCGGCTCCCGGATATTATCTTGCAAAGGAGATAATCCGCTTTATCTGTATGCTCGGAAAGCAGATCGATAATGACCCCGACGTCAGAAGACGTCTTAAAGTTGTGTTCCTTGAGGAATACAACGTCAGCCTTGCGGAAATTCTTATGCCCGCAAGCGACATAAGCGAGCAGATTTCTCTTGCCGGAAAGGAAGCAAGCGGCACGGGCTGTATGAAGTTTATGATAAACGGTGCGATGACAGTCGGTACGCTTGACGGAGCGAACGTCGAAATGGCGGACGCTGTCGGAAACGACAATATCTATATCTTCGGTCTTACGGCAAACGAGGTTGACGAGCTCTGGAAGCGCGGCTATAACGCACAGCTTTATTACAAAGAGAGCGAGCGTCTGCGTGGCGCGATTGACAGAATCGGCTGTGGACTTGCGGGCGAGGACTTCTCGAACATTGAGGATTACCTCCTCCATAATCCCGGCGTTTCAGACCCTTATATGTGCCTTGCGGATTTCGATTCGTATTATGCAACGTATAACCGCGCTCTTGACGATTACGATCACAGAGACCTCTGGACAAAGAAGGCGATAGTCAATATCGCAAAAGCCGGCTATTTCGCTTCGGACAGAAGCATCAGAGAATACGCTGAAAACATCTGGCATATCGAGCCCTGCAAAATCTGATGGCGGGCTTCGGAAGATACAGTCTTAAAAGAAAAGAACTTCATAAACTGACTCCCTCCGAAGGGAACGGAGGATCTGCGGAGAGAGACGGAAGCATAGAGTTTTCCGTCTCTCTGCCTGCGGCGGCGACGGAATGTTTTCTTTCCGTTCTCTGCGATGACACGGGAACGGCGAGAGATTTCCGTATGGATGACGGGCGACTGACGCTGTCCTGCGCGGAGCTTTGCGAAGGCAGAGATGACGGGCTTTTCTTTTACAAATTTGCGATAAACACCCCGCAGGGGAGCTATGAAATTGTCCGTGCGGAGGACGGAATATCCGATACGCTTCGCGACATACGAGAGGGCTTTGGGGACGCCTTTGTGCTGACTGTTTACAGGAAAAGAAACGCACCGCCCTCCTGGCTTTACGGCGGCATTATCTATCATATATTCGTCGATAGATTTTTCAGAGGCGGAGACGAGCCTTGCAGAGCGGACGCGGTTATGAATCCGGATTGGTATGACGGCATACCTCCGTATGTCAAGAGGCCCGGAGACCGGCTGGATAACAACGTTTTCTTCGGCGGCGACCTTTACGGGATAATCAAAAAACTGCCTTATATCTCGTCTCTCGGAGCGACCTGCATTTATCTCAGCCCGATATTTGAGGCTTATTCAAACCACAAATACGACACGGGAAATTACGATAAAGTTGACGATATGTTCGGCGGGGAAGAAGCGTTTTCTGCGCTTGTCTCCGAATGTGAAAAGTACGGAATAAAGCTGATACTGGACGGCGTTTTCAACCATACGGGCGATGACAGCATATATTTCAATCGCACGGGAAAATACGGAGACGGCGGGGCGTACAGAGACAAAAACTCGCCGTATTACGAATGGTATAATTTTACGGATTACCCCGAAAAGTACGAGAGCTGGTGGGGCATAGACGTTCTGCCGAGGGTCAGAAGCGATATGCCGTTATACAAGGCATATCTTTTTGGCGAGAACGGAGTTATCCGCAGGCGATTGAGAGACGGAGTCGGCGGATTTCGGCTTGACGTGGCAGATGAGCTTTCGGACGAATTTCTCTCTGAACTGAAAACATCTGCTTTGGCGGAAAGAGACGACTGCGTTATCATAGGCGAGGTCTGGGAGAACGCAGCGGAGAAGGTGTCGTATGGCAGGAGAAGAAAATATCTGCGCGGCAAAGAGCTTGACTCCGTTATGAATTATCCGATAAGAACGGCGATAATTTCGTATCTCCGCGACGGCGATTGCGAAACATTTCTGAAAAATACAGCCGAAGTCTATGGAGAATATCCGGATTTTGCGCAGTCTGCGCTGATGAACATAATCGGTACGCACGATACCGTCCGCATAATCACGGCGCTTGCCGGCGAGAGTCCCGAAGGGAAAAGTCAGGACGAGCGGGCTGTTTATAAAATGACGGAGGCGCAATATGCGGCAGGCGTCGGTCTTGTAAAGGCGGCGTATCTCATTTCAAATATGCTGCCCGGCGTGCCTTGCATTTATTACGGAGACGAGATCGGTATGCAGGGCTATTCGGATCCATTCAACCGCAGACCGTACCCCTGGGGCAGAGAAAACGGAGAGCTGCTCGGGTTTTACCGTCGCATAGGCGAGATAAGAAAAACCGAAAATGCGGTCTTCCGCGGCGAAATGCGGGTTGCTTATATCGATCGCGACATTCTCTGCATTGAAAGAAAGGCGGGAGACGAGCTTCTTTGTGCCGTCATAAACAGAGGGCCCGACGAATATATATACTCGTCCGAATTTTTCTCGGAGGAGCTGATCTGCGGCGAAAAGGGAAAAAAGATAAATATAAAGCCGCACGGATGCGCGCTTATAAAAACAAAAGACGATAAAAACGAATACGGAGTTTACAGAGCAATATGAAAAGGTTTGCTTTTTTCGCTGTGCTTTTGGCACTCCTGCTTTTATGCTCGTGCGGAAAGGCGGATATAATCATCCGGACGGATATGTCCGGCGCAAAAACGACGGATTATCCCGCCGAAACGACGATGGAGGCTGTATTTGAAACAGATGAAAGCGGGAATATTTCCGCTGTGCTGAATAAATCCTCGGGCGTGTTTCATTTGTCGCAAGATTGCTATCACGCAAAGCGGATGAAGGAAGAAAACAGGCAGATAATAAAAGCCGCAGACATCGGAGATTTTATCGGTAAGGGGTACAAGCCTTGCGGAGTATGCTCTGCAAAATATTTTGATAAGGAGACATCGGAAGATGATAAATAAGGATTTTGCTATCGGCGAAAAGACGCTGAGGCTTACCGCTTATGCGGAAAACGTTATCAGAGTGAGAATTTCGGATAAATTCGAGCCGACGCTTTTCGAGCGTTACGGGATATGGCGCGCGCCGGATGAGAATGCGGGCAAGCTCGCTTCGACAAAAAACGGCGTGCTTTCGGGCTTTCTCTATGCGGAATATTCGGATGGCACCCTGACATTCTCATCGGACGGTTTTGAAAGAAAGATTGATCTTTCGCCGCGCGATCCGAGCGAGGTGCGGAAGTATTTTGAGGATAACCTTTGCGGAATGCGTCCGAGCAGGGCGCAGGTCATCGGCGACTATTCCGAATGGGAGAGGAAAACAGTCGATTTTACGAAGGATCCGAAATATTTTTCAATGAAAACGGAAGGCGAGCTGTTTTACGGTCTCGGCGAGAGCAATGAGGATAGACTCGTTCTCAACGGCAAGCCTTATCTTGAAAGAATTGTTTATCAGAAGTGCGAGGTGACCGTGCCTTTCATTATGACAAAGGCGGGCTACGGCATCCTCTGCAACACGACTTTCTGGCACGGTATCGATGTTTGCTCAAAGAACGAAAACGAGGTTCTCTGGTACCTTCCGGACGGCGAAATTGATTTTTTCATCTTTGCGGGCAGAACTCTTGCTGATATAAACGAAAGATTGACATATGTGACGGGCAGGCCGATTCTTCTCCCCAAATGGGCATACGGGCTTACATTTGTCGAGCAGTACAATGCCGATCAGTTTGAGGTTATGAGAAATGCGGCGCAGTTCCGCGAGCTTGGACTTCCTTGCGATATGTTCAGCCTTGAACCGGGCTGGATGGCAAAGAGATACGATTTCTCCGTCGATAAAAAGTGGAACACAGACCGCTTCTATATCTGCGACTGGATGCGCGGCGGTAAAAAGCCAAAACCCTATGAATTTACGCAGGCGCTTTTGCGCTACGGCTTCAAGCTCCAGCTCTGGCTCTGCTGTCAGCACGATTTCACGGCTTACGAAGAAAAGCTGGCTGGAAACGATACGGATTTCGGTATTCCCGAATGGTTTGAACACCTCGAAAAGTTCTGCTTTGACGGCGCGGCTGCGTTCAAGGTTGACCCTTGTCACGTTGTTGACATAACGGACGAGACAAGAACCTATGCAAACGGAAAGAGCGAGCCGGAAATGCATAACCTTATGCAGACGCTCTGCGCAAAGGATATGTATCAGGGCGCGGCGAGATACAGAGGTACAAGACCTATGCATCATTTCTGCGGAGGATATACAGGCTCGAGCGCATACACGGCGATGACAACAGGCGATTCCGGCGGCAAGCTGAAAACTCTTGCCTGGATACTCAATTGCGGTCTGACGGGAATTTCCGCTATGACGTGCGATATGGATATATATTCAAAGCACACGATCCATTACTGCTTCTTTACTGCCTGGTGCCAGCTGAACAGTTGGGCTGGCTTTGCCCAGCCTTGGTGGGCAGGGGACGAGATGCAAGCTTACTTTACCTTCTATGACAACCTCCGTTACAAGCTGATGCCATACATCTATTCAACCTCGATCTACGGCAATATGACAGGTATGCCGACCTGCCGCGCTATGCCTTACGTCACGGATGACGAAGAGGTTAAGGATTCCGTTTATGAATATATGTTCGGCGAAGATTTCCTTGTCGGCGCTTTCTCGGATGAGATATGGCTTCCGAGGGGTAACGACTGGATAGACTACTGGACAGGCAAGCGCTATGCCGGCGGGCAGATGATAAAGATTGATCTTCCGGAAGGCAAAGGCGGCGCGCTTTATGTAAAATCCGGCGCTATCATCCCGACAGAAACCCCGAAACAGTTCACAGACTGTAAGGATGCAGGCGAAATAATCCTTGAAATATATCCCTGCGGCAAGTCCGAGCGAGACTTTTATGAGGACGATGGTGTTTCCTTCGGTTATAAGAACGGCGAAAGAGCCGTTACAAAGATTGTCTGCGAGGAAAACAGCTCGTCTGTCAAGATAAATATTGGCAAGCGCATAGGGAACTTTGACGGAATGAAGGACATCAGAGTATATCATATAAAGGCTATGTCCGAAAACGCTCCGAAAAAGGTTACGGTTGACGGTAAGAAGGCGGATTTCTCATATGAAAACGGTTATGTCCTCTTCGATATGAAGACCTGCGGCAGCGCCGAGATAACATATTGAAATGAATAAAAAACTCCTCTCCTGCATAGAATTTTTGTGCAAGAGAGGAGTTTTGTTATGAAAAAAATCAAATGGGGTTCACTTATACTTTCAATTTTCATCCCGCTCGCTGTTGGTACGGCGTCGGGGCTTATAGCAAGGGCAGGGGAAGCATACGGGGCGATGATAAAGCCCGAAGGCTCGCCGCCCGCCTGGATATTTCCCGTTGTCTGGACGATACTTTTCGCCCTGATGGGGATATCGTCATTCCTTATTTACAACGCAGATGCAAGCGAGAAGTCAAAGATGTCGGCGCTTATCGTTTATGCGATTCAGCTTATTGTCAACTTTATGTGGCCGATATTCTTTTTCAGACTCGGCGCATATCTTTTCTCGTTTATCTGGCTTGTGTTGCTTTGGGTGCTTGTGCTGATAATGATATTGAAATTTTACAAAATCAATCGCACAGCTGCATTTTTGCAGCTTCCTTATCTACTCTGGCTTACATTCGCGGGCTATCTGAACCTTTCCGTGTATCTCCTTAACAGATAAGTCAGGAGAACTGCGAATTATAAAGCGCGCTGTAAAATCCGCCTTTTTTGAGGAGCTCTTCGTGTGTTCCTTGCTCGGTTATGCTGCCGTCGCGGACGACGATTATAAGGTCGGCGTTCTTTATTGTTGAAAGCCTGTGCGCGATAACAAAGCACGTTCTGCCGCGCATAAGTGTCTGCATTGCCTGCTGGATCTGAAGCTCTGTGCGCGAGTCAACGTTTGACGTTGCCTCGTCCAAAATGAGCATCGGAGCGTCGGAAAGCATTGCGCGGGCGATTGTTATCAGTTGCCGCTGGCCCTTTGAAATGTTTACGCCGTCATCGGAGAGGACGGTATCATAGCCTTGCGGCAGGTGCTCGATGTACGAATCGATCTTTGCCGCCTTTGCCGCGGCGATTACTTCGTCCCGCGTAGCGTTTTCCTTGCCATATACTATGTTTTCAAAAACGGTGCCGTGAAAGAGCCAGGTGTCCTGAAGAACCATTGTATAAGCCTTGCGCAGGGAAGAACGGGTGATATTCCGGATGTCTGTTCCGTCAACTGTTATCGTTCCGGAATTTACATCATAAAAGCGCATAAGCAGGTTTATGACCGTAGTTTTTCCTGCGCCCGTCGGGCCGACTATCGCAAGCGTTTTGCCGCGCGGCGCCGTTACGGAAACGTCGTGAAGAATAATTTTTTCGGGAGTATAACCGAAGGTAATGTCCGAAAGCCCAACCTCGCCTTCAACGGAGGAAAGAACCTCCGCCGACGGTGCGTCGGCTTTTTCGGGCGTTTCGTCTATTATGCGGAAAACCCTTTCAGCCGCCGCAAATGCGGACTGAAATTCGCTCATAATGTTTGCAAATTCGTTTATCGGGCCGGCAAATTTTCTTGAATACTGAACAAACTTTGCAACCCCGCCGAGCGATATGAAGAAAAGCGTCCCTTCGGCAGCCTTTCCGCTCTGCGAAAACATATAGAGTATTCCGCCGAAGATCATAACGAGAGAGATCGAAAGGTTGTTTATGAAGTTGACGGAGGGACCGAGCGCTGCGCCGTAATAATCGGCTTTGTAATAAGCATCGACAGAGTTACTGTTGCGCGCGTCAAAGCGTGAGCAGATCTCGTCCTCTCTGTTGTATGCGCGGATGGTCTTTCCGCCTGAAAGCATTTCCTCGGCATAACCGTTCAGCTCGCCGAGCTTCTGTGACCTCTTATGAAACAGAGGTCGTACTTTTTTTGAGCGATAGCGCGTGAAAATGATTGAGATCGGCACGGTTATGATAAATACGATTATAAGCGGCTTTGAAATGCGCCACATAAATATTGCCGAGCCGACGACTGTATAAATGCTTGACATAACCTGAACGAGGTCGTGCGAGAGGGAGGAATTTACGGTGTCGATGTCGTATGATATACGGCTGACTATGTCGCCCGTTGCGTGAGTATCAAAATAGCTTACGGGGAGCGATGTCAGCTTTTCAAAGAGCTGACGGCGCATCGTATAAACTATCTTTTGGCTGAGCTTTATCATAACTACTGCGAGAATATATGATAAAACTCCGGAGGCAAGATAGCAGATAAGCATTTTTATAACGTTTTCCCAAACAGCGGGAAAGTCAACTCCGCCCTCGGCGGAGATTGCATCGATTGCGCTTCCCGAAAATTCCGGTCCCATAAGGGAAAGCTGATTTGAAAGAAGCGTGACTATTATCGCAAACAAAAACAGATGCCAATATTTCAGCATATATCCGCCGAGCCTTAAAATTACGCCGCGGCGGGTCTTTTTATCCAGCTTTTGAGAAGAGTTTTTGTTCGGATTGCTTTGAGCGGGCGTTCCGAAGCCTTTATTCAACGAATGCACCTCCCATCTGCGAATCGCTTATTTCTCTGTAAACGGGGCAGGATGCGAGCAGCTCTTCGTGTGTGCCGGAGCCGATTATCTCGCCCTTTTCCATAACTATTATTCTATCACAATCCTTGACGGAACTGACCCTCTGCGCAACCGTTATAAGAGTTGTACCGTTCATATGCTCCTTGAGCGCACGACGGAGATTTGCGTCTGTTTTGTAATCAAGGGCGGAGGAGCTGTCGTCAAGAATGAGAATTTCAGGCTTTGCGGCGATTGCACGGGCGATCAGGACGCGCTGCTTCTGCCCGCCGGAAATGTTTGTTCCGTGCTGGGAGAGCATATGTCCGTAGCCCTCAGGGAAAGCGGATATGAAGTCATCCGCCTGCGCAATTTTTGCGGCAAAGACTATCTGCTCGTGCGAAATGTCCCTGCCGAAGCGGATGTTTTCTTCAATCGTATCTGCATAGAGAAAGTCGCTCTGCATAGCCGTTCCGAATTTGCCGTAAAGCTCGCTTTGCGGTATCGTGCGGACGTCGCGTCCGCCAATATAAACTGCGCCGTAGGAAACATCATAAAAGCGCATAATCAGCTTTATGAGAGTCGATTTTCCGCTTCCCGTTGCGCCGATTATTCCGAGTGAGCCGCCTTTTTCTATGTCTACGGAAATATTGCTTATATCGTCCTTTATGCCTGCATACGAAAAGCGGACGTTTTTAAGGGAGACAAAGGGATCCTTGCTTGTGCGAGGATATTCGTCCTCGCTTTTGATGAGGGTAAGATCGTTTTCCGTATCTATGACCTCGGCAATTCTCCTTGCGGAAGCCGAGCTTTTTGTATACATAACGAAAATTCTCGTCACACTCATCATCGCCATTGAGATGAGCGTGAAATACTGCATAAAAGCAATGACGGTTTCCGGGTCGGATCTTCCGCCCTGAACGCGCGCTGCGCTGAACGCGATTACTGCGACTATGCCGAGATTCATCAGCACCGTCATCACCGGGTTGACCGCACCCATAGTTATGCCTGCGCGCTGTTCATCTGATACGAGCTTGCGGTTTACCTTGTCAAAGCGATTATGCTCGTGTTCGGATTTTGAAAGCGCCTTTATAACGCGGATGCCCTGCGAATCCTCGCGGACAACGCGAACCATTTTATCAACAGAGGTCTGAACTCTTGTATAAAGCGGAATACCTTTTTTTGATATGAAATATACGGTTACAAAGATAAACGGCAGGACGGCTATCATTGCAAGGGCGAGGTAACTGTCCATTATAAGGGTTATGGCTATTCCGCCGAAAAGAAGTATCGGCGCGCGGACGCCCATCCTCTGCATCATATTGACGAAATGATGCAGGTTGTATGTATCTGTTGTTATTCTTGATTCGAGCGACGGAATCGTGAAGGTGTCTGTCTGCGCGGGGGAAAGGCGCATTGTTTTTGAGAAGAGGTCGTGGCGCAGCGCCTCGGCAAAGTTGCTTGCCGTTTTTGCCGCCATTCTGTTTGCGCATATGTTGCTTACGCACGCAACTGCCGCAAAGGCGACCATCATAAGCCCCCATAAGACTATGCTTTTTATATTTTCCGTTGCTACTACGTCTCGCAGAATTCTGCTGAGTATATACGGCAGAGCAAGCTCTGCGAGCGTGCCGAAGGTTTTTATCGCAAGTCCGATACCCATTCTTCCGTAGAAGGGCTTGAGATATTTGAGCATCAATTTCATCTTTTTGATCCTTTTATAAAACCCCGCCGCAAGGCGGGGCTTTGACTTATTTTTTTGAGTCTCCGAGCATTTTGTAAACCTCGGTTGCCATTTTTTCAATATACTTGTCCAATGTGCCGAAATCATCCGTCGCACGGAGGATATATGTTCCGCCGAGTGACTGCTTGCAGGGAAACGCAAACGTTACTGAAACATTGCCGTTTCCGTCATCTGAAACGGATGGGTAGCCTTCTCCGTGCATTGCTTTGAAGATTGCGGATTCATAAACACACTCGGGCGCAAGCAGGCAAATATCGTTTTCCGTTACTTTGATCTTGCTTTTTGTTTTTGCGGTAACCGTTATCGCATCCTGCTTCTCGTCATATGTAGAGAAGAGGAATATCCTGCCGTCTTCGGAAGCACGCGCCGCCGCATATATTGCGCGACTGATGACGAATACGGTCTCTGTCGGCGAGATCATACAAAAACGGTTTGGTCCGACGCTTTTGTCTATCTCGGAATGAATGCTGAAACCGAGGGCGCCGAAGGCTCCGCAGAGCTTCTCGGAGAAGGGTTTTATGATATTTTCAATATCAAAAGTACGGACGCTGTCGTCGAGACCGTTCCCGATGCTTGCAACGCAGCTGTCAATGTCGCCGTATATTCTGTTTGTACGATGACCTCTGGGGAGAAATTTTGAAAATCCGAAAAGAGACGCAGGGTCAAGTCCGGAAATGATCTCTTTCATACGCTCGACATTGCCGAACTGAAGATCCGGAAAGAAAGCAAATGCCAGAACGGGCTTATCATCGCAAATGTTTCTTATAACGAATGCGTAATGATAAGGCTGGATATTTCCAAGGCTTGCAAAGCGTTCCTTTCCCGAAAACACACCATCGGAGTCTGTCAGGTGCGAGGCTATTTTAGTCCCGCACCTGATGCTCGGAATGTATTTTTGCGTTGCAATATTTTTAAAGATTACCTTTCCGCTTTCATCTGTAACGAACAGCGGAAAAGGCAAGGTGTAAAAAAGTTCGCACGAGATCTGCAAGAAAAATCACCACCGATTAAATAGTTCAGACAGTATGAATTTTTCCGCTGAAGTCTGCATTTTCTGAATCGAGGGCGTAAAGCTTTGCCTTTCTTTCTTCAAAGAACTTGACGGCGACCTGCTCAAACAGAGCATAGGTCAGAACATCCTCGTCCTGAATTGCCCAAGGCTTGACTTCTTCGCGGAGCTTTTCAAGCTCAGGCTTCAACATATCTGCGGGACGACAGGTTATCGGCTTTTCATCTCCGATAATCTTCTTTCTGAACTCGGGAGAGATTTCAACGGGGGTCTTTCCGTATTCGCCGCGGACAAGTCCCTTGAACTCTTTCGTGACCATTTTGTAGCGTTCGCCGCCGATAACGTTGAACACAGCCTGTGTGCCGACGATCTGCGAGCTGGGCGTTACGAGCGGAGGGTAGCCGGCATCCTTGCGGACATTCGGTACTTCTGCGAGAACATCGGAAAGGAGCTCGCTCTTTCCAGCCTGCTTGAGCTGGGAAATGAGGTTCGAGAACATTCCGCCCGGAACCTGATAGCGGAGAGTGTTTACGTTGACTTTAAGAACCTTCGGGTCGAGAAGTCCGTCCTTTATGAACTGCTCGCGGACCTTTGTGAAATGGTCTGCCACGGGCTGGAGCTTTTCGAGATCGAGACCTGTGTCATATTCCGTTCCCGCAAGAGCGGCTACGAGAGACTCTGTCGGCGGCTGGCTCGTTCCCATTGCAAGGGGAGAGATTGCCGTATCGACTATGTCGCATCCCGCTTCGATAGCCTTGAGAAGCGTCATAGAAGCAAGACCGGAGGTGTAATGCGTGTGAAGCTCGACGGGAACAGAGACTGTTTCTTTGATCTTCTTTACAAGGTCATATGCCGCATAAGGCGTCAGAAGTCCTGCCATATCCTTTATGCAGATCGAATTTGCGCCCATACCTTCGAGCTGCTTTGCGTACTGCGCAAACTTTTCGTTTGTATGAACGGGGCTTGTTGTGTAGCTGATAGCCGCCTGAACGTGTCCGCCTTCTTTGATTGTGGCCTTGATAGCCGTTTCAAGGTTGCGGGGGTCGTTGAGAGCGTCGAAAATTCTGATGATATCTATGCCGTTTGCGATCGACTTTTGAACGAAATACTCAACAACGTCGTCCGCATAGTGGCGGTAGCCGAGAATGTTCTGACCTCTGAAAAGCATCTGGAGCTTTGTGTTTTTGACAGCCGCTCTTATCTTGCGCAGTCTGTCCCAGGGATCCTCGCCGAGGAAGCGGATGCAGGAATCAAATGTTGCGCCGCCCCAAGCCTCGAGGGAATAATAACCGACTTTATCCATCTGCTCGAGGATCGGAGCCATCTGATCCATCGTCATTCTTGTTGCAACAAGTGACTGATGAGCGTCACGGAGGACGGTTTCACAAATTTTAACTTTAGCCATATTTATACCTCAATTACCTTTCGCCAATTATTTGTACAGGGCAAGGAATACTCCCGCCGCGATAGCCGAGCCGATAACGCCTGCGACGTTCGGACCCATAGCGTGCATAAGAAGATAGTTGTCCGGGTCTTCCTCTCTGCCGACCTTCTGTGCAACACGTGCAGCCATAGGAACGGCTGAAACGCCTGCGGCGCCGATAAGCGGATTGATTTTTCCGTGAGTTATCCAGCACATAAACTTGCCTCCGAGAAGTCCGCCGACCGTCGAGAGCATAAATGCGCAAAGACCGAGAGCGATTATCTTCAGAGTGTCAAGGGCGAGGAAGTTTTCCGCGTTTGCCGTCGCGCCGACGGAAACACCGAGGAAGATAGTTACGATGTTCATAAGCTCGTTCTGAGCGGCTTTTGAAATTCTGTCCGTAACACCGGAGACCGTCAGAAGGTTACCGAACATAAGGAAGCCTATAAGCGGAGCGGCATCCGGAAGAATTATTGAAACGAGGATTATAACGATTATCGGGAATGCGATGAGCTCCAGCTTTGAAACAGGGCGGAGCTGCTCCATCTTTATGGCGCGCTCTTTCTTCGTTGTCAACAGCTTCATTATAGGCGGCTGGATCATAGGAATCAGCGCCATATATGAATACGCGGCAATGGCAATTGCACCGAGCAGATGAGGAGCAAGAATCTTTGTTACAAGGATTGCCGTCGGGCCGTCGGCTCCGCCGATGATACCGATAGCTGCCGCTTCTTTGGAAGTAAATCCGAGAAGAAGCGCGCCCGCAAAAGCGGCAAATACGCCGAGCTGCGCCGTACCGCCCATAAAGAGACGCTTCGGGTCTGCAATGAGAGGAGAGAAGTCTGTCATCGCACCGACTCCGAGGAATATCAGCGAGGGATAGATTCCGAGCTTGACTCCGAGATAAAGGAAGTCTATAAGGTTGCCTTCCTTTACGACGTCGAGTATGGAAAATTCAGCATCGCCAATGAAAAGCTCCGAATGGAAAAGGTTTGCGCCGGGAATGTTTGCAAGGAGCATACCTGTTGCAATCGGCAAAAGGAGCAGAGGCTCAAAGCCCTTGACGACCGCAAGATATACAAGCACGCCGATGATGACGTACATTATAAGGGTTTTTATGAGAAGACTCGTGTTACCTTGAAAAAGGTGAAGACCTGTCGATTCCCATATTTTTTCGAGAAACTCAATCAAGAATGTTCACCTCCGTTTTTGAATTTTCGCTTGAAAATTCAGGAGAGCGAAACGAGGAGATCGCCTGTTTTGACTGTCGATCCTTTTGCGATCGCATATGCAACCGTGCCGGATTCGGGCGCTGTTATCTCGTTTTCCATTTTCATAGCCTCGAGAACGCAGAGAGAATCGCCTTTGTTTACAGTCTGTCCTGCCGCAACGTTTACCTTGAGTACTGTTCCGGGCATCGGAGCGTTTACCTGAACCTTTCCGCCTGCGGGAACAGCAGCGGGGGCGGGAGTGGCGGGCTGAGTTGCTATGGGAGCGGAATCGCCGCTCTTTTCTTCGACGGTCACGTCATATACTACTCCGTTTATAGTTACTGTTAATCTTTTCATTATCATATCCTCCGAGAATTATATTCTTTTCTTAAACGAAACCACACGGAAGCTCTCCGGCGATTTTTCTTCATATACCGCTATCGCGGCGACTATTGCGGCGACTATTGCGCCGTTATCCTCCGTAGCCGTTGCCGGAGCCGGAGTTTGGACAGGAGCTGCGGGTGTGGGTGTCTCATTCTTTTTATCTTTCTTTCCGCTTATAGCGGAGAAGATCGGGATGAGTATTTTCAGAACGATATACAGAATGGCGATTATTCCGAGTACCATCAGCATACCGAGACCGAGCACCTTGAGCCCTTCCAATGCACTTTCCATTGTAAGAAGCATAGGCATTGAAACTACCTCCTTATGCGAGCATTTCGAGCGCAGAAGCAACTCTTGCGCGAAGTTCAGAAGCCTCGATTATATCGTCAATATAACCCTTCTTTGCGGCTTCGAGAGGAGAAGCGTTCTCATCTGCCCATTTTGCCGCGATTTCGCCGACCTTCGATTCGTCATAAACCTCTCCGAGAAATTCAACTGCGGAGACGGGGTTCATAGGAGATATCTTTGCGCGGTCGAGAGCGAGAACAAAATCTGCGCCGAGCGCTTTTGAGCCGAGAACGGAATATGCGGTTCCGTAGGCTTCGCCTGTGATGACAGTAACCTTGCGAGCCGATGCCGAATATGCCATAGCAAGCTCTGCGAGCTTGCCCGCAACGCCGCCGATTTCGATCTTGTCCGTCGTTCCGACGCCGACGCCGTCAACAAGGGTGATGACCGGAGCGTCGATCGAAGAGCAGAGATTCATCAGCTTTACAGCTTTTTCGCAAGCGCCGGGGCACATTTTACCGTCCTTGAAGGAAGGGTTGTTTGCGATGACGCCGCAGACTCTTCCGTTCATCGAAGCAAGGCCGACTGTCATCTGCGGAGCACGTTTTGCGAAAAGCTCCGTAAAGCTGCCTGCGTCGAAGAGGTTTTCGATGACTGCGTGAACATCATATTTCGGGTTTTCGAAAACGGAGGAATCAAACGCTCTGTTTGCATCATCCGTTGTTATGATTTCGGGAGCGAAGTATTTGCAGAGCTCTCTCGCGGCGAGACAAGCGGATGCGTCATCGGTTGCCGTAATAGCCGAAACGCCTGTTTCCGCGAGCTTTGCCGGCTTGCCGAGAGTTTTGTCCTCAAGCATTGAGGAGGGGACAACATAAAGAGAGCCTGTCTTTTCTGCGACTACTATCACGTCGCAAAGGGAAGCGGCAACTGCGCCTGAACCTCCGCAGGGACCGGAGACGACTGCAACCGTCGGGATTACGCCCTTGCAGAACGAGAGCGCGGATATGACTTCTCCGCAAGCGTTGAGAGCGTCCGAGCCTTCATCGATCTTTGCACCTGCGCTGTCAAAAACGCCGATTACGGGGGCGTTCGCCTCTATTGCCATATCAATGATTTTGCAGATTTTCTTTGCGTGTGCCTTGCCCATCGCTCCGTGCAGGCGGGAATAGTCCTGCGAAAAAGCGAATACGAGCATCCCGTCAACCGAGCCGTATCCCGTTACAACGGGGCAGAATTCCTCGCCGTCGCCGATGAAAGCGCCGACCTCGGCGAAGGTTCCTTCGTCGAAGATAACGTCCATACGGGCACGGGCTGTCAGCTTGCCGGCTTTTTCAAGCTCGACCGAGGCTTCCGAATGGCGAGCATTTATTATCTCGCGCAATTCTTTGGTGTTTTGTGCCATAATTTATTTCCTTTCATTGTTTTGAAATGATTTTGCATTTTTGTCGGGACCAATCTATCCCAACATACATACGTATAGTATAACATAATATAAAAAAATATCAAGAGAAAAACGCAAAAAAATGCGTCCGGAAATCTTTCCGGACGCGCTTTTTTATTTACTTTTTGAGTTTCTTTACGATTTCTTCCGTATCGGAGGCTATCATAAGCTCCTCGTTTGTCGGAAGGAGGTAAACGAGAACCTTGGAATTCTCTGTCGAGAGCTTGACCGTGTTCGGCTGACGGAACATTTTTGCGTTGAGCTCTGTATCGATTTCAATTCCGAAATACGTCATATCCTTGCAGACTCTCTCTCTGAGCTCGGGATTGTTTTCGCCCATACCTGCCGTAAATACTATGGCATCGAGTCCGTCCATTGCGGCTGTGAATGCGCCGATGTATTTCTTTACCTGATATGCGAGGATCGAGGCGGCGAGATACGCGCGGTGATTGCCTTCGAGTATTCCTTTTTCGATGTCTCGGCTGTCGGAGGAGTAGCCGGAGATGCCGAGGAAGCCGCACTTCTTATTCATAAAGTCGCTCATTTCGTCCGGAGTGAAACCCTCTTTTTTCATTATATAGGTAACGATTGCGGGGTCGATCGAGCCGCAACGAGTGCCCATTTCGAGACCGTCGAGGGGGGTGAAGCCCATTGTCGTATCAATACATTTGCCGCCCTTTACAGCGGATATTGATGAGCCGTTGCCGATATGGCAGGTGATGATCTTTGTATCTTCAACAGGCTTGTCCATCAGCTTTGCCATCTCTTTTGCAACGAAGCGATGAGATGTGCCGTGTGCACCGTAGCGACGGATCTTGTATTTTTCGATCATTTCATAGGGAATGGGGTAAGTATATGCGTATTCGGGCATTGTCTGATGGAATGCCGTATCGAAAACGAGTACCTGCGGAGTGTTCGGCATAACAGCCGTGCAACCTTCAATACCCATAAGATGCGCACCTGTATGGAGAGGGGCAAAATCGCGGCAGAGTTCGAGCTTTTCGAGAACCTCGGGGGTTACGAGACAGCTTTCGAAGAAGTAAGGGCCTCCGTGGACAACGCGGTGACCGACTGCTTCAATCTCGCTCATATCCTTTATGCAACCGAATTCGGGGTTTGTCAGATACTCAACGACGGCTTTCATTGCAACCTCGTGGTTGGGCATTGCAATTTCATTTTTGATTTTCGTTCCGTCTGCGAGCTTGTGTTCGATGATACCGTCAAGACCGATTCTTTCGCAGATGCCCTTTGAGAGAACTTCGGCGGTGTCTGTGTTGAAAAGCTGATACTTAAGAGATGAGCTTCCCGCGTTTACAACAAGTACTTTCATTTTTTGTTTTTTCCTCCGTTCCCGCTTGATTATGATTGAGTTAAGCGGTATAATAAATTCATACAAAAATTATTATACAGCAATTTTTGGGCGATTGCAACCCCATTTTCCCCGAAAAAGGAGTTTTTTATGAAGATTTGCGCCGTCATATGCGAATACGACCCGTTTCACAGAGGTCACGAATATCAGATAGCGGAGCTGAAGCGCAGAGGATACAGCGTCGCAGCGATAATGAGCGGCTGCTTTACCCAGCGCGGAACGGCGGCGGTCATTGATAAATACAAAAGGGCAAGGTCCGCTGTTGTGTGCGGAGCGGATGTTGTTTTTGAGCTTCCGTTTCCGTTTTGCGCCTCCGGCGCGGCGACTTTTGCTCTTGGCGGAGTGCGGATTGCGGAGAAGCTCGGTATAGTCGATACGCTTGCGTTCGGTAGCGAAACGGGTGACGCAGAGGAGATAAAAGCAGTTGCCGCCAATATGCTCTCGGACGAATATTCGGCGGCATTTGAAAAATCAAAGCAGGGCTACGGAAGCTATTCTCAAAGGCAAATATCGGCTTATGAAAGCGTTTACGGGAAAACACCTGTGCTTGAAGGCTCAAACGACCTCCTTGCGCTCGAATATGTCAAGGCGACAATAAAAACAGGCTCAAAAATCGTTCCGCTTGCGATAAAAAGAGAAGGACAAGCCTACGGAAAAACGGAGGGTGAAGGCTTTCTCTCTGCGTCGTCTGTGAGAAAAATGATATTTTCCGGCGACAGAGAGGGCATAAAAGCCGCTGTGCCGCTGGCGTCGGCAGAGGAGATAATCCCGTCTCTGGATGAGGGAAAAATCGCAAGGACGGAGAAGCTGTTTCTCCCTTATGCCGCAAAATTCCGTGCGGAAAGTATACAGTCGCTCAGGGTCACCGCCGAAATTACGGATGAGCTCTGCGGAAGGCTTATAAATTCCGCAAAGGAATCGACCGATTTTGCTTCTCTTGTTTTGGGAGCGCAGGCAAGGCTTTATTCGGAATCGCGGGTGCGCAGGGCGATGCTGTTTTCGCTTCTCGGCGTGCGTGCGGACGAGATAAATGAGCCGACGTTCACAGTCCTCCTCGGGGCTGGAAAAGAGGGCAGAAAGATACTTTCGATGATTAAAAAATCAACCGATTTCCCGATAATCACAAAGCCTGCGGATTATGTTCTCTGCGGAGATGACGTCATAACCGATTTTGAACTTCTTCTCCGCGCGGAGGCTCTCTGGACGCTCTGCCTTGACCGCCCGTCCGCCGCCGGCGAGCTTATGAAAAGAAATCCGTTTATATCGGAATAAAAAAACATAGCAGCCCGTTTGCAGAAAATGCAAACGGGCTGTTTTTGTGTCGAAAAACGCCTTGCGAGCGTAAAATATCGTAACGGATATATTCGGAGGCGATGATGGTTTTTTATAAATATCACGGTTGCGGAAACGATTTTGTACTGATCGACGAAGCCAAAAACGCAGATTACAGGTCGCTTGCCATAAGAATGTGTGAAAGGAGGCGGGGGATAGGAGCGGATGGGCTTATCGTCTGCTCTTCGCGCCCGCCATCTATGAGGATTTTCAACAGCGACGGGAGCGAGGCGAGTATGTGCGGCAACGGCATCCGTTGCGCCGCGAGATATTTTGCAGATACGGGAGCATCTGACGGCAAGGTGCAGATCCGGACGCTTGACGGCACAAAAACCGCAGAACTTTGCGACGGAGGCGATGTTCTGATTGAGATGGGAGAGGCGCACTTCGGCTTTGCGGGCGGCTTTTGCAAAACATACATACTGGACGGCAGAAAGGTGCTTTTTTATGAGGCGTTTATCGGCTGTGCGCACGCCGTTGTTTTTTGTGACGACATATACAGAGAGCTGCTTTTCGGCACGGCGGAGAAGCTCAGCGGTTGCGACCTTTTTCCGCAGAAAATAAACGTTGATCTTGTCCGCATCGGCGGAAGGGGCGAGCTGACTGTCAGAACGTTTGAGCGGGGCGCAGGATATACTGCGGCTTGCGGCACGGGAGCTTGTGCAGCATATGCCGTTGCGAGAAAGCTCCGCCTTTGCGACGAAGATGTAACGATTCATTTTGAGCTCGGTGATCTGCGAGTCTTCGGCGGCGAAAAAATAAAGCTCTGCGGAGGAGCGGAGCTTGTATTCAAGGGTGAATGGGAGGAGATATGAAAGGAACATATACTGCGCTTGTCACGCCGTTTTCGGACGGCGGCGTTGATACAAAAAAGCTCTGCGAGCTGATCGATTTTCAATATAAAAACGGAGTGGACGGTGTTGTTTTGCTCGGCACGACGGGCGAGTCGCCGACGGTCTCCGAAAAGGAAGCGGATGAGATAATATATGAAGGGCTGAAGGCGGCGGAAGAAAAAATCGACGTTGTCATCGGTTGCTCGTCGAACAGCACGGCGGAGACTCTCAAAAAATGCAGGCGCGCAGCATCGCTTGGGGCGGAAAAGCTGCTTGTGCTGACGCCTTATTACAACAAAACAAACAAGGAAGGAATGCGACGCCATTTTCTGACCGTTGCAGACGGAGCGGGAGCGAAAATAATCATTTATAACGTTCCGTCGCGCACGGGGTGCTCTGTCGATGCCGAAACGCTCGCCGGACTTTCAGAGCACGAAAACATTATCGGAATAAAGGAGGCGAGCGGAAATGTTTCGTATGCTGTGAGCATTTCGCCATTGATTTCGGATGACTTTTTTATGATGAGCGGTTGCGACGATCTGACGGTTCCCCTTATGGCAATCGGTGCGTCGGGGGTGATATCCGTCGTGTCGAATATAGTGCCTGCAAGAGTCAGCAATATGACAGGCGCTTTTCTTTCGGGCGATGTGCAAAGGGCGAGGAAGATTCAGATAAGCCTTCTGCCGCTTATATCCGCGCTTTTTTCGGAGGTCAATCCGATACCCGTCAAAACGGCGATGAACATTATGAAAATGAACGTCGGGGAGCTTCGGTTGCCGCTCTGCGAGATGTCTGCAGAGAAAAGAAAAATACTTGAAAACGCTATGCGCGCGGAGGGGCTTATATGACGGGAAAGGAAATATCCGAAAAGATCAAAAGATCGAAAAAGAAAACGCCGGTAAAGGCGTACATATCGTCGGTCGCAAAGCCGTATCTCCCAGGGTGCAGGGTGTTCGGAGAGCGGGGACTTTTCGTTGCATTCGGTGCGTGGGAGGATATGGAGAAGGGTCTTTCCGGGCAGGCGGGAATCATATATGATACGGAGATAGAGATTATATCCAGAAAAACCGCTCTGGGCGGGGCGGATCTGCTGTCGTTTGACGCCAGAATCGAACCAGGAGCATTTGTCCGCGAGGGAGCGGAGATAGGCAAAGGTGCAGTTATTATGCACGGCGCAATCATAAATTCGGGAGCCGGAATCGGCGAGGGAGCAATGATCGATATGAACGCCGTCGTCGGCTCGTGTGCCGAGATAGGAAGAAATGCGCATATCGGTGCCTGCGCCGTCGTTGCGGGGGTTCTGGAACCGCCGTCGGCAGTTCCGACAAGAGTCTGCGACGGTGCGCTCGTCGGGGCGGGGGCGGTAATACTCGAAGGGGTGACTGTCGGGGAGAACGCGGTTGTAGGAGCGGGGGCCGTAGTTACCCGCGATGTTCCGCCTTTTGCAATCGCAGTCGGCGTTCCTGCGAGGGTAACCGGCGAAAAAACACCGGACTTTGCAAAAGCGGATATAAACGGTGACCTGAGATGACGGCAAAGGAACACAGACGTGCGCTGCACCGCCTTGCCGAGGAAGGCTTTTGCGAATTCGAAACGAAAAAATACATATTGAATGCGCTGAGACCTCTCGGATGCGAGGTTTATGAGATTGGCGAAACGGGCGTTATCGCTTACTTTGATTTCGGAAAAAGCACAACTTCCGCTTTTAGGGCGGAGATGGACGCGTTGCCCCTGCAAGAGGGGAGAGGGCTTGAATTTGCTTCTGAAAACGAAGGCTTTATGCACGCCTGCGGTCACGACGGTCATATGGCGATGCTGCTTGAATTTGCGGAGAGGGTGTCTTCGGAGGGCGCCTTGTGCAACGTTATGTGCGTTTTTCAGCCCGCAGAGGAGAAGCGCGGCGGGGCGGAAACAATCGTATTATCGGAGGAGTACAAACGTCTCAAACCGGACAGAGCGTTTGCCATTCATCTGCGACCCGGGCTTGAAAAGGGAAAACTTTTTTCCCGCGCCGGGGCGATATGCGCCGGCTCGTCCGAGATCGAAGCGACTTTTCCGGGTGACGCCGTGCATATTACAGAGCCTCGCTATTCGGATGCGATCGAAAAAGCGGCGAGGTTTTATCTGGACGTAAAAACGGCGGCAGAAAAGGAGATATTTCTTCGTTTCGGGAAAATGATGTGCGGAACGGCGGGAAACGTCACGCCGCTTTCGGCGGAGCTTTTCGGAACGGCGAGGTATTTTTCGCAGGCGGAGAGGGAAAAATGCGAGGGTCTGCTCTCGACGGCTGAAAACTACGGAGGGACTTACAAGATGACGGAATATGCGCCGCCCGCTATAAACGATGAGGAGCTTTTCCGCCTTTCGGGGTGCGGGAGGCTTAGGGAGCCATTGCTTTGCGCGGACGATTTCTCCGTTTACGGCTTCTGCGGCGCGCGGGCCCTTTATATGCTTCTCGGAACAGGGGATACCCCGCCGCTTCACAGCCCGCATTTTGACTTTGACGATGATATTCTGTCCGTCGGAACGGAGAAATTTATCGCGCTCTGCAAAAACGAAAAAATCAGCAATATTATGTAACACATTGCGAATAATTGCTTTGAATTTGCAGAAAAAACGCAAAGCGATTTCATAATTTGCGCAATTTTAGCACTCGACAACATCAAATGCTAATCTTTTTACAATTCGTTAACAAAAAAATGCTATAATTTTTTCTCCTTGTGTGATACTATGATTACGCTGAAAGAAAAACAGCGTACAAATAAATCAGAACAGCAAGAAGGAGGAAATATTATGCTTGAACTGATACCTTTTATTTCAAATAACAGAATGGGAAATTATGATCCTTTCAAAGACATTGAGAGCTTTGAAAAACACTTTTTCGGTACGGACAGAATATCCTCTTTTAAGACGGATATAAAAGATAACGGTGATGAATATCTTCTCGAAGCGGATCTTCCCGGATTCAAGAAAGAGGATATTGAGGTCGGACTTGAAAACAACTATCTCACAATAAAGGCGGAGAGAAAGAACGAGACAGAGGAGAAGGATAAGAAGGGCAGATACATCCGTTGCGAAAGAAGCTACGGATCGTTTGCAAGGAGCTTTGACATCTCCGATGTCGATACCGACAAGATCTCGGCTGCATACGAAAACGGCGTTCTCAAACTGACTATGCCGAAGAAGGAAAAGAACGTCCCGGCGCAGAGAAAGCTCGAGATAAAATAAAGCTTTAAAAAGCGCGTCTGCTGGAATTTGTGTTTGTGTTACAGCAGAAAAGCGGGAAAGATAACAACCGAATAAGACAAAAGCGATTGCTTCGCTCCGATGTGCGGAGAGCAGCGATCGCTTTTTTGTTTTGCGATTTTTATGCCGTCGCTCGGAGCATTTGATAAAATATAATCAAAAACGGAGACAGGAATAATGAGCGAATACGGTTATATAAGGGTATCCTCAATCGATCAGAACGACGAGAGGCAGATGGTTGAAATGAGGAAAATCGGAATTACAGAGAAGCAGATTTATAAAGACAAGCAGTCCGGCAAGGATTTCAACCGCCCGATGTATCAGAAGATGCTTCGCAAACTGAAAAAGGGAGACGTTCTGCATATTCTGAGCATTGATCGCCTTGGTCGGAATTACGAAGATATACAAAGCCAATGGCGGTATCTGACACGTGAAAAGGAGGTCGATATATCTGTGATAGATATGCCACTTCTCGATACGCGACGTGGAAAGGATCTTATGGGGACTTTCCTTGCCGACATTGTGCTTCAGGTTCTGTCCTTTGTTGCACAGAATGAACGCGAGAACATCAGAAAGCGTCAGGCGCAGGGAATTGCGGCGGCAAAGGCGAACGGCATAAAGTTCGGAAGACCTGTTATCAAGGTTCCGCAGGACTTTCCGGACATCGTACATCGTTGGGAGAGCGGTAGCATAAAGGTCTGCGAGGCGGCGGAGCTTTGCGGGGTGTGCGAATCAACTTTTTATCACCGCTTGCGTGAATACAGGGCGTTGTTTGGTACTGATAAACAAAAATTGCTGTAAAAGAGTACACTTTTTTATACCAAGCTACAAAATCTCTTCAGACGGGTTGACTAAGTTATTTTCCTGTGATATAATGTGGCGAATATCAAAAAAATGGTTTTTTTGTCGATTTTGCGATTGTATATATTTTGCTGTGAAAAAGTGTACAATGCTACAGTCCGGGCTTTTGAGAAACAATCAAAAACAATCATTTGATACGATGATTTGCCGCTTTGTGATAAACCGGCAAAATTTTTAGGAGAAAATATTAAAGCCCTTTAGGAAATAAAATCCGAGATGGACGGAAGCTGGATATATGGGAACACACAGAACACCGGAAGAATTAAAGCCGGAAATTATCAACGGAACGTTGCGCATAATAGCAGAAGGCGGTATGGACAATTTCAGCTTTCCGAGACTGACTGCCGAAACGGGGATAAGCGCGCCGACTGTCTATGAGCACTATAAAAATAAGGAAGATCTTTTGACTACTTGCTTTATTACCATTGACCGGGAAATATCGGGATGTATCGAAAAGACAATAGCAGAGCTTCCGGAAAAAATAAAAACAGGGGCGGATATAGAGCCGCGTTGCTGGCTTGTCTGGCGGGCTTATTGGAATTATCTTGTTTCCAATGCCGACAGGGCAATTTTCTATTGGTTCTTTTTCAATTCGAAATATTATACTCACGAAATGCAGGAGCGGCACAGAAGCCATTTCGGAATGTTCCGCGAATTGATAGATCTGCCAAAGGAAGACGCTTGCAGTCGTGTCAGATGCAATACGGATCTGCTTGCGGCGCATATGATAAACGCAACGGCGGCATATGCCTCAAAAATGTTGAGGGGCTACTATAAAAACGAAAAAGCGACAGAAGAAACGGTTTATCATATGGTTTTTCAGCCCATATACGCTGCGCTCGGAATACAGGGCGGAAACACAGAAGATACCGAAAAATAAAGGGGGATACGCTTGAGTAACTATATGCAAAACGGACGGGTCGGCGCTTTTCTTGCCGTCAACAACGGAACCGTAAAGGGATGCGTTGCGGACATTGCCTTTTCCGCAAAAAACGGCGGAGCCGGCTTTGTTTATGAAAACAACGCTACAATATCAAATTCGGTTTCTTTGCGTTGCGTTTCGGGAAAGCAGTCGAAGGGGTTTTATGTCAGAAACGGCGGCTTGATCACCGCGTCCGGATATATCGCAGGTCGCAAAGCCCGCAGAACGGGAAAAAACGGTGCGGAGGAATATATTTTCGGCAACGCAGAGCTTTATATTTCGAGCGACAGCCCTAAAAAGGAAATCTACAACAGGCTCGGGCTTGACAGCGTGCGGAAGGGTGGAGCGCCGCAAAATTACAGGCTGATCCCCGATATTTCCGCCAATATGTATAGTATTCCGGCGAATGACGAAAAGGTAATCAGGATAGAAACTGCGGATGACCTGAAAAATATGATAGAAGCGGTCAACTCCGGCGACAGGAGCGCGGCGAGCGCACATTATCTTCTTACAGACAACATCAATATGAAGGGTGCGCTGTTGAAGCCGATAGGCGATTCGGAGAGCTATCCTTTTTCCGGAAAGCTTGACGGAAACGGAAAGACGATAAGCAATTTCACAATAGACTGCCGCGGATCGGAATACGGGGGATTTTTCGGTTATACAAAAAATGCGGAGGTCGCAAACCTCGCGCTGGATTATATTCTGAAAGGGAACGGCGGCGCCACCGTCGGCGGAATGGCGGGATATATAAGCGGCGGTAGTTTCGCAAACTGCCTTGTGAGACTTTCAATGTCGCCGGGGATGTGTTCCGGCGGCTTTTGCGGAAAGAATTCCGGTATTATAAGTAACTGCTATGTCGGCGGCAGAATTGCTCCTCCGGCATCGGTTCTTCCTTGGTTGATTCCGGGGATTGCCGTGCTTCTTGCCCTGATTGTCATAGGCTCTGTGATACTCATAAAAAAGATCAAAGGGGACGGCTTCAATCCGGAAATCATCGATCCGAATCAGGTGCCTGTTACAAGACCTGATAAAGAGCCGGAGTTGCCTCCTGCCGGTACAAGCCGCATAAGCCTTGAGCTGAATCACGACGTTTATATCAGCGCAACGACTATGGTCGGTCAGATCGATTATGTAAACCCGCACAGAAGCACGCAGGACGTTGTTATAAGGCTCTGCATAAGCGATGCCGAACTGAAAAAGGCTGGCTACGATCTTGTTGGTTGCGGGGTCAGAACGCAGGCGGAGATGGACGCCGAGGGCTACGATCCCGAAAAATCGTTCACGGTTCTCTATAAGTCACAAAGGCTTCAGATCGGATATAAGCTCGGTTATTGCAAACTATCACCGCTTCCGAACGGCGAAACGCTGAAGACGGGAGATTACGATATGGTAATGATGATCGACGCCTATGACCCCAAAACAAACGAAAAATCAATCGTCAATGCGCAAGCGGAGACAACTATTCACATTGTTGACAGATAAAACACTCGCGGAAAGGAGGGCGACGGATATTGATGCCGGACAAAAGCAAATACTCGATTGGCAGAATTCTGTCGCTTCTGTTGGCAGTATCTTTCCTTGCGGCGACTTTTGCCGTATTTCCGATACCCGCTTATGCGGCTGAAGCCGACTATACATTTTCCGAAGGCGCGGTATTGCTCGATTCGTCATACAACGGCAAAAACATACTGATACAGAACGGTGTGTTTTCCGTAACCGTTTCGGGCGCCGCGGGAGTAAATATCATATTTGACAGCGTAACTATTGACAGGCGATATGCAACAGATACCGCAAATAACTCGCAGATCAGCGGGCTTTATAGCGTTGCAACCTCGCTTGGCTGGGGTTCTGGCACAACGTATTATGCGCAGACCTGCCCGCTTCTTGTGACGAATAACGCAAGCGTTACCGTTGCTTTCCGCGGAGAAAACAATTTTTATGCGGGGACAAACCGTTGCCGCGTTTACAGCAACAACACATACAGCAGCGCAAAAAACGGCGGCGGATTTGCGGGAATTCAGGTTGATGCCGGCTCTGTGCTGACGATTGCCCAGAGCGGCGGAACGATCAATGCGCACGGGGCATTTTATGTCGATGGTGACAACTCCGAAAACTCAAGCTACGGTTACAGCGCACCTGACGGAACAACGCATAATGCGCTGTCCGGCGGCGCGGGAATCGGCGGAGGCGTAGCCTGGAATACAACAACGAGCGATTCTTCTTCGTATGCAGCCGGAACTCCCGGCACAATTATTATCAACGGCGGCAATGTCAACGCTTTCGGCGGGCATCAGGCAGCGGGAATCGGCGGCGGACTTAACGGCGCGGCAACAGCCTCCTCAATTACGATCAACGGGGGCAATGTATGCGCGTACGGCGGAAGATGGGCAGCCGGCATCGGAGACGGAGACTCTCTTTTGGAAAATTGGACAGAAAAATGCGCAAATTCATACGCAATTATAATAAACGGCGGAACAGTAAGCTCTGTTGGCGGGGTTGCCTGCCCCGGAATCGGGACGACGGATGAGCTTTCCTCTCTTTCGAGAAGCGGAACCTCAGGTATGGAGATACATCTGAACGGCGGAACGGTTGTTGCAAAAGCGGGTTATCCGGACGGCTTTAATCCGGGCGGAACAAGCGGATATTCAAAATCCGATGCCGCTGCCGCCATCGGCGCCGGAAACAAGACAAATATGGAGTCTAACTCTATTTCGATTTCTTCCTCGGCAAGTGTTATTGCTTCCGGCTTCGGGCATTATTCAATTACCGAAAACGGCACCAGACACGACGAACAGCCAAAAATAAATATTGATTCCTCCGGCTATATGCTTCTGGGGCGCTTTCCGGAACTTGCTTCCCGCGAAAGCAGAATTTTCGATCTTTTTGAAGCACAACGATATGATGCGGAGATCGGCGGAAGAATTTATCAGTATATAAAATATGTAACGCAGCCGTCTGACGGAAGCACGGGCGAGATTTACTATTATTGCCCGGAAGCTCCAGATCATCGGTGGCTTATGAAGGCGGGGACGGACGGAACTCTCGAAAATGCGACGCTTGTTTCCATCGATTCGGTTGAGTCGCTTAAAAGCGAAATGGAGAGACTTCTTTTGACACTTTGGGTCGACGAGGAATCGATCAAAATCGACGAGGTTGCCGCGCCTGCGTTTTTCCGCTCTATCGCAATTTCATTGCCGAATCCGAATGAACACGGCGGCATCTACGCATTGAGACTGCCGGTCGGCTCTCTTTACGGATACACGGGAACGGCAGTTCTTCCGAAATCGGGCTATGCCGTTATCACAATCGACGCGCAAAAGCAGGGAACCATCTCCGGCGAGCTTGCATATCCGAGTATTTTCAATATAGAATTTGACTCGGTTTCGGAAACGCTGATCGACCTTGATATATACCGCGACGGACTGCATACCGACGGCAGAGACGGTCTTATCGGCGATGCGTTTATGGAAAACGTTTTTGCATACAAAGTATATATCGAACACGACGACAACTTTGCATATATCTATGCCAGATATTCAAAGGAGGATGACGTCACAACTGTTTTTGAATCTCTGGATGGGCTTAATCTGACATTGACCGATACGGTAGACGAATGGATCGCTGTCGGCACTGTCGATATGACGGGCATTGCGACAAAAACTATCCGCCTGAAAAAGACGGATACTGTCAAAATCGACGGGCAGATGTTCACGCCGAGCTCGGTCATATATAAGATCACAATCGTGAAAAAAGTGCTGTACAAGGTTGAACTCGATACGCTTGATAAGGTCTATGACGGGGTTTGCGTCAATCCGAGCATCAGCAGGCTGTATTCGGATGAAACCGGAGGCGAATATATTCCGACAGAGGATGAGAAGAGCTCCGTTTCGTACATTTTCAGCAAAGCAAACGGAACGTTATGGATCGATCTTGGAGCAAATCCACCGAAGGATGCGGGAATTTACAGAGTTACGGCAACAGTTACGGCGGACACCTATACAGCGACGAGCGAAACCGTTTTTGTCATAACAAAGCGCAATCTGACGGTCAGTCGGATTCAGAATTCGCTTGTTTATGTCAGCTCTGCGGAACACGCAGGGTGGAGCGCGCCTCGCGAAATTTCCGATGCCGGAATGCTTTATCTCTCCGGCGTTGTCGGCTCTGACGATGTTTTGGCGACCGCGAAGAACGTCTTTTATAACGATATCTCTATCGGATACGGAACGGACAAGATAACGCTGACCGGTATTATCCTTTCCGGCTCCGATTCCGGCAACTATGATACGGCAGACACGCAGACCGTTTTCGGACAGATCAGTTATTCCCTTGACGGGGCGATCTTCCGCAGAAAGCCCGGCGCGAATTCAACCTGGGACAAGTTTTATCCCGTTGACAGCCAGCTTCCGGTAAACGCCGACACGGCGGATTATCATTCGCCCGCAAACGACGGAGTTTATGATACGCACGGAGAATACGTTTATGCGAGAACGGAAAATAAGGGCGACGAACAGTCGGTTTATGCGGTTGATATAGAGTTTGGCTCGATGTACTTTACCTATTCCAGAGCGCAATGGAATACGGATGATATGGTATATGAGGAGCTTGTCGGACAATCGCGCTGGACGGGCTACGACGGTACAAACAACAGGATTGGCATAATAAACCGTTCGAATTTCGAAATATGCTATGCGGCGAAAAGCAAAATCGATTTTATTCATTCCAGCATAGGAGACAGCACGATCGGGATAAAGGCAAATTTTTATCCCGAAAATTCCTCTGACACAGCGCCGATAACGGGAATTGAACAGACTGTTCCCGCAGCGACGGCGGGCGACTCGAAAAAAACAGGCACGGCGGGTAAGGCAAACTGCTATCTGATTCTTTCCGGAGTTCCTCAACTCGGAGACTCGGAGCATTTTACGGTCATCGGAAATGTAACGGTTACCGTTTCGCGCTACGGCTGATAACAAAGATATAATCCGGGCACCGGTTTATATAAAAAATTTATGCTTTTGAAAGGAGCAAAAAATGAAAAAACTCTTGGCAATTATCATCACAGTTGCAATGCTTGCAACTATGCTTGCGGTTTCCGTAAGTGCGGCAAAAGAAGTCGGCGGGGATGACGGTGTTACGACATTCGATCCGGCAACTGTCGGCGGACAGGACATCAACGTTAAGGTTACGGAAATTACACACAAGTATGCCGTTGATGTAACATTCAGCCTGAGCGACCTCACAATGGGCAGCATCACTTGGAATGTAAACACAATGAAGTACGACGTTAAAGGCTCTACTCTTGCGGACGCAACGCAGACAATCGAGGTTTCAAACCGTTCCGACCTTCCCGTATACGCATATGCGGAAATAAGCAATACCTCGGATGACGACGGCATTTCCGTTACCGCGGATAAGAACAGCGCAGCAAACAGACTGACTGTTGCAAAGGCAACCGCCGGCACAAGCACGGCAAACGGTACCGCTACGGAAGGAAATATCAATATCAGCATTACCAGCACAGACTGGAACTCCGTTGCAGCATACTATGTTGCGAAAATGGCTGAGACGAATACAAAGTCTTATAGAATCGCAACAGTCACCGTAGTAATTTCAAAGGACTGAGCGTGACTACATAATTCCGCATACACAGGCGGCAACGTCTTTTGCAGAATAATAAGACCGGCGGGATCAATGTCGCCTTGAAACGATTATTGACCGTTGCAGGGAGAGCAGAGCGCTTTTTTGATGAGCGCTTTGTCTTTCCGCGCAGGTCCTGCGAGTCTTTGCGGGCCTGCGCAAAAATAACGGCAGAAAGAGGTATTGCAAATGGAAAAAACAAATATTTCGGTCGCAAGATCTCTTTGCGCCGTCATTTTAATAGTCTCATTTACTTTTCTTTTCGTCCCGACGTTTCCCGTATATGCGGAGGAGACGCAGCAGGAGGACTATAAGTATGCCGTTACGATTGAATTCGGCTCAATGACATTTTGCTATGATTACGGCAAATGGGATGTTGGCGAAATGAGATACAAGGCGGACGCCGCAAGCCAAAACCCCGCAAACGGAACAGAAATCGGGTACCCAGGCTGGTACGGCTTTGACGGGGTTGCAAATCGGATAAGCATCAAATATTCAAATGAAAACGAAGCGGATGGCGCAGAGCAAAACCGCCGCCTTACCGTTACTCTCGATTACCGCGCGTTGACGACCGCAGAAGGAAAAGAGATCGGCGGCGTATCGATGAGTTTTTATTCTGATGTCTCTCTAACAACGCCTATGATGCGTAGCTTTACCGTTCCGCATACATCGATGGACGATGATGACGAAAAGACCGTCATTTACGCTTCCTTGAGCGGAAAGCCGACGGAGAACGGCGGAAAATATCTGTCGGACAGCTTTGTTCCCGTCGGTATGCTGACAATCCGTATCGGCGAAATTTCAGACTGACGGAGGAATTGCTTTATGTTTTCATTCAGCAGAACAAAAATGAAAAAAGACCTGCGCATAGCTGTCGCCGTTATTGCTGTATTTGCTTTGGCATTTGCGGGGCTTATCTTTGTTATCCGTATGGAGCCGAGAATTCTTGATAAAAGCGAAACGGCGGGAGAACCGGAAAACCGGTCTGCGATAGTCGGGTATGAGTCATATGAGGTTCCGGATGTCTGCAAGGTGAAGATCTGTTGCGAGCCGTTGCTTGAAAACGGATATGCCTCCATATATCTGACAAGTCCCTCCGATAATAACGTTCTTATCCGCGCCGAGCTGTATTCGGTCAAAATCGCATACGATGAAAGCACGGGGCAGGCGACATTCCTTCCGGATAAGTTACTTGGCAAAACGGGGTTCATTCACCCCGGAAGCTATGTCGAAAAGGTCAAGGTCAAAGGGCTGAAGGCGGGCGAGGAAACAAAGGTGCTTGTCAAAATATCGACGATGTATGAAGCGAGCGGGACAAGCAACGGAAGCTTCTATATCCGAACGAATATAAAATAATAAAATCGCAAAATCGAAAGGACGAACGGCTTTCAGCCGATCGTCTTTTTTGTGCTATTGTCTTATGATATTCATCATTATTGAAGACGAAAAAATGAGGTCTTTTTCTTTGTATTGACAAGGGAAAAAATGTGTGATATATTGTTTTCAGCAAGTATGAAAGGACGAAAAAATATGTCACAGTCGATTGAAGAAATCAAAAGTAAAAAAGCCTTTATATGCGATATGGACGGCGTCATTTATCACGGCAACCGTCTCCTTCCGGACGTTCACGAATTTGTTGACTGGCTTTACAAAAACGAAAAACAATTCCTCTTCCTCACAAACAGCAGCGAGCGCTCGCCGAGAGAGCTTTCGCAGAAGTTGAAAAGAATGGGACTTGACGTAAGCGAGGAGCATTTTTACACAAGCGCACTTGCTACGGCATCTTTCCTTTCAAGTCAGAAGCCCGGTTGCAGCGTTTATGCGATCGGCGAGCCCGGACTTGTAAACGCGCTTTACGAAGCGGGGCTCAGTATGAATGATTACAACCCCGATTACGTTGTTTTCGGCGAGACAAGATCGCTCAATTACGAGAAAATAGAGCACGCAGTTCAGCTTGTCCTTGACGGAGCAAAGCTGATAGGCACAAACTCCGATATGACGGCTCCCGGCGAAAACGGGATAATTCCCGCCTGCCGCGCGCTTATCTCGCCGATCGAAATGGCGACGGGCAAAAAGGCATATTTCATCGGAAAGCCGAACCCGCTTATTATGCGTCACGCTTTGAAAAAGCTCGGAACACACCGCGCGGAAACGGTTATCATCGGAGACAGAATGGACACTGACATTATCTCCGGTATAGAGAGCGAATTTGATACAATCCTTGTTATGAGCGGCGTTACGACGATAAGCGACATCGGGAGATTCCCGTATCGTCCGACATACGTTATGAAGGGCGTCGGCGAGATTGCGGAACTTGGATGAAAAAAGTCATTTCGGCGGCATTGCTTATTGCCTCATTGATCGGTTTATGCTCGTGCGCAAAAACCGAAAAAAGATATACCGCGACGAGTTTTGAATACTTTGACACGGTTACGAATATAGTCGGTTACGCGGCATCGGAGGAAGAGTTTGAAAATACGAAAAACTATATATTTTCTGAACTCGAAAGATACCACCGCCTCTATGATATTTACAACTCATATGACGGAATTGCAAATATAAAAACGATCAATTCTTCTCGCGAGCCGGTAAAGGTCTCCGAAGAGATAATCGATCTTATCGAATACGGAAAAAACATATATTCTCTGACCGGCGGTAAGACGAATATCGCGATGGGCTCTGTGCTTTCGATCTGGCACGACTGTCGCGAGGAGGGGACCCGTCTGCCCGAGATGAGCGAGCTTGTTTCCGCTTCGGAGCATTGCAATCCGGACGATATTATAACAGACAGAGAAAACGGAACCGTCTTCCTTGCGGACGAGAAAATGAGCATTGACGTCGGAGCGGTTGCAAAGGGCTATGCGGCGGAAATGATTGCGGAGTCGCTCCGAGAAAAAGGCATTTCGGGCTACCTTATAAGCATTGGAGGAAATGTCTGCGCCGCCGGGTCAAAGCCGAACGGAGGGAAATGGACTGTCGGGATAGAAAATCCTTTAGGCGAAGGCTTTTGCGAGACTATCGGCGTTTGCGATATGTCGGTCGTCACGAGCGGTTCGTATCAGAGATATTTTGAGTTTAACGGCGTTCGTTATCATCATATAATCGATCCGGATACGCTCTTTCCGGAAAACAGGTTTGTTTCGGTTACTGTCGTCTCCGCAAATTCAGCGCTTGCGGACGCACTTTCAACAGCGCTTTTTAATATGGATATTGAGCAGGGAAAAGCGCTTGTTTCCTCGCTTCGGGGCACCTATGTTATGTGGGTAACGGCGGACGGGGAAAAAGTATATTCCGAAGACTTTGAAAAAAATGCCTGATTTTCCGTGTTTGCCGAAAAATCATCAGGAAATTATTGACAAACTGCCGAATCTGATATATAATTTTATCTGCGGGCATTTGTCCTGTTTTGCCTTCGCCGCTACCGGCGGGGGCAAGCAAAGGGCATAAAAATTTTGTGTCTTTTGCTTGCCGATGGGCAGATAAAATCATTTCCAAAAGAAAGGAGACAATTTTATGAAAATTGTACAATCGGCGTTTTGCACAAGCGGGGGGGGGTATCACCTTTTAAAATTAGTCAATTTAACTAAACACGTTTGCGCAAACAATTAAGCGGAACATCTCCTTTCGGCTGATGCGGGAGATGCTCCTTTCCCCTGCGTCGGCAAAAAAATATTTCAATAAGGAGAAAAGACAATGAAAAACTTTTCATCAAAAAGAGCATTGCTCCTCAGCCTGCTTTCAATGGTAATCTGCGTATCAATGCTCATCGGCTCAACGTTCGCCTGGTTTACGGACTCCGCAACGGCAAATGTCAACGAGATCAAATCCGGTAATCTTGATGTTGATCTCGAAATGCTCACAAAGGACGAAAATGAAACCGAGGCAACCTGGAAGTCCGCGGACGGCAAGAAGCTTCAGTTCCTCGTAAACGGCGAGGTTCCCGCAGAGGGAACGCAGATTCTCTGGGAACCGGGTTGTACATACAGCCTTCCGAAGCTCAGAGTTGTAAACAAGGGCAACCTTGCACTCAAGTATACCATTGAAATCACAGGTATCAACGGCGACGCCAAGTTGAACAAAGTAATTGATTGGACAATCAACGGTGTTACGCTGGGAAATACGTTTGCCAGCCTGAAAGCTAACGAAAGCAGCGAATTTACAATTGAGGGCCATATGCAGGAAACTGCCGGCAATGAATATCGGAACCTGTCTATTAACGGAATTGGCATTACAGTTTATGCAACTCAGCTTGACTACGAGTTCGACAGCAATGGCAATGAGTACGATAAGGATGCCGGTACAGCGCATTATACTCTCGATGAGTTCAATGCTCTGACCGAAATTCCCGAAGACGTCAAGGTAGTGTATCTGGACATTGGCGCTCTTTCCCTCAAGGATAGTGACGTTACCATCGGCAATAACAGCATAGCTGATGTTTATACCGGTGTGACCGGCGACTATTATGTTGGACAGAAGCTCGATGACGGCAGAGTGGTTACGAGCGTCTGGAACGAAAGCAAGAAGGTCTATCTTGCTAACACCAACAAACCCGGTATCACCCTGTACATCAGCGGTTCTGTCAACGACAACAACGAAGGCGGCTTGCTGTCGAGTGATCCGAACTCTATTACGATCAAGATCCCCGATGCATCGAATGTTGTATTTACCAAGGACTTTACCGTGAACGGTTATTTCCGCTGCGGCTTCAGCTGGAATGACAGCCAGAAGCTGGGTGGCGGCGTCGCTGCGCATAAGATCCAGAGCGTTCTGTTTGACCACAGCACTTTCAATGGCATCTGGATTCAGAATGGCGGCTTCTTTGCCGACAGCCTCACGCTGGACAGCTGCACCTTCAACGCTTATACAAACAAGGTGGCTCCCAATGACTCCAACCCGCTGTGGTTCTGCAATACGGGCAGCTGCGATATTACTGTGAAGAACTGTAGCTTTACTGCTTCCCGCCCCATCAAGCTTGCGGAGCAGGGCACTTCCGGAACAGAGCTGACGGTCATTAACAACACCTTTGATATGAGTGTTGCCAATAGCGCAAATAAGGAGGGTGAGCTGAAGAACGATGCAATTATGCTTTGTGCAATCGGCAATGGCTCGCTCGGCAATGTTGTAATTAGCGGCAATAAGGTTGAGAATGGTACGGCTCTTATGGCTTTCTATAATCCGGCTGGATTTACTATGGCTGCCGATGCGACTTTCAAGGTTTCTGACAATGTCCTTGGAGATGGCGTAAAACTCGGAGTTGTGTGGAAAACCGCTACCGAATATAAACCTGATTTCGTTAAATAAGCCGACGGATCAGACGCTACTGTCAATTACAATCATTCATAACAAAACGTCCCCGCTCATTTTGGGCGGGGAATCGTTTTAAGAAAAGTTCTCTTCTGCGGAAGGGGGCTTTTTTCATATAAAACCATAAAAATTTCTTGCTTTTGCGGCTTTTATGTTTATATTGTATTGAAAGGAGACAAACTTCGTGATATAATACGATCGGAATCTGTGTCGGCTTTGAATTGTTTTATGAAAAAACGATAACGGATGGCGCTGCTTAAAACGAAATATATGCAAAATCGAAGGAGATAATATGAATCTGCTGTATCTGAAATATGCCGTTGAGGTTGCCGCAAGCGGATCGATAAATAAGGCTGCGGAAAAGCTGTATATGGACCAACCGAACCTCAGTCGTTGCATAAAGGATCTGGAAACTTCTCTCGGCGTCAGTATTTTTGTGCGTTCCGCAAGGGGAATGAAAGTTACTCCTGAGGGCGAGGAGTTTCTGAAATATGCCGAAAGAATTCTCAAGCAGGTCGATACGGTTGAGAATATGTTCCGCAAAAATTATGCGGAAAAGAAGCGGTTTTCAATATCTGTTCCGAGAGCAAGCTATATAAGCGACGCATTTGCTTCTTTTTCCTGCACTTTGAATTCCGAAAGCGGGTTTGAAATATTTTATAAGGAAACAAACTCCCTGAGAGCAATAAGGAACATACTTGAGGCGGATTATCGCCTCGGAATCATCCGTTATGCAGAGCAGTATGACAAATATTACAAAGATATGATGGACAGCAAGGGGCTTGCGTACGAGCTTGTTACGGAGTTTAATTACGAGCTTGTTATGAGCAAGAATTCTCCGCTTGCGTCGCTTGACGAAGTACATTTTTCGGATCTGACGGACTTTACCGAGATAGCTCACGCAGACCCGTACGTTCCGTCGCTTCCTCTGGTTGAAGTAAAAAAAGAAGAACTGCCGCAAATGGAGAAAAGAATATTTGTGTTCGAGCGGGCAAGCCAGTTTGATCTGCTTTCAAAAAATCCGGATACGTTTATGTGGGTATCGCCGGTTTCGGAAACATTGCTTGACCGTTTCGGGCTTGTTAAGCGCAGTTGCGCCGAAAATCGCAAAAAATATAAAGATTTGATGATTTATAAAAAAGATTACAAACTTACCGAACTCGACAAAGCGTTTGTCACAGAGCTTTGCCGCGTGAAAAGAGAACTGTTCGGGAAAAATTAACGCTTTTTGGCTTGCGAAAAGCGACGTAATCGCTACGTCCCGAACGACCTTTGATCCTTCGGGATTTTTTCGTTCCGTGTTATATCGATAAATACAATACCGATATGCAAAAACAACAATTCCGTTTTCCGTTCCGATGATTTATAATGTTATCGAAAGGAACGGTGATGCATTTGATATCTAAAGCAACGCTCGGCAGATTGCCGACTTACCTAAAATATCTTCAGTCGCTCCCGCCACATCATACTGAAATATCGGCAACGTCTATTGCGAGAGAGCTTTCCCTTGGCGAAGTTCAGGTGCGAAAGGATTTGGCTTCGGTTTGCGGTAACGGCAAGCCCAAGATCGGGTATCGCGTCTCGGAACTGACGGACGGTATTGAAAACGTCTTGTCCGAAAGAGCTCCGAGAGAAGCGATCATAGTCGGAGCGGGAAAGCTCGGAACCGCACTTCTCGGTTACAGCGGCTTTTCCGAATACGGAATAAACGTTCAGAAAGCATTTGATTCAAACAAAAGCAAATGCGGACAGAACGTTTTACCGATCAGCGAGCTTCGCTCGTACTGCGCATTGCATCAGGTTGAACTCGGCATTCTGACGGTTCCTCCGGCAGTAGCACAGGAAGTGGCAGACGAAATGGTTAAAAGCGGGATACGCGCAATATGGTGCTTTTCATCGTCGCATCTGGATGTTCCGAACGAGGTGACGGTGCAATATGAAAATCTTGCGCTTTCGCTTGCGCATCTTCGAAACAGAACAGAATAAAAAACTATATCACGGAGGTTTCTATGGAAGTAAAAGAGAGACAGATCGTTTCAAGCGTCGAAACGCTTGAAGAAGCAATTGCCCGCACAAGAGCGGCGCAGAAGGTATTTGCAACGTATACGCAGGAGCAGGTTGACAAAATATTCAAGGCTGCTGCAATCGCCGCAAACCAGGCTCGCATACCGCTTGCAAAAATGGCTGTTGAAGAAACGGGAATGGGCGTAGTCGAAGACAAGGTCATCAAAAACAACTACGCTGCCGAGTACATTTACAACGCATATAAGAACACAAAGACCTGCGGCGTCCTTGAAGAGGACAAGGCATACGGAATCAAGAAGATCGCAGAGCCTATCGGCCTGATCGCGGCAGTCATACCGACGACAAACCCGACGTCGACCGCTATCTTCAAGACTCTCATCGCACTCAAAACACGCAATGCGATCATCATAAGCCCTCATCCGAGAGCCAAAAAATCTACGATTGCCGCAGCAAAGGTCGTTCTTGACGCAGCTGTAAAGGCTGGTGCACCCGAGGGCATTATAGACTGGATAGATATTCCGTCTCTCGATATGACAAACCTCATTATGAAGGAAGCCGACATAATTCTCGCAACGGGCGGTCCCGGTATGGTCAAGGCGGCATATTCGAGCGGCAAGCCGGCACTCGGCGTTGGCGCGGGAAACACACCTGCGATCATTGATGAAACCGCAGACATCCTTCTCGCCGTCAACTCGATAATTCATTCAAAAACATTTGATAACGGTATGATATGCGCATCGGAGCAGTCCGTTATAGTTCACAAAAACGTTTACGACGCAGTTAAAACCGAATTTGCAGCAAGAGGCTGCTACTTCCTGAATCCCGAAGAAACGGAAAAGGTTCGTAAGACAATCCTTATAAACGGCGCACTTAACGCAAAGATTGTCGGTCAGAAGGCTGCAAAGATCGCAGAGCTTGCAGGCGTGAAGGTTCCCGAAGGGACGAAGATACTCATAGGCGAGGTTGAGAGCGTTGAGCTTTCCGAGGAATTTGCTCACGAAAAGCTTTCTCCCGTTCTTGCTATGTACAAAGCAGAGGACATTCAGGACGCATTTGCAAAAGCCGAGCATCTCGTTGCCGACGGCGGCTACGGTCACACATCCTCCATATATCTCAACGTTGCAACAGAGCAGGCAAAGCTCGATGAGTTTGCGGCAAGAATGAAGACGTGCCGTATTCTCGTAAACACACCTTCTTCGCAGGGCGGCATAGGCGACCTTTATAACTTCAAGCTTGCTCCGTCGCTTACGCTCGGTTGCGGCTCCTGGGGCGGCAACAGCGTATCGGAGAACGTTGGTGTCAAGCATCTTATAAATATAAAGACTGTTGCCGAAAGGAGAGAAAATATGCTTTGGTTCCGTGCCCCCGAAAAGGTTTACATAAAGAAGGGTTGTTTGCCCGTTGCTCTTGACGAGCTGAAGACCGTTATGGGCAAAAAGAGAGCGTTCATCGTAACAGACTCGTTCCTCTATAACAATGGCTATACAAAGCCGATTGAAGACAAGCTCGACGAGATGGGCATAGTACACGAAACGTTCTTTGACGTTGCTCCGGATCCGACGCTTGCCTGCGCAAAGGCCGGCGCAGAGCTTATGCGCTCCTTCAAGCCCGATACAATAATTGCCCTCGGCGGCGGCTCCGCTATGGATGCCGGAAAGATTATGTGGGTAATGTATGAGCATCCGGACGTAGACTTTATGGATATGGCAATGCGCTTTATCGATATCCGCAAGAGAGTTTATACATTCCCGAAGATGGGCGAAAAGGCATACTTCATTGCAGTTCCGACATCCGCCGGTACAGGCTCAGAGGTAACACCCTTTGCCGTTATTACCGATCAGGACAGCGGCATCAAATACCCGCTTGCAGACTATCAGCTGCTCCCCAATATGGCGATAATCGATACGGATTTCCATATGAGCGCTCCGAGAGGACTGACAGCCGCCTCCGGTATCGATGCGGTTTCACACGCACTTGAAGCTTATGCTTCCGTAATGGCAACCGATTACACAGACGGTCTTGCAAAGCAGGCCCTTAAAACGATATTCGAATATCTCCCCAGAGCTTACGACAACGGCTTGGTTGACGTTGAAGCAAGAGAAAAGATGGCAAATGCGGCAACTATGGCAGGTATGGCGTTTGCAAACGCTTTCCTCGGCGTATGCCACTCTATGGCACACAAGCTCGGTGCATTCCATCACATCCCGCACGGCGTTGCAAACGCTTTGATGCTTGAGGAAGTACTCCGTTTCAACTCTGCCGAAGCGCCTGTCAAGATGGGCACGTTCTCTCAGTACGACCATCCGCATACGCTTGCAAGATATGCAGAGATTGCAGATTCTCTCGGACTCGGCGGAAACACAGACGAAGAGAAGCTCGAAAACCTTATAAAGGCTGTAAACGATCTCAAGGCGAGAGTCGGAATAAAGGCAACTATAAGAGATTACGTTCCGGACGAAGCCGACTTCCTTGCACGTCTCGACGCAATGACAGAGCAGGCGTTTGACGACCAGTGCACGGGCGCAAACCCGAGATATCCGCTTATGAGCGAGATCAAGCAGATGTATCTGAACGCTTACTACGGCAACCACTTCGTTGAACCCGAAATGCCGAAGGCGACCGATATTGCAAATGAAGCGGACGACGCACACAATTTCAAACGGACATACAGCCGTGCAAAAAGCGGCAAAAAGGCGTAAGGAGGAGATATAATATGAAACTTGACAGAATAATTGCGGTCAGAAACAACAAAACGGTCTATCGTGACGGCGACCTCTGTATGAAGGTGTTCGACGCGTCATATTCCAAAGCCGATGTTCTGAACGAGGCTTTGAATCAGGCGAGAGTTGAGGAGACGGGACTCAATATCCCCAAAATTCACGAGGTAACCGTTATTGACGGCAAATGGACGATTGTTACGGATTATATCAAGGGAAAGACTCTTGCGCAGCTTATGCAGGAAAATCCGGAAAAAAAGGACGAATACCTTGAACTTCTTGTCAATCTGCAGATCGAAGTGCAGTCTAAGAACTGCCCGCTCCTTACAAAGCTGAAGGACAAGATGAATCGCAAGATCGCGCAGACGGATTTTGACGCAACGACACGCTATGAGCTTCATACCCGTCTTGACAGTATGCCGAAACATACAAAGCTCTGCCACGGCGACTTCAACCCGTCGAATATCATCATCACGGATGACGGCACGCCCTATGTTATAGACTGGTCGCACGCAACGCAGGGAAATGCTTCCGCAGACGTTGCAAGAACATATTTGCTCTTCTGGCTGAACGGCGATATCGACGGCGCAGAGAAGTATCTCGATATGTTCTGTGCAAAGAGCCATACTGAAAAACAGTATGTTCAGAAATGGATGCCGATCGTCGCAGCTTCGCAGACGGTCAAGGGCAACGAAAAAGAGCGTGAGTTCCTCCATTCTTGGGTGAACGTCGTTGATTATGAATAAAGAGAGGGTATAAAAATGAAAGTAACAGTTTGCATCGGTTCTTCTTGTCATATAAAAGGCTCAAGACAGGTTGTTGAGGGGCTTCAGTATTATATAAACGAAGCGGGTCTCGGAGATAAGGTCGAACTCGGAGGAACATTCTGTATGGGAAAATGCCAGCTCGGCGTCTGCGTTACAGTTGACGACAAGTTCTATTCGGTAACTCCGGACACGGTCAAGGAATTTTTTGAAAAAGAAATCAAGGCAAAGGTCTGAGATATGATAATCATTGAGGTATGCGTTGGCAGCTCGTGCCATCTCAAGGGTGCACCAAGAATAGTCGAGCTGCTGCAAGAAAAAATAGAAAAAAACAAGCTGGAAGACGAAATTGTACTTACCGGAGCATTTTGCTCCGGTCGGTGCAACCGGGTCGGAGTAACGATTACGGTCGGAGATGATGTCTATACAGGCATTACTCCTGAGGGCTTCGGCGAGTTTTGGGAAAACACTATTCTGCCTGCTGTTGAAAAAGCAAAGGAGGGATGACTATGCCCGAATGTTTGACACTCAAAAAATCAAACTGTAAAAACTGCTATAAATGCATTCGTCATTGCCCGGTTAAATCCATACGTTTTTCCGGAAACCAAGCGCATATCATCGGCAACGAATGTATCCTTTGCGGTCAGTGCTTTGTTGTCTGCCCGCAGAATGCAAAGCAGATCGTTGACGAGACGGAGAAGGTCAGAGTTATGATCCAGTCCGGCTCGCCGGTCTATGCGAGCATTGCGCCGTCTTTTATCGCAAATTATCACGGAATTGGTATCGGTGGCATTGAAAAGGCGCTGAAAAAACTCGGATTTGCCGGAGCGGAAGAAACGGCTCTCGGAGCGACGATCGTAAAGAACGAATATGAAAAAATGCTCTCGGAAGGAACGAGAGATATTGTCATTTCTTCGTGTTGTCATTCGATAAACCTTCTTGTTCAGAAATATTTTCCCTCGCTTTTGCCTTGCCTTGCGGACGTTATGTCTCCGATGCAGGCGCATTGCGCGGAGATAAAGAAAAGAGACCCGGAGGCAAAGACCGTATTTATCGGTCCGTGCGTTTCGAAAAAGGACGAGGCACAGCATTACGAGGGCATAGTTGACGCTGTACTCACATTCGAGGAGCTTACGGAATGGCTGAAGGCAGAGAATATCGAGCTCGAGCCCGATATGGACAACAATGAAAACAGTCGTGCACGCTTTTTCCCGACGGCGGGAGGAATACTCAAAACTATGGCGCAGAACGCCGAAGGCTATACGTACCTCGCCATTGACGGCATTGAGAACTGCATTGCCGCTTTGAAGGAGATCGAGCGCGGAAATGTTCATAAATGCTTTGTTGAGATGTCGGCTTGTGCCGGAAGCTGCGTTGGCGGACCGGTTATGGAAAAGTATCATCGCTCGCCCGTAATAGACTATCAATCCGTAGCCGATTATGCGGGAAAAGAGGATTTTGATGTCAGACAGCCGGATTCGCTCGAGCTCAAAAAGCGTTTTGAGCCGATAGAGCGGAGAAACGGTATGCCGTCCGAGATAGAGATCAAGGAAATACTTAAGAAAATGGGCAAAAATCGCCCGGAGGACGAGCTGAACTGCGGTTCGTGCGGCTATGATACGTGCAGAGAGAAGGCGATCGCCATTTATCACGGCAAGGCGGAGATTTCGATGTGTCTGCCTTATCTCAAAGACAAAGCCGAGAGCTTTTCGGATTGCATTGTTTCAAACACACCGAATGCGCTGATCGTTGTAAACGATGCGCTTGAAGTTCAGCAGATAAATCCTGCTGCGCGCAACATTATGAATATCAGACACGCATCGGACATTCTCGGAGATCAGGTTGTTCGTATTCTTGATCCGAAGCCGTTTCTTGAGGTTCTTGAAAGCAAGCAAAGCGTCCGCAACCGCAGAACGTATCTCGCCGAATACAACAGATACGTTGAGGAAACGGTCATTTATGACGGCACATATCATATGCTTCTCTGCATAATGAGAGATGTGACGGAGGAAGAAAGAGAACGCGAGAAGCGCGAAAAACAACGTACGCAGACGGTTGAAACGGCGGATAAGGTCGTAGATAAACAAATGCGCATCGTGCAGGAGATCGCCTCACTGCTCGGCGAGACCGCAGCCGAAACGAAGATAGCTCTGACAAAACTGAAGGAGAGCATTTCAGATGAATGATCTTTGCGCCGACATCGGCTACAAAAGTATCAATCACGCAGGCGAGCAGCTTTGCGGAGATCACGTTGACATTGTGGAACAGGGCGAAAATTCCACAGTCATCGTTCTGGCGGACGGGCTCGGAAGCGGGGTTAAGGCGAGTATTCTTTCGACTTTGACGAGCAAAATCATTTCAACGATGATGGCTGAGGGACTCTCTCTTTCAGACTGCGTCGAAACTATCGCACAGACGCTTCCGATCTGCTCCGTGAGAGGTGTTGCATATTCGACATTTACGATTATGCACCTTGTTGAAAATCGCGAGATGGAGCTGATTCAGTATGATAATCCTCTCACGATTCTTATTCGGAACGGCAATAACTTCGATTATCCGAAAACCGAGATGAACATCGGCGGAAAGAAGATATATCATTCTGTTATAAGACTTCAGGAGGATGACATATTTATAGCTATGAGCGACGGTTGTCCTCACGCAGGCATAGGTCTGGCTTATAATTTCGGCTGGAAGCGAGAGGATATTATCGGGTTTATGGAAGCGACGGTCGCCGGCGGATATACGGCGAAAACGCTTTCGACGATACTTCTTGACGAGGTTGACAAATTGTACGGGCATCGTCCGGGCGACGACGCAACCGCGTGTGTTATAAAAATACGCAAACGCGTGCCGATGAATATGCTGTTTGGTCCCCCGCGGGACAGAGACGATTGCAACCGTATGATGGCGCTGTTCTTTTCAAAGGAAGGCAAACATATCGTATGCGGCGGAACGACCTCCTCTATTGCGGCAAAATATCTCGGCAAGAAGGTTGAGGCTGACATCAGCTTTGTCCGCTCGGATATTCCGCCGATTGCAAAAATCGAGGGAGTTGACCTTGTTACGGAAGGCGTCATAACGGTCAACCGTGTCGTTGAATATGCGCACGATGTACTCGGAGAGAACAAGCTCTACGAGAAATGGAGCTTCGGGCACGACGGCGCGTCTATGATTTGCAGAATGCTTTTTGAAGAGGCAACGGATATAAACTTTTACGTCGGTCGTGCGGTCAACCCCGCACATCAGAATCCGGATCTGCCCATAAATTTCAACATCAAGATGAACCTTGTCGAAGAGCTTTCAAAATGCCTGAAGCAAATGGGAAAACGAATAAAAGTCAGTTATTTCTGATTGGAGCTGTTTATGAGAAAATTCGATACAAAAGTACAGTATCTAAAATACAAAGTTTTGAGGGAGGTTGCAAAGCAGGCTTGGGCTGATACTTTGCAGGACAATCTTCTCGATATACCGAAGATAATTGTTCCCGGCAAAGTGCCGACGATGCGTTGCTGCGTCTATAAAGAGCGTGCAATTCTTGCGGAAAGGGTCAAGCTCGCTATGGGTGGCAACAAGCAGAATCCCAATGCGATAGAGGTTATTGATATCGCCTGCGACGAATGTCCTATGGGCGGATACGAGGTAACAAACGCTTGTCGCGGTTGCCTTGCTCACCGTTGCGAGGACGTTTGCAGGTTCGGCGCTATAACTTTTGATGAAAACCACGTGGCACATATTGATAAGAGCAAATGCCGCGAATGCGGAGCCTGCTCCAGAGTTTGCCCGTACAGCGCCATTCATAACTATAAGCGTCCCTGCGAGACCGCGTGCAAGGTCAACGCGATCACAATGGGCGAGGATAAGCAGGCCTGCATCAATAATGAGAAGTGCATCTCCTGCGGCGCGTGCGTTTATGCCTGCCCGTTCGGTGCGATAAACGATAAATCCTATATCCTGAATGTCATCGATATGCTGAAGGGAAGCCACGGCAACCAGAACTACAAAATATATGCGATAGTTGCGCCGTCAATCTCAAGCCAGTTTACTTACGCAAAGCTTGGTCAGGTGATAACGGGGCTTCGCAAGCTTGGCTTCCATACCGTAATCGAGGCGGCTCTCGGCGCCGATATGGTTGCACAGTCTGAGTCGAGAGAGCTTGCTGAAAAAGGATTTTTGACGAGCTCGTGCTGCCCGGCGTTTGTAAACTATGTTGAGAAAAACTTCCCGGAACTTGTGCCGCTTGTTTCAGGCAATCTTTCTCCTATGGCGACGATTGCAAAATATGTGAAAGAGCACGAGGCAAACTGCAAGACGGTGTTTATCGGTCCTTGTACGGCAAAAAAGATGGAAGTACAGAAGGAAAGCGTCAAGCAGTATGTCGATGCCGTTCTTACATTCGAGGAGTTGCAGGCGCTATTTGACAGCAGAGAAGTCGATATTACGACGCTTGAAGAGGGTGTTCTTGATAACGCTTCGTATTTCGGAAGAATATTTGCCCGTTCCGGAGGACTTTCGGACGCGGTTGCAGAGGGACTCAAGGAGCAGAACATTGAATTTGACCTCAAACCCTGTGCCTGCGACGGAATCGAGCAATGCAGAGTTGCGCTTTTGCAGAAGAGAGCAGGTAAGCTCCAAGCCAACTTCATCGAAGGAATGGCTTGCGTTGGCGGTTGCATAGGCGGAGCCGGATGTCTCACACACGGAGAAAAGAACAAAGCTGAAGTTGATAAATACGGCAAAGAGGCGTTTGAAAAGACGATCAAGGATGCTGTTTCGGTTTTGAAATAATCAATACTATGTTTAATAAAAGCCTTGAAATCACGACACTTTCAGGGCTTTTTTATTCTGAAATTGCGCCACCGATTCGACGGGATAATTGCAGATTCGATTTTTGAAATTTGTATATTGATAAATATGTGAAAAGATGCTACAATATAATCAGAAAGGTTAGGGCAAGCTTGCCGATAAAAATCAAAGTCGGAAAGGAGAAAAACGGAATGTTTTGCTCAATGAAAAGAAATGTCGTGGGCTTTATTATCTTGAGTGTGATAATGATTTTGTCGCTTGTCGGTTGCGCACGCGGCGCTTATATCTGCGATGTTGTTGAAAACGAATCGGCAGACTTTGTTGCCGGAAAAAGCCGCTCCGAAGATTATGTGATTCGTATCGGCGAGGCGACATTCGACACACAGTATATTTCAAGCAAGAAATCGAATTTGACAAATGAAATTTACGATGTGTACGGAATAGTCGAAGGAGACCCCGGTGTTATAAGACGCCGCATTAGTGTCGATGCCAAAACGGGCGCGGTAGTTGGTTTTTCCAATATATCTCCTTATCCTCAAATTGACAATATCGATAAATTATCCGATGCCGAACTGAAAGAAATCGTTGAGTCATTGATGGGCGAATTGGCTGACTTCGCACAATACAACGAATTTAAAGCGGATCGCCCTCATTCTTCAGATTCCGTTTATTATCTGCTGTGGCAGGTAAAAAGGGAAGCGTTATGCAACATTAAGGTCGAGGTATATATTACCGCAAGCGGATCGATAACGAGTTTTTACAAAGCGGATGCCTGCCCGGACGAGCTGACGAAACCTTTTGTGAACGATACAGAGCGTGACAGGTTGATTGAGGAAAAAATAAAAGCGCATCCGGGAATTGATTCTGTTGAAGATACAGTATATGAAATTCAATCGGAAGTGTTGACGTACTATAACAATGCGCCGGCTATTATATATGATGTGAAAATAGTTGAGGACGGGTTTGCTCAGGTGATATGTCTGGTGATTTATCGGGCGTAATATGTAAAATCCTAAGGTATGATAAAAACAATGTGACCGAAAAAAATCGGGACAGAATAGTCAAAAGCCTTGAAAGCACGACACTTTCAGGGCTTTTTTTATTCTGAAATTGCCTCGCCTGTTCGACGGAAAAATTGCAGATTCGATTTTTGAAATTTGTATATTGACAAATGTATGAAAGTGTGTTACGATATAATCGGAGAAGTTGCGGCAAGTTTATGTAATGCCGAAGAAATCAAAACCGGAATTGGAAGGAGGAAAGCAGAATGTTCGGGTCAATGAGAAGAAATATTGCGGATCTGATTCGCGAGCTTGAATTGAATAGAGCAAAAGGCTTTCCGCTGTTTTTGTCCGGAGGTGTTCCAGAATGAGAAACAGCCTGATAATAAATGGCGGTTGGCGTTACCTGCGTGTCTGTCGGTCACACAACGAGAGCGAGTTCAAATATGCACTTGCCTCTTTTATGCGTGAGCCCGAAGGATATTGCCCGATGCAGGTTGCGGCGGCCGCTTTTTTGATTGTCCGGTGTACGGAACGATAAAGCCAATCGAATAACACAGACTGTATCGATGTATCGGAGGACAAAATGATCTATACAAAAATGACAAAAGTGGCGTTGGATCTGTGCTTTGAGGCTCATAGAAATCAGCGCGATAAGAACGGTATGCCGTATGTATTTCATCCGTTTCATCTGGCGGAGCAGATGAAAGACGAAAAGACGACGATCGTCGCTCTGCTGCACGACGTTGTCGAGGATACGGATATTACTCTTGATGATATACGGAATATGGGCTTTGACAACGAGGTTGTTGCGGCTATCGGGCTTATGACACACGCCCATGACGTTCCGTATATGGAATATGTTGCTGAAATCAAGAAAAATCCGATATCAAAAGCGGTAAAGCTTGCCGATCTGCGACACAACAGCGATACAACAAGGCTGGATAATATAACCGACCGCGACGAGAAGAGGCTGAAAAAGTATGCGGAGGCAATACAGTTGCTCGAAGACGACTGACAGGGGACAGATCATATTTAACAAAGACAACTCAAACACAAGATCGCCAAATTAAAAAAACAGGAGGGTATATAGGATGCACATTTTTCTGATACGTCACGCAGAGTCGATAACAAACGCAGGCGAAAATTACGAAAAGAGAGTTCCTGATCACCTCGTATCGCTCACAGAGAACGGTATGAAGCAGGCAGAAGAACAGGGCAGGTGGCTTGCGGAATACTGCTGTGCAAAGGGAGTTGACCTTACACGTGCGAGGATCTGGCGCAGTCCGTATTTGCGCACAAGGCAGACAAGCGAGGAATTCAATAAATCGCTCGGCATCAGCGACATTCGCGAGGATATCACACTGACGGAACAACAATTCGGCTTGTTTGATTCGCTTCCGGAGGAAGATTGGGGGCGTCTGTTTCCCGTCGAGTATGCTGAGTACCGTCGCCAGCGTGATAACTTCGGCAAGTTTTATGCCCGCCTGCCTATGGGAGAAAGCCCGTTTGACGTTGCTGTGCGTATACATCAGTTTATGGGAACGATACATCGCGATTTCGAACGCCACGGGATCGATACGTTGTTTGTATTTACACACGGGACGACGCTTAGGACGTTCCTTCTGCGCTGGTTTCATTATTCGCCAGAATGGTATCACGCAGAGAAGAACCCGAAGAATTGCTGGATACGGGAGATCGACGGTCATACAGACTGCGGCTATATAAACAACTGATTTATGTCAGTACAAATAAAGTAAATCAGGTAGCAAAGAAAGGAGAAGCAGAAATGAAAGAAATAACAAAAAGAAAAATACTGATCGAATACTATGAAACGGTATCTGGGGTATTGCAATTTGAGCTGAACAAAGAGAGCAGGGACTTATCGAAAAAGATTCTGAAGCTGCTTCTCGATATTTTCGGCGAGACGGATGAGGAAAACGAAATTCTTCTGTCTGTCGAAACGGCGGAATGCCTGAAAACGGTATCAGACGCCGTTCTTATGATTGCCGACGGAATAAAGGCGGATGAACCGGCATTTGCGATCAAAGCGGAATTCATCCGCAGGCTCGAAATCGAAAAGCTGAAATGCTTTGATCTGCCGATGCTGTATATTCAGACGGAACGGGCAGCGCTTTGCGGAGAGAAATGTGCGTGCAAGCTGCTCGCCTCAATGAAATGGCTCGGAATCGGTACGGCGGAGGACAAGAGAGCAGCGCTTGAAATATGGAAAACTCTAGCCGCGTGCGGCGATGCGATGGCAATCTCCGCTGTGATATATGCCTGCGGGGAGCTCGGCAATGGCGAGGAAAAGGGCAAATGGGAAAGGACAAGCGATGTATTGCTTTGTGCCGAGAGCACGTTTTTGCCGATGATATTTGACAGACCCGATGATGCGGGAACAGAACTCGCAAATCTGATTCTTGCGGCAAAGGGTAAGGAAAAACAAAAGGACAAAGCCGGCATCGATCGGGCAATGGCGCATTACATACTTTATTCGGATGACAGCTTTGAAGAAAAGCTGAAGGCGGTTTCCTCGGAGACAAATTTCTATCCGATTCTTTGGAAATCGAATAAACGTAAGAGCAAGAAGATCGGATTTTAACGGAACCGAATCATAAAAAGTACATCGGCGTCTATGACATTCAATATAAGCCACGGTAGCATTGGAGGCGAAACAATGATGAAATTTGACAGAAACAGCATTACGAAATTGAAAGAATTTTTATACAGCAGCTGTGTTCACGATGCAAAGATGAAAAGCATTGAGTATCAATGCGGAGAAAATGGTATAAAAATCGAATTATTTAATCCAATCTTTAATTCTAAAATGACTATAATCTTTCAGAACGTAGAAATTGTACTTGCAGTTAAAGGTAAATCGTATGGCGATTCCAAAACAATCATTTCGCTGGCTGTGGAAGAAGATTTTTCATATCTAAAAACTTATCTTCAAAAGTATAGTGAAGGTATTGAGTCTGCTCTTTACCTGCTGTTTCAAATGTTTTCCGGGGACGAATTACATATTGTATCAAAAGAAGTAGTTGTTGAAACTATGTGATGATGCAATGATAGATATGTTGGCAAATGCCCTTTGAAATTCAAATAAAAGGGATCAAATCGAAAAGGCGGTGCAAATATGAATACATACAGAGAACAAAAAATAGATAGCTATATATATGAAAACTGTCCGAACGCTAGAGTTGTAGGTTACCTTGACAATGACAGCGATCTTAAATATTACAGCGACGAGGAGCTTGCCTCACTTGACGGCGACTGGTTTCCGCTTTGCTGCTACCGAAATGAGAAAGGAAAGCTGATATATGGCGGCAGGGACAAAATCGTTCATACATATACGGAGGGCGAAACGGGTGCCGGAAAAACAACGCGATTTGTTATGCAAAGCATCCGTGCGCTTTCAAGCACAAAAGGCAAGCCGAGCTTTGTTATCGTCGATATTCACGGAGAGATAATTGAGAATCTGTATAGCCATTTAAAGAATATGGGCTACGATATAAAGATACTCAATTGCGATGATGCGGCTCGCTCCGATACATACAATCCGTTTGGGGAGATCGCAAGGGAATGCCTTGAAAGTCACAGCGTTACTTCGGAGGCGCAGAATAATATCCGCCGCATCTCCGAAATCATTCAGCCACTTGAGGATTGTGACGATCCCATTTGGTATCAGGGTGCAATGTCATATACAAACGGCTGTATCCTTGACAAATTTGAGGATTTGGTCAGCGGTGATATTCCTATGTCATGCCTTACGATCTATAATATCATCCAGAATCACTACTGGTTGAGAAACGGGTTGGTAGACAGGTATGGAAACGGTAGTCTATTTAACATAGCGCAATACAAACGCAAGCAGTTCGGTTGTCTTTCTGCGCAAAAAATGATGTCTGTTACAGATAACGCTGATAAAACAAGAGCTTCGTATTTCGGCGTTATTGAAAATCATTATGATACATTCGGTCAGCCTGCGCTCTATGCACTGTCATCGAACAGTACAATCAACATTAGAGATCTTATTAACAAACCGACCGTTATTGTCATACAGTCCGGTAATACCAAGATCGGCGATGACCTGATCTCGCTGATGATGAATGACATTTACACGACGGTTGTCCGTATGGGGAAAGCAAGTCCAACAAAATTGCTCCCCCGCAAGATTCACTGCTTTCTTGACGAGTTTGCGAACTGCAATATTGCCGATGGACCTGAGTATATCAAAATGCTGACCACATCGAGAAAATTCGGTATGTATTGGCATATGATTCTTCAATGTGACGCACAGCTTGACAGAAAGTTTGATGCGAATATCGGTAAGATAATCAGAGCGAACAGTACGGAAATTTTTATGGGTTCGCAGGATTATGAAACAGAGGTGCGCTTTGCAAAATCGTGTGGGCAGAAAACGGTGGAGTCACTGGAAAGTAAAATAACACAGCAAACGCCTTCACTTGTAGTTGTCGACCTGATGACACCGGAAAAGTTAGATCTGACGGAAGAAGGGTATATTTATGTAAAAACAAATCGTCATCACCTTCTGAAATCTTATTTCGAGGCATTTTACAACTGTCCGGAATTCAAGCGCACGGACAGTATGGACGAGATCTATCCGCACAATACGTTTGACTACACCAAGACCTGCTTTTATCCGAGCGATATTCCGCACTCTGTCACTTCCAAAGAATATGACATTCTGAAATATACTATGGAAAACAGGGTGACTTTGTCCGAGCTTTTGAAGCATTTCGAAGGTTACGATACCCAAAACGCAATCAACAATCTCGGGAAGAACGATATGCTTGAAATCGGGGATTCCGGCGTTGCGACTCCGAAAGTTTCGGAGGATCAGATGGCACTTCTGCGGTATAAGCTCGATAACAATTGTATGGACGAGACGGTGAAAACGAGGAAGGCTGTAAGGACGAGGATGATGCGGGATGATCCGTTTGATTTCGACGACAGCTCTGATGAAGATGAAGCACCGCTTGTCAATATGCTTTTTGAAGAAATGAAGGACCATATTGCAAAAAACAATATCAAAGTCGATATGGACAGGCTTGCGGGTCTTACCTGCATACCTGATATGGTTCTGTCGTTCCTTAAGGAATGCTCGGAGCTGACGGAGATTGACCGTATCTATGCCAAATCTTCAGACGAGTTTCCGTATAAGAAAGAGCATATGAAATTTGAAATTCTCAGCGCATTTATCCGCAACAATGATTTCCAGGATAAAGACGATTGGACAAGCAATATCATTCAGGAATATGTTATAATAAAGCATACGGGCTATTTCCCGCAGAACATTCTTGACGCATTTGACGAGGCTTCAAACGATATCAAAAGCGAGATGACGATCGAAAATATCCGTGAAATAAAGAAGATCGTATCAAGAGGTATTCCGATAAAGCCCGATGAATATTACGTTGACGATTTGGATGATTTTAACGATGACGATAGCGGAGATGAATAATAAACATCGGAGCGCTTATTTTTTGAAAAGGAGATGATTCAATGGAGAAGAAGCTGTTATGCTCAAATGCCGCAAATACCGCAATAAAGGGACTTTCTGAGGCTCTCAAAAGGCACGGGATAACCGAAGGCGCCGACGAATATTATTTTGACGACGGAATGAAGTATCCTTTCTTCAAGATCCCCAAAAAATACAAAAAGGAAAAGCCCGGTGATCCCGATGTTCATTACGTTTTCATAGATGTGAACGGGAGTAGCATAAACAGCGTCGATTATAGGGTTCACGGAAGTCATACGCACGAGCATCTGCGCAATGCGGACGAAACTGCCGATCTTGCCGCAAAGCTCCTTTCGGGAGAGGTGGTTGAGGTTGGAATTGTGGACTGCGAAGCGGCGGTTTGCTTCTTTATGAATGACAGGGGAAACCCGGAGGAGAATATCGCCGTAATCGAAAGAAACAAGCCGATGATAAACGAATATCTTTCGTATTATCAGCACAGATGGGGAGAACGCCATACTCACGCCGATTTTGACGAGGTATCTCCGCACAGACTTTACTGCGGTATGCCGAAATGCACATTGGAGGGCGCCGTAATCTTTATGTTTTCGGCAAAGCTCGGAGAACATCCGACAATAAAGGTCATTATCTGACAAAGCGGACATATGCCGGGATACATCGAAGCTATGCGCTTTGTGTAATTCTGACAGTATGCCATAAAACAACAAAAATCCGAACCTAATCCTTGTGGATTCGGTTCGGATTTTTTACTGCGTCGTTTATAAAATAATTTCGCTTTGGCAGTATAATAAGCGGCGCTGTATAACGGTTAAACAGAAGTTTGGCTATCTGATTTTTTTGCGCCGATCTCAATCGTTCTGCCGCCGAGATTTTCATAAATTCTGTGAGAAATCGAAAGCACGGTCCGCCCCGCTGCCGCACGGCGCAACGCTTCAAGTACACGGGCTTCTGTCTCGGCATCAAGATTTGCCGTTATTTCGTCAAGGAGCAATATTGCAGGGTTGGCTGCTGCTGCACGTGCGATCGAAAGAAGCTGCCATTCGCCCTGCGAAAACATTCCATCCGTGCACGGTGTGCGGTAGCCTTCCGGAAGGGCAAGGATTGCCTCGTCTATTCCGGCAAGTCTTGCGGCGCTTTGTGCCATCTCTTCGGTAATATCGGTGTCGCCAAGCGTTATCTGATCGAGCACTGTTCCGGGGACACGGGAAAAATGCTGTTCAACACAACCTATGCAGACCCGTCGCTCGCTGTCCGTAATGTCCGAAACGTCAACATCGCCTATGGTGATTTTTCCCGATTCGGGTTTGTAAAGTCCGAGAAGCAGGCGGAAAATAGTGCTCTTGCCTGCGCCGGTTCTGCCGATGAGCGTGACCTGCTCGCCCTCTTTTACTGTCATCGAAAAGTTTTGCAATACGGTTTTTTCGCCATATCCGAATGTTACATCCGAAAGCACAACGTCGCCTCGCGCGGCGGTATTCCGCTCCTTTGGAAGAGAACGCTCGTTTTGAGAGAGAAATGCGTCTATACGCTTCACCCCCGCCATTGCGGACTGAATTGTCTGTATCTCCATACCGAGGCTTTCGATAGGGGAGAAAATGCGGGATATGTAATTTATTATGGCTACCGATGTGCCGACAGACATTCCGAAAAACGTCAGCACCTCGGCTTTGCCGGAAGATGAAAGAAGCATAACAATCCCGACAACGACAGCGTTCAGAATCAGAACAACGGGCGAATAAATTGCGTCATAAAAATTTGTTTTTTCGACAGCGACATAGCTCTCTTCTATGCGACTGTCATACTTTTTTTCCATATAACTTTCAAGCCCAAGTGTGCGGATTGTACGGATGTTGTGCAGAGTTTCCGGTACTTGACCTGACACCGATGCGACAGCGCAACGGTTTTCGAGCTGTGCTGCAAGCATTTTCTTTTGTATATGCCGTGTGAAAACAGCAAAGAGCGGGAGAACAAGAAGCAGGATGAGCGCAAGCCCCGTGTTTTTAACTATGATGACGGCAAAAATTGAAACGATACGGCAGGCGTCCGCAGCCATACTGATGATGCCCGATGTAAAAAGTGCCTCAACTGTATCAACGTCTCCCGAAAAGCGCGCGGCAACCTCGCCCGGATTCTGCGCAACAAGCGTGCTTGCCGGCAGTCGTGTGAGCTTCTGCGACATTTCAGAGCGTAAAGCTCTTGTCATTTTTTGCCCGAAGACTACAAGAAGAGTCTCCTGCGCAGAGGAAAGTATACCCTCGAGCGCAAGGCTTCCGAAATACAGAAGTACAGCCGTAAACGAAAGTGGGATGCCGCCCGTAAGATCGTCTATAACGCCCGCAAGAATCAGCGGGGGAATAAGCGATGCGCCGACAGACGCCGCCACGCAAAGAACCGTGCCAAGGGTAAGAAAGGGATGTGCAAGAGCTGCTGTGCGCACGGCGGCAAAAACGCCATTTTTATTTCTGCTCTTCATAATGTCCGCCCCCTTTCTGACTTTCGTAGAGAGAGCGGTAATCGGGTGTCGATGCCATCAGCTCATTGTGTGTGCCGACGGCAGTTTTTCCGTTCTCCATAAATATTATTTTCTGCATTTGAGGGAAGTGATAAAGCCTGTGAGAAATGAGAAAAACGACCTTATCCTTTGCGTATTCTTTCAGATTTGCAAATATCGTGTCCTCCGTTTTGCGGTCGAGAGCCGAAAACGGGTCATCCAGAATCATTACAGGGCGGGGATGGGCGAGGGTCCTTGCCAGAGCAAGTCTCTGCGCCTGACCTCCGGAGAGACGTGCGCCGCCGGTCCCGATTATGGTTTCAATGCCGTTTTCCATAGCAAGTGTCTCGTCTTTAAGTGCGGTGGCGGAAAGGTACGGAATTGCGTCATCTTCCTTGCCGCAAAGAACGTTGCTTTTCAGGGTATCGGCAAAAAGCTCCGGGTCGTGACCAAGATAGCCGACAGTAGCGGCGATTTTGCGTGGAGCCATATCGGAAAGCTCGCTTTCTCCGAACCGAACCGAACCTCCGTACGGTTCTTCGCAAAGAAATACGCGTCCGAAGGTCGATTTCCCGCAGGCGACGGGTCCTGTCACACCGATTATATCTCCCGGATGCGCCACAAGCGAAAGTCCCGAAAATATCGGTTCGTCGCCATAGGCAAATGAGAGATTTTCGATTGTTACATTCGCTGCCGGTGGTATTTCAAGAGCGTCAAGACGCTCAGGCGACTTCATAAGCGGCTGAATTCTTTTCCAGGAAACTTCGGCTTTCTGCACGGAATTAAACAGCTTTGCAACCTTTGACGATTTGACGGTCAGCTTTGTAAAGCACGAGAGAAATGTTGTAAACGCGGCTATATCCCATACGCTCCGCCCTGTTCCGAGCACATTTTTTGCGCCGAACCAAAGAATAAACAGAACGCCTGCGCCGGATGCTGCCAGATACAGCGGGGGAAGAGCCGACTGCCATACATTGCTTTTGACGGCGGCTTTTTCGTAGTTTTCAAGCGTTTTTTCATATCGCTCCGCTCTCGTCTCCTCGCAACCGTATATGCGATAGGTTACGGCGTTTTCGACACGATCAAGCGTTGCGCCGCTCAAAGCTCCCGCCGCTTTTTTATATGTCGCTCCAGCGTGCTGAACCGGTTTTTTCATCCGTGCCGCACAGAAGTATGAAATCGGAGTAAAAATCAGGCTGAGAAAAGCCAGACGCCAATCATATATAAAGAGCATAACAGCGTAGCCGAGCAGGGCAACGCCCGTATCGAAGATTTCTGTTGTGAATTTGCGCATTCCTTCAACACAGTCGTCAACATCAGAGATTGCTTTTGTCATCAGCTCTCCGGCGCCCTCGTTTTCAAGAGCCGTGCGACTCTGCCTGATAAGGTTTGCGTAAAGGATGCCTTTCATTCGTCGGTTTATGTTGTTGGCAAAGCGACGTACATAAAACCGTTTTATGAACCTCGCCGCCTGCACCGCCAGCGTGACGGCGATATAAGCAAGGACAAGCATTGCCATTGCCGCGGCCGTCTTGCTTCCGCCGAGAATGTCGGCAAGGCATTGGGCGAGCCTGCCCTCGAACCAAGGCGATGCGAGCAGACCGACGTTATAAAGCAAGCCGGAAACGGTAATGAAGGCGAGAGAAAGCCATTCAGCGCGAAAATATGAAAGTATTTTATCCGGGCAAAACGTCTTTTGTTTTTTCATATGTATCATCGCCTTCATTATTTGATAAAGTGAGGAAATCCTGCACGGCTCTCGGTTTTCGACGCCGTATAGAGCTTATCAAGCAGCGCTGCGAAGGTCGCCGCTTCTTCGGCGGTCAAGGCAGAGGTCAGGTATTCGTAAAACGACGCTTCTATCTCCGCCTTTGACGATTTCAGATTTTCCGCAAGTTCTGTCGGGTAAAGCAGTTGGCTGCGCCTGTCGCCGGGGGCGTCACGACGGATAAGATAGCCTTTTGCCTCGAGATTTTTCGTTCTCCTTGCAATAGCGGCTTTGTCTGCGTGCAGAATTTCCGCCAGTTTTGCCTGCGTGCAGCCGGGATTATGTCGCAGGGCGTGAATGAGATCAATCTCCGCCGTGCCGACTCCGTCATCCCGCAGGGAAACAAGAACCAGCTTTTCCGCCTCACGCGCGATTTTCGTTATCTTTCTTTCAGTTATATCCATATATTTTCCTCCGAAGCACAGTTTGGTTGTATATACATCGTTGTATCTGCATCCATTATAGCGCAAAAAAATAAAATGTCAAGCGGCAGGGAGATTTTTTCAATATTTTTCCGCACACGCAAGCACTGAGATTGGTTTGAGGCGGAGAAGATAAATCGGTATTTACATTTTTAAAAGAAAGTGGTATACTGTATTCGGTAATAACAACTTTATCATCATAACCGGAGGGAATTATGGAAAACAGATTGCTGAAATATTTTCTTGTTGCGGCGCAGGAAGAAAACATAACAAAAGCTGCCGAAATTCTTCATATTTCCCAGCCTGCGCTGTCAAAGCAGATTATGCAGCTCGAAGAGGAGCTCGGCGCAAAGCTCTTTGTCCGCGGAAAACGATCACTGACGCTCACGGAAGAGGGCAGGTTCCTTCGCGGACGGGCGCAGGAGATTGTTTCGCTTGCGGAAAAAACAGAGCGGGATTTCAGGGACGGCATTGTTTCTTATAACGGTATTATCTCGATCGGAATGGGCGAAACGGCGGCGAGTCGTCAACTTGCGCGGCTTGCTATGGAATTTTCAAAAAATTATCCGGAGGTGAAATTCGATTTCTATTCCGCAACCGCCGACAGCGTGAAAGAACGAATTGAGAAAGGGCTCCTTGACGCCGGACTTCTCATCGAGCCCGCGGTTGACCTTTCAAAATACGACTTTCTGCGATTTGCAGTAAAAGACCGCTGGGGTGTACTTGTTTCAAAGGACAATCCGCTGTTTCAAAAGAGTTCTGTATCAAAGGAGGACCTGAAAAACGAATGTCTTTTTGTTCCTTTCAGAATGGCAAGCCGATTGGAGGAAACGTTCGGCATTTCAATACACAGCCGGAGCGTGTTCGGCACGCACAATCTCCTTGGCAACGTTGCAACTCTTGTGCGCGAGAATGCAGGCGTTGCGCTGACAATCGGCGGGGCAACCGAGCTTTATGACAGCCGTGAGATGACGTGGAAACCGTTTGAACCCGAAATTTCGCTTTCCAGCGTTCTCGTATGGAAGAAGTACAAAGCCGCGTCTCCGAGTGCCGCAAAGTTTCTTGAATTCGTTGAACATTCCTTGCAGTTATAATTAACGATTAAAAATAAATATTTTACATATGATGAATTAAGTGATAAAATAAGCGTGGAAAGGCAAAAGCCTGATCCACGCTTTATTTTTCGGAGATCATTTATGAAAAATATTCTTGAAAGAGATATTTCTGGGGAGCCTGTATCGATTGACGATGCGGATTACGGAGAGATCAAAGAAATTATTACGATTGCCAAACGCCTGACGCAGGAGATGAATACTTCAATCTGCGATGCGGCGACGGCACGAAAGTATTATACTGCTATCACAGGGCAGACTGTCGGAGAGGATTTCAACTTAAATCCGCCGTTTTACACCGACTTCGGACGCAACATACGGGTTGGCAGGCGTGTGTTTATAAACTTCGGCTGCATCTTTATGGACAGAGGCGGTATCACCATCGGCGATGACGCTTTCATCGCGCCGCAGGTAAAGCTGATTACCGAAAATCACGGGCTTGCGCCGGACAAGCGGCGATATATCACCTCGCGCTCTATTGTCATCGGTAACAATGTCTGGATCGGGGCGGGGGCGATCGTTCTGCCGGGGGTGAAGATCGGAGATAATGCCGTCATCGGCGCGGGAAGCGTTGTTACAAAAGATGTTGAAGCAAATACGGTTGTTGCGGGCAATCCCGCAAAGCCGATTAAAACAATATAGGGGGCTTTTATGAACAGGAAAAACTTATTTTTGGCATTGGTTGCACTCCTGCTTGTCATTGCCTGCACGGTTTGCGCCTGCAATTCCGGGGGCAACAATCAGGCGAGCAGCGGTACGACGGAGCCGACGGGTACAAGCGCACCAAATCACCTGACAACGACTTCAAAAAATACACAATCTCCCGCGAAAAACGGAACACGGATCCGGTTTGACTTCGGCGGGCAAACGGCTTACGGCACACTTGACGATAACTCCGTCAGCAGAGACCTTGTTTCCCGCCTGCCGCTTACGCTGACCTTCTCTGATTACGGCGGAACGGAAAAAATCGCATATCTGCCGGAAGGTTCACCGGCGTGGGATGCGTCGGACGCACCCGATGCCTGCACGCCTGCATCCGGAGATATTACGATGTATTCCCCTTGGGGCAATCTTGCGATATTTTATCGCCCGTTCCGTAACTCTGACGGACTTGTCCCGCTCGGCGGGCTTGACGATGGTGGAGCTGAAAAATTCGCGGCGATGACGGGCGAATTTACCGTCAAGATTTCGCTTGCGACCGATGCGGGCGACACCGGGCAGACCACCAAGACCGAAAACCCCGAAATTCCGGAGCAACCGCAAAAATCAAAAGTTCTCGTTGCGTATTTTTCCTGCACGGGTCATACAAAGGCTGTGGCAGAGAAGATCGCTTCGCTCACCGGCGGTGACCTTTACGAAATCGTTCCCGCCGAGCCGTATTCCTCTGCCGATCTCAATTACAGCGACAGCAACTGTCGCGCAAACCGAGAGATGAACGATCCGTCGTCGCGCCCTGCGATCGGAAGCGAAAGTATTGATATTTCCGCATATGATACAATCATAATCGGCTATCCTATCTGGTGGGGCACTATGCCGCGAATAATAAACACGTTTTTTGACACGTATGATTTGTCCGGCAAGACGATCGTTCCTTTTTGTACATCGGGAAGCAGCGGAGTTTCAAGGTCGGTCTCGGATATAAAATCAGCCGAGCCGGGTGCGACCGTTGCAAACGGGCTACGCGCTTCCGGAGCAAATGACGGGAATATTGAAAGCTGGCTCCGCAAGAGCGGCGTCACGAAATAATCAAGGGGGAAAAGAATATGAACGAAAAAGAATTTGAAAAACAAAATGTTTTCGGCAAGGGGGAATATAACTCTGCCTATGCGAAGTATTTCAGCGGAGCCTCGTTTCTGAATCCTCTGACGGAGGCGGGTAATACGGTATTCCTCGCAAACGTTACCTTCGAGCCGGGTTGCCGCAATAATTGGCACATTCATCACGCCGATGAAGGCGGCGGGCAGATACTTATCTGTACTGCCGGGGAAGGCTGGTATATGGAGGAAGGCAAACAGGCAATCAGCCTGTCTCCGGGGATCGTCATAACGATTCCTGCAAACGTCAAGCATTGGCACGGTGCCAAAAGGGACAGCTGGTTTTCTCATATAGCGATTGAGGTTCCGGGGAAAAACTGCAAAACCGAATGGTGTGAGCCTGTTTCGGATGAAGAATACAAAGAGCTTTGAGGAGGAATTTATTATGTCGGTAAAACAGACTGCGGGCAGAGACGCTTTGGGCGAATTTGCACCGAAATTTGCGGAGCTGAACGATGACGTTCTTTTCGGCGAGGTATGGAGCAGGGAAAAGGAGCTTTCTCTGCGTGACCGTTCGCTGATTACGGTCGTTGCGCTTATGGCGCAAGGGCTTGTTGACGAGAGCTTCCGCTATCATCTCATAAACGCAAAGAAAAACGGTATAACGAAAGAAGAAATTGCGGAAACTGTCACTCACGCGGCATTTTATTGCGGCTGGCCGAAGGCTTGGGCGGTTTTTCGTATGGCGAAGGAAATCTGGAAAGATACAGATGAAAAAGAGGAGGAGAAGAAATGATTTTCGATAAATATATCACGCTCGGAAACGGAGTAAATATTCCGTTGCTCGGCTTTGGTACCTGGTGCATTGACGACGGCAAAGCGGCGGAAGCGGTACAAACGGCGATCGAAATCGGTTATCGCCATATAGACACGGCGCAGGCATATGGTAATGAGGGAGGCGTCGGAGAGGGCGTTCGCTCCTGCGGCGTGCCACGCGGAGAGTTGTTTGTTGTCAGCAAGGTTGCCGCAGAAAACAAAAGCTACGAATCTGCTGCGAAATCAATTAATGAAACGCTTGAAAAAATGGGGCTTGATTATCTCGATATGATGATTATTCACGCGCCGCAGCCTTGGGCACAATGGCGCGGAGAAAAGCGATATTTTGAAGAAAACCGCGAGGTCTGGCGTGCGCTTGAAGACGCATATGAGGCAGGAAAGCTCCGTGCGATCGGCGTATCGAATTTCCTCAACGACGATCTTGAAAGTCTTCTCCCGCATTGCAGAATAAAGCCTGTGGTAAACCAGGTTCTTGCGCACATCGGCAATATTCCGAGCGAGCTGATTTCGTTCTGCCGGGAAAACGACATTGCTGTTGAAGCGTATTCGCCGATTGCACACGGGGAAGCGCTGAAAAGTCCGGAAATTGCGGAGACTGCGAAGAAATACGGCGTTTCGCCGGCACAGCTTTGTATCAGATATATCCTTCAGCTAGGCTTGATTGCTTTGCCGAAAGCATCGACCCGCGGGCATATAAAGGAAAACGCCACGCTCGATTTTGTCATTTCCGATGCCGATATGACATCCTTGAGCGAGGTGAATTTCAAAGACTACGGCGAATATAGCTATTTTCCCGTTTTCAGCGGGAAATAACCTGTGTAAAAGGGAAGCGCAGACAGCGGAGAAAGCCGAAGACGGATGATACGCTTCGAAAACCGTAACAACGAAAAGAAAATAGCAAAAAGCCTTGAAAACATTGAGTTTTCAAGGCTTTTTGCAGTATTGGCGGCAGGACTTTGGCAACGGCTTTCAGCGCTTTTTATCGCGCGACTGCGTTTTTGCCACCCATTCATTCCAACGGGGATCCGCCTGTATTTCAGGTCTTACGAGCGACTCTTCCGGCACTCTCCACCAAGGCCAATCATTGACAAGCGTTTCATATGATATTTGCGGACGGGGGTTGCCGTTTGCCACGTCATATCTGACCATACGCACAAGAGGTGCAGTATAATCTCCTGCGCCTTTGCAGTATTTTTCAAAGCATTTGAAATGTTCAAGGGCACAATCCAGTGCTTCAAATGCTTCGTCTTTTTTATTGTCCGCCCATAAATATACTGAAAGCAAGGTATAGATTCTTGCGATATAGGGATGATGTATTCCGTAATTTCCGTCGGTACAGATATTGCCGAAAATGTCAATCGCTCCGCGCAGGCTTTGCACCTTGTCGGCAGGAGACATATTTTTTCCGGAAGCGATTACTTCGCTTATCATAAGCTTGGAACAGGCTTCGACTGTTTTCAGCAAAGCCTCTCCGTGCGCTTTTACACGCTCTTTTCCGTCTGTTGCCTTCGTTTTCAGAAATTCTTTTGAACCGTAAATGTCAGGAGCCGTTTCAATCACTTCGAGTGCTCTTCTGTGCTCTCCCGTGTTCAAATACAGCTGAGTAAGCTCGCAGAGCACGCGATGACGCAGCCTTCCATCCTCCATAGTTTTCAGTAATTTTTCATAGAGCGATATTGCTTCCTTCCATTCCACATAGGTTCGATGTTTTTCTGTATCCAAGATGTCGTATCCTTCATCGTCCGATAAATGATGTTCTCCGTGACGGACATATCCTGCATTGTATAATGCCGAGGCGAGGCAGAGCATAATTCTCTCGTTCCCGGGAAATTCAATCAGGGCGTTTCTTGCCAAAGAAATGCATTCATCGATGTTAATATCCACGCCGTTATTTTGAGAATTCATATATTCGATTTTTTCAGCCAATTCATCGATTCTTTTAGAACGTTCATTGTTGTAACCGAAAAGCTCATCGATCGAAATGCCGAAATAATGAGCAATGGAAGGAATTATCTCCATATCCGGATATCCGCCGTTTGCTTCCCAGCGTGAAACCGCCTGCGATGTTACTCCGATTGCCTCGGCAAGCATTTCCTGAGTGCGTCCGTCGCGCTGGCGAAGCTCACGTATTTTCTGTCCCAAATCAAGCTGCATAAAAGCACCTCCAAAATTTATTTCACCGGTGTGATTATAGGATAACACAAATTTTTAAAAAAGCAATTATCAATTCGTTGTTTCAAATCCAAGTAATCATTGGATTGAATGCGTTTTTAGCACTCTCGACGGCATTTATCAATTGTGGTGTCTGCGTGCGTTTCATAGGCGCTCCGATGGCAATTTACAAAGATAAAAAGAAAATCCGAACCCAAAATCCATAAGGATTAGGTTCGGATTATTCCCATTTGGTGCGGGTAGCAGGACTTGAACCTGTATGACCGTGAAGTCACTAGAACCTGATGGTAATGACACCTCTGTGACAAGTCAACCTGACTGTACCGTTTCATTCACGTATAGTATAACATAAAACCGTGAGCATTGCAAGTATAACGACTTGAAAAGTAGCCGAAAAAATGGTATAATTAATTCAGATAGAATAATCCCCACGGAGGACTCGCCATGCCATACGACAAAGAGACGCGGGATGCGCTTCAGGCGTACTATGAAACGCATGATTTTACCGGAAGTATCCCTGCCTTTGATGATAAAAAATATACGCCCGCACAACTTCAGATTTATGCCAAGGCGAAAAAGTTCTTTGCGCAGTCATGGCTGAAGCTCCTTCCCGAAACGGGCAACAAGCGCTCTATGAGAAATTTCTCGAAAAACTATCCGCTGAACTGCCTGAAAGAAGGCGACGCGGCGTACATTGCGGATATGGTTGCCGAAATTATGGGCGATGAGGAACAATTCAAAGCCTCTGTTGACAAATTCTTTTCCGACCTGCAGGAGCCGCTCGAAGCCGGATTCAAAGCCTGTGCAAAAGCACACGGAAAGACAGAGGAAGAATTGACCGATGAAGAAATCGAAGATGTTGTGGACAAGCTCGCCGGGCTTTTCATGGAAGAGATGATCAACGCACTGATGACGGCACAGAAAACGCCGGAAATCTTTGCGGTGCTTCATAAGGGTGATACAAAGCTCACGGCGCACGAGGATTTCAATGATTCAGTGTGTGAAAATCACGACAAAATCAACTTTTTGAAAAGATGGACGCACTCCGATACGCAGCTCGGCGCGGCATTGTCACTTGAAGCAGTGATGGCAAGCAACATGGATGCCGTTGAAAGCGCTACTGATTTCTTTTCCCCCGTCGAGAGTATGGAAGAAGCATATATGGAACTGCGAGACGGATTCCTTGCCACACTGTCGGAGGATGACCGTGCGATTTTCATCATGCGGGAAAACGGTAAAACGCAGAAGGAAGTTGCGGAGGCGCTCGGCTATAAGACGCACAGCGCTGTGACCAAACGCCTGCAAGCTATGCGGGAACAGTTTGGAATGTATATAAAAGAACAAGGGTAAGATACCGACAAATCGAAATTTGAAGAGGTAGTTGTATGAATGATAAGTGGATCGAGTTTGCGATTCGTATTCAGAGCATTGCGCAGGCAGGGCTTCAATACGGAAAAGATCAGTACGACAAAGAACGGTATGAAGAACTGCGGGAAATTGCGGCAGAAATGCTGTCGCTGAAGACAGATATTCCGGTAAACAAGGTCCTTGATTTGTTCTGCGGCGAATCCGGCTACCAGACACCAAAAGTCGATACCAGAGCGGCTGTGTTTGTCAATGAGAAAATCCTTCTTGTCCGTGAAAATAACGGAACATGGGCATTGCCGGGAGGCTGGTGTGATGTAGATCAGTCCATTGCATCCAATACAGAAAAAGAGGTTCATGAAGAAGCCGGATTGATCGTAACAGCGGAAAGGCTCATTGCTGTTTTGGATTGGAGAAAGTACAATGTGGTAAATTATGCTTATGGTGTTCTAAAGGCATTTGTCCTGTGCAGATATGAGGGAGGAACATTCCGAAAGAATATCGAAACAACAGCGATTTCTTTTTTCGGCAAGAAGGAACTGCCAGCAAATCTTGCCGTTGAAAAGTGTACGCGGGAGCAAATATTGATGTGCTTTGAAGCCCTTGAAAATCCAAGTATGCAAACGGTCTTTGACTGAGACAATTTCCTGTTTGTCAAACCGCTGTCACGCACCGCCACCCGACCGCAAAAAGTCGGGTGGCTTTTGTTATATGAAGTTTTTTCGGGCTTGTGCCTCCTGCATGGTATTGTGTATTGTTACAGGTCGACGATGAAATAAAAAGCATAACCGAAGGACTACGACAATTTTCAGTTTTACAAGCAATACTCTCTCGGAGAAACATGATAGTAGAGAATCATATGTTTTCCTCCTGACGGTTTGATTTGCCAAATCTATTATTTCTTTGTTTCCCCGTTTTCTTTCTCTTGCTCCGACAGCAGTTTCTCAATTTGCGCCTGCTTGGCAAGGATGGCGTTCACTTTATCGTAGAGGTCTTCAATCATGATCTCGGTTTTCAGGTTCACCTTATAATCGTTTTCCGCGCGGCGGCGGTCTTTTTCCTCCTGCCGGTTCTGACTCATCATAATCAGCGGTGCCTGAATGGCTGCCACGCAGGACAGGACGAGATTCAGAAGAATAAACGGATACGGGTCAAATGCTTTTGTCGCAAGAATGGCATTGACGACCATCCACAGAATCAGTACGCCGGCAAACGAGAAGATAAATGCCCAGCTGCCGGCAAATTTTGCAATGGTATCGGCTGCCCGCTGTCCGAGCGTGTATTTCTCCTTCTCTTTTTCGGGGCTGACCGAAATTTTACTGTCTGCCAAAAGATTCAGCACTTCTTCGTCCGTCATATCATGGCGGATGTCCTTCAGTACTTCTTTCAATAATTTTCTGTTTTCTTTCATGATGTTTTCCCCCTGATTCAATCTTTTTTATTTATCATCCGTTTGCGGCATTGTCCGCAAAAAGAAATTCGGGCCTTCGTTTTGATACAGCAGAATCGCTGTGCCGAGCAACAGTTCTGTGTACCTTTCCGGATCATCGAGCGGAACCAGGAAATCATCCCGGATTCTCCCGATACGGTACAGAACCGTGTTGCGGTGGGTGAACAGTGCGTCGCAGGTCTTTTTGGGCGAACGGCTGTAAATCAGATAGAAGTACAGCGTTTCGCAGTATTGCGTTTCCTTCTCCCGGTCGTGCTCGGCAAGTGTCTGTAGTTCCAGAGAGATCAGATCATCGCGGAACTCCAGATTTTTCAGAAGCAACGGAGTCCTCAGTTGCGATACGGAACAGACATTTTCACCGTGATAGTTGCTTGCTATGATCATATCCAGCGCGTCACGCGCGGCGCGGTAAAGCACCGGGAGGTCATACAGATCGCGAATCGCCTCCGAAATGATGACCTTCAAGCCGAATTCTCCCGCAAGTTCTGTGAAAATAGCCGCATCGCAATCTTTGTGAAGAAACAGAAACACATCGCCCTTATAAAGAAAGGAATGGGAATCCGGAAAACGCTCTCCGATTTCTTCCTTCAGATGGCGCGTTCCGAGATACTGATTGTTGTAAGCGGTCAGATCGAGCAGGGCAAAAGCGGACGGGTGAAAGTCTGCAAGATATGTGCCCACGGTCTGAAGCCGGAAATAAGAGGCAGACGGAAACCCGCCTTCCAGTAAATGCATCAGAATATCCTCGGTTGTTTCAAACGGCTTATCCTGACGGCTTGTTTCGATAAAAAGCTGTTTTGCGAGAATCAGGTCGATTTGCCGCCAGATTTCTGCCGGAATTTTTGGAAGATGACCGTCCGTGTCCACGCAGATGAGATACCCCAGCCGGACGCCGGTGCAGATGAGCGGCGCAAAGCGCCGGCGAAAGGAGCTTTCCTCCAATTTGATCATATCGGCGCTTCCACCGCGAAGTGCCTGACTTTTGCTGATAACTGCGCTTGCCTCGTATGTGATTGCTCCTTGCGAGACTGCCCCCCGGAATAACGGATCGGAGAATCCGACGGGACAGAAATGCGCCACAACGCGAAAGGCATCGTCCAGCACAAGCAGTGGACAATCCAGATAGATGCCGACATCCAGCGCCAGCTGTTGCAGATCATCCTGCATGAAAAATTCCGTAACCAGAGCCGTCATATCTCCGGTTTGCCATTGCGCCTGAGCCAAATTCTCGCCTTCTTTCAAATGTTATTGTGCCGTTAGCACAACTGCGTCTGCCTTTATTATACCACAGGAACATTGTTTTTTCAAGAGAAAACGAGTACAATATAGACGTAAAAAGAAAAAAGGAAACGGAGTGATTCCGATGAGTGCTTTGGTCGTGTAGCCCAAAGGGCAAAAGAAAAAATGTGCGTTAGCGCGGTTTGACCGCGGGACGCTGATTATAAATAAAAACAAATGATTAAATGGAGGGATTCATTATGGTACCGAGCATTTTTGGTGAGAATATGTTGGATGATTTCTTTGACGGCGGTTTCTTTGGCGCACACAATCCGCTTTACGGAAAGAACGCAAGAAATCTGATGAAGACCGATATTCGTGAGATGGATGACAGCTATGAACTGGCTGTTGATCTTCCGGGCTTCAAGAAAGATGAGATTAACCTTGATATCAAGGACGGGTACTTGACCGTCAGTGCAGAAAAGGGTCTTGACAAGAAGGAAGAAGACAAGAAGGGACGCGTTCTCCGTCAGGAGCGTTACGCAGGCGTTTGCTCGCGTAGCTTCTATGTCGGCAATGTAAAGCCCGAGGATGTCAAGGCAAAATACGAGTCCGGCGTTCTGTCGGTCGTTCTGCCGAAGGTGGATCAGAAGAAGCTTGCTTCTGCCAGCAAGATTGCGATTGAATGATCGCCGTCATGCAGTTCCGGCGTTTGCGCGTGCAAACGCCGGAGCTTTTTATGTTGATTACGCATTCCGACTTTACGAAATAATTACATCTTTCTTACGCAAGAAAGATAGCCCATTGCGGCGAAAAGCGGTATAATGAATGCAGAATGGAGGTATATAGGAAGATGAAATACAAAACCGTTGTATTAAAATATAATCCCCGCACCGAAAAGATGTCAGAAGAAGTGGAAAAGGCGGCAAACGAATATGCCGGGAAGGGGTGGAAGTTAGTCACATTTTCCATAACCCTTGCGGCGAAGGCAATCCTTGTATTCGAAGTCCCTGAAGCGGAGCAATAAAATGATATGGAGATGCACCTATGAATAAAGAAAAACAGGAAAAAAGATTTGTTCAGGTTTTTGCCGAGGACTGCGGTTTTTTCGGGCCGGAAAGCAGTCTTGTGGTAGACAGACAAACAGGCGTTACATATCTTATCATCCGAAATACTTTCGGCTCGGGGATTACCCCGTTGCTAAATGCGGACGGAAAACCGGTAATCACCAAGCCGGAAGATGTGGTAAAAGGATAACGATACAGATTTTGAGGGAGCGCAGTTCTTTGCGATGCGGAGAAAAGTGCCTTCTTTTTTTAGAAATTGAATTTGCGAATGATTTGCATATTGACAAACGGCAAAAGATGTGCTATAATAAAAGAAAATATGCGAATGAATCGCAAATCGGAGGCGCAGAGTGTCAAAATATCTGACCAGACAGCGAAAGATTCTGCTGGATTTTTTTGCGGAAAACAGCGACCGGCAGCTGACTGCGCGGCAGATTTCCGACGCTTTGCAGGGCAGTGGCGTGAGCCTCAGCGCCGTTTACCGCAATCTTGCCGCGCTGGAAAAAGAGGGAGAGCTTCGGCGGGATGTGCGCGAAGGCACGCGCGATGCCGTCTACCGGTATGTCGGCTCGGATGAATGCCGAGAAAGCATTCACCTGCTTTGCAAGTGTTGCGGACAGAGCATTCACATGAAGGAATCCGATACCGAGACGTTGCTATCGGGTGTGCTTAAAAACAGCGGATTCCGGATTGACCGCACGGACACGGTTCTCTACGGAATCTGCGACCGTTGCGGGAGAAAATAAACGAAAAGGAGGAAGTCAGGATGAAATCGAACAAGCGTATTTTCAGAACACTGCTCTGCATAGCGGTTCTTTTTGCCGTGGCTTTCTCCGCGATTTATATTGTTGCCGAGTCGGGTCACGACTGCACGGGTGAACATTGCGCAATCTGTCATCAGATCGAGCTTTGCAAAAATCTGCTGCGCTCGCTGACGATTGCCGCCGGTGCCGCCGGGGCTTGCGTTGTCGGCAAGACCTTGTGCAGATACTGCCGCGCAAGACACAACGACAGAATTGTTGTACCGACGCTTATTTCGCTTCGGGTGAAGCTTTCGGATTAAAACATAAAGAAACAAGGGTGAAGTCTGCTTTTTCGGCAGGCTCTTTCGGCTTTGCCGTCGCCCTTGTTTTTTCGCGCTCATTTTTATCTGAAAATAACCCGGAGGATTTCTGAATATGAAAAAAATCATTGCCATTCTGATGGCGCTTACTCTGCTTGCAACCGCCTGCGTTCTTGCGGGATGCAACAACAATACGGATATACAGGACGACAAACTGTCCGTTGTCACCACCATTTTCCCGGAATACGACTGGGTGAAAAATATCCTCGGCGACAAGGCTGACCGCGCCGAGTTGACCATGCTGCTTGACAACGGCGTGGATCTGCACAGCTATCAGCCGACTGTGGACGATATGGTGAAAATCTCGAACTGCGACCTCTTTATCTATGTCGGCGGCGAGTCCGATGGCTGGGTAGAGGACGCGCTGAAAAATCCCAAGAACCCGAACCGGAAGGTAATCAACCTGCTTGAGGTACTCGGCGATGCGGTGAAAAACGAAGAGTCCGTAGAGGGCATGGAGGAACACGAACACGAGCATGACCACGGGGACGAAGAACTCACCGCCGAGGATATCAAGGATCGCACGCTTTCCGATTTTGCAGGCGAATGGAAATCGCTTTACCCGTACCTTACCCGCGGAGAGCTTGACGCTTATTGCGAACACAAAGCCGAGGAGGACGGCGACGATACGACCACAAAGGAAACCTATCTTGAAAAATACAAAGCCTCTTGGCAATGCGATGCCGTAAAAATCAAGGTGGACGGCAGCACCATCACATTTACTTACACGGACGGGAAGACCGTTTCCGCGACCTACACCTATGCCGGCTACCAGCCGAAGCTGAACAGCGAGGGCAAGATCGGAAGCGTACGGTATCAGTTCACGACCGACAGTGCCGATGCACCCAAGTATGTGCAGTTCAACGATCACGGTCATGAACCCGGCGAGGCGGAGCATTTTCATGTTTATTTCGGCAATGACGGCTTTGATGCGCTGATGAACTCTGCAACCAATCCGTTCTTTGTGAAAGACGCTTTGACAGTTGACGAAATCCTTGACGCGCTGATGGGTCACAGCCACGAGCATGACCACGAGGAAGAAAAGGATGAGCATGTATGGCTTTCTCTGCGTAATGCAAAGGTGATCTGCCTTGCTATTGCCGAACAGCTCTCCGCCCTTGACCCCGACAACAAGGACGCATATGCGAAAAATCTGCTGACCTATACCGAAAGTCTGACGGCTCTTGACAAGGAATACCGCAAAGCGGTGGAAGAAGGTTCGCGCAAAACGCTCCTGTTCGGCGACCGCTTCCCGTTCCGTTATCTTGTAAACGATTACGGGCTTGACTACTTTGCCGCGTTCTCCGGCTGTTCCGCAGAAACCGAGGCAAGCTTTGAGACAATTTCGTTCCTTGCAAAGAAGGTGGATGAATTGGAGTTGCCCTGCGTGCTGACGATTGAGGGAGCAAACCACAAAATCGCACAGACCATCGTGCAGAACACGAAATCCAAAAATCAGCAGGTGCTGACCATGGATTCCATGCAGTCAACCACCTCGCAGAATGTAAAGGACGGCGCAAGCTATCTGTCCATTATGCAAAAGAATCTTGAAGTGCTGAAAACGGCGCTTCGGTAAGGAGGAAAAACGGTATGTCGCTTCTCACCTGTCAGAACCTTTCTGTCGGCTATGACGGAAAAGCGGTTCTTGAAAATCTGAACTTCTCAGTGGAAGCCGGAGAGTATCTTGCCGTCATCGGCGAAAACGGCTCCGGAAAAAGCACGCTCATGCGCACGCTTCTCGGCTTGCAGCCTCCTGTTTCCGGCAGAATTCTGACGGGCGAGGGGCTTCATAAAAACGAGATCGGATACCTGCCCCAGCAGACGATTGTGCAGAAGGATTTTCCGGCATCGGTGCGGGAAATCGTTCTCTCCGGCTGTCAGGGGCGGTGCGGCTGGCGCCCGTTCTATAACTTTGAAGAACAGGCGATTGCCGCAGGTGCTATGGAGAAAATGCGGGTTGACGATCTTGCAAAACGCTGTTACCGCGAGCTTTCCGGTGGACAGCAGCAGCGCGTTCTTCTCGCCCGCGCTCTCTGTGCCACAAGAAAAATGCTTCTTCTGGATGAGCCCGTCTCCGGTCTTGACCCGAAGGTCACGGCGGAACTGTACGAGCTGATTGAAAAACTGAATCTGGAAGATCGGATTACGATTATTATGATTTCGCACGATATCCGTGCCGCGCTCCGCTATGCCGATCACATTCTGCATATCGGCGAGCGTGTGTTTTACGGAACCACGGCGGAATACCTTGCAAGCCCGCAGGGGAAGCTGTTCTGCGAAGCGGAAGGAGGTGAGGAAGCATGACGGCAATCTTTGAAAAACTCTCACTGTATTTTGAATACCCGTTTGTTCGATATGCGCTGATTGTCGGCGTACTGATTGCGCTCTGCTCGTCGCTTCTCGGCGTAACGCTGGTACTCAAGCGTTTTTCCTTCATCGGCGACGGACTTTCTCATGTTGCGTTTGGTGCTATGGCAATTGCGGCAATTCTGAAGCTGACAAACGAGATGCCGTTGGTGATGGTTGTGACCGTCCTGTGTGCCGTTCTGCTCCTACGCACGGGGCAGAATACCAAAATCAAGGGGGATGCGGCAATTGCCATGATCTCGGTCGGCTCGCTTGCCGTGGGGTATCTGCTGATGAACCTGTTTTCCACTTCGTCCAACCTTTCGGGCGATGTATGCAGCACACTGTTCGGCTCGACTTCCATCTTGACCCTCTCAAAAACCGAGGTATGGCTTTGTGTCATTTTCTCGGTGCTGGTGGTGGCGGTATTTCTGTTTTTCTATCACAAAATTTTCGCTGTCACCTTTGATGAGAATTTTGCAAGAGCAACGGGTACGCGCGCAGGGCTTTATAACCTGATGATTTCGGTCATTGTGGCGATCATCATCGTGCTTGCCATGAATCTTGTCGGCTCACTTCTGATCTCGGCACTGGTCATCTTTCCCGCACTCTCCGCCATGCGGATGTTCAAGACCTTCAAAAGCGTCACGGTCTGTGCGGCGGTGCTGTCGGTGGTCTGCTCGGTTGTCGGAATTCTGGTTTCCATTCTCGCGGGAACGCCTGTTGGGTCTACCATCGTGGTCGTGCAGATCGGTGCATTTGCGCTTTCGTGGTGCGCCGGTAAACTTGTGGGAGGATTTGCTAAATGAAAAAAGTAATATCGCTAATTCTTGTCTGCCTGTTCGTATATGCGCTGTGTGCGTGCGAAAAAAGCCCGCGTGATCCGGTGACAACAACCCCCGATACACAAAGCGAAGGTGTGGATGTTGACCTGACCAAGCTCAGCAGTACCATGGTTTATTCCGAGGTCTACAATATGATGGTGGCTCCGGATAAATATGTCGGCAAAACCGTCCGAATGCGCGGTCAGTTTGCGCTTTACGAGGACACGCAAAGCGGCGCACGCTATTTTGCCTGCATCATTGCCGATGCAACCGCCTGCTGCTCGCAGGGACTGGAATTTGTCCTTGAAGGCACGCACGCATATCCGCAGGATTATCCGTCCCTCGGCACCGAAATCACTGTAACAGGAGAATTCCGTACCTACGAGGAGAACGGAAATCTTTACTGCCACCTGACAGATGCAAAGATGGAATAAAAGCAGATATGCTCATATAAAGGAGCTATCCTTCATAGCTACAGCCACCCGACCGTAAAAAGTCGGGTGGCTTTTTCTGTGTCAAAAAATATTTTCAAAAAAATTTCTGCTATCAGGAACATTTTGCGTTTCTGACCTTGGGGTATTAATGAAGGGGCATTACAATATGTTCCTTATGCCGCAATTGCGGTGACAATTGAATACTCCTGCCCCGGGAGGATACGGGATACGGAACTTGCCAGGACAACGAGGGTGGCACCTCGTGCCGAGGAGGAAGGCGTGAGATCACGCTCCGGAAGGATCGGTAAGCGAGTCGGTAGTATCCCGCAATACGCGGTCAAGCGAGCGTAGGAACATACCGGGAGCAGGCAGACCGGAGGAGCCGGGACTGTGCAAACTTCCTCTTGCACAGCCTCTGCAACTGCGGTCGGTGCGGCGACAACACCGGAATTCTTTTGAAATGCCGTACTTCAGATTTTTGATCCGTGCCGATTCGGTGCGGGTCTTTTTCTTTTGCCGTTTTTATAACGGTAGGGGATTCGGTTTTGAATTTTGTAATTATAAAAACTGCTCCCATATGCGGAGCGAAAGGAGATGAGCATCGTGCAGAATATAGCAGCGTAACACCGCCAAATTCGCCCCGTGTGGCGAGGATAACATCCCGGCTGGACTTTGTACCGCCAACAAACCAAACCGCACACAAGCGCTTGTGTGCGAAAATCAGGAAAGGAGCATAACGCTTGAAAAAAACTACTCTTGCCGTCATCGACGGCGAAACCCTTATGGACAAAAGACTTCCCGAGACGAAGTTTTGCGTCGAAACCTTATTGCCGCAGGGACTTTGCATTCTCGGCGGTTCCCCGAAGGTCGGTAAATCATGGCTTGTCCTTGACCTCTGTATTCATATCGCAAAAGGAGAACCGATGTGGGGACTTCCCGTTACACAAGGAGAAACACTCTACCTCTGTCTGGAGGATTCCGAACGCCGGATTCAGGAACGGCTCAATACCATTACGGACGATGTGCCACCCGGATTGTACTTTGCCACCGGCAGCACTTCTATCGAAAGCGGTGTGTGCGATTGGATTCGGAAATTCAAACATGAACATCCCGCTGTCACATTCGTCGCCATCGACACCTTTCAGCTGATCCGTACCCCGACAGTGGATGTCTCCTACGGCAACGATTATGCCGAACTGCAACCGCTCCGTGCTTTGGCAGAGAAACTGAAGATCTGTCTTCTGCTGGTGCATCACCTGCGCAAGATGGGAGACAAAGACCCTATCAATAAGCTCTCGGGCAGTACCGGAATTGCGGGCGCAGTTGACGCGATCTATGTCCTCGAAAAGAATGAGCGCGTGGAAAACAGTGCAACGCTGTATGCTTCGGGGCGGGACATCCGCGACCGCAAGATGAAGCTGGAAATGGAGTCCACCACCTGCACATGGCAGTTGCTCTCCGACAGCCTGACCATGCCTGAAACCGTCATGCCGGACGAGATGGCGGCGCTGGTCACACTGATGAAAGCGACACTCATTTTCAACGGGAGTAACACCGACCTCGCTTCTGCATTGTCGGCTACGCTCGGCAGAGAGATAACAGCCAAGGGGATGAAGCAGATGATGAACCGCTGGCGGTTTCAGATGGAGGCACTTGGCGTATTCTTTGAAAGCAGGCGAAGCAACGGTCAAAAGTATATCCGCGTGAAATATGTGTCACCGCAACCGACAGAGAGTGCCTCAAGTGACCCAAGTGCCTCAACTTCTTCTGCCCTCATATCTTTCGTCCCTTGCGACCCTTGCGTCCCTGCATGAGACTTCAAATTGCTGCAGATTATTGCGAGTTTCGCCTTTGTATGACGCCAGCCGATTCCGGCGGCGCCAAAGGCGTCGGGCGAATCCCATACCCCTATCAATTATTTACGAAAGGAGTCTTTCAGTGAAAGAAAAAAACAAAAATATCATTCTTTCCTTCCGCGTCACACCGGAAGAAAAGACCTGGATCGAGGAAAATTCCTACGGTCATTACAGGCGCATCAGCGACTTTGTCCGCGAATGTATTTTCAAAAAGGAGATCGTCAATATCGACGGAGCCGATGAAATTGCGCACGAGCTTCAGCGCATAGGCAACAATCTCAATCAGCTTACCCGTGCCGTCAACGCAGGATTTGTACGGGCAGTTGACCTCGGAGAAACCAAACAGGAGGTGCAAAAAGTATGGCAATCGTTAAATTCATTGCTTCGGGATGCCCGATGAACAACATTTTTCCCTATGTCATGAACAGGAACAAGACCGAGGATGGCATATTGGTTTCGGGAATCCATTGCACGCCCGAGTCCGCACTTGACGAATTCCGCTTTGTAAAAAACAAATTCGGGAAAAACGACGGCAGACAATATTACCACATTGTCCAATCGTTCAGCCCCGATGACAGACTAACTCCCGAGACTGCGCACGAAATCGGTCTGCGCTTTGCCGAATACTTTCCCGGCTATCAGATCGTTGTTGCCACCCATTGTGATCGTGATCATCTGCACAATCACCTCGTCATGAACTCGGTGAATATGGAAAACGGGAAGAAATTTCATCAGACTGCCGATGACCTTGCCCGCGTCAAGGAATATTCCAATCAGCTCTGCCGTGAGTACGGGCTGTCGGAAACCGAAGCAAAATCTTCATTCGGTTCGATGCCGAAGTGGAAAGACCTGCTGCGACGCAAGGCATATTCCGTTGCCTGCCGCACCACCTGCAAAGAAGATTTTATCTACGAGATGGAGATGCACGGTTACAAGGTGGAATGGCAGGAGGGACACAAGTATATTACCTTCACCACGCCGGACGGTCATAAATGCCGTGACAACAAGCTCTTTGCCGAGCAGCTTTTGCGAAAAAATCTGGAGATTTATTTTCTTCTCGGCGGATGTGAGTCGGGACTTGCGGAGCAGTATCAGCAATTTGAAAACCGCTTGCATCCGAAACACGGTTACACGGTGGGCGAAGGTCTGTTTTCGCTCCTGAAAAGTCTGCTCGAAACCATGCCGTATGAGGGACGCTTCACACCGCCTGTCGAAGAGCATCAAATCGATAAGCTGACCGTCATGGAGTTGGAAATGCTCGGCATCAAGGTCGAACCCAAAGCACTGCTTCAATATTCCGCGTACAACACGCAGGACGAAGATCAGGGCTTTGGTTTTTATTTATGACAAAACTATATGTCTGAATTGCTAATTCTGAAAAAAACAGCTGGACTTGCGGCAAGCGTTGTGGTATTGTGTGTGCTACCACCGAGGGAGCATCACAAGGAATTGCGCATAGGTTCAGCCGATCCTGTGAAGAAAGGAGCGTTTATGGGCGGAAAGAGAAAAGAACCGGTCATCGAAAGCGTGTGCTTTATGTACACCGGAAGCGACAAACAATTCAATTCGTTTCTGAAATCCGTGATCCGCGATTACCTTGCGGATGACACCCCTGCCGTGGAAATTCTGACGGCAAAAGAAGAAATCAAAAAGAATGCCGAAGAAAAGTCGGCGTAAGAAAGGAGAAGTTTTATGAGAGCATGGCTCTATTACCGCCTGTCCCGTGATGAGGACAAGGAGCTGAATTCGCTGACCAATCAGAAAAACATTCTGGTGGAATACGCAGAGAACAACGGTTACACCGTCGTCGGAGAATCATTTGACGACAATGTCAGCGGCATGCACTTCAACCGTGAGGGCATTGAAAAAATCTATGATGAGGTGGAGAAAAAGACGATTGATGCCGTCATCGTCAAAGATCTTTCACGCCTCGGCAGACACAAAACGCAGACGGCACTTTTCATTGACTACCTGCGGGAACACGATGTGCGGGTTCTGTCGGTGACGGAAAACATTGATACAAGCAACGAGGATGACGAGCTGATGGTCGGCTTCAAGGGAATCTTCAACGATATGTACTGCCGGGACATCTCCAAGAAAATCCGTGCGGGCTACAAACAGAAGCAGAAAAAGGGCATCGTGCTGATCCCGCCGATGGGATACTTCAAGGACAAGAACACCGGCGAGGTGGTCATTGTCGAGGAACAAGCCGCAATCATTCGCAGGATATTTGATCTGTACCTCTCCGGTTACGGGATCAAGTCCATTGCAAAAATTCTCAACGCCGAGGGCATCAAATCACAGGGCTACTACCAACAGAAGCTACTCGGCAAGAGGCTCGGAGACAACAAACCGGAGATTGCACACCGCTTCCTGTGGGAAAACACAGGAGTCAAGCGAGTGCTGCAAAATGAATTTTACTGTGGAACACTCGTCTGTCACCGATCCTACACCAGCAAGATCAATCATATCCGCAAGGAACTGCCGGAAGAAGAACACTACCGGCATGAGAACTTTGTGCCTGCTATCGTATCAAGAGAGATATGGGAGCAGGCACAGTTTTTGCTCCGTGACAATGTGGAACGCAATGTCCGCGCCGGACAGAATGCGCCGCACCACCGCTATACAGGGCTGATCAAATGCGGAGACTGCGGCTCCTCCTTCGTCTGCCGAAAACGGGTGTGGAAGGACAATGTGCGCTACGAGTATACCTGCAACGGCTACCACCGTTACGGCAAAGAGAACTGCACCGCGCACAGGATTGACGAGTCAACGCTTGACAAGCTGATTTACGATGAACTGATCGCCATCAAGGAGGAAGCCGAAACAAATTACCGGACGATTGAAACCGATGTAAAAAGCTGGCTTGCAAAGAAAAACACTTCCGAGAAGCGGATTAAAAACCTGACCGACAGGCTCGCACAGCGGAAAAGCGATCAGGAACAGATACTTCTGGAGCGTATCCGCGACCGTGAACACGCCGACATTTATACGGGTATGCTTGAAAAATGCGAGGCGGAAATCAAGAGTCTGACAGCGGAAATCGACGCCATCCGTGATTATGATACGACCATCCGCAAGCGAAAAGCCGAAATGAAAAACAGTATCGATATTCTCGACGGCATCATCAAGGACGGCGCAATCAGCGACAACAACCTTCGGTTGCTCGTTGACAATATTGTGATTCACGAGAGCGACGGAAAGCTATCTATCAATATTGACCTCAAAGCCGCCTTCAGCAGCCACCTTAACATTTACGATGAGGACGGCGCACTCACTGCGAAAGCCTTCGCCGCGAACTGAAAATAGGCAGACGCACCGCCATAAGTAGTGCATCCCATAACCGCTGTGTGACAACGGAATAGAAAAAGCAAAAAGCCTTGAAAACTCAGTGTTTTCAAGGCTTTTTGGTGGTGCGGGTAAGAGGACTTGAACCTCCACTTCCTTGCGAAAATTAGAACCTGAATCTAACGCGTCTGCCAATTCCGCCATACCCGCTTATTAAGTTGGATCGTCCATTTTTACTCGGAGCGATCTCTCCGAGGGCGGGGCACTTTCTAAATCAAATGTAATCACCGAGGTGACATCACCTGAATCTAGCGCGTCTGCCAATTCCGCCATACCCGCAATTATTGCGCTGTTTGCTTTTATCCGGAGCAGCTATCCGGAGCGGGGAAACTATCCTTATCCGCTGTACCAAAAAACCACTGTCAAGCAGTGGTTTTTCGGTGGTGCGAGAAACGGGACTTGAACCCGTATGGTGTGCACCACACGCCCCTCAAACGTGCGCGTCTACCAGTTCCGCCACTCTCGCATATCTCCGTGCGTTTTTGCCACACGGCTTAATCAATTATACTCAAAAAAAACGAAATGTCAATAGGAAATCAATAAAAAAATTTATTTTTTCAAATTTTTTCTTCAATATTGATTTGTGCTGATATATATGGTATAATTTACACAGATCCGCGAAGGCAGAGAAGCTGCCGGCGCGAAAAATTATATAATTCGGAGGAATTATTATGACGTATCCTGTAATCGGCATCCGCCCGATAGTTGACGGACGCAGAGGTCCGATGAAGCTTCGCGAAAGCCTTGAGCCTCAGGTCTGGGCGATGGCGGAAGCCGCAAAAAAACTCTTTGAAGAAAATCTTTGCTATTCGGACGGCACCCCCGTCAAGGTTGTAATGGCGGACACAACGATCGGTCGTGTTCCGGAAACTGCTGCTTGCGCAGAGAAATTCAAGAAAGAAAATGTCGCAGTTACTCTTTCCGTAACGCCTTGCTGGTGCTACGGTGCGGAGACGATGGATATGGATCCTACGACGATAAAAGGCGTATGGGGCTTTAACGGCACGGAGCGTCCCGGCGCTGTTTATCTTGCGTCCGTTCTCGCTACTCACGCCCAGAAGGGACTGCCCGCATTCGGGTTCTACGGTCACGAGGTTCAGGATGTCGGCGATGTTGCAAATATCCCCGAAGACGTTAAAGAAAAGCTGCTCCGCTTCGGTCGTGCGGCTGTTGCTGCTGCCGAAATGCGTGGCAAGAGCTATCTTCAGATCGGCTCGATGTGTATGGGTATCGGCGGCTCGATAATCGATCAGCAGTTTATTGAAGAATATCTCGGTATGCGTGTTGAATCCGTTGACGAGGTTGAAATACTCCGCCGTATGGAAGAGGGTATATATAATAAAGAAGACTATGAGCGTGCTCTTGCCTGGACAAAAGAACATTGCAAAGAGGGAAGAGACGACAACCCTGATTTTGTTGACTTCCTCGGCGAAAAAAGAGCTATCAAGTTCACTCCCGAGCAGAAGGAAAAACAGTGGGAATTTACAGTCAAGATGTATCTTATAATCAGAGACCTTATTAGGGGCAACAAGGAGCTTCCCGAGGGCTTTGAGGAGGAAATGCTTGGTCACAACGCTATCTGCGCAGGCTTCCAGGGTCAGAGACAGTGGACAGACCATTGGCCGAACTGCGACTATCCCGAAGCGCTTCTCAACTCCTCATTCGATTTTGAAGGCGCGCGTGAGCCGATGACCTTTGCAACGGAAAACGACGTTCTCAACGGTCTCGGAATGCTCTTTATGAGACTTCTCACAAACCGCGCGCAGATATTTGCGGATGTCCGCACATATTGGTCTCCCGAAGCAACAAAGCGTGTTGCCGGCTACGAATTCACGGGCAAAGCAAAGGAAAACGGCGGTATAATTCACCTTCTCAACTCCGGCGCGGCTTGTCTTGACGCTTGCGGCGAATGCACGGATGAAAACGGCAACCACGTTATGAAGAAGTGGTGGGAGGTTACGGACGAGGACATCAAGAAGATGACGGACGCAACAACCTGGTGCGAAGCCGGCTTTGACAATTTCCGCGGCGGCGGCTTCTCCTCTCACTTTGTGACAAGAGCCGAAATGCCTGTTACAATGATTCGTCTCAATCTCGTAAAGGGTCTCGGACCGATGCTCCAGATTGCAGAGGGTTGGACAGTCAACCTTCCGGATGAGGTTACGGACGTTCTTATGGAACGCACAAACCCGACTTGGCCCTGCACGTGGTTTACACCCCGTTGCGACGGCAAAGAGGGAAGTCCGTTCAAGGATGCGTACGAGGTTATGAACCATTGGGGAGCAAACCACGGTGCGATTTCTTACGGTCACATCGGAGCAGACCTTATCACGCTTTGCTCGATGCTCCGCATCCCCGTATCAATGCACAATGTGCCTGTTGACGACATTTTCCGTCCTACGGCGTGGAACGCATTCGGTATGGACAAAGAGGGTCAGGATTACCGTGCCTGTGCGGCATACGGACCTCTTTACAAGAGATAAAAAACAAGAAAAATCGGGAGCGGAATATCCGCTCCCGATTGATATAAGCAGAGGTTTTCAATGGATAAAATAACAAAATTGCTTTTTGAAATGCGGGATGAAAAATTCAGAGATTTTACATCCAAACTGATACCCGATGTCGATAAAGAGCTTGTAATCGGAGTCCGTGTGCCGGAGATCCGCAGGCTTGCAAAGGCTCTTTCCGCAGATGAACGAAAAAAGTTTCTCTCCGAATTACCGCATAAATATCACGAAGAAAACCTGCTTCACGGAGCAATACTTCAGCTGATAAAAAACGACATCGGAGAAGCCATTTCGGAAACGGAAAAATTCCTGCCTTATATAGATAATTGGGCTGTTTGCGATATGTCGCAATCAAAGCTGCTCGGCAAATATCCGGATATGGTTTTCGGAAAAGCTTGCGAGTGGGCAAAAAGCGAAAAAACATATACGGTACGCTTTGCAATCGATGTTCTTTTGCAGTTTTTCCTTGACGAAAATTTCAAGTCCGAGGTGTTTTCTCTCGCCGAAAGCATAGTTTCGGAAGAATACTATATCAATATGGCGCTTGCGTGGTTTTGGAGCTTTGCACTCATAAAAAGATATGACGAAGTCATTCCGATAATAGAGTCGAAACGCCTTCCGGCATTCGTTCATAACAAGGCGGTACAGAAGGCGCGCGAAAGCTATCGCATAAGCGACGAAAGAAAAGAATATCTGAAAACGTTGAAAATTAAATGATTACTTTGCCCGCTTATATGCTTCTCCGCCGTCACGCGAGGTGACAGGAACATCGAGAAGGTCGCAGTAGCTTGTCGCTTCGTCCTCTGTCAGGGGGACTGTCGGCGTCATACCGGTGCATTCGTTTGCAGAGGCGACGGGGTTTGAAAACATAGCTTCTGCCGCAAATTTATCGGCAGACGGCGCTTTATACATTCTTCTTCGTTTTTTCATCATAAAAATCCTTTTTATTTTTATCTTCTCTCAAAAAAGACCGCAATATACTCATTTTTCTGTTGACAGAGAAAATAAATTGTTGTAGAATAGTACAAATTATTCAAAAAAATGCGAGGTTAAAACGAATGGTAAATCAGAACGCTGCCGAAAAGTTCACAAAAGAGGGACTTACCTTTGACGATGTTCTTCTTATCCCTGCGGAAAGCTCCGTCCTCCCGACGGATATTGAGCTTTCAACAAGGCTGACGAACAAAATCAGACTGAACGCCCCCCTCATATCCGCCGCAATGGACACGGTTACCGAATCGGAACTTGCTATATCAATGGCAAGGGAAGGCGGAATAGGCGTTATTCATAAGAATATGCCTATCGATATGCAGGCGGGCGAGGTTGAAAAAGTAAAGAGAAGCGAAAACGGAGTAATCACAAATCCTTTCTTCCTTCATCCTGAAAACAAGGTCTATGAAGCCGAGCAGCTTATGCACAACTATAAGGTCTCCGGCGTTCCGATCGTAAACGGAGAAGGAAAGCTCGTTGGTATAATCACAAACCGCGATATGCGCTTTCTCACGGATATGGATATGGACATAGGCGAAGTTATGACCAAGGACAACCTCGTTACGGCACCGGTCGGTACAACTCACGAGCAGGCAAGGGAAATACTTGCAAAGCGAAAGATCGAAAAGCTGCCGCTTGTTGATGAAAAGGGTTACCTCCGCGGGCTCATAACAATAAAAGATATTCAGAAGGCAACGAAATATCCGAATTCCGCAAAGGATGAGAGAGGCAGACTTCTCTGCGGTGCGGCAATCGGCGTAACGGCAGATGTCCTCGACAGAGCCGGCGCGCTTCTTTCCGCAGGAGCGGACGTTCTCGTTCTCGACTCGGCGCACGGCCATTCGATGAACATTGCAAAAACAACGGAGAAAATCAAAAATGCTTTTCCGGACTGCCAGCTTATCGTCGGCAATATCGCAACGGCAGCGGCAGCTGAATTCCTTATAAAAGCTGGCGCAGATGCAATCAAGGTCGGTATCGGACCCGGCTCTATATGCACGACGAGAATCGTTTCAGGCATCGGCGTTCCGCAGGTTACGGCTATATATGACGTCGCGTGCGTTGCCTCAAAATACGATATTCCCGTCATCGCCGACGGCGGCATAAAATACAGCGGCGACCTTGTAAAATCGATAGCCGCAGGCGCGGACACGATAATGATCGGTTCGCTGTTTGCGGGTTGTGAGGAAAGTCCCGGCGAAAGTGAAATTTATCAGGGCAGACGCTTCAAGGTTTACAGAGGTATGGGCTCCATCGCCGCAATGGAAAAGGGCTCTCGCGACAGATACTTCCAGACGGGAACGAAAAAACTCGTTCCGGAGGGTGTTGAGGGTCGTGTTCCGTACAAGGGTCCGCTCGCCGATACGGTTTACCAGCTCCTCGGCGGGCTTCGCTCCGGAATGGGATATTGCGGTTGCAAAACGATCCCCGAGCTTCAGGAAAGAGGTCAGTTCATCCGTATAACGGGTGCCGGACTGAAAGAGTCTCACCCGCACGACATAAACATCACAAAGGAAGCGCCGAACTACAGCGCAAACGTCTGATCTCATAAAAAACGGGGGCATTTGAAAAAATGTCCCCTTTTATGTGAGAAAAAGCCGAGCTTTACACGACGAATTGTTGAAAGTGAGTGAATGAATATGAAAAAGGTATTTGCAATTTTCCTTGTTGCCGCTATGTGCGCTGCGCTTTTTTCGTGCGTAGCGAGCAATGACGGGCAGAACGGGAGCGGCACATCGCCGCAGACAACGGAAAGCGCTTCAAAAAAACTCTCGGAAATGGGCGAAATGAATTTTACCGTTGTATCTGACAAAGGCGGTGAGGTTGCTCCGTACAGATATTATTACGGCGGTCAGCTTTACGGCTCAGGTGATGGGCTTACGTATTTCGGCACGGGAAAGATACTTGGCTTTGATATAAAAACCTGCATTGACAAGATACCGGAGATGACTGTCAAAAACGGATTTACCGTCAAAACCGATAAAAATGTCGATGTCTTCGAGAGTATTTCGGTTTTTGATCGTAGCGGGGAAACGATATATTCCGGAGTCTGCTCAACAGACAACATAAGATCTGTTTCGGAAGGAGAGGACTGCGTTGTACGGCTTACCGTAAGACGAAGCGGAGAAGGAAGCTATTCGGATGAGTACTCGATGTATCTGATGCTTGTCAAACTGAAATTCGAATAAAACTCGGAAGCGAAAAAGCATATATGGCTTGAATTTCTCATTTAATATGCCGATTTGCATCAAAAAACAGCGGAATTGGGATACATTTCGCTGTTTTTTTGCATTATATTATAAAAATATATTGATTTTGTACGATAAGTGTGATATAATTCTTTATTGTTTGGAATTTAATGGTTTATTGATGTGTAAATTCGTTTTAAGGAGGTTTATAAAGTGAAAAGAGAAGATTTAAGAAATGTTGCGATAATCGCCCACGTTGACCACGGTAAGACGACCCTCGTTGACGAAATGCTCAAGCAGGGCGGAGTTTATCGCGAAAATCAGGCGACGGAAGAGCGCGTAATGGACTCGAACGCTCTTGAACGCGAGAGAGGAATTACAATACTTGCAAAGAACACGGCGGTACACTATAAGGGTGTTAAGATAAATGTTGTCGATACTCCGGGACACGCAGACTTCGGAGGCGAGGTTGAGCGTATTCTCAAAATGGTAAACGGAGTTATTCTTCTTGTTGACGCTGCCGAAGGTCCTATGCCGCAGACGAGATTCGTTCTTCAGAAGGCGCTTGCACTTCATCATCCGGTAATCGTTGTAGTAAACAAAATAGACCGTCCCGACGCAAGACTGGATGAGGTCGGGGACGAGGTTCTTGAGCTTCTTCTCGAACTTGACGCTTCGGATGAGCAGTTTGACTCGCCTATGCTCTGGTGCTCCGGAAGAGCCGGCACCGCATCATATTCTCCTTATGAAAAGGGAACTGACCTCCAGCCTCTTTTCGATACGATACTGAAATATATCCCCGCTCCGGAAGGCGATGAAAAAGCGCCTCTTCAGATGCTCGTTTCGTCGATCGACTATAACGACTATGTCGGCAGAATAGGCATCGGCAGAATCGAGCGCGGAACGATAAAGGTAAATCAGGAAGTTATGATATCAAACTTCCATTCGCCCGACGTTGCTCCCAAAAAGACAAAGATCGTCAGCCTTAATCAGTTTGACGGTTTGAGAAAGGTTCCTGTCGAAAGCGCAATGATGGGCGATATTGTAACCTTCTCGGGATCTGACGATATTTCCATAGGCGATACGATAACCGCGACGGACTGTGTTGAGCCGCTTGAATTCGTCAAGGTTTCCGAGCCGACTATGGAAATGACGTTTATGGTAAACGACAGCCCGTTTGCCGGCAGAGAGGGCAAATATGTAACCTCGCGTCAGATAAGAGAGAGACTTTACAAAGAGCTTCTCAAGGACGTTTCCCTCCGCGTTTCGGATGGCGAAACGACAGACTGCTTCAAGGTTGCCGGCAGGGGCGAAATGCATCTCTCAATCCTCATAGAAACGATGCGCCGCGAAGGCTTTGAGCTCGGAATAAGCACGCCCAGAGTGCTTTACAAAGAGATAAACGGTAAGCTCTGCGAGCCGATTGAGCGAGTTGAAATCGATGTCCCGCAGGATTATTGCGGCTCTGTTATGGAGAAACTCGGTGCGCGCAAGGGCGACCTTGTCAATATGGCTCCGCACGGCTCCCGTATGCGCCTTGAATATCTCATCCCGACACGTTGTCTCTTCGGTTACAGAAGCGAATTTCTTACAGATACGCGCGGCGAGGGTATTATAAGCTCCGTATTCGATTCGTACGACGAATACAAGGGCGATATAGTCCGCCGCTTCACAGGCTCTCTTGTCGCTTCGGAAACAGGTGAATCGACATCTTACGGCGTATTCAATGCGCAGGACAGAGGCACGATGTTTATCGGAGCTCAGTGCAAGGTCTATGAGGGAATGGTTGTCGGCGAGAACCCGAAGATGGGCGAGATTGCCGTAAATGTTTGCAAGGAAAAACACCTGACGGCAATACGTTCGACAGGCGCCGATGAGGCTCTCCGCCTTGTTCCGCCCAAGATATTTACACTTGAAGAGGCTATCGAATTCATCGCAGACGATGAGCTCATTGAGGTTACGCCGAAGAGCATAAGAATAAGAAAAACGATACTTTCGACAGAGCTTCGCTACAAGATGATCGGAAGAACGAAAAAGGAAAATATGCAGAAGTGATGATAAAGGAACAATTTTCACGAACGGCAAGATTATACGGAGAGGACGCGATAGAAAAACTGTCGCGTTCCTCCGTTTTGCTTTTCGGAGTCGGCGGGGTGGGATCATATGTTGCCGAATCGCTTGCAAGAGCGGGCGTCGGCAGGATGTGCCTTGTTGATCCGGACGAGGTCTGCGAGTCGAACATAAACCGTCAGGCGGCAGCTCTCCATTCAACCCTCGGTCAAAAGAAAGCCGAGGTTATGGCAAGACGAATGCTTGACATAAATCCGGATATGAAGGTCGAAGTCAAAGCTATGTTCTATCTTCCCGAAAATGCAGACGAAATCGATTTTTCCGGATTTGATGTAATTGCGGATTGCATAGATACGGTAACCGCCAAGCTCGAAATAATTTCGCGGGCGCAGGCGATCGGAGTTCCTGTCATAAGCGCAATGGGAACGGGAAATAAGATGCGCCCCGATATGCTTGAAATAACTGACATTTTCAAAACAGCGGGTTGCCCGCTCGCAAGAGTTATGAGAAGGGAGCTCCGGGCAAGAGGAATAAAGCATCTTAAGGTTGTTTGTTCCGGAGAGGAGCCAAAGGGCGACGGACAAAGAACTCCCGCCTCGTCTCCTTTTGTCCCGAATTCGGCAGGACTTTTAATGGCTTCCGAAATTGCAAATATGATTATAAACGGCGGCAAATGATAATTACCGCCGTTTTTTATTGACAGCATTTATAAAATTTGATATAATAATAAAAAATATAAAAGCGGGGTAGCTTAGATGAAACTTTTGCTTGCGATAGTCAATAACGATGATGCTCATTATGTGAACACAAGTCTTACGACCGAAGGATTCCATATTACAAAAATATCTTCGACAGGCGGTTTTCTTATGAACGGAAACTCGACCTTTATTCTCGGAGTTGAAGAAAAAGACGTTGACCGTGCGCTTGAAATAATCAAAACGCACAGCAAAAAGCGCGAAATGAGCGTGCCGATGACGGCGCCGGGCAATATAAACCTTTTCGGAACGACCCAGGCACACGTTTCCGTCGGCGGAGCGACGGTGTTTATCGTCGATGTTGAAAAATACCTCCGCTTCTGATGAAAAAAGAAGATTTTCTTTTCGGTTGCAATAAGATCAAAGAATTTTTTTCCGACTTGATTTCGGAAAATATCCTTTCACACGCATACCTTATCGAAGGTCCCGAAGGGTCCGGAAAAAAGTCGCTTGCAAAATATATTGCAGCTTCGCTTGCGTGCGGAAAAAACTGCGACGGTTGCAACATCTGCCACCGCATAGCGGAGGGGCATTGTCCGGATATCAAATTTATTTCCCGCTCCGACGGGCAGAAGAGCATAAGCGTTGACGCTGTGCGGGAGATGATAGACGATACCGCTCTTACTCCGACAGAGCTTGACTTCAAGATGTACGTTATCGACGGTGCCGAAAGACTCTCTCCGCAGGCGCAGAATTCGCTTCTTAAGATAATTGAAGAGCCGCCGCAAGGGGTTTATATACTACTTCTCTGCGAAAGCTCGGCGCAGATACTTGTGACCGTCAAATCGAGGGTGCAGAGAATTGTTATGCCTCCGCTTTCGAGGGCTGAAACCGAAGAATATTTGAGGCAGCATTGTGAGCAGTCGCTCCTCGGCGACGAAAGCAAACTCGATTTTGCCGTCAGGCTGTCCCGCGGAGCGGCAGGAAAGGCCGTAGAACTGATAACGGACGGCGAAAAAGAATATTCAATGTTTCTCTCCGCAAAATCGATAATCGACGCACAGTCAAAGAAAAACCGCGGCGCTTCGGAGTACGATATGCTCGGTATTGTCTCAAAGGCGATGACAGGAAGGGACGAAGCCGAGATGCTTTTTTCGATGCTTGCTTCGGCTTACAGAGATATTCTCTCATCTAAAATGACAGGAAATGTCACGGGAGAGTTTTTTACGGAGGATGAAGCGGAAAAGTATGTGCTTTTGCTTCCCGTTGAAACTCTGAAAAAGTCCGTTGAAGCGATAACAAAGCTCTCTGCGGACAGTAACTATAATTTTAATATATCGCTTGCCGCATCGGCGCTTTCCGTGCTTTTATGGCGCGCGGCATAAGGAAAGGATAAAAATATGGACGTTGTAATGACTGACGAAGCCGAAAACAAAACCGAATATGAGGTCATCGGCATCAGATTTAAGGACGGAGGGAAGATATATTATTTTGACCCCTGCGGCATAACGGCAAAGCCTGGCGAAAATCTCATCGTCGAGACCGCAAGAGGCCTTGAATACGGAGGCGTTGCCGTTTCGAATAAGGTTGTTCCCGAAAGCGAGATCGTTCTTCCGCTCAGGCCCGTGATAAGACACGCAACAGCCGATGACGATGCAAAAAACGAGGAAAACAAGCAGAAGGAAAAGGAAGCATTTGATGTCTGCCTTCGCAAAATTGCCGATCACGGACTTGAAATGAAACTGGTCGAGGCTGAATATACATTCGATAATTCGAAGCTTCTCTTTTATTTCACGGCGGACGGCAGAGTTGACTTTCGTGAGCTTGTAAAGGACCTTGCATCCGTATTCAGAACGAGAATTGAGCTTCGCCAGATAGGCATAAGAGACGAAACAAAGATGATTGGCGGGCTCGGCGTTTGCGGACTGCCGTTTTGTTGTTCAAAATTTCTCGATGACTTTGGTCAGGTTTCGATAAAAATGGCGAAGGAGCAGAATCTTTCGCTCAATTCTCAGAAGATTTCAGGCGCTTGCGGACGTCTTATGTGTTGCCTTCGCTATGAACACGACGTCTATGAGGAAGAAATAAAAAAGACGCCGAAGGTTGATTCTGTTGTCGATACACCGGATGGCAGGGGTACGATCTGCGAGACTGTACCGCTTGCGGGAATTGTCAAGGTGCGCTTTTCGGACAGGGAACAACAGCAATCCGTTGTCCGGCAGTATCACAGGGACAATGTTACGGTAGTTACGCCTTCAAAGCCGAAAAAGCAGGCAGACGGAGAAGAATAAAAAAAGCCCGTGCGAAACCTTTTTCGCACGGGTTGTTTTTATAAGATTTTGTTTTTAAGACGCATATTGTCTGCAATCATTGCGATAAATTCGCTGTTTGTCGGCTTGCCTCTCTCGTTCTGGATTGTATAACCGAAGAAGGCGTTGAGCGTGTCAATATCACCTCTGTCCCAAGCGACCTCTATTGCGTGACGGATTGCGCGTTCAACTCTTGAAGATGTTGTCTGATATTTTTTCGCAACGGCGGGATAAAGCACTTTTGTAACGGCATTTATGAGGTCGTTGTCTTCAACCGTCATCATTATCGCCGTGCGAAGATATTGATACCCCTTTATGTGAGCGGGAACACCTATCTTGTGTATGATTTCGGTCACCTGCGTTTCAAGATCGCCGGGCTCCTGCGAATATCTGATACCGTTCATCATCTGGTTTTTGTATGCGCTCTGACGATTTTTGTATATTCGGGCAATTCTCTCAATAAGTATAGAATACTCAAAGGGCTTTTGCATACAGTAAGCCGCGCCGGCTTCGGTTGCCTCGGCAAACAGATTCGGGTTTGAACAGGACGAGAATATTATAAAATCGGGAATATTTGCGGGATCCTGAAAAAGAGCTTTTGTCTTTTTGATTACCTGAACGGTATCCGTCTTCGGAAGCCATATGTCAATAAGTACAACGTCCGGCAGGGATCTCTTGACCTTCGTCAGCAAATCCATTCCCGTTCCGGTTTCATCAACGACATCAATGCCGGCTCTTGTGAGATTTTCTCTGAGAGCACGACGTGATTCGGAACTTTCGTCTGCAATAAAAACTTTAATTCTTTCTTCCATTTGTTTGTTCTCCATTCGTTTTGAAAAATTAGTGTCGCTTTTCGTCAAACCAAAAACTACCATACACATATTACCATAAAGAGGAAACAAATGCAAGAACAAATTTAAAAATTTTGTCACAAAAATGCGCCCCAATTTTTGTATGTTTTAACAATAGACTTGTCAAAAACAATAACTTTGAGTCAAAAACAAATATTTTTTCGCATTAACTTATTTGCTTGTTAATTATACATACCGCGTGAGCGGAAATTCCTTCGCCGCTTCCCGTAAATCCGAGCTTTTCCTCCGTCGTTGCTTTGACATTTATGTTCTCATAGCCGATCCCGAGCGCTTTTGCTATGTTTTTTCGCATTTCATCTATATAAGGCGCGAGCTTCGGTTTTTGCGCAATGACTGTCGAATCGATATTGATGACCACAGCTTCGAGAGCTTTCATTTTCTCTGCAATCCTTGAAAGCAATATCGTGCTGGCAATGTTTTTGTATTGCGGATCGGTATCAGGGAAGAGATTGCCGATGTCAGGCAGCCCGCAAGCTCCGAGCAGAGCATCAGCGATTGCGTGGCAAAGCACGTCGGCGTCCGAATGACCGAGCAAACCTTTTTCAAAGGGAATGTTCACCCCGCCGATCACAAGCTCTCTGCCTTCAACGAGGCGATGAACATCGTATCCGTGTCCTATTCTTGGGTTCATTCCGCGCCTCCGTTTGCAATTATTTTCTCTGCGACGTAAAAGTCTTCGTCAGTTGTTATTTTTATGTTGTATGCGCCGGCTTCGACGATATGAACTTTGAACCCCGCGCTCTCCGCAAGCATACTGTCATCGGTCGGCATAGCAGGCTTCTTATCAGACGAAATTGCGACCTGATATACTTCTTTCATAAATACCTGCGGCGTTTGCGCGCGCATAACTGTATCTCTGTCAACGGTGTCGGTTATTATACCGTTTTTATCAACCTTTTTCAGGGTATCCGTCGATCTTGACGCCATTATTGCCGAACCGTATCTGAATGCGCTTTTAACGACCTTTTCAATGTCTTCCGGTTTGATCAGGCAGCGTGCTCCGTCGTGAATTGCGACAAATTCGCATTTTTGGGATACTGCCGCAAAGCCGGATGTAACGGATTCGCTTCTTGTTTTTCCGCCGATTGTTACAGCGGACAGCTTCGATATTCCGTACTTGCGGCGGAAGCACTCATATTCTTTGACCTCGTCCGGTGCAGCGACTATGATGATCTCGTTTATAAGGGGACAATTCTGGAAAGCGAGCATAGTGCGAACGATCACAGGTATTCCTTTTATGAGCATCAGTTGTTTCGGTACGTTTCCGCTGGTTCTCGTACTTTTTCCCGCCGCAACTATGATTGCTGACGTGTAATATCTTTTACATTCACGGGCGGCTTGGCTTGTCAGTGCCCTTGCTATTTTTTTGAATATGTTCATTGCGATTATCCTTTTCAGTTTCAGATCATATGGATTATACCAAATTATCAGCCGATTGACAATAAAAATAAAAAAATTCATAGAAAATTATAAAAAATATTCAAAAAGGTATTTATTTATATAAAAAAATATATTATAATAGGGTAACACACCTTGATCTAATTCTTATTGAGTCGCTTGGGAGATTTTCAAGTTATGGATTTTGAAAGAATAAAGAATATGTTCAGTGCTGCGGCGAAGCAGTTTACTTTTCCGCACTGCATTATAGATATAATAGACATACTTATCGTTGCAACAATAATCTTCTATATCGTCAAGTTTATTCGGGACAGAAGAGCGAGTAAGCTGGCGATGGGCGTGCTCCTTGTTGTATTGCTGATGTCAATCAGCTGGTTCCTCGATATGCGTGCGCTCAGCTTTATGTTCAAAAACATCGTTCAGGTCGGACTTATAGCGATCATTATTCTTTTCCAACCGGAGCTTCGTTCCGTACTTGAAAAATTCGGTGGCGTTTCGTTTATCAAAACGATTTCCGAATCCAAGAACCCTGCGCTCAAGCATAGCGTCGTGACGGCGATATGCGAGGCGGCGAGCGAGCTTTCGAGAGAATACACGGGTGCGCTGATCGTCATCGAGCGCTCAACCCCTCTCGGAGAAATAATCAAGACGGGAACAGTTGTCAATGCGGATGTAACCGTACCGCTTCTCAAAAATATCTTCTTCAACAAAGCTCCGCTTCACGACGGTGCCGTTATTATAAGGGGCGGAAGAATTTGTGCGGCGGGGTGCTTTTTGCCGATGTCAACAAACGATGACATAATAAAGGATCTCGGAACTCGTCATCGCTCTGCAATAGGTATGAGCGAGAACAGCGACGCTGTAATAATAGTTGTTTCGGAAGAAACGGGGACGATTTCGCTCGCTATCGACGGTCAGCTTAGACGCAATTATGATTACAATACTCTCAAAGCAGAGCTTTCAAATCTCCTCAAGGAAGACGAGACAGAAAAGAAAAATAAAAATCAGAAATGAAACGGAGGCACATTTCGATGAATTTGTTTAAAAAATTGTTCGGAGCAAAGGATGTCTCCGAGAACTCGGAGCGTCCCGCAGAGGACGACTACACGATAAGAAAAAGCAGGCGTTCAGATATAATCATCGGCATAATTTCTCTTATTTGTGCGGTGCTCATATGGGTCGTTGCCGTGTCGCAAGGAGCTGCAATTCAATGAGACGCGAAGAAAACACAAAGCGCTTTATTGTATCAGGAATATCTCTACCGATAAGAGCTTCAAGAGACGATGCTTTCGGCAAAGCCGAAAAAACGCTCTTGAAGTTTTTTTCAAGCGACGAAATAATTTCAATGAATGTTTCCAAGCGATCTGTTGACGCCAGAAAAAAGGACAATATTCAGTTTGTATATTCCGTTGCTGCCGATGTGCGCAGCGCAAGACAGCCGGATGCGAAAGAACTCGCAAAGTGCGGTATAACAGCTTCGTCCGGCGGTGAGCCGAAGGCGGAATGCGGAACAGAGAAGATGACCGACAGACCGGTCATAGTCGGGTTCGGACCCGGAGGAATGTTCTGTGCTTATATGCTTGCAAAATACGGATATAGACCGATTGTCATCGAGCGGGGTTCGTGCGTTGAAAAACGTATAAAAGATGTTGAGCTGTTCAAAAAGAGTCAGATTCTTAATACGGAATCCAATATTCAGTTCGGAGCGGGCGGAGCGGGCACCTTTTCGGACGGAAAGCTTATGACAAGGATAAACGACGGTCTTTGCGGATTTGTTATCGATACGTTTCATAAGCTCGGCGCTCCGGATAACATTCTTTATGAAGCCAAGCCGCATATCGGAACGGACTATCTGGTCAAAATCGTCGACAATATGCTTAAAGAGCTTGTTTCTCTCGGCGCCGATGTGTATTTTGATACGAGAATGGACGAAATATCCGAAAGCTGCGGAAAAATCAGAAAGATCAAAACCTCAAAAGGCGAGATAGAATGCGGGGCGCTTGTTTTGGCGCTCGGGCATAGTGCAAGAGATACCGTAGGTGCGCTCAGACAAAAGCACCTGGTCGTTGCGCCAAAGGCATTTTCCGTCGGCGTCAGGATTGAGCATCGGCAGGAAAATATCGATCGTGCAATGTACGGTTCTTTTGCCGATGCCGGACTTTTGCCGCACGCAGAATACTCGCTCTCAACGCATATCGGCGGGCGAGGCGTATATACATTTTGTATGTGTCCCGGAGGGGAAGTCGTTGCCGCGACATCGGAGGCCGGCGGAGTTGTCACAAACGGAATGAGCCGTCACAGCAGAGCCGGGAAAAATGCGAACAGCGCGGTATGCGTCTCCGTTCTTCCGGAAGACTTCGGCGGCACTGTTGACGGCGGAGAAAACTTCGTCAGAAATATCGAAAGAAGCGCATATGCTGTCGGTGGTGGCAATTATTATGCTCCGGTTCAGACGGTCGGAGCGTTCATAAAAGGAAAAGAAAACAAAATCGGATCGGTCTTGCCGACATATATGGACGGAAACGTTAATTTTACAGACATTAGCGGTGTTTTTCCGGACTTTGTTTCATCGTCGCTACGTTCGGCGCTCTCCGATTTTGACAGAAAGATAAAAGGCTTCGCCGCAGATGACGCGATTCTTACTGCTGCAGAGACGAGAACATCGTCGCCGATAAGGATTCCGAGAAGCGCCGAAACATATCTTGCCGAGGGATTTGAAAATCTTTATCCTTGCGGCGAAGGAGCGGGGTACGCCGGCGGAATAACAAGCGCAGCTGTTGACGGAATCAAAACGGCTCTCGCAATAATAAAAAGGTATTCAAATAAAACAGATTGACGCGGAGGAAAAATGTTTGACAGAAGCAAATGGGAAATACGGGAGCAAGACCCCGATAAAGCGTCGGAGCTTGCGCAAGCCCTTGAAACAACCCCTATATGCGCACGTTTGCTTATAAGCAGAGGGCTTTCCGATCCTTGCGTCGCAAGATCATATATAAACAAAATCGATTCAAAACTCTATGATCCGTATCTTCTGAAAGATATGGACAAGGCTGCCGCCAGAATAAAGAAAGCAATGGACGGTGGCGAAAAAATCACAATTTACGGAGACTACGATGTTGACGGCGTGACCGCCGTGACAACTATGTATACGTATCTGAGCGACCGCAATGTACCGGTTGATTATTATATTCCCGAAAGGGAAAACGAAGGCTACGGCTTAAATTGCGGAGCGATAGATGCGATTGCCAAAAGCGGCACAACTCTCATTGTTACGGTTGATACGGGGATAACGGCGATAGAAGATGTCGAACACGCAAATGAGCTCGGCATAGACATTGTTATAACGGATCATCATCGGTGCCGCGAAACGCTGCCCGACGCTGTTGCTGTCGTAGATCCGCATCGCCCCGACTGCGAATACCCCTTCAAGGATCTTTCCGGAGTCGGAGTTTCATTTAAAACCGTGTGTGCGGTTGAACTCGCTTGTGTTTGCGGCGGAGAGTATAACGAAAAGGTCATCGAAAATATGTGCAGACGCTATATTGATCTCGTTACAATAGGGACGGTTGCCGACGTTATGCCTCTTACGGACGAAAACAGAACGATTGTTGCGAAAGGACTTAAAATGCTTCGGAATACGAAGAGATTCGGCATCAAGGCGCTTATGCAGCTGGCGGGCGTCGATACGAGCGGTTCAAGAAGAATCACCGCCTCGACGATCGGGTATTCAATCGCACCGAGAATAAACGCCGCCGGACGGATGAGCAGCGCATCGAGAGCGGTTCATCTTTTCCTTGCAGAATCCGAAAGATCGGCGCAGGTCGTCGCGGAAGAGCTTTGCAACATAAACAAATACCGTAAAGAAGTTGAGGAAGAAATAACAAAAGAAGCGATCGAGCAGATTGCAAGGGAGCGCGATCCGAAGAATGAAAAGGTTTTGGTTCTTTCAAGCGATAAATGGCATCACGGTGTTATAGGAATAGTCGCATCGAGACTTGCGGAAAAATATAATGTTCCTTGCGTCCTTGTTTCGTTTGACGGTAGCGGCGACGAAGGCAAAGGTTCCGCAAGAAGCATAAAAGGCATAAATCTGGCAGAGGCGCTTGCGTATTGTTCCGATACGCTTACAAAATACGGCGGACACGAGCAAGCTGCTGGGCTTTCCGTCAGGCGGGATATGCTTTGCAGGTTCAGAGAACGCTTGAGCGAGTATGTAAAGGCGCATATGAGCGAATGCGAGCTTGAAAACAAATTGCAGATTGATACAGTAATCGAGCCGGACGAGATAACAGAAAGCACGGTTTATTCAATATCAAAGCTCGAACCGTTCGGAGAGGGGAATCCTCCTCCGCTTTTTCTACTGAAAAATGCAAAGGTTGTCCAGATCACTCCTATAAAGGACGGAAAATATTCAAAGCTCCTCCTTGAAAGGGAAGGACGGCGTTTTACAGGGCTCTTCTTTCACAGCGGACTGCAAGACCAGAAGATATACATAGGCGACTGGGTTGACATTGCCTGCGGCATTGATATAAACGATTTCAAAGGGGTAAGAACGGTTCAGCTTATTATCCGCGATATTGACATTGCGGGTTCTTTTGAAGATACTATGGCAGAGCTTCAAAGAAAATGTGACAGTCTTATTTTCGGAGTAGAAATTTCTTTTGAAATCAGTCCTCCGAACAGAGAGTTCTGCGTCGAAATTTATAAAAGGACAATCGCCGCGGCGAAAGATAGCATCGCGATTATTTCTATAAAAGAACTGATTTCTGATATGGGCTACTCACACTATTTGCACACGGGCATAGCGCTTGCGGCTTTTAAACAGCTGGGATTTATAGAGATTGAGAAAATATCCGATTTCGATTATAAAATAACCTTTATAAAACAAACAGAAAAAAAGGATATTTTTTCAGCACCGATAATGTCCCCAAAATGAGGTGATAAAATGTTTTCAGGAATTGACAGACTTCTTTTTATTCTCGAAAATACAGGGAAAAAATATAATATAGAAAAGATAACAAAGGCATACGAGTATGCAAAGCAGCTACACGAGGGGCAGTATCGCAAGAGCGGGGAAGAATATATCTGCCACCCGATTGCCGTCGCGGAGATTGTTGCGGGGCTTGAGCTTGACACGGATTCGATATGCGCCGCCCTTCTTCACGACACAATTGAAGACTGCTCTGACAAAATAGATCTTGAAAAAATCAAGAAAGAGTTCGGAGTTCAGGTTGCGGAACTTGTTGACGGACTGACAAAGCTTGTTCAGATACGCATTGAGGACAAAGAAGATGCGCATATGGAAAGCCTCCGCAAAATGTTCCTTGCAATGGCGAAGGATGTTCGCGTTATCTTCATAAAGCTTGCGGACAGGCTTCACAATATGCGAACGCTTGATGCTCAGCCGGAGAACAAACGTCGAGCGATAGCACTTGAAACGATGCACGTTTATGCTCCGCTCGCGCACCGTCTCGGTATGCAAAGAATCAAGCAGGAACTCGAAAATCTTGCGCTTTCTTATCTTGATCCGATCGGCTATGGTGAGGTCAGCGACGATATTGAACGGAAATTCGGCGAAAATCGCGACTTCATCAACAAGACGAGAAAGCTGATTCACGAAAAAATGAACGAGAACGGCATAAAATGTACGCTTGAGGGGCGCGTTAAGTCGGTATACAGCATATATAAGAAGATGTATAACCAAAATAAGAGCTTTGATGAAATATACGACTTCTACGCAATAAGGATAATCGTAAACACGGAGCTTGAATGTTATACTGCGCTCGGCATTATACACGAAATGTTCAATTCAATGCCGGGACGCTTCAAAGACTACATCTCTATCCCGAAGCCGAATATGTATCGCTCGCTTCATACAACGGTCATCGGTCGCGACGGTATTCCTTTTGAGGTGCAGATAAGGACCTGGGAGATGCATCAGATAGCCGAATATGGTATCGCTGCGCATTGGAAATACAAGTCCGGAGACAAGAGCGACGGAGATCTTGACAGAAAGCTGGAATGGATTGCAAAGCTCATAGAAAACGAATCGAGCACAGCCGATCCGGACGAATTCATAGATGCTCTTAAAATCGATATTTTTCAGGACGAGACATTCGTTTTCACGCCGAACGGCGATGTTGTCACACTTCCGCAGAATGCAAACTGTATAGACTTTGCGTACCATATTCATTCCGCTGTCGGTAACAGGATGATCGGCGCAAAGGTGAACGGAATGATCGTTCCGATCGACAGAAAACTCAATAACGGCGAGATTGTTGAGATAATCACGTCATCTGCTTCCAAAGGACCGAGCCGCGACTGGCTCAAGGTTGCAAAAACGAGCGAGGCGAGAGCGAAAATCCGCCAGTGGTTCAAGAAAGAGAAGCGTGCGGAGAATATCGAAGCGGGCAAAGCCGAAATCCAGTCAGAGCTCCGCAGAATGTCCTCGGAACACATAACAGACGAGCAGTTCACAGAGATCACCGGTAAGGTTGCGGCGAGAATGGGAATGAACTCTCCGGATGACCTTTTCGGTATGCTCGGATACGGCGGAATAAGTATGACGACTGTCGGCTCGCGTCTCAAAGAGGAGTTTGAGCGAGTTGTAAAGCCGGAACCCGAAATAAAGATAACAGACGTTGCGCAGGTACAGACGGTGCAACGTCCGCGTTCATCGCATTCATACGGGGGGGTTGTTGTCGATGGGGTTGAAGGCTGTCAGGTCAAGTTTGCAAAATGCTGCAATCCGCTGCCGGGCGATAATATTGTCGGATTTATAACCAAAGGTTACGGAATATCCGTTCATAAGGTTGACTGCCCGAACGTTCTGAACTCAATGTCTAAAGAGACGGACAGGTTTGTGAACGTCGAATGGAAAGAAATCGACGAAAGCGACTCCAAGCACGCTCAATATGAGGCGCTTATGCAAATAGTTGCGGAGGACAGGATCTCAATGCTCGCAGACATCAGCACGGCACTTGCCGATATGAAGGTTGCGATAATTCAGATAAACACGCAAAAACGCGCAAGCGGAGACGTTGTCTTCAACATTGCGATAGCTTGCAAGAACCTTGCGCATTTCAACAGCATTATGTCAAGACTGAAAAGCATAAAGGACGTAATTGCTGTTGAGCGCGGATACGCAAAGAACGGAGGTTGATTTCCTATGCGCGCAATATTACAGAGGGTGACCTCGGCACAAGTCATTTCCGATGGCGAACTGACGGGAAAAATAGACAAAGGGCTTGCTATACTTCTCGGAGTGAGAAAAGGAGACGGCGAGGAGGATGCAGTTGCTCTTGCGACAAAAATCTCAAAATTACGCATATTTTCTGACGAAAACGATAAACTCAATCTTTCGATTTCGGATGTGAACGGCAGCGCGATAGTTGTATCAAATTTTACGCTTTGCGCAAATTATGCGCACGGCAACAGACCCGATTATTTCGATGCCGAGCTTCCGGAGAGAGCAAACGAGTTATATGAAATATTCGTCTCGGAACTTAAAAAATATGTTCATAACGTCGGGACGGGCGTTTTCGGAGCGAAGATGATGTATACGATAAATAATGACGGTCCGATAACGATAGTTATGGACAGCGAAGTACTTCTTAAAAAGGAAAATAAAAAATGAAGTTGACGGTAAACGGGGATATAAACGAATATTATGTACAGACGCTTTGTCTGCTTTTCTTTCCGGCATCGAAATTTTCAAAGGACTCTGCGCACGAAGGTGCGCCGGAAGCCGTTGTAAACGTTACAAGCGACGCTGAAAAAGCGACCGCAACGGTAACGCTTAAATCAGACGGAAAGAGCGTGACAAAGACGTATTCCGAGGCAAACACGGGGAAGTACAACGATTATACGATGCGCCGCATAGCCTGCGGAAAAGCGTTTTTTGCAGCAGGAAAAGCACTTTTCGGAATAACACCTCAATGGGGAATACTAACGGGCGTAAGGCCGGCAAAGCTCGCTCTCAAGGGATTATCATCCGGAGAAACAAAGGCGGCGGTTAAAGCGCTTATGGCAAAGGAATATCTCGTTTCTCCCAAAAAAGCCGCTCTTGTGACCGATATTGCCGCCGCAGAGAAGAAAATAATATCAAAGCTCGGCAAGAACACCTGTAGCGTTTATATTTCGATCCCGTTTTGTCCGTCGAGATGCAGCTATTGCAGTTTTGTCTCATTTACTTCATCAAAGCTGCTGTCGCTTATTGATGACTACGTCGACAAGCTCTGCGAGGATGTTCGCAGTATCTTTGGCGAGATAAACAAGCTCGGACTGACCGTTTCGACCGTTTACATAGGCGGCGGTACACCGACAACACTTGATGAAAAGCAGCTTGCAAAGCTCCTCGGCGTCATCAATTTGTGTATTGACACGGCCGCTCTTGAGGAATTTACACTTGAAGCCGGTCGTCCCGATACAATAACGGCGGAAAAACTCGCGATTATAAAAGACAACGGAGTGACAAGGGTCAGCGTGAATCCGCAAACCTTGAACCCCGCTGTGCTTGAAATAATCGGCAGACATCACACCGTTGATGACTTCTTCAGAGCTTACGAGCTTGTAAAGAAATCGGGAATAAAGCATATAAATACAGACCTTATTGCAGGGCTGCCTTCCGAAGGATTTCAGAGCTTTTCGGAAACCGTTGACAGAATTATTGATCTTCGACCCGACAATATAACGGTTCACACGCTCTGCATAAAGAGTGCGGCTGATTTTGCAAGCCGCGCAGTTGACATTTGCAATACATTCAGCGAAACTACAAAATGCGTGGACTATACTCAGCTTGCGTGCAAAAACGCAGGCTACATTCCTTATTATATATACAGACAGAAGAACACCGTCGATAATCTCGAAAACGTCGGTTTTGCTCTTCCGGGCACGGAGGGACGCTACAACATATATATGATGGAGGAAGTTCATTCCGTGTTCTCTGTCGGAGCGGGAGCTGTTTCGAAACTCGTTTCCCCTGAAGGCGGGAAGATTGACAGAATATTCGATTATAAGTATCCGTATGAATATCTCTCCGATACGGAAAATGAAAAGCGACAGAATAAAATAAGGACGATTGAGGAGTTCTACGCGCAAAATTCATAGATGGAGGCTCTAATTGTGATTACTTACAATAAAACGTTTGAAAACAAAGATGAAATGAAGAATTTTATCCTCTTATGCGAGGAAAATTATAAAGGACAGGTGATAAATGCAGCAAGGGCCATTGCGGAGGATAGCAAAGTAAAATTTGTAATGCTTTCTGGGCCGTCTTGCTCCGGAAAAACAACGACGGCATCTATTCTTTTCAGGGAGCTTGCAAACTACGGAAAGCGTGCCGAGGTTATTTCAATAGATGACTTTTATCGCGACAGAATAAAGGATGAGGCGAAGCCCGATTTTGAAACCGCTGCGGCTATTGACGTTGATTACTTCGGAGAATGTGTCGAAAAGCTCACAAGCGGCAGGGAAGCGCTCCTTCCGATATTTGATTTCAATACAGAGTCGCGTTCCGGATACAGACCGCACGTATTGGAAGAAAACGAGATAATAGTTTTCGAAGGGATTCAGGCGCTTTATCCAGAAATACTGACGCATATTCCGTCCGGAAAAAGAAAATCGATATATATAAGCGTCTCGGATGATGTATCAGCTTACGGAGCTTATTTTTCAGCAAGAGATGTTCGCTTTGTCAGACGCATTGTCAGAGACTTCTGGGCCCGTTCTTCGTCTGTTAAGAGAACGCTGGATCTTTGGGGAGACGTTGTTGCAAACGAAGAAAAATCAATTATTCCCGCCGGGAAAAAAGCTGATTTTATAATAAATTCTCTTATGCTCTATGAATTCAACGTTATGAAAAAATATATATTTGACGCTGTTAAATACGACCTTTCGGATCCGGAAGAACTCAAAGCTTATAATGATTTCAAACTGAAATTCGAAAACATTCCGGAAATTCCGTCCGCACTTGTTCCGTCTGATTCGGTATTCAGAGAATTTATAGGCAAAGAATAAGCATTTTAAAAACACGAATATATACGTTTTGAGATGAATAAAATCTGATTATAGAGTAAAACCATATGTTCGTAATTTATTTGAAAGGCATCGGAAATGCAGAAAAACAAGACAAAAGAGCCGCGATTGATTGTTGGTGTGCTGGTATTGATGATATCAAATATCATCGTAAAAGTTATAGGCGTTTTATTCAAGATACCGCTTCACGACCTTTTGAAAGATCGCGGAATGAGCTATTTCAATATAGCGTATAACCTTTTCACAACTTTATATCTTGTTTCAACGGCGGGATTGCCGACGGCAATTTCGATGATGGTTTCCGAGGCGAGAGTAAAAGGAAAAAAACGTGAGGTAAGACGCATATTCTATACGGCAGTGTCATTGTTTTTCATCTTGGGTGCAGTCGGAACATCTATAATGCTATTTGGAGCCAAGAATCTTGCGCAGCTTATGGGAGCATCGGATGCAAGTTGGGCGATTATGGCAATTTCGCCAACCTTGTTTCTTATTTGTATAGCCAGCTCAATAAGAGGATACTTCCAGGGACATCAGAATATGATCCCGACAGCAGGCTCCGAAATAATTGAATCTGTAGGGAAGTTTGCCCTCGGAATCGTGCTTGGAAGCTGGGCTGTAAGGAACGGAAAGAGCGTTGAAATATGTGCTGCATACGCAATCGCCGGCGTTGCAATCGGAGAAGCTTGCGGACTGATTTTCCTTGTGTGTGCTAAAGTTTTGCATCGCCGCGACGATGATTATATGCCGGATTTGGCTGACGAGAAGGTATCTTCTCCTAAAAAAATTCTTAGGAGTCTCCTTGCAATATCGGTGCCTGTAATGTTGAGTTCCGTGGCCTTGAATTTGACGGGTACGATAGATACTTTTACAATAATAAACATTATAAGAAAGTATTCATCGCCGGAATTTGCCGAGGCAGCATATGGAAATTACACGACGCTTGCCGTGACGCTTTTTCATCTTCCTTCAGCATTTATTTATCCGATTTCGACCTCTCTTGCTCCGGCTTTATCTGCCGCAAGGGCATCTGAAAACAAAGCTAAAGAACGTGGCGTGTTAAATGCCTCAATGAAAATGACGGTGATAATTTCCATTCCGTGCGCCGTTGGAATGGCAATAATGTCAAAACCTATACTTTCACTCTTGTTTTCAAGCGAAGCATCTGTAGCCAGCGCTGCGCCACTATTATCGATACTTTCTCCGGCAATATTCTTTTCCGCAATATTGACAGTAACTTCGGCTGCATTGCAGGCGTGCCACAAACAGAGAAAACCGATAATTTCAATGCTGCTCGGAATTGTCACAAAGCTAATAGTCAGCTGTACGCTTATGTCAATAGAATCCATAGGCATACTTGGTGCACCCATAGGGACACTTGCAAGTTATTTTGTTATGGCTACGGTAAATTTTATTTTTGTACTGAAATATGTAAGCTCGGAATTGAATATTTTCAAATTGATGATAAAACCGATCTGCGCATCGGCGATATCATCCGTTGTAACAATATTTTCTTACAGAATAATAAAACAAGCCGGACGCCCGATGGTCGCTACGGTCGTCTCAATAATTTTGACTGTTATTGCATATTTTGTTTTGCTGTTTGCGACGAAGAATTTCGAACGCGAGGATATAATGATGTTGCCAAAAGGAGAGAAAATCTATAAAGCCCTCGTAAAACTGCATTTGATGAAATAATTATAATAAAAAACCGTATGATACCACAGTTTCTTGCGAAGCTGCAACGTCATACGGTTTTTGATGTTTAATACTTCCCTTAATTATATAAAATTTGTATTTTGTATAATTGACTGTGTCGAAAAAATAAAAAGACTTTATATTTCGCCTTCACACCTTGCCTGCATTATACAGGACACTTCTCTATTTGTCAATACCTTTTTTTATATTTCGTGAGATTGCACAAGGATCTTAAACGGATCGTTGTACACTTTTCACAAATTCACTTCCAACTTCCATAAGTGCCGTAAAGGTAACACTATACGCGCGTGCGCGCGTAGTCTTTACGGCACAAAAATCGGTAGCGAGATCAGATCTGCAGCTTTAAAGGATAGCGTCCTCTGCGGAGGACTTACTGAAAGCCTGCGGGCTGGATAGTTCAAAGCGAAACCAATTAACTTTATTCAGCTAATCTATTCTCTGCCTTGGGCGGGCGAACCTTATCGGCGGTTCTCCCTTGCCGTCCCTCTCCCTCCGAATCTGGGAATTGCTTCCTAAGTCAACGTACACTGCGTGACAGAGCCGTATTTTAAGCCGTTAGCGAAGTTCGCTTATTGGTTTGAAAGAAGATGTCTCTCGGCAGCAGATTGAGCCTTGTAGGCTCGGATTTAGTTTCCTGCTAAATTTTAACTTGACAAGCGGTATTTTGTGTGCTATTATTTAAGCGAAGCAGAGGCAACGGTCTACTCTTTTCTGCTTCTTGGAACACGTTTTGGGGCTTCAATCCAGCGTGTTCTTTTTATTTGCGAAGGGTTTTGATATATTTGCGAATGTATTCTGCAGCTTCATTTTTGTCTTTGGCTACATATTGGATATAATCCGCGAGCATTGCTAAAAATACCGCTAATATATTTTGGGACATTGAAAGTACCTCTCAATTCCTCCCGTTGCCTCATCAATAAAAATTGCTTTTGCAATCTTTTCTTGACATTGTTATTATATCACATTATTCATTATTTGTCAACAGTTTTTAACAAATAATCCTTATTTTATCAACACTTTTTCAACATTCGATTGCTCCGTGAAGTCCTCGGCGACGGTTATCTTTTGTTTACATTTTTGTCGACCTGCGGAAATAGAAAAAGGACTGACTAGCGTCAGTCCTTATAGGGGTAATAACACGGAGCAATCGAGAGAATATCATACTCGGGGCAACCGATTTTTGTGCCGTCGTATACATCGACAACTTGAAACTGTCGCTTCTCTATTGCGTGCTTCGCCGACACCCGATATTTGATAATATCCCCCTGCTCTATGTTCTCGCTTTTCTTCTGTATTTCAAAACGTCGGTAACAGTTATACAAGTCATCGGCGAGATTTTCATCGATTTCAACGTAATGCACCCCCCTCTTATCGTTGACGACGGGTGTCAACTTTCTGCACAAGGCGAAAGCAATCATTGCAAACAAAAAGCACATCACAAAAAGTAAGATTGTAAGTATGTTCATTTTTTCATCCTTTCTTTTTTTGTATAATAGCGACGTGCTACTTCGGGGGTGCGTAAAGCAACCCCCGACGTAGCACACCCCCTAAAGGCAGCTTCGTCACTGCGTGACTTCATTTTCGAATTCAGGTTTATTCAGCTCTGCGAGCATATGGGTATATCGTGCTATTTTAACCTTATCGCCGTTTATCTGCGCCAATTCAAGGCAATCTTCTATTCCCTGCTTGATGTTCTTCAACATCCGATAGAGGGCGTATTTTCGCCCTTCTTCCTTGTATGCCTTTTCTTCGTCTTTGGTACACGACAGATCTATTATGTAATTCGTTTTCAGATCATCAGACCACTCGTCAGGGGCTTTGAATGTAAAGCCGGTATACTTGACGTTCGAATAGCAACGAGTATCATATTTGCGCTTATTCATCCATTTGTACGGGAAGAATCCGAACAAATAATCGTTGTTTTCTTCTTCAATGTTGTTGACGTTTACCGTGTCTTCGATACATTTCAGAACGTCCACATTAACCTTGTAGAAAGGCATAATCAGGAGCCAACGGCGGAAGTTTGAAAGGTTGTACACCGTGTTTGTACGTCGTCTTATGTTGATAAGCACCTGCCCGAACGCCTGATCATCAATGATGACATAGGCGTTGTAGAAATGGCGTATCATTCTGATCCACATATCGAGATACAGAGTAACGAGGGGATTTGCGTATTCGAGATTGCTTGCAATCTCGGAAAATTCGGATAACATTATAACGCAGTTTTCAGGGAGCAGCTCTTGAAACAAGAGGTGTTCCCTTTTGAGTACGTGGGTCTTTTCCCCGCCGATAACGGCGGGGAAATTTGACCAAACAGTCGGTTCATCGCCGTCGAGAAGACCGAGCTTGTGTTTGAATTTCAGCTCTCTATAACGAGCTGCAGCACGTTCGCAAACGTTAAACGTTTTACCTGCGCCGGGCTCACCGGAGAACGATATAACCCGTTCTCCCTTCCCTATCTTTTTAGCTCTGATAAACTGGAGGAAGAGTAATATCAGAAATCCGACTGCGACTATAAGTAATATAATTTGCAGACCTGACATATTCATCACCTGCGTTTCTTGAATATATCAATTATCATTTTGACAAGCCAAGCAACGACGAATATAACGAAAATAATCGTCAGCTTTGCAAAAAACGGCGCGTATGTATGAACTGTTGAAGCAGAGAAGAAGAACGTCAGAAACGTCCAAAGAACGCCCTCAAGAGTGCCCGAATCAGGCGGAGTGAATTCTTCTTCCGTGTCTGATATGGTCGTTACGGTCTCTGTGGGCTCTGTTGTGGGTGCTGTGGGCTCTGCTGTGGTCGTTTCCGTGTCAACAGCACACACGGACACGGTAAAGAGCAGAACGAGGCACAGAACGGCGCAAATCACGCCTACAATTGATTTAATACGTTTCATCTTACCTCCTTAATACTTTTTGATTATTTTCATATATTCTTCGAGCTCTTTCGGAGTCTTATCCGGACACCGTTCGACAAGCTCGGAATATATGGTTCTGCGAATTTGATTATTCAGCTTTGTTTTCTTAATCAGATTGACAAGGGCAATCACGATTAAGGTTATAACTATCATTGCAACAGGTATTGCGATTATTACTGCTAACATTTTTTCCTTTCCGAGGGAATTCCCTCTTGACATTGGTTTAATTGTTTGATAAAATCTTGGTTAATCAACCCACTTAACGTGGGCTTTTAAGGAGTATTGTATGGATTTTTTAACAACGATCGAAAACTTGCCAAAAATCATAACTATCGGAGCAATAGTTTTAGTAGTATTCGGGATAATTATTGCAAGATTACTTGTCGATAACCACGATATGTCAAAAGAAATTGACGAAATGAAAAACGAAATATCCCAAATAAAACGAAAAAAAGATTAAAAAGTATAAAGCTCCCCGTGATAAATATGTCGAACATTAAGTCTTGAAAAATAATCGTGTAACCAATCTTTATCAATATCTGATATTCCGTAAACAGAACAAGTTTCTTCAAGATCATAAGTAGTAAATTTCAACAAATCGTAAGAAAAAAACAAATTCGGTTTCCTCAAAAAATTCGTGAAACTTTTAAGATTATACGTCAACCAAACAGCCTTTAAAAAACCGTAATTTTCAAGAATATAAGAGTATGAAGAGTCATAAATCAATTCAATACGTTGCAAATCAATATCAGTTTGAGATGAAGTTTTAAAAGGAGTGAAAAAGCCTACAACATTATGAACGAAATTATTTAAAAACGAAACAATCTTTCCAGAAAAATCGACAACATCGACGAAACTATTTTTCAACAAAGAACCATTGACCGAAGATATAAGCGACAAATCAAGATTCGAAGAAGAAAAATCAAACGTATAGTCATAATAATTGACAAAATTAAAAATCAACGATAAAAATATTATCGCAAGCAAAATATAAACAAGCACCTTATTCATAAATCACTTCTTAAAAAACGTAAACAAAAGCACAAGAGCAAAACCGCAAGCTAAAACGCCAAAAACGGTAAGCAAAGAAACACCCGCCACTTCAATATTTTTTGCAACATAAAGAAAAGAACCCGTAACAGAGCCAAGGATTTTCGGAATTAAATCTGTTAAAGAGCTTCCGGAGCTGTCGCTACCTGCAATAAAACTGTCATCATCATAGCCGTCACCGTTTTTATCAACGATGTGCGGCTTTTTGCATATTCCGCCGCCTTTGCCTGTTACTCTGACCCAAGGATTGCTTTCACCGATAACAACATCAATAGACGTAGAAGCATAGTCTATATCAGAGCTATAAACCACGGGAATATCTATGGGAGCACTTTGAGGGGCATTTTTAGACACGTTCGTAAAATCGAAACGGTACCATTGTGTCCAGCCGGAATAAAGCTCACCGCGATTATAAGAAGCATTAACGCGGACATAATAATAATCGTCACCGGTGTAATAACCACCAACGTCAACACCCATATCTTCTATAAACGAGCTAAGAAGAAGTGTACCGTCAGTAGAGCCTTTGCGAATCTCAACCAAATATTCCGTCGCACCTTCGACTTCAGCCCAAATTAAGTCATCCTCGTATGTAGAACAATTCGGTATATCAAGAGAATCGGGATCCATCGGTATATCTGTAGATACCAAAAGGAAATCGTACCAAGACGACCAAGCGGAATAAACCATACCCGAGCCATAGGACGCTCTTACACGAACGTAATAATTACCGTCAACCGTATAATGAGTGGCTACGCCAATTTCAGTATCGGCTACAAAACCACCGTATACAAGATTACCGTCCATAATTTGACCGCCTTGGTAGATCTCAACCCAATATTCTGTTGCTCCTGCGACAGAAGACCACTTTAAGAAGTCACCGTCTGAATGAGGATCGGGCGCATCAAGAGAATCGGGTTCGGGATATTCTTGAGCAGAACACTGTATATACAATACTCCTGTAACGTTAGTAACGGTAACTTCCATATAACCGTCTCCGGTAGTTGTAGTAACCTGATCGGTATTATGTATATACACACCGCCCATAGTTACGGTAATGACACCATATTCAGCTTTTAAAGATGCGTGAGATGTAGTAAACCTTGCGGTATAAGTGTCTCCGTTGTTTACTTTGTCAACGGTCTTGTCGGTTGTACAATTGACACCTTCCATTTTGACGGAAAAGCGCGAAACGGGAACATATGCGCCGTAAGCGTAAACCTTAATGGTATAATAGGCTTGAGCTTCAAAAGCTCGCAGCGCGGTATCAAGAGGTCCGTCGTGGTCTCCACCGAGAGTAACTTCGTAATACTCTTCTCCGGTGGAAGCTTTATCGGGCGTGAACGTAGACATAAGTGTACCGGTATTTGAAGAAATATCTTCATCAGGAGCATAGGCGCGTATCTCGTAATATGCAGCTCCGAGCATACCTGTAAATTCTACCTCGTGAGTATCAGGATCATATTTACAATCCATTTCGTACAGACGATATGCGGAAACCGAGAAGCTCGAAATGTACATAAAGCACACGATGAACACGGCGATCATCGCGAATATTCGTTTTTTAGTTTTCATAAATCTCCTTTCATAGCAAAGAGGGCGGGCTTTCCCCCGCCCTCTTTTGAGGTATTTTTTTTAGATTAGATTTTGCGGAAGATTGTCCAAAGCAGAGTTGAAGCAAATCCAACGCCGAGAAAAACAAGTCCCCATATTGCAAACGTTGAAATTGTCTTTGTTACAGTGCCATCAGACCCCGTTGTTTTCTCGATGAAAATAGATTCGAATGTAGAAACGATCGTCGAGCCGATGCCCGAAAGAAGTCCGGAAATTGCATCTACAACGGATTTTACTATATCAGCTACCAAACTATATGCGCCTCCTTTCCTGCACTATTCTTTATTTCATCACGGGCGCGCTACCGTGTGAAAATCATTCGTTATCTCGCCGTTGACGGTTCAACGGGGCTGTCGTCGTCCGCAAGGAGCATTCCGAGCAGCTCCGTATTGACATATGCGTCGGACTTAAAGACCGGAGAGAGCTTTATATCTCTGTTTCTCACGGGGCAATGATAAGTATAGTCGAGAGCTTGTCTGCGCTCGCCGTTCTTATCGATATACGCTCTCTTCTTGATAGTGAGGGTAACTGTTACCGCGTCTTTTCTTTCGTTGTTTTCCATTGTTTTAATTCCTTTCTTTTTTTGTTATTTATTTTTACGACTTTCGTCGTGTTTGTCGTCTGTATCTTTCCTGCCCGTAGGCAGAGAAGCCAAGAGGGAGAATGCAAAAGCTGTTATAACAAGTATCGCAAGCGAAGCATAAAGCATTATGTCAAGAATTATGTCAAACGTTATCATCCTTTATACCCTCTCTTTATGTGTTAATATCATCTGTGCGTATTTGATATACGCTTCTTCTTTGTTACTGAATATCGCTGTATCGCCAAGGAACACGTGTCCTTTATCTTCCCAGACGATAAACATATCAAGCTCCGGTATTATGCCGAGCTTAAGGACGTAATCTCGGCAAGCCTTGTTTACAAGGTCTATGCTTGATATAATTTGTACGTTGTCATAATCGATTTTCATTTTTGTACTCCTTTTCAGAATGGTAATTCATCGTCGTTTGATATTTCGGTAAAGCTCATTTGCTTTGTAGGGCTTCGAGCTCTCGCAAACTCAAGCTCGCAACGGGGTTGTCCGCTATCGTCGTAGTAGTATTTGATAACCTGATTTATACGACGGCGGAAAGCCTTATCCTGTTCGTACAATATCGGTTTCCAAGGGTCATCATACTGCCTGTCAAGGGGCTTGTTGCTTATGATATACACTTGCGAGTAACACGCCCACTTGTTGTTATATCTACAAGGTAGCTGTACCGGGTATATGTCTAACAGCGTGAGCATAAGTTCGATTTTAATCTGCGAATTAAACTCATCAAAGACCAACACAGGTTCGTAATTGTAGTTGTCAAATGGGTGTTCGTAATCAGTAACTCGGTACACCTCGCTAAACTTGTATGTATCATATATAGCCCTCGTCTTTCCTGCTCCACTTTCGCCGTATATGTACGTTACGTGCAAATTGTCGCGGAGCTTTTCGCCGTATGTTTTCTTTATGTACGTTTCACGGAGCTTGCGGATATACACCATACAATGGGCGGATTGCGGGTACTTGATTAGTACTTCTTCTTCCGAAGCTCCGGCAAGCACTTCATCGGCTATGTTCTGCAGATCAGTGCGTTTGCCTTTGTTATCGTCAAGCTCTATATCACCGTTTTGAATTCGGACACCTTGATACGTCTTATCTTCTTTGGTGCAATATTCATAGGCTTGTCTTTTAGTGCCTTGACGTTTTTCTATGTGTGCAGCTTTCTTATCAAACTTGTGGCGAAGCACGTCAAACGAAATGGAATTTTCATTCTCTATATAGACTTGCCAATGCAAGTAGTGCTTCCCTGTCGTTTCATTGACTTCTTCGCCTTCTTCAAGTTGTCCGATGTATGTATAATTCTTCAAACGCTCCTGTACTTCTACTTGACTATAACCGTCGTTTTCAATATCGGCGGGTATAGTCAGAACGTACGAGCGTGACGCTTTGCCCATAAAAAAACACCTCATCTCCGTTTTGGAGTACAAGGTGTGAAGGAAAACAAAAAAAGACGCCTTTACTTTCGTAAAAGCGTCTTATAAAGCACTTCCCTTTTCGATTTTCCAACATTATACAAACTATACATATTTTGTATTTTGTATAATTGCCTGTACGGGCTTACATACCCGTCAAGGTGTCCCGTACAGTCAATTACTGTCTCCGTAGTATCGCTCCTTCTCTGCGTGTTCTGTCTCTCCGTGGAGCGCTACTACTCCGACTACAAAATATTCGTTTTGTGCAAGTGGGCGGGTTCTGTTTTTTCTTCTCCCACTTGCTCAATTATATTTCTTTTTCAATATATACTTTATAAAAGGAACAAGAAGCAAAGTCGATGCGCACATCCACGCACCCGGGTCGCCGAAGCAAACTGCGGCAAAAGCCAGAGAAGAAGCCGTATCGTTTACAGGAGCACCGTTTAAAATTTGAGGCAAGCACGAGCAAATGATCACCCGTGCCGTAAGCTCGGCGATTCCCGCTCCAAGAACATACCCCGGAAGAAATATCCCCTGCACGGCGCTTCTGACAACTATGAGGAACCCAAGAATCGCATAAAACGCTATGTCAACATAAATAAAGACGTTTCCGAACCGGACAGTTTCTTTGGAGATCTTGTCGGCGCTCATAAAGATATATTGATATGTGCCGTTTATTGAAAGAAGAAGTCCTGATACAAGGCATATTACAAAAACGACAAGCATTATCAGAAGCGTTTGAACTGTTCCCTTTTTTATTCTGTCGTAATTCTTTCTTCCGTAGTTCTGCGCATTAAAGCCGAGTATTGCCGAGCCGAGTCCGTTATAAGCTGCCATAAGGAAATTTATGAGCTTGTTTGCTGCACCGAATCCGTTTTGTGCCGGTGTTCCGGCAACCATTTTTCCGGTTGCCGTTATATCAAACTCTACTACGGCTGCCTGCATCACAATTATTCCGATTGCAAGGACCGAAAATTGCAATCCAAGAGGTATTCCCTGCTTTATATGCATAAAAAATGTGGTTTTGTCTACTTTGAAATCGGAAATGTGCAGGCGTAGCTCTTTGTATTTTGTAAAAGCATAAACAGAGCAACCGATCACGCTTATAAACTGTGCAAGCACGGTCGCTATGGCAGCACCGGACGGACCCATTTTTAAGACAGACAGAAAAATAATATCGAGAACTACATTCAATGCAGTTGAGATTATAAGGAACACAAGCGGCGTCACTGAATCTCCGTAAGCCCTGAGTATACCGCATATGAAGTTATATCCCATCTGCGCAATTATGCCTATGAAAATTATAAAGCAGTAACTGTATGCAGCGTCATATACCGCTTTGTTTACTTCTGTTACGTTGATTATTCCGAGAAGCTGCGGAAGAAATGAAATTGAAACAAACGTCAGCAAAAGCGAGATCAGGACGGAAAGATATATCTGTGTTGCAAATGATTTTCTCACGCCGCCGGCGTCATTCTGCCCGGCAGATCTTGCCGTAACGACTGAAAATCCGGCTGTGCATCCGAACGCAAACTGAAGAAATATAAATGTGAGCGGAAATGTATCATTTACGCCTGCGACCTCTGAAGAAGTTAGTACCTGGCCGCAGATTATCGCATCGGTAAGGACATATATCTGCTGGAGAAAATACGAAAGTATTATCGGAGCGGAATATTTGAGTATAACCTTCCACGGCGTTCCCTGCGTAAGGTCAACCGGGCGGGAAAGTTGCGCAAAAAAGTTGCTTTTCTTCTCCATAAAAGGATACCTCCGAAAAAAATCTTTTCACATTATATAACCTTTTATAAAAAAGTCAATAGGAAAATCACATTTTACCTTTTGTACATAATTTGCCGGGCGAAAATAAACACGGCAGGACGATCTTTGATCATTCAGCCGTGTAAATTTAGTTCATTTTGTTTGTTATCTTTCAAAGCTGATATATCTTGTTCCCTGAAACGTCAGTTTTCCCGTATCGCCTTCAACAATCATTCCGTACTCATCGCGACTGACGCGAAGAACCAGTCTGTCCCCGCTTTCAACCTGAAAGGTTATCAGATAAGAGGTCGATGAGGTGTTCATTGTGCCCATAGTGTTTCCCGTATGGTGGTGATGATATGAAACATCTTTTCTCTTGTCAACAACAGTCGCTTCAACTGTCAGCCTTGGCGAATTATTATTTCTTTTCCATTGCCTTATCATCATAACAAAGGAAAAAATAAACATCGCAATTATAAGCGAGAACATAAGAAAAAACATTATTTCAAATCCGCCGAAAAAACCGTCCATTTCCTACTCCTTTCGTTATCTGTGCATTAGTCGAAAACAACTTTTGCATTATCGTTTTCGTTTGCTTCAAAGCACATTAAAATCTGCTCTTTTGTTGTTTTGTTCGTGGCAAGCTCTTTGGGAATCTCATCGCGACCGAAATATGCGGATTCAGTTGTTTCTATATTCGGGATGAATTCTCCGCCTATCAATCTGCACAGGACAAAAATCTTTATGATTCCGAAAATATAATTGTGCGCATTGTGCTTTCTCCAGTCTTGAACGGCAATGATCCGTTCTGCCGTCACGCAAAGCCCAGCTTCCTCTTTGGCTTCTTTCACGGTATTTTCCCCGACAGACATATCAACATCGCACCAGCCGCCCGGCAACGCCCACATTCCGCTTTTCTCGCGCACGAGCAATATCTTTCCTTCACAGAATATTGCCGCACGTGTGTCTATTTTCGGCGTCTGATATCCCGTTTCTCCGCAAAAGATTTCCTTTATCTTTCCGGCCGGTATATCGGTCCTCTCCGAAATCATCTCGGCGGAAATTTCACGTAGCTGCATATAACGCTCTATATCGTATTCATTTTTGCAATACGCCAGCCCCGACTGAGCGATACCCTGTATTTTCATTGCCCATTCAAGAACTTTGTCGTTGTTGTCCATACTTCCCTCCGATCCGCCTACCTGTCTTTTCACGGAATATTGTATCAGAAACGCCGTCCGATTGCAATATCATTCTCTAAAGCGAGAGATAAATTTCAAGTTTTTTTCGTCATCTATTTACAAAACAATAATTTCATAGTATAATAAGCTGTATTATTTTATGCAAAGGACGGTGCTTGATTTGAACACTAATTCAAAAAGAAAAGTTCTTATTATCGGCGAAAGCTATATGAACCTTGAAATGGAAACCGATAGCCTGCTTAAAAACGGAAATATAACATACGGTGGCAAATACGGCTTTCATCCTTACGGAATGACGGCTGCCGCTGCAATAACAGTCGGCAAGATGGGTAGCAGATGCGTTCTCTGCTCAAAGCTCGCAAATGACTCAAACGGTAGCAGACTCAGAGGATATTATGAGGCAAACGGTCTTGACACCGCTATGATAACCTTTCCGGAAAATGCTCAAACAGGCTTCTCCGTTACTCTCTATGACAACAAGGGAGAAATCGAGCATTACGTCTCAAAGGGCGCAAATGCTTTCTTTACAAAGAAGGACATCGATGAAGCCTTCGGAACCTGCCCGGATCTGTTTCTTGTTCCGCAGGATAATCTCAATTGTATCACATCGGAGCCGCACGCTGAAGAAAGCACCGACATAACGGAGAGCGAAGGCGAAAGCAATTTGACCGATAACGGCGAAACAACAGACGGAAAGCACACACAGCGTTGCGAGAAAAGCGAATCGCTCGCTCTTTACGCCTGCAACGAGGCAATGAAGAGAAGAGTTGATATGATTGTTGACTACAATTCTTCATCCTCCTCACTCCCCCTTTCCGAATTCAGCGGCATCAGAGCTTTCATAATATCGGATGAAACGCTTTCGAAAATGACAGGATTCTATTTAACCTCCGAGGACAGAATTGTTCGTGCGCTCATATCGCTTAAATCAAAGATACCTTCAAAATATTATATAATTCAGGTCGGAAACGATACCTCTCTTATATATGACGGCAACTCTTATCAGAAGATCACGCTTCCCGTCCCGGAAGGTGCGACAGAGGGCAAAATGAATCCGACATACACGGGCGCATTCATTGCGGAATATCTCGAAACGAAAAATATGCTCCGCGCTTGTACCTATGCGGGTGTTGCAAGCCTCCTCACAAAAGCCAACGAAGGCGTTCTCGAAAAGATACCGTCAAGGCAGGAGATTGATGAATATATTGCCGAAAAAGGCATAAAAACATTTGTATGGTAAAACTGCTCGGAATAGACTATGGTGACGCGCGCACGGGGCTTGCATATTCGGACGATCTCGGCTTGATTGCTATCGGTGCAGGCTGTGTAAAAAGCTATAACCCCGAAAAAGCGGCAGATGAGATAGTCAGAAAAGCAAAGGAATGGAACATCGGGCTTATGGTTCTCGGAAAGCCCATAAATATGAACGGGACGGAAGGACCGAGGGCACAGGCCTGTAAGGATTTTGCCGAAATGCTCAAAGCCCGGACAGAGATCCCCGTCGTTATGATAGACGAAAGAAGAACGACAGTGCAGGCGCACGAAATATTGACGGAAACGGGTGTTTTCGGCAAAAAGCGTAAGGACGTCGTTGATTCTCTTGCGGCAGAAATAATTCTGCAAACGTATATGGACAAACAAAAAAATATTTAATTGCAAAGGATATAAATGCTATGGAACAGTCACAAAAAACAATGGAAAAGCTCGTTGCGCTCTGTAAAAACAGAGGATTTGTATTCGCAGGCTCCGAAATTTACGGCGGTCTCGCAAACACCTGGGATTACGGTCCGCTCGGCGTTGAAATGAAAAATAACATAAAGAAGGCTTGGTGGAAGAAGTTTGTTCAGGAAAGCCCGTATAACGTCGGTCTTGACGCTGCAATTCTTATGAACCCGCAGACTTGGGTTGCGTCCGGACATCTCGGCGGATTTTCAGACCCTCTTATGGACTGCCGCGAATGCAAGGAGCGTTTCCGCGCGGACAAGCTCATTGAAGATTACTGTGCAGAAACAGGTACAACGCTTTCAAAGCCGATCGACGCTTTTACACAGGCTGAAATGAAAGATTTCATTGAAGAACACAATATTCCCTGCCCCTCCTGCGGCAAGCACAACTTTACAGACATACGCCAGTTCAACCTTATGTTCAAAACATTCCAGGGAGTTACCGAGGACGCTAAAAACACGGTTTACCTACGCCCCGAAACGGCACAGGGTATATTCGTCAACTTCGTAAATGTTCAGCGTACAACCCGTAAAAAGCTCCCCTTCGGTATCGGACAGATAGGTAAATCGTTCCGTAACGAAATCACTCCAGGAAACTTTATTTTCCGTGTCCGCGAGTTTGAACAGATGGAGCTTGAATTCTTCTGCCAGCCCGGAACGGATCTTGAATGGTTTGCTTATTGGCGCTCGTTCTGCAAGAACTGGCTTCTCTCCCTCGGTATGACGGAAGAACATCTCCGCCTGCGCGACCACGACCCCGAGGAGCTCTGCTTCTATTCAAAAGCAACAACAGACTTCGAATTCCTTTTCCCGTTCGGTTGGGGCGAGCTTTGGGGCGTTGCCGACAGAACAGATTACGACCTTACTCAGCATCAGAACACATCCGGCAAGGATCTTACGTATTTCGATCCGGACAAGAACGAAAGATACATTCCTTATGTTATCGAGCCTTCACTCGGTGTTGAGCGTTCGTTCCTCGCATTCCTTTGCGACGCTTACGATGAAGAAGAGATCGGCGAAGGCGACGTTCGCACGGTTCTTCATCTGCATCCCGCCCTCGCCCCCTTTAAAGCAGCTGTGCTTCCCCTTTCGAAAAAGCTCAGCGACAAAGCCGTTGAGATACACAATGAGCTCGCAAAATATTTCCCGACAGACTTTGACGAAACCGGCTCGATCGGCAAGAGATACCGCAGAGAAGACGAAATCGGCACGCCGTTCTGCATAACCTATGACTTTGACTCGGAAAACGACGGTTGCGTCACAGTCCGCGACAGAGACACGATGCAGCAGGAGCGCATAAAGATCTCAGATCTCCGCGAATACATTGAAAAGAGACTCGAGTTCTGATTTAATTGACAAACGATACAGCTTCGTGGTATTTCTTCAAAGCAATATAAAACCCACTGCAACGCAGTGGGTTTTGTGTTAATTGAGTTTATTTGGATTGTGCAAGTATCCAATCGACAAGTCCTGCTTCTGCATAGGCATAAGGCCATACGTTGTGTCCGACGCCGGAATAATACGTAGCGCGGATTTTCGTTCCGCCTGCGGCTTTTATGGCATTTTCCATATCTCTGGTTCCGCTTGCGGGAACTGTTGTATCGGAATCTCCGTGGAATGCCCAGATAGCCATATCTTTAAGTGACTCTGCAGAGGAAAGAATTCCAGCTCCGCAAAGAGGAACTGCGGCCGCGAAAAGATCGGGATTTCTTGCAATGATCTCCCAAGTTCCATATCCGCCCATAGAAAGTCCTGAAACATAAACACGATTCTTATCAATTTTCCCCTCGTTTATATAGTCGAGAAGGAGCTGTGTTGCCGCTTCAAGCGTCACAGTCGGGTTTTCGGGAAGGCTTTGACGTGTTCCCGTCGCCCATCGGTGATTAATATCGACCCAGTTATATTCCGCAGGGTCATTGCATTGAGGTGCAATCACAACGCAGCTTCCGTCTGCAACCAACTGATCAAGAAGCAGATTAGCTCCGCCGAGGACTCTTATCTGACTTGCGTTGTCGCTGCCTTTTTCGCCGTAGCCGTGAAGAAAGAGGAGAACAGGATATTTCTCTGCTGAGGCGGTATCATAGCCGTCCGGAAGGAAAACGCGGTAAGGAAGGCTATAACTCTTCCCTGTCTTTTCGCTCTTGTAATCATATGTTTTGAAGAGCATACTGTCAACAGACTTCGGGATGTTGATATCGCTCATATCGATAGCGTAATCATAGATATTGAGCTCATCTATCGCGCCTATATACTGACCGTCCGCACCGTTGTAACCGATTGTAAACGGGCAACCATTTGATGAGGCATCGATTGCCGTGAGTTGAGCGACGTATTTGTCGTCAAGATAGTAAGTAATTGTTCCCGCTTTGGCATCCTGAACAGCGACGGCGTGATGCCACGCAGTTCCGACCTCCTCATTTGCAGGCGTGTTGCAGAAGTTTGACGAGGTTGATGAGGTAGTGCCGAGGTTGAGCTTTTTGTCTCCGGAGTTTATCCAAAAGCCTACGTAATTGAATTTGTTTTCTTTCTGAACAAGACCCTTCTGGATAACGCAAGGCCAGTTACTACCGGAAAACGTCTCGCTCCATTTGAACCAGATTTCTATTGTGAAACTGTCGCTTTTCGAGAGCTTGAAATCCTCGGAATCTGGAATTTCGATATGTTGACCGGCCGATTCGATATACACGGCATTGCCGAATCGTCCTTCGACAATTTTGAGACTGCCGTTTGCAACCGCATTATGACCATTACCCGTATCGTCAATAAACTCAAGCGATTCTGTAAGCTCGTCAAACGTGATATGAGCTATCGGATCTTTTTTGACAGGATCGACGACGGTGGTTGCCGATGTCGTTGTCGAGTCGGAGGAACTTGTCGTTGTAACATCGTTTCCGCCTTTTGAACAGCCGGCGGCCGCCAAAGCAAGCATCATAACGGCAAGAATAAGCGCAAAAATCTTTTTCATATGTACTCCGTTCTGCTTATATAAAATTTTGCTGTCTGAAACAGCTTTTTTACATAATATCACAATGCTCGGAAAAAAGCAAGAGAAATCAGAGAGCAAAAAGCAGCCGACGCAAAAAATCTCTGCGTCGGCTTTGATATTATTTTCTTTTAACAACCGATATTTTGTCCGTTCCGTAATGCAGAAAAAGCTGGATTTGTTCTTCCCCTATTATTTCTCCGGATACTGCTATCGGAACCGCAGGGGGGCAGCCGACCGTCGGATCGGCGCAGATTCTGCCTTTTGCAAGCGATACGGGAATTGTTTCGCTTTTTGAAAATATTGCCTCGCGAACCGTCATAGCTTTTTGCGGAGCAGAAGTTGTGAAAACAAACGGTTTTCTCTGAGGCATGAGATTTTTTTCCATTTTGCGTACAAGAGAAAGAAGCTCGCTTTCTTTTGTTTCGCAAGAAATCATTAAAACAACGTATTCTCCGTCGGCATATTCGCATTCAAAGCCCGCAGAACGCAAAAAATTCGCAAGCTCCGTCCCGCTCTTTCCTTGGGGCGCGAGAATTGTTATTTTCATAGGCTCCGAAGGGATTATGTCCCATCCGTTTTCCGTCAGTGCCTGCTTTGCATTATTTATCTGTTCCGCTTTCTCCCGGAGCTTGGCTTCAAACCCGTCAGACAGATACCGGTTGCAGAGGTCAAGAGACGAAAGAGTCAGATAAGAAGGGCTCGTCGATCCGAAAAGCGCCATTGCGTTTTTTGCATTTTCGGAATAATATTCGGGCGCGGATTTGCTTATATGCAGATAAGCCCCTCCTGTCAACGAAGGAAGCGTCTTATGCGCAGAGTCGCAACACATATCTGCTCCGAGGTCGATTGGGTGTGATTTTTCGGGAAGAAAATGTAGGTATGCGCCGTGTGCATTGTCAACTATGAGCTTCGTTCCGTATTTATGGCAAACATCCGCAATTTCTTTTATCGGGAGGCGCCTGCCAAGGTAGTCGGGCGATGTCACATATACCGCTATCGGAGGACATTCCGCATTTTTCAGGGCGTTTTCAACGTCGCAAGCGGCTATTTCGCAACTGCATACCGAGTCTGTCTTGCCTGACAGCCAAATGACATCAACATCGCAAAGCGCAAGCGCGTAGATAAATGTTTTGTGCACGTTTCTCGCCGCAAGGACATATTTGCGATGGTCCCCTCCGTTTTCCGTCGATGCAAGGTATATCATTGCGCGAATGCATTGGCTCGAGCCCTCAGTTGAATAGACCGTTCTTGCCGTGTTGAAAAGAGATGCGGCATTTTTCTCGCTCTCTGCGATTATTCCGTCAGCCGCATAAAGCTCGTCCGCGCCTTTTATTTCAGTAATATCAAACTGCTCACAACCAAGAAACGAATTTCCTTTGTGTCCCGGCATATGAAGTCTGACGCCGCCGTCCGCCGCATATTTTCGCACAAAATCAAATATAGGAGTATTCATATTTCAGCTTTCGCTCTCCGCATTTTCCGCGGCCTTAATCATTATTGCGCATTCTATTCTCTTTTTGAAAAGCTCGCATCCCGGCTTATAAACGCCTCTTATCGAGCCGGAAGCGTGGTATGCGTTCGCCGCACAACCGCCGGAGCAATAGAGCTTCGCCCAGCAGTCCTTACATTCAGGGCGGGCATACGCATTGCAACAGCGAAAATCGTCGCGCAGGGTGTCGTTTGTCACGCCGTTCCATATGTCTCCGAGTTTATATGATTCCTCCCCGACAAACTGATGACAGGGGTAAAGGTCGCCCCAAGGTGTAACAGCCATATACTCGGTTCCGGATCCGCATCCGGAAATGCGTTTATAAATGCAGGGACCTGCCGTAAGGTCTATCATATAGTGATAGAACGTAAAGCCTCTGCCCTCTTTTTCTCTTTTGAGCATTTCCTTTGCAAGAATTTCATATTGCTCTTTTACAATTTCAATATCCTCCGGAGTGAGCGCCATAGGGTCGTCGGGAGAGCAGACAACAGGCTCCATACTGAGCTCCGTAAAACCGAGATCCGCCATATGAAAAACGTCATTTGTAAAGTCCGGATTGCGATGAGTAAACGTTCCGCGCATATAGTAGTTCTTGCCGCCGCGTGATGCGACGAGCTTCTGAAACTTCGGCACTATTCTGTCATAGCTGCCGTTTCCCGCGTAATCGACTCTCGTTGCGTCGTGTATTTCCTTACGGCCGTCAAGGCTGAGGACAACATTGCTCATCTCTCTGTTTGAAAACTCTATAACATCATCATCTATCAGAACGCCGTTCGTCGTCAGAGTAAAACGAAAGTTCTTCCCGCGCTGCTTTTCGACTGAGCGGGCATATTCGACGATCTGCTTGACAACATCCCAGTTCATCAGCGGCTCGCCGCCGAAGAAGTCAACTTCGAGATTGCGTCTTTCTCCCGAATTTTCAATGAGAAAATCAATGGCGCGCTTACCGACTTCAAAGCTCATAAGCGCCCTTTCGCCGTGATATTTTCCCTGGCTTGCAAAGCAGTATGAGCAGTTGAGGTTGCAGGTGTGCGCAACGTGCAGGCAAAGCGCTTTTATAACGTTTCCGCTGCGTTCCTTGAAGGTCCCCGCCATATCTTCAAAAGTATCCGGCGTGAAGAGCTGACCGTCCTCTTTAAGGGCGGTTATATCGTCGATGCAGGCGTTGACATCTTCTTCCGTGACATCGGCTCTGTCGCTGTATTTTTCAAGCATATGGCGTACTATCTCATCGCGTGATCTGCTCTCATATTCGGCAATTATGTCGTATGCAACGTCGTCAACAACGTGCACAGCGCCGGAACACGTGTCAAGCACGATGTTATATCCGTTCAGTTTATATTGGTGTAACATTGCTGTTCCTCCGGTTTATCAAATATTTAAAAAGTGCCGCCAGCAAGGGCGGCACTTTTTGCTGAAAGTTCTTTCAGTTCTTCTTTTCGGAAGCCTTTTTGTTCTCGCAAGACTGATTTGCTACGCCGCAGCTTGTTTTGCAAGCGGACTGGCAGGATGTCTGGCATTCGCCGCAACCGCCGTTTTTAGCGCTCTTGCAGAGGTTTCTTGTCTTAAGAGTTGTGATTCTTTTCATAATATGTATCTCCGTTTCTTTGATGATGCAATTTACTGTACCATTGTATCACAATAAATTTCCTCTGTCAACCGTTCTTTTGGATTTTTTGAGTTATTTCAACTCACAAATATCCTCTGTTTTGTTTTCAAGATGAAAATATTCGCTGATATCGGGGTTTTCAAAGACAGAAAGCAGAATTTCGAATCTCGGAGCAAGCACATACTTGCCGATGTCCTCCCGCCTTATCCAGAAATTTTCACCTTCGTCGCTTGACCGCAGCTCTCCTGCAAAGGAATTTGCCTTAAAGAGAAAACAAATACTGCGGACATCGCCCGAAAACCATTGTTTTATCCCGCAAAGCTGCGGATCGGATATTATAAGCCCTGTCTCCTCCTTGACCTCACGAACGACCGAATCGACAATCGACTCGTATTTTTCAACGTGGCCTCCCGGAAATGCTACCCCGCACCAGCTTTTTACCCTGTTCTGAACGAGAATTCTGTCTCCGTCGGTTATCATACACATATTCGTGAGTTCCGTTTTTTCAATATTATTTTCCATACATTCTCCTTTGCAGAGGATACGATTTTCTTTGTTTTTCGACGCAAAACCCGTGCGCTCGTAATTATATCACAACAGCAAACCGTTTTCAACAGTCAAAGTGTGTAACCGTTTTGTTTCCGTATTGTAAATTGAGAAAAATAGTGACATATTTCGCTTGACTTATTGCAAAGTTTAGGTTACAATAGACTGCGTGGAAAATATTATGTTTACGGAGGAAAAACCACAATGTTCAAATATGAAAAAATCGCTGAAAACCGCAAGCGTATGGGGCTTTCCCAGGAAAAGCTGAGCGAGCTTATAGGCGTTTCGAGACAGGCTATCCAGAAATGGGAGAGCGGAGCGACGGTTCCCGATTTTGCACACATCGTTTCAATGGCTGATATTTTCGGTATTACGGCAGACAGCTTCGCAAACGATACTGCTGAATGTGCAGGCGTTATCAACGATTCGCCGGACTTTCCGAGCTGGGGCGGTTGGGAATCGTACAGCAAAATGCTTCCCATAGAATATAAGCAGTGCGTTGACGAAGGAAAAGATATTGAGAAATATGAAGCCCTCTTTGATGCGGTACACAAGCTGCCGGATACTCCCGCAAAAGATGAGCTTGCAGACGTTATTTATAAGATCGTCCGCGATGCAAAGCAGAAAAGCGACTATAAATACACAGAGCCTTCCGATTACGAGCACATATGCCGTCTCTGCACAGAAAATCACACAGAGCTCAAAAGACCCGCAGACGATATTGTTCTTGACAAAGTTTATGGCGGTTGGCTCGGCAGAATATGCGGTTGCTATCTCGGCAAGCCCATTGAAGGCATCCTCACTCCGACTCTCAACGAGATTCTCAAGAGAACAAATAACTATCCCATCTCCCGCTATATTTCAAGAGAAGAGATAACCGAAGAGGTTATGAAGGACATTTCTTTCCCCATCGACAAAAGAGCGTATCCTTCCGATTTCGGAATGATGCCCGTTGACGATGACACAAACTATATTCTCATCGGATATATAATCCTCAAAAAGTTCGGCAGAGATTTTACAGCGAACGACGTTATGAACGTTTGGATAGAGCGCCAGAGCAAAAACGCATACTGCACAGCCGAGCGCGTTGCGTACAGAAACTTTGTAAACGGTTTCCGTCCGCCCGTTTCCGCTATTTATAAAAACGCTTTCAGAGAATACATCGGCGCGCAGATAAGAGGCGACTTCTTCGGCTATGTAAACCCCTGCGATCCCAAGTCTGCGGCTTCTATGGCGTTCCGTGACGCTTCGATTTCACACGTCAAAAACGGTATCTACGGAGAAATGTGGGTATCTGCAATGATCGCCGCAGCATTCGGCACAGACGATATGAAGGAGATAATAAAAACAGGTCTTGCATATGTTCCGAAGACATCAAGACTTTATGAGAGCGTAAATGAAGTTATTGCAGATTATGAAAGCGGCGTAACGATTGAAGATGTATGGAAAAAGCTCCACGCAAGATGGAACGAAAGAAACAATTACGACTGGTGCCATACAATCTCCAATGCCGTTATAGTTGCAGCTTCCCTGCTTTATGGCGAAAAAGACTACGGAAAGACCGTTTGCCTCTCCGTTAGCGAAGGCTTCGATACTGACTGCAACGCTGCAACGGCAGGCTCTGTCCTCGGCGTTGTTCTCGGCGGAAGCAACATTCCCGAATACTGGGGCGGCAGAGTAAACGATACGCTTTGCGCTTCCATCTTCGGTTTTGATAAGGTTTCAATCAAGGAAATGGCACAGAAAACAACCGCGTTCTTCCCCGAAAATATACAGAAATAAGGAGCTGATCACATTGAAAATACTCAGTTTCGGATCGCTTAACTGCGACTATGTTTACAGCACAGATCATTTTGTCGCTCCCGGAGAGACGATAAGCGCGTTGAAGCGCGAAACCTTCTGCGGCGGCAAAGGACTCAATCAGTCGATTTCCCTTGCAAAGGCAGGCGCAAATGTTTATCACGCAGGCTGTATCGGCAGTAACGGTGATGTTCTTGTCGATGCTCTCGCAAATGCCGGCGTTGACACCCATCTTATAAGAAAGGTTGACGCACCCTCCGGTCACGCTATTATAGAGGTTGATCCCAAGGGCAAAAACCGCATAATCATTTACGGCGGCGCAAACCGCTGTATGACGGAAGAATACATCGATTCAGTTCTCTCCGAATTTTCCGAAGGCGACTTTATCGTTTTGCAGAACGAGATAAACGCTCTTGATCTTATAATCAGGAAGGCAAAAGCGAAAGGTATGAAGGTCGTTCTCAATCCTTCGCCGATGAACGAAGCGCTTAAAACAATTGATCCTTCCCTTGTTGACTATATGCTTCTCAACGAAACGGAAGGCTATGAAATGACAGGCAAAACAAACGCCGACGAGATAGTCTCTGAGCTTGAAAGAAAAGCTCCCGGAATCTGCACGGTGCTCACCCTCGGCGATAAGGGTGCGCGTTACAGCGGTCCGGATGGAAAATGTGCGTTCGGAATATTTGATGTTCCCGTAGTCGATACGACAGCCGCAGGTGACACATTCACAGGCTTCTTCATTTCCGCTGTTTCATCCGGAAATACACCCGCCGAAGCGCTCCGCCTTGCGTCAGCCGCATCCTCGATAGCCGTATCCAGAAAAGGAGCTTCCCCCTCGATACCGAATATGACCGAGGTTACGGAATTTCTTAAAAACAACTAAACAAAAAAGCCGTCCGCTTTGAAAGCGGACGGCTTTTTGTTTTATTTTTTACGTTTTTTAAGCGACAGGCAAAGAACAAACTTATCAAGTATATAAAGCACCGAAGGCAGGACAATCGTTATCATAATAACTGAGCAGATTGTTCCTATGCCGAGGAGAAGTCCGACTGTTGAGATTGAGTTCTGGCTCGATATGAAATGGATAACAAATCCGCAGACAGTAAGAATGAGTCCGGAAGTGAATACTGTCGGCATTGCCGCTTCAACTGAAAGTTCAAGCGCCTTTTTCCTGTCATAAAGTCCTCTGTACGCAACGTAGTTGCTTGACATAAGGATACCGTAATCTATCGTTGCGCCCATAAGAATACAGGTTGTGACGATGTAGCTCATAAAGAATATTCCGTTTCCGAGGAGCTGTGTGCTCATAGCGATGAATATTGCGCCCTGTATCGTTGCAACAAGGATGACCGGAAGAGAAAGCGATCTGAATATGACCATAACGATTACGAATATCGATATAAGAGTGAATATTGTTATAAGTCGGTTATCGTAAGCAAAGGAGGTTTCAAGGTCATATGTTGAAACGATGTTTCCCGTTATGCAGGCGTCATCGCCGAAAACATTCTTGACTTCGCCGGAGAGATAGTCAACAAATTCCGTTGTCTCCTCGCTCTCGTTCGGCAGGTTAACCGAAAGAAGCATCCTCGAATAATTTTCGCCAAGGAACAGATCCTCCGCCTTTGCTATATCGTCCTGCGCATCTGACACCTTTTCGCGGTTTTCATCGTTCATTTTGCGTTCGAGAAGCGAATTTTTGTTCATATTCTCCGTGACAAAGTCCAGCAGGTCGCAAGCCATTATCGGGGAGACAAGGGCTTTTCCGTCCGCTATCGCATATTTTATATATACTCCGGAAACCTTGTCTTTTTCAAGCGCAGATGATGACATATCGCTCTTGATTTCATCCTGAAGCGAGGTCAGCTTTTCATATGCCTGTTCATATGTGAGAGAAGATTCATCCGAAATATATGAATTGACAGTCAGCATATCGCAGAGCTTATTTCTGTTTTCTTCCGTAAGCTGTCCGTGAACAACCGCATTTGTCTTATCGGTATCAATCGCATACATAACGAACGTCTTTCCGTTGACCTTTTCGTCCGCTATTGCGCCTGTTTTATAGAAATACATTATATAGATCTGCTGAACGGACTCCGCTGTTACGGTTATCTGCGGCGCAGTTCCGGAGAGAGCCGTTGCTATCTGTGAAAGAGCGGGCAGGAAGCTCTCGTAACCGTAGCACGCGTTTATCGCGGAATAGAGTGCGTCATAACCGCTGACTGTCGCAGCAGCTTTTTCGTCTTTTATCTGTCCGCTTGCGAGAAGGAACTTCATAAGCGGCAGGAACGGGATAGTGTCGCTTTCAGCCTGACCGGTTGTCGCAAAATAGCCGGCGTATATCTGCGCGAGCTGTGCGTCTGTCAGCATAGCACCGCAATTCTGATAAATCCAGCCCTTTGCAGTTGTCTTATCCATCGGGGTTTCCATCTGCTGATTAAACTGCGTTATTCCCGCTGAAAGCATTTTCAGCTGCAGGACCGTTGTTTCATCAAAAATACCGCTTACATTTTCATCATCCGATGCGGAGATCATAAAATCAAGCATTGTTTTGAAGTTGACATTCTTTTCGTCAACTTTATCATAGAAATACAACCCGTAAAGCTGTTTTATCGAGAAGAGCTTTACGTCAGTTCCCTCCATAACACCGGTTGTAAGCTTTTCATAAAGCTCCTCTGCGGTAAGCTCGCCTGTCGTTATTTCCGAAACAACCTTCAGCGTTTTAAGCGTCTTCGAGGTGTCTGCGTCAATGAATTCTTTTGCGTCTTCATCCGTTTCGATAAGATTGTTTGCAAAATCGATAAAGTCGGCAAACGATATCTGAATCTCTGATGGTGAACGGTAAAGATTATACATTGTAAAGAGCATTTCCGCGTCTTTTTCTGAAATATCAAGCTTCTGAACAGCCTTTGTAAGGTCGTACATATCCCTTACAGTATTTGTATAAGCTGTGTAATTCGTCAGCACGGATCTTCCGCTCTTGGTTTGGTAATCATAAAGAATATCGGCGAGCTTCTGCTCGTTTTCATAGTTGTTTTCAGAGTTTTTATAAACAACTACAACAGAGTTGTTGCTTCCGAAAACATCTGAAATGGCTTCGTTTCCCGTTTTTGTATCGGAGAAGATGAAAGTATTTCCCGTCTGCAAAACGCCGCAGCATATGACAAGCGCGAGCGCAATCGGCACAATTACCTTTCCCGCTTTATAAGCTGTTTTGCAGAAGCTCTTACCCCTCGGCACGAAGGCTTTCTTTTTTGCCTTTTTCATCGGTCTGTCAAGCAGGAGAACGAGTGCGGGCAGAAGCGTTACGGAAGTAACCGCCGAAATGACAATTCCCTTCATAAGTACAATGCCTATATCAAAGCCTATACGGAATGACATAAAAAGCAATGCAAGCAGTCCGGCGATGGTTGTCAAGGCGCTTGCGGAAACAGGCTTTATAACCGACTTTATCGCCGCTTTCATTGCAGCACTGTCGCTATCGCTCTTTTCCTTCTCCCTGCGATATGTGTGAAGCAGGACGATACTGTAATCTATCGAAAGCGCGAGCTGAAGTATTGCCGCAATCGAATTTGTGATATATGAAATTTCGCCGAAGAACACGTTTGTTCCGCGGTTTATAAGCACGGCAACGCCCGAAGCCGCAAGCAATACAAACGGTTCAAGCCACGATTCGGACGTGATAAGCAATATCGCAACGACAAGACAGAGAGAAATTGCAAGAATATATACCATTTCGCTCGTTATCGAGTCCTGAAGAGCCTGTTTTTCAACCGTTGTCCCGCCATATTCCATTCCGTCATATGACGCAAGCGCCGATTTTATATCCGAAGAAACCTGTTTTGCGTTTTCGGAATAGTCATCTCCGTCGATAATTACGATAAAAAGCGCATTTCCGTCTTTATAATACGTTTCATCATATTTATCAAAGTTGACGTTCATAACATTCGGGATATTTTCGATTTTATCCAGAATTTCGTCTGCCGTTTCGGCGGAAACGTTCTTTGCCATAACCTGAATGTTGCCGGTCATACCGAATTCATCATCGATTATATCAAGCGCTGTTTTTGTTTGCGTTCCCTTGCCGAGATAGTCGCTAAGGTCATAATTTATTGCAACTCTGCCCATAAACACGGCAGAAAGTATCTCCGCCGCCGTAAAAAGCAAAATCGCAATCGCAACCATTACCCGACTTTGCGGGCTTTTTCTTTTTTCCATAAATTATATCCTCCCAAATCCGCTCCTGATAAATTTCTTAAGCGGGTTGAAATTGTTTGCGCTTTATAGTATACTGAAAACAGTCGCATATGAGAAGAACTGATTTGCGTCATATGTAAGAAATCTGACAAAATATATCAATGTGTAAGGAATTTGTGCTTTGAAAACGTACAGAAACGCCGAAAGAACAAAAAAATGGATACGTCGTGCCTTCACAGAGCTTATGGCGGAGAAAAAAGATATTGAAAAAATATCCGTGACAGAGCTTGCAAAGCGCGCCGATATTTCAAAAACAACATTTTATTATCATTATGAGGATATTTATGCCGTCGCAGAAGAATTTGAAAATGAGCTTGTCTCTCAGCTTGGCAACACTCTTGAAACCATAAGCAAAGAAAGCCCCGATGATTATTCGGAATATATAAAGAGCGTCGGTTCGTTTATAAAGAAAAACGAAGAAAGCTATCGTCTTGTTATAAATTCTTCAAACCTGACGATTTTTGCATCAAAGCTGAAAACGATTTTCTCAAAAAGGATGGTAAATCTTTCGGTAGCGTGGGGCTTCTCTTCAGATTACGAAAAACGTGCCGTGCAGGTTTATTTTTTTGTAAGTGCCTGCGTTGATACGATAATACAATATCTGAAAGGCGATCTCTGCGACTCTCTCGACACCGTCGGCGAGGTTGTGGCGGAGGTTGTAGAAAAGTTAAAGCGGAAAGATTGAATGTTGCGCCTACGCCTCATTCACCTCCGCTCTCTTCGAGCCTCCTCTGACCAAAAAAGAAAACCGCCGATGGCGGTTTATTTTTGGAGGCGAATCAAATACAAGCTTTGCTTTCGGAGGGGCTCGATTCTCGCGCCTCGGCGGCGCTCGGTCATCGCGGCTCTGACAGCCGTCTAAGGCTGTCATTCACCTCCGCTCTCTTCGAGCCCGCCTCTGACCAAAAAAGAAAAACCGCCATCGGCGGTTTTTCTTTTTTGGTGGAAACGAGGGGGCTCGAACCCATGACCTCACGGATGTGAACCGTGCGCTCTGACCAACTGAGCTACGCTTCCCTGTTTGCAATAAGCATTTCATCATAGCAGGTTCTTTAATTCAAGGTCTTTTTCTGAAAAAATATAAAAAATCATCGACTTCTATTGACAAATCATTGAAAAACGGATATATTATAAGGTGAACAGAAAAATGCAATCTTCGGGACAAGTTCCTCCGCAGGCAACGTAAAAGAGAGAGGCGTCACAGGCTGAAAGCGCTTCACGAAAAGCACGGAAAGAATACCACCCGTCGGCACGGTGCAGGAAATGGCACTGCGGGCACGCCCGTTACAGCGCAAAAGAGTTAAAATTTGAGTGGAACCGTGCTATGCACCTCATATTTCCGACGGCGGAAGTATGGGGATTTTTATTTTTCCGAATATTTATTTTTGAAAGGATATAAAACAATGGACATCAGAATCAACGGCGAAAATTACAGTGTTGAAAGTGGTCTCTCCGTTTATGACGCGGCAAAAGCAGCAGGCATTGCAGTACCGCGCGAGGTAATTGCAGCAGAGATAAACGGCGAGACACACGAGCTCTCCTCCCCCGTTCATAACGGAGATGACGTAAAGCTGCTTACCTTCGAGGATGAGGGCGGCAAAAAGACATTCTTCCATACAGCCTCTCATATTCTTGCGCAGGCTGTAAAGCGTCTTTACCCCGAAGTCAAACTCACAATCGGACCCGCTATTGATAATGGCTTCTATTACGATTTCGACTCCGACGTGACATTTGCGGCAGAAGAGCTTGAAAAGATCGAAGCCGAAATGAAAAAGATAGTCAAGGAAAACCTCAAAATAGAACGTTTCACTCTTCCCCGCGACGAAGCAAAGAAGCTTATGGAAGAAAAGGGCGAGCCTTATAAGGTACTGCTCATAGACCGAGTTCCGGAAGGCGAGGAAATCTCCTTCTATAAACAGGGCGAGTTTACAGACCTTTGCGCAGGACCGCACCTCTTCTCAACAGGTGCTATCAAGGCGTTCAAGCTCATTCAGTGCACAGGCGCATACTGGGAAGGCGACTCAAAGAACAAAATGCTTCAGAGAGTTTACGGCACAGCGTTCCCGACAAAGGAAGCTCTTGCCGCTTATCTCGATATGCTTGAAGAAGCAAAGAAGCGTGATCACCGCAAACTCGGCAAAGAACTCGGTCTCTTTACAATAATGGACGAAGGTCCCGGCTTCCCGTTCTTCCTCCCGAACGGTATGGTTCTTCGCAACACACTCATTGAGTACTGGAGAGAAGTCCATAAGAGATACGGCTATGTTGAAATAAGCACGCCTATGATTCTCAACCGCTCTCTCTGGGAGCGCTCCGGTCACTGGGCACATTACAAAGACAATATGTATACAACAGTCATCGACGGCGCAGATTTTGCCATAAAGCCGATGAACTGCCCGGGCGGTATGCTTGTTTATAAGTCTGAAATGCATTCATATCGTGATCTTCCCCTCCGTATGGGCGAGCTCGGCGTTGTACATCGTCACGAGCTTTCCGGCGCACTTCACGGACTCTTCCGCGTCCGTTGCTTCACACAGGATGACGCTCATATCTTTATGACTTGGGATCAGATGAAGGACGAGATCAAAAACGTCGTAAGGCTGTTTGACGAGGTTTATTCCGTATTCGGTCTGACATACCAGATTGAAGTATCGACAATGCCCGAAGATCATATGGGTGATGTTAAGGACTGGGATTTCGCAACGGAGACGCTCAAACAGGCTGTAACGGAAATGGGCAAGGATTATGTTATAAACGAAGGCGACGGCGCATTCTACGGACCGAAGCTCGACTTCCACCTCTCCGACTGTCTCGGAAGAACGTGGCAATGCGGTACGATCCAGCTCGATATGCAGCTTCCTGAAAGATTCGAGCTTGAATATATGGGTGCCGACAACGAAAAGCACCGCCCCGTAATGATACACCGCGTTGTTCTCGGCTCGATCGAAAGATTTATCGGTATTATCACGGAGCATTACGCAGGCGCGTTCCCGATGTGGCTTGCTCCCGTTCAGGTCAAGGTGCTTGCAATCGGCGAAGGACACGTTGAGTATGCAAACAAGGTAAAAGATGCCCTTGAAGCAAACCATATCCGCGTTGAAGTTGACGCAAGAAACGAAAAAATCGGTTACAAGATCAGAGAGGCTCAGCTCAAGAAGGTTCCCTATATGCTCGTTGTTGGCGATAAGGAAATGGCAGACGGGCTTGTTTCCGTTCGTAGCAGAAGCGACGGTGAGCTCGGTCAGATGACTATCGAAGATTTCGTAAAGAGAGCTGTCGAAGAGGTCAAGAACAAGGAAAACAAATAATCAAAGATAAATCGCCCCGTGAAAACCGGGGCGATTTCAAAAAGGAAAGCGAGGTACAGACTTGAAAATCACGAAAACGGAAATCGTAAATATGATAATGATAGAAAACAAAAGCACGGGCAAGGTCCTTGTGCTGGACAGGCGCGGCTCTTGGGCGGGGCTGACTTTCCCCGGAGGTCACGTTGAAAAAGGCGAGCCGTTTTATGATGCCGCCGCGCGTGAGGCAAAGGAAGAAACGGGGCTTGACGTCTCGGATCTGCACCTCTGCGGCGTTGTTCACTAGGGCAACAAGCAAAGCGGCGACTGTTATCTCGAATTTCTTTATAAAACAAATCGTTTTTACGGCGCGCTCCTGCCGGAGACAGTTGAAGGCAGTATCTTTTGGATGTCGCCTGAGGAGCTGAAAAACTCGGACAGGCTTTCCCCGAACTTTTCAATGTACCTGCCTATGTTTTTTGAAAACAAATACAGCGAGCTGTATTTTGATTGGAACGGCACAGACTGGAACGGAAAACCGGAATATAAATAAAACAACGAAAAATCGGCGGGTTGCCCCGCCGATTTTTAATTGTATGAGAAATATGCAAAGTCGCCGTTTTCGCCGGTATAAAGTCCGCCCTCCTTTACGAGAGCCGCAACACAGCCTCTCATACTGTAAAGCATCATAGAAACATAATAATCGAAATCGTCCTTAAGATAAGGCACGCTGTATTTTGAAATTACGCCGACTGCGTCATTATGAAGCTTTCTCATCGCCGCCACAAGAGCGTCGTATTCTTCCCTGTGCTCGCAGATCATAAGATTTATAAGCTCGCTCAGCTTATCTCCCTCGAAAATAAGTATCGTCGGCTTGTATCTGTCGCCATCCTTTATAAAGTAGCCGTTGTCGCAGAATCTGTCCAATATATTCTTCTGTGAATCTGTGAAGCCTTCTGTGCCGTATCCGTTTTTCACAAGCTCGCGGATTGCCGGCAGATCGTCTGAACGTACATAACATCTATCTTTATAAATCCGTTTTCCGAACATGCCGTTCACATCGACATAGCAGCGCAAGTGCAATTTATTACAGTCATTGGAGATAATTGCTCCGTTGTCGCCGAAGCCGCACGCGTTTATTCTGCCGCGCCGTGCGCCCTGCTCATATCCGATAAAGCCCCAGTTACCGCCGTCTCTTCTCTTGAATCTGCCCCATACGTCGCCGTCGACTGTTTCCTTCACCGTTGTTACGAGTTTAAGAAAGAAAAACATTGTCGCGTCCTGCTCGCTCATGGTGCTTTCGCCGATAAACTCCGCATAGTGCTTTGCCACAAAATCGCTTGCCACCTGCCAGAATTTTTTGTAATTGTCATAGGCGAAATCCTCACAGAGCGCATTCACCGCTTCTATGCATTCGCTTGGCGCGATGAAGAAATTTGTGATGTATTTTCCGTCGTCGAGCTTGCGGAGAAGCTCACTTTTTTCAAAGATGTCAACCTCTTCCTCCATATAAGGCGCGGCAATACCGAGTTCTATCGCCAGCTCCTCGACCGTTGACGGATTGTTGTTTGCTTCGCACAGAATATTTACCGGTATCTTTCTCTGTACCGCGCCCCACGGCAGTCCCGACGGCTGATTTCCCGATGCCAAAAAGCTCAGTCTTTCCGGGTTATAACTTCTTTTTCCGAATTCTCTTGCCATATACATACCTTCTTTCAGTTTTTGCCTTGCACGGAAAAGCCTTGTTTTGACCGTGCCTTCCGGGATGCCGAGATTTTTCGCAATATCGCAGACACGTCTGTTCTGTACATAGTACATAAGCAAAACGTTTCTGTATTCCGAAAGAATGAAAGCCATTTCGCGACGGACAGCAGCTATGTCATCTTCTCTTATAATGTCTGAGATAAAATCGGAATTGTCCGGAATTTCAAATTCCGAAATGTCCGTATCCGAAAGCCTTTCCCTCGCCTTGTGCTTTTCGGTCGCCCAGCCTGCGTAGATATTGCGCACTATCTGCCAGACCCAGCCCGAAAAACTGTCGGGGCAAGCCCCTCGGCGCAGCTGCTCGATTATTCCGAGAGCTATGTCCTGTGAAAGCTCCGCCGCCTCCGTCTCATTACCTGTTTTTTTCAGGCAGTAATAATAGACTCTTTCAAAATACTCGGAGGTAAATTCGCTGATGCGAAGTTCCGCAAGCCATTTGCCGTCTTTCATTCTTTTCTCGCCCCCTTTCGCTTAAGAAGTATCGATTTTTCAAATTCGGTTTCAAAAAATTTATCAAAAAAGCTCCGTTATCTACGGAGCCTTATGGTTTAATATCTTACATATCCTTCTTTAAAAAAGAGTCGGACAAATCTTTTTCCGAATTTTTGCGGATTCCGTCCGACAATAATCGTCATAGCAATATATAAAGCGCAGATAACATCTATAACTATTGCAATTATAATTCCAATTGCAATATTAGATTGCATAGCCAGCTTAATAATGATCAAAGAAAAACCGGTGGCAAGCAAAGCAATACAAACAAGCAAAAAGACGAATACCGGCTCATCTTTAACATTTCCCTTAAATATCCCTTTTGTGTTCCTTATATGGGGGATATTTTTTCCCATATGAAGCGAGCTATATTTTTTATTTATAAAAACAACAAATTCGATCCCGCCAAGCAAGCAATAATCGACAGATATTACTTTTTGCTCTTTTCCAAAGAAAATCAAATCCTCGCTATCCCAGTTTTCTATTCCGATGATATCGTCATATGAATATTTTTTAGTAAATCCCAAAAGATTTCTGCATATAATTTCACTTTCATCATATGTTATACGACAGTTCAGGTAGGCAACCGTAAGCATCAAAGAAATTATTGAAAAAACGGAAAAAAGTATCGGTATCCACGATTCTTCGCCATTGTATAGCGTAATTGCAACGATAATAATGAATATTATTGACGCAACTGTTCCCGATGTAAAGAAAAACTTTGGTAAGCAAACGGTTTTCCCATTCGTTTTTCTCATTAAACGCAAAAGTCCTATTATAATTTCTACAATAAGCAATGATGCGATAATTAAAATATACTTCATAGCATTCCTCCCGATGCTCACTTTTGATCATTATATCATTTTCCCTCCGGAATTGCAAGAAAAAGCTCCGCTTCCTGCGGAGCTTTTTGGGTTTATTGATCAGTTTGTTTTGGAAAAGCGAATCACAGTGCCGATTTCGTACCTTTGGGATTTTATCACCCTTGCGGTAAAACCGTCTTCAAGGTACTCACACTCCCAAATTTCTCCGGCAACCGATCTGTCACAAATAGTTGAGTCTGTTTCGCCGGGTAGAAGGCTTCCGATATATATTTTTGTATCAAGTTGACCGAAAACCACATCGTGTTCTTCAGAAGACTCTCCTGAAAATGCTGCTTTGCCTGCAAAAGGCTGTCTGTAATAATAAAGCTCATCGGATTCAGATACTTTGCGGTCTTCTGCGGTTTCTGTTCTTATTGCTACTTTTCCGTCATCCGACAACCATTCGCATCCCGGATAAAATACGGGACAATAGTCAAGCGCGGGATCAAATTCAACCTTTGGAATATCGTCCTTGTTCAGATTTCTTTGGGTTAGCTTGAATTTAAGTTCCTTCTTCGGAGCTCCGTCCCATAGCCATTCCGGGCTGAGCCCGTCATTGTCTGAGAAATATTTCATTGTAAATGACGATCTGAAAAATCCTATTTTATATTTAAAATATCCAAGCTGATAATATTTTAAAACTTCTCCGGTAAATGGAGGCACTTCGAATATAGGCTTTCGTGTATCCGCTATTGTTATTCCGAACATACCTATATCGGCTGTATATGTTACGGTTCTTCCGTCTTTGAGGTGACAAACCAGAACGCCACCCAACTCTATGTTGTCACCGATATACAATTCGTACCCGTCCGCTTCCCATTTTGTCATAGGAAAATTGGAAGCCAACTTATCGTAATTACGGATTAAACATCCGCTCAATGACATTGCAAAAGTAAACATCGCCAATACAATACTTACAAATCGGAAAAGCTTTTTCATAGCCGCTCCCCTCTCTGACTTTGTTTTTATCATTATATCATTTCGCCTTCCGAATTGCAAGAAAAAGCTCCGCTATCTGCGGAGCTTTTGATTTATAGGTTTATTCCCACTCGCTTAAATTAGCATTATATTGAGTGAATTTAGGTCTTTTCGCGCGGTTTTTCGGGGGATTTGACCGCCTTTTTCCGCTTCGTCTATGGAGTCTGCGAAAAAACGGTATCAAAATGGTATCAATGATACCACCCGGAAAACACATTATTTCCGATAACTTATTATACCATAAAAGCAGAATAAATACAAGAGGTTTGCAGAGATTTTTATGAGTTTACAATGCGTTTAGAAAACTTCATAGCCACTCTTCCGTACTAAATTATTCATCCTTTGTAGTTGCGAATCCATTATATCTCCACAATACTATGACCATAATTATCAGGCAAAGCATTTCAACACCGAGCGTGCAGAATGAGCCCACGCGCAACATACTTTGAGAAACAAAAAATATATTAGCCAATTCAGCAACAGTATATAACGCGGGTATTGTCCATAAAACGCGGGATACCCCTAACTCTTTAATTACGGATCTGATAAACAATATCCACATTATGAGTGTTATGGCAAATGAAATTAAGCTAAGATATGGATCAACATAATTAGCCAAATATCTTATTGCTTCCTCGGAGAGAGCACGATACCAAACTGGAGAAAGAGTTGCTTCAAGTGCGGCAAGCGCAAGCAAGGATACCTTTAGTTGACAAATCTTATATAAGAATCCGCCTTTTTTGATTTGCGACATGATGTGGCACACCACAAGTCCGACAAGAACAATCGAAAGAAACTCCAAACGTTTTATATTTTGGGAAAAGAAGGCAACAACAGTACCGTAGTTCTTTATATCGGGAATATCTTGAATATTTCCGGTAGCATAATAAACGTAGAGCCCTTGAAATACCGCAATAGTAAATTCCACGACCAAACCAACAAGTATAGCAATTTTCGTGCCAAGAGCAAATCTTCCGTTGCCCATACTGTCATAAGAGGTTTTTTCAACCAAGGAAACGAAGAAATACCCTATGGAAAGTCCGATTGCAGAGCTGATATATGCAAGCAAAATTGTGAGTGCTCCAGCCCAAGAGTTATGCAAAACAAGCTCCCACGAAGCTGCTATGAGAAACGGTACAAATAAGCCCAACCATAAGCCGCCAATGACCATAAACACTCGACTATAGTAGCGCCATCCTTTTTCTGCGATAAAACTATAGTTTATGTTGATTTCTTTTGTCTTGAAGGCGTAGAAAATATATAAGTAACCTAACACCTCAAGCAAAATCAAAAGATGATTATGATATTGACCTCCAAGCATTTCCTCAGTAGTAAATGGTATGGTAAGAATATATGTACCAAAGACCGCAATTATAAATGCTTTAGCCGCTTTCTTATAGAACGAATGACGTTCAAAAGCGGTTCGTTCATCGCCGCCCACACGAAATCTGATCGACCCAACCAAAAGAATTCCTATACCAAGAATCAAAATTACTGCCTCGGTATATGTCACAAATGAGTGAAACGTGTTTTGAATAAAAAGCGTTATAGTTCTGCTCACAGTATAAATCAACGTAATTATTACCGCAAACAGAATTCCTTTGCTGTAAATTTTACCGCATTCCGCGTTTATCCGTTCATCATTAAACATTTATTTGTCCTCCCAAAACAAATCATTCAAGGTGCAACCAAGCACTTTGCAAATATTACGGCACAACGCAATCGTAGGATTGTAATCATCGTTTTCAATCATATTTATGGTTTGCCGAGAAACACCGATTATTTTGGCAAGCTCGGTTTGAGACAAGTTCTTCTCTAATCGAGCTTGTTTCATTTTCTCGTTCATAGCCCCTCCTTGTCAATTATATTTGACGATCATATTATATCACATAATGCTCATATTGTCAATTATATTTGACAATATTTTTCAAATAAATAAGGGCACCACAATCAAACATGTGATGCCCTTGAATTATTTATCACTAAAGAGTAATTATCAATTCGATTTTAATAACTGTCCGTATGCTCGAAAAGCTTTGAGCCATTTTGAAGATGATTTAAACAGAACTCAAGTCATTCATCTTTTAATCATTATCTTCGTTATTCCTTTTTCTGATCAGAAAACCAAACACAAATGACAAAAAAACGATTTTTTCTTGTTCATCGGTTATGCTTTTCTCAATCTGATATATTTGCGAAGTGACTTCCGTCATTGTATCAAAGTTGCGATTTAACATATGCATTGCTTTGATAATATGTGGTTTCAGCTTTTTAAATGTGGTCGCAAACTCATCATTCGAGAGTTTAACAAGATTTGTTGCTTGATAATAAGGAACAACTCTAACATTTTCGCATAATATTTTGAGAAATGTTGCCTGAGTCTTTTTGGTTCTGGGAAGAAAGTTTGACAAAAAGATAGCGTCATAAAGTTTTTTATAATACTCATCTTCCTCCAAGTTTTCTTCTGCTAAAACTTCGGAAATTTCAACAATGAGAGAAGTGTATTTTTCTTCTATTTCCTTAATTTCAGTCAAAGAGATATTTGATGGTTCAGAATCATCGTCGACGCCTATTTTATCAGAAAACTCTAAAATTTGCTTTAATACAACGTAAGGCTCATCATTTTCTGTTATATATTCATCGCACAGGGTGTAGTATACATCGTATTTATTGCCTTTTGCAGTCATTAAAATATTATTTACTTTTGCTTTCATATTCATATCTCCTTATAAATTAAAACACTTTATCAATAACAATTTATACGTGAAGAAGGGTTTTCTTTTTGTTTCTATTATCCAAAGATGTCGCAATATTTTCATTATTTGTTCTCAATCCATCCCATTTGCAGTAAAGATGAGTCTTTTCGTCATCGTTTCTCTCCACTTCCATAACTTGGACATTTCTCATCTCTATCAATCTTGGACTTTGAATATGTAGCATGATTTCTTGGTTTTTATTGATCGTTGCTCCTAACTCAAATATCTTTAAAACGGAATCTCTAAATACATCTAATTCTACTGATGGAGTGGATGCATCAACATAATGTTGCAGCAACTGAAGGATATCGTTACTGCTGATATTGTTTTTGCTTTTATTTCTAATATATTTGCCATATCTTATCCCCACATCTGTCAATGAATATATTTTATATTTGCCAGAAGTACGGGTACTAATTACGCCTGCATCCTTGACTTTCTTTATGGCTTCAGACAATGTAGATATCTTCAAAGATAAATACTTACACAATTCAGCATGTGTTAATCCACCATGGTTTTCAAGCAATCTGACAATATCGTCCAAATATTTTATAGTGTGTCCATCTTCGTAAATTTTGTTAACTGCTAAGTTTTCCTGTTGCCTATCGTATAAGATTTTTTCATAACTCTCCACGGCTCCCAATAGGGCACCAAGCCGAAGTATTGAATGGTAATTAATTTCGGTTTCTAAATAACTTTCCAAATAACTCAACTTAGATGTTGCATACTTTAAAAATAACTGTATATTCTCTGTGTTGCCATCAAGCCAAAGGCTATCTAATTTTTGTTGGTTTTCTTTTGCGTAGTTAATTAATTTCAAAAATTCTTGGGTCTGCAAGAGTGTGACCGGTTCTTCTTGTAGACTGCATACTATCTCCTTGTTCATTTTTTCTCCCTTTCTTTTTGTTGTGTTATTATACCATTTAATTATCAAAAATAATGTCGCAATAAATACCAATTAGAATAAAACTTAATTCTTTTACAATTTTTCTTGAACTATTAAATTTTCAATTTCCACTCTTTCTCTCAAAATTCTTTTTATTCTTAGCGGAATACGGGTGATAAATATACATCCTTGTTTACATTCGTTATCGCATTTAGCTACTTCATCAAAGCGATTAATGCTATCAAGAGCTGCAACGCAACAACCTCCAATAATTCTTTTAGGCTTTGTTGCGCCGCAACAATTTCCCCAAACAACAGATGTACCGTATTTTTTTAAGTCGGTTAGCTTGTTAATAAAATCCTGCTCTCCTTTTGAATATGAGGGAACCAACAACAATGTAATCCCCAAATCAGCAAACAATTTAGCTTGCATTTCCAAAGAACATGTTAAATAATCAGAACAAATTAGCGTTGCTATCCTATGTACTCCCGGAAGATGAAGAACTACAATTTGAATACGATCTGTAGTTCTCACAGCTTCCATTTTGTATCCATTAGTATCGACATAGGGGTATAACTTGTTTTGGCAACCTATTAATTTTCCGTTTTGATATACCACTGAAATTCTATTGGCTTCTTCACTGCAATAGCTTGGCAAGAATGTCACCTTGGGTGGATTGAGTCCTTTTTCTATTGCCTGTTCGGATAATGCTTTAATGTAAGAATTAAAAGAGTATTGATTGGTTTCAAATTCATCTAATCCCAACAGTTCGGGGAAAAACACGATATCCACTTGCTTTTTACAAGCAGCGTTCCATGCACTCTCGAACCTTTTTTTTAGATTATCTCTTTTGGTAGATTTAATGCCTTTTACTGCGTTGGTTTTTAAAGAAATCCCCTGCACCTGCATGATGCCTTCACTAAAGTCAACGACCTCTTGATTGGTTAAAGGGGAAAAGCCAATAGATATTTCTTTACCATCAAAAGAATCAGGAGGATCAAGCACAATGTCTATTACAGAATAATCATCTGTACTTTTGGTGTAACTTATATGAGTTAAATAACCATTAATACCACTAAATGCATCTTTGTTGGACATTGCCCTCGTTTTTTGCTCACCATAAATACTTTCATCAATCTGATATACTTCGAATTTGGGGTGTATTTCTATTTTTGTATTTGAGCAATTGTTATTTAACGGTGTGGTGCGAATAATGGGATTATTCTTTTTTACTGGTATAATAGGATACAATGATACTTTGTTTTTATCGCACACATCTACGAAAGTTATACAAGCATCCATTTCGATGCATAGTACATACGCTGTAACATATCTATCCTGCGTTTGTGAACTTTCTAATTGAGAAATTTTTGCATCCAAGCTCAGGAAAAAATTTTTCTCATCTAACTTCCAAAGCGCTTCAAATTCTTTTTTTGCTACATTGGCAATATTCAAAAAATCATGCAAAGCAAATAATTGCTTGGCTTTTAACGGAAAGGAATCTATTATAACGAGTAATCTCGCAAGATAATCAATATATAGAGTTGCTGCACTTACAGAATTCATAACATACCACCTCCAGCTATATTATATCACAAACGATTTTAGTTGTCAAGCCTTCAGTTCAATTTCAGTTCAATTATTTGAGCAAAAAGAGTAAATATTATGTGTAATCTTATTGTTACTATAGCGGCGAGAGGAATGCTCCTGCCGCTATAGCAAATAAAATATCAGAGTTCCATTTCCCAATTGCTTTTTACATCGGTATATTGCTTTTCCACCAATTGGTCGTGATCAATTATTTTTTGATGGGCGGTGTTCAAGATCGTAGCGACCTCATCAGAACCAAGCTCGTGCTTAATAATTTTAAGCTCTTCGGAATCCTTTTGGAGTGCTCGGTTCTGATGCTCCAATTTTTCGTTATCGTTACGCGCCCTCCAAAGCTGATCCTTGACACGCTGATACTCACGAGTCAGATCCAAGAACTTGCTGATGAAGGTTGCAATGACATCCTTCAATTTTTTCACAAAAGGATCTACAAGCTTTTCTTTATAAGTCTTGGCACTCATCAAGCCTTTCGGTTCGGGTGTGCGCCACTCTTGACCGACGTAGTATTTTGACACCTCCGTTTCTACACGTTCAACCGTGTTCTTCATTGTTCCGAGCGCATCGGTCAAAGCATCGTAACGTTCACGCGCATCCGCAATATCCTCCTCGACGCTGTCCTTGCTTTCTTGTAAGGCTTCAAGCTCGGTTGAAAGCTCCTCTACCTCTTGGGTTCGCATCTTTTTCTTGTAGTCAAGCACGGACAAATGCTCCTCGTGAGTATCGAGCTGTTTCCATCCGATGCCGTGCCTCTCCATGATTTCGGCAAGCTGTTCCTTCTCTCTGCGAGTGAAAATGCTCCATTCGGTTTCGTACTTTGTACCGCCTGTAATACCTTGCTGAGCAAGAGCCGATTTCAGAGATACGCGCGTTTCAAGTCCTCGTTTGCTCCCGGTGGTAAAAGGAACAAAGTCAATATGCAAATGTGGTGTTGATTCGTCCATGTGCAAGTAGGCTGAAAACACGTGCAGGTGCGGATTGCGCTCTTGAAAGCCTTTCATATATTCGTCAAGGATCTCCGCAGCCTTTGCTCCAAATTCACTTTGTGCATTGGTATCCTCGTGATTTCCTATCTGCATAACAAGCTCGGTGAAAGTCTTTTCCTGTTTGCTCGTGCGGATCTTCTCGTAGTAGTTTTTTATTTTTCTATCCGAGCGTGTTTGCCTGGCATTGTATTTTTCTAACGCTTCTCCAAAGAGTTCCTCATAAACCTTTTTGATATTTCGGTTACAGTATCGTCGGTTCAGCGAGGTTCGTTCGGGATCTACGTTGGAAGCTTTGAACTGTCTTGAATTGTGGGCTACGGATCCCTTTCCCATCTCTGCGCTTATCGTTCTTTCTATAATATCACCTTCCTATCTGCTGCCCGTAAGGGTAGCGGTTTTGTTACTTTTGTCAAAAGTAAACGCAAAAGCACTTTTGACAGCCTAAAGGCCATCAAAAGCGCTATTGCGCTCTCCCGAGGGGGCGGGACGCTGCCCCTGCACCCCGGCACCGTGACGATGCGTGTCGGTGGTGACGATGTTTGATACACCTCAAAAACACCGACACGACCGTCACGGAGCGTCACGCCCGGCGCGGTTCTGCAAGTGATAGACTCACTCTGCGCCCGTCGTGACTACGGCTGCTCTTATAAAAAATACCGTATTCCTTGAGCAGTCGTCCTGCATTGATGTTCAACTTGAGTGAGAGAACGTTCGGCTTCAGAGCAACACCAAGGAGAGTTACAAGCTCGGTCGGCGTACCCGACCAGCTTGTTCTATCGGCAGAAAGAAAAGAAGAAACCAACTCAAACAACGGATCCTTTGGCTCAACCCAAAGCTCGTTCTCGGCTTTTTCAAGCTCCCACGCAAGCGTTTCCACGTTGCGCTGGAGGTGAAATCTTTGGTCGGGTTGATCTCTGCCGACAACGGCAACGGTGGCACCGTTCCCGGTACGAGTTTCTTTGCTGATGATGAAAGCACCGTCAGCGGCACCCATCAGACCGTTCGTACCGGATATCATATCAAAGATATCGTCTGCGTGTTGCTTTCTCGTATGGTGGACGATCAGGAGAGCAATGCCCGAACCCTCGGTCATTGCCTTCAGCTTGGCAACGATATCATAGTCACTCGCATAGCTGTAATCCTTGCCGCCCACATCGCGCACGCGCTGAAGGACGTCAATGATAATCAGCTTGGTGTCGGGATGGTTGCGGATGAACGCCTTGATCTGTTCGTCAAAGCCGTCACCGAGCACTCGTGCCTCGGTTGCAAGGTGGAGGTTCGGTGTGCTGTCCGTTCCGAACATACGGTAGAATCTTCTCTGAAGACGTGCGTAATCGTCCTCAAGCGCAAGATATAAAACTGTTCCTTTGCGCACGGCATTGCCCCAAAGAGCAATGCCCGTGCTGACATGATAAGCAAGCTGAGCCATAAAGAAGCTCTTTCCAACCTTGGAAGGACCTGCGAAAAGATATGTTCCCGGATAGAGAACACCCTCGATTATCGGAAGGTTAACGTCAAAGGTCGTTTCATAAAGCTCATCCATCGTAACGGTCTTCAAATAGGAGGTGTCATTCGCCAAGAGCCACTCTCTTTGAAAATCGTAAGAAAAATCGTCAAACCCCTTGTTTTCTTCTTCGGTTTGTGTTATAATAACTGTGTTAATGTTATTGAATGGCTGTCCTGCATCTGCGCCAACAGATGTTGCAAGGGCAGTCATTTCTTTTTCGCTCATACGTTCGCTCCTTTCATACCGTCCATTGTAACGGTGATAAGGTTGATTGTTTCGAGCAATTCTGGCGTTATTTCGCCCGCTGTGGCGAGCCTGCGAAGCTCTGCGAGTACTTCCGCAAACTGTTCCTTGAGAGCCTTGTAGACCCTTGGGTTGCCCTGTACGACCACGTCGCGCTCAAGGCAACGGTTGCACACGTAGTCTTGCTTTGTGAGTCCCGAAAGCTTCACGGCAATATCAAGCTGTTGGCTTTCCTCGGGGGACATTCTGAAGGCGATGGTGTGGCAACGCCATCTTTGATACTTGTCTCGATTTTTTGCTGACATAATATTAACCTCTTTCTGTGTTTAATTTGTTTGCGATTTCCTTCTGTGTGGTAGGGAAAAGGTGTGCGTATCGGTAGGTGATATCGATACTCTCGTGACCGACACGGTCTGCGATGGCTACTGCAGAGAATCCCATATTAATGAGTAAGGACACGTGCGAATGGCGCAGGTCGTGAATACGGATACGCTTCACGCCTGTTGCGTTGCAGCCTCTCGTCATCTCATGGTGCAGATAGCTCTTGGTGATGGGGAAGATACGAGTATCGCCCTCCACGTTATACAAGGCGTTAAGGTAGTCCTTAATCTCATCCACAAGAAAATCGGGCATCTTGATATTGCGAACGCTTTTCTCGGTCTTGGGATCCGTGATAACGTCCTTGCCGTGAATTCTCTGATAGGATTTTGTAATATGGACGATACCTTCCTTCAGATCAAAATCGCTCGGTGTCAGAGCAAGAAGCTCACCCATACGGAGTCCGCACCAATAAAGCATTTCGAAAGCGTAGAAGGAAATAGGCTTGTCCATAATCTCCTCGACAAAGCTCGTGTACTCTTCCTTTGTCCAAAAGAGCATTTCTCTCGTCTTTTCCTTGCCCATATTTCCTGCCTTTGCAGCAGGGTTACTTGCAAGCTCGTAGTAGCGAACAGCGTGATTGAATATGGCGCTGAGCTGATTGTGGATCGTTTTCAGATAGGTGGGCGTGTAAGCATTGCCGTCCTCATCCCTATATGCCATGATCTCCTTCTGCCAAGCAATCACATCCGACGTCTTGATATCGCACATACGCTTGTTTTTAAAATAGGGGAGGATCTTTTGGTCGATCACGCTTGTTTTCATAATCCAAGTGCTGAGCTTGAGTCTGTCCTTCAGATCTTCCTTGTAAAGCTCTAAGAAGGAATCAAACGTCATATCAAGGCTTGCATTTTCCTTGAGCAGAAATTTTCTCTCCCACTCAAGAGCCTCACGCTTGGTTGCAAAACCGCGCTTGACCTTTCGTTTTTTCTTGCCCGTCCAATCCTCGTAGCGAACGGACACATACCAAGTCTTGGCATCTTTTTCTTTGTAAGCTGGCATTATTACGCTCCTTTCATTTCTGTCTGCATACCGTAGATTTTTTCTTCATAATACTTGCGGCTAACCTTGCCGGAAATCGTGATATAACCCTTTGCCTCAAGCTCTGCATTCAGACGCTTGATCAGGTTATATGCGTAAGCGCGGGAAACTCCGAGATCAGAAACGATCTCAACTGAGGTAACCATAAGTTTTCTTTCCATTCAACGTACCTCCTTTCCCCGATAGTTTCAATTTCATAAAACCGCCTCCTTTATTGACTTTTGGATAATCTTGATTTGTTCATCTCACATTGTCCAAATACATTGTACAAGACTCTTGACAAAATTGCAATAGTGTTGTATAATGTTTATTGGAGTGATGTTGATTGTCTAAAATATGTTTGATTTGCATTTTCTAAAATCGAGAGGTTATTATGGCTAAAAAGAAGTTGGACTTTTCCGAATATCAGATGTCTGATATTGAAAAACGGAATTCTAAGTTAAATGGTAATAGTGCTGTATCGTATGCATATTTCATAAACGAAGCGAGATTCAATCCCGAGGAACGTGAATTTACTTTGTTTGTTGACCCTGCCAACGAAGATTGGTATATGAAAGAGGATATGGACGAATATGCAGCCGACGAAAAAAATCGTCGAGAGATTCACGAAGAGATCATTAGCGAGGAAGAACGCCAAGAACGGGAAGAACTGCGTTTGGAAGAATTAGAATACAACGAGAAAATGCTTAAACTTTTGGAAAGCAAATATTGCTTATCAAGAGAAATCATTGATAGTGAGATAGATAATTTTTATGTAGATCATCCCGATATTCAACGTATCCCACTCAACAACGTTTTGAGTGGTGCGCGGGTCAAGATAAAATATGGTGAAGGTATTCTCGATTTTATTTACGCAGACTTTCATACACCTGCGAAAAAAGCCTTGGAGTTCCGAGCGTTCATTTCTGCTCTTAATCAAGCCATTGGCGAAAAGAAACCCGACAAGAGCAATGAAACAGCCACTCAAGAAAGAGCCCCGGAAAAGATTTACAATCGAACTCAGATCATCGTAGAAGATTATTTGCGTTATCAAAGCACAGTTTTGCTGATGAAGGATATTGGCTACGCCTCTCTTTATACAACGATTTGTCCTCCATTGTTTAAAGACACTCAATCGGAATTCCGAGCTTTAAAATCATACTATGACTACCTCTGTATGCTTCAAAAAGAGTACTTGGATATGCTTGAATTCTGTTTTGATGACAATTACTATCCCGAAGTCCTTGGGCATATGGCGCCTTCAGAAAGATGGTTTCTTTTTAGGAGAGTCAATGATTGGGGTGCCATCTTTTCACGAAAGGAAACTGTGAGCTTCAGCACCGTAGGCGGTAGCGGCACCGTTATGCCTTACGGCTTGCCTGCGGTTCAAATATTCAAACGAATCGGCAATGGCATCAATATGACGGACAAGCATATGGAGTTTGCCGAAAAATACAATATGGATCCAAAAACGTTGGAACTGAATCTGCGTATGCCTCACTTTATGATTTTCAAATATGAATTCCGTGCTCTTCACGAAATCCTTGAATTGGAGTTCACAAAGATGCTTGAGCAAGATATCCGATTCAGAAAGTGCAAGCGTTGTGGCAGATACTTCATTATGAAGGGCAACTATGATACGAACTACTGTGATCGTGTTGCGGAAGGTCAGACACGTTCTTGCCAAGATCTCGCAGCGCAAGAGAACTACAAGGCGAAAGCGGCTGAAAATCCCGCACTCCCGATTTACAGTAAATACTATAAGCGTTATGCAGCTCGTGTACGTTCCCGTCAGATTAAAGAAGCGGATTTCAAGAAATGGAAGTTCCAAGCTCTCGCCAAGCGCGATGAGTGCTCTGACGGTAAGATCACCGTTGAGGAATACGTTGCTTGGATGGAAGATTACTTCCCGAACAGGAAGCCAAAAGAGTAAGAATACAAAAATAGCCTCTCTTGCTGAACTTAAGCGGTTCAACAAGAGAGGCTATCTCTTATATTGAATTTGTTATGAGAATAATACCAATGGTATCAAAACGGTATCAAAAATCCGTCCCGCGTGCAGAAAACCCTTGATATATAAGGCTTTTTCGACTTGCGTTTATTATTCCCACTCGATCGTTGCCGGCGGCTTTGAGGTTATATCGTAAACAACCCTGCCGACGCCTTTTACTTCATTCGTGATTCTTGTAGACATCTTTGTGAGAAGTCTGTAAGGCAGGCGGGAGTATTCGCAGGTCATAAAGTCGCTCGTCTGGACGGCTCTGATTGCAAGAGTATAATTATATGTCCTGAAATCGCCGACAACCCCGACGCTTCTTGAATCCGTAAGCACGCAGAAATACTGATCCGGATGTGCGCTTTTGCAATTTCCTATTTCCTCGCGAACGATATAGTCTGCGTCGCGGAGAATATCCAGCTTTTCTTCGGTAATCTCTCCGATTATTCTTATGGAAAGACCTGGCCCCGGGAACGGCTGGCGGTTTACAAGGCTGTCCGGCAGTCCGAGCATATGTCCGAGCTTGCGGACTTCGTCCTTAAAAAGTCCCGCAAGCGGCTCAACAACGCCCTCAAAGCCGAGATCCTTCGGAAGTCCGCCGACATTATGATGGCTCTTTATGACAGCAGATTTATTTTTTCCCGATTCAACTATATCCGGATAGATAGTTCCCTGCGCAAGAAAATCCGGATGACCGCATTTCTTTGCCTCGTCCTCAAATGTGCGGGCAAATTCAGTGCCGATTATTTTTCTCTTCTGCTCGGGATCCGTAACGCCGCGGAGCTTCTCGATAAAACGCTTTCTTGCGTCAACATAGACAAAATCAAGTTCACGCCCCTCAAACGCCGCACGAACCTCGTCCGTTTCATTCTTTCGCATAAAGCCGTGATCTATGTAGACGCAGACAAGCTGACCGGGGATTGCCTCAGAAAGAAGTGCGGCGCAAACGGAGGAATCAACCCCGCCGGAAAGTCCGAGCAGGACACGCTTTTTCCCAACCTGCGCCCTGACGGCTTCTATCTGCTTCTGAAGGTAATCCTTCATTGTATAGTCGCCTTTGGCACCGCAGACCTTATAAAGGAAGTTGTTTATCATATCCTTTCCGTGCTCCGAGTTTTCAACCTCGGGATGGAACTGAACGCCATATATCTTTCTTTCATCACATTGATATGCCGCGCAAGGGCATAGCTTTGTATAAGCCGTGACTTCAAAGCCGGCCGGCACACGGCTTATCATATCCGTGTGGCTCATAAGCACCCTCTGCGTGCGGTCAAGCCCTTCGAAAAGCGTTGACTTTTTATCAACCGTTGCGGAAAGTGTTCCGTATTCGCTCTTTTTGCAGGACGAAACCTCTCCGCCGAGCATATGAGCAATGAGCTGCGAGCCATAACAAATTCCGAGCACGGGAATTCCGAGAGAATAGATCGCTTCGTCGCACCTCGGCGAATTTTCAAGATAAACGCTGTTCGGTCCGCCCGTGAATATTATTCCTATCGGAGCTATCTTTTTTATTTCTTCAAGCGAGATGTCATACGGCTTTATCATCGAATAAACACCGCATTCTCTTACTCTGCGGGCAATAAGCTCTTTGTATTGACCGCCGAAGTCAAGAATAAGTACCGTTTGATTTTCCATTTCGTTGCCTTTCTCGTCTTATTATACTGGGAGATATAATTATATCACTTTTGTTTACAAATATCTACTCTTTTCGCAATTATTTTTCCGCTTTGAGAGAATATTTTTTCATATAGTTTGCGTACATACGCTTAAAGCCTGCTCCGTCCTTTTTGACTTCCTTGAGATATTCGTGCATATCGAGCGCATCGTGCTGCGAAATTTCAATGACACAGCCTGCAATGTTTGAGCAATGGTCTGCAACTCTTTCAAGGTTTGTCAGTATATCCGAAAGGACAAAGCCGTGCTCAATCGAGCATACGCTGTTTTGCAGGCGTTTTATATGACGTCGTTTTATCTCGTCGCGCAGATAGTCAACAACCTGTTCCAAAGGCTCGACGGTATTTGCCGCAGATATATCGTTTTCTATAAACGACTTTTCCGCAAGGTCAAGAATTTCAAGCACAGCCGAGCAGAGCGTCTTAAGTTCTGCCTTTGCCTCGTCAGAAAATTCAATTTGCTTATCAAGCATTTCCTCCGCCGACTCAACAACGTTCACAGCGTGATCTGATATACGTTCAAAATCGCCGAGGATGTGCAGCAGTTTTGTGACAGAATGGCTCTCGCTCTCGGACATACTGCGGCTTGATAACTTTATAAGATACGAACCGAGCATATCCTCATATTTATCCGCCTTGTCCTCGTAGTCACGAACGAGCTGTGCGGTTTTCTTATCATATGAATCAAACAGCTTTATAGACATACGCATTGCGTCAACGGATATCCGCGCCATTTTCGCTGCGACTTCGTTTGCGCGTTCGATTGCGATTGCCGGAGTTGCGAGAAGACGCTCGTCGAGCATATTGAATTCTTCATCGTTTTTGCCCTTGACCGTTACGCAGGCGAGCTTTTCGAGCTGTTTTGTAAACGGGGACATTATCAGTATCGAAAGTATTTTGAATGCCGTATGCACAACGGCAACGCCGACCATATCGATAGTCCTGTCCGAAATGCCGAGCGATGCCACGCCGTTTACAAGATAATATGCGGGAAGCAATATCGCAACGCCTATTATGTTGAAATAAAGATGAATAAACGCCGCACGCTTGCCGTCTCTCGTTGCCCCTGCGGAGGATATCAGAGCCGTAACGCAGGTGCCTATATTCTGCCCCATAACTATCGGTATCGCCATACCGTAGGTTATTGTTCCGGAAACGGTCAGCGACTGCAAAATACCGACAGACGCAGACGACGATTGCACAATCGCCGTGACCAAAAGTCCCGCAAGCAAGCCGAGAATCGGGTTTTCAAACATTGTCATTATGGAGCGGAAGCTCTCGCTGTCTTTGAGTCCCGCAACCGAGCCCGACATATATTCAATTCCGACCATCAGCACGGCAAAGCCGAGAAGCACCGCCGCAATGTCTTTTTTTCTGCTGCTTTTTGCCGTCATCAGGAGGCATATACCTATAAGCGCAATTATCGGGACCCACGTTGTCGTTTTGAAAATCTCCATAAACGAGCTGACGCTCTCCCCGCTTGCACCTATTTCGGAAAGCGAAATTAGCCACGCTGTCGCCGCCGTGCCGAGGTTTGCGCCCATTATAACGCCGACAGCCTGTGTCAGCGTCATCGTTCCGGAGCTGACAAAGCCGACAACCATAACCGTCGTTGCAGATGATGACTGAATTATCGCTGTCACAACAAGCCCGAGCAAAAAGCCCTTGAATACGTTTGAAGTCAGCTTGCCGAGTATCACCTTCAGCTTGTTTCCCGCGCTACGTTTCAGCGCGTCGCCCATAAGGCTCATTCCGAAAAGAAACAGCGCAAGCCCGAATATGAGCTCAAGTATGTCAAAAATGTTCATTTTTCCTCCAAAATCCGCCGCACGCTGCGGCAGATGCCCGCAACAAAAAAGCACCCGAACCGACCTGTCTGTGAGGGTCGGCTCCGGTGCATATGGTCAATCCGAAACGGATTTGAAAGCAGGCTCGGTTATTACAATTCTGCTCTGCTTTCTCATAACCATTTTCTCGGGTTCCTTCTCTTTCGTTACTTCTGAACTGTTTACATTTTACTATAAAAGTAGACCCGAAGTCAAGGGGAAATCTTATTTTACTGTAATTTTCTTGATTTTTTGTTCTGCAAGAGGCTTGTCCGAATAATCGGTTCTGGCAGAGGCTATTTCATCAAGGCAGTCAAAGCCGTCCGTCATTTTGCCGAAAGCGGCATACTGACCGTCGAGATGCGGAGCGTCCTTGTGCATAATGAAGAACTGCGAGCCTGCGGAATCGGGATGACGCGAGCGCGCCATTGAGATTACGCCTCTTGTGTGTTTCAGATCGTTCTTTACGCCGTTTGAAGAAAACTCGCCCTTTATCTGCCAGCCCGGACCGCCCATTCCCGTACCGGTCGGGTCGCCGCCCTGTATCATAAAATTCTCTATGACGCGATGAAAGATAAGCCCGTCATAAAAGCCGGAGCCGGCGAGCTTTTCAAAGTTTGCGACTGTTATCGGAGCTTTTTCGGGATAAAGCTCAAGTGTCATCGTCTTTCCGTTTTCCATCTCGATTATTGCTGTTTTCATACTTTTATCTCCTCCGTTTGTCTGATTTCTTCGTCGCGCGGCATATTTTCCTTCGGGAACTTCTTCCTTACGGCAAAATAGCACACGCAGTGTATAAATAGTGTCACAATCCAGGATACGGGATATGAAACATAAAGCCAGAAGAGCGAATGGTAATAAGCAAATACGGTGTATATCCAAACGATTCTCACGCCGCACACGCCGACAACCGTAACTATCATCGGCATAAGAGACTTGCCCATTCCTCTCATCATTCCGACCATCATATCCATCGCACCGCATATAAAGTATGTAGCGGATATTATTCCCAGTCGTTTTACGCCTTCGGCGATTACCTGCGGGTTATCATCATAAATTCCAACAAGCGGCTCGCCGAGAAGATATATCCCTATTCCGCCGATTATACCGACAACCGTAACGATTATAAGGCTCTGCGCACAGATAGTGTTTATTCTCTTGTATTGCTTTGCTCCGACGTTCTGCCCTGTAAAGGTCAGCGCCGCCTGATATACAGCGTTCATCGATGTATAAACAAAGCCTTCAAGACTGCCTGCCGCCGCACTTCCTGCCATAGTAACAGAGCCGAACGAGTTTATCGACGACTGGATTATTACGTTTGATATTGAGAATACCGAACCCTGAAGTCCTGCGGGAAGTCCGATTTTTGCAATATCGACAAGCTCTTTTCCGTATATACGCAGCTTTTTGAGTTGCAACCTGCACGGGCCGTTACTCTTCATAAGACAGATCGTGACAAGCGTCGCAGACATCGCCGTTGAGATAACCGTTGCAATCGCAACGCCCGCAACATCAAGCCCAAAGCCCTTGACAAATACAACGTTCAGTACGACATTGACAAGTCCTGAAGCGATGAGAAAATAAAGCGGTCTCTTCGTGTCCCCGGTTGCACGGAGAATCGAAGAGCCAAAGTTATAAAGCATTGTGACAGGTAGACCCGCAAAATATATCCTGACATAGAGCGAAGAAAGGTCGATTACGTCCTCCGGGCTCTTCATCATCTCAAGAAGCGGCCTTGCCATAAAAACTCCGAATATGCCAACGGCAACTCCGAACACAACGCTTATAAAAATCGATGTATGCGTGGCACGCGAAGCCTTTTCCCTGTCGCCTGCGCCGATTGCGTTAGCAACAACAACACCCGCACCGACCGACATTCCCATAAGCACATTGACTATCAGATTTATAAGCGAGCCTGTCGAGCCGACAGCCGCAAGCGAGGTATCGCTGCCGTACTTGCCGACGACGACCATATCCGCAGCGTTATACAGAAGCTGGAGAATACCAGTAAGCATAAGAGGTACGGAGAAGCTGATCAGCTTACCGAAGAGCGGACCGCGCGTCATATCTATTTCATATCTTGCTTTTCTCACGAAAATTTCCTCTCTCTTTTTCAAATTACCACAATATAATACATCATCCGATCAATTATTTCAATAGTAAAATAAAATAAAACGCGCGGGATTTTCTCCCACGCGCTTGTATAAGACCGCAAAATCACCGTTTAAACAGTACATAAAACGCATATGTCACAGACGAGCCGTCCCTGGCTGATTTCGTCACAAAAATCTCTCCGATAAGCTCTCCGTTTTCCGAAATATCGGAAAGAGTCGGCAGACCCGCTCCGCAGTCTGCGTTTTCCCCATCTGCGGCGGAATAAAGATTGAGCAAAACATCGCCGGCCCTCTCCCCGTCGATCTTCATATAAAACGGTTCTCCGACAACTACCTCCGGTATCCTCCCGACAAGCTCACGCCTGTCAAATCCGCCAAGGGTCGCCCTGCCGCAAAATATTGCGGTAGTTCCGTTGCTTGCTCTTGTCTCCGTCGATTTTTCATAGTAATTGCAACGGTATTCCGTGCCTCCGGATACAAAAACAACCTCCGGAGCAACGATCCGATCTTCGGTTTTCGTTGCATCTTGCGACGGTTTTGATGTCGCTGCTTCAGTAGCGGAGGACGTTTCCGGAAGAGCGGGTGTCGTCTCGCTGTCGGGCGCATAGTTTTTCTCAGCGCAAGATATAAGAAGTGCAAAACACAAGCATATACAAATAAGAATTATCACCCTTCTCGCAATCATTTTTCATCCTCCATAGCTTAAGTTTACGCCATTTAGTCGCCGCACCCCGCCGATTTTCTCATCTGTTTGCGAAAAATTTATCCTAGAACGACGTCCAGCGCAAACATTATTATAAATCCGAAAATGAGTCCCGCCGTGCCGTGCTTTCCGCCGCCGTTCGATTCCGGAATAAGTTCCTCCGCCGTCACATAAAGCATTGCGCCTGCCGCAAAGCTGAGCATAAGCGGCATTACGGACCTAAACGCCGCCATAAGCAACACCGCAAGTATCGCCGCAGGCGGCTCGACAAACCCCGTCATACAGCCCTTTATCGCGGATTTTGCTTTTGTCATTCCTTCTCGCCTCATTGGCAGGGATATCGCCGCCCCTTCGGGAAAGTTCTGAATTCCTATGCACAAAGCAAGCGTTATGGCGGCGCCATATTCGCCCGTCGTTGCCGCTATCGCAAACGAAAGCCCGACAGCCATTCCCTCCGGAATGTTGTGCAATGTGACTGCCAACATAAGCAGCGAATTTCGTTTTTGAAGCGACTCATCCTCTCCTTTGAATCTGTATTTGCAGAGCAAGGCGTCGGCAATCGCAATCGTCGAAGCGCCGAGTATTATCCCGATTGCTATAATCGGCACTCCCTTTTTTCCTTCCGAAAATTCAAGAGCCGGAATTATCATACTCCAAACGGAAGCGGCTATCATTACTCCGCCGGAAAATCCGGACATAAACCTCTGAGTCGAGAGTTTCGTTTCCCTCCCGAATATAAACACCGTAAATGCTCCGAGACAGGTCATAAGCAACATAAAGCCCGTCCCGGCACAAGTCATAAGTAAAGCTTCCTTCATATACATCCACCTATCATTTTATTATCGCGGGCAGATATTTCCGCCCAGTTATAATATATTCCGGATAGCCTTTGGGCGACAATAAAACCGCCCCTTTCGGAGCGGCTGTCAGAACGCTTTATTTTGAAGCTGCGTAGTTTTTGATTATCATAACGACAACTGTCACAAGTCCGAGCGCAAACAACGCAACTATGATATAAGTCTGCACCCTTTTCCCCTGCGGCGTGTCGTATGACGCGGGGTCGTCAGCCCTGTCCGTAACGGTTTCCATTTTGGTTTCGCTCCCGCTTTCAGAAGCAATCACAATGACGGAAAAAAGCGTCAGTATAAACAAAAGCGCCATAAAAACGGCAAAAATTCTTTTCATAATAACTCTCCATAAGCAGTAGTACGTCGGTCATTATATATCAAAAGCATACTTTTTTCAATGCTTTTGGCAAATTTTTTTGTCTGCGACCGAAAAAGGCAGGATAGAAGACGCAAATCGTCAAAATTCGCTTGACACAAGTCGTTTGAATTGATATAATGTCTCTATTATGTATATGAAGGTATCATTATGAATTCACTATATAACTGTTTTATAGTCAATCCTGCGGCAGGCGGCGGAAAGAATAAGGAAGAGCTTATCGAAAAGATCCGCACAGCCTGCGAAAAGCAAGGCGACGAATATAAAATACACGTAACGAAGGAAGCGGGCGACGCGGAAAAATTCGTCCGTCGGGAATGTGTTGAAAAATCCGGAAAGAAAATAAGGTTTTATGCCTGCGGCGGCGACGGCACGCTAAATGACGTTGTAAACGGGGCGGTCGGCTTTGAAAATGCCGAGATTGCGGCTATTCCGGCGGGAACCGGAAACGATTTTATAAAGTCGTTTTCGTCGCACGACGCCTTTCTTGACATCGAATCCCAGCTCTGCGGCTCGACGGAGAGGCTTGACCTCATCAAATTCAATGAAAAATACTGTCTCAACGTTCTAAACATCGGCTTTGACTGCTCTGTCGTTGAAAAAATGAGAAGCATACGCTCGAAAATCAAAGTCCCGAACAGCATTGCTTACCCGCTCGGAGTGCTCTCCGCATTCTTCGGGCACTTCGGAAACACATATACGATAACGTTCGATGATGAGACGCCCGTGACAAAGAATTATCTTCTCTGCGCATTCGGTAACGCAAGAATATACGGCGGAGGCTTCTGTGCCGCTCCGCTCGCAAAGCTCAATGACGGGCTTATCGACGTCTGTACTGTGGACAAGATATCGAGGGGAAAATTTATCTCTCTTCTCGGAGACTATAAAAAAGGCACGCATATAATCCGCGATGTTCCGCTTGATTTTGTGACATATAAAAAATGCAAAAAGATTCATTTTGAAGCGGAAAAGGAAGTTGGCGTATGTCTGGACGGAGAAATAACCCGTCTCAGGGATATATATATCGAAGCGATACCGGGGGCAATCCCGTTTGCCGTCCCCAGGGGCTCCGAATGTCTCATCCTCGCTTGACGGGAAAGCATTCGTCCCCGCAGTGACTCAAAAAAGAAATTTATTAAAAACAGAGGTTAAGTAAAATGCCACGAGAACTTTCAAAAAGCTACAATCCGGGCGAAATTGAAGCTCCGCTTTATAAGGAGTGGTGCGACAAAGGATATTTCACCCCCTCGCCTGACAAAAACAAACAGCATTTCACAATCGTTATCCCGCCCCCGAACGTAACGGGCCAGCTCCATATGGGTCACGCGCTTGACGAATCGATGCAGGATACGATCATAAGATACAAGAGAATGCAGGGCTTCTGTACGCTCTGGGTTCCCGGAACAGACCACGCCGGCATCGCAACGCAGATAAAGGTTGAAGAAATGCTCCGCAAGGAACAGGGACTCTCCCGCTATGATCTCGGCAGAGAAAAATTTGTCGATACGGTCTGGGAATGGAAGCATAAATACGGTAACCGTATCATTTCACAGCTCAAAGCCCTCGGCTCCTCCTGTGACTGGACAAGAGAACGCTTCACGATGGACGAAAATCTTTCTGCCGCAGTCAAAAAGGTGTTTGTTTCACTTTATAACGACGGACTCATTTACAGAGGTTTCCGCATAAGCAATATATGCCCCCGCTGTGAAACGGCGCTTTCCGATGCAGAGGTCGAACACAGCGATAAGGAAGGGGCATTCTGGCACATCCGTTATCCCTATGCGGACGGCAGCGGCGAAATAATCATCGCAACAACGCGTCCCGAAACGCTCCTCGGCGATACGGCTGTCGCCGTCAACCCCGATGACGAGCGTTATAAGGACAAGATCGGCAAGAAGCTTATTCTCCCGCTTGTCGGCAGAGAAATCCCCGTCATCGCAGATGAATATGTTGAAAAGGAATTCGGCACAGGCGCGGTAAAAATCACACCCGCTCACGACCCCAACGACTTTGAGGTCGGCGCACGTCACAACCTTGATACAATCCTCGTTATAGACACAAAGGGCAAGATAACCGAAGAGGGCGGCAAATATGCCGGGCTTGACAGATATGAGGCGAGAAAGCAGATAGTTGCGGATCTCGAAGCCCAGGGCTACCTTGTAAAGATTGAAAAATATACTCATTCCGTCGGTCATTGCTGCCGTTGCGGAACGGTTGTCGAGCCGCTCGCATCAAGGCAATGGTTTGTAAAAATGGCGCCGCTCGCAAAGAAGGCAATCGAGGTCGTTGAAAACGGAACGACAGACTTCATCCCCGAGCGTTTCTCAAAGATATATATGAACTGGATGAACGGTATTCACGACTGGTGCATCTCCCGCCAGCTCTGGTGGGGACACAGAATTCCCGCTTATTACTGCGAAGACTGCGGCGAAATGACCGTTTCCGAAACGGATGTGACCGTCTGCCCGAAGTGCGGCGGAACGCACGTCCATCAGGATGAGGACGTTCTCGATACTTGGTTCTCCTCCGCTCTCTGGCCATTCTCAACGCTCGGCTGGCCGAACAAAACAGAAGATCTCGAATATTTCTATCCGACCTCCGTTCTCATCACGGGTTACGACATCATCACATTCTGGGTTTCCAGAATGATAACGATGGGTATGTACTGTATGAACGAAAAGCCCTTTGACCACGTTATGATTCACGGTCTCGTCCGCGACTCGCAGGGGCGCAAGATGTCAAAGTCGCTCGGGAACGGAATCGATCCGCTTGAAATAATCGATAAGTGCGGTGCGGATGCTCTCCGCTTTGCTCTCCTCACGGGTAACTCTCCCGGCAACGATATGCGTTTCTCGGACGAAAAGATCGAATCCGCAAGAAACTTCACAAACAAGATATGGAACGCCGCCCGCTTCGCTCTTATGAACATTCCGGACGACCTTACAGATACTTCTCTCCCCTCTGACGACAAGCTCGGAATTGAGGACAAATGGATACTTACAAGACTCTCCGAGCTTACCGGCGAGGTTTGCGAAAACCTCGATAAATATGAGCTCGGCATCGCCCTCGGCAAGCTCTATGACTTCTTCTGGGGCACATTCTGTGATTGGTACGTTGAGCTTATCAAGCCCCGTCTCTTTGACAAGGAGGGCTCATCTCATACAGATGCCTGCCGGGTACTCTCTTTCGTTCTCCGCAACCTCACAGAGCTTCTCCATCCGTTTATGCCGTTCATAACGGAAACCATCTGGCAGCAGCTCCCGCACGAAGGCGAAAGCATTGTGATAACAAGCTATCCGAAGGCTGAGAACATCCCGACATTTGCTTCCGACGCAGATAGTATGGAGCTGATCATCTCCGCCGTCAAGGCTGTCAGAGCACGCCGCGCGGAAATGAATGTTCCGCCGTCCAGAAAAGCAAAGATGATAATCGTCTCGGACGAAAAAAATGTCTTCAACTCTTCCGCCTCCGCTTTCTTTGAAAAGCTGGCGCAGGCATCCGGCGTTGAATATGCAGACGATTTCCACGACGATACGGCTATTGCGATAGTTTCCGAAAAGGCGAAGATATTCATCCCGCTTGCGGAAATGGTTGATATCGAAGCGGAAATTGCACGTCTCTCTGCGGAAGAAAAGAAGTTTGAAGGCGAGATTGCCCGCATAGACGCCAAGCTCTCAAACGAAGGCTTTGTTGCAAAAGCGCCTGCTGCAGTTGTTGACGCGGAGCGCGCAAAACGCGAGAGCTATGAAGAAAAGCTTGCTTCCGTCAGAGGTTCGATTGAAAAATACAAAAACTAAATGAGAAAATTCCTTCGTTTATTCGACTAATAAGCAAAAGCAAGGCAAAAATACTTTTGAAAGGCGGATAACACAAATGAAGAAAATTTTAGCATCAGCCATCGCACTTTTACTTCTGCTTGCGCTTCTCTGCTCCTGCGGAGGTAAAAACGCATCGGACGGGTTTGGCAAAGGCGAAGAATCCGGCAGCGGATATTACGATGAAATCAGCTCCGACCCTCCGAAGCAGGACAGCTCAAACGACCCGTCATCTCCCGAGCAGAAGCTCATCAAAAGATACCGCGTAACCCTTGAAACGACCGAATATGACAGAACAAGATCTGAAATATCGGCTCTTGTTGAAAGCTACGGCGGATATTTCTCCTCCTCAAGCGAAAGGGGCGGAGGGACATCATCCGGAAGACGCTCATCTCGCTACGGAGAATTTACAGTTCGTATTCCTGCAGAAAAGCTCGATGAGTTCATTTCGGAGCTCGGCGGAAAAGGCAATGTCATCTCTTCAAATCTTACAACAGATGACATTACGGAGTCGTATTATTCGTATCAGTCACGTCTGGATGCGCTTGCGCTTCAGGAACAGAGAATTCTTGATATGATGGAAAAAGCGGACTCCCTCGATTATCTGATAAAGTTGGAGGATAAGCTCTCGCAGATCCGCTCAGAGATAAACGAACTTAATTACAAGCTGAAATATTATGATAAATCAGTTGACTATTCGTATGCAACGATAAGCCTCTGCGAGGTTATCGAATATACGGAAGAATCCGATGTAACATTTATTTCCCGTCTCGGAAATGCCATAAAGAAGACATTCGTTGTATTCGGGAAAGTCGTCGGCGAGCTTTTGATAGCGATTGTGTGGCTTTTCCCCTTTGCACTTGTGTGCGGAATAATTGCCTTTATAGTTGTTATTTCGGTTAAGCGCAGAAAGAAGAAAAGAATTGCCGCAAGCGAAAAAGCTCCGGAGCAAAAATAACAAAGCAAAAATGACTCGCATCTGCGAGTCATTTTTTTGTTTCAAAAATAATATTTATTTTTCTTTCGGTTCCCTACTTTGACAAAATCCGCACAGAAATAATGCTATCATTATTCAAACGGACAAACAGTCTTTGAAAGGAGAAAAAATGGAAAATCTGATACTTGACTTTTCCGGAGATACACTTACAGCCGTTTTAATGGGCGATATGGATCATCACGGCGTTGCAAGCGTGCGGACGCAGATAGACGATGCAATGTTCCGTCTTATGCCGAAGACGCTCTGCATAGAGCTTTCCGGGGTTGAATTTATGGATAGCTCCGGGCTTGGACTTATACTCGGCAGATACCAAAAGGCGAGCGACCTCGGAATTGAGGTTATGCTTTCAAACCCTTCGCCGAGAACGGAGAGGCTTATAGTTATGACAGGAATAGACAAAATGATAAAAATCAAAGAAAAGGAGGCATAAGACAGTGAAAAGAGTGCTTTTAAACGAAATTAAATGCAGTTTTCTTTCGCTCTCTCAAAACGAGGCGCTTGCAAGAGGCATAATATCAGCGTTTCTTCTTCCCCTTGACCCGGATGTTGAAGAGCTTGCGGATCTCCGTTGCGCCGTTTCGGAAGCTGTCACAAACTGCATAGTTCACGCATACTCGGGAACAGTCGGTACTGTTGTTCTTTCCGCAAAAGCGTATGACGACAGAACCGTAAAAATTTCCGTTTGCGACAAGGGCTGCGGCATTCCGGATGTTGCAAAGGCCAGACAGCCGCTTTACACAACTCTTCCGGACGAAGACCGATGCGGAATGGGCTTCTCTATTATGGAGAGCTTTTCCGACAAGCTGACCGTAGCTTCCCAAACGGGAAAAGGAACAAAGGTCGTAATGACGAGGAAGCTCTCCTCTGCTCCCAATACATAAAAAGGCGATTTTTTCGCCTAAATCAAGGGGGTATATATGGCTGAAGTTAAGCCTGTCCGCAAGGACGAAAATCTTGATCTTATTGACCTTGCCCAGTCGGGAGATACGGCTGCGCTGGAGAAACTGATAACGCAGAATATGGGGCTTGTCAAAAATATAGCGAGACGATTTGTCGGTCGTGGCACAGAATACGAAGATCTTGTTCAGATAGGGTCTATCGGTATGATAAAAGCCGCAAGGAGCTTCGACCGTAGCTTCGGAACAGTATTTTCAACCTACGCCGTTCCGCTCATTATAGGCGAGATACGGCGCTTTCTGCGGGACGACGGAATGATAAAGGTCAGTCGCGACGTTCGCAAAAGAGGAACGGAGATAATGCGCGAAAAGGAAGCGTTTGCCGCCAAATACGGAAGAGAGCCGAAAATATCCGAGCTCAGCGAGCTTACGGGGGTAAGCCCGGAGGATATTGTCTATGCGCTCGATGCGGTATGCCCCGTTTATTCGATACACGAAACGCTCGGAAATGACGATGACGGCGCGACCCTTGAGAGCTTCATATCCTCGGACGAGGACGAAATAGAAAAAACAACCGATCGCCTTGCCCTTATAGGTGCTGTTGAAGGGCTTGACGATGTTAGCAAAAACATCATCAGACTTCGCTTCTTCAGAGAGCTCTCGCAGCAGCAAACGGCAAAGATTCTCGGACTTACACAAGTCAAAGTTTCGCGCGAGGAGAAAAAGATATTTGAAAAACTGCGAAAGCAGCTCTAAACCGCAGGTTTATTGACAAAGCAGAAGCAATATGATAATATATAAGCATCACGGGACGCCGTGAAATAAAATGTAAAAGGAGGCGGTTAAATGTTCAGCTCAAAAATATACCGGATGTTTTCCCGCCGCGGTTTAACTCTGTAAACAGGCGGAGATTTTCCGGTAAAACCGATGCCGCAGCGTCCTGCTGCGGCATCGGAAAAGCTTTTATCGGAGGAAACTTGATTTGAATGTGGCTTTGATCATCGGTAACAACATACGCAGATACAGAAGCAACGTTTCGCTTTCGCAATCGCAGCTTGCGGAGGTGCTTCGCGTTTCGCCTCAGGCGATCTCAAAATGGGAACGTGGGTTATGCTGCCCCGACATTTCCCTTTTGCCCCTGCTTGCCTCGCTTTTTTCAAAAAGTATAGACGAGCTTTTTTCGGATGTAAAGGCATAAAAAATGTGCATACAGGACTTTTGCGATCCTGTATGCACATTTTTGTTTGTCTCAGGCTATTTTTTCGCTCTGCTTCTGCTTTCTCTTTACCGGTATTTTGAAGACCGCGCAAATCAAAAGCACAAATACAGCCCCGAATATCGCACCCGCCGTATCGATCAGCACGTCTGTGAAAAGTCCGCACCTTCCAGGAACAAAAAGCTGATGTATTTCGTCGCTTGCGGCGTAAACCGTCGCCAAGGCAATTGAAAATCCGCAAGCCGGAATCCGTTTAATATCAAAGGTAAATGCAAATACTGTCAATGCCCCGCAGAGGACAAAATATTCCGCAAAATGAGCCGCTTTGCGAACATATTTACCGACAGATTCTATTATTTCGGACTTCTCGGCGTCATCAAGCTCGGAAAAACCGTCTTCTGTCTTATCGAGGACAGAGCCCGTCAGACTCCCGCTGAGAGAAGATGACTCCTCGCCGCTCTGCGCCGACATATAAAAAATGGCAATCATAATCAAAACAGCTGTCGCCAGAGAAAAAATACGCAGAAGTGTCCTCGCCCTCATAATCGCTCCTTTGAACAATATCTTATAAGTACAATATATCACAAAATCAACGTTTTGTACACACAATCCATTATATTTTTAATTTTATCTATAATCTGTTAATATTTAGATGATAAAGTAGTATCATAAAAAAAGATAGAGGTGATAACATTTGCTCACGCTGAAAGGAATTACAAAAGAATATTACGTCGGAGACTGCGCCGTTCCGGCATTGCGAGGTATAGACATCAGCTTTCGGGAAAATGAATTTGTTGCAATACTCGGACAATCAGGATGCGGAAAGACAACTCTGCTGAACATTATCGGCGGGCTTGACAGATATACAAGCGGAGACCTTGAAATAAACGGCGTTTCAACGAAGAAATACAAGGATAAGGACTGGGATAAATACAGAAACCATTCGATCGGCTTTGTATTCCAGTCATATAACCTCATTCCTCACCAGACCGTGCTTGCAAACGTTGAGCTTGCGCTGACAATCTCCGGCGTTTCAAAAGCAGAAAGACGGCGCAGAGCAACCGAAGCGCTGACAAAAGTAGGCCTCGGAGACCAGCTCAAAAAGAAGCCGAATCAGATGTCCGGCGGGCAGGTACAGAGAGTTGCAATCGCACGCGCGCTCGTAAACGACCCGGATATTCTCCTCGCCGATGAGCCGACCGGCGCCCTTGATACGGAAACAAGCGTTGCCGTAATGGAAATACTCAAAGAGGTTGCAAAAGAAAAGCTCGTCATAATGGTTACTCACAACCCCGATCTTGCCGAAAAATATGCAACGAGGACCGTTCGCCTCCTCGACGGCAAGCTCATTTCGGATTCGAAACCGTTTACTCCAAGCGATAAAGACAAAAAGATCGCCGCAGAGCGGAGCATCGCAGAAAAGAAAAAGGGCAAAAAACAAATGTCGTTCGCAACGGCAACCGCCCTTTCCTTCAACAATCTGAAAACTAAAAAAGGCAGAACCGTCCTCACCTCATTTGCGGGCAGCATAGGAATAATCGGGATTGCGCTGATAATGGCTGTTTCAAGCGGTTTTAAGAGCTATATAAACACCGTTCAAGCCGATACCCTTTCATCTTATCCGCTCAGCATAACCAGAGAATCAGTTGATCTTGCGTCTCTTATGACGTCAATGGCGAACGGAAAGAGCGATTCTGTAAGTCACTTGCTCGACAAGGTATATTCCAAAGAGGTTCTCGGCGAGATGTTTGCAACTATGGCGTCGGGAACAAAAAAGAGCGAGCTCTCCGGCTTTAAAAAGTATCTTGACAGTGGCGAAAGCGGCATAGAGCAATATATAAACGGCATTCAGTACGGTTACGGCGTAACGCCCAAAATATATCGCCTCGGAGACGACGGAAGCATTCTCCGCGTAAACCCCGGAACCGTTATGGAAACGCTGTACGGCGCAGATTATTCCCAGATGTCGCAAAGCTATTCGAGCTATTCCGGAGCAAACTCATCTGCGGTATGGTCTGAAATACTTGACAACAGAGATTTTGTAAAATCACAATACGATGTTCTTGCCGGCGAATGGCCCGAAAAGGATGATTATACGAAGTTAGTGATCGTAGTTGACAAAAACAACGAAATCAGCGATTTTGCCCTTTATTCTCTCGGCTTGCGTGATCAAAAGGATCTTGATGATATGAAAGCAAAGATCCTTGAGCATAAGCCGATAGAAACAAAACAAACAACGTATACCTATGACGAAATTCTCGGTCTCGAATACAAGCTCATCCTTGACACGGATCTTTGGAAATATGATGAAAGCACAAAGCTTTGGACGGACGGCAGCAAGGATGAAGAATATGTCAAAAGCACAGTTGAAAACGGAGAGACTCTTACAGTTGCCTGTATTCTCCGCCCGACTCAAAATGCATCGGCAACGTCGATCGGCGGCGTCATAGGATATTCATCTTCCCTTACAAAGCATATCATCGAAAAAACAAACGATTCGGAAATAGTAAGAGCTCAGCTTGCCGATGAATCGACAGACATTTTCACAGGGTTGAAATTTGACTCGGGAGAGAAAAAAGAAATCACGATGGATGATGTAAATGCGTATATCGCAACTCTGCCGGAAGAAGAGCAAGCGAAAACCAAGGCTTATATTTCAAAAATGAGCGAAGAAGCCGTTATAAAAATGTTTGAAGCAAAGCTGCTCGGTCAAACCTCGAAAGCAACTCTTGCAGATAACCTCAAAACACTTGGAGTAAAGGATCTTGAAAACCCGGAAGTAATCAATATTTATCCCGTCGATTTTGAATCCAAAGACAACGTAAAAGATGTCATCTCGGCTTATAACGAAAAGATGAAGGACGCAGGAGAGAGCGAAAAGGTAATAAGCTATTCGGATTATGTCGGAATTTTGCTCTCGTCCGTCACAAAAATAATCGATACGATAACTTATGTCCTTATTGCCTTCGTTGCAATCTCGCTCGTCGTTTCTTCAATAATGATCGGAATAATCACATATATCTCCGTCCTTGAACGGACAAAGGAGATCGGTATTCTCCGTTCAATCGGTGCATCGAAAAAAGATGTTTCCAGAGTTTTCAATGCGGAAACGTTCATAATCGGGCTTATTTCCGGCGCTATGGGTATCGGCATTACGCTACTGATCCTGCTCCCCATAAATATTATACTGAACTCGCTGACCGGCATCGCTTCGATAGCTTCTCTGCCGCCGCTCGGCGCAGCAATACTCATCATTTTGAGCGTACTTCTGACAGTTATCGCAGGACTTGTCCCCGCAAAGATAGCATCGAAAAAGGATCCCGTCATTGCACTCAGGACCGAATAATTTTCCAAAACAAAAATCCCGTTTTCACGGGATTTTTTGTTTTATAAACGTTTATTTGTTTATGGACGCTCTGCCGCCGCTTTTTTTACCGGCGCCGCCCGCGCCTGTGCCGTTGCCCTTAGAGAGTATGAAAAATACTGCTCCGCCTGCCGCAATTACGGCAACGATTGCAAGAACAATGACCACTGTAACAATTGCGTTCGATCCTTCAACCTTCGGTATAACTTCTCTTCTGACTACCTCGCCGCATACCGAGCATTTGATGACTCTTGAACCCTCTTTCTTTCTTGTCGGTTCAACTTCAACAACAGCTTCGCCCTCTACGTGACCCTTTGCCGCTACGATAACCTCACCACAGACAAGACATTTCTGAGGATTTGTGCAGGTTGCTTCGCCTGCGGGAGTGTGCCCCTTTGCGGCAGAAAGAACTTCACCGCAGACAAGGCACTTCTGGGGGTTCGTGCAGGTCGCAGGTTCGCCAGGGGTATGTCCCTTTGCAGCTGCGATTACCGCATTGCAGACCGTACATTTCTGAGGCTCTGTGCAGGTTGCTGCTGTGCCGGGGGTGTGACCCTTTGCGGGGATTATTTCTCTCTGGTCATACGCTCCGCAGTTCTTGCAATAATGCTCTTTCTTGCCTGCTTCCGTGCAAGTAGCCGGAACTTCGTTCCAAGCCCAATCGTGACCCTTTGCCGCTACTGACTCTGTATATATGATCTGACCGCAATCGTTGCATTTTTTGGTTATAAGTCCGTTTTCCGTGCAGGTTGCCTTTGTTTCGGTTGTCGATACGTTTGCGTGAGTGCAGACCTTCTTCGTCGTTGCCGTTATAGGATCAGAAGTTTCTCCTGCTTCGTTCGAGTCTGTCTTTGCGTATCTCTGATAAAGGATATATACCCTGTTATTTTCAAGGCCTGTGAAGAGAGGCGAAGCCTGCCAGCTCTTTCCGTCGATCGAATATTCGCAGCCTGTTACGGCGTTGAGCTCGATTGAAGTTTCCGTAACGGTTTTGACTGTCGGAGCCGGAGCTTTTCCGAGCGCCCTTGCAGACGTTCTGAGACCCCATTTTGCTTTGAAATACGTCTCGCCGACTTTTCTCCAGAACAGGTTATATACAGTCGACGGCGTAAGGTTTGTGAATACGCCGGAGGTGCTCCAGGTCGATGCGTTTGCGTCAAGAGAATATTCATAGCCTGTGACAGCTTTGACAATTATTCTGCTCTCTGTTATCGAAATAATTTCGGGTTCGTATTCGGTTGACGGATCTGTCGAACCGCTGCCGCTATCCGTCTTGCCCGTTGTGTAGTCTACGTTTCCTGCGCCGAATATAACTGTAAGGGGTTCGCTCGGCAGACTTGCCGCTGTATCTCCATCGGCTGCAACACGTGCATAGAAATTATATTTGCCGTTCTTGTCAAGACCTGTAAAGACCTTTGTCGAGCGCCAGTTTACGCGGTCCCAGGAGAATTCGAGATTTCCTGTCGAATTTTCGCCGCGCTCAAGAGTTACAGACCCGGTAGCTGTGTCTTTGCTTTGCAATACGGGAGCGCCGGGCGTCGCAGCTCTGTTGAGAGCGCGCTTGACTGTAATTCCAACACCGTTTGTGCTTTCACCCTTTACCTCGCCGTATGAAGCTGTAACAGCCGTACCGGAGAGAGTGATTATGTTTATTGCGGGAGAAGCCGATGCGCTGCCTTTGAGTTTAAGGCTGAATTTTATGGTTATTTCTCCCGATGTTATAGCGTCCGAGCCTGTCGTAGAACCGAACGGCTCAAGCGTTATTGTTGTTATGCCGTTGTCGGAACTGAATCCGCCCTTCTGTCTCCAGGACTGCGCGGGCATCGACCATTCAAGAGTACTGTCGTTGACAAAGTCGCTGTCGGAATATGTAAGAACTATTTTGAGGCTCTTGAGTCCGCTTGTCGCCGTTGCAATATTGTCAACCTTGACGGTAAACTCTTCCCATTCGTCAACAACCATAATGCTCGGTCCCGTAAGAGTCATTTTGTATGCGGGACTCGTCGTTCCGTCCGCAAACGCGCAGAGCGTAAAAGCGGAAAGACAGACAAATGTTAATGCGATAATCATTGCAATTATCTTTTTCATATTCATTCCTCCGTTTTGTTTTACTCGTTTGAAAACAGTATTTTGCTTTATTTCTTCAATGCGGTGGTTATGACATTCTGTATCTCATCGTCCGTAAGATTTGCTTCGGTATACAGTGTGCAACTGATTGCGTAGTCCTCTCCCTTGTATCTCTCCCAGCCGACCATTCTTGAGCCGTCTGTGAAAGTAAAGTAATAAAACTTTTCTTCGCCGTCGTCAAACGATCTGACCGCATTATGGTCTATATCTTTTTCAACGCCGTGAACATATGAAAAATCAATATCCTTTGCACCTCTGAAAACGAATTTGTTTCCGTTGCAGGTAAACTCGATCTGACCGATTTTTCCGTCTATAACGGAATAAACGGGATTTTCCACAACGTTTTTATTGACTTCCATTACTATTTTCAGCTTTTCATAGATCTCGTTTTTCTGAAGCACTTCCCACTGAATCGTTGTTGTTGCGGTCGTCGTTGTTGCAGACGGCTCCGTTGTCACGGGGTCTTTCCCGCAAGCGCAAAACAAAACCGAGACAGCGCAGGCGATTACCAAGAGAACTGCTATTTTCTTTTTCATTGTTTGCTTCCTCCGTACAAAAATCGATTATTTTCCAGACGGCTTTTGAGCCGCAGTATCATACGTTCGCAATGTCTTTTGCTCATTATAACACAGATGATCCGAAAATAAAAGTGTTTTTTGTTAAATTATTTTACGGAACCCGTTGCTATTATGTCGCTTTCTCCGCATATCGAGGAAAAAACGACATCTCCCTGTTCAATCGGGGCGTTGACAGTAACCTTCGAAAGCGCTTTCATCGCCTCAAAAAGCTTCTCCTTTGAGATCGGTGCACTCGTCTTTACGGGCAGATAAACACCTTCTCTGTTTGCGACCTTTACAGTCGTTGTGAGTGTTCTTGTCGGATGGGTGAGCTCCGCTATTGCATACTTTTCGCCTCTCGGGCAGGTGTTTCCCGTCACGATAAAGCCGTCTGCCGTCTTTTCGGCCGTTACGGTACAGCCGATCGGGCAGTTTATACATATCATTTCTTTCTTTTCACCGATATTCATAGCTCCAACCTCACTTTACTATTTCAACGGTGATATCGCCGTCACATTCTTTGAGCTGTTCGCCCTTTATGCGGACGAACTCCATCTCACCGGGCGCAACCTTGCGTTTTTTCTGGAGAAGAAGTTCCTTCTCTCCGCAGGAAACACGAACCTTGACATTTTCCATAACCGCGCCGACTCTGAAATAGATTTTGATATCATCCGGATCCTCCGCAACATCGATTCTCTGCGGAACCGTGTATCTGACGCCGCCCGTTGCGATAACGGAAAGCGAGCGGACATATTCGGGCTCTTTGCAGCCTGCTTTGACGAATTCCGCCGCGCTCTTTCCGGCAAGCTCCGCTTCCTCGGAAACGTAGTCAACGAGGTCGTGAACGTGGAGAACGTTGCCGCAGGAATAAACGCCTGTCTGCTCGGTTCTTCTGTTCTGGTTGACCGTCGCACCGCCCGTAACTCTGTCCAGCTTTATGCCGGCACCCTTTGTGAGCTCGTTCTCGGGAAGAAGTCCGCAGGAAAGGAGAAGCGTATCGCATTCGATATACTCGCTCTTTTCGGGAATGACGCGCAGATGCTCGTCAACCTCGGAAACCGTAACACCTTCAACTCTCTCTTTTCCGTGTATCTTGGATACCGTGTGGCTGAGTTTGAGCGGAATTCCGAAGTCGTTCAGGCACTGAACGATGTTTCTGTTAAGTCCGCCGGAATAAGGCATAAGCTCGCATACGAGCTTGACATTTGCTCCTTCCAGCGTCATTCTTCTCGCCATAATGAGACCGATGTCTCCGGAGCCGAGAATGACAACGTTCTTTCCGGGCATTTCGCCCTTTATGTTGATAAATCTCTGCGCAGTACCCGCCGTATATACGCCTGCGGGACGTTCACCGGGGATATTGAGCTGTCCGCGGCTTCTTTCGCGACAGCCCATCGCAAGCACAACAGCACCTGCGTCAACAGTAAACACTCCGTCCTCGCTGTTCATAGCCGTGACGATGTGTCTGCCACCTTCGCCCTGCTCGATTCCGAGCACCATAGTCTTTACGATATAAGGGATTTCCCTTTCGATAACCATTTTCTTATATCTGTCCGCGTATTCGGGTCCTGTCAGCTCCTCGCCGAAACGATGAAGTCCGAAGCCGTTGTGAATACACTGGCGGAGAATGCCGCCGAGCCCTTCGTCACGTTCGATTATAAGTATATCCTTTACGCCGCTGTCATAAGCGGAAACGGCAGCCGCCATTCCCGCGGGGCCTCCGCCTATGATGGCAATATCACATTTTTTCATAATTGTTCTTCCTCCGCCTTATTTCCTGTTCCCAAGCAAAAGTCTTGAGCCGCCGCCCGTTTTTGTTACCTGATTTTCGGCAATTCCGAGCTCCTTTGCGATGAGCTCCGTCACAAACGGTGTGCAGAAGCCCGCCTGGCAACGTCCCATTCCGGCTCTTGTTCTGCGCTTGATACCGTCGGTCGTCGTCGCCTTCGGGTTCTGTCTTATAGCGGCGAGTATCTCGCCCTCGGTGACCGTTTCGCAACGACAGATGACTCTTCCGTATGACGGGTCTTTCTTTATCATTTCGTTTTTCTCCTCTGCGGAAAGTGTGCGGAAATGCTTGCAGGAAACGCGTGTGTCGATATGCTCTGGTTTTTCTTCAAGCGTAAGTCCGGCGCCGGCGAGCAGGTTTACGATATATTCCGCTATTGCGGGCGATGACGAAAGGCCCGGAGAGTCAATTCCGACAGCGTTCACGGCTCTGGGAGAATGAGCGGAAACTTCGAGGATAAAGTCCTCGCTTTCCTCGCAGGCGGAGCGAAGCCCCGCAAACGACGTTATAACGGCTCTGTAATTTATGCCGTCGGCAGAGAGAGACGCCTTTTCCTTTATTGTGTCAAGGCCTTCGATCGTCGTTGTCTTGTCGTCCTTCTCAGTCTTTTCAGATGTCGGTCCGACGAGAAGATTTCCGTCAACCGTAGGCGTGACAAGTATGCCCTTGCCCGCTTTTGTCGGCGTTTGGAAGATCGTTCTTGAAACAAGTCCGCCCTCGGATTTATCGAGAAGCATATATTCACCCTTCTTTGCGACGAGATGATAGTCGTCTCCGTAGAGACGGGCAACCTCGTCAGAGCCGAGCCCGGCAGCGTTGACGATATATTTTGCCTTTATCTCGTCTCCGCCTTCGGAGGTGAGAGTGTAAACTTTCCCGTCATCGGATATCGATGCAACCTTGAAATTGCAAACGAGATCGGTTCCGTTATCCATAGCGTTGCCGACGGCTGCAATCGTAAGATCGTAGGGGCAAACTATGCCGGATGACGTGCAAAGCAGCGCGCCGACTATGTTCTTCGAAAGCGCGGGCTCAAGGCTTCTTGCCTCGTCACCGGTTATAACGGAAAGTCCCGGCACGCCGTTTGTCTTTCCTCTTTCGCAGAGCATTTTGACGTGCTCGAGTTGTTCATCGTCAAAGGCAACGACCATTGAACCGTTGTTTTTGTAATGGACATCGAGCCTGCGGCAGAGGTCCGCCATCATAGCCGCGCCCTTTACATTCAGCTCCGCCTTCAGCGTTCCCGGAACGGGGTCATACCCGCCGTGAACTATCGCGCTGTTTGCCTTTGTCGCGCCGAGAGCAACGTCAGCCCCCGCTTCGACAATGCATACGCCGAGCTTGTACTTTGCGAGAGCCGCCGCCGTAAGACCGCCGGTCACTCCCGCTCCGATAATCGCAACATCGTAAATCATTTTCTTTTTATCTCCAAATCTTTATTTCAATACGTCGAGAATGCAACTTGCGTCCCCAACGATATAATCAATGTTATATTCCGTTTCCCTTGCCTGCTTTTCGGTTGTTTCTCCGCTCAGAACAAGCATCGTTTTAACTCCCGCATTTATCCCGCAGGCAATGTCCGTATACATTCTGTCTCCGATGACAAGCGTGTTTTCCTTGCAGATCAAAGGGTCTTTTTTCCTCATCCATTCGATTGCCAGAAGCGGCATTTCGGGGCGCGGCTTGCCGATATAATACGGCTTTTTGCCCGTCGCATTGAAAAGCATACCGCAAACGGAGCCGCAATCGGGAACATAGCCGTATTCCGTCGGACAGACGAGATCCGAGTTCGCCGCAATGAACGGAATGTCCTTCTCTGTCAGAAGTCTTGAAACATCGTCCAGCTTTTTGTATGTAAGCTCTGTGTCATAGCCCATAACAACGCCTTCGATATCGTCCGAGTAGTTCTCGCAAACGCAGACGCCCGCTTCACGCAGTTCTTTTTTGAACGACTCCGTTCCGGCGACGTACAGTCGCTTTCCGGGGAGATTTGCATTCAGATAAAGGGCTGTCGCCTGCGATGACGTTATAAAGTCGCCTTCGCTTGCGCCAATGCCGAGCTTTCCGAGCTTTTTGACATATGCCGAAACGCTTTTGGACGAGTTGTTGGTCATAAAAAGGTATGTTTTCCCCTGACTGCGTATCGCAGAGAGCATTTCCTTTGTAAACGGAAAAAGATTGTCACCGAGGTATATCGTCCCGTCCATATCAAACAGGAAGAGACGAATATCTGCGAGTGTTTTGGTATCGCCTTTGATTATCATATTATTCTTTCTGTTGCCTTTCTGTATTCCGTCGGACAGACGCCGTATTTCTTGCGGAAAAGCGCGGAGAAATAAAGCTGATTGTCATAGCCGAGCATTTTTGATATTTCGCCGATCGGAAGCTCGCCGAGAGCAAGCATTTCCCTTGCGATTCTCAGCTTTTCCGATATAATGAAGTCCTTCGGGGCATAGCCGAGAAGTCTTTTGAACATACGGTAAAACGAGTCCGGTGTCATATCGAGAAGATCGGAAAGCTCGCTCTGCGCAATGTTTCTTTTTATGTTTTCGTGTATGTAACGAAGAACCTCTGCAAGCTTTTCGTGCCTTTCCATTATGTCGCTTCCGCCCGATCTCGGTATCGCTCCGTCAAGCGCAATTTTCGCAAGAGAATATACCCCATTTTTGATCTTTACGGCGTTTTCGAGTCTTGAATTGGTAAATTCTCTGTCCGCAAAAAGCGAGCAAAGCTCTTTGCAAATCGATGTAACCTCTGCGCCCTTATCCCCTGTAAGGCGGAGCTCCAGGTCAAAGAGTGAAAAGACGCGGAGATTTGAATATACGGAGAGGCTTATTGCCGCAAAGACGACCGTCGTTCCCTCGGAGACGTCAAGCGTGTATTCCGTATCACACGGGATAACTGCCGCTTCCGCTCCAGAAACGACAAACTGCCTGTCGTCCGCGTCGATAAGAAGACTCCCGTCCTCAACGCAGAGAAAAAGCTCAAACGGCAATTTTGTCGCAATGACCGTTTCGTTATGGCGGTAAGTTTTTCTTTCCGAAAGCATAAGGCTTGCGGAAACCGTGTTTTCGAGTGTCAGCTTTTCCAAATTCATTCCTCCGTTTTTATTTTTGATGAAGCAGATAAACCAAGAAGCACACAGCGGCAATCGATACGAGAAGCAAAATGATGACAGCAATTATGTTTCTGCGTGTAAATTCCGGTTTCGCGTCGGTCTGCGGCGTCAATTTCATTCTTGACGTTATCGGCATTATGGCAAACAGGAACAACACGAGAAGAAAGGCTTCCGGCAGGAAAAGAGCAACGTTTTTCAAAGCTCTTATCAACGTAAAAAATTTGTATGTACTCTCCGTTGCAAAGTAAGCGTGATACCATTTCATAAGGATCGGCGTCAGGAGAAGGTTGCATATCATAGACACCGAGAACTTTGAAAGCACCACCCTCCCGACGGAGAGCTTTGCCCTGTAAAGGAACAGACCGTAAATAAAGGAGCCTGCCATCTCTGTGATGATGAAGGGGAAAAAGTAAGTCCCTTTGGGGAAAAGAAACGCACCGAGCGTATCGCTTATCGCCCCGCTCGCAAGTCCGACGAGAGGACCGTATATCATTGATCCGAGGGCGTTTGCGTAAAACCCGAAGGTTATATTCAGGCTTGGCGCGATCGGAATGCTGATGCTTTTCAGGATTATCCTGAGCGCCGTTATCATCGCCGCAATGATTATTGTTCTCGGGTTTGTAAATTCCGCGGCGGCGCATCGCCAGTAGTCCTTATGAAACGGCGACGAAAAGCTTTCAAGCGGCGTGCTTGACGTATTCACGCATATTCCCTCCTCTCTCTGCTGCATTTATATTATATCAGGGTAATTATATCACCAATAATCGCATAATGCAATAGAAAGAGACAAATTTATATATGTTTTTTACGCAACCGAGCCTTTCTTCAAGAGACTCATAAATGCCGAGGAAAGCCTTTCCGTCTCCGACACATCGCCTTTTGCAAAAAGAACATAGTCTCTGTAATAAACAAACTCCGTATTCTCCGCCGGATCGCAAGGAGCGGGCTCATAATTGCTCTTCATTTCGGCGCAAAGGCGTTCCGCATCGATCGACGTTTTCGCCTTCACAATAATCATCTGAAAGCCGTCAGAGGAAAAATCCGGAGCGAAGATCGCCGCATTTTCTATCGAACTGATATACGTTTTTTCGGAAACGCCGAGAATATAGCAGTCATCCGTAGTTATTCTCTTATCCGTAAGCGACCTTTCCGCCGCGCCGACCATTTTCTCTGACATTTCGGAAAAAGATATATTTCTCATCTCCCCGCAGGAGCAGAGAAAGAGCGCTGTCAAAAGGAAAATTATCAAAAATTTCTTCATAAAAAATCACCTCAAAGCTATTGTTTGAGGTGATCGGTATTTTTATTCGTCAATGAGCTTCATACCAGCTCTGCCCCTGCGAAATTTCAACGGTCAGCGGTACGGAAAGCGAAGCCGCGTGCTCCATTTCGTATTTCAGTATCTGCTCGGCTCTGTCTGCACAGTTCTCCGCGGCTTCAACGATAAGCTCGTCGTGAACCTGCAAAATCAGTCTTGCGTCAAGCTTTTCATCTTTCAGCCGTTTGTCAACGGCGACCATTGCCATTTTGATGATGTCCGCCGCCGCACCCTGGATCGGACTGTTCATTGCAACTCTTTCTCCGAAGGCAATCTCGTTCTTCCTGTGCGATTTCAGTTCCGGAATATACCTGCGACGCCCGAACAAAGTCGTCACATAGCCGTCTCTTTTTGCTTCTTCAACGACATCGGAAAGATACTGTTTTATCTTCGGATATGATCGGAGATAGCTTTCTATATACTCTGCCGCCTGTCTGCGACCGGTGTGCAGGTCCGCGGCAAGAGAGAATTCTCCCATTCCGTACATTATTCCGAAGTTGACGGCTTTCGCCTTCTTGCGCATTTCGATTGTTACTTCATCCTTTGAAACTCCGAACATTTTCATCGCCGTCGAGGAATGAATATCAAAGCCGGAAAGAAATGCTTCCCGCATATTTTCGTCGCCCGAAACGGCACAAAGCAGGCGTAACTCTATCTGCGAATAGTCGGCGTCGATAAGAACTCTTCCCTCGCCCGTCGGAACAAAGAATTTACGGAATTCCCTGCCAAGCTCGGTCTTTATCGGAATGTTCTGAAGATTCGGTTCAGCCGAGGAAAGCCTGCCCGTTGCCGTAACAGCCTGTTTGAATCTGGTATGGACCCTGCCGTTTTCGTCTGCCGCTTCGATAAGCCCGTCCGCATAGGTACTTTTAAGCTTTCCGTCCGCACGGTATTCGAGAATATAGTCTATGGCGGGAGAAAACGGTCGTAGCGACTCAAGTACCTCGGCGCTTGTCGAATACCCGCTCTTTGTCTTTTTTCCGGTCGGCAAATGCATTTTCTCAAAGAGAACCTCTCCGAGCTGTTTCGGCGAATTTATGTTGAATTCCGTGCCGGCAAGCATATATACCTGCTCGGCAAGCTGTCTTTGAGCCTCTCCGAGCACGAATGAAAACTCCGCGAGCTTCTCCGTATCGACCTTAAAGCCCTCGCTCTCCATTTTATAAAGCACTCTCGCAAGCGGGAATTCCGTCTCTTTATAGAGCTTCATCTGCCCCGTTTTTTCAAGCTCGGCAACAAAAACATCGTAAAGCGCAGATATATAATACGCCTCGGAGCCCGTATCCTTCGTCTCTGCGCAAAGGTATCTCGAAACCAGCTTTGCAAGCGAAACTTCGCCCGCTCCGCCAACACAGACGTAACCCATAAGCATTACGTCATCTATGCAGGATGAGAAGTCAATGCCGTATTTTTCGAGTCTGTGGCACATTTCCTTTACGTCATAGCAAACAAGCCTTGCCCCGCCGCAAAGAAGGTCTTTGCTTTGCGTAATTCCGTTTATACAAAGCAACTTTCCCTCGCACGAAAGATATACCCTGTCGTCTTCAAAATCTATCGAGCAACCGTACACGGCGTTTCGGTCAATATCGCCGACACCCGCTTCTTCTGCTTCCGGCACCTCCGGAGTTTTGTCCGCAACCTCCGTCTCGCCAAGACCGAAACGCTTTATGAAGCCCGAAAAATCGAGCTTTCGGAATATATCATAAAGCGCCGCGCTGTCAACGCCCTTGTATTCAACATCGCAAAGAGCGGGCAGCGACGGAACGTTTTTGTCTATCCTTGCAAGCTCACGGGAAAGATATACGTTTTCCTTGCTTGCAATCAGCTTTGTCTTTGTGTTCGTCGATACGCTTCCGGAGGAAAGATTTTCATAAAGGTTGTCTATATCTCCGTATTCGGCAATCAGCTTTCCCGCCGTTTTCTCGCCTATACCGGCAGCGCCGGGAATATTGTCCGAGCTATCGCCCATCAGCGCCTTCATATCGACAAACTGCGAAGTGTCGACGCCGTACTTTGCGCGGAATACCTCCGCATCGTATTTTACGGATTCTCCCGTCGTCGCAAGCAAAACGGTTGTGTTTTCGTTTATGAGCTGGAGAGAGTCCCTGTCACCCGTAACGATATATGTCATAACGTCATTTTCGCCGCATATGCGTGAATAAGTGCCTAGGATGTCGTCCGCTTCATAGCCCGAAAGCTCAACGCAATGCGCGCCCATAGCCCGCAGACACTCCTTTGCGGGGGCAAACTGCGAAAGCAGATCGGGCGGGGTCGCGTGCCTGCCAGCTTTGTATTCCGCAAACATTTTATGGCGGAATGTCGGCGCGTGAACATCGAAGGCAACGACAAAATAATCAGGCTCTATCTCCGCTATGTGCTTTGAAATTATATTTATCATCCCGTAAATTGCGTTTGTCGGCGTGCCGTCCCTTGCGGTCAGCCCGCGGACACCGTAATAAGCGCGGTTTATTATCGAGTTCCCGTCAACGCAAAGCATTTTCTTCATATCGCTTCAGCCCTCTTTTCCGATTGTTAAGCATAGTATATCACATTTTTTATTATTTGCAAACAAAATCTTGACAAATCGAAAAGGTTTTGTTATAATAACATTCGCGATGCTACTATGGCTCAGTTGGCAGAGCGCGTCCTTGGTAAGGACGAGGTCGCCGGTCCGAATCCGGCTAGTAGCTCCAAAAATCCCGCACTTGCGTGCGGGATTTTTATTTTCCTCTATTTCAGCGGCAAAAGCATTAAAACAAGCTCCTGCCAGCCGGTCCTGCGCGAGCGGAACCCCTTTGGGTTTCTTCCGTATTCGATAAATCCAAGGCTTTTATAAAGGTTCATAGCGGCGGCATTGTCCGAGACAACGTCCAGCTCAAGCTGCTCATATCCGGCGATCTTTGCGCACTCTATGCACGCCTCCGTAAGCGCCCTGCCGATTCCGAGCCCCCAAAAGTTCCTTTCAATGCTTATCCCGAACTCCGCGCGATGACTGACTTTTTCCTTTCTGCCAACGGCGTCAATCCCCGCCGTTCCGACGATCCTGCCGTCGATAAAGGCGCATATCTCTATCTCCCTGTCGCTTTCTTCCTTTGAAGAAAGATAAATTCTTTCCATTTCGATTTCCATAGTATTTTCGTCCGGATATGACAGGAGAAAATCTGTCTCGTCGTGTGTCAGACGAAATGTTCTGCAAACCTCTTCGGCATCGGCAGCCGTTGCATTTTTCAAAACACAACTGCGACCGTCCTTAAGAGCAACAGTATTTTCAAACCTCATTATTTCTTTCTCCCATAAGGCTTTTTCTGCTGACGACACCACGTTTTCATAACAAAGTTATGCGGCAGATGCTTTACGGCAAACACCTGAAGTCTTGCCGCGGCACCGCAGACGGAAACCTTCTTATGCTTTTTCATATCTTTTATTGCACGACCGACAACCTGCTGCGCCGTGTAATAATGGCTGTAATACGTTATGACGGAATCGTCCTCGACAGCGCGATCAAAAAACTCTGTCTTGACCCAGAACGGGCAAACAGCCATAACATCTATTCCCTTCGGCGCAAGCTCTGCGGCAAGCCCCTGCGAGAAGCTTAGCACAAACGCTTTGCTTGCAGCGTAAACGTTTATATAAGGAACAGGCTGGAACGAAGAAAGCGACCCCATTTCGTATATCTGACTTCCGTTTTTCATATAAGGAATTGATTTGTATGTCATTCCGACAAGCGCCATATCGTTCAGCTCTATCATCTGATAATATGTTTCAAGAGGCATATCCGTCGTTGCCGCAAATTTGCCGAAACCTCCTGCGTTTACAAGCACCTCAACCTCCGGCTTTTCCTCTTCAAGCATTTTTCCGTATGTCTCTATGCTTTCCTTTTTCGTAAGGTCGAGAGAGATCGGTCTTATCTGCGCGCGCGTCTTGCCTTTCAGCTCTTCAAGACGGTCAAGCCTGCGGGCAATAACCCATATCTCGTCAAAATTATGGCAGGCGTCAAGCTGAAAAACAAATTCTCTTCCCATTCCGGAGGAAGCCCCTGTTATAACGGCAATTTTCATATCTATCAAAAACTCCTTTTCCTTTTGCTTAGACAAATTTTATCACAACGCACCTCTGTTGTCAACAGTTTTGCCGCGCAAAAGAAAAGCGCCCCGCAAGAGGCGCTTTCATTTTTTAAGAGCGTATTCAGTTGCTTGCTACATATGACGAAAGATCCGTCGGAACTTCAATATATGCGCCGACTTCGGGACTCCATATGCCGACCTGATCCAAGCACTTTTTCGTTATCAGGACCTTGTTTCCTCCGACAAGACTGAATTCGAGACCGATATGGAAGTTTGTCCAATACCCTGTAAAGTAACCGTTTTCGTCAATTCCAAACGAAATTGTCGGAGCCATATAATGATACTCCTTTGCAGAGCCAAGAATCGTCTTTCCGTATCTCTCACGGACAGCCTGCTCCAGCTCCTCGATGTCGCTTCCGTAGACTTCGCCGAAATCAAACTCACCAAGATTTATCTTTATCTGCATCGATCCGCTGTCGAATGTTGTTACTTCCGCCTTTTCAAACAGTTCTTTGGGAAGCATATTCCTTATATCATCTATCGAAGGCAGGAGCAGACAACTGTCTGATTCATCGGAAATATTGTATTTGGTCTTTTGCCCGCCTGCGTTCAGATACTCTGTTTTGTCCTTTCTGTAAACGGATGCCTCGCTCGTTTTTCCGTCTTCCTCTATTTTAATTTCGCCGGATCCGATGATAACGCCGCTGGTAAGTCCCTTTACGTCGCCGCCGAAACGCACGTTCAATTCGCTCTTGACGCCATCAAATTCGTATTTTGCGTTATTTATCATATAGTATTTATAAGAGTCGCGGTCCCCTGTCTTCATCAGAGCTCTCATAAGCAGATAATATGCTTCGTTTTCAAGCTTATAATCGTCAAGATTGCTCGGAACGTCAACCTTGACCTTCGCTCCCGTGTTCAGAATCTCTGTATCAACCTGAGCCGCAGAGGAGGAAAGCGTCGTTCCGTCAACATTTTTGAGCATAAGATCATAGCTGACGGAATGTTCGCAGATTATGCCGTCTGAGTCTATCGTAACGGAGATCAGTGCGTTCGAGATCTCATATCCGTAATTGTATTTTTCGTATTCCGAAAGAGTATCAGCAACGCTTTTGAAACAACGGAGAAACTCCTTCTGATCAAGCACAATGCCGGTTATCTTTGTTTTGCCCGATACCGTTTCGACCTCAACATCATCAAACGCTTTTTTCGGAAGTTCAACAAAGAGCTCCTTGAAAGGGGAAATGAGATTATAGGCAGCTATCGGCTCAACCTCAATGTCAAATTTCCCCTTACCGACTCCGGCAACTGTAACATAAGCATAGCCGTTCTCGTTATAAACGGAAGCTCTGCCGCTTGACAGAGAGCCTTTGGATTCAACATATCCGGAAGCTATGGGCTTTTCGGTATCAAAGCCGGATATTTTTGCCCCGGACGAAACCTCTGTCAAAACACTTACGCCAAGATACGATGTTGCCGTCGCCTTTGACAGCATAGCATACTCAACGGCGCTGAGACTTCTCGTTTTTCTGAAAGCGTTGAGATATGCCTTATATGCGTCTGCCGCAGAAAAATAACTGTCTATATCAGCCGGCACGTCAACCTTGACCTCCGCTCCGGGATTGACAAATTCTATTTCTATCGAAGCGTTAAGCTCTATATCTTCGTCTTCCTCTGTTTTTGAAGCTTCGTCTTTGACAAGCGTATAGTCGAGGCTGTATTTCGATATATATCCGTCGCTGCCGATGCACACATTTACATTGACGCCGCGGAATGACATTTCCGATAGCGAGGAATAATCATCCTCTTCAATGAATTTGAGAAAGCTCTCAAGCGCTTCTTTATAACTGCTCTTGAACTGCTCCGAAGTCAGCTCGAAGGCGATTGTCTTTGTGCCGTCATCGTTTTCAACGATATTGACATCCTTTAAAATCTCCTCGGGAAAAGCAACGATTGATTTTTTCGTCATTGAGGAAAGGTTGTATGTAATTGCTTCGGGAGAGTCGATTGCAATCTTCTTTTTTGACAGTTTTGCAATATCGATATATGCCATTCCGTCCGCATTGTAAACAGATGCGCTGACTGTGACCCCGCCCATTGACAGATCGACAACGCCTGATGAAACGGGTTTTTTATCATTTATGCCGACGGTCTTTGCGTGCGTTTTGACATCAATTCCGATTTCCTCTTCGCCATTGACCATCGAAACGCCCATTTTGCAGTTATATTCAACGGCACTGAGCGCTTTTGTTTTTCCGTAAGCCTCAGAAAATACATCGTACGCCGTTTTCTTAACAGGCACTATGACTTCGGCTTCGGTTGTCGATGTGGTTGTTTGCTGGGTTTTTCCGCAAGCTGTGAGAAGAAGCACGGAAGCGGCAATAGCGAGCGCGAGTACAAAAATAGTGATTTTCTTCATTTATGAGTTCCTTTCTGCCATAGCTTAAAAAAGCCGCCGTAATCAGATCGAAAACGGCGGTTTTGACATTTTGCTTATCAAAGATATGCTTTCAGATCTTCGGGAAGCTCCTCTTCCTTTACGGAGGAAGTAACAACGAGGCTTATGCCGGCTTTCTCTGCAAAAGCAACAGCAGGGCGGAGGAATCTTGCGAGTCCGTCAACCGTGTCGTCGCACATTTTCATCGCAGAGTCGATAAAGACGTGTGTAATATCGTGATTTGAAGCGTAAATACCGCATACAAAACCGTAAAGTGCGTCCGCGCCGGAGATGCCGTATTCGGATGTATCCATAAGTCTTGCCTGATATGTTACGTCGAAACGGAGCTTATCGCCCTTTTCAAGGCAAACGACCGCGCCGTTTGAAGAAGACGCTGCTGCGTTGACCATTTCGATGAGAGTTTTTGTTTTTCCGGTGCCCTTAAGGCCTACGATGAGTTTAGTCAAGATAATCACTCTTTCTCAGCGGATATGGATTTTTCTCTCCTGCGCACGTCCGCTGACAATGGCGCAGGATGTTATCTGCTATAATAATACTACATTTGAACGCATTTTGCAAGTGATATTTTCTTCAAAATGATTAAATATTTTTGAATATCGGATTTTTTATGGCTTTTCGAGCGTGCTTTTTATCATTTTTTCGGCTTTGATTCTCGGAATGATGACTTCCCTTCCGCATTTTTCGCATTTGAGCTTGATATCCGAGCCTGCGTACAGAACAGAAAAAACATTCTCCCCGCACGGATGCGCTTTTTTCATCACAAGCCTGTCCCCGACGTTTATCTTCGGTATTGCCATAAAAGTCACTTCCCTTCGTCTTTATTATATCATAGGCACCGGGGAAAAGGCAACATATTTTCTGCAAAAAGAAAAAGGCGGAAATTCCGCCGTTTTTCTTTATTTTTTGACTGCGATTTTAATAACGTGCTCTTTTCCGTCCGGATAGAACAATGTTTCAAAAACAGGTTTCCCCTCGGATATGACATCTCCGTCAAGGCAAACGACGTTTTCCTCGCCGCAGGAAACACATACCCGATATATGCTTTCCCCTTTTATTATTTCAAGCGAAAAACCGCAGAAGTCATCCGAGAGCGCGGGAGAGAAATAAAATCCCCCGCCTGATTCTTTGTAGCCGCAAAGCGACGATATAACAGCTGTCCTGTACCAACCGGCGGCGCCTGTATACCAGCTCCAGCCGCCACGTCCGGCGTTTCTGCCGACAGAGCCGACATCGCCGCAGAGGACATAAGGCTCTGCGCCGTATCGGATGAGCGTTTTTTCGCTTCCGACTGCCGGATTTATATCGCAAAGCATCCGGAAAGCAAGCCCGCCGTCTCCGATCTCTGCCGTGGCCATAGCGCCCCATACGGCAGCGTGCGTATACTGACCGCCGTTTTCTCTTATGCCGGGCGGATAGCCCTTGATATATCCCGGTGAGCGGGAGGTCTTGTCAAACGGGGGAGAAAGCAGCTTTATAATTCCGAGGTCGCTGTCATACAGCTCTTTTATCGCCGTCGCCATTGCCGTTTTTGCCCGCTCTAAAGGTTTTCCGGCAAGACAAAGAACGGAGAATGCCTGCGGAAGAATGTCAATCCTGCATTCATCACAGGTCTTCGAACCGAGGGGCGAGCCGTCATCATAGAATCCTCTGATATATCTGTCGCCCTCAAAGCAATACGCCTCGACGGCGTTTCTCATACCGCTTGCCACAGTCTCAAACCTCTGTGCCACAGTATTTTCTCCCCGCTCCGCGCATATGACGGCGAAAGCGGAAAGTCTTGCGGAAGCAAACTGGGAAAGCCATACGCTCTCTCCCTTTCCGCCCCTGCCGACCTCGTTCATCCCATCGTTCCAGTCGCAGGTGCCGAAGAGCGCCAACCCGTGACTTCCGGTTCGGCAGAGTCTCTCCGCCGCACGGAGGAGATGTTCAAAGAGAGTATATTTTTTCTTTGTAAACCTGCCGAATTCATACCTTTCAAGCTCTCGTGCATCAAGCGGTGCGGATGAAATAAAAGGCAACGGCATATCGAGGATCGTCTTGTCATCGCTGCGGAGAATATACTCCTCTGCGGCATAAAGAAGCCAGGCGCAATCGTCGGAACAGCGTGTTCTTATTCCGTAATGCCCGCCTCCTCCCTCATACAGATTATGCCACCAATGCATAACGTCGCCCTCCTCGTATTGATGGCAGGCGCAGAAAAGTATCTGCTTTTTCAGCAGATCCCCGCCGACTGAAAGACAATCCTGAAGCTGATCCCGAAATCCGTATGCTCCTCCGTTCTGATAAAAGCCTGTCCTCGCCGTAATTCTTGAAACGATACATTGATAATTGAGCCATCGGTTTACCGTCAGATCAAAGAGGGGATCCGAGGTTTTTACAGCTACGGGCGGCTTTATATTCAGGCAAGCCCGCTCTCTTGCGCCTGATGAAAATGCCTTCTCGCAGTATTCCCTGTCGGCGTCCGTCCGATAAGCAAACAGAGCAAAGTCACAGCTTGCCGACTTCTTTATTTTCAAAGACACACATATCGCCGCACAGTCTGCGGTTCCGCCGTATATTGCGCCGTCAGTCATAGCGGCAGCGGTGTCCGTATAGACCTTGCTTTCCTCCGAATTTGTTATTATCTCTATTTTCGGCACGATCTTTTCCCCGCATATCCTGCGTATGCGCACGGCATTTTTTGCCGTATCGCAGGAAAAGAGATACCCTCTTGCGTCAGTCGGAAAAGCCCCGAGACAAGGCACAGCAGAATACGTTATGCGGACATTTTCCTCCTTTTCCGACGAGAGTTTCAATGCGGTATATTTCATTGCGAGCTTTTCGTCAAGCGTAACCTCAATCTCGTAGCTTATCCCGCAGACTTTTCCGGTATATCTGACACCGCCGAAAAAGTAATCGGCATATGCCGAGCAGCCGCAGAGGTCAAAGCGAGCCGATGTGTTTCCTTCGCCTGTGACTTGCATTATGAGCTTCTCTCCGGAGTCTTCCGTCATTGCGCGGCCGTCGTGCGGTGTGAGTTTCAGCTGCGAGCTGTTTGTACCAAAGGTAAAGCCAAGAGAATTCTGCGTCGCAACAAAGCCTGCGGAATGCGTCGATACAATATGCGCCCAGGGACGGGCGATTTCTTCCTTATCGCAGAGGAAGCCGTCGTCATAAAACGTTCCGCCGTATACCTTTTTGATCTCGTTTTTCAAAGGCGGACGCTCGCAGGGAAAAACGGTGCCGCAGACCTTATCGCAAAGTGACCGCTCGGCATCTTTTGAAAGCGGCGTGAAATATTTGTTTGAAAACAGCGTGACCGACAGCGGAGCGGAAGCGTCTACAGTAGCTCCGCAGGAACGCAAAAGCGCAAACATTTCAGCTCCGGAGAGCTTTTCCGTATCGATTGCGAAAATGCCGCCGTCAACAGAGAGAAAGTTCTCGCAGCCCATATCCGAGACAAGCCTTTTTATGTGCGAAAGAGTACTCTTGCCGTATTCGTCGCTCTCCCTGTAAAGAACGATCAGATCAAACCGTATTCCCCTTATACAGGCATATCGGAACATACCGAGCATCGCTTTCAGATTTTCGCTCTGTCTGCCGCCCGTGCGGAACAGCCTGACGGCGATCATCGGCAGATCGCCTGAAATCGAAAATTTATAGAAGTCGCTTTTGAGAGACTGGCGGAAGACAAGACCGCCGCTTTCCGTGTTCTCCTCAGGCTGGGGAAAATAGATCGATCTCAGAAGAAACCTTTCGGCACCGTCTGAAATTTCTCCTGTTCCCGCCGCCGACCGCATCATATTTCCGATACTTTTCAAGGCTATCCTGTCGCGCTTTTTTTCGAGAAAATACAGCAGATCTTCTCTGCTTTTCGAATATCCTATCGAGAAAACCGCGCTCTGCGTACCCCCGCAGACTATCCTCGTCAGCGGGTTTACGGGAGTTCCCGTCTTCCCCTCGCAACGCGGCATTTCCTCTGCGGCAAGCTCCCTTTCTTTGCGCGTCGATAACGCGTCCGCTCCCGTATCGAATTCAAAGCCTCCGGCAGAGTTTGCCGTTATGCCGAGAAACGCGGCTTCTCCGGAACCTCTCGGCCGCCTGCGGAACACCAACGCGTTTTCCTCCTCATCATAATCGCATTCGAGGAAAAGTCCGGAAAAGCATTTATGAGCCCTATATGCTTTTCCGTCACGCATAACGGGCTCGAAGCAAAGCATTATTTTTGCATCGGGGATGCTCGTCTTTGCCGATATTATAAACTTCGAATGCTCCGAAGAAACCGTCAGCGAAACGGAAAAGTCGCAGGAAAATTTTCTGCCCCTGTGAGACGAACGATACGTTATTACGTTGCCGTCGCAGAAGAACGAAAAGTCAGAGTCAAGCGATTTGTCCGTATAGCCGAGTGGGACGGCAGAGATCATCCTTCCGTTCACCTCCGCCGTGACGGACAGCCCGCCGGAAAGCGAAAAGCGATCAAAATCCGAATATGAAATGCAATCGTCGCCGTCGTAGAGAAGAATATGTCCGGAGCTTGACGCCGTTATTCTTGTTTTTCCGTTTGACACGGCGCAAACATCGGGATAAAGAATGTTGTGGCGATAGCTTCGTCTTTCAACCGAGCCGACATCCGGCGGAAGCGGCTTTGTCCTGCGCTTTTTTATCCTCTGCGGCTTTGAAACGGGAGCCCGCTTCGGTATTTTCTCGGAAAGAAGTATTTTCCCTGCGCGCATAGATGGGGATTTCAGAAATCTGCGGACAAAGACATCTCCGAAGCAGATATTTGCCGCCGCCGCAAGGCTCATTCCCTTGTGATGCGACATATAGCTTTTCATAACCGCATATCCGTCTCCTACGCGGCTCGGAGACAGATCGACAGCCTCGCAAAAGCCGTATTTTCCGCAAGCGCCGAGCTGCCGCAGCTGCCGTAGCTGTCCGATCGCCGCTCCCGCATTTTCCGCCATCATAAGAAAAACGGAATATGGAGAAACCACCTCGTTTTTTTCGAATTCCGGATCAAGAGAGAGCGTCTCGGCACCGAACGCCCTATATTGATAATTCATTTTGCCGTCGAATGCGAAATATTGCGATTCCGATATGCCCCAGAGTGAAAAATATTTTCCCTGAAAAAACCGTGTAACAGCCGCTTTTTTCTGCATCGCATATGCAAAATCAAGCCCGTACCTGACAACGGAATCTCTCTCGGCAGGCAAAAACAAAGACGGCATAAAGTATTCAAAAGCCGTGCCGCTCCAGGAAAGAAGCCCTCGTCTCCCGCTTTTTGCACCTACTTTCCTCTCCGGCGCAAAATAATGTTCGGGCGGTACCTGCCCGGTCGCCACGGCGTAATAACTCAAAAGTCTCGCCTCGCTCATAAAGATGTCATATCTGCTGTCTGTATACCTTCCGGTTCCGGCATTATAACCGATGTAAAACAGCTTTTTGCTCTCATCGTAAAGCGGCATAAGATCAAGCTCGGAAAGAATGTTTTCAAGCCTCATCAAGGCATCCAGAAGAGAGGGTTCTTCGCAGGCGTATTCCTTTATTCCCTCGCATACCGCAACAAGGCAAACGGCAAAATTTCCGTTGTCAACGGAAGATATAAACGGCTCTCCTATAACCTCAAGGGTCTGCAAATCGTACCAGTTATAAAGGTTTCCGTGCCATTTGAGGAGCTTTTCAATAGAACGCGCGGCGTTGCCGATATACCCCGAAAGCGAGGAGCTGTCAATATATCCGAAATCTCTCGCTGCGAGAGCCGAAACGAGAAACAGCCCGATATTCGTCGGCGATGTCCTCATCGCAACTCTCTCCGCGGGCGAAAACTGATAATTATCCGGCGGAAGATAGTTTGTCTTCTCGCTGACGTTATCCGCAAAGAAACGCCATTCCCTTTCGCAGAGCTTCTTTAATTTTGACCTGATACGTCTCGAAACACGTTTTTTATCCCCCCCTGTAACGGAGCAAAAAAACGATACGGCGGGAAACAGTGCCCAAAGCACGCCGAGAATTTTCAGAAAACCCGGAAAAATAACAACCGAAACAAGTCCGATAACCGTCGATACGAGCATCTTCCCGTAATGGGAAAGAATGTCGCTGCTTTCGCCCTCGCCGTCTGCGGCTGTTTTCCAATCGAGAAAATGCTCGCCTGAGACAGAAAAACGGTACACCGTTCTGAAGGCTGAATCCGCAAAGACAAATGCGTCCTGCGCAAATGACATAAAAGAGAACAAAAGTCGCTCAAAGGCATATAAAACATCTTTCAGGTATCCCCGCAGCGTACCAAACCGAAAAATTCCGCCTGTCAATATCGGCGCAAGGATGCTTTCCGCAAACGGGTATAAAAGATAGGCAAATGCAAAGAGCGACGTGACGTAAGCCGCAGGTTCACCCGAAAAAAGCGATAAAAGCAGCGCAAGCATAGCAGAAAACGGAGCAAAATGCCTGATCGCATTTTCAATTATCCGGTATTTTCCCGCCGCTCCGACGGGGTTTTTTATCGTTTCGCCCGCTCTGTTCTGAACCGTTGCGGGAAGATAAGGAAGCGACTGAAGATCGCCCCTTATCCATCTGTGCAGCCTTGTGTAATAAGAGAGCGCGTTTGAGGGGGTACCGTCTGTCAGGACAACATCAGTCGCCGCTCCGCATCTGAGAAGACTGCCTTCGATAATATCGTGGCTCAGTATTCTCTCGTCCGCTACGGACTCTTCGCAGGTTGAAAGAAACGCCGATACATCGATCATTCCTTTCCCGCAGAAGCATCCCTCGCCTATGATGCTCTGATACAGTTCCTTGCCGTTGCCCGTATAAACGTCAAGTCCTCCCTCCCCACCCGAAAGAAATGCAAATGTTGTTGCATAAGCGGAAGAAAGCGAAGGTATGACAGACGGCTGAATTACACCGTAGCCGCTTGTTATCCTTCCCTTTTCCGCATCAAAGACAGGATGATTGAATGGATGTATCATTATGCCGAGCAGCTTTCTGACAGAGCCGTAAAAAAGCTCGGTATCTCTGTCAAGCGTCAAAATATATCTGCATCCTCGCGCCGCCTCCGCATCGCCGCAGACGCGGAGAAAATCAACGTTTTCTCCGGAGATGAACCTGCAAAGCTCGATAACTCCACCGCGTTTTCTCTCCCAAGCCATATATTTTTTCTGACATTTGACATACGTCCTTTTTCTCACAAAAAGCGCAAAGCCTCCGCCGTATTTTTCGCAGAGCGACGTTATCCTTGCGGCGGCGTAAGCAATCTTTTTTTCGTCTCCCTCGTCCTCCCGGGAAGCCGATTCACCCAAGTCTCCGAGAACGGAAAATACATAGTTTTTGCTTTTGTTGCGGAGATAAAAATCCTCAAGCCTGTCAAAGACCTCGCAGTCACGCTTTTCTCCGTAAAGCAGGGTCGCAACCGTCACAACACACCGCGTCTCTTCGAGCGCCTTCCCCGATGAAACGGAAAGCAGTTTATCCGCAGTGCGACGCAGATAGAAAAACGAAACAAATCGCTTCGACAATTCGAATGCCGGAGCAATCAACAGCGGAAACAAGAATACGGCGGGCGTTCCGACGCAAAGAAAGATGTAAATTCCGAGCATTGCAAGCGTAAGCGAGAACACCGATACAAAATAACAGACGGCGGGCTTTTTATCCTCTTCGAACAGCACCAGACTCAAGTCCTTCCCGCTCGCCTTCGCTTCGCTTATACATCTTTCCGTAGCGCCGATTTCGTCCGTTTCCCATTCTGCGGCTTTTTCTCTTATTCGCCTGACATATGCCCGCTTGGTTTCATCGGAGCAGACCGAATATGTTTCATCGGATGACAGAGCTATGCAGCATCCGCAATACGCAAAAAAGAGCCTTGAAAAATCGATCTGCGATATTTTCGCATCGCATAAAAGCAATTCCGCAAGCTCGCCTTCGCTTTTGCCCGGCTCTGAAACAAGCTTGCAGATACGAACGGCTGCCGCGAGCCGCAGTATATCGCAGAGGGCGTTCATCTCGTCCGATGAAAAGCGTCCCTTCTCTGCGGAAAGCGCAATCGAAAGCGTTTCCTCGCTTATCCTTCCGCGGCAATTCGATATATATTTTTCGGAAAAATCATAAATATAAGGGTCGTTTCCGCGCCCTTTCGGGAGCTCCTTTATATGCGACAAGCTCTTTATCGCCGCTTTTGCGGCATTGAAAACGTCATCCGCTTTTTTGTATCCGGCAAGAGGAAAAACGTCTTTTTTCTTTCTTCTCAAAAACTGCGGGACGTTCACCGTCTCCGCCTTTCCGCTATCGCGATTCATCGGAGTCAAAGCACTCATAATACCCTCCGCAAATAATTTTTTATTTATATTATTTGCCTTGCCGCCGGTGAAATATACGACCCGGAAAAGCAAAAAGTCGCAAAAGACATAGCCCTCTGCGACTTTTTTATTCATTTGTCACCTATTATTTTTATGCTCGCCTTTCCGCCCTTTTCGGAGAGAACAAAAGACGAAGAACAGTTTTCGTAAAACGAGAGGACATTTGCGTTGGCAAAGATTATTCTCTGCGCCGAAACGCATATTTCCGTATCTGTTTTCTGCTTTCTCAAAGGTCCGTGCGCACCGAAGATAACAAGCTGTGCATCGGAATAAAGTCCGTCGGTTCCGGTCTCCTCCGTTGCCGCCCCGCTATAAAGAAGAACCTTTTCATCGCCCAGAAAGACGGAGAAATTTATCACAGGATGAACCGACCTTTTCAGGAGAACATAGCCCGGAAGCACTATCTTCATATCACCGCAGGTGACCGTCGATTCCGCTCTGCGGTTGTAAAATTCAACCTCCGTTCCGTTCTCCTCGGCAATATTAACAAGCTTTAATATCTGCTCCGCATCCGATGCGTTCTCCGCCGAGGGCAGGAGCAATTTGTTTATTTTGTAATAACCGCAAAGCTTATCGAAGGAGGCAACGTGATACCTGTGCAGATGCGTCAGAACATACAGGTCTATCTCGCCGGCAGCGTAGCCCGATGTCTCGTTCATCGCCCTGTACGGAACGGAAAATCCGCCTGTCGAAATATCGATCACTATGCTCCTGCCCCGATAAACAAGGCTTACGGCATCGCTTGATTTTTCGCTGAGCGCAACGGCATAAATATCGTTTCCGGAAATCCCACGCCATACGGAAAGCCCTCCGGCAAAAGCAACAACAGCGGCAATAAACACCGCAAAAATCGCTCTCGGCTTTATCTTTGGCACAAAGACAATCAGCGCAACGGCGATGAACGCCGCCGCTATGATATACGGAACAAACGGATATTTTATTGAGATATAGACGCCCGAAGGGGACGCAAACATTTCCGCAAGACTGCATATGAGCTTTATAAGATATTTTGATACAATTCCAAGGGCGGGAGCCGCTATCGGTATTCCCGAAACAAGACAAAGTATTGCCAGAAGATACAAAAGCAGCTGCGAAAGCGGGACAAGCACAAGGTTCGAAACCGGCGAAACGAGAGAAACGCCGCCGAACGCAAGATATGTTATCGGGAGAGTGAAAAGAGTTGCGATCATCGTAGCGCAAAGGGTTCCGAGAATATATAAAAAAGCACCACGGAACAACTTCTTCGCCTTAGAGTATGTTTTTCTTGTCATCGGCTTGAAATGCGGAAGGAGCTTGTCCGTAAACAATACCAGACCCAGCGTCGCCGAAAATGACATCCAGAGACCAACATCCCACACGGCGCCCGCGCGAAGCGAAAGTATGATTGCAAGCGACGCAAAAAGCGACGTCAGCGAATCTCTTTCTTCACCTATAAGCTGGGATATAAAATATATGATAAGCATTATCGCCGCGCGAAGTACAGATGCGGAAAGCCCTGTTATTACGGCGAACAAAACCGTCGCGGCTATGGAAACGGCTATTCTTATCTTCTTTTTCAACCCGAATGTGCGGAGCGAAAATTCAAGCCCCATCGCAAGCACGGAAAGATGCAGGCCGCTGAGCGCCAGCAGATGAGATGTGCCGCTTCTGCGAAAAGCCAGCTTTGTTTTCTGCGTCGCCTTTTCCCTGTTCCCGAGAAAAATCGCCTCCGCAAAGCCCGCCTCCTCCCCGCCTATATTATCCCCGAAAATGTTTGCGAGAAAGACATTTGCTTTTTCGGGAAACGTCAGCTTCCCTTCGCTTTTCAATGTATATTCATCCGCCACAATTGACAAAATGACACCTTTCGAGCGCATATAAGGCAGATCGGAATCGTCAGGTTCTGTCAAAACAGCTTTCGTTTCAGCATTTGAATGAAGCCCGAGCTCCGGAAGAAACGGAAACTCGATGCTTACCGAAAAATCGGCTTTGCTGCCGTCAACCGAACTGACCTTTGCATAATAAAGCGAGCCAAACGGCTTTTCATATATGATGTCCGTTATTTCAAACGAAACTATATGCTCGTTTCCGTCCGCATAAGCCTTTGCCGCAGAGTCGTTTTTAACATTTAGCTTTCCTACAAAAATTCCCGCAAGCGGAGCCGCAACGGTTATAACCGAAATAATAATCGCAGCGACCTTTTTCTTTGATCCGATCACGGCAAAAACAGACACCGCAATGGCTATGACAACGGAAAAGGCGGCAAATATTTTGCCAAAATCAAATAGCAGAGTGACCGAGAGCGCAAAGGAATAAAGCGCAAATATAAACGCGCCTCTTTTCCCGTACACATTCATCTCCGTCACAACCTTTCCCGAAAAAATAAAAACAAGAGCGGACGCAGAGTCCGCTCCCATTATATTTATTTTTCAGCTTTTTTCAAGTGTTTTCGGATTATTTTATCTTTTCAAGACGGTTTTTGAGCTCTTCGGCTTTTTCTTCATAGCCGGGCTTGCCAAGGAGCGCAAACATATTTTTCTTATACGCTTCAACTCCGGGCTGGTTAAAAGGATTGATTCCGAGCATATAACCCGAAACGGCGCAGGAAAGCTCAAAGAAATATACGAGATGACCGAAGTCTCTTGCCGTACGCGATGTGAGCTCGATTGAAACATTGGGAACACCGCCGTCCGTATGAGCCATAACAGTTCCAAGGAACGCCTGCTGATTTACATAATTTATCGTCTTTCCCGCAAGGAAGTTGAGCCCGTCTGCATTGTCTGCGTCGGCTTCGATGACGAAGTTATCCTCCGCATTTACGTTGATGACCGTCTCAAACATTATTCTCGTGCCTTCCTGAATAAACTGACCAATCGAATGAAGGTCCGTTGAATAAACAGCCGAGGAGGGATAAATTCCCTTTCCGTCCTTGCCTTCGCTTTCGCCGAAGAGCTGCTTCCACCATTCGCAGGTCATAGCGAGAGCGGGATCGTTTACAGCGAGAATTTCAACCGATTTTCCGCGACGGAGAAAATAATTGCGGAGCGCAGCATATTTCATACAGTCGTTTGAGAAAACGTCGCCTTTTGAATATTTATCCGCTGCATCCTTTGCTCCTGCGAGCATTTCGTCAATATCGATACCGGCAACGGCGATCGGAAGAAGACCGACTGCGCTGAGAACGGAATATCTGCCGCCGATGTTATCCGGAACGACAAAGCTCTCGTATCCAAGCTCTTCCGCCTGCGGACGGAGCGCCCCGCGAGCCTTATCGGTTGTTACGAAGATTCTTTCCGATGCAGCCTTACCGTACTTTTTCACAAGCATATCGCGGAAAATTCTGAAAGCGATTGCAGGCTCGGTCGTTGTGCCGGATTTCGAGATGACGTTTATGCAAACGTCCTTGTCCTCGCATATTTCAAGCACGTCGCGAAGGTGCGAGGAGCTGATGTCGTTGCCGACGAAATATATGTCCGGGGTTGCCTTTTTCTTGTTGTTATAGCTTGCGCCCTTTACAAACTCGATAGCCGCACGCGCGCCGAGATATGAGCCGCCTATACCGATAACGACGAAAACGTCGCAGGTCTTTATAATCCTCTCCGCCGCCTTCTTTATGCGGGAGACCTCGTCACGATCGTAGTTGTCCGGAAGGTCGCGCCAGCCGAGAAAATCCGAGCCTGCGCCCGTACCGCTGAAGACCGTGTCAAAAGCGCGCTTTGTTTCGTCTGCCATAGCCGCGAGGGAAAAATCCGTCACGAACTCGCGCAGATATTTGTCTGTGAAACTGAATGCCATTTTATGTACCTCTCAAATTTATTTTTTATGTAAGCGGGCAAGCCCGCATAGCTACATCGTTATCCGGCCCTCTGTCGGGCTTTCTTCTCCGCCCGCGGAATGCTGCTTTCCGCAATGAGCCGCCTCTCCGCCGCAAAGATGCGAGGAAAGACACCTGCTCTCTCCGCCGGACTGCATAAGTATCACGGACGAGCCGAGATTTCCGCACCAGTGCCTTGATATTTTGTCTTTTTTATCTTTTTCTCTGTTATTCGACATAATTCTTTTCCAAAAGCGGTTTTAACGTAGTTTTTCCCGCTTTTGAAAAATTATTCGTCATCGTATTCCTTCAGTTTTGAAGCTTTGTAGCCGTCAAGCCCCGCTCTCTGCATTGCGCCGAAAATTCTGTGTCGCAAGCCCTTGTTTTCTCTTTCAAGCGTCGCAAGCAAAATCTTCATCTCTTCGCGCTCCGTCTTTTTATTTGCGGGACATTCCGATTCAACAACCGGCAGCTCCGCATTCGACGTAAAATATCTCAGATCCTTTTCCTGCGCATATATGAACGGGCGGATGACCGTCACGTCCGAGCGGTCAAGATAAGTCACAGGAGAAAAGCATCCGAGTCTGCCCTCGTAGAAAAGGTTGAGCATAAAGGTCTGAACGGCGTCGTCAAAGTGATGACCGAGAGCGATCTTCGTCGCTCCGTGCCTCTTTGCCGCATCGCAGAGCATTCCCCTTCTCAATTTTGCGCAAAGCGAGCAGGGGTTGCTCTCCTTCCTTATATCAAAAACGATTTTCGCTATATCCGAAGGCTCGATATAATATTTGATGCCAAGCTCCTCGCAGAGCCTTTCGATCGGCGCAAAATCCGCCTTTTCCTTTCCGATCTCCTCAAACCGCATATCAATCGTCACGGCAATGAGCTCGAACGGCACGGGATAAAACTTCTTCAGGGTTGCCATTGTATAAAGCAGGGCGAGCGAGTCCTTTCCGCCGGAAAGCCCGACGGCGACGGTATCGCCTTCCGAAATCATATTATAATCGTCGCAAGCGCGCCTTGCGAAGCTCAAAAGTCGCTTCAACCCTTTCATAACACTACCCCTGTTTTCCGTTTTTTCCTGTATATAATATCAAACTCACACGCATTTTTCAAGTATGAACGATGATTTTTGTTTGTTAATTTTTTGTTGTGAAATAAAAATGGAAATATGTTGCAAGGCTTTTCCCGAATAAACAAAAACCGACAAAGGCAATACTTATTTCGACACAAAAATACGGTTGCTTTTGGGAGAAATGAAAAATGTATTATAATAAAGTCGAACTTTGCGGCGTGAATACATCAAAACTGAAAACACTCACCGCAGAGGAAAAAAACGAACTTTTGAGGAAAGCAAAAAACGGTGATATGCGTGCAAGAGAGGAGCTTATATCCGGTAATATGCGCCTTGTGCTGAGCGTTATTCAGCGTTTCGGAGGCAGAGGCGAGGAAGCGGACGACCTTTTTCAGGTCGGTTGTATAGGACTTATAAAGGCAATAGACAATTTTGATCTCGGCGTCGGCGTCAAATTCAGCACATACGCCGTACCGATGATAATAGGAGAAATCCGCAGGTATCTGCGGGACAACAGTATGATAAGGGTCAGTCGAAGTCAGCGCGATCTCGCTTATCGTGCCCTGCGTGCAAAGGAGGAGCTTTCTCTGCGGCTCTCCCGTGACCCGACGGACGCTGAAATTGCGGCGGAGCTTGGCGCCGAAGCCGCCGATGTAACGGAAGCGCTTACGTCAATAACGACTCCGCTTTCAATCTATGAGCCGGTTTCGGGAGACGGCGGCGACGCTCTCTACCTTATGGATCAGCTCAGCGACGATAACGAAAACGACGAATCGTGGATAGACAATATCGCAATCACCGAGGCAATGAAGCGTCTTTCGGAAAGAGAACGCTCGATCATCTCAATGCGTTTTTTCAGCGGAAAAACGCAAATGGAGATAGCGGACGAGATCGGCATTTCGCAGGCGCAGGTATCACGCATAGAAAAAGGCGCGATTGACAGAATTCGCAAGCAGATATGAGCATTTAAGGCAAAAATTCATCTTTCCCCGCAAAGAGAAAGATGAATTTTTGTTTTTTGCTTTACTTTGCCCTCCGCAAGTGATAAAATGATGTCATAAAATATTCAGAGAGGGCAATTATGCGTCTTGACAAATTTTTGACGGTCACGGCAACGGCAACCCGCAGCGAAGGCAAAAAGGCTGCCCGCAGCGGAGCCGTTACGGTAAACGGGGTGGCGGTACGGGACACGTCCGTTCATATAGATGAGGAAAACGATAAGGTCTCATTCCGCGGCACGCCGGTCGTATACAAAAAATTTACCTATATAATGATGAATAAACCTACAGGCTACATCAGCTCGACGGATGATCCAAGAAAAAAGACCGTTCTTGAGCTTCTGCCGGAAAACCTGCGTCGCCTCGGACTTTTCCCCTGCGGCAGACTCGATATTGATACAACGGGGCTCCTCATTCTGACAAACAACGGTCAGCTTGCGCACAGGCTTCTTTCTCCGAAATATCACGTTGACAAAACATATTTTTTCACCTGTTTTCCTCCCGTGTCCCGCGAGCAGGCAGACAAGCTCGAAAAAGGCGTTGACATAGGCGAAAAGACGCTCACAAAACCCGCAAAAGTCGCCCTTTCGGATGACGGCGCAAGCGGCTTTATAACAATATCCGAGGGGAAATTTCATCAGGTCAAGAGAATGTTTTTCGCCGTCGGCTCCGAAGTGACATCGCTTGAGAGGACCGAATTTGCAAAAATTCCGCTGGACAAAGCCCTTCGCGAAGGGGAATTCAGACCGCTCACGGAAAGCGAGGAGGAACTTCTCGAAAACGCTCCGCAGTAACCGCATTTTTTAATATATTAGAAAATTTTGCTTTTTGGGTTAAGTCTTGTTTCGATTTTCCCTGTTATTGTGCAATTTTCACAAATATTTTTTTGAAACTTTGGATGAATAAACTCTTTCATTGTACTTTCATTTTTGATATAATATGCTTGTAATTTTTTATGCAAACGCTCCCCTTTTGAGCCTTGCATAAAAACGTCCTTCATCGGCGGCTGAAGGACGTCAAAAAAATCTCGTTTTTTGTCGCCGGGAACGGAGTCAATAATGGCAAGCTTATCACTCAGACACATTTACAAAAAATATCCGGGCGGTGTTACAGCCGTTTCCGACTTCTGCCTTGAAGTCAGAGATACGGAATTCATAATTTTCGTAGGACCTTCGGGCTGCGGTAAGTCAACGACGCTGCGTATGATCGCAGGTCTTGAAGAAATCACAGAAGGCGAACTTTACATCGGCGACCGCCTTGTAAACGACGTTGCCCCCAAGGACAGAGACATCGCAATGGTGTTCCAGAACTACGCTCTTTATCCGCATATGACCGTTTTCGACAATATGGCGTTCGGTCTTAAACTCCGCAAGGTTCCGAAGGAAGAAATCAAGCGTAAGGTTGAAGAAGCTGCAAGAATCCTTGACATTTCTCACCTCCTTGACAGACACCCCAAGGCTCTTTCCGGTGGTCAGAAGCAGCGTGTTGCGCTCGGTCGTGCAATCGTTCGTAACCCCAAGGTATTCCTTCTCGACGAGCCGCTCTCAAACCTTGACGCTAAACTCCGTGCCGCAATGAGAACAGAGATTACAAAGCTCCATCACAAGCTCGGCGCAACGTTCATCTACGTTACGCACGACCAGGTAGAAGCTATGACAATGGCAACGCGTATCGTCGTTATGAAAGACGGTATCATCCAGCAGGTTGACTCTCCTCAGAACCTTTATGACTCCCCCGTTAACCTCTTCGTTGCAGGCTTCATCGGCACACCTCAGATGAACTTCATCAACGGTAAGCTCCTGAAAAAGGATGACGGCGTTTACCTCAAGTTCGGCGACATCTCCGTCAAGCTCCCCGAAGAAAAAGGCAACAGCGAAGAGCTCAAGCCCTATATCGGCAAGGAAGTTATCGCAGGTGTCCGTCCCGAATGTATCGTTGATACTCCTATGCAGATTGCCGCTCTCAAGGATTCTTCCTTTGAAGCGTATGTTGACGTTACAGAGCTTATGGGCTCCGAAATCCTTCTCTACCTCATCGCAAACAGAGTTGTTGTTGATGAAGAACTCGCTTCAAAGAAAAATATAGTTATCGACCGTTCCGGCGAGCAGAAGCTCACAGCTCGTGTATCCCCCCGTTCCACAGCACGCAACGGAGACACGATCACAGTTGCAATCGACACGGCGCGTATGCACCTGTTCGATAAGGAAACCGAGAAGCGCATAGTATTCAAGAGCGAACTTCCCGAAGAAGAATAATTGAAAATATAAAACCGCTCGTCCAAACGGATGAGCGGTTTTTGATTTTACATCGGTCCCTCTCATTGCAAACAAGCTAATTTGCGATGAGAGGGGCAAGTTTTTAAATATGTATTAAATCTGCGTTATCAATAAAGCCCGCCGATAACTCCTCCTGCAATAACCCCTACGATTATGGCATAAATAACCGAGATGACTACACCGACAATAACTCCGGCAAGCGCACCTTTTCCTGCACTTTTGGCTTTCTGCGGATGAGTATCCTTATTCACAAGATACAATATAAGACCTATGATAGGAAAGAAAAATCCAAGCACCGCAAAACCCGTGCTCGGCGCATCGTCTTTTGCGTAATTTTTCGTCTGGATATTACTACCCTCAATAGCGCAGCCGCATTTTACGCAAACGACTGCATTGTCATCAACCTGCTGACCGCAATGTGTACAAAACTTCATTTTTTTACTTCTCCTTACAAAATATTTCGTCTTTCGACAATCCTATTTTATCCTACTTTATCCTACTTGTCAATACAAAATCGTATTTTATTATAGAATTATGTCATAAATATATTGTGGCGGTGATATTTATGAAACCTCTCAAGGAAAAGATCAGCATAACGCTTGACGGAGATTTGCTTGAAATCCTGCGCAGCGAAGCCGAAAAGGACGACAGATCGCTTTCGCAGTATATCAATCTTATTCTTAAAGAACACACAAAGGACAAATTTCCTCAAAATAAAAACGGCTCAAAATGAGCCGTTTTTGTTTTTTTATAGTCAAAAGAGTCCGGTTATTCTGCCGTTCTCGTCAACATCGATGTTTTCCGCCGCGGGAACCTTCGGAAGCCCCGGCATTGTCATAACGTCGCCCGTCAGAGCAACTATAAACCCTGCCCCCGCCGAGACTTTTACGTTCTTGACTGTAACTGAAAAATGCTCCGGCGCTCCGAGCTTCTGCGGGTCGTCCGAGAAGCTGTATTGCGTTTTTGCAACGCAGACCGGCAACTTATCAAACCCGAGCGCCTCCAGCTTTTTAATCTGCTTTTCCGCATTCGGCGTAAGCACGATACCGTCGCCGCCGTAAACCTTTTTAACGATCTGCTCAAGCTTTTCTTTTATCGTGCAATCAAGCCCATACGCAAATTCAAACCTGTTTTCCTCCTCGCAAAGACGGACAACCTCTCTCGCAAGCTCTTCTCCGCCTTCGCCGCCCTTTGCCCAGACCTCGGAAAGCACGGTGTTCACTCCGAGCTTTTTGCACTCACCAGTCACAAGCTCAAGCTCGCTTTCAGTGTCCGTCGGAAAACGGTTGACTGCGACAACGCAAGGAAGCCCATACACATTTTTTATATTCGAGACGTGGCGAAGCAGATTCGGCATACCGTTTTTGAGGGCTGTAAGATTCTCTTTTGCAAGGTCGGTTTTCGCCATACCGCCGTGCATTTTCAGCGCTCTGACCGTCGCAACTACAACAACCGCTGATGGCGTAAATCCTGCCGCGCGGCACTTTATATCAAAAAACTTTTCCGCTCCGAGATCTGCGCCGAAACCCGCCTCTGTGACGGCGTAATCGCTTGTGGCAAGCGCGGTTTTCGTTGCAATAACAGAATTGCAACCGTGTGCAATATTCGCAAAGGGTCCGCCGTGAATGATTGCAGGCGTGCCCTCAAGCGTCTGAACAAGATTCGGCGCAAGCGCGTCCTTCAGAAGCGCCGTCATAGCACCCGCCGCCTTGAGATCGCCGGCGGTGACCGGTCTGTCATCATATGTGTATCCGACGATTATGTCCGAAAGCCGCTTTTTGAGGTCGGAGATCGACGTCGCAAGACAGAAAACAGCCATTACCTCCGAAGCTACGGTTATATCGTAGCCGTCCTCTCTCGGCACGCCGCCCGTCATCCCGCCGATACCGTCAATGACGGAGCGAAGTTGTCTGTCGTTCATATCGACACAACGACGGAGAGTAATTTTCTTCGGGTCTATTCCGAGCGCATTTCCCTGATAAATATGATTGTCCACCATTGCCGCAAGGAGGTTGTTCGCCGCGCCGATAGCGTGAAAATCGCCTGTGAAATGCAGATTTATATCTTCCATAGGAATAACCTGCGCATAGCCTCCGCCCGTCGCGCCGCCTTTGATTCCGAAAACAGGCCCGAGCGACGGCTCGCGAAGCGCAAGCACCGCCTTCTTCCCGATTCTGCGAAGTCCGTCCCCAAGACCGATTGTCGTCGTTGTTTTTCCTTCGCCTGCGGGCGTCGGCGTTATGGCTGTGACCAATACGAGCTTTCCCTGCCGACTGCCGCATTCCGAAAGGAACGAAAGGCTGATTTTTGCCTTCGCTCTGCCGTACGGCTCGATATATTTTTCGTCAATGCCGGCAGTTTGGGCAATTTCATATATATTTTTCGGTTTTACAGACTGTGCGATTTCAATATCCGTCATCATTTTCCGCTCACCTCTTCAGCATTGTATTCTTATACATTATAGCCTATTACGCTCACTTTGTAAAGTGGGAAAATGAAACGACGTTTTCTTTTGTCGGAGAGCCGAGGGCATAGCTTTCGGCATTGTCAAGAGTTGTGCGGCTTATGGCTTCGAGCGCTTCCCTTGTCAGAAATCCCTGATGAGATGTAACTATCACGTTCGGAAACGAAAGCAGTCTCGCCGTCACGGAGCTTTGCAGAATGTCGTCCTCCCTGTTTTCAAAGACGTTCGGTTCTTCCTCCTCGTAAACGTCAAGCCCGACGCCAGCAAACTTGCGGTGTCTTATGCCGGAGATGAGGTCGTCCGTGCTTATCAGCGCGCCGCGCGAGGTATTTACAAGGATCACCCCGTCTTTCATTTTCTCAATCGATTCGGCGTTTATCATATGATAGGTTTCTTCGGTCAGCGGGCAATGGAGCGAGATCAGGTCGCTTTCTCGCAAAAGCTCGTCGATTTCCGTATATTCTGCGAAGTCAAGGCTCGGATTTTTGTATTTGTCAAACGCTTTTATTTTCATCCCCAGCCCGTGACAAGCCGTTGCCATCGCCGCGCCTATCCGTCCCGTACCGATTATTCCCGCAGTCTTCCCGTGAAAATTTGTTCCCGCAAGGCCGCTGAGGCTGAAGTTGTTCTCTCTGACCCTTATATATGCCTTGTGTATCTTTCTGTTTACGGCAAAAGCCAGCGCAAGCGCGTGCTCCGCTATTGCTTCCGGCGAATATGCCGGTACCCTCATAACCGTCATTCCGAGTTTCTCCGCCGCCGCAATATCAACGTTGTTAAAGCCCGCGCAGCGCATCAAAATCAGCCGTATGCCACAGTCCGAAAGAATTTTCAGGCTCCTCTCTCCCGCATCGGACGCTACGAAAAGGCAGACAGCGTCATAACCCCGTGCAAGCGCGGCGGTCTTTTCCGAAAGATCGGCGGAAAGATAGTCTATATGGATATTTTTCCGGTCGCAAAGCACTTTGTCAAACGAATCGACATCGTATGACTTTGCGTCATAAAATAGTATTTTCATTTTTTCTCCTTTTTTGATTTAGTGTTCCTCGCAAAGCGAAAATTTTTACGTTATATTCAAAATAAATATTGAAAAGAACTGTTTTTATATGTTAAAATAAACAAAAAGGCGGTGATTTTTATGAAAAAATATATCCTCGCTCTCGACGAAGGCACAACAAGCGCAAGAAGTATTCTTTTTGATAAAAACCTTTCCGTTGTCAGTATGGCGCAACACGAATTCACACAGTTTTATCCAAAGCCGGGTTGGGTCGAGCACGACCCGATGCAGATATATGCGTCTCAATATGCTTCGCTTACGGAATGTATAGCGAAAAGCGGCATATCGCCCGATGAAATAGCCGGCATAGGCATAACAAATCAGCGCGAGACAACCGTCGTCTGGGATAAAGATACAGGCAAGCCAATATACAATGCGATCGTATGGCAATGCCGCAGAACTGCCGACATTTGCGAAGAGCTGCGGCAAAGCGGTTATTCCGATTATATAAAAAAGACCACAGGACTGCGCATAGACGCTTATTTCAGCGGCACAAAGCTGAAATGGATACTTGACAATGTTGAAGGCGCACGCAAAAAAGCGGAGCGCGGAGAGCTTCTTTTCGGTACGGTCGATACCTGGATTCTCTGGAAGCTGACAGACGGAAAATCCTTCTGCACAGACAGAACGAACGCCTCCCGAACAATGATGTGTAACATTGAGACCGGCGAATGGGATGACGGGCTTCTTGAAATGCTCGGAATTCCCCGCGCAATGCTTCCGAAAATATGCTCGTCCGGCGAGATATACGGATATATGGATCTTATGGGCGCGAAGGTTCCGATCTGCGGAATGGCAGGCGACCAGCAGGCGGCGCTTTTCGGTCAGGGCTGCTACGAAGCGGGCGATGCCAAAAACACTTACGGCACCGGATGTTTTCTCCTCACCCACACAGGAAATGAAAGGGTCGAAAGCAGAAGCGGACTTATTACAACAGCGGCGGCGACGGAAAAAGGTCGCGCACCGGAATATGCGCTTGAAGGCAGCGTCTTCGCCTCCGGAGCTGTTGTTCAGTGGCTCCGCGACGAATTGCGCATAATCTCAGATTCCGGAGACAGTGAATATTTTGCCAAAAAAGTCGGCGACACGGGCGGGGTGTATATAGTTCCTGCGTTTTCCGGACTCGGTGCTCCGTATTGGGATATGCAGGCAAGAGGCGCGATATTCGGGCTGACAAGAGGTACAGGCAGAAGTCATATTATCCGCGCGGCACTCGAATCTGTTGCGTATCAGAGCGAGGATATGCTTCGCGCTATGGAAAGTGATATGAAAAAGCCCCTGACATCACTCAAAGTAGACGGAGGAATGTCCGCAAACGGCTTTTTGATGCAGTTTCAGAGCGACATTTCGGATATAACCGTCGTCCGCTCGGAGCTGAAAGAGGCAACTGCGGCCGGCGCGGCGGCTCTTGCGGGCTTGGCTGTCGGTTTTTTTGAAAACAGAGCCGAACTTCTCTCGCTGATGAAAGAAAAAGAAAGGTTTGAGCCCGATATGGCAGGCGAAAAACGCTCGGAGCTTTTGTCAGGCTGGCACAGAGCTGTCAATTCCTGCAGAGGGTTTTAAGGAGGAAACAATGGGTATAACAATAGTAAAAGAATACGTTCCGTCGTCCGACGGGATACACACGCTTTCCGGAAAAGCATATATTCCCGAAGGCAATCCGATAGGGCTTTTTCACGTTGTTCACGGTATGACAGAGCATATCGAACGCTATGATTTCTTTATGCGCAAGCTCGCAGAGGACGGCTATGTCTGCTTCGGATATGACCATCTCGGTCACGGGAAAACAGCGAAAAATGCAGATGAACTGGGATTTATTGCTCATAAAGACGGCTGGAACTATCTTGCAAAAGATGTTTCCGTTTTCGCCGAGGCGATGAAGGAAAAATATGGAGAATCTCTTCCCTATTATCTTATGGGGCACAGTATGGGCTCGTTTATATCAAGACTCGCTGCGGAAAAGTATATAAAACCGGATAAGTTTATAATTATGGGAACGGGTGGTCCGAACCCTGCGGCGGGAATCGGACTTTTCGTAATCGACGTTGCGAAAATTTTCAAAGGCGAACGGCATATTTCGAAAACGATAGACAATATTGCCTTTGGAACATATAACTCGCATTTCAAGGATGAAAACGATCCGATTGCGTGGCTGACAAAAGACAAAGAACAGAAAAAGAAGTACGCCGCAGACCCGTATTGTACATTCAAGTTTACACTCAGCGCTATGCACGATCTTGTAACCCTGAATAAAAAGGCAAACCGGGCAGCGTGGTTCAAAAGCATAAAAATGCCCGTGCTTCTCGTTTCCGGAGCGGATGACCCCGTCGGTGACTACGGAAAAGGCGTGACCAAGGTTTATGAAAAGCTGAAAAAAGCGGGTTGTGACGTCCGTATAAAGCTCTACGAAAACTGCCGTCACGAAATCTTGAACGACACCTGTCGCGATGAAGTCGTGCGCGATATTGAAAATTTCATAGACTGATTAAAAAGGAACCCGCAAGGGTTCCTTTTTCTGTTGACAGAAAAAACAGGGGCAAAATCGTCCCTGTTTTTTGATTGCAAAAATGATAACAGGTCAGTACAAAACCGCACAAGACCAGTAACCGAAGCTTCTTTTGCCTGCTTTCCTTCCCAAATGAGATGCAACATTTGTTTTTGGCTCATCTCCGTCTGCGCAGATGATAAGAGATCTGCACAAAACCAGTAAATGAAGACTCTTTTGCCTGCTTTTCTTCTCGAATGGGACACAACATTTGTTTTTAGCTCTTCTCCGTCTGCGCAGATGGTAACAGGTCTGCGGAAAACAATAAATAAAGCTTCTTTTGCCTACTTTTCTTCTCGAAGAAAAGTAGGTCAGAATTTGCCGCCGCCCCCGCCGTGAGACGAGCCGGATGACGAGGTATGTATTCCTCCTCCGCCACCTCCGCTGCTTTCGGTCTGGCGTCTGACGCGGGAAACCGTTCTGTAAAGGAAGATGTCCTTTGCGGATTTGAGTTCAAGACTGTCCTTGACGACGTAATCGTCCGCCTTTGCCTTGGCTTTGACGCTCTTGAGCTGTTTTGTATATTTTATCATTATCAAAAACGATATTATAACGCCGGCTATAACCGCAAAAACCAAAAATGTAGGCAAATCGGAGACAATTCCGTCCGAGCCATCGGGGGAAGAGCCGCCGGAACCGCCGGTCATCATACTCTCGCAGGCGTCCGCATATGAAATAAACGCGGAATAATAATCTCCGTCGCTGAGGTCTGAAAGAATTCTCCTTTCGACCGTTCTGTAATTTACTTTCTCAATGCACGTACCCTTCGTCGAAACATACCAATCGCGATCCGCCATACTGATAAGCAGGAGCGCGCCGTTCTCGCCGTAGCCGTTGTAATCAAAATAGTCATCTGCGTATTCTGTCGGGGTCTTTGAGCCTATTGAGTTTTCCGTCACAACAACGATGTTTACGCCAAGACGGTCACTTATGTCCGAAAGGTAACTTTCAAGGGAATATTCTTCGCTTGCCGTAAGCAAATTTGCGTTGTCAACAACAAGCGGAGGTCGGCCATCCGCCGCAAAGCACGAAAAGGCCGTCAGGGCAAGAAGAATTACGGCAAAAACAAACGATAGATATTTTTTCATAGTCGTCACCTCTCAAAGCAGCGACAAAAGCGTGATTATTCCGAATGCAACTGCGCTCGAAATCCCCGCATATATCGCCCACCATTTCCAGTATGCACCCTTATCCATCGGCAGATTGCCGACCATTTTTCCCGTCTGACCGTTCATCGCAAAGGTGTATTTCTTCCCTCTCCAGGTTGTATTCAGAATCCATACGGGATAAAGCGCATATCTCGTTTGCCTGCCGTTTATGCCGATATTGCTGTTCTCTGTCCGAAGAGTCGCATAGCCGCGCGCTGTTGCCGCGAAGCAATCCTCCGTGCTCTTCTTTATACGCCTGTTTGCACGATCGATGCTTTCGTCTCTTGAAACATCGTATTTATCGGCAAGATAGCCGGCAAGATATGCCGTCTGAAAGTCGACAGCCTCGGAAGCATCAAACGGCTCGATAGATTCCATAAGGTCATCTGCCATCTTACTCGACCCGTCAACCGGCACGTTTTCAAAATCAAGCGTGCCCTTTCTGAATATGGAGAAATAGCTCGTTTCCGTATAGTTGTAGCGCGAATCGCTCCACATATGAACCTTCGTTCCCCTGTATCTTATGTCAGCGTCGACGTCCGAATCGAAAAGCCAGAACGGAACATAAATCCCTTTTATCTCGTCTATATGATTTTCATCCTTGAACACCTTCGGAAGGAGCTTTTTCCCCGAAAAATGTTCAAGCAGCTTCTTTTTAGCCTCGTCTTTTCCGAATTTGAAAGGAATCACGCAATCCGGTTTGAGCGTACCGCCAAGCCTTTCCGTCAGAACGACGGGGTTTCCGCAGAACGGACAGCTCGTCGCGGAGGTGTTTTCGTCGCAAACAATCTCTCCCCCGCAGGAATTGCATATGTAAGCACGGACGCCGTCCGAATCGCTCCATTCGGTCTCCGGCGTTTTTTCCCATTTATCCTCTTTCTCAACTTCGCTTTCGGAAAGCGCCTCGTCGTACGATCTGAGATCGTCAACATTGAATTCCGTATCGCAATACGGGCATTTCATTTTCTGGGTCTTGCTGTCAAAGCCGATTGCCCCGCCGCAACACGGACATTTATACTCTATAATATCTGCCATAGAGATGTTTTCCCCTCCGTATATGCCTGCGGGAAAGACGTTTTTGCCTTTCCCGCAGTAAATGTATTATTTTCTGTCCTTATCGTCAAAGATGTCGCCGCACTCGGGGCAGAACTTCGGCGGATGAGCAGGATCTTCCGGCTCCCAACCGCACTTGTCACAACGGTAAAGCGGTGCGCCTTCGGGCTTCTTTGTTCCGCATTCGGAGCAGAATTTGCCCTTGTTTGTCGCTCCGCAGGACGGACACGTCCAGCCGTCATCCGGCTTTTTGGCTCCGCATTCCGTGCAGAATTTACCTGTTACGGTCGCTCCGCATTTGCATTTCCAAGCGCCTGCGGGAGCGGGCGTCGGCTGCGGCTGCGGCTGCTGTTGTCTTGCCTGCTGACCCATCTGATAGAGGCTCTGAGCGTTCATTCCGCCTGCCTGAGCCGCCATTCCCATACCCATAAAGCCCATCATTGCGCCGTTTTCGTTTGCGGCAGCGGCTTTCATAGCCTCCGCCTGTGCGCCGACGAGTGTTGCCGCACCCATTGAAGGGTCGCGGAGGATTGCCGCGTGCTGTGCTTTCTTTATCAGCTCTGCGTCCTCTTCGGGAAGCGTTACCGAGCCGAGCGCAATGCTGACGACTTTAAGTCCTCTCAGCTCGCCCCATTTTGCGGAAAGCGCGCTGTTCATTGCGTTTTCAAGGTCTGTGTTGTGAGCAACTATCTGGTTCGGGCGGAGCCCAAGCTCGGAGAGCTTACCGAAAGCGGGCTGAAGTGCGCTTATAAACTCGGTCTTGAGCTGACCGTCAATCGTGTCTCTTGTGTATTCTCTTTCAACATTGCCGCATACGTTCGTATAGAAAAGAAGCGGGTCTGCAATCTTATAGGAATAAACGCCGGAGCAACGGACGGAAACGTCGATGTCAAGCCCGATGTTTGTGTCAACAACTCTGAACGGGATGGGGTTCGGTGTGCCGAACTTGTTGTCAATGAGTTCCTTTGTGTTGAAATAGTAAACTCTCTGATCCTTGCCCGTGTCGCCGCCGTAAGTAAAGCGTTTACCGATAGTTTTGAAAGTATCGATTATTCCCTTGCCGAGGGGGCCTGTGAATATGCTTGGCTCCGTTGACTTATCGTATGTGTACTCGCCGGGTTCCGCACAGACTTCGACGATCTTTCCCTGCTCAACGATCATCATACACTGACCATCCGCAACGGCAATTCCCGATCCGTTTGAAATGATATTGTCATTTCCCTTTGTGTTGGACGAACGACCGCTGACGCGCTTTTCGCCCTTTATCATAAGAGTATCCGATGAGAGAGCGTCGCAATAGAAAAACTCCTTCCATTGGTCGGCAAGCGTACCGCCGACAGCTCCCGAAAGTGCTTTAATAAGTCCCATAACTGTTTTCCCTCCGTTTTTATTATTTGCGGATACGCATTCGTATCCCTTACAAATTCATTATACATCAAAACGCGCAAAAAAGCAACAGCGATTTTAAGATGATTATGTAATTTTTCTCTTGATTATGCATACAGTTTATGATAATATTATAAAGTCGGCAAAAACCAGGATTTTGCGACTGTATCTGCGATATTATAAACCGAAAGTGAGGATGTTTATATGAAACTTATGATTGCCTCCGATATTCACGGCTCTGCTCTCTTTTGCGAAAAGCTCATAGAGGCATACAAAGCCGAACAGCCGGACAAGCTCGTTCTTCTCGGAGACCTGCTCTATCACGGCCCGAGAAACGATATTCCCGGCGGGTATGACACAAAAAAGGTCGCAGCCCTTCTCAACGGGATAAAGGAAAACATCATCTGCGTGCGCGGAAATTGCGACAGCGAAGTCGATCAGATGGTTCTCGACTTTCCCATAAAGGCGGACTATGCTCTTCTTTATATCGGCGGAAAGACCGTATTCGCAACGCACGGTCATCTTTTAAATGACGATAATCCTCCGAAAATGGCGGGCAATTTCATCCTTCTCTGCGGACACACACACGTCCCCGCCTGCGATGATCACGGCTCGTTTTTATATGTAAATCCGGGCTCCGTATCAATCCCCAAGCTCAATTCCGACAGAGGCTACATCGTTATGACAGAAAACGACATAACCTGGAAAACCATCGGCGGCTCGGCTTACAAAAGAGTCAACCTTAAATAAATTCCGAAAAAATTGCACATTTTTCAAAATTCCCTCTTGACAAGCCTATGCCTTTGTGATATGATACGTCCATATTTATCCGCAGGGAGGAACACGTGATGCTTACAGCGCTTACGCTTAAAGGGATGATAATGTGCATGTCTATGATGCAAGCCGAAGATTGCTGTATCATACGTTTCCGCACGCAAAAAAACGTCTGATCCCAAAAGCGGATATGTAAATAAAGCAATCTTCGGAAGCCGTATTTTTAAGGCTTCCGTTTTTTGTTTTCAAAATTATTTTCTCAAAAGGAGATTTCAAAAATGAAAAAAATCGTAGCAATCGTCATCACACTCGCCATTACCCTTCTGCTCCTCGCTTCTTGCGGCGGCAAAAAAGGCATAACGATCGCAGTTCCGAACGACACAACAAACGAAGCCCGCGCGCTCATTCTTCTCGAAGCCAACGGACTTATCAAGCTCAAAGAAGGCGCAGGCATAACGGCAACTGCCCGTGACATCGTAGAAAATCCCTATAATATCACAATCAAAGAAGTCGAAGCCGCTCAGCTTCCCAATTTCCTTGCAGACGTTGATTATGCGGTCATCAACTCAAACTACGCCATTGACGCAGGTCTGAATCCGACAAAGGATTCTCTTGCAATCGAAGGCTCATACAGTAAATACGCAAACATTCTTGCCGTCAAGGAAGGCAACGAAAACACTCCCAAAATAAAGGCTCTCAAGGCAGCCCTCGAAAGCAAGCAGGTTGCGGATTTCATCGCAGGCAAGTATGAAGGCGCCGTTATAAGCACAATCGATAACCCGACAGACGGCTTTGACGCCTCCGTCGATTACGCCGCTCTCGCAGGCACAAAGATAACCGTTGCCGCTTCATCCACTCCCCACGCTGAAATTCTCGAAGAAGTAAAGAAGATTCTTGCCGAGAAGAATATCTCGCTTGACATAAAGGTTTTCTCGGATTACGTCGTTCCGAACAACGTCGTTGAAAGCGGAGAATGCGACGCAAACTACTTCCAGCACGCCCCCTATCTTGACGACTTCAACAAAGCAAACGGCACACACATCGTTTCCGTTTCCGCTGTTCACGTTGAACCTATGGGCATTTACTCAACAAGCCACAAAACGCTTGACGACATCAAAAATAAATAAGGCAGTAAGTTTATAATGATAGAATTACGCAACATTTGCAAGACTTTTGAAGGCGCAGGCGGCAGGGTCGAAGCGCTTCACAACATAAATCTAACAATCGCAGACGGAGATATTTACGGCATCATCGGTATGAGCGGCGCCGGCAAAAGTACGCTCGTGCGCTGTATCAATATGCTCGAACGCCCGACAGAGGGCGAAGTCATAGTAGACGGAGTGAATATCGGGGAGCTCTCCCCTGCCCAGCTCCGCGAGGCAAGACGCGGTATAACGATGATCTTTCAGGGTTTTAACCTGCTTATGCAGAAAAACTGCCTGAAAAATATCTGTTTTCCTATGGAACTGGCGAGTGTGCCGAAGTCGAAAGCCGTAAAACGTGCAACGGAACTGCTCGAACTGGTCGGTCTGCCGGACAAAGCAAAGGCATATCCCGCGCAGCTTTCCGGCGGTCAGCAACAGCGAATAGCCATTGCCCGCGCGCTCGCAACGGATCCGAAGGTTCTCCTCTGCGACGAAGCGACAAGTGCTCTTGACCCGAACACAACCCATTCCATTCTCGGACTGATACGGGACATAAACAAAAAACTCGGAATAACAGTCATAATCATCACGCATCAGATGAGCGTTGTTGAAGAAGTCTGCAATCACGTTGCAATCCTCGATAACGGCGAGGTTGTTGAAGAAGGCGCGGTTGGAACGGTATTTGCAAGCCCGAAATCGGCAGCGGCAAAAAGGCTCGTTTTTCCCGGCGGCGCAGATGATCAGGTTTCAAATCCGCATAAGGAAAAACGCCTACGTGTTGTTTTCAGCGGCGCGCAGGCGGCAAGTATGCCCCTTATTTCATCTATGGCAATTGAGATGAATATTCTTGTCAACATAGTTTCCGCCGCAACACGCTGTATCGATGACAAGACCTACGGATCTATGCTTTTGGGCGTTCCCGGCGGCGAGGAACAGGCAAAAATGGTTGCCGAATACCTCGGCTCTGTCGATAATGTTACCGTTGAGGAGGTGTGAAAATGAATAATATGTTTTCTGCGGAAAAGTTGCAAACAGCTTTCGACATATTGAAGCACGATATTCCCGGCGCAGTTTTTGAAACGCTTTATGTCACGCTTATCTCGACGCTTTTTGCATTTATAATCGGCTTGCCGCTCGGCGTTTTGCTCGTCGTCGGCGATAAGGGCGGAATCCTTCCCCTTCCTAAGTGGCTGATGAAAGTACTGAATATTATTGTAAACCTTCTCCGTTCTGTCCCCTTCATAATACTTATTGTTGTCGTATTTCCTCTCACAAGACTTATCGTCGGCACGACGATAGGCTCTGTCGCATCGATCGTACCGCTTGTCATAGCGGCGTTCCCGTTCGTTGCAAGGCTTGTCGAAAGCAGTCTGCGCGAGGTCAATCCGAATATAATCGAGGCGGCGCAGAGTATGGGAGCAACGCCTTTTCAGATAATAACAAAGGTTATGATTCCGGAAAGCGTTCCCTCGCTCATTTCAAACGCTACTATCGCCGTAACCACAATCCTCGGCTACACGGCGATGAGCGGCGCAATCGGCGGCGGCGGGCTCGGAAACATCGCCATTATGTACGGTTATCAGCGTTATAACTATATGGTCATCCTGATTGCCGTTGTACTGCTGATAATCCTCGTTCAGGTTTTCCAGAGCGTCGGCACGGCACTTTCCGTAAAGACTGATAAGAGACTGAAATAAAAAAAGAGCGTCGCTTCGGCGGCGCTCTTTTTAACCAATCGCGTAAAATATACTTATTTCATTCCGTAAAATTATTTTCATAAAAACCGTCAAATGCGGCAAAAACATCCGTGTTTGAATTTTCAAAGTATACGAGGTATGGCTGGTATGTTTTTTTGGTTTCGGTGGCTTCTCGTGGTTCAACGATGACAATATCTCCGTTTTCGTATAAATATAATCCCAAAATCTCATTTCCGGCAGAATCAATCAGAGCTATTTGTATCGTTTGTCTGTACATATGAGAGTTATGGAATTTTTCCATTCCGCTTGTATCAAATTCAAAATCCTCAAACGAAACATCTGACCCGCGAACTATGCCAATAAGACTTTTTATGGTATCAGGATCTTCTGATGTAAATTTTTGAGATGTTGCGGCGATACTGCTGTATCCGGGCTGCATAATATATTTTTTTATCTCCACCTTTTTTACTTCGGTATCCTCACCGGAAATTACGTGTTCCCATTTTTTTGATATAGCTTGCTCGGTTTCGGATGGTGTCCTCCTGCATCCCGCTGCCATTAAAAAAGTTGCAAGCAAAAAGAAGACTAAAATCACTATCCTTATTGAATTATTCGTTTTCATAACGGTGGACCCCTTTCTGTGATTGGTTTTGATTTTTCAAGCAAAAAGCGCATAGATAGCCTGTCAAAGCAGTTCTACCTATGCGCTTCATATTACGATTTTCAGTTGCCCTCTGTCTGTATAAAAGCGGCATCTGAAAACATTGTGCAAAAGGTAAACCTGTCCTTGCATAATATTCATAACGACACCTCTGGGTAACGTTTTCACCCATATCGTATCATATTTTTGTCGGGCTGTCAATATTTTCATTGTAATTATATCATATTTTCGCTTTATTGTTAATATTTTCGTTTTGCGATCATTTATTTATAATGAGGTTTACAAATTCAATACTTGGAGTTTTTAATGAACAATAAAAAAATCATCCGGATTTTCGGATGATTTCTTATTATCTTTCGTTGCCGGCCTTTTGAGACTTCAGCTTACGCAGCTTTCTGCCGCCGATGCCAAGGCACGCCCAAAGCACAACTGATGTCTGCCCCGGAATTCCGAGGAGGAATATTGTCCATATGTTATATTTGAGAAGAAGCACATAGAATGTGATCAGAGTTGACCACATCAGAACGGAAATTATGATATAGTTTGCGCGCGTTCTTCCCCATATCGAGTTGAACACAAGTGCCACTATCGCCGATACGGGCACCGCCACAAGATAAGCCTGCCAAAGGTATCTTCCCGTAATTGAATTGACGAGAAAATAAACAAACACCGCCAAAAACCAGACAATGACAATCGCCATCAATGCGATTATAAAATGGTTGCGGTCCCTGATTCTCTTCTCCTCGCCGACCGTCGGCTTTTCGTCGTTTCCGTGTTCGGAAAGAAGATAATCGACGCTGACGCCGAACATATCGGCAAGCTGCTTCAGAACAACGATGTCCGGAAGCGATTCGCCCCTTTCCCATTTGGACACCGCCTTGTCCGTGTAATTCAGGCTCTCGGCAAACTCTGCCTGCGTCAGATGTGATGCGGTCCTGAGGCGCGTTATATTTCTGCCGATAATCTGTTTTGTGTCCTGCACAGTCGGTTATTCTCCTCTCTACTGCCGGTAGAGTCGTGTTTTGTCGTTCTACTTCGGCGTGTTTTATCTGTTTACAAGCGTGGTTCTTCGGTTTATTGAATTCGGCGTTCTCCGGCAGTATAATTGAACTGTGGTTGCGTGTACCGACCCGCTTGATAGTATTATATCATATACTTTTTCAAATTACAATAATGTTTTTTCGGGTATTTTTATTGTCCGAAGCATTTTATTTTTCTCAAAGGAGATGTGTTTATGTCAAGAAAGAACAAAGAAAAAACGCCGATAAAGCCCTTCTCGTCCATACGGGAAATGCTTTGGATGGCTGTAAACGAGGACGGCGAGAAAATCGCGTACAAGTTCAAAAATCCGGACGGAACCGTTCGCGAAGTAACCTATATAGAATTTCATCAGACCGTCGAGGCGCTCGGCGCAGCGCTTACGGAAATGGGATTCGGATCATCTCATATGGCGATAGTCAGCGAAAACCGTTATGACTGGATCGTCACATATCTGACAGCCCTCTGCTCTGCCGGAGTTTTCGTTCCGATAGACCGTCAGCTCACAACAAAGGAAAAGCTGCATCTGTTGACAGACAGCGAAAGCGAGGTTGTATTTTTCAGCAAGCAGTATATGCCTTGGTTTGTCGAAAACAAGGCGTCGCTTCCGAACATAAAAGCCTTCATCTGCTTTGACATCGACGATGATACCGACGGTATCATCTCATATAAACGTCTCATAGCGGACGGTGCAAAACTGGACAAAACCGCTTATGACAGCCTCAAAAGTGATGAAAATGAGCTCAAAATGCTTGTTTACACATCCGGTACAACGGGAATCGCAAAGGGCGTTATGCTCTCCGAGCACAACCTTGTCAGCGGCGTTTATTACGGAATGCAGGTGTCAAGAATATATGATACCGCACTTTCCATTCTTCCTTATCATCACACGTACGAGTCCGTATGCGACATTCTTGTCAACATTCATTTTCACGCAACTCTCTGCATAAATTCAGTTATGCGCGAGCTCGTCTCCGATATGCAGCTCTATCACCCGACAAACATATATATCGTGCCAGCAATCGCGGAATTCATATATTTCCTCATAATGAAAAACTTAAAGGAAAAGGGCAAGCTGAAAACCTTCCGCAAAGGTGTCAAAATTTCAAGAGCCGCGCTCAAAATAGGGATTGACCTTCGTCCCAAGCTCTTTGCCGAGCTTCATAACCTTTTCGGCGGCAAGCTGCGCAAGATTGTCTGCGGCGGCGCTCCGATACGTCCCGAAATGGGAGAGTTCTTCAATGACATCGGCATTCCTATGACAGGCGGCTACGGTATAACCGAGTGTTCTCCTCTTGTATCCGTAAACGATGAAAGCTCAAACGACTTCCACACCGCAGGTCACCGCCTTGCGTGTCTCCAGTGGCGCATAGACGAGCCGAACGAGGAAGGCATAGGCGAGATCGCCGTAAAGGGCGACGTTGTTATGCTCGGCTATTACAAAATGCCCGAGAAAACGGCGGAAGCAATCCGCGACGGTTGGTTCTTCACAGGCGACTACGGCTATATCACACCAGACGACCAGATCTGCATAACGGGCAGAAAGAAGAACATAATCGTCCTTTCGAACGGCAAAAACATTTATCCCGAGGAGATTGAAAATCTCATAATGAATATCGACTGCGTTTCTGAGGTCGTCGTCCGCGGGCTGAAAAACAGCAAGGGTGACGAACACGCGCTCGAAGCCGAGGTATACCTGAGCGAGGAAAAAACGGAGAGCGAGGTCAAAGCGCTTATTTCCGAAGCTCTCGCGGAACTGCCGAACTATAAAAAGGTGACAAAAGTCGTAATCCGCAAGGAGCCCTTCCCCAAGACCACAAGCAACAAGATTATCCGCGGATAATTGCAGGATGTTTTCTGAATACAAAAAAGAGCGTCGCTTCGGCGACGCTCTTTAATTATCAGAATTTGTATCCGTCTTTAAGGCTGACGATTCTGTTGAACCTGTTTGCGTGCTTGGAGTCCGGAGTGAAGTATCCTGTTCTGACAAACTGGAACTTTTCGCCCGGTTTTGCCTCGCCAAGCGACGGCTCAATCTTTGCATCGTCTATTTCTATGACAGATTCGGGATTGAGGTACTTATCATAATCCGCCGTTTCAATCTCGCCCATATTTTCAACAGCGAAGAGGTTGTTATAAAGCATAACGGTCGTTGTGAGGGCGTTCGGCGCGGAAAGCCAATGAATCGTTCCCTTGACCTTTCTGCCGTCTGCGGGGTTTCCGTTGCCCGTTTCAAGGTCTGCATTTACGTGAATCGCAACTATATTGCCGTCCGCATCCTTTTCAATGCCCGCATATTTGACTATATATGCGCCCATAAGTCTGACCTCGCCTTCGGGCTTGAGACGGAAGAACTTCGGAGGCGGTACCTCGGCAAAGTCGTCCGCGTCGATATAAAGCTCGCGGGTAAACGGGAGCTTTCTCGTTCCCGCCGACTCGTCATTCGGGTTGTTCGATACCTCAAAATATTCGGTCTTATCCGCTGGATAGTTATCGACTATGAGCTTTATCGGATGAAGAATAGCAATTCTTCTTTGCGCTTTTTCGTTCAGCTCTTCTCTTATGCAATGCTCAAGTAAAGCAATGTTTACAAGGTTGTCATTCTTTGCAACGCCTGCGCGGGAGATGAAATCAAATATGGATTCGGGCGTGAAGCCTCTTCTGCGGAGAGCGCAGATTGTAGGAAGGCGGGGGTCGTCCCAGCCGTCAACCATTCCGCTCTCAACGAGATAACGGAGGTATCTCTTGCTCATAACTGTGTTTGTAACGTTGAGGCGGGCAAATTCCCTCTGCTTGGGCTTGGGGTCAAAGCCGCAGTTGTCAACTACCCATTCGTATAGCGGACGATGGTTTTCAAACTCGATTGAACAGAGAGAATGTGTGATTCCTTCAAGAGCGTCCTGAATGGGATGAGCATAGTCATAGAGCGGATAAATGCACCATTTATTTCCCTGTCTCTGGTGCGGAACGTGAAGAATACGGTAGATCGCGGGGTCGCGCATATTCATATTCGGAGAGCTCATATCTATTTTCGCGCGGAGCGTTTTCGAGCCGTCCGGAAATTCGCCGTTCTTCATTCTCTCAAAGAGGTCAAGATTTTCTTCAACGGAGCGGTCACGATACGGAGAGTTCTTTCCGGGTTCTGTAAGCGTGCCTCTGTATTTGCTCAGCTCCTCCGCTGTAAGGTCGCAGACATATGCCTTGCCGGCTTTTATCAGCTTGACGGCGTATTCGTAGTCTGCGTCAAAATAATCGGAGCCGTAAAAAATACCGCCGTTCGGAATTGCGCCGAGCCATTCAAGATCCTCTTTTATACTGTTTACAAACTCATCGCCCTCTTTGACGGGGTTTGTATCGTCATAACGGAGATTGAACTTTCCGCCGTATTTCTTTGCCGTTTCATAGTTTATCCAGATCGCTTTCGCGCTGCCGATGTGAAGATAACCGTTAGGCTCCGGCGGAAAACGCGTATGGATTTTCAGATCGGGATTGTTTCTCAGATCCTCGTCTATTATATCGTGAATAAAATTATTCTTTATTTCCTTGATCTCTTCCATTTTCATAACCTCTCAATCATAGCGTTTATGCGCTCTCCGACTTTCTCTCCGCCGAGAATTTTCATAACGGAATACATATCCGGCGAATTCATTTTTCCCGTAACGGCGAGACGCAAAAACATACTTACATCCGCAACGCTACCGCCGAACGCTTCGGGGTTTGCCTTGTATTCCTTCATATCGGCGGCAAAGCCGATTGACGTTGCAATTTCTTTTATCTTTCCGAACCAGACGTTCTGCTCGTCGCTGTCATCATAGGTTTCAAGGAATTTTTCGAGAGCCGATTTTATTATCTCCTTTGAGAACTTATCGGGATATGCCTCTTCAATACCGAAGAATTCGTCAAACATAAAGCCCATATAGCCCTTGACCTCGTCCCATCTGCCAAAGTCCTTGCGGGGCTTGTTTCCGCCTCTGCCGATTGCGAGAACCGCCTTTGTAAACTCCGGATTTTTTGTAAATACGGAGAAAAACTCCGGATCAAAGCTCTTTGCCCATTTCGCCGTCGATTCGTAGACCTGCTCCGCCGTCATTCTTGAAACAACGTTCTTTGAGACATCGCCTAGCTTGTCAAAATCAAAAAGACAACCGGAAACGGACATTTTCTTTATGTTGAACGGGAAATCCTTATAGCTTGCCGTCGGATTCTGCATTCTCCATTCCTCGTAATTGGAATTGAGAAGTGTCATAACATACTCGCAGACAGCCTCCGGGCAGTAGCCCATCTTGGTGTATTCATCCATATTGGCGCCCATATCGCGCTTCGAGAGTTTCTTCTTGTTGCCGTGCTCGTCAAGGTGCATTATCTGCGCTATGTGCATATATTTCGGCAGCTTGAAGCCGAGATAGCGGAAAAGCTGAATATGCTTCGGAAGGCTCGGAAGCCATTCTTCCCCGCGGATTACGTGCGTCGTACCCATAAGGTGATCATCGACTGCGTGAGCGAAATGATATGTCGGAATACCGTCGGATTTGAGGAGAACGAAGTCCTCATCGTTTTCCGTAACCTCCATATTGCCCTTTACAAGATCGGTGAATTTGATCTTCTTTTCGGGGTCGCCGTCCGCAAGTATGCGGAGAACAAAAGGCATTCCCGCCTTGAGATTTGCTTCAACCTCTTCGATGGTAAAGTTTCTTCTCGCAAGCATTTCCGCTTTTCTCTGCGCGGCAACCGCTTCCCAGTCCGTATTCTTTATTTCTTCCTTTTTGTTTACCTGCTGGAGCTCTTCAAGCTCCTCCTCTGTCGAAAAGCAGGGATACGCCTTGCCTTCGCGGACGAGCTGCTTTGCAAAGACGTGATAAATCGGGCCTCTTAGGCTCTGCTTGTAGGGGCCGTAAATGCCCTTATCGCTGATCTTTCCGTCCTCGCCGAGGATTGCTCCCTCGTCAAAATTTATTCCGTATGTTTCAAGCGTTCTGATAAGCGCTTCAGCCGCGCCTGGAACCTCTCTCTTCGCGTCCGTATCCTCTATACGAAGATAGAAAACGCCGCCGCTCTGATGAGCCAGCCTGTCGCCGACGGTGCTCGGGAAAAGTCCTCCGAAATGAACAAATCCCGTCGGGCTGGGGGCAAATCTCGTAACCTTTGCGCCCTCGGGAAGTACTCTCGGGGGATAACGCTTTTCCATATCAGCCGGAGTCTCCGTTACATTCGGGAAAAGCAGATCGGCAAGATAATTGTAATCCATTGAATTTATCTCCTTGAAAAATTAAAAATCTCTCATTTCACCGTGACCGGGGTATATCTTTTTTCCTTTCAGAAGCGGCAGAACTTTTGCAAGCGACTTTCGCATTTCCTTATGGTCGCCTCCGTAAAGATCCGTCCTTCCGTAACCGTCGCAGAAAACGGTATCGCCTGTGAAAACCTCTTTTTCGCCGAAAAAGCAGGCAGAGCCCTTTGTGTGACCGGGCGTGAGCATCGCTGTCAGCTTCTTTTCGCCGATTGCAAACTCATCGCCGTCCGAAAAGGTCTTGACCTTTGACAAAACCTTAACAGGAAAAGCGCTCATCTGCGCCGAAGCGTTCTTTTCCGGACTTGAGAGGAGCTCCTCGTCCTCTGCGCTTACATATATCGGCGCGCCGCATATGTCGGAAAGCCTGTCCGCCCCGCCGATATGGTCAAAATGACCGTGCGTAAGGAGGATATATCTGATTTTCAGCCCAAGCTCCTTTGCCCTCTCAAAGACCGCATCTCCGCCGGACGCAGGGTCAATAATCGCCGCGTCGCGGGAGTTTTCGTCAAAATAAAGATAGCAATTTGTGCCTATCGGCGGCAAGGAAAACATTTCCGTCATAAATACTGCCCCATTTTCAAAATTATCTTTGTTATTATACCACGCATACGGAATAATGTCCATAAAATTTTGCAAAAAATAATAAAAATATGCCTTTTATATTGTAATAAAACGGCTTGTATGATAAAATTTCTTTCGTTAGGTGGTGATAGCTTGTCAAAAACCGATATAAGAGGGCTCAAAATTGATAATATAACAATGTCCGAGGCGGTTCTGATAACAGAAAACGCACTCGAAAAAGGCAAGAAAACCGTAGTTTTTACGCCAAATGCAGAAATTGCGCAGGCGTGCTCGGAGGATGAGGGCATAATGAAGATGATCTCCTCCGCCGATATTCTCCTCCCGGACGGTGCCGGAATACTGAAGGCGGCAAAGATTCTCGGAACACCCCTTCGTGAGAAGGTTGCGGGCGTTGACTACGGGGAAAACGTCGCCCGTATGTGTGCCGAAAAGGGCTATTCCCTCTTTATTCTCGGCGGCAAGCCAACCGTTGCGGAAAAGGCTGCCGAAAACCTGCGCGGCAGGTATCCCGGGCTGAAAATTGCAGGCTGTCGCGACGGATATTTTGATAAATCCCCGGAGGGTTCAGAAGCCGTAGTAAACGAAATCAACGCTGCAAAAGCCGATGTTCTTTATGTCTGTCTCGGTTTTCCGGCGCAGGAAAAATGGACTATGGAAAATGCGGCTCGCCTTTCTCCCCTTGTCATCGCCTGCCTCGGCGGTAGCGTCGATATTTACGCAGGGACGGCGAAGCGCGCGCCGAAACTCTTCATCTCGCTCCATCTGGAATGGCTCTGGCGACTGATAAAGCAGCCGTCCCGCATAGGAAGAATGATGGCTTTGCCGAAATATATCATTGAAACGAAAAAATATAAGCGCAGACTGAAAAAATCAAGGAAAACACAATAAATATATAAAATCTCCCGTCGCTCAATGCGGACGGGAGATTTTTGCATTATTTCGCGTCGCGCAGGCTTTCAAGTCTTCGGCATATTGCCTCGAATGCCGTATCGACATCATCAATTTCCGAAACGGCTGTTTCCATCGGACAGAGTCCTGTGCCTTCGCGATTTATTATTCTTTCGCTTTCTTTCCCGAAGGAAAACGGAACTCCGTGCAAAGACAGAGTCTCCTTCGCCGATTTTGAGATCACCTCGGCGAAAACCTCTTTTATCCCAGCCTTTATAAACAGCACAGCAGCGGCTTTTCCGACAATCTTATCCGCCGCGGAATATCCGCAGAGATCTCTTCCCTCGCGAATAAAGTCAACCATCGGCGCAACTCCGCGCTTATCGCTTGTGACGGTATCTCCGTCTCTGCAAAGAGCGATTGTGTGTCCGGAAAGGGCTTTTTTTGCAAGCTCGATGTCAGTCATTTGCTTTGTCCTTTTCAAGAATCTTTGCAAGCGCAATCACCATAAGCGGAACTATCACAGCCTGTGCGAAAAGTCCGATCATACCTGTCTTTATCTGTCCCCATATCACAGAGGTTGCAAGACCGGCAAATCTTCCGAACGTTGCAACGGCAAGCATAAAGAACGCTCTTCCGCTTACCTGCGCGATTATAACGGCAGGAAATGCCATCCAGACGTTTTTCTGAATTTTATCGGAGAAAAGTCCGGTTATAAGCCCGAAAACGGCAAGCTCCGCCATCATAAAAGGCAATCTTGAAAGCGCGGGCATCGATGTGATAAAGTAGCTTGCGAGCGGAGAGAGCACGCCGATTGCGGCACCCCACTTTGCTCCGAGCAGACATCCGCCGAGAAGCACGGGAAGATACATCGGCAAAAGCATTATACCTGCGCTCGCACCGACGGCAAGGTGAGCAATCTGCGGCAGAACAAGCGCAAGCGCTATAATTCCGAGCGAAATAAGTGTTTTAACGGCGATTCCGACTCTCGCCGAAGCGTGTTTTCTTGTAAGTACGTTATCAATCATTTTGGTTTTCTCCTTTGTTAAAGTATTCTGCGATTTTTTTCATTTTCGCCTGCTGCTTTACGCCAAACGGGCAACGCTTCTCGCAATGTCCGCATTCAAGACAGGCGTCAGCCTTCACGGCGAGTTTGCTGTAATGGTTGTGAGCCATTCCGTCGCCGGCAAGCGAAAGATCATAATATTTGTTCACAAGCCCGATGTCTATCCCGGCGGGACAGGGCTGGCAATGATTGCAATAGACACAGTTTCCGACAGCCGCTTCGGGCGTAAACTGCCCTATGACGGAATAGTCGTTTTCTTCCCGCGTCGATTTTGAAAATTCAAGAAGCTCCGAAAGATCCGAAAGACTTCTCACCCCCGTAACCGCCGTCAGCACCGCGGGACGGTCAAGAACGTATTGCAGACACTGATTCTTTGTAAGCAATTTGCGGAAAGGCGACGTTTTTTCGGAGAGGAGCTGTCCGCCGTGGAACGGCTTCATAACCGAAATTCCGATTCCCTCCGCTTCGCAACGACGGAAAAGCGCCGCGCGTTCGCCCGTTGTTCCGATACCGTATTCATCCCCGCATTCAAGGTCATATGCGGGATTTACGGAGAACATCATCATATCAAAAAGTCCTGCATCTATCAGCTTATTTGCGACCGACGGCGTATGCGAGGAAAAGCCCATATGGCGCACGGTTCCCCGCTTTTTCAGCTCGGAGAGGTAATCCGCAATGCCGCTTTGCCATATATCTGTAATGTCCTCGTCTTCGTCAACGCAATGAAGAAATCCGAAATCAACATAGTCCGTGCCGAGCTTTTCCAGTTCCCAGGCAAAAGTTGACTTTATTTTTTCGAGACTTCTTGACCAGCCGTATTCGCCGTTTTCGTTATATACTGCGCCGAAATGAAGCTGGAAATAAACCTTTTCTCTCTTGCCGCGTATCGCTTTTCCGAACGGCTCGTATACCGACGCGCCTCCGGCACAAAGGTCAAAAAAGTTTATTCCGTTTTCAATCGCCGTCGATATGACTTTTTCTATCTCGTCCGGCGGGGTGTTTTGTATCCCGCCCATACCGAGTCCGAGCGTGCTTATCCGCTCGTCTCCCTTAGGCAGTTTTCTGTATTCAATCATTTCTCAAACTCCTTTGCGACATCCTTCAGCAGCTGACGGACGGGCAAATGCTGCGGGCAGATCTTCTCGCACTTTCCGCAACCGATACAGTCGGAAGCCTTGCCATTGTGCTTTGTATAAACTTCGCCGTAATGGTAATCTGCGTTCCAGTCGTGATATGCGCGCTTTGCGTTCATACAGGAGAAAAGATCGGGAATTGAGATATGCTTCGGGCAACCGTCCGTGCAATATCTGCAAGCCGTGCAAGGGATGAGATGCTTTGAGCGGATTATCTCGCAAACCTTGTCGACAGCTGCTTTTTCGGTCTCATCGAGCGGCTTGAAATCCTTCATATAAGAAAGATTATCCTCCATCTGCTCCATATTGCTCATACCGGAAAGAACCATAAAAATTCCGTCAAAGCCGGCTGCAAAACGTATCGCATAGCTTGCGGGGCTTCCGCCGCCGAGGTCGGAAAGGACTTTCTTTGCGTCGTCCGTAAGGTTTACGAGGCTTCCTCCCTTGACCGGCTCCATTACGATCACAGGCTTTCCGTGCTTACGGCAAACCTCATAACACTTTTCGGACTGAACAGCCGGATCGTCAAAATCAACGTAGTTGAGCTGTATCTGAACAACCTCAACCTGCGGATATTCCGTCAATATTTTGTCAAGCACATCCGCACTGTCGTGGAACGAGAGCCCGACGTGTTTTACCTTTCCCTCTGCTTTCAGTTCAAACGCCGTCTCATAAGCGCGACATTTTTTGAACTTTTCAAACACGCTCTTGTTCTGCGCGTGCATAAGATAAAAGTCAAAATAATCAACTCCGCAAGCCTCAAGCTGGCTCTCAAAAAACGGACGAATGTCCTCTTCTTTATTGAAGAATGTTCCTGTCAGCTTGTCTGTCAGTATATATTTATCCCTCGGATAGCGCTTTGTAAGTCCTTCTCTGACTGCAATTTCGCTCTTGCCGCCGATATAGCCGTGCGCCGTGTCAAAATAGTTGAAGCCTTCGGAGATAAACGTGTCAACCATATGCGAAAACTCTTCGAGGTCAACCTCTTCGCCCCGCATAGGCAGCCTCATACATCCAAAGCCGAAATTCTTTTTCACGTTCTCAAAATAACTCATTTTTTCACGTCCTTTCGGAATTTATTTCAGTTTTTTGCCGTCCTCAAATGCCTTGCCGACGGTCTCTCCGAGCACAACATATGTGTTGTTGAACGGGTCAAAGGTTATCGGCTTTGCCTTGCCGACATCAACGTTTCCGTCCGCATCGAGCACACGCTCGTCAACGCTTACGTTGACTATCTCTCCGACGAGACGGCAAGTATGCTTGTCATAGCTTTTCAGCTTGCATTCAAGCGTTATCGGAAGCTCATTTATGATCGGCGCATCGACAAATTCGGATCTGGCGGTATGAAATCCGGCTTTTTCAAGCTTGTCGGGAACCGCGTTTCCCGAAACTATGCCGACATAGTCGCAGGCGACAACGTGATCCGCATCCGCCATACTGACCGTAAACGCGCCTTTTTCAAGAAGGTCCTTTGTCGTCTTGTGACCGGCACTTATGCACATTGAAATCTCATTTCCCTCGCTTATTCCGCCCCAAGCTGCATTCATTGCGCAGGGCGTGCCGTCGCTGCCATAAGCGGCAAGGATAAAAACGGGCTGCGGATAGGTATAAGGCTTTGCTCCGAAATTCTTTCTCATAATGGTTTTTCCTTTCATATATTATTTTTTATTTTTTGCATTCGTCGCCGCTCCAGGTCAGTTTCCCGGTTTCAACGGCAACTTCATATCTTGCGATTTTGTAATTGAGTCTGTTCAGAGCAGCTTCGATCTTCTCCTTCTGCTCAATGAGCACCTCTCTCTGATCCTGCAAAAGCGCAAGCCGCGCAGCGAACGTCTCGTCTCCCATACGATAAAGCTTTACATATTCGATTATCGCCTCAATGGGAAGTCCTGCGCCGCGCATACAAAGTACAAGTTCAAGCCAACTCAAATCATTTTCGGTATAATCCCGTATTCCTCCCGAAGTTCTTGTAACCGGCGGTATCATACCGATACGCTCGTAATATCTGAGAGTATCTCCCGAAATTCCGTATTTTTCGCCGACTTCTTTTATCGTCACCTATGCTCACCTCCTTTACCTGAAATCATTATACACCTTTGAGTTCACTCAAAGTCAATAGGTTTTGCAAAAGTTTTTTATATTTTTTCCGCAACAAAAAACAAGCCCTTTCGGGCTTGTTTTTTGTTTGCTTATTTTTGATAGCGGCAACTTTTTATCACTGATCTTTTCCAAACATCTCTGCGTATTTCTTTTTTCGTTCTGCGCTGTTTTTCACGAGTTCTTTCAGCTTTTCTGCTTTGTACTTCTGATAAAACAGATAAGTTATGACCCCGCCTACGGCGAGGAGCGCCAAAGCAACTATCCCGAGAAAGACCGAGGTGAGGCTGAAACTGCACACCAGGGAAAGCGTACCGAGAATGAGAGCCAGAACGCCTATTCTGTCATTTCCTATCCGCCTAAGAACGGATTTTGAAATCTTCTCTGTGACATCGGGCGGTACCCCGTATGACTTTGTAAGCCCTATTCCGTATGCGCCGAGATAATATCCTTTTCCTTCGTATATGTATCTCATTGTATAGTAAGGAACAAAAGCGTTTGAATCGGGATTCAGGGTTTCTCTGCGATATACAAGATTAGGATCATAATGAACACTTTTGAAGGGACGCAGCTTTATTTCAACGTCTTCAAATTCTGAATCGAATATATCGGCGGGGGCTGTCGGATATTCGGACAGATATTTCATCATCCTGTCGCGGAAGCTCTTTGAATCAAAATCCGCTTTCAAAACGTCACACGGTATTTCATCGCTCTCAAGAACGAAAACCGAGCCGCAGTACTCGCATTTCATAGTCCTTCCGGACACGGGAACAAGCTCGTTTGCGTCGCAGAAGGGGCACCTGATCGCCTTCATTCAACGTCGCAGGGGGCGAGCACGGAGACAATATTGTCTGCGTCGTGCGTGTATACGGTAGTTGTTGTAGTCGTTCCGCCTTTTGTGCTCTTTTCTATTGTCATAGTCTCAACCTTGAGTGTGCTGACCTCGCCGTTTCTGAAGTTTATCTTTATAAACATCATCAAATGTGTAGAAGCGATTATCTTGTATGATTTTACGTCGGCACTGGTGAACGATTTAACATCCTCCCCGTTTGCCTTTGTGATCTTCAGCGTGTCCGGAGATTCGATATATTCCGCAATGTGAGCTCCGGTCTTTTTGTCCAATTTTTCGGAAATAACAGCAGATACATAGCAACCCTTGTTTGCACCTCCGATGATAACTCCCGATGAGTTTTTCTGGGCTGCAACTGATTTTGCGGCAGCCTTAAGTCCGTCAAGAAATCCCATAAATATGTCCTCCAAAAAATATTTTTTCAGGAAACGCGTCGTTGCGATGCGCCCCTGTAACTGAATTTTACAACATCAATTCACAATTTGCAATATTTTGCCGTTAATTGTCAATTCTGTTCACACAACTGTGTGAAATATTCACAAAACACCGGTCAAATAGCTTTTTTGTCGTCGCATACGGCGGGAATTTGCGGCAAAAATGAAAAAAGCCGCTCGCTTTTGCGAACGACTTTTTCTGGCGGAGAAGGAGAGATTTGAACTCTCGCGCCGGTAAACCCGACCTACACCCTTAGCAGGGGCGCCTCTTCGGCCTCTTGAGTACTTCTCCGAATTCTGCTTTCAATATTAAAAATAATGGCGGAGGGAGTGGGATTCGAACCCACGCGCCCTTGCGGACAAACGGTTTTCAAGACCGCCTCGTTATGACCACTTCGATATCCCTCCGTGCTCTCCTCAAAGCGGCTCATTTATATTATCACAAACAAACGGAATTGTCAACATTTTTTTGTAATTATTTTGCAGTTTAATTTAATTTCGCCCCTCCGAATTTCTCCCGCGCTATTGATTTTGCCGCCAATTTGATATATTATAAAAGAAAAAATGCACGAAAGGACTTGAAAATAAATGAAAGCATATGAAAGATTTTTGAGTTACATTTCATATCCGACAATGTCAGATGAGAGCAGCGAGACCGTCCCCAGCACGAAAAAGCAGCTCCGTCTTGCAGAGGAGCTCTGCAAAGAGCTGAAAGGGCTCGGACTTTCCGACGCCAAAGTCGATTCCTGCGGCTACGTCTACGCCACTCTTCCCTCAAACTGCGATAAAGAAATAAACACAATCGGCTTCATATCGCATATGGACACCTCTCCCGAAGCGTCCGACACCGATATAAAAGCACGCATAGTTGACTACCGCGGCGGCGACATCGTTCTCAATGAAAAGGAAAACATCGTTATGCGCATTTCGGATTATCCGTATCTTGAAAATTACAAAGGTCAGCATATAATCGTCTCCGACGGTACAACTCTCATCGGAGCCGACGATAAAGCCGGTATTGCCGAGATAATGACGGCTATCGAAAAGATAATTGAATCCGGCAAGCCTCACGGCACCGTTAAAATAGGCTTCACGCCGGACGAAGAGATCGGCAGAGGGGCAAATCATTTTGATGTTGCCGGCTTTGCCGCGGACTACGCATATACCGTTGACGGCGGCGCCCTCGGAGAGCTCGAATATGAAAATTTCAACGCCGCAGGCGCGCATATAAAGGTAAACGGCGTATCGATTCACCCCGGCTCCGCAAAGGATAAGATGAAGAACGCATCGACTATCGCCTGCGAATTCAACGCTATGCTTCCGGCAGACGAGGTTCCGGAAAAAACGGAAGGCTATGAAGGATTTCATCATCTTTCGTCCATCTCCGGAGGAATTGAAAAAGCCGAGCTGCGCTATATAATCCGCGACCACGACAGAGCAAAATTCGAGGCAAAAAAGGCGCAGTTTGCCGAAATCGCGGACGCTCTGAACAGAAAATACGGCGATGGCACAATCGAACTTTCGATCTCGGATTCATATTATAATATGAAGGAAAAAATCGAGCCAAATATGTTTATAATTGACCGCGCAAAAACAGCTATGGCTGACAACGGCGTAACGCCGAAGATTGTTCCCATCCGCGGCGGCACGGACGGCGCCCGTCTCTCGTTTATGAGTCTTCCCTGTCCCAACCTCTGCACGGGCGGCGAAAACTTCCATTCAAGATTTGAATTCGCTTCCTGCGAGGCAATGGAAACAATATCCGATATTCTGACATCGATAATTCTGAACGCCGCAGATCAGGGAAAAATGAAAATGTAAAATACAAGGTCTCCGCCGGACGGCGGAGACCTTTAAATTTATACAGGCTGTTTTTCTTTGCAGGTTATCTGCTTTGTGATAAAGGGGAGAACCTCGTGCTGTTCGATCTCAAGCGCAAAGGCAAATTCATCAAAAAGTATTTTCTCCGCCGCGCGTATAAAGCGTTCGTCGGCTATGCTCATCTTTTTGCCGCACTTCGCAAGCTCGCGCTTTTTGTTGTATGTGGCTTTTGTCATAGCAACGATCTCTTTTCTGTCGCCGCGCGAAATAATCGATTCGAATTTTGCAGAGCGCGCTCTGTTATCGTCTATCCATTCGGGCTGTTCCTCAGAGGCTACATCGATAAGCTCGTATATTTCCTGCGGAGTGAGAACGTTTTTGATTCTTCCGAGAAGGAGCTCATTATCCGCGGGAACGAATATATCCGTCCCGCCGGAGAGCTTTCCGAGGGGACGAAGAACATAATAAGTTTTTCTTCCGCCGCCGAAATCTTCTTCCCGCATATCGATGACAGAGCATACTCCGCTCGCACCGTAAACAACGTTCGCACCAATGACAGGTATCATAAAAGCTCCTTTCTTACCCTTTGATAAAGCAATTCAAAAGCGGCTTGCAAACAGAGCGCAAAACGGTTCCGTATTGCAAGCCGCAAATTCCGGTCAAAACATATCTGCGACTCTATTATAACATATTTCAACAAAAAATGTTATGTGCATTTTGAACAAATTTTCAGCCGTCGTTTTTTTGCACAATCACTATCATCCCGCCTCGTTGCCGTTTTCGGCAACAATATTGTGTATCCAAACGCCTTTTTTAAGGAGAATTGCGCCGACAACGCATTTTATCAGCTGCAACGCCTGACAGCAGGCATACAGCCATACTATCGGCATAGAGGTAAATCTGCTGAGCACGTACGCCAGAGGAACCGACACCGCCCAGATGAAGAAGCTGTCAAAAATAAATGTTATGAAGGTTTTCCCTCCTGCGCGGAGAGTAAAATACGAGGCGTGAACAAACGCATCAAACGGCATAAATATCGCGCCGACGCATATCAGCTGCATAGCCAGCGTCCGAACTTCGTCCGTCGTATTATAAAGAAGCGGGAAAAACTTTGATGCCGCAGCATACAGCCCTGCAACAAGAACCGCCGAAAATACCGAAAACGCAACGAGCTTTTTGTCATCGCTCTTTGCTCCTTCGATGTCCCCCGCTCCGAGCCTATGTCCGACAATGATACCGACAGTTGATCCGAGCGCCATAAACGCAACGCTCATAACGTTCCAGAGCGTTGTCATTATGTTCATCGCAGGCACAACGTCCAGCCCTCTGACGGAATAACACTGGTTGAGCATAGCCATTCCCGCAGACCAGAGACCCTCGTTTACAAACAGAGGCGTGCCACGGACGAGTATCTGTCTGCGAAGCTCCGCCGGAATTCGGAAGGTCTTATACAGCCCGATTGCAAAAGTATATTTTTTCTTTCTTGTATGAGTTGCAATGGCGACAACGCCAAGCTCCGCGAATCGGGAAACAGCCGTTGCTATCGCCGCTCCCTCAACACCCATTGCCGGCGCACCGAAATGCCCGTAGATGAGAACATAGTTGAGGAAAAGGTTGACCAGCACCGCAACTATTCCCGCCACCATCGGCAGAATCGTTTCCCCCGTCTCGCGCAGAGTACTGGCGTACGCCTGCGCTATCGCATAGACGATAAACGTCGTTATGATTATCTTTATGTACGAAACGCCGAATCCGAGCGATGCGGCGGCATCCTCCGCCGTTCCCTCTCCCTTCAGATAAAGACCGACAAGATCTCCTCCGAAGAAATACAGAACAAGTCCTCCCGTAACAGCCAGCACAACGCAGATTATCATCTTGAAGCGGAACGTGCTTCTTACGCCTTCAATATCGTTTTTTCCGTAAAACTGTGCCCCGAATATCCCCGCTCCGGACAAAGCGCCGAAAATGCAGAGGTTGAATACAAATATAAGCTGATTTGCAATCGCAACGCCGGACATTTCAAGCGTTCCGACCTTACCTATCATTATATTGTCCAGAAGGCTGACAAAGTTTGTTATACCGTTCTGGAGCATTATGGGTATGGCTATTGCAAGCACACCCTTATAAAATTTTTTATCCCCGATATACTGTTTTATCATTATCTCTCCGTAACGCCGAAGGGCTTTTCCAGCGCATTCTTTACGCATATTTTTATTTCCGCAAGTTCCTTTTTGCTTATGAGGCCGGAAAGGTCGCAGCGGAGCTTTGAAACGTCCTTGCCCGTGATAGCGAAATACGTCGTCACCGCCGCCGCATATCTGCCGACGGGAATCGAAAGATGAAATCCGTCGCGCGTCAGCGTGTCGCCCATATAGCCCGCGCGGAGGTTCTGTATTGTTGTGCCGGAGGGAACAACGCCCGAAAAATCCTTTATCGCAAGCACCTGATCCTGCACGCAGGAGCATATTGCATTATACATTTTCATCTGATCGTGATCATAGCGGACAAAATGCCCGTGAGTGCTGTCGCCCTGATACGCCCAGGTCATATGCCACATAAGCCTTGTCTTTTCCGGTTTTATTTTATTTACGCAATCAACGAGGAGTCCGAGATTCGAATAAGCCCCCGGCATACCGCTCGACCCGCTGCCCTGCTGCATCGTGATAACGTCCCAGTCCTCTTCCTTTACGGCTTTTTCTATCGTCGCGAACATTGTCGATTTCCATTGCCCGTCCGTGTTTTTGAAATACTGATAGACCGGCGCTCCGTAAAGCGCATTTGCGCTGTGTATATCAACGGTACATCCGGGAATAAAGAGATTTCCGAGAACGATGTTCTTCTCCCCCATACTGTCCGCAACTCTGTAAAGATATTCGTAAGAATCGCAGCTGAAGCTGTTTCCTATGGCAAGTATTTTGAATGATTTCTTCATAAATCCATATATCCTTTCGCTTGTGTTACCGAAATATTATATTTCAAAACGGAAAAAAAGTCAATACGCCCAGGCGAATTAAAAATTGTGATATAATAATGTCAGAAAGTTTTTCTTTTTCCGTCTTATATGGCGTAAGGTCCTTACAAAAGACAAAAAGGGGGTGTTTTTGCTTGAATGACGAAAAAATCGTTTCTATGTACCTTGCCCGCGACGAAAAGGCGATCTCCGCCTCAAGCGATAAATACGGGAAATATTGCTTTGCCGTCGCAAACAATATTCTCGGAAACGACGAGGACAGCCGCGAATGTGTAAATGACACTTGGCTTCGGGCTTGGAACAGCATACCTCCGGCAAAACCGTCTGTACTGAAGCTCTTTCTCGCAAAAATTACGAGAAATCTCGCTTTTGACATGTACGAAAAATCACACGCGCAAAAGCGGGGCGAATTTGAAGCGCTCCTCGGCGAGCTTGAAGAATGTATTCCCTCGGTTACCGATACGGAATCTGAATATTCTCAAAAAGAGCTCGGCGAGACGATAACCGCCTTTCTTTCATCGCTTTCGTCGCGCGAAAGAGATATTTTTGCCGGAAGATACTATTTCGGCTTTTCCGTCAGACAGATAGCAAAAAAGCGCTTGATGAGCGAGAACAGCGTTTCCGCCGTTCTCTCCCGAACAAGAAAAAAACTTAAAGCATACCTCTGTGAGAAAGGATATACCATATGAAAAAAGAAGAGCTTTTCAGAGCGATCGGCGAGGCGGACCTCTCTGCCTCAAAAATCAAAAAAACGCAAAAAATGTTTCCTTCTGTCAAAATTCTGGCGGCTTGCGCGGCGATTGCAATAGTTATAACGGGAATATTCGCCGCCGCAAGGGCTGACATTTTTAACAGAAGTCAGGGCGGTGGCGACATCGCCTTTGTCCCGACGCTGGACAAAATAATTTACTCCGGCGAACCTTTTTCTCAATCTGAAATAGACGAGCTGATAACGACCGAGGGTGTAGAAATGGTTGCCGAGCACGACGGAAAAAACGCGCGCCTTGTGTCACGGGGGTTTTACCTCCTCTCCGTAACGGAAGACGGCAACTATATGAACTATAATGTCTATATTCTCCCTGCCGTAACGAACGGAAAAGTGACCTCGTTTTTAGAGATATTCCGTAACGACGCGGGAAAGCTTCAGGCGCAGTTTACAAGCTGCAACGGCAACAACGCAATGACAGAAGCGCTTTCAAAGGACGGATCCATCGCCGTCACGGTCGGTGCTATGTGGCTTGTGTTTATCACCCCTGAAAACGAGATCATTTCATTTACGGGCGACGCTTCTTCAACCTTTTCGTCAAGCGAAACGGAATATATCCCCCGCGAGGACTATTACAGCGCATACAAAACGGATTTCAACAAAGTAAACTGAAAAAAGACGGCTCGCAGCCGTCTTTTTGTTTTATACGTTTTTGATAAACTCGGTTACCGCCAAAGCAGAGCGTTTTGAAGCCTCCTTTATGAATTTAAGATATTCTCCTTCCCCGCCGGCATCGGAAACCGTGCGCACAACGCAAAACGGCACATTCGCCATTCTGCATACCTGCCCGATGGCTCCGCCCTCCATTTCGCAAACAATACCGCCGCTTATCCTGCGTGCGTTTTTCTTTTTTTTCTCGTCTCCGATGAAGGTATCTCCCGTTGCAACGGTTCCCCGAAGCGTTCTCTGTCCTGCCTTTTCCGTACAGCGGGCAAGCAGATCCGAGAGCTTCTCATCGCATTTTATATGTACCTCTCCGATTGCGTCTATAAAGCCTTCACATTCGCCTCCGCAAAGCGTGGTATCGTAATCATATTCAACGACATCCGTCGCAACGACTGTATCAAGCACAGTAACCTCCGGCACAAGTGTCCCGCCGATGCCCGTGTTTATGACGAAATCCGGCTCAAAACAAAGGAGCATCGTCTGCGTGCAAGCCGCCGCCGCAACCTTTCCGACGCCCGCCACGGCGACGCAAACCGGTTTCCCGCAGAGAAGTCCGCAGGTGTATTCCCTGCCGAGCAGCGTCTGCGACCGCTTTTCCGTCATCTCATCTATGAGAGTTTTCGCCTCTTTTGTCAGCGCGCAGATTATCCCCGCCCTGACCTTATTCTTCGTATCTGAAATCATTTTTTCTCCCCGCTTTCTCAAAACCGCAAGATGTTTTTCGCAGACAACAGATTCGTCACCTGTAACTTCCGCATTATTTTCTATGTGCGCCGAAAACCTTTCCCTCGTGCGCAATAATATACAGACCCCGAAATTCGGCTTTCTTGTCCGCAGATCGCAGATGACGCAGTTGCCGTCAATTCGCAAAATATATCCCCGGAACAAGCTTGTCGTGATCGATTTTAAAGCTCGCAATTTTTTGCGCGCTTCCTTTATTATCCATATTTTTCGAGTTTCCATATTCGTTTGTGCATTTTTTGCGGTTTTCATTGTATCATATATGAACATTTTTTACAAGCGATTTTGCAAAAAAGGCGGGGGTGCTTCGTCAATATGCCAAACTTTGCGTTTTTCGATGAAAAGTATTGATTTTTGACACAACATATTGTATGATTAGTATAGTTTTCGTGCTTCACTTTTGTGAAATATGCAAAAAGGAGTGATTCCAATGCAGCTTTTGGAAAACAGGATAATTAAGGACGGGCAGATCCTCGGAGGAGACATTCTGAAGGTCGATTCGTTCCTCAACCATAATATAGATATTCCCTTCGTAAACAAACTCGCGGAAGAACTGCACCGTCTTTACTCGGACCGCGGCGTAACCAAAATACTCACAATAGAGGCGTCGGGGATAGCAATAGCATCTCTTACGGCACTCTGTTTCGGGGTGCCTATGCTTTTTGCGAAGAAATCAAAATCATCAAACATAACCGGCGACGTTTTTTCATCCGTTGCCCATTCTTATACACACGGATGCGATAACAACATAATCGTTTCAAAAAAATTTCTCGGAAAAGGCGATAAGATTCTTATAATAGACGATTTTCTCGCCAAAGGCAGCGCCCTTTCCGCTCTTTGGGACATAGCAAAACAGGCAGGAGCGGAGGTTGTCGGCGCCGGGATCGTCATAGAAAAGGAATATCAGGGCGGAGGTAACCTTCTCCGCAAAGAAGGACTGCGTATCGAGTCGCTTGCGAAGATAAAGTCAATGAGCTCGGAGGGCGGGATTGAATTCTGCCGGTAAAAACGGTTTAACGTAGCCTTGGCTACATTAAATAAATAAACAAAAACCAAAACTCAAAGGAGAAACAAAATGTTGAAAAAGGCTCTTTCCACAGTGCTCGCAGTTGCAATGCTTGCGGCAGCTTGCCTTCTTTTCGCTTCCTGCGGAAGTAGCGCAAAGGACTTCAAAATAGGTATCATCTGCCTCCACGACGAGACATCTACCTATGACCTCAACTTCATAAACGCAATCGAAGCTGCACAGAAGGCTCTCGGTCTTTCGGACGAGCAGGTCATCATTATGAAGAACATCCCCGAAGACAGCAAATGCTTTGACGCCGCAAAGGATCTCGTTGACCAGGGCTGCAAGGTTATCTTTGCAAACTCTTTCAATCACGAATCCTTTATGATCCAGGCTGCAAAGGAATATCCCGAGGTTATGTTCTGCCACGCAACAGGCACAAAGGCTCACACAGAAAACCTTCCCAACTATTTCAATGCTTTCGCCTCAATATATGAAGGCAGATACCTCGCAGGCGTTGCCGCAGGTCTCAAGCTCAACGAGCTCAAAGAAGCAGGCAAGCTCAAAGGCGATGTCCCGAAGATGGGCTATGTCGGCGCATTCCCCTATGCAGAGGTTATCTCCGGTTACACAGCATTCTATCTCGGCGCAAAGTCCGTATGCCCCGATGTCGTTATGGACGTTACGTTCACAGGCGAGTGGTACGATGTCAACCTTGAAAAACAGGCAGCAGAAAAGCTCATAAACATCCAGAAGTGCGATCTTATCAGCCAGCACGCAGACTCTATGGGTGCTCCCGGAGCTTGCGAAGCAGCAGATGTTCCGAACGTTTCTTACAACGGTTCAACGGAAGTTGCCTGCCCCAACACATTCATCGTTTCGTCCAGAATAGACTGGCAGCCCTATTTTGAGCTTATAATCAAAGCCGTAAGAGACGGCAAGGAAACAATCCCCGTTGACTATACGGGTACTCTCGCAACAGGCTCCGTTGCTCTCACGGCAGTAGGCAAAATCGAGGCTGCAGCAAACACGCAGGCTAAACTCGACGAAGTAAAAGCTAAGCTCGAAAGCGGCGAAGTTAAAGTGTTTGATACAAACAACTTCACCGTAGGCGGCAAAAAGCTCACAACATACCTTGCAGACGTTGACGATATGGGCGATTACAAGGCAGACACAGAAGCTATCAAGGACGGCTATTTCCACGAATCCGAATACCGTTCCGCTCCTTATTTCAACGTTGAGATCGACGGTATCACTCTTCTTGACAGAGGCCCCCAGAAAGGCAACTGATTTTTCCAAAGTACATCTTGTGTATAAAGGCGGAGCTTCCCTCCGCCTTATACTTCTTTTTTGACACGCCTTAAATTGCTTTGATTTTTGCAGATTTCCCCATTTTTATTCCGGAGGTTACCCCTTGAACAAAGAAATTGCGATAGAATTACGTCATATAACAAAGACATTCGGCAGCGTTGTTGCAAACAAGGATGTCGATATGACGGTTTACAAAGGAGAAATTCTTGCCATTCTCGGAGAAAACGGCAGCGGCAAGACAACCCTTATGAATATGATCGCAGGGATATACTATCCCGATGCGGGTCACATAATCGTCGGCGGAGAGGAAGCCGTTATAAGCTCTCCGAAGGACGCTTTCAAATACAAAATCGGTATGATACATCAGCATTTCAAGCTTGTTGACGTATTCACCGCAAGCGAAAACATCATCCTCGGCGTCAACGACGGAAGCAAGTACAAGCTTTCCGAAGTAAACGAAAAAGTTTCAGCCATTGCCGAAAAATACGGATTCACAATCAATCCCAAGAAAAAAATACACGAAATGTCCGTTTCCGAAAAGCAGACCGTTGAAATAATCAAGGTGCTTTACAGAGGCGCGGACATACTCATTCTCGACGAGCCGACCGCCGTCCTCACTCCGCAGGAAACGGAAAAGCTCTTTGCCGTGCTCAGAAAAATGAAGGAAGACGGCAAATCGATTATAATAATTACGCATAAAATGCACGAAGTTCTTTCAATTTCGGACAGAGTTGCCGTTCTCCGCAAGGGCGAGCATATTGCAACGGTCAATACTGCGGAAACCTCTGAGGCGGAGCTGACGGAAATGATGGTCGGCAAGAAGGTCAGCCTCAATATTGACCGCCCGCTTCCGAAAAACACCTGCGAAAGACTCGTTGTTTCAAATATATCCGCTGTAAACGAGGATGGTGTTCAGGTGCTTGACGACATCTCGTTTACGGCAAACTCCGGAGAAATTCTCGGTATTGCCGGTATCGCAGGCAGCGGACAAAGAGAGCTGCTCGAATCAATCGCCGGGCTCTACCCCCTTACGTGCGGCGAAATAATGTATAACAATCCGGCAAACGGTGAAATAGAAAACCTCCGCAACAAAACTCCTATGCAGATACGCGAGCTCGGCGTAAGGCTTTCTTTCGTTCCCGAGGACAGGCTCGGTATGGGGCTTGTCGGCAATATGGGCATAACGGACAATATGATGCTCCGCAGTTATACGAAGGGCAAGTCCGTTTTCCTTGACAGAATTCCCCCGAAAAATCTCGCAAAAGAGATAATCAAAAGCCTTGAGGTATCAACTCCGGACGAAGAAACCCCCGTCCGTCGCCTTTCGGGAGGCAATGTTCAGAAGGTGCTCGTCGGCAGAGAGATAGCGGCGGCGCCGTCCGTGCTTATGGCGGCGTATCCTGTCAGAGGACTTGATATAAACTCGTCTTATATTATATACAACCTGCTCACCCAGCAGAAAGAAAACGGGGTCGCCGTCATATTCGTCGGAGAAGATCTGGACGTTTTGACAGAACTCTGCGACAGAATACTCGTCATAAACGGCGGCAAGGTCACAGGCATACTTGACGGAAGAACGGCAAAGAAAGAAGATATAGGTCTGCTTATGACAAAGCACGTCTCGGCGGACAAAGAAAAGGAGGTAAGCGACGATGCAAAATAACGAACACGCAAAGCACGAGCCCCTCTTTCATATTGTAAAACGTAGCAGCATATCGCTCAAAAAATCGATCGCCGTCCGTGCGATAGCCGTTGCGGCAGCTCTGCTCACAGCGGGACTTTTCGTATTCATTCTCACAAAACGCAGTCCTATCGATGTTTATAAGCAGATGTTTCTCGGCGTCTTCGGCTCGACGCACAGAATAACAACCGCGCTGAAAAACCTTGCGATCCTCCTCTGCATTTCTCTCGCCGTTACACCTGCATTCAAGATGAAGTTCTGGAACTGCGGAGCGGAAGGTCAGGCGCTTATCGGCGGACTTGCCTGCGTAACCTGTATGTTCTATCTCGGAGGAAGCATACCGAAATGGCTTCTGATTATTCTTATGTGCGTTTCAAGCCTTATGGCTGGTGCCATATGGGCTGTCATTCCGGCAATCTTCAAGGCAAAATGGAACACCAATGAAACCCTTTTCACCCTTATGATGAACTACGTTGCAACTTCACTCGTGTCATTCTGCGTGAAGTGCTGGGCTAAGGACGGCTCCGGCACTCTCCGCCCTATGCCAGATTACGGCTTGCCTCAGATAGCGAAAAGAGACTACCTCCTCGCTGTTATAGTCGTTGCGCTGCTGACTGTCGGCATATATGTTTATATGAAATATTCAAAGCACGGATATGAGATCGCCGTCGTCGGCGAAAGCGAAAATACCGCCCGTTACATAGGCATAAACGTTAAAAAGGTCATCATCCGCACAATGCTCCTTTCGGGTGCTATCTGCGGTCTCTGCGGACTTCTCCTCGTCGGCGGTATCAACAGAACAATCAGTACGGAAACTGTCGGCGGTCAGGGCTTTACGGCAATTATGGTATCCTGGCTCGGCAAGTTCAACCCGATATTTATGATACTGACGTCGTTTCTCATTGTGTTCCTTCAGGTCGGAACAAAGCAGGTGTCAACCGCGTTCAGAATCGACACTTCCCTCGCCGATATTACAACGGCAATCATTCTGTTCTTTATAATCGGTTGCGAATTTTTCATAAACTATAAGGTTCAGTTCCGTAAAAAAGAAAAGGAGGTAAAATAATATGCTTACGTTCTTAACCCAAGCCGTAAGAATAGGTATGACGCTTCTTTTCGGATCAACAGGCGAAACAATAACCGAAAAATCCGGACATCTCAACCTCGGCGTTCCAGGCGTAATGTGCATAGGCGCGGCGTTCGGCTGTGTTTCGGAAACACTCTATATCAGCCTCGTCGGACCGCTTACAGACGGAAGATCGTTCTTTATATATCTTCTCGCCGTTCTCGTTCCGATACTCGCGGCAATAATCGGAGGGCTTCTTTCCGGTCTTCTTTACAGCGTGCTGACGGTCACCCTGCGTTCAAACCAGAACGTGACCGGTCTTGCGCTCACAACATTCGGCGTCGGCGTTTCGAAGCTGATGATTACGACTGTTCAGAAGAAGATCCTTGCCGTAGCGAGCACGGGAACCAACATCAGCTTCACCCAGGCAAGCAAATACTTTACAAAGCCCCTCCCCTTCGCCGATAAACTCGGCGTTATCGGAAAGCTGTTCCTCTCATATGGCATAATGATCTATCTCGCAATTGCAATAGCTCTTATAACCTCGTTCGTCCTTTCAAAAACAAGGCTCGGCCTTTATCTCCGCTCTGTCGGCGAAAATCCTGCAACGGCAGATGCGGCGGGAATAAACGTCTCAGCTTACAGATACGGCGCGACGTGTATCGGCTGTGCGATTTCGGCTCTCGGCGGTCTGACATTCATTATGGACAACCTCAACGGCAACTGGGAATATATCATAGACGCTATGGGCTGGCTCTCCGTCGCGCTTGTAATATTTACGGTATGGAAGCCGAGCATCGGTATTCTCGGCTCGATAATCTTCGGCGGACTTTATATCGCGGCAAGCTATATAAACGGAATCAGCCTTGCAACAAAAGAAATTTTCAAGATTCTTCCCTATTTTGTTACAGTTGTCGTGCTTATAATAACAAGCATAAAGAACAAGAGAGAAAACCAGCCTCCGGCAGGTCTCGGAACAAACTACTTCAGAGAGGAAAGATAACATATGATCAAGCTCGAAAGAACCGACGTTATGAACCTCGAAAACGCTATGAGAGGTGCAAGGAACCCTATGAACAGCTGGGCTAAAAGCGACAGCTACACAGATGAAAACGGCGTCTTTACCCTCGGCGATAGCGACCTTGACCTCGCAAAACGCCTTTGCAATGCCGGCAGCGACCATCGCAAGTTCATCCGCCAGATATTTGTCTCCGTTGACATAACAGCACCGCTTTACTGGTGGAAAGAGTTTGACACGTATAAAATCGGGACTGTTGCAAATTCGACAAGCACGATGCACAAGATACATTCAAAGCCGATCGAACGCGAAGATTTCTCTTACGACCATACGATTCCCGAAATGCTTCCCGTTCTCGACGAATTCATTGCAAGCATAGAGGCTCTCCGCAAAAAATACGTCGAAACAAAGGAAAAATCTTATTGGTACACAATAATTCAGCTCCTTCCCGAAAGCTATAACCAAATGCGCACGGTCACCCTGAATTACGAGGTGCTGACAAACATTTATAACTCCCGCAAGGCGCACAAGCTCGAAGAATGGCATACCTTCTGCGACTGGATAAAGACTCTTCCCTACGCAAGCGAGCTCATAATCAAGGAATAAATTAATCCGCAATATAAAAACCGCATCGGCTAAGCCGATGCGGTTTTTGTTTTTGATTATTTATTTTCCGAGCTGTTTTTTGAGATCTTCCGCAACGTGGCGGCTGCGCTCCTGCGCGCCCTTCCAGACAAGATGCCATTCGCTGTCCGAGAAGTAATCCTTCGGATAGAGGCAGTTTTTATAATCGGAGATAACCGTCATATCGATAACGGATGTCAGTCTCTCTGTGTATTCCTTGATCACGTCATCGGAAATTCCCTCGCCGCCGTCCTGCATTGCCGCATAAGTGAAGAATATATTACATCCTTTCTCCTTCATACGCTTGGCAAGCGCCGCCATTTCTTCCTTTGCGCTAATGCTCCATCCGAGGTTATAGCTGTTGTCCCTGCCCTGAGTGACCCTGTCTGCGGTGTCAAGCCCGTCGCCGTATTTGCTGGCGTTGTTATTGAATGCGTCATAGGGGAGAATGTTCTTCTTTTCCGCATTTTTCATTTCAACGCATTGAGCCGGGAACCTCGAAATCAGATCGGTGAACTGAGATCTGTCAATATAGCGGAGGAATCCGTAATCGCTCTGACGGAAATACCATCCTCTGTGTCCGAAAGAATAGCTGCCAAGGGTATAACGTCCGGACTCGGGAGACCAGAGAAGAATATCGTCTTCGCCAACGAAATCTTCAATCAGATCAAAATACAGAAGCGCGCTGACATTTGCGTTTTCACCGAAGTTGATTATAACGTATTCGCCGTTCAGCGCCTTATCGATTATTTCGCTGTCATAACCGAAATACGAGCCGGATCCGCCGACGATTATTATCTTTTTCATATCCTTTGCCCACATAAGTCTGTCAAGGTGACCAGAACCGTACAGAGCCCAGGACTCATAGATTGTGTATGTGGCGTTGACATAGAAATGTTTGAAGCTGTCGCAATTGACAAAGCAGCTTTCGCCTATTCCGCCGGCACCGAATTCGCCGTCAAAAACAACAACGGTTTCAAGGTTTTTGCAGTTTGTGAATGCGCCTTCTTCAATCGCCTTTACGGTCTTTGCTATGATAACTTCTTTCATCGTAGCGCCGCTGAAAGCGTTCGCTGCAATACCGATGACCTTATTTCCGCCGATCTTTTCCGGTATGCAGACGATCTCGTCATTTCCCGTATATTCCTTTATTCTGACGCCACCCATAGCGGTCTCTGTCTTGAACGAAGACTCTTCCGTGTTCTTCTGCCATACACACCAGAGATCAAGCGAAGGCTTGCCCTCTGCGTCAACTCTGCTGCCGAGAGAAACAGGAGTTCCGGTTCCGTCCTCTTTTGTGTTGTACTCGACAAGGGTGTAACCGTCGCGCTTAAAGTAGCCGTTTTCCTCAAGCGTTTTAGGATTATGATATCCGACAAGCGAAAAAGTAACGGTTTTTGTGTCGCTGCCGTTTGAGGTTTTGCCCTCGCCCGTGTGATAAACAACTGTCATAGACGTGTTGACGTATACCTTTGTTTCGCTCGAAACGTTTTCAAGCGTATACGTTTTTGAAGTCGTCACTTTCTGCCCGTTCTTATTGACGAGCGCATTGCCTACCGAAATTCCGTCATAAATGAAGCCGTCACGCATAGTAACCTTGATTGTAACGCTCTGCTTCGAGCCGACGCCCTTCTTAACTTCCGTTTCAACAGTGCAGGTTGCCTTGTTGTACTGAAGTCTAACGAAATTTCCGACCATAACCGTCTCAATATCGAGGATTTCCTTCTGCGGCTCGATTATCGGAGGTTCTTCTTCGGTTGTTGTCGATGTGGTTGTTTCAGAGGGCTTTGTTGTCGTAACGTCAGAGCCGGTGGTTGTAGTCCCGGCCGTCGTTGTTGTGACGCCCGGAGCGGTCGTTGTCGTTTTATTATTGCCGGACATTGTGCAGGATGCTGCTATAAAGCAGAACATCACAGCCATAAACAAAGCTATAAACTTTTTCATTTTTCTCTCCTTACATTTCAAAATATTCGTCTCTGCCGGCACCGACAGAAACATACTTGATCTTGCAGTTTGTCATCTTCTGAATATAGAGTATATAGTCCTTTGCAGCCTGCGGAAGCTCGTCAAAGCTCCTGCAACCGCTGATGTCCTTGTTCCAGCCGGGGAGATATTCATAAACCGGCTTTGCCTCTTCAAGCGCCTTGCCGGACGGGAAAACATCGGTTATCTCTCCGTAAACATCATATTTGACGCAAACGGGGATCTTGTCAAGATACGAAAGAACATCGAGCTTTGTTAGCGCAATTTCGTCCGCTCCCTGCATAAGAATTCCGTATTTTGATGCGGGAATGTCAAACCCACCGACTCTTCTCGGTCTGCCTGTCGCGGCACCGTATTCGTTGCCGGCATCGCGGAGAGCCTTGCCCTCTTCGCCGAACAGCTCGCAGGTGAACGGTCCCTCGCCGACGCAGCTCGAATATGCCTTCATTATACCGATAGCCTTATCGAGCTTCTTTGAAGGAATTCCCGCGCCGATCGGAGCATATGCGGAAATTGTCGAAGATGCGGAGGTATAAGGATAGATACCGAAATCAATGTCGCGGAGAGCACCGAGCTGCGCTTCAAACATTACGTTCTTGCCGTTTGCGATTGCATTTTCAAGGTATTCCGTCGTGTTGCAGATATAATCCTTGAAAGGAAGTCCGTACTTTTCAAGCCAGGCAATCATATCATCCGCCGAGATCGGCTCGTGGCCGTAGCCCTTTTCGATCGTGAGGTTTTTCCATTCGACTATTGCGGGAAGACGCTTCTTTGTATCATCCATATGGAGCAGATCTCCCATGCGGAGCGCTTTTTTCATATATTTATCGGCATAGACGGGAGAAATGCCGCGTCTTGTCGAGCCGAACTTTGCGTCGCCGAGTCTGTCCTCTTCGAGACAGTCGAGAAGCTTATGATAAGGCATACAGATTGTTGCCCTGTCGCTGATTTTGAGATGATCGGGCGTAATCTCGATTCCCGCATCACGCAGACGCTGTACCTCTCCGAAGAGATGTTCGACATCAATGACCATTCCCGGTCCCATAATGTTTACCGTTTCGTCACGGAGTATTCCCGAGGGAAGAAGATTGAGAATGAATTTTCCCTTCTCGTTTACAACGGTGTGTCCTGCGTTGTTGCCGCCCTGATATCTTGAAACGATATCATATTTTTCGCTGAGAAGGTCAACCATTCTGCCCTTTCCTTCGTCGCCCCAGTTGATTCCAACAATTGCCGTAAGCATTTTCTTTACCTCACACATTTATTTTTATATTTATTCCGAGCAGGTCGCCGTTCTTTGCAAGAACCGGATCGACATAGCCGGAAATAAAATCTTCTGTTTGCTTTTCCGCACATCCCGTAAAGGTTTTGGGGTCGGAAAGCTCGTCCATTTCGGATTTCGTCAGCCCGAAGGCGGGGTCGCATAATATACGGTCAAGAAGATCGTTTTTCCCGCCGGAGAGCTTCATATCCTTTGCGACTGCAACGCTGTGCACTCTTATAGCCTCGTGCAGAGCCTGTCTGTCGCCGCCTTTTTTGACGCAATACATAAGGATGTTTTCCGTCGCCATAAAAGGAAGCTCCTCATCGAGATGACGCTTGATTATTGCGGGATATACGCTGCCGCCGGAAATGACGTTTATATAAAGAGAAAGTATTGCGTCCGTTGCAAGGAAGGCTTCCGGAACGGATATTCTCTTGTTTGCCGAGTCGTCAAGCGTTCTTTCGAGCCACTGTGACGCCGCCGTCACAGCAGGGTTCATAACGTCTGCCATAACGTATCTTGAAAGCGAAGCTATTCTCTCGCTTCTCATCGGGTTGCGCTTGTATGCCATTGCGGACGACCCTATCTGCCCCGCTTCAAACGGCTCGTCGAATTCCTTCAGATGAGACAAAAGCCTTATGTCACCTGCGAATTTTGATGCGCTCTGCGCTATTCCGCATAGCACGGAAAGCACATCATAATCCAGCTTTCTGGAATACGTCTGCCCCGAAACCGGAACGCAACCGTCAAAGCCCATTTTTTCGGCTATCAGCTTTTCCAGCGCCGAGACCTTTTCCGTATCGCCTTCAAAAAGCTCAAGGAAGCTAGCCGAGGTGCCTGTCGTTCCCTTGCAGCCGAGGAGCTTCATCTCCGAAAGCTGAAAATCCAGATGGCGAAGGTCGGAAAGCAGGTCGTTACACCAAAGCGTCGCGCGCTTGCCCATAGTCGTCGGCTGTGCCGCCTGAAAATGCGTATATGCAAGCGTCGGGAGCGACTTATATTCAAGCGCGAAATCCGCCGTTGCCTTTATAGCGTTTACGAGTAGCTTCTTTATCTGCAAAAGCGCGGCACGCATAAGTATAACGTCCGTATTGTCGCCGACGTAGCACGACGTAGCGCCGAGATGAATTATTCCCTTCGCCTTCGGGCAGGCATCGCCGAAGGTCTTGACGTGCGCCATTACGTCGTGGCGCACCTCTGACTCGTACTTTGCGGCAAGATCGTAATCAATGTCGTAAATATGCGCCTTCATCTCGTCAATCTGCTCGTCTGTTATATCGAGGCCGAGTTGCTTTTCGCTCTCCGCAAGCGCAATCCAGAGCTTTCTCCAGGTTGAAAACTTTTCGTCCGGAGAGAAGATCTGCTTCATTTCCGTACTTGCGTAGCGCGAGCAAAGCGGGGTTTCATATGTATTTTTCATAGCCTGTCCTTAATTTTTATTTTCTTTTTCCGATTTTTCGAGCGCCGCGCCGACGAATCCGAGGAAAAGCGGATGGGGCTTGTTCGGTCTGCTCTTGAATTCCGGATGATACTGAACACCGACATAAAACGGTCTTTCCGTTATTTCAACTGTCTCAACAAGCCTTCCGTCCGGCGAGGTTCCGCTTATGTTCAGACCCGCCGCCTGAATCTCATCGCGATAGTCATTATTGAATTCATAGCGATGGCGGTGTCTCTCGGCGATTTCGTCCTTACCGTAGAGGCGTTTCATCGTCGTTCCGTCCTTTATCTTGCAGGGATAGCTGCCAAGACGGAGCGTGCCGCCCTTATCGATCTCGTCGCTCTGACCGGACATAAAATCAATGACCTTATGAGCGGAATCGGGATCGAATTCGCCGGAGTTTGCATCCTTATAGCCGAGGACGTCTCTCGCATATTCGATGACGGCAATCTGCATTCCGAGACATATTCCGAAATACGGGACGTTGTTTTCTCTTGCGTATTTCGCCGCGGCAATCTTGCCCTCAATGCCTCTGTTGCCAAAGCCTCCCGGAACAAGTATGCCCGAAACATCAGAGAATATTTCCGCAGCGTTTTCGTCCGTTACGGTTTCGGAGTCTATCCATTTTATTTTAACGTGTGTACCGAGCTCATACCCCGCGTGGCGCAGAGCCTCGGCAACGGAGAGATAAGCGTCGTGAAGCTGAACGTATTTGCCGACAAGCGCAATGCTGACCGTCTTTTTTCTGTTTTCAATCCTGTCAACAAGCGCTCTCCATTCGGAAAGGTCAGGCTTCGGAGCGTCGATATGGAGCTCGCGGCAGACTATGTCCGAAAAATGAGATTTTTCAAGCATAAGCGGTGCTTCATAAAGCACGGGGAGCGTCATATTTTCTATAACGCAATCGGGTTTTACGTTGCAGAAGTTTGCAATCTTGCGGAATATGCTCTCGTCCTCTATTGGCTCATCGCAACGGAGAATGAGTATTCCGGGGTTTATTCCCGAGCCCTGCAATTCCTTTACGGAGTGCTGGGTCGGCTTTGATTTATGCTCGCCGGACGCTTTGAGATAAGGAACGAGGGTAACGTGTATGTAAAGCGAGTTTTCCTCGCCGACCTCGTGCCCGACCTGACGTATCGCCTCTATATAAGGCTGACTTTCAATATCTCCCGTCGTGCCGCCGATTTCGGTTATGACGACGTCCGCCGCCGTCTTTTTGCCGACGGTATATATGAATTTCTTTATCTCGTCTGTAATATGCGGGATTATCTGAACGGTATTTCCGAGGTATTCTCCCCTGCGCTCCTTTGAAAGCACGTTTGAAAACACCTTGCCCGTTGTAAGGTTTGAATACTTGTTCAGATCCTCGTCTATGAATCTTTCGTAATGACCGAGGTCAAGATCCGTTTCCGCACCGTCCTCGGTTACATAGACCTCGCCGTGCTGATACGGGCTCATTGTACCGGGGTCAACGTTTATGTAAGGGTCGAGCTTCTGCGCCGCAACCTTGAGCCCCCTTGCCTTGAGCAATCTTCCCAGAGACGCCGCCGTTATTCCTTTTCCGAGTCCGGAAACGACACCTCCCGTTACAAAAATATATTTGGTCATAAAAAAGCCGTCTCCCCTCTCGACATATAATTTCTGCCCCTCTTTTCCGGCAGATAACAAAACAACATTAAGTATATCATAAAGGTCACCTTTTTTCAATATGATGTATAAATAAAAATTCAACTATTTTTCAGTCATTTCCGAAGTTTGATTTGTGCAAATTCGGATTCGCCGTAATTTGCGCGACATATATTGACAACGGCAATTTTTTGCTGTATAATATACCAACCGTTCTATATCAATAAAAAGCAGAGGTTATCAAAATGCTGAAAATTTCACATCTTACAAAAACATACGGCGAAAAGAAAGCCGTCGATGATCTTTCCCTGCACATTGCGCCGGGAGAAATATACGGATTCATCGGTCATAACGGCGCCGGAAAAACAACAACGCTCAAGGCTTCCGTCGGAATTCTCTCGTTTGACACGGGAGAGATAAAAATAGACGGAATTTCGATAAAGGAAAACCCGATCGAATGTAAAAAGCGCATCGCATATATTCCGGATAATCCGGATCTTTACGAATATATGACAGGCATCAAATATCTCAATTTCATCTCGGATATATTCGGTGTCGGCGCGGAGGAACGCAAAGCGAGAATTGCAAAATATGCAGATATGTTTGAAATCACGCAGGATCTTGCGAACCCGATATCCGCATATTCGCACGGTATGAAGCAGAAGCTCGCGATAATCTCCGCCTGGATACACAATCCGAAGCTGATTATTATGGACGAACCGTTTGTCGGTCTCGATCCGAAAGCCGCTCACCTGCTCAAGGGGATGATGCGCGAGGTCTGCGACGACGGCGGCGCGATCTTTTTCTCAACTCACGTTCTTGAAGTTGCGGAAAAGCTCTGTGATAAGGTTGCGATAATCAAGGGCGGAAAGCTGATAAAATCCGGCACTATGGAAGAGGTCAAGGGCGATTCCTCCCTTGAAGACGTATTCCTTGAACTGGAGGACTGAAAATGCTCGGTATACTTATAAAAAAGCAGTTTGCGGAGCTTTATCGCAACTTCTTTTACGACCAGAAAAAGAACAAAGCCCGCTCTAAAGCGGCAAGCATCGTCAGCATAATTCTTTATGCCGTTCTGATGATAGGCGTTCTCGGCGGAATGTTTACCGTTATGTCCGTTCTGCTCTGTGATTCGCTCGTTTCAATGGGAATGGGCTGGTTCTTCTTTGCCCTGACGGCTACGGTAGCGATTGCGATCGGCATATTCGGAAGCGTTTTCAGCACATATTCTTCCCTTTATCTCGCAAAGGATAACGACCTTCTCCTTTCCCTGCCGGTTCCCGTCAAATACATCCTCGCATCAAGGCTTATCTGCGTTTACCTCTTCGGGCTTATGTTCTCCGGCGCGGTTCTTATCCCCGCAGTTATTGTTTATAATATCTTTGCCGGCGTGACGGTTATGTCGGTCATTGGCGGACTTATGTTCATCCTGAATATATCGGGAATCGTGTTTATCCTCTCGTGCCTGCTCGGATGGGTAGTTGCAAAGGCAAGCCTCAAGCTGAAAAACAAGAGCTTTGCAACGGTTGCCCTCTCGATAATCTTTGTAGCCGCTTATTATTTTGTGTATTATAAAGCGGGCGAAGCAATGGAAGGAATTATCGCAAATGCGGAAGCAATCGGCGAAAAGATCAAGGGCTTTGCATACCCGATTTATGCGATCGGTCGCAGCGGCGAGGGAGAGATTCTCTCAATCCTCGGCTTCACGGCGGTAACGGCGGCGCTTCTCACGCTTGTGCTTTATGTTATCGCAAAGAGCTTCATCAAAATAGCAACTTCAAGCGGCGCGGCTTCAAAGGCAAAGTACGTTGAAAAAACGGCGAAAAAGAACAGCATTTTCGGTGCTATGCTCGGGAAAGAGTTCTCCCGCTTCACTTCAAGCCCGAACTATATGCTGAACTGCGGCTTCGGCATTCTCGGTTTTCTCGTTCTGACCGCCGTCATATTTATGAAGGGCGATGTTGTCGTCTCCGGAATTTCCGTTCTGTTTGACGAAAAAACGACGGCACGGCTTATTCCCGTCATCCTGTGTACTAGCGCGGCGACGCTTATGTCGATGAACGATACAGCCGTTCCGTCCGTTTCGCTTGAGGGGAAAAGCGTCTGGATAGCGCAGTCGCTCCCGATAGACCCCTGGACAGCTCTGAAAGCAAAACTGGGCGTTCAGATATTGATAACCGTATTCCCCGCCGCAATATTCACCGCGGCATTCTTCATCAAGATAAAAACAGATTTTCTCTCTGCGGTGCTCTCCGTTGTTTTCATTGCGGTATATATTGTTTTCTTTGCTCTGCTGTGTCTTTTCATCGGTCTGAAGAAGGCAAACCTGAACTGGACCAGCGAGATATACCCCATAAAACAAAACTCCGGAGTTTTGATAGTTCTGCTTATCGACTGGGCGTTTGCGATTGTGTTCGGTCTCTTTTATCTGCTCGCCGGATGTCATATTATGTCTGCCGCTGTTTATCTCATCATATGGACGGTCATCATTTCGATACTTTCCGTCATTATTTACGAATATCTCAAAACAAAAGGCGCAAAGGCGTTTGCGGCTCTTTAAGAACAACCCGCCGCTCCGGCATTTACCGAAGCGGCGGGTTTTCTCTATTTTATGCTTTCCTTTATCAGCTTCAAGAACGTTTTCGAAGGCTCCGAAAGCGTTTTTTTATTCTGATAAACTATCGCTATCTCGGAGGACAGCGCCTTTTCGTCAAGCCTTAATATCCTTATGCTTTTGTCATAATTCTCCGGCAACGCCGACTTATGAAGCAGTCCGACGCCTATTCCGCCCAAAGCGAGAGAGAGTGTCATCTCGGCATCGTCGTTTACACAGCATATTTTCGGAGAAAGCCCTTCTCTTTCAAACACGGACTCGATTATCTTTTGCCAACGGCGGTATACTATCAGTGGCAGTTCTGCAAGCTCCGGAAGCGATATACAGTCGCCGCTTGTATTTTCAAAAAACGACTTATCGCCTATCGCGGATATGCTTTCTCTGCCCAGATATTCAGCTTCAAAATCTCCGGAGGGAAACGGCGTTCTGATTATCGCCATATCCGTTTCTCCGTTGTGGAGATATTCCAGAAGCTGATATGTATTTGCGCTGCGGACGGAGATAGTAACTCCCGGATATTTCTTATGATACTGCTTTATCCATTCCGTAAACAGCCTGCCGCGCACAGAGGAAATAACCCCGACCCGAAGAACTCCCGCCGCTCCGGAGCGGAAATCGCTCATCTCGGCTTTTGCGCCGTCGCAAAGGTTGATTATTTCGGTTGCCCTCTCGTAAAAATGCCTGCCCGCCTCCGTGAGAGAAAGCGTTCTGCCCTCTCTGAAAAACAGCTTGCAGCCGAGCTCTTCCTCAAGCATATGCAGCTGCATCGTCAGCGGGGGCTGGGTCATATGTAGCTTTTCAGCCGCCGCCGTGACGGTTTTTTCTTCAACAGTCGTCACAAAATATATAAGCTGACGAATATCCATAACCGCTCCAAATCAATATATTTTTTATATAATTATACCGAAAAATATATATTTGTCAATATGATTTTCTATGGTATAATACTTGTGTTAAACTAAAAACGAAAAATCGGAGTATAAAATGCGACATTTAATTCCTTATCTGAAAAAATACCGGCTGGAAGCGATCATCGCGCCGCTTTTCAAAATGTTTGAGGCGTGCTTTGACCTCGCCGTGCCGATAGTCGTTGCGAACATTATCAAAAAAGGCATAGAAACCGGAGACAGAAGCTATATACTCAGCCGCTTCGCCATACTCATACTTATGGCGTTTTCCGGTCTTGCCTGCACCGTTGTTGCGCAGTATTTTGCCGCAAAGGCAGCAGTCGGAACGGCTACTGGGCTTCGCCATCAGCTGCTCGAAAAAATACAGAGCCTCAGCTTTACCGAGCTTGACAAAATCGGTACTTCAACTCTCATAACAAGAATGACAAGCGACGTAAACCAAGTCCAAAACGGCACAAATATGTTCCTCCGTCTCTTTTTGAGGAGCCCGTTCATTGTGTTCGGCGCAATGATAATGGCGTTTACGATAAACACTCAGATTGCACTTATATTTGCCGGAGCGATCGTCGTTATGTTCGTCATAGTGTTCGGGATAATGTTCATCACTGCCCCGATGCATAAGAACGTTCAGAAAAATCTCGATAACGTTACGGAAGCCGTGCGCGAAGAGCTCGGCGGCGTGCGTGTTATACGTGCGTTCGGGCGCGAGCAGGTTCAGAGCGAGAAATTTATGCGGATAAACTCCGCTCTTTCAAAGGCACAAATAAAGGTCGGCAAGGTGGCGGCGCTTATGAACCCGCTGACGTATGTCGCCGTGAACACAGTAATAATCCTCATTCTTATGATCGGCGCGAAAAAGGTTGACGGCGGGCTTCTCCTTTCGGCGGACATCATCGCCCTCATAAACTATATCGGCCAGATACTCATTGAGCTTGTCAAGCTGGCAAATCTCGTCATCCTTCTCGGAAAATCAATCTCCGGAATGGGGCGCATCGGTCAGGTGCTCGATACGGAAAGTTCAATGACCTTTGAAGGAAACAAGGAAGGAACGGACTCCGAAGAAATTATCCGTTTTGAAAACGTTTCTCTCCGCTATGCCGGTGCAGGCGCGGAATCGATCTCCGATATATCGTTTTCCGCAAATCGGGGTGAAACGATCGGCATAATCGGCGGTACCGGAAGCGGAAAAACGTCGCTCGTGCGGCTGATTCCCAGATTTTATGACGCAACGGAAGGAACGGTATACCTGAAGGGCGAGCCGATAAAGGAGCTGTCAAAGCAGGCGATTCTTTCAACCGTTGCAACGGTTGATCAGAAAACAAGGCTTTTCTCCGGAACAATACGTTCAAATATGCTCTGGGGCAAAAATAATGCAACGGATGAGGAGATCTGGAGTGCGCTTGAAACGGCGCAGGCAGCGGAATTCGTCCGCGCAAAGCCTGACGGGCTTGACGAAAAAGTCCTTCAGGGCGGAGCGAACCTCTCCGGAGGTCAGAAGCAGCGACTTACGATTGCGCGTGCCGTTCTCGCGGGAGCAGACGTCCTCATTCTTGACGACAGCACCTCAGCCCTCGACTATGCAACCGACGCGGCACTACGGAAAGCGATAAAGGAGCTGCCGAGTGATATGACGGTCGTCATAGTCAGCCAGCGCGCAGGATCGATCGCATATGCGGACAAGATACTCGTCCTCGACGACGGAAGGCTCGTCGGCTACGGCAAACACGATGAGCTTCTCAAAAATTGTCACGTTTATAAAGAAATCTATGAAAGCCAGTTCGGAGAGGAGGCAGGCAAATGAAAAAGAAACCCGTAAAGCGAGTGATTTCGCTTATAAAGCCGTATTCGCTGTCTGTCTTTGCAAGTCTGTTTTTCGCCCTGATAACAACCGCCGCCCAGCTTCTCATTCCGGTTTTTTGCGGCAATGCGATTGACGCTATGATCGATAAGGGCGAAGTCGATTTCGGGATAGTTGCGCAGGCTGCTGTAATCGTTGCGGCAATTGCCGCTCTCGGAGCGGTGGCGCAGAAGCTGCTCGCAAACTGTAACAACAAGGTTGCATTTTGTGTCTGCCGTGACTTAAGAAACAGCATAAACCGCAAGCTGAACAACCTCCCGCTCTCATATCTCGACACTCATCCAGCCGGCGATACCGTCAGCAGAATGATCGCCGATGTTGACTCGTTTTCGGACGGACTTCTTATGGGCTTTTCCCAGCTTTTCACAGGCGTTATCACAATAATCTCAACGCTCGGAATAATGCTTTATCTGAATTGGAAAATCGCCCTCGCGGTATTCATTCTCACTCCGCTTTCGTTCCTCGTTGCAAAGTTCATTGCGTCAAGAACGAACCGCTTTTTCAAGGAGCAGGCTGTCGCAAGAGGCGAACAGACGGCTCTGACAAACGAGCTTGTCGAGGGACAGAGCGTAGTAAAAGCGTTCGGGCACGAAAAAGAAAGCCTTGACGAGTTTGATGAGGCAAACGAAAAGCTCAGAAAATCAGCTATGAGCGCAACGTTCTTCTCCAGCCTAACCAATCCGAGCACAAGGCTTGTGAACAACGTCGTGTATGCCGTTGTGACGCTTATAAGCGCACTCTCCGCCCTTTCGGGACACATTTCTGTCGGTCAGATAAGCATTTTCCTCAGCTACGCTTCTCAATACGCAAAGCCGTTCAACGAGATCAGCGGCGTAATAACGGAGTTCCAGAACGCATTCACCTGCGTCGGACGTGTTTTCGATCTGCTTGACGAAAGCGACGAAATCCCCGAAGCGAAGAACCCCCTGTCGCCGGAGGTCAAAGGCAGAGTCGATCTTGAAAACGTATCGTTCTCATATGTTCCGAGCCGCCCGCTTATAGAAGACCTTTCCCTCTCCGTAAAACCGGGGCAGCGCATTGCCATAGTCGGTCCGACGGGCTGCGGAAAAACGACGCTTATAAACCTTCTTATGCGGTTTTATGACGTTTGCGACGGCAGCATAAAAGTTGACGGCGCAGACATCCGGGATATGAAAAGGAGCGATCTCCGCTCAAGGTACGGTATGGTCCTCCAGGACACCTGGCTTTCTTCGGGCACCGTTCGCGAAAATATCGCTTTCGGCAAACCTGACGCAACTGACGAGGAGGTCGAGGCGGCGGCAAAGGCATCGTACGCACATTCCTTCATCAGACGTCTTCCGGACGGCTATAACACCATCATAAAGGAAAACGGAAGCAACCTTTCGGCGGGTCAGAGGCAGCTGCTCTGCATAGCAAGAGCGATGCTCTCCTTGCCGCAGATGCTCATACTGGACGAAGCAACTTCCTCAATCGACACTCGCACGGAGATGAAAATACAGTCTGCCTTCTCGAAAATGATGGCGGGCAGAACATCGTTCATCGTTGCGCACAGACTTTCGACGATCAAAGAAGCGGATGTTATCCTCGTTATGAATGACGGACACGTCATCGAACGCGGAAATCATTCTTCCCTCCTTGCGGAAAACGGATTTTATGCAAAACTTTATTACAGCCAGTTCGGTGGCGTTTAAAAATTATAAAATTGCTTTTTGATTGACATTTCGTCTCCGAAGCGTTATAATAGAGCATACGTTATCAAAAACACAGGGAGATGAAAAAATGCCTCCGAAACCGAAATTTACAAAGGACCACGTTGTGCGCACGGCACTTGAGCTTGTCAGCAAAAACGGAATAGAAGCCCTGACTTCAAGAGGGCTCGGAAAAGCGCTCGGCTGCTCCGCCTGCCCGGTATTCACAATGTTCAAGGATATGGGCGAGGTTAAAAACGAGGTCTATAAGGAAGCCAAGCGGCTGTTTGACAGCTATATGGCAGTTGCCGAGGGATACAACCCCGCATATAAAAAGCGCGGAATGCAATGGGTAAAGTTTGCGCAGGAAAATCCGAAGCTCTTTCAATGGCTCTTTATGAGCGAAACCGGCGCAGGCTCTGATTTCAACAGCGCGATTGAAGCAATTCCCTTCGGCAAGGAGGATGATATTGCAATAATTATGCGCGACTATCACGCTACGGCGGAACAGGCGGAGCGCCTGTTCGGGCAGATGTGGGTCTATACGTACGGTCTCTGTTCCCTTTGCGCAACGGGCGTTTGCGAATTTTCGGAGGAAGAGATCGTCTCAAGGCTCGGAGAGATTTTTATGGGAATGATATTCGTCATAAACAGCAGTACTGATGCTACGAAGCTGACGCCCGCACAGGCAGACTCTCCCGAAGGAGACGAAATAAAACGTCACAACCCTGATCTTCGCAGGAGAGATTGACAAAAGAATTATGGAAGGTGTCGCTTGGAACCCGTGGCACGGGTGCACAAAAATCAGCCCCGGCTGCAAATATTGCTATGTTTACCGTCAGGACGAGGCATACGGTTCGGAAATATCGAGCAGTCTTTGCAGAAAAACTGCTCAATTTGATGCTCCGATAAAGAAAAAGCGTGACGGTTGCTACAAAATACCTGCCGGTTCCCTCGTCTGCACGTGCTTTACCTCGGATTTTCTCTTAAAGGATGCGGACGAATGGCGCGGAGATTGCTGGAAAATGATAAAAGAACGCTCCGATTGCTTCTTTATGTTTTTTACAAAGCGTATCGACCGCCTTTCGGATTGTCTCCCTCCGGATTGGGGCGACGGCTACGAAAACGTCGTCATCGGGTGTACCGTCGAAAACGGGCAAATGGCAGACTTCCGTCTCCCGATATTCCTTTCCCTGCCGATAAAGCACAGGCTGATAATCGCGGCTCCGTTGCTTGAAAAAATCGACATTTCGGAATACATAGGAGACGGAATCGAAGAGGTTTCTGCGGGAGGCGAATCCGGAGCCTCGGCGCGCCCCTGCGATTTTGATTGGGTACTCAGTCTGCGCCGCCAATGCGTTGAAAAGGGGGTAACTTTCCGCTTTCATCAGACGGGCGCAAACTTTATAAAATGCGGGAAAGCATATAAAATTCCACGCAGATTTCAGATCTCTCAGGCGAGAAAAGCAGGCATAGATTATATTGTCCGCAAAAGGTGTATTGACCAATAAAAACGCATCCTCGGATGCGTTTTTTTGCTATGTCTTGCAATGCTTTTCTGTGTATGCTATAATCTTTATATCAAGCGAAAGGATGCGCATATGATGAAAAATCAAAAGAAACGGAGCGAAAAATCGCCGATCCAAAAATTCAATCTGATAACAGGCGCCTCGGAGCTCCTGCTTTCCGTTCTGTGTACCGTCGGATTCAGTGCACTCGGAGCGTATTTGCAAAAAGGCATTCCGGGCAATATCTTATGGATCTTCACAGCAATTTCTTATGCTCTGCCGATAGGGCTTTTCGCTTTGGCGGTGATTCTCTCAATACTGAAACCGAATGCGTACAGAAAAAAGTTTAAATTCGAAAGCGTTGCCAAGGCAACCGATTTCTTATTATCGCACCGCCGGCGCGCAGAGCAAACGGCAAATGAAAAGCTGAAAATACTGATGAAGCTACGCTGCCGCTCTGATACAATCGCCATTCTGTGTGCGGTTGCGGGCGTTGTCACGGCGGTCTCAACCGGCATCAGCTCTGAATCCAGCAATGTGTTTTTCGCATTTGTGCTTTTCCTGTGCTCATTTTCAAGGCTACGAATAGCTCCCCCGAAAGCCGTTTTCACAAACGGGATGTACGTCGCAACCATAACGGAATATCCCCGTTTGCATTCGCTTGCGCAAAAAGCTCTCGATACGCTCGGATGCAAAAATAAGCTTGTAATAATGCTGAACACGGACTTCGGCGCGTCGGTTCTTGCGCGGTCAAAAACGCTGTTTCTCTGCATCGGAGCGGAGCTTATCGAAATGTCGTCTGAGGGAGAACTTTATGCGATATTCCTTCACGAATTCGGGCATATAGCCGCAGACGGCGGAGCGGCGCTGAAAGTCTCCGGGTATTCAAGGTGGCTCGAAACAGAAAAATGCCGCCATTTCCTTTCGTATTTGGCAGACCTTCCCTTTGTGCACCTTGATATGGTGTTTGAAAATGAATACAGACTATATCATTATGCCGCATCCGTTATAAGCGAGGAAACTGCCGATAAAGCGATGGCAACCTACGGCAATGTGCGCGACGCAGCCTCCGTGCTCACAAAGCTCTCTTACAAGAACCTTTATGACTACGAAAGATACTATGACGACTCTTGGCTTTTCGAATCCGAACAGCTGTCAGAGACCTTGATTTCGGACAATGCTGACAAATTCGAAAAAGCGATAGAAGCACGCTCTGAGTTCTGGAATAAGTTGCTTGAAAACGAAATTATATCGAACAACGCAACTCATCCGACCCTAAGAATGCGTCTTTCTTCAATAGGCGCGGAGCGACCCTTTGCCCTGCCCGTCCCGCAGGACGACTCCTTCTCCGCCGAGCGCAAAAAAGCGATTGACGCCACAAACGCTCTTATTTACAGTCATCTCTCCGGAATATATCAAGAGAAAAGAGACATTCATCTCGGTCTGAAAGCTGAAACGGACGCTTGGGAAGCCTCCGGCGAGCCGATTTCGGTAGAAACCTTCGTAGATATTGTCGATAAATATATGTATTGCGGGCAAACCGAAAAAGCCGTTTCCGTATGCGAAAGGGTTATAAACGAGCTTCCCGAACCCGCAACCGCCTATGCGTATTTCATAAAAGGAATATGTATGCTTCATCGCTTCGACAGCGGCGGCATCGAGCTCGTTTACCGCGCGATCGCAATAAACACCAATTACATAGATACCGGACTTTCCGAGATCGGAGCGTTCTGCTGTATAACAGGAAATTCCGATGAACTTAAAAAATATCGCAACTCCTGCACCGAAATGTATCAGGCGCAGGCAGATAAATATGATGAGGCGGGAATTCTGCGCCCGGGCGACAAGCTCTCGGCAGAAGAGCTTCCGGACGGTATGCTCGATAACATCCTCTCTTATATAAAATCCATAGACGAAGGTCTTATAGAAAAGGTCTATCTCGTGAAGAAAATCATAACCGACGACTTTTCAACGAGCGTCGTTATCATCAGGTTCGCGCCGGAGACGGATGAAGAAAAGCGGGCAGAGATTTATAAAAAGATATTTGTATACCTTGACACCTCAAGCAATCATCAGTTTTCCCTCTTCGATTATGCCGGTGTCAGCTCGGTGAAGTTCGAAAAGATCGCCGGTAGTTGCGTTTTCGATATTAAAAAAGCTGAATGACATAAAAAGAGACTGCTCCCGCAGTCTCTTTTTTCAGTCTCTCGGCTTTCCTTTGAAAACAAGCGTAATCAGATAGCCGAAAACTATTGCCGCGCCGATGCCCGCCGAGGTTCCCGTAAGTCCCCCGGTGAGCGCTCCGATGAGCCCGCTTTTATCAACGGCTTTCTTTACACCATCTGCAAGCGAATATCCAAAGCCCAGAAGCGGTGTCGTTGCACCGCAACCCGCAAAGTCAACTATCGGCTTGTAAATACCGACAGCCGTCAGAAAAACGCCGAGCGTGACATACAAGACGAGTATCCTTGCGGGAGTCAGCTTTGTTTTGTCGATAAGCACCTGCGCCACGGCACAAAACGCCCCGCCGATTATAAATGCCCATAAAAAATTCATTGCTTTCCCTCCGATTCTATCCGTACAAGATGAGCTATTCCCGGTATTGAAAGACCCTGCTTTGAGGTTGACGGGCTCATAAGCGCTCCTGTTGCAACATAAATAACTTTTTTCAGTTCGCCTTTTTCAAATCGCTTCATAATATGTCCGCATACAACCGATGCGCTGCATCCGCATCCGGAGCCTCCCGCGTGCATATCCTGCCTGCCTATATCATATATCATAAGCCCGCAGTCGTTATAGTTTTCTCTTATATCGATTCCGTAACGGAGGAGATATTCAAGAACTATTGCGTGCCCCTCAGCGCCGAGGTCGCCTGTCAGGATAAGATCGAGGTCCTTCGGCGAATAACCTGTTTCTTCAAAATATGTCCGCAGCGTATCAATCGCCGCAGGTGCCATTGCCGCGCCCATATTGTTTGCGTCAGATATGCCTTTGTTGACAATGCGCCCCGGCATAACCTCGGTTATGTGCGGGAAATTTCCGCCGTCCGCGCCGATTATCGCCGCTCCTGCGCCTGTAACGGTTCTCTGGGCTGTCGGTGTGCGCTGCCCGCCATATTCAAGCGGAAAACGGTATTGTCTCTCCGCCGCGCAAAAATGCGAGGAGGTAACGGCGGCGCACTTTTCGAATTTCCCGCTGTCAATAAGCATAGCGGAAAGCATCAGCGCTTCCGCAAAGGTTGAGCAGGCGCCGTAAAGTCCGAAAAAAGGAATCTTAAAATCCGCAAGTCCGAAAACGGAGCTGACGCATTGGTTTTGCAGATCGCCGGAAAACACTGCATCTATCGATTCCGCTCCGAGCTTTGATTTGGCAAGAGCTATATTCATCGCAAGTCTCTGCATTTCGCTCTCGGCTTTTTCCCAGGTGTTCATCCCGAAATGCTCGTCTGTGCTGTGAATATCAAAGTCGGCAGAGAGCGGACCTTCGCTTTCCCTTCTTCCGACGACCGCTCCGTAACCGATGAGCGACGGTTTTGACAATAGCTTTTTAACCCTCACGAAATCACCCCGCAAAGCCAGTATATAAATCCGTAAATTGCAGACGAAAGCACTCCGTAAACGATAACGGGGCCTGCAACGCTGAACATTTTTGCGCCGACGCCCATAATGAGTCCCTCGCTTTTGTCATCCATTGCGGGAGAAACCATTGCGTTTGCAAAACCCGTTATCGGCACAAGCGTACCGGCTCCGGCAAACTTTGCAAAGTCATCGAAAACGCCGAGTCCTGTTGCAAGAGCGGCAAGAAAAACGAGTGTAACCGGAACAAGCGACTTTACTGTATCCTCCGGAAGCGATGTCATCCCATACAGCATTTTGAGTACCTCTGCAAAAGCACAGATCGCCCCGCCGCAGACAAACGCGGCAAAAACATCTTTGAAAAGCGGCGACTTCTTTGCTTTTTTTGCGCAGTATTTTTTATATTCTTTTTCGTTAATATCCAAAACAGTATCCCTTCGGAAAAATAAGTTTTGATATTATTTTTTTCGCATAACGCTCATTTATTACAGGCATTATTTCCCTTTTTATATGTACAAAAGCGTCACGGCTTTTTCAGCCGTGACGCTTTTGGTTTTATAATCTGTATATAATTTTCCGGAAATCATTCTTCAGCCGTTTCAAGAGCAATCTCCATCATCTGCTTAAATGAGGTCTGCCTTTCATCGGAGGTTGTTGCCTCGCCTGTGAGAAGATGATCGGAAATCGTGAGTATCGAAAGGGCTTTTTTGCCGAGACGAGCCGCTGTCATATAGAGAGCTGCGCTCTCCATTTCAACACAAAGAATTCCGAGCTTGCGCCATTTTTCGCTCGCTGTAACGTCGTCCGTATAGAAAGTATCTGAAGAAAGAACGTTGCCTACAACGCAGTTTGCGCCGAGCTTTACGGCGTTTTCATACGCCTTTGTGAGCATTCCGAAATCGGCGATTGCCGAAAAATGACCCGGAACGAGGTACTGATCCTGGAAGTTTGAGTTTGTCGATGCGCCCATCGCAAGCACAACGTCGCGGATTTTGACGCCTTCCGTCATTCCGCCGGCGGAGCCGACCCTTATAATGCTTTCAACGCCGAAGAATTTATAGAGCTCGTAGCTGTAAATTCCAATCGCCGGCATACCCATTCCGCTCGCCATAACGGAAACCTTTTTGCCCTTGTAATAACCCGTGTAGCCCTGAACTCCGCGGACATTGTTTACGAGCTTTGCGTCCGTAAGAAATGTTTCCGCAATAAACTTTGCGCGGAGAGGGTCACCCGGCATAAGAACAGTCTTGCCGAAATCTCCCGGTACTGCTTTGATGTGTGGTGTTGGATAATCTGCCATTGCTGGTCCTCCTTGATTGATTTATGCGACGTTTTTTCCGTCGGTAGCCGCATATGCGGCGCTTTTATAATTTAATTATATTTTATATAAGCCAAAAAGTCAAGGCAAATATTACAAAAAGCAACCGCGGAGGAGATAAACCGCGATTGCTTTTCGGCAATCTATTTTGCATACATCGTATTAACTATTTTTGTAACGGCATTCTGCGGAAGCACGCGGGAAAGCCAGACAAACAATTTATATTTGAAGCCTATCGTACACATAGCGGGGACTTTCCTTGCAAGAGCCTTTTTTGCGATGAATTTGCCCGCAAAAGCCGCGCTGCCGCCCGACATTTCGTCCTTTTCCATTCCCGAAACGGAGCGTGATATTCGCCCTCCGTATTCTTCGTCTCCGCAATGAATTTTCTCTCTTGCCGCGGTAAACCCCGTTTGTGTGTCACCGGGCATAACGGCGCAGACGCTTATCCCGTAAGGTCTGACCTCGCCCCCGAGCGCGCGAACAAACGAATTTATTGCCGCCTTAGATACTGAATAATACGTCTGGAACGGTATCGGTATTGCGCCCGCAACGGAGCTGACGCAGATTATCCTTCCCCCGCCCGCCTTTCTCATATGAGGCAGAACGGCGCGAACCGCATTGACCGTTCCGAAGAAGTTTACGTCAAGCTGGTGCTTTGCGTCCGCAGCGTCAGTAAATTCAACGGCGCCGGATATTCCGAAGCCCGCACAGCAGACGAGAATATCGATTCTTCCCTCTTTTTCAACTATGGTATCTATCGCGGCGGAAACACCGTTTTCGTCCGAAACGTCGGCTGAAATATGCGTTATTCCGTTATGACTTTCGCCCCTGCGGCTGAGCTCGTAAACGGTACACGATTTTGAAAGTTCTTTCGCTGTTTCAAGTCCTATTCCGCGCGAGCCGCCGGTTATCACGGCAATTTTTCTTTCCATTTTATCAATATTCCTTTATAACTCTTGCAATTATGTCCGTTGCTTCGTCAATAAGAGGTTCAGTATGAGTTGCCATAAGGCTCGTGCGGACAAGACACTCGTTCGGCGCGGTTGCCGGCGGAATCGAGCTGTTTGCGTAAACGCCCTCATCATAGAGTTTTTTTGTTATAGTGAGCGTTCTTATAGCATCATATGTGAATATCGGAATTATCGGCGTTTTTGACAAACGTATCTTCACGCCCTTTTCAACAAGGCGGTTTCTCATATACTCCGCGATGTTCTGGAGCCTGTTAACAAGCTCCGGGTGTGCTTTGAGTACGCGCAGAGCCGCAAGTGCCGATGCGCACGACGCAGGCGTTATCGATGCAGAAAAGATGAAGGGCCTGGAATTATGGCGAACGTAGTCGCAGACGACCTTCGACGCCGCCATATAGCCGCCGAGACTTGCCAGAGACTTTGAGAATGTGCCCATATAAATATCAACTTCGTCCTCAAGTCCGAAATGGCTTGCCGTTCCTCTGCCGCCCTCGCCGATTACGCCGAGCGCGTGAGCGTCGTCAACCATAACTCTCGCACCGTATTTTTTCGCTATCTCAACGATTTCCGGCAGCTTTGCAATATCACCGCCCATACTGAAAACGCCGTCTGTTACTATGAGTATTCCGGCGTCCTTCGGAACGGTTGCGATAACCTCTTCAAGATGAGCCATATCGCTGTGATTGAAGCGGAGCATTTTTCCGTAGCTGAGCTTGCAGCCATCATAAATGCTGGCGTGATTTTCTTTGTCGCAGATGACGTAATCTCCTCTGCCGACGATTGCGCTGATTATTCCGAGATTTGACTGAAACCCCGTTGAAAATGTAACAACGTCGTCTTTATGCAGAAACTCTGCAAGCTCTTTTTCAAGTTCGATATGCAGAGCGAGCGTTCCGTTGAGAAAGCGCGAGCCGGAACAGCCGGAGCCGTACTGCTCATAAGCCTTTATCCCAGCTTCAACAACCTCGGGATTTGTCGTCAGTCCAAGATAGTTGTTTGAGCCGAGCATTATTCTGCGCTTGCCCTCCATTATGACTTCAACGTCCTGTCGGGACTGAAGTGCGTGAAAATAGGGATAAAGCCCCATCTTCTGAATGTCCTTTGCCACAGTATATTTTTCGCATTTTTCAAAAATGTCCATCGTTTCCTCCAGATTGGGCGTGTGAATTTGTACTGTTGTACAGTTATTATTGTACTACCGTACAGTCTCTCTGTCAACCCCTTTCATAAATATTTTCTTTTTCGGAAAATATTCCGCATCTGAATATAAAAATCCCGCAGACCGAAACAAACGCGGTTTGCGGGAAAATTATTTTTTATTTGCCGTCGCAGTATCTGACAAATCTCATCATTGCCTCTTCCCCTTCTTCCGTGCGCTTATAAACGCCGGCATCGCAGAGGACGGCCGTAAACGTTTTGCCGATCTCACCCTTCAGAATCTCTTCCGTATCGGCTTCTGTAAAAACGTATTTATCCTTGAATGCCTCAAACCACTTCGCGTGCTTGCTTATTCTTTCATCTGCCGAAATATCGGCTCCGGAAAAGATTGCTTCGCGGAGAATCACCATCTCGTTTTTCAGCCTTGCCGGAAGGACAGCGAGCCCCATAACCTCGATGAGACCTATGTTTTCCTTCTTTATGTTGTGCTTGTCCGCGTGCGGATGATATACGCCGAGAGGATGCTCTTCCGTTGTTATATTGTTGCGGAGAACAAGATCCAGCTCAAATTTTTCTCCTCTTCTGCGGGTGATCGGCGTTATGGTATTATGCGGGGTGCCGTCCGTCTCGGCAAAAACAAACGCCGCCTCGTCCGTATATCCGCGCCACTTTGCGAGAATTTTTTCCGCAAGGCTCGCAATCGCCCCTCTGTCATCCGAGCGCAGTCTGATGACGGAAAGCGGCCATTCGACTATCCCGGCTTCGACGTTTTCAAAGCCGTCAAACGAGAGACCTCTCGCAATCTCCGCCCTTTCCATAGCGAATTCGTATCTGCCGCCCTGCATATGGTCGTGCGAGAGTATCGACCCGCCGACGATCGGCAGATCGGCATTCGAGCCGATGAAATAATGCGGGAAAATCGTAACAAAATCAAGCATCTTATCAAACAAAGCCCGGTTGACCTTCATCGGTCTGTGCTCGCCGGAAAGCGCAATGCAATGCTCGTTGTAATAGACGTAGGGCGAATACTGGAGATACCATCTTTCGCCGCCGAGCGTTATCGGAATAATCCTGTGGTTCTCTCTTGCAGCCGAGCGGAGATTGCCGGCGTAGCCCTCATTTTCGGCGCAGAGAGCGCATTTCGGATACCCGCTCTGCGGAGCGTTCTTCGCCGCCGCAATCGCTTTCGGATCCTTTTCGGGCTTTGAAAGGTTTATCGTTATGTCAATATCGCCGAATTCCGAAGGATAGACCCATTTCATATCCTTCTTTACGCGATACGTCCTTATGTAATCGGTACTGCGGGAAAAATCGTAAAACCAGTCTGTCGCCTCATTGGGGGAGACGGAATATTTCTTTTCAAATTCGGAGATGACCTCGTGCGGAGCGGGGGTAAGCAATCCCATAAGCCTTGTATCGAAAAGGTCTCTGTAAACTATGCCGTCGCCGCCGAGGAGCCCCTTTTCCGCCGCAATATCGCAAAGCGAGGAAAGAATCTCTTCAAGCTCGCAAACAGCTACATTTTCCGGCGCCGTGTATTCGCTCTCGCCCATAGCGTCAAGAAGTCTGTTCGTCGCCCAGATTCTGTCCGCTTCGGTTATAAGCCCGTGCCTTACGGCGTATTCGACAAGCTGTGCTATTCTTTCGCAAATCATTTTGTCCCCGTCCTTTTTTTGAAGAATTGATAATATGTGCAAGGTATCATACCGTTATAGAGCTTTCGCTTTGCGTCCGCTCTTCTGCCGTAAATCCGTTCAAAGCTTTCGTTGCTTGTTATGATATATATCTGCCACGGCTCAAGCGTTTTGAAATGCCTGCCCATTGCCGCATACAGCTTTTCCGCCTCTTTTATGTCGAGAAGCCTTTCTCCGTAAGGCGGGTTGCAGACAATTGTTCCCCTGCGCCCTTCGCTCGTTATTTCGAGCGCATTTCTGCGGAAAACCTTGACGACACCGTCCATTCCCGCATTGCGCACGGTCTTTTTGGCAAGCTCGACGCAATCTCCGTCAATATCCGAAGCGTACGCTTCAAAGCCTGTCTGCCTTATCAGGCTGCGGGCTTCTTCCCTTGCGTCGCTCCAGGTCTTTGACCCGATGAAAGGATACATCTCGCCCGCAAAGCCACGGTAAAGCCCGGGGGCGGTATTAGTCATAAGAAGCGCGGCTTCCGTCGGAATCGTACCGCTGCCGCACATCGGATCCCAGAAAAGCACGTCCTCTCTCGGTCTTGAAATTTTGACAAGCGCAGCAGCAAGAGTTTCGCGCAGCGGTGCCGCCGCCGATTCGGGTCTGTAACCTCTTTTATGAAGCGCTGTACCGGAAAGGTCGATCATCAGAGTCGCAACATCTTTGAGAATGAAAAATTCAATCTGATATTTTGTCCCTGTTTCCTTCATCCAGTCCGTGCGATAAACATTTCCGAGCCTTACCGACGCCGCTTTTTTGACGATCTTCTGGCAATCCGGAATGCTCGTCAGCTGACTTTTCACGGAATGTCCCTTAACGGGAAATGCGTCGTCCTTTCCGATGAATTCTTCCCAGGGAAGCGCCTTCGTCCCCTCAAAAAGGGCGTCGAATGTCGGCGCGGAAAAGCTGCCAAGCACAAGAAATACTCTCTCCGCCGTCCTCAGCCATATGTTTGCCTTTGCGGCGGCTGTCTCGTCGCCTTCAAAATATACTCTGCCGTCTATCGTTTCCGTCCGATGAAAGCCAAGAGCGTCAATTTCCGCTCCGAGAAGCCCTTCAAGTCCGAAAAGACACGTTGCGGCATACTTATAGTTCATACTGACCTCAAAAATAAAATATTTGTCATATTATATCATAATGAAGAGAAAAAATCAAATTATATGCGAAAAAAATTCCCGGCTTTTCGCCGGGAATTTTCTGTATTTTTTTATTTGACCGTCGGGCCTGCGGAAACAAGCGCCTTGCCGGCTTCGTTGCCTTCGTACTTCGAGAAGTTCTTTATGAATCTTCCCGCAAGGTCGAGAGCCTTGCTCTCCCAAACGGAAGCATCCGCATATGTGTCTCTCGGGTCGAGAATTGCGGAGTCAACGCCGGGAAGCTCTGTCGGTACTTCGAAGTTGAAATGAGGGATCGTCTTTGTCGGAGCCTTGTCAATCGAGCCGTCAAGGATAGCGTCGATTATGCCGCGCGTGTCCTTGATGGAGATACGCTTGCCTGTGCCGTTCCAGCCCGTGTTTACAAGGTAAGCCTTTGCGCCGCTCTTCTTCATCTTCTTTACGAGCTCTTCCGCATATTTTGTCGGATGGAGTTCAAGGAACGCCTGACCGAAGCAAGCGGAGAAGGTCGGTGTGGGCTCTGTTATGCCACGCTCCGTACCTGCAAGTTTAGCTGTAAATCCGGAGAGGAAGTAATACTGCGTCTGCTCGGGAGTAAGAATCGAAACGGGAGGCAGAACGCCGAATGCGTCTGCGGAAAGGAAGATAACGCTCTTTGCGTCCGGAGCCGCGGAAACGGGACGAACGATATTCTTGATATGATCGATAGGATAGGAAACACGGGTGTTTTCCGTAACGCTCTTGTCAGCGAAATCGATCTTGCCGTTTTCGTCGAGAGTGACGTTTTCAAGAAGGGCGTCACGTCTGATAGCATTGTAAATATCGGGCTCGGAGTCCTTGTCAAGGTTGATAACCTTTGCATAACAACCGCCTTCGAAGTTGAAAACGCCGTTGTCATCCCAGCCGTGCTCGTCGTCGCCGATGAGAAGTCTCTTCGGGTCTGTCGAAAGGGTTGTCTTGCCTGTACCGGAAAGGCCGAAGAAGATTGCCGTGTTTTCGCCGTTCAGATCGGTATTTGCGGAGCAATGCATCGAAGCGATACCCTTGAGCGGGAGGTAATAGTTCATCATAGAGAACATACCCTTCTTCATTTCGCCGCCGTACCAGGTATTGACGATTATCTGCTCGCGGCTCGTGATGTTGAACATTACAGCCGTCTCGGAATTGAGACCGAGCTCCTTATAGTTTTCAACCTTCGCCTTGGAGGCGTTGTAAACAACGAAATCCGGCTCGAAGTTTTCAAGCTCTTCTGCCGTGGGCTTGATGAACATATTCGTTACAAAGTGCGCCTGCCAAGCAACCTCAACTATGAAACGGATAGCCATTCTTGTGTCCTTGTTTGCGCCGCAGAAAGCATCAACAACGAAAAGTCTCTTGTTTGAGAGCTCCTTTATTGCGATATTCTTGACAGCGTTCCACGCTTCCTTCGTTGCCGGGTGGTTGTCATTCTTGTATTCATCTGAGGTCCACCAGACGGTGTCCTTTGAGTTGTCATCAACGACGATGAATTTGTCCTTGGGCGAACGACCCGTATAGATACCCGTCATAACGTTGACGGCGCCGAGCTCGCTGACCTGACCCTTTTCGTAGCCTTCGAGAGAGGGCTTTGTCTCTTCCTCGAAAAGCATTTCATAGGAAGGATTATAAACAACCTCTGTCGTTCCGGTTATACCGTACTTTGTCAAATCGATTTTTTTCATAAACCATACCTCTTTTTTCGTATTTTTGCCTTGACCTCAAGGCTTATAGACATATAAATATGGGTAAATCCCAAATTCCCCTGTTGTCATTATACAGGTTTTTTCGCAAATTGCAATAGATACAAAAAATAGTTCACAAATTTGTAACCTTGCAATAATTTTTATCTGTCCGCTCCTGCGTTTTTTGTCTGTTTTTAAAGTCGCCTGTATCTTCCCGGAGTCACCCCGGCGACTTTTGTAAACTGTTTTACGAAGAAGCACGAGTCGCAATAGCCGAGCATCTCCGCTATCCTGCCGACGCTGTAATCTGATGAGCGCAAAAGGATTTTTGCCTTGTTTATCCTCGCATTGATAGCGTATGCCGAAAACTCGATCCCAACGGTTTTCCGGAACAGCTTCCCGAGATACGCCTCTGAATATCCGTAGTTCTTTGCAAGCTCCGAAAGCGACGGCGGAGCCCCGTATGAGGAATTTATCCTGTCGCATATTTCAAATATCATCGGGTTTGACTTGTTCCCTTCGCCGCCTCCGGCAGAAGAGGAAAGCTCGGACAATGCCGCAGAAAGCCACATTGACGCCGCCTCCTTGCAGCTTCTGTAATAACAAAGGATAACTCTATCCAGCAAATCCCTGAAAAAGACAATATCTCTCACGCTTACGCACCGACCGCCGAGAAGCTTTTCGTCTCCGCCTTCGCCGCGCGGCGAAAAATGGGTATGAATTACAAGAAGCGGATCGCGTGGGTCGTGACAGGCAACTATCTTTTTTCTCGGCGGCAGTATGACGCACGACCCGGCAGAAACGGCAAATTCCCGCCCTCCGACCGATATTTTCCCGTGTCCGCGGAACACCGCCCAAATATCATAATCGTCAAAGCCGCAGTCTCCTGTCACCCAGCTCCATTCGGGCGGGCAATCTGATATACCGCACGAGTTTATCTCATAATCGTTCATAGCGCACCTCCGTATGACATAATAATACAATTTTTCGCCGTAAAAGTCAATAGGAATAAAGATAAATTTATGATATACTCTCGTCAAGTACATTTCAGGAGGCTATCGTGAAAAAGCAGATAAAGATAAAAGTAGTTGTTCAGGCAAAGAAAGAGAATGTCCCCGGTTGGCCGCATATAAACTTCGGCTATGAAAGAGAGACGGAAAAAATTATGGCGGTTGTCAGAGCATACAACCCCGATGCGGAATTCGATGTATTCAGATACAGCTCAAAGGAGGAAGCGGCGGCTGTTTACGAGGGCGACTGCGCCGTATATGACGGAGTTCTCGTTCTCCTTATGACAAACTGGATAAGGCTTGACGAATTCTATGCACGCAGGTCAAAGGACGGACTTCCCTGCGCCGTTGCGGACGTACCCTTCTGCGGAAGCGGCTCGGCTCTTTCAGGAACATCGCCTATGATAAGAAACGAAAAGCTCCCCGTTCCGCTCGAAGCATCCACTGATTATAATGACATTGCCCGCCTTGCGAGAACGCTCGTCGTCAATGCAAAGCTCGCGCAGACAACGGTCCTCGTCGTAAAAAATGATGTTGAAAACGAGATTGAAAGCGCTGCGGAAAAGCGTTTCGGCGTCAAGTTCATAAACAAAACCGCAGCAGATCTTATGGAAGTGTTCGACGGCATCGGAGAAGAGGAAGCCTTTGCAACGGCTGAAAAATGGATTGGCGGAGCCGTAAAAACGATCGAACCGTCGCAAGCAGACATAATCGAAAGCGCAAAAATATACCTCGCCATAAAGAAAATGATGAAGGAAACGGGCGCAGACGCCGTTACGATCGCCTGCCTTGAGCTTTCATATAACGATGTTTACGGCAAGAGCCGCCATATGTATCCCTGCCTTTCCCATTTTCAGATGGCAGATGACGGAGAGCTCGGCGTTTGCGAGGCAGACATAGATTCAACGATCTCCTCCCTTCTCACCCTCTATCTGACCGGCAAGCACGGCTTTGTTTCAGATCCTGTCGTCGATACGTCGAGCGACGAGATCATCTATGCGCATTGCGTTGCGTGCCGCAAGGTTTTCGGCGTCTCATCACCGAAAATCTGCGATTATTACATAAGAAGCCACGCCGAAGATCAGCTCGGCGCATCCGTTCAGGTCATATTCCCTGTCGGAGAAAAGCTGACAACGATAAATATGAGCAACTCCGATAACTGGGCTTGCATACATTCCTCAGTCTCCGTCGGCAATGCGGGAGGCGACGCAGGATGCCGCTCAAAACTCGTCGCCTCGTGCAATGCAAGAGCCCTTCTCGAAAACTGGATGCCTATTTGGCACAGGGTTACTGTTTTCGGCAATTACAGACATGATTTCATAAACTTTTTCAGATTAAAAGGGCTTGATATATTTGAGGAAGATAAATAATACCCGAAAAAATCCCGACCTCGGTTACAAACCGAAGTCGGGATTTTTTCATTTTATAACAACATTTTCTTCGCCGAGGAGCTTTTTCAGAAGCGCAAGCATATTCGGTTGAATATCAGCCCCCGCTCCAACACGCTTTATATATTTCTTTTCGTATTCGCCATAAAGCATCACAGGCGTTTCGCCTATGAAAATATCAAGCACCGCCTTGATCTTTTCAAAAATCTCTCCATCAAGCGACGGCAGGCGCAAATATATGGTTTTCGGTTTGCGGGCTTTGCTGGCTTCGGCGCTCGGATCCGCCGCTTCAGCCTTCGGCAGCGGGTTATCGCCTACTCGATTTGACAGCGGAACGATCACATCCGCTATCAGCTTTGCCGTTTCCTCAGTTTCCGAAACAGAGCCCGTTACGGCTATTGCACTCCCCTCTGACAAAAGCGCTCTGTGCTTTTCGAGTATCTTCGGAAAAATGACAACCTCGATTTCTCCGAACCTGTCTTCAAGAGTAACAAATGCCATCGGCGCGCCGGCTCTCGTCTGCTTGTTGACCTTACCCGTAACAAGTCCGGCAACCGTCACCTTGTCTCCGTCCGCATATTTTCTCTCGTCGCTCTCTTCGTCCTCCGAAAAAACCAGCTCGCTTATCGGCACGGCGCCAAGCTTTTCGGACATAGCGGAATATTCATCGGAAGGGTGACCGGAAAAATACATTCCCGTGCTTTCCTTTTCCTGAGCCAGAAGTTCTTTTTTCGAAAGCTCCTCCGCATCCGTATAGGCATATTCGTCATTGCTCTCCGGAGCATCGGAAAAGGCAGAAAACATATCCATCTGACCTTCGTTTTGGCTCCTTTTGCGACGGAGATAAATATCAACGATGCTTTCGTAGTTTCCGAGAAGAACGCTGCGCTTGATTCCGAGCGAATCGCACGCACCGCTCTTGATAAGCGCCTCTATCTGTCTCTTGTTTATGTCATATGCGCTCATTCGCGATATAAAGTCGGTAAACGACGTAAACGCTCCGCCATTGTTTCTCTCCGCTATCAAGCTTGAAAGAAATGATATTCCGAGATTTTTAATTCCAAGCAATCCGAAACGTATGGCGTTTTTCCCTTTGTGACGGACAACGCTGTATTTTTCAAAGCTCTCGTTTATATCCGGCGAGAGAACGTCGATATGATATGAATTCTTTGCCTCCTCGATATACACCGCTGTCTTTGCCATATTTCCGAGAACACTCGTCAGAAGCGAGGCAAGATACTGGCAGGGATAATGACATTTCAGATATGCCGTTCTGTAAGAAAGATACGCGTATGCCGTTGCGTGAGATTTGTTGAAAGCGTAGCTTGCAAAGGCGGACATCGTATCGAATATTTCCGTTGCAACCTCCTCAGACACCCCGTTTGCGACAGCACCGGAGCAGATTACGTTTCCTTCCGCATCTTTCTCTCCGCGGATAAAGGCGTTGCGCTCCTTTTCCATTTCTCCGCTCTTCTTTTTGGACATTGCTCGTCTGATAATATCGGCTCTGCCAAACGAAAATCCGGCAACGTCGCGGCATATCTGCATAACCTGCTCCTGATATACGATACATCCCGCCGTGTTTTCAAGTATGCCTTTCAGCTGCGGGCAGGCATACCTGACCTTTTCCGGATGCGCCCTGTTTTCAAGGAAAACGGGTATAGACTCCATAGGTCCCGGACGGTAAAGCGAGATCGCGATTATTATATCCTCAAGATTTCTCGGCTGCATCTGGGAAAGAAGTCTCCTCATCCCTCCGGATTCAAGCTGGAACACGCCGTCCGTATGCCCGGAGGAGATCAGCGCATAGGTTTCCGCATCGTCCTGCGGAACCTTTTTTATATCAAAGCCGGGTTCTTCACGTCTTATCTGCTTTTCGGCGTCGGAGATGATCGTCAGATAACGCAAACCGAGGAAATCAAACTTGAGCAGACCCAGCTTTGCGATTGTGTCCATCGTAAACTGCGTCAGTATCATCCCGTTGCCGACGGCTGTCGGAACGTAGTCATAAACGGGCTTGTCCGTAATGACTATGCCCGCCGCGTGAGCAGAGGCGTGGCGCGGCATTCCCTCAAGCGCCATTGAAATATCGACAAGTCTTTTTATCTTCGCATCAGACCTATAAAGGTCGCCGAGTTTGCCCTCCATCGCCTTTTCAAGCGTCATATGAAGGTCGAACGGGATTGCCTTTGCAACGACATCAACGTCGGCATAGCTCATTCCGAGCGCACGTCCGACGTCGCGTATGACAGCCTTCGCCGCAAGCGTACCGAACGTGATTATTCCGCAGACCCGCTCCCTACCGTATTTTTCCGAAACGTATTCTATAACCTCGTCCCTGCGTTCATAGCAGAAGTCGGTATCGAAATCAGGCATACTGACCCTTTCGGGATTGAGAAAACGCTCAAACATAAGATTGTATTTGATCGAATTTACGTCCGTTATCCCGATGAGATACGCAACGAGTGACCCCGCTCCCGATCCTCTTCCGGGGCCCGTCGGTATGTTTCTCTCCTTTGCGGCGTTTATAAAATCCCAGACGATCAGATAATATTCCGAATATCCCATCTTGCAGATGACGGAAAGCTCGTATTTTATCCTCTCCTCATAGACTTCTCTTGTGTTTACGTCATCAAAAACGATCTCTCCCGAGCGAACCTTTTCCTCGAATTTTTTAAGAGCCATCGATGAAAGAAAGTCCTCCGGTTTTTCGCCGTTTTCGGGGGTATACCTCGGAAGAAAACGCTTCGAAAAATCAAAATCGAAGTTACACATATCGGCAATCTTGCCCGTGTTTTCGATCGCGCCCTCGATATTTCCGAAAAGCGCAGTCATCTCCTCCGTACTTTTATAATAAAATTCGTCCGTTTCAAAGCCGATCGGTCTGCCGTCCGCAAGGCGGGAGTTCGTCTGAATACAGAGCATAACCGCCTGATTTTCCGCGTCCTTTTTTCTCGGATAGTGCACGTCGTTCGTTGCGACGAGCGGGATTCCGGTGCGCTTTGAAATGTCGATAAGTCCTTCGTTTACCTCTCTCTGCGCATCGATTCCGTGATATTGCAGTTCAAGATAATAGTTTCCCCTGCCGAAGAGCCTGTCCATTTCGATTGCGTGCTGCTCCGCCTTTTCAAATTCGCCGGCAGAGATCATTCTCGGAACATACCCGGCAAGGCACGCAGAAAGGCAGATAAGCCCCTCGCTATGCTCGCGCAAAAGCTCAAGGTCGATTCTCGGCTTTGTGTAAAAGCCCTCTGTAAACCCTTTTGAGACCATATATATAAGATTTCTGTATCCCGTTTCGTTCTTGCAGAGGAGGACGAGATGATACCTCGAATATTCAGAGTCGCGGGTCTTGTCAAAACGGGAGCCGGAGGCAACGTACACCTCGCAACCGATTATCGGCTTGATCCCGTTCTCTTTGCAGGCAAGGTAAAAGTCAACAGCGCCATACATCGCGCCGTGATCCGTTATCGCAACGGCGGTGTGCCCGTTCTCCGCCGCCAGCTTCGGTATATCCTTTATGCGGCAGGCGCCGTCAAGCAGGCTGTATTCGCTATGCAGATGCAAATGGCAGAACGACATTTTCCGTTTTCCCCTTTCAGTTGTTTTTATGAGCCTTGTAAAAATCGACTATTTTAAGAAGTCTTTTGCTCTCCTGCGACTTTGACACCGGCGGATTTTCCAGCTTCCCGAGCGCAGACATCGAAGCCTCCGGATTTTCAAGACGCAGATTTGCCGTCTGACGCAAAACAGGCGACAAAAGCTCGAATTTCCCGATTTTTTTAAGCTCCGTGATCGCTTCGATCTGCTCTGACGAAGCCGCGCTCTGCTTTGATATGTTCGCAACCTCGAAATTCGTCTGCCTGTTCTGCTCGTTTCTTATCGACCGCAGAGCCTGGCTGTTCATTATCTCAAATGCCTCGTTCTGCGCTCCCATAAGCATAAGCACATCGGCGACCTTCTCTCCGCCCCTGTAATAAACTATCTGATTTCCCTTTCTTGCGCTCAGCTTCGGCATTCCGAAGCACGAAGCAAGCACGGTTGCAAGCTCGACGGCAATATCCGCATTCGAAACGGTAAATTCAATTCCGTAACGCTTCTCCGGAGGGTTTACAAATCCGCAGGAAAGAAACGCCCCGCGTATAAAAGCCTCCGCGCAATGGCCGCAGCCGAACTTTTTCGTATCTATCCGGCATTCGCCATCCGGAAAGGCAAAATCATATAGCTTTTCGGCATCCTCCCCGCAGACAGTCGTTCTGAAAACGAGCGTGCCGCTTTTGCCCTTCGGAAACACCTCTGGCGAGGAGCAAATGTCAAGGCAGCGTATCAGAAGTCCGGAGAAAAGATATGCCGCCTCCTCCGTTTCGGAAAGAAATACCGTTTTATTTCTCTCAAAAACCGAAGCAAATATAAGCATTCCGCAAAGCTCCGCCGAAGCGCAACAGTCGCGCTCGCAGTGTATCTTTGCAAGAGCCGTTTTTGTATCGCCCGAAAATGACATAGCCCCAAAACCTCATTTTATATATATTATTTCTTCCTCCAGCATAACGCCGGAGCTTTCAAAAACTCTCTTTTTTATCTCTGCTATCAGAGCCGAAACGTCCGCAGAAGTCGCTCCGCCCGCATTTATGACAAAGCCCGCGTGCTTTTCAGAGACCTGTGCCCCGCCGACAGAAAACCCCTTCAGCCCCGCCGCTTCTATAAGCGCGCCCGCAAAATGCCCTTTGGGTCTGCGGAAGGTGCTGCCGGCGCTGGGCTTGTCAAGCGGCTGTTTTTCTTTTCTCGCCGCCAGATTTTTCTCGCAGTCGGACAGTATTTTATCCCCGTCGCCCTGCGCAAAGTTCATCTCAGCCGAAAGGATTATCTCCCCGTTTGTCCGGAAAATGCTCTCCCTGTAACCAAAGCGGCATTCTTCGTTTGAATACACTTTGATTTTCTTTTCTCTCGGGCTGTACGCCGTAACTGAAGTTATAACGTCCGCCATCTGCCCGCCGTAAGCACCGGCGTTCATATATACCGCCCCGCCGACGCTACCGGGAATTCCGTATGCGAATTCAAGACCGGAAAGACCTGCATTTGCCGTAAGCGCGGAAAGCGCCGTCAAAGGAAAGCCCGCATCGGCTTTGAAATTCCCGTCTTCAACGGTAACGCTTCGCATTTTTGACGTAGCTATCACAGTCCCGTCATATATTCCGTCCGGCGGGAGAATATTCGTCATATTTCCGAGCACGACGTATTTCTCGCCGTACCTCTCCGCTTCCTCAACGGCAAATATCAGTTCGTCCGCATTTTTCGGAAAGACGCAAAGCGCAATCTCCCCGCCGACCCGAAATGAACAATTTTCAGAAAAAGCAGAGCCTTTCTCCGTCATACATTTTTCGCTTATCTCGCAGATATATCGCTCGTCTATGACAGCCACCTTCCCTTGTCACATTCTTTCACATATATAATTATATCAGATATAATTGCGGTTGTGTATATATTCCGCAAAAATATCAGAAAATTTATTGACAAACTAAAAACAGCGTGATATTATAAAACTGTTCCAAATAGAACAGTTTTGGAGGATTTTATGTCTGAAAAGAAGATTCTTTCGGCGTTGCGGCTTTGCCCGGTGTTCTCGGATGCGTCAGAGAAGACCCTTCGCGTGCTGGCTGCGTGTCGCTCCGGAAATTTCCGCGCAGGAGAGCCGATCTACTCGGCGGACAGTTTTGAAAAAAGTCTCGGAATCATTGTTTCCGGAAAGGTTGATGTATTCGGCGAAAACGAAAACAAGCGAGTCCGGCTCAATTCCCTCTCGCAGGGAGATATGTTCGGTGCGGCGGCGATTTTCGGAAAAGGCGAAGGCTACGTAAGCACGGTCATCTCAAAAACGGCGTCCGAGGTGCTTTTCGTAAGCGAAAGCAAAATGAAAGAGATAATCATCTCCGACCCCGCCGTTTCCCTCGCCTATATCGCTTTTCTTTCCGACAGAATACGCTTTCTCAACAAAAAGATAAGCGCATTCACCGCAAAAAGCGCAGATGCCGCCGTCGCCGCTGCATTGCTGACAGAAGAAAGCGAGAGCTTTGAGCTGAATGTTTCGCGTCTGTCAAAGCGGCTCGGAATAGGGAGAACATCGGTATATCGCTCGCTTGAGTCCCTCGAAAAATCGGGTGCAATCAGATATTCCGAAGGAACCGTAAAAATCCTTTCAAAGGAAATTCTTAAAAACGTCAGATAAGCTGACAGAAAAGAGGAAAAATATGAAAAAAATCATTGCAATCGTAATGGCGGCTTTGCTTGTATTATGCTTTGCCTCCTGCAAAGAAAAAACGCCCGTGGAAAGGGCGGACGTCCGCGTAACCGCTCTCAAAGGTCCGACGGGAATGGGAATGGCTTCCCTTATGGCTGAAAACGAGAACGGAACAACTCAGAACAATTACACGTTCTCCCTCGCCTCCGCTCCGGCAGAGGTGCAGTCGACGATAATCTCGGGCAATTTTGACATTGCCGCCGTACCTGTAAACCTTGCTTCCGTGCTCTATAACAAGGGCGCAGACATAAGCTTCATCGGCGTTGCGACTCTCGGCGTTCTTTATGTCCTCGAAAACGGAAACACAATAAATTCCGTCGCAGACCTGAAAGGCAAAACAATCTATTCGACAGGTCAGGGCGCAACTCCCGAATATGCGCTTAATTTCATCCTTGAGAAAAACGGGCTCAAAGTCGGCGAGGATGTAACCGTCGAATACCTTTCCGATCACGCAGAGCTTGCTTCAAAGCTCGCCGCAAACACCGTTTCGATCGGCGTTCTTCCCGAACCGAACGTAACAAGCGCGCTTCTTCAGAAGACAGGCGACCTCCGCATCGCCCTCAATCTGACAGAGGAATGGGACAAGGTCAGCGATACAACCCTCGTTCAGGGTGTTCTTGTCGTTTCAAACAAGTTTTTGAGCGAGCACCCGAAGGCTGTCGACACATTCCTTTCCGAATACAAAAAGTCTGTTGAAACTATCAATTCCGACGTTGAAACAGGCGCAGGCTACTGCGAAAAATACGGCATCGTTCCCAAAGCCGCAGTCGCAAAAAAGGCAATCCCGAATTGCAACATCAGCGCAATGACCGGCGATGACGGCGTAAACGCTATGAAGGGTATGCTCGAAGTTCTTTACAAGGCAAATCCCGCGTCTGTCGGCGGAAAGCTCCCGGAAGATAACTTCTATAAATCAATCAAAGTAAAATGAGCCGAAAAGCAAAGAAATTTGCCGTCGGCATCGGAGTTTTTCTGTTCTGGATGGCTGTATGGGAGGTTGCCTCGCTGATAATCGCGAAATCGGTTATCCTCCCGTCGCCTCCGGCGGTCTTGCGTGCTCTCTTCGGGCTTCTCAAAACAAAATCGTTCTATATCGCCTGCGGGCGCTCCGTCGGGCTGATATTCGTCGGTCTTGCGGCGGGAACGGCGATCGGCGTTATACTTGCCGTACTTTCCAAGGCGTTGCGCCTTTTCGGAACGGTTGTTTCGCCTGCGGTCGAAGTCATAAAAGCAACGCCTGTCGCTTCTGTGATAATTGTGCTTTTGTTCGTGCTTTCAAAAAATATCGTCCCGATGCTCGCCGCCGCGCTTATGGTCATTCCGATAATATTTATGAATGTCCGTAAAGGGCTGGACGCAGTTCCGGAGGACAAGCTTGAAGTCGCAAAAATATATGATTTTTCGCGGTCAAAAAAACTCCGCCTGCTTTATATTCCGTCAGCCCTTCCCTATTTTTTCGCCGGGTGCCGTTCTGCGCTCGGACTTGCATGGAAAGCCGGAATTGCAGCCGAGGTCATCTGCACGCCGACAAGCTCGATCGGAACAATGCTTTACAGCGCGAGAATTTATCTCGAATCCGAGGAGCTTTTTGCGCTGACGGCTGTCATAATCATTCTAAGCGTCATCATTGAAAAAACGCTGATTTTCGCCCTCGGAAAGCTCTGCAAAGGCGGTGAGACAATATGAAACTGTTGCTCGAAAACATATCGAAAAGCTATGGAGAAAACAGCGTTCTGCGCGGAATTTCGCTCTCTGTCGGAAATGAATCTGTCGCCGTAATGGGCAAATCCGGCTCGGGAAAAACGACTCTTCTCCGCATAGCCGCAGGACTTGAAAAGCCAGACAGCGGCGCGGTAAAAACGGATGGAAACATTGCGTTTTCCTTTGCGGAACCGAGACTTTTTGAAAGCATAAGCGTGCTTGAAAACGTCACCTGCGTTATGGACGGAGACGAAAAGAAAAACGCCGAGCGTGCAAAGGAAATTCTGTCCTCGCTTGCTCTTTCAGATGTATACGAAAAAAAGCCCTCCGAGCTTTCAAGCGGGATGGCTCAAAGGGTGTCGCTCGCGAGGATGATCGCGTCGGATCGGAGCATTTGCCTGCTCGATGAGCCCCTGCGCGGACTTGACGAAGCGACAAAGGCAATCGTAATCTCCGCTTTGCAAAAACATCTTCGCGGAAAATGCGCGCTTATCGTCACTCACAGCGACGACGAAGCAAATGCACTTTGCAACAAAATATACACAATTTCGGACGGAGTTCTGAAATAAAAACACCCGGCCACACACTCAAAACGTGTCTGCCGGGTGTTTTTTTGCTCATTTCTGCTTGTGAATATGACTCTTTATCGCCTCGAACGATTCCTCGCTTATAACATGTTCGATCTTGCAGGCGTCTGCCGCGGCGACATCTTTATCAACTCCGAGTCTCACAAGAAATTCCGAAAGAAGAATATGCCTTTCATACATTTTGGACGCAATTTCAAGTCCTGCGTCGGTCAAGGTGAGATAGCCCTCCTTGTCCATAAGCAGATATCCGCTGCTTTTGAGAAGCCCGACCGCGCGGCTGATGCTCGGCTTCGAATAACCCATATGTTCGGCAACGTCAGTCGAACGCACGGGGCCCTTCTTTGAAAGGACGTATATAGTTTCAAGATACATTTCGCCGGATTCCTGAATTTTTGCCATAACCTTTTCTCGATTCTGATTTTCCGAAAGTATATTTTTGCTTTGAAAGTATATTTTCGCTTGATATAAACGAATTGTATCACAAATGAAAGAAAAAATCAAGTCAGGTGCATTTAATTTACATTTTATCAACAATAAAAATGCGGCGGACACGAAGTTCCGTCGCATTTTTTATATAAAGGAGAAAAACTTATCTGCTGTAATCGGCTATGAGAGCGGAAAGCTCGCCTTCCGTAAAAATATCGATACCCTTTTCAAGCGCGGCTCTGTCCGCCTCGGGGAGAAACGACGTACGCACATCAAGCGTTTTGACCGTATTTCCGGCAGCGTTTTTGACGGTTACAACACCATTCTCCGAGCAGACCTTATAGATCGCTTTCTTTTCTTCCGTAACACTGCTTGTGCCGACGGTTGCGTTTGCGGCAATGTCATCGGTATTTTCGTTTTTGCCGACTTGACCCGAATTCTTCAGCGAAAGCCCGACAGATACCGATATTGCCGAAAGCACAACCGCTATCAGAAGAAGCAGGACTACCGCTCCGAATGTAATTTTGCTTGCGTTTTCCATAACATTCACCTCTGAGATTTTTTGTTTCACGCACATATTATTGACCCAAAAATCCATAATATTCATATAAAAATTCAAAAAGGCGGATATTATGAAAAAAATAAAAAACAAAAAGCATATATTTCCGAAAATAATTCTTGCGGTATTTCTGACGGTGATCTTCACCTCGGCAATTCTTATCGCAGATTTTTATATATATTACAGAAGCATTGACGCCGAACTCGATACTGACACGCTTTTTTATTCTCACGGTCTGACAACGAAAATCTATGTCAAAAACGAGGTCGGGGCGGCGGTTGAGCTTGAGGATCAGCGACTGTACGGACTCGAAAACCGGATCTTTGCGGACATCGATTCGATTCCGGAACACGTTGCAAACGCGTTTATCGCCATAGAGGATCACCGCTTTTATGAGCACGGCGGAGTCGATCTGTATCGCACCGGCGGAGCTGTCCTCAGCTTCGTTTCCCCCTCATCTCAGAGCTATGGCGGATCGACAATCACTCAACAGCTCATAAAAAATCTGACGGGAAACTCCGAGGTGACTGTCAAGCGGAAGATTGCCGAAATAAAGCGTGCAACGGAGCTTGAAAAGAAAAAATCGAAGCGGGAGATTCTTGAAATGTATCTCAACACCGTTTATCTCTCGCAGGGGTGCTACGGAGTTGAAACCGCCGCCGAAAAATATTTCGGAAAGAGGGTCTCCGAGCTGACAGTCGCAGAGGGGGCGTCGCTTGCGGCAATAATTCAGTACCCTACCCGCTACGACCCGATAGTCAGCCCCGAAAACAACCGTCGCAGAAGGGACATTGTTCTCTCCCGTATGAACGAGCTGGGGTATCTTTCCGATGAGGAATATCATAAGGCGCTGGCGGAGGTTCCGGAGCTTAAAATAACCCCGCAAAAGGCAACCGGATCAAAGAATTCGTGGTTTACGGACAGCCTGATAGAGGAGCTCATCGCCGATCTTTGCGAGCAGAAAAATATGAGCCGGAAGGCGGCGTCGGCCCTCATATACGGCGGCGGACTTACCGTCTACACGACGATGAACGTCAAAATGCAGAAATATCTCGAAGAATATTATCTGCAAAACGGAAATTTCCCGAAAAGCACGAGCGGCGAGGCGCAGTCGGCGGCTGTGATAATGGACAAGCGAGGCGCAGTCCTCGCGATAGTCGGGGGGAGAGGCGAAAAATCGTCAGACAGAATACTCAGCCTTTCAACCCAGATGCTCCGCTCGCCGGGCTCGGTCATAAAACCAGTATCGGTCTATGCTCCTGCGATCGACCGTGGGCTTATAACCTGGGCAACCGTTTTCGATGACGTTCCCACAAAAATAACCAAGCTCTCATCAGGAAATTACTCTCTCTGGCCGAAGAACAATCCGCGCGTCTATTCCGGACTTACAACAGTCAGCCAGGCGCTGAAGGTATCAACGAACACCGTTGCCGTAAATGTTCTCGAAAGGCTCGGAAAGGAGAATTCGTTTGCATTTTTGCGGAACACCGTCGGCATTTCGACGCTCGTCGAAAAGGAGAAAAAAGCTGACGGCGGCTACCTTTCCGACATAGCGGAGGCACCCCTTGCGCTCGGCGCTGTCAGCCGCGGAATCTCCCTTCTCGAAATGACGGGGGCATATACGATGTTTCCCGCAGAGGGCATCTGCTCCTCGCCACATTTCTATACGGAGGTCTATGATAAGGACGGAAACCTTCTCCTTTCAAATGACGGAGGAGGCAGAAAAGCAATCAGCGCGGAAAGCGCAGAGGTGATGACGGAGATGATGAAGACCGTTGTCTCTGCGGGCGGCACGGCTTCTTGCGTGACGCTCGGCAGAAAGACAGAAGTCGCAGGAAAAACCGGCACGTCAAACGCAAACACGGACAGATGGTTCATCGGCTACACGCCCGACCTTATCTGCGGCGTCTGGTACGGCTTCAAGGATGCGCGCGACGTCGGATATTTCAAGGCAAATCCCGCAGCGCAGATATTTGACGCCGTTATGGGCGGCGTATTCGAGCTGATTCCGCAGTCCGAAAAACACACGGAATTTCCGAAGAGCGGAAACGTTGTTACCTGCCTTTATTGCAAGGATTCGGGGCTTGTTCCGTCGAAAAGCTGCCTGCTCGACCCGAGAGGTCACCGTATCGAAACCGGATATTTTATAAAGGGCACGGAGCCGAAAGAAAAATGCGATATTCACAGAGAAGTCAGGATCTGCTCCGGCGGCGGGGTCTCGCTTGGCGAATGCGATGAGAAAACGACGGTAAAAGCACTTATAAAAGTCATCCGCGGCTTTCCCTGCCAGATAAAAATAACAGACGCACAGTTTGTTTACAGGGATCTTTCCCCGCTCAAAGAACCTTCGCTTGATGCGGGAAAAGCATATTTTGAATCGCTTCTGTCGCCCGGAGAATACTGCGGAACCTCCGGTGTTCAGAGCGCATACAACAGAGCCTGCCCGCATTATCGCTATGAAGAAGAACACTACGAAGAAAAAATTTATCTTCCCGAGGAGGATGAATAACACTTGCAGGATCCGTCGTTTTGTGATATGATAAGGCAGTATCAGAGAACGGCGGAGGCTTTATATGTACGAAAAAGAGCTTGAAAAACTACTGATGACGGCGGGAGCGGATCTTGTCGGCTTTTCGGAGCTCGGAGAAAATCGCTCCCAGGAGCATCCGGAATACGGCTATGCGGTAACTATCGCAAGAAAGCTGTCGCGCGCAGTCATAAAGACGATAAACGGCGCGCCGACGATGGAATATTTTCAGCATTATCGCGCGACGAACGCCCGCCTTGACAGCATCGCTCTTGACGCCGTCTCGTTTATAGAAAATGCGGGGTATCTCGCCCTTCCCGTCGCCGCCTCGCAGAGCACACCGGATAAAAAAGAGGAATACAGAGGCATCTTCCCGCATAAAACGGGAGCCGTGCTTTCCGGACTTGGCTTTGTCGGCAAGAACGGTCTGCTTATAACGGAGTTCGGCTCCGCCGTAAGATTTGCAACCGTGCTGACGGATATGCCGCTCACAGCGCAAAGAGAAATTCAGCCCTGCCTTTGCGGCGGCTGTCAGATATGCAAAAATGCCTGCCCTGCGGGAGCGATAACCGGCGAAATTTATGTTCCCGGCGCTGACAGAAGCACAATCTTTGACGCAAAAAAGTGCTCCGAGCATATGAAAACGTATAAGAACATCGGGAGGGGCGCGGTCTGCGGAATATGTATAAGCGTCTGCCCTTTCAATAAATAAACGGCGAAAGCGCCCGCTCCGCGGCGCAATAATTGCAAAAAGGACTTGACAACCGTCGCCGATTAAAATATAATAAAATAAGTTTAATAAACTCGTTAAAGACTGTGACGAAGACAGTAGCCCCGCAAACCCATCCATAGCGAGCCGACGACGGTGAAAGGTCGGCGATGAGAGCGGAGAGCGAAGATCACTTCCGAGTCGCGGCGCAGAAAGGCGAAAGCCGATTAAGCTCCGACGGTTTCTCTCCGTAAACAGAGAGGCATATTTGCATATGCTCTGCGGGTGGTTGCGGATTTTTCTCCGTCCCGTTTATGCGCGGGCGGAGTTTTTTTATTTTCCGCAAAAAATAATGATATTAAATTTTCGGAGGTTATAAAATGTTTGAAAGCGTTTCGACAAATCTCGGATTTGTGGACAGAGAGAAAAAGACGCTTGAGTTCTGGAAAGAAAATCATATCTTTGAAAAAAGTATGGAACAGCGCGAGGGCTCAAGAGTCTACACCTTCTATGACGGCCCCCCGACAGCAAACGGCAAGCCGCACATAGGTCACGTTCTCACACGTGTCATAAAGGATATGATTCCGAGATACCGCACTATGAAGGGCTATTATGTTCCCCGCAAAGCCGGCTGGGACACACACGGTCTCCCCGTTGAAATCGAGGTTGAAAAGCTCCTCGGTCTTGACGGAAAGGATCAGATAGAGCAGTACGGAATCGCTCCTTTCATTGACAAATGCAAGGAGAGCGTCTGGAAATACAAAGGTATGTGGGAGGATTTCTCCGGTACGGTCGGCTTCTGGGCTGATATGGATCATCCCTATGTAACCTATCACGACGATTATATTGAGTCCGAATGGTGGGCTCTGCGCCAGATATGGGACAAGGGTCTGCTTTATAAGGGCTTCAAGATCGTTCCCTATTGCCCCCGCTGCGGAACCCCCCTTTCAAGCGCAGAAGTTGCGCAGGGATATAAGGACGTAAAGGAGCGCTCCGCAGTTGCGCGCTTCAAGGTCGTAGGCGAGGACGCATATATCCTCGCGTGGACAACAACCCCCTGGACGCTTCCCTCAAACGTTGCGCTCTGCGTAAATCCCGAATATACGTATGCAAAGGTCAAGGCTGCGGACGGATACACATATTATATGGCAAAGGAGCTCCTCGATACGGTTCTCGGCAAGCTTGCAAAGGACGGTGCGCCCGCATATGAAATTCTCGAAACGTTCACGGGAAAAGAGCTCGAATACAAAGAATACGAGCCGCTTTTCGACTGCGCCGTTGACATATGCAAAAAGCAGGGCAAAAAGGCTTATTACGTCGTCTGTGACACTTATGTAACTCTTACAGACGGTACCGGCGTCGTTCATATCGCTCCCGCATTCGGTGAAGATGACTCGAAGGTCGGCAAGAAGTATGACCTTCCCTTCGTTCAGCTCGTTGACAGCAAGGGCAATATGACCGCAGAAACACCTTACGCCGGCGTGTTTGTAAAGAAAGCCGACCCGATGGTGCTTGACGACCTTCGCGCAAAGGGTCTGCTCTTCGATGCTCCGAAGTTTGAGCATAGCTATCCGCATTGCTGGAGATGCGACACCCCCCTCATCTATTACGCAAGAGAATCCTGGTACATCCGCGAAACGGCTGTAAAGCACGACCTTATCCGTAACAACAACACGATAAACTGGATACCTGAGTCGATCGGCAAAGGACGCTTCGGCAACTGGCTTGAAAACATTCAGGACTGGGCTATCTCCCGCAACCGTTACTGGGGCACCCCGCTCCCGATATGGGAATGTGAATGCGGGCACCGTCATTGCATAGGCAGCAGACAGGAGCTCTATGAAATGAGCGGCGACGAAAAGGCAAAAACCGTTGAATTCCATCGCCCGTATATCGACGAAATAACGATAAAATGTCCCGAATGCGGAAAGGATATGCACAGAGTTCCCGAGGTGCTTGACTGCTGGTTTGACTCCGGCGCAATGCCCTTCGCGCAGTATCATTATCCCTTTGAAAACAAGGAGCTCTTTGAGAGACAGTTCCCCGCTCAGTTCATCTCGGAGGCTGTCGACCAGACGAGAGGCTGGTTCCATTCGCTCCTCGCGGAAAGCACCCTTCTCTTCAACAAAGCTCCCTATCAGAACGTTATCGTTCTCGGACACGTTCAGGACGAGCACGGTCAGAAAATGTCGAAGTCAAAGGGCAACGCCGTCGATCCGTTTGACGCGCTCAAAAAGCACGGCGCAGACGCGATCCGCTGGTATTTCTATTCGAACAGCGCTCCGTGGCTCCCGAACAGATTCCACGATGACGCAGTCATAGAAGGTCAGAGAAAGTTTATGGGCACCCTCTGGAACACATATGCGTTCTTCGTGCTCTATGCGAATATAGACAATTTCGACCCGACAAAATACACTCTCGACTATGACAAGCTCTCCGTTATGGATAAATGGCTGCTTTCCAAGCTCTCAACGCTTATAAAGACAGTCGATACGGATCTTGACACATACAAGATAACAGAGACCGCCCGTGCGCTTGACAACTTTGTCGATGAGCTTTCAAACTGGTATGTCCGCAGAAGCCGCGAACGCTTCTGGACGCCCGGTATGGAGCAGGACAAAATCAACGCTTATATGACGCTTTATACGGCTCTTGTGACCGTTTCCAAGGTTGCCGCTCCGATGATCCCGTTTATGACGGACGAGATATACAGAAACCTCGTTTGCAGCGTTGACAAGACCGCCCCGATAAGCGTTCACCTCTGCGACTTCCCCGTCGCAAACGAAAGCTATATAGACACCGAGCTTGAAGAGCGTATGGAGGATGTTCTCGACATCGTCGTTCTCGGCAGAGCCTGCAGAAATACGGCGCAGATAAAGAACCGCCAGCCAATCGCAAAAATGTATATAAAGGCGGACTTCTCCCTCCCCGAATATTTCACGGACATCATCGCAGACGAGCTGAACGTAAAGAGCGTTGAGTTTTCAAGCGACGTAAGCGCTTTTACAACTTATTCCTTCAAGCCCCAGCTGCGCACAGTCGGCCCGAAATACGGAAAGTATCTCGGCAAGATACGCGAGCTTCTCTCCTCTGTTGACGGCAACGCCGCAATGGCAGAGCTCAAAGCCACAGGTACCCTCACCCTCGACCTCGGCGATACAAAAGCTGTGCTCGCAGAAGAGGATCTGCTCATCGAAGCTGCGCAGACGCCCGGCTTTGCTTCAAACTCCGATCACGGGATTACAGTCGTTCTAGACACAAACCTCACTCCGGAGCTCATCGAAGAGGGCTATATGCGCGAGCTTGTCTCGAAAATTCAGACAATGCGCAAGGAGAGCGGATTTGAGGTTATGGACAATATCCGCGTTTATATCTCCGGCAGCGACGTCATAAAAGACGTTGTCAAAAAGAATTTCGACGAAATAAAAGGCGAGGTTCTCGCAAAGGACGTCGTATTCGATACTGACTTTGCCGCCGCAAAGGACTGGGATCTCAACGGTCAGGCGGTAAAGCTCGGAGTCGAAAAGCTCTGATAACAAAATCTTTAAAAACAAAAATCCCGAAGGGTTTTCCTTCGGGATTTTTTATTTTTTATGTTATCCGTCAACCTCAACCGTGCCGTCCGGCTTTATCGTTATCTTCATTCCGTCCTTGACGTAATCAAGAAATTCTTCGCCGAGACAGTCGATAACCGGAAGAGGCTTGCCCTCAAGCCATACGTCCGAAAGGACCGCGCCCGCCGCCGCGAGAGAGTCAATCGGCTCGGAGAAAAGCATACACGCAGGCTGACGTTTCATAGCGCAGGCGCAATAAAGCACGAGACCTCCCGTCGTCGAGCCAATCGTTCTCGGAAGGCAAAGCGCCTTTCCGAGCATCTGCTTTCCGTAAAGATCGGGGTTGTTCTGGTCGCCGCAGGTCGCCTTTTTATCGCCGAACTGGAGCGCCTTCTGGAAGGAGGCGAGTGTGTTAAGACCGCCGTGAGAAACGAGAGCCTCCGCTGTGAGACTGCCCTCCGCAACTACTCTGCCCTTGAATATCTTCATCAGTTTTTGCCTCCCTTCGTAATCTGAACGAGTATTTCGTCATCTGTATAATATCTTGCGCTTGTGTATGTTCTGAGCTTGTTGCTCGACGTTATGACGGGCATTTTCGTGCTCAGGGGGTTGTTCATATACATAAGCGGGCAGATATAACTCGTTATAACGCCCGTCTTGCGAAGTCTCTCCGCATAAGGCGTCTTTTCAAATTCCTTGAGAACACCCGGAGCCGCCGTGAATACCGTCGGAATGACAACCTTCGCATTTCCCGCTTCTTTCAGTCCCGCTTCAACCTTTTCCGTCCAGGTAATAAGCTGGTTCAGGCTCATATGCGGACAGCCCATAAAGCAGAGCTTCGGCTTTGCGTCCTTGTTCTTCCAGATGACGGGATAGCTGTCGTAAACGCGCTTGAGTTCCGCGTCATCGATGACATAAACCTTTGCGTCCTCTTTTATGAGCGACTCGCCAAGTTCGACAGCCTCCGGCGTGATATTTTCAACGTGATAAAGACCGACAGCGCCGTTTGATGCCGTTGCCGCGCCGAAATCCTTGAGATATGTTTTTGCAGCATCGTCGAGCTTGCCACCGAGCCACTTATCAAGCCCCTTAATATAAGGAACATCCTCCATAACCTTCATTCCGACAGCCGAGCCGAGAAGCTGCGCCTCCGGCTTTTTCGTCGTCTTTATTTCGATTATCCAGCTCGCGCGTCTGCCCTCGTCTTTAAGAAAACCGAACGACGGAACATAGCCGACGATCGATCCCATAAGATCGATAATTCCGGAGTTTCTGTTGCAACGTGCGCCAAGAACGGAATTCGCATAAACGACTGCGGACGATTCCGACCACGAAAGAATATCTCCCTTTTTCGGCGTATTACCGACCTCATCCATATAGCAGGTGCAGGTGAAAGCGTCCTTATCCATAAGCCCCAGCTTTTCAAGCTGACCCTCATAGAAATCCTGCTTCGAATACATAAATTTCTTGAAAACAAGATCCTGAATAAGGCTGCTCGGAACGTTCTTGTCAAGCGGACGGGGGTCTGCGGAGAATTTCTGCGCAGAAACCGCTCCCGCCTCGATAAGCTGGTCCATAAGCGCATAAACGGGAGCAAGCGCTTTCAGTCCGAACGAGGTGACAAGGTGATTATACTTGCTCGTCACGGCGACCATCTCATCGGCGCCGAAAAGCTCGCCGTAGCGGACGAGCGTCTCCATAACCTTTGCCATCGTTTCTCCGCGGCTTCCGCCGAGTATCGCGGACTGCTCTTCTGTCAGTTTCATTTTATATTCCATATAAAGCTACCGCCTTTCTTATATTTTCATCGCAACTTCGTATGCCTTCCATACGACCGAGCGCAGATTGCCGACCTTTTCACAATCGCCGACGAGGTAAACATTGCCCTTGCTCTCCGCAAGCGGCGCGGGGATATAACCTGCGCAGCTGATGACGGAATCGCAAGCGATCTCAACGTTTTCTCCGTCCTTTTTCCGGCAGATGATCGCTCCGTCCTTAACCTCTTTGAGCGACGTTTCAAGATATACCGGCACTTTGTTCAGCGCAAACCATTCGCGCAGATAAGAGGAGTTTGCAAGGCAAACGCCCTTCTGGCTGACAAGGTCATCCTTCATTTCAACGATTATCGGCTTTTTGCCCTTGAGAGCGAGCTCATATGCAATTTCGCATCCGGTCAGTCCTCCGCCGATGACGGCAACCGTCTCTCCGACCTCTTTTCCAAGGAGGAAGTCACAGGCTTCAACCATTTTTTCATATCCGGGAATACTGCGCAGATAGCGAGGAGTTGCGCCCGTCGCAATTATAACAGGAGCCGAGCCGAATACGGAAATATCCTTTATCTCGTCATTGAGATGAACCTCAATACCAAGCTTATCCATCTGTCTGCGATACCAGGCGAGAAGGTCGCGGAGCTTTCCCTTGTATGACTCTGCGCTTGCGGCAATGAACGCGCCGCCGAGCTCGCCGGATTTTTCGTGAATTACAGGATTATGGCCGCGGAGCCTGAGCACTCTTGCCGCCTCCATACCGCCGATACCTCCGCCGACGATATGAACCGTTTTCGAAGCCTTCGCTTCTTCTATGTAATGCTTGTTCCATTGCATCATCTCTGCATTTACGGCACAACGGGCAAGATGCAAGCTGTCCGAAAGATCCTGATCGTTCGGCACGCCCTTGTAATGACACATATTGAAGCAACCGTTATGGCAGAGAATGCAAGGTCTGATATCGTCCTCTCTGCCATCTGTCAGCTTCGTTATCCATTCCGGATCCGCGAGGAATTGACGTGCAAATCCGGCGCCGTCGAGCTTGCCTTCGGCAACGGATTCTGCCGCAACTCTCGGGTCAAGTCTGCCTGCGCAGATGACGGGAATATCAACGAATTTCTTTATATGTTCAACATCCGCAAGGTTGCAGTTTTCAGGCATATATATCGGAGGATGCGCCCAGTACCAGGCGTCATATGTACCGTTGTCGCAGTTGAGGCAGTCGTAGCCTGCGTCCTGCAGGTATTTTGCCGCAATTTCAGATTCCGCCATATCACGTCCGACTTCAACATAATCCTCGCCCGGAAGCGCGCCCTCTCTGAAGCCCTTTGTCTTTGAAACGACGCTGTAACGGAGAGAAACCGGGAAATCATTTCCGCATTCCCTCTTTATCGCCTTGACGATCTCTGCGGCAAAACGGTATCTGTTTTCAAGCGAGCCGCCGTATTCGTCCGTGCGCTTGTTTACGTATTTGAGAGTGAACTGGTCAAGCAGGTACCCTTCGTGCACAGCGTGCACCTCAACTCCGTCAACGCCCGCGTCGCGGAGCATCTTCGAGCATTTTGCGAAAGCGTCGATAAACTGCTGTATCTCTTCTTTCGTCATCTCTCTCGACGGTACCTTATCCGACCAGCGGTTCGGAGAGGGGCTTGCGCTCGCCGTTATCTTGTCAAGATCCATAAACGGTTTGCTTATAACACGGAGGAACTTGTTTGTATAGAGGGTTTCCATCATAGAGCTTATCGTAAACGATCTGCCGAAGCCCGCCGTCAGCTGAACGAAGAGCTTTGCGCCCGTTTTATGAAATTCGGGCATCCAGTTTTTCAGATCCTCATACATTTTCTTGTTTTTGTAAAGCCATTGACCGAACATCGGGTTGTACACAGGCTGACAACCGGGCATTACAAGTCCCGCATTGTTCTTCGCAACTTCGAGGATAAAACGTGCGCCGTCCTTGTCAAAATGGTTGTTTTCCATCCAGCCGAAGAGGTCCGTTCCGCCCATACTGGTCAGCACTATGCGGTTTTTGATCTCGCAATTGCCGATTTTCCAAGGCGTAAACAAGGGGTTAAGTTTCTGATCCATTTGATTTTCCTCCGTAACAGATATCGTATTTTTCGGCGTTTGACGCCGAATCATTGTTGTCATTATAACATATATACAAATGAAACACAAGTTTTTACTCGATTTTTTCAGCAATTATTACATATTTTTTTATTTCTTTGTCTTTCTAAGAGCCAACGGCGAAAAGCCCGTGTGCTTTTTGACAAGTCTCGAGAAGAATTTTACATCCCTATAACCGACTTCTTCAGATATTTCATCCGTTTTTTTATCCGTTTCACAAAGAAGTCTGCATCCTTGCATAACACGATACCCTTGAAGAAAGTTCATAAACGTAGTTCCTGTTTCCTCCTTGAATTTCGCGCTGACATATGGCATACTGTAATTCATTTTCTCAGATAATTCCCTAAGAGTCAACGGCTCTGAATAATGCTCGGAAACATAATCTGATATATACTCTGAGATTCTGTCTGTTGTATTTTCTCCGCCGCGTACTTCAATTTTTCTCATTGTCATAAGGAGAATCTCTATTAGATAACAACGGATCATCTCTCTATATCCCGGATTCTTCTCCGAAAGCTCGCCTTGCATCCTACGCAAAAGCCTCAATACCGCTCCGCTTTCATCACGAAAGACGATATGCGAAGGATTCTGAACAAGAGTACGAAAGTTACAATGCAGAAGATAATGCTCAAGAAGTGTTTGAAGACTTTCAACGCCTTTGAGTACGGGATCAATGAATTCCGGCAGAAAGATACAGTCTAAATTGTCAAATCCGTTGTCGCTTTTGTAGCTATGCCGACTGCCGTAATCAACGATAAAATAATCGCCTGTTTTTATCTCTGAAGCTGTTCCGTCGAGATTATGTTCCGCTCTGCCAGAGAGCACATATGTAAGCTCAAGAAAGCGATGTCCGTGAATAGGAACATCGTGCATATCCCTGTTTTCACGAAATCCTACCTTTTCTTTCGCTTTTGAATCCGGAAGTGAACCATAATAATCGAGTTCTTTACCGCTCATCATAAAATCATCTACCTTTTTCGCAAAAATGTCGGTTGATTTATTATACCACGGTGTTATACTTAAATCAACATAGTAACGGCAAATTGTCAGCCGCATCAAACCGAAAGGATTTTTATCTATGAACAAAAATGCAAAATGGATATATTCCCCGAAGAACAAGGACAACAGAGTCATCACTTTCTCAAAGAAGATCTCCCTTTCCGGCGAGGTCAAAAAGGCTACCCTCTGCGCAAGCGCAATGGGACTTTACTTTGCCGAAATCGACGGAAACCGCGTAAGCGACGCGCTGTTCACCCCCGGCTGGACCAGCGGAAACGTTCACACGCAGTATCAGAAATACGATGTCACAAAAATGCTCTCCGGAAAAAAGGCGGAGCTTGCGCTGACAGCAGGCAAGGGCTGGGCTGTCGGGTATCTGACCTGGGACGAATGGAATCATCTCTATGCGGACCATATGAGCGTTATCTGCTCGCTTGACGTCACATATAAGGACGGCTCAAGGGAAAGCTTCTGCACAGACGGAACGTGGAACGTTCATACTTCTCATATTATAGATTCCGAAATATATCACGGAGAGACCGTGGATATGACGGCGGACATTGTTTCCCTCGGCAAAGCCGCGGTCGACGAAACCGTCAAAACAAAGCTCTTTGCGCAGACGGGAGAGTTCGTCCGCGAGCACGAAAGAATCGCGCCTATGCAGGTAATAATCACGCCGAAAGGCGAGAAGGTCATAGACTTCGGTCAGAATATGACGGGCTATGTTGAAGTGCGCGTCCGTGGCAACCGCGGAGACAGAATAGTGTTTACACACGCAGAGGTTCTCGATAACGACGGCAATTTTTACAGCGAGAATATGCGCTCCGCAAGGAACAGAATCGAATATGTTCTTTCCGGCGGCGACGACGTTTTCAAGCCCACATTCTCTTTCCAGGGATACAGATATATCCGCCTTGAAGAATATCCGTTTGAAACGGTTGATCCGGACTGCTTTACTTCCGTTGCCGTTTACTCCGATATGAAGCGCACAGGCTTTTTTGCCTGCGGCGACGAAAAAATAAACCAGCTTTATCATAACGTTCTCTGGGGTCAGAGAAGCAATTATCTCGATGTCCCGACTGACTGCCCGCAGAGAGACGAGCGTCTCGGCTGGACGGGCGACGCGCAGGTTTTCTGCCGCGCCGGCGCATACAATTTCGATGTTAAAAAGTTCTTCCGCAAATGGCTTGCCGACTGCGCCGCGGAGCAGAGCCTCCGTACAGACGGCGGCATACCGATAGTCGTTCCGAACGGCTTGCGTTCAAAGGCCGTTGCGTGCGCCTGGTCAGACTGCGCGGCAATAGTTCCGTGGGAGATGTACCTTGCGTACGGTGATAAAGAAATGCTCCGCGAAAACTATCCGATGATGGAAAAATGGATAAGCTACATCCGTCACGCGGGAACTATCGAATGTCTCTGGACAGATCGCTGGCAGTACGGCGACTGGCTCGCAATGGACGGCGAAGGCAACCAGCGCTGCACAGGCGCAACGCAATACGACTTCATCGCTTCCGCAATGTATGCAAATTCCGTTCAATGCCTGATAAACGCGGGCAAGGTTCTCGGTTACGACGTTTCCGAATACGAAAAGTTGCACGAAAACATCGTCATCGCTTTCAATGACAACTTTATGGAGGACGGTTTGCCGTGTCTCTCAAAGCACGTCTCGTGCAGAATCGAGCTTAACTCAAAAGAGCAGCAGATTGTCCGCGCGATCACGCAGACATCCCTCACGCTCGTTCTGAAATTCAAGCTGTATCGCACGGAAGAGGTCAGAAAGAAGGTCGCGGCGAAACTCGTTGAGCTTATACACGAAAACGGCGACAGACTCTCGACAGGATTTGTCGGCACGCCGTATCTTCTTCACGTCCTCTCCGAAAACGGTTATACGGACGTTGCATATACCCTTCTCCTCCAGGAAAAAATGCCCTCCTGGCTCTATTCCGTAAACCACGGCGCGACGACGATGTGGGAAAGATGGAATTGCGTCAAAGAAGACGGCACCTTCAGCGACGTAAGTATGACATCCTTTAACCATTACGCATACGGAGCCGTTGCCGATTGGCTTTACGGAGTCGCTGCGGGAATAGAATCTCTTGCGGACGGCGCAGGCTATGAGCACATTTCTCTTTCGCCGAAGCCCTCGGAGAAGCTCGGCTTTGTAAACTGCAAGGTTGAAACGGCACACGGCGCCGTTGTTTCCAAATGGTATTACGGAAAGGAATTCATTCATTACGAATTTGAAATTCCGAGCGGCACGACGGCGGAGCTTTCCCTTATCGACGGCACGAAAAAGACGCTCACCTCCGGCAAATACCTCTTTACGACCAAAATCTGATCAAAGCAAAAAACCGACGCGTAATGCGCCGGTTTTGGTTTTAATGGATTTAAAAATTCATCTGAGATTATAATGTAAATATTCAAGAAGGCGGCAGCCGCGGTGCCCCTGCCTAAACTTCGGGTTGTAAAGAGATGCCACAACCGCAGGTTGAGAAAGTGCAATCGGATACCGATGTTCTTGTTCGAACCGCACGAAATAATAAACCCAGCGGTTATTGTCAAAACAAAATCGTTATGATAAAATAGTTACAGATTCAGGAGCTTATCCGGATAAGAGCACGAGAGTCAATAAAAGCAAGTCAACGCAAAGGAGACGAATGGTTATGTATAATATGAAAAATATAGGAAAGTCAATTTCATCCTACAGAAAGAATCTCGGAATGACACAGGAAGAGCTTGCCGAAAAGCTCCATATCTCTGCACAGGCGGTATCGAAATGGGAAAACGGCATAGGCTATCCGGACATTACCCTTGTACCGGCAATATCCGAAGCGCTGAACATTTCTCTCAATGACCTTTTCGGAGCGTCAGACGACATCGACACAGAGGAAATCCCTTCCGAATACGAAGGCCTTAATTTCGTTATCTCAAACGAAAAAGCGGCAATATATTCAGATAAAAAACTCTCGGAAACAGGAGATGACGGAACCGTTGTTTTCTCGGACGGCAGTACGGCAGATCTGAATACTATGACAGCGGTCAACCGCGGCACGGGTGAAATCAGAATTTACAATATAGACGATATAATTGAAAGAAGGCCCCGCAAAAAAAGCTCTGACGGCAAATGCAGCGGAGTCTACGATGATATAAAAAGCATCAGCCTTTCTCTTGCATATAACTGCAATGTTACAATATCAAAGGCGACCGACGGCAAAACTTCGTTTGAAGCTGTCGGCACCGATACTTTTCTCTCGCTCTTCTCTGTTGAAGCGCTGGGAGAAACTCTCAAATTCAAGGTTAAATCTCCGGATCGCAACAGCAACAGCCATAATGAAAACAAAATAACAATCAAGACCGGATTTTCCGTTGGAGAAGAGCTTTGTGTCTCCGTATGTTGCTCAAATGACGTAAGGTGCGACGTTGATTTTGACAGCGCATCGTTAAAGATAACGGGCAGCGGGGATATTACAGCACCGAATTTCAAAACCTGTAATGCATCGATAGTCGGCTCGGGAGACATTACCGTTTCAGAGGTTTCCGAAATGTTAAAGGCCGGAATAACTGGCTCCGGAGATTTTTCCTGTAGCCGCGCAAACAACCCGAAACTTACCGTAACAGGCTCCGGAGATATCGACATCAAAGATATCAGCGGCGATGCTACCGCAAATATAACCGGCGCCGGAGATATTAAAATCGGAGGCAACGTACATTCGATAGGCATCGGGATAACAGGCGCAGGCGACATATCAGCGTCAAAGCTTACAACAGAAAATGCAAATATAAAAGCAGACGGAGCATGCGATATAACAATCGGACGGATAATCAAATGTTCGGAAGAAAAGGTTTCAAAATTCAGCATGCTCAAGGTTCTCAAGAGAGGCTGAGCTACCTCTCCACATAGTGCTATCATATAGCCGACTTCCCAAGTCATCTGAAAACCGCAATTTGCGGAAAACAAAAAGCCGGGGCTTCTTTCCCCGGCTTTTTTATTTTTTGATCGCCATTCGCATTCAAACCGTATTTTTTCGGCGTTCCGCCGCGCTATCTCTTGAAAATACACTTTTTCGCTATTGTCAACTATACTTTTGACAACAGTTTGACAACACAAACCCCTCATTTTTACCCAAAATCGGAGTGAGAGAATTTGATTCTCGCGGCTCGACGCCGCTCGGTCACGCTCGGCTCTGACAGCCGTCTAAGGCTGTCATTCACTTCCGAGCTCTTCAAATCCTCTTCTTGCAACAAAAAACGAAGGCAAACGCCTTCGGTTTTTGCCCATCGGAGTGAGAGGATTTGATTCTCGCGGCTCGACGCCGCTCGGTCACGCTCGGCTCTGACAGCCGTCT